>Ga0160472_100013_pt1 | contig 414792 bp, 312 predicted proteins | sample HID1973M_E11MG_FD_108267 | JGI IMG/M metagenome (GOLD analysis project Ga0160472, IMG submission 108267) | Enriched mosquito-associated microbial communities from UW Madison campus, WI, USA - HID1973M_E11 MG | ecosystem: Host-associated > Arthropoda: Insects > Digestive system > Unclassified ... | reverse complement strand
ATCATCACAGAATAATCAATTATTTTTGACGCATAAACGCAATCTCTCTGCGCTCTTTCTTAATCCATTTTTGAGGGGTCAATTTGATCCGGTATTGAGGGGTCCACTTCAACGGTATTTACATATTATAATGACAGAGGGTGATTTTGTACCTGAGCTTAGAAATAAAACGATGAAGCACAGAAAGGGATACAAAAACAAATTGGTAAACCAAGACGATCTAGATCAACTTATTGAAGGATACACTAAGCTGGTAAACGCAACGCTGTTGCCTTTGGAAACGGCTTTTACATCAATTGAAGGTGTATGCTCGATCTCAATGATAGAAACGAATTTAATTTGTTCCTATAAATTGGGTGACAAGAATTTTCAGGACCTGTATGAATACTACTTGAAGGAATTAACTAATAAAGCGCAAGAATTCGGATGGTTGATTAAGAATGAGATTGCGATTCTTTTGCAATTTAAGGAAATGACAAGCTTCTTATAAGCCAAGTGAAATAGCTAAGACTCTAAAGAGTAATATCTTGTGTTATTTCCTCAGGCGGATAGTTTGAAAATTGATTCGATAGCTTTTCTTCACTGTTGATAATATGGGTTAGAACCTTTTCCAGGTGTATAATCCTCGCACGAAGAAAATCATAGTGACAGTCGGTATTTGAACCCCAATAGGCGAAGATAAAACGTCGTTACAACTGATTGATGCTTAAAATATTACGCTACTAGTAACCTCGCTAACTTTTCCAAATCATCGAAAAAGCGGTTCGAAAATTGTTCTGCCAAGACGACGAAAAAGTAACGAGGCCAGCAGAGATGCTGGCTTTTTTATTTGCATTAATCGAAGCAAAAAATTTAAGGAACAGTCTGCTGAGCTATTCTCAACGGACTTTTTTATTTTAGAAAAGCTCAGTGCTTTTCGAGATGTTCCGAAGGACATCTCGAACGATAAATAAAAGGGATATGAATGCTGTACAAACATGCGGTTGATTTAGGGACTAAAATCCCTTGTTATCTTTTATTCGGCACGTCCAGCGTACATGTCGAATAGTGTGCATGATTCACATTATGCAGATATGTTTGTGTTAAATGCGATACAAGGAAAACACGAATGGAAATAGGGCGATGTATTTTCAGAAAATAAGGTGTGCATTACAGTGAGATGAAGATGAATGATGGTTAAACCGATTTATTTTATTAGGACAATCTTTGCGTGATTAATCATACTAGTTGAAAAAAGCCTGTAAAATCAGAAGATTTTACAGGCTTTTTTGTTCCCTATACTCAATTAATATCAAACCGAACCTTATTCTGTTTTTATATCTAGGGTATTTTACCAGCTTAACGAGGTTGATTGCATCTAAGTATCCGGAATTTGAACAAAATGACTTTGTTAGCTGTATTGGAAGGCAAACCATTTTGGTTTTAAATTCTGGAACTTCAAAAACAGAATCATGAAAAATATCATATTATTTACGTTCATTTTAATTCTTGCGTCCTGTTCAGAGAAGAAACAGGAGAACTCGTTGCAGGAAAGCACTCCACAAGGGAACAACTGGCCCGACAGGACGGTACTGCCAATTGAACCCTATCAAAAAGTGGGTAAAATTGCGCCTAACATAAAAGGCTCTGACCCCATCGAGTGGCCCAAGGAAATCAGTGCGCCTGACGGAGCACCCAACGTACTGCTGGTAATGATAGATGATGTTGGTTTTGGAGCAAGTTCTGCTTTTGGAGGCCCGGTGCCTACACCTACTTTTGACTCGCTTGCAAAAAATGGATTGCTGTATAATAGATTTCATACCACGGCAGTTTGCTCTCCATCAAGAGCGGCGCTCATCACAGGAAGGAATCACCATACAGCCGCTACGGGTATTATTATGGAATTTTCTACGCCTTTTCCTGGTTACAATAGTTTGGTTCCGCGTAGTGTGGCATCAATCGGAAAAATATTAACTGACAATGGATATGGTACATCATGGTTTGGAAAAAATCACAATGTTCCCGATTGGCAATCTTCACCTGCGGGCCCTTTTAATTTATGGCCAACAGGTTTAGGTTTTGAATATTTTTATGGATTTCTTGGAGCAGATGCACATCAGTTCAGGCCAGCCTTAATGGAAAATACCAAACCGGTTGATCCATATATCGTAAATGGTAAGGTAGACGAAAATTATGTATTAGATAAGGATCTGGCGGACCACGCCATCAATTGGATACAAACACAAAAATCAGTTTCACCTAAAAAACCATTCTTTGCTTACTATACGCCCGGCACTGCACACGCGCCTCACCAGGCGCCAAAAGAGTGGATTGCAAAATTCAAAGGCAAATTTGATTATGGTTTTGATAAGCAACGCATCATGACCTACGAAAAGCAAAAGGCAATGGGCATTATACCCAAAGACGCAAAACTGGCGCCAACTCCATCTGAATATCAAAAATGGGACTCTCTTAGCCCTGGCATGAAAAAAGTTTGTGCAAGGGAAATGGAAGTGTACGCTGCCCAATTAGCTTATTGCGATTACCAGGTAGGAAGGGTTATTCAGTCCATTAAAGACATGGGAGAATTGGACAATACATTGATTATTTATATAATGGGCGATAACGGGGCAAGTGCCGAAGATCCAACGGGTCAGGGATTGACCAGTGAAATTGGCATTATGGTAAATGGCGAGGTTGATAGCGAAGACTTCATGCTTAAACATTTGGATGATTTTGGCGGGCCGTGGTTCGCTGAACATTATTCCCATAGCTGGGCCCATGCTATGAATACACCGTATCAGTGGGATAAAAAAATAGCTTCTCATTTAGGAGGCAGCCGCACAGGAATGGTTGTCTCATGGCCGGCAAGAATTAAACAAACGGGACAGATCCGTAGCCAGTTTACCCACATCACAGACATAGTTCCCACTATTCTCGAAGCAGCGAATATTCCACAACCAAAAATAGTTGATGGATTTAAGCAGGAACCAATGGCAGGAAAAAGCCTGGTATATACTTTCGATAGTGCCAGTGCGCCCGAAAGACATACTACCCAATACTTTGAAATTATAGCCAATAGAGCACTTTATAAAGATGGCTGGATGGCAAGCACAACGCCGAGAAATTTACCTTGGCAAGGGCATCCTATTCCTTCAGAAGATCCTATGAAGGACTACAAATGGGAGTTGTATGATCTGACAAAAGACTTTAGTCAAACAGATGATGTAGCAGCAAAATACCCTGAAAAGCTAAAAGAAATGCAAGAGGCATTTATAAAAGAAGCAGAGAATTATAAGGTGTTTCCATTGGACGACCGGTATATTGACAGGGTGAATCCTGAAAATCGTCCGAACCTGAATAAGGGAAGAACGGAGTATGTTTATCACGAAGGGTCATCACGTATCACAGAAGGCATGGCTCCCAATATGAAAAATACATCTTTCAGCATAACAGCCGAAATAGATGTTAAAGCTGGCGAACAAGGAATGATTATTACACAGGGAGGATATTTTGCCGGATTTGGATTGATGTTACTAAAAGGAAAACCAACTTTTTCTTATGCATTCTCACATTATCCCGAACATAAGTGGACGGTGCAGTCTCCAACTGCATTAGCAACAGGCAAGCACACAGTAGTTATGAATTTTGACTATGCAGGTGGAGGCGTTGGGAAGTCTGCCAATGTTACATTATTGGTAGATGGTAAAAAAGTGGCTGAAGGTAATATTCCAAAGACTGTGCCCAGCAGGTTTTCAGCTGATGAAACCTTAGATGTTGGTGAAGATTTTGGTACGCCCGTTACCCATGCCTACGATGTGCCGTTTACTTTCCAGGGTAAAATTGAAAAGGTTACCGTGAATTTAAAATAATAATGTTTATCATCGGTTGGTAACTCTTGCCAACCGATGATAGATTTTTTTATTCCTGTGAGCATTTCAATCATTGCCTTTCCATAAACATCCAACGTTGCCCTTCCAAATCCTCTACCCGATATCTGGCGCCGGGGCCGCCTCTTTCAATGTCTGAAAGAATATTTGCCCCACATGCTTTCGACCTTTGGTAATGGGCCTCAATATTTTCGACGTAAACCAATACTCCGTTAATGATGTAAGGTGATTGATACCATTTAGCGGCCAGCTCGCAAACTTCACGATGGTGCTTTGGGCTTTGATAAGCTTCAGTTGGTGACGCCAACATTATAATACCATTTCCCAATGTTATTTCCCCATGGATAAGCTTACCCGCTTCATCAAGCATCCTGGTTTTTTCTGAGAAGCCAAATGTTTTGCATAGCCATTCCATTGCTGCTATGCCGTCTTCGTAAGCGAGCATTGGAACTATTTGTGCAGTGTCATTGCTCATTGCTGATATTTTTTGAGGTGTGATCTGTATGAATACACAAAGGGTAATTATCGAAACCTGCTCACTTCGTTGCCAGGATTCCTGAAATAATTTGCTCCTCTCTAGCCTTTGAGATTTTCAACGGCGGATACAGATCAGTTTGGTTGGTCCAGTTTTGTTCAAATGAAAAATAACTGAATGGTGCCGAAGACTTTTCTCCTTTTAGCGAAGCCATAGATTCGGCTACAAATTTTTCCCATCGCGGCAGGTAAAAATGCAGCATCAAACCACTCCATTCTTTGTTTGCATATTCATGAAGATCGGTAGAAGGATTGTCTGGTCCCCAGTAGGTGATCTGTGTTTTAGCATTTTTTATTGCCAGTTTTTTTTCCGCAGGTGTTTCTCCAAAATCATTTGCTTGCTTTAGCCAAGAGTATAATTGAAAATGTTGATTGCAGTTTAACAATGAATCCTGCAGTTTTATCATTGATAAAAACAGCGCAGATTTTTTTGAAAACGCATGAATATCTTTTTGCTCAAAAGCTGCAATCATATCGTGGTATACGATTTCACCATGATTGGATAAAACCTGTCGTACGAAATCTATTTTGTCAATCTGATAGGTAGCACTGTTGTTCATTTCTTGCGAGGCGGCGACAAAAAGATTTACGCCTTCCTGGAACCTTGCCATGTCATAATTCCTGGCCCTGGTTCCCCATGAGGAAACGCTCTTCACATTTGCAGAGGGCCTTGCACAAAACACAGATTCGGAAGGCCCTTCCTGGTATTTATCAAAACTGCTGTAGATTGTTTGCAAAAATATCTGCCATGCCTGTTGTATCTTTTCATTGGCCCTGCCATAACGTGCAAGTACAAACGATTTAATCCAATCTTCGGCTTCTACTTTCTCAGTATGCCACGCCATGTCCAAAACAAAATCGTACACAACCGGATTATTGTTTATGCCTTCTGGCATTATACCAACTCCTTTCATAAACGAAGCGAAGCTGCTTTCATCGGCTCTGTGTATTTCATTTGAAAATCGCTGTAACTTGCCATACAGACCACTTTTGCCTCCAAAATTGGTAACAGTGCACCAAATGAAAGGTGTGCCTTCGTATGCTTTTCGTGTTTCCCAATTAGCGGTATTCTCGCCAAATAATTCTTGTACAAGAACTTTTGATTTATCCAGTTTTGATAATATCTGAGAGGATGGATTGACTTGCCAACCCTGGAGCATCCATGTGCTGCCGGGAAAATATTTTTGCATTTCCTGCTGAATCAACAGACCGTAATCGGCTACATTGATTTCTCCGGATTTTCCTCCTTCGTGAAAAGGATCTCCGGCAAAATAGTGAAGATCGTTGCCATATAATTTTTTAAGCTCCTCGTAGTAAATGCCTGCAATCTTCTTAAAGCTACTATCGGGCGCCAGAAACGCAGGACGCTGGAAACCTCCGGCCCACTTGCCTTGCTCCAACAGATCAATCCCTTTGTTTTTCAGAAATGTTGGTGCCATGCCGTAAAATCCCTGCATCACTGGTTGCATGCCCAATGCTTTCAGTCGGCCCAATATTTTTTTCTGCAAAACTGTTTGCTGATCAATCATACCTTGCGTAACAGGGCCACCCCAGCCTTCCAGGTTGCCCATCAGCCACCAGGCAGAGAATGCTGGTCCAGCAATGAATTGTGTAATTTCTTTTTCGTTGTATCCCAGTCTTCTCAATGTGTTTTGCCAAACAGCCTCTACTCCTACAGGCGCCAGCATGAGGTTTACGCCATTTAAAGCCATCCAGTCCAATTCATGCTCCCATTCCTCCCAGCGATAAAAACTCATGGTATAGTTGATGGTGCAATAGTTTAAAGCGAAACGAACATCAGCATTAGAAACAACTTTTATCGGTTCGTCTACATGAGGTAATTTACCAACAGCGGATAAATTATCGCCCATATGCGACATAGAACGATGGCAATAGTTTTTCAGGTAATAGCCAAGGCCCTTAGCAGCTGCATTTGCGCTTGATGCTGCAATGTTGACGCGATCATTTGTTGATTGTAAAATAAAAACGTCCTTACCTGCTTCGCTGGAAACAGATGAAAAGGAGATATGCCCAATTAGCCAAGGAACTCTACGTTGCACTAAATCCATTACAGGTTGGTAAGCAGGTTGCGCCTTTACAGCTATTGACAGGAGGCATGCTGTAACAGGCATAATTAATCTTCTGAAGTTCATTTTCATAAATATTGACAGCGTGTGTGCAAATCGTTAAAGCAAAATTTTTTCACCAAAACAGCTATATTGTTTTTGTCTGAAATAGGCTATCCATCTGTATTTTCAGCGATATCCATTGTGAGTTTACAATCATTTAATATAGACATTTAAAAGTATTATACCACATTTGCGGCAACAATATTTTACGCAAACGTTTGTTTTCGTTTTATAAGAAAAAGATTTGCATATTTCTGTAGTAAAACATTTCAGGTGGATCTGATACACCAAATAATTAACTCTGATAAGCTGGCATTTGAACAGACATTCCTGGACTGGCAATCCAAGGTGTATTATTATTTTATTAGCCGAACAAGGGATGAAGATTTTGCAGAGGAGCTTACGCAGATGACTTTTATCAAACTTTGGGAATACCGCGAAGGGCTTTCAACTGAACACGATTTTGATACTCAATTGTTCAGAATAGCCAGGACGGTTATGATTGACGCTATTCGTGAAAAGGAGCGCAGAAAGCGCCTTATGAACGAGTTTCAAACAGAACGCGACACCATTGAATCATTTCACTCCACGCCTAATGAAGCGCAATCAGATTTTAATAACTCGCTAAACGATCTGCCTGCCGTGCGCAAAAAAGTATTTGTTCTTAATCGCCTCCATGGCTTTTCCTACAAAGAAATAGCAGCAGAACTTAATATTTCTGACAGAACGGTTGAAAAACACATCTCTCTCGCACTTAAACAATTGAGGCGGATGCTGACACTCTTTTCCTTTCTTTGATCCACGTCAAAAAAATATTTTTAAAGCATTACGGGTTTCAGTTATCGACAAACGTATCCTTCATTATAACCACTTGTATTTTGAATTTATCTAAAGAAATAGTTGAGAATTTTTTGAAAGGCAATTGCTCTGACGAAGAATTGAAAGCAATTACAGAAGCGCTGGAAGCAGATCCCGGAGCACTGGATGCCTATATAGATAAATCAAATTGGGATGAGATTGGGCTGGCAGGTATGTCAATGCCGGCACAGGCGCGCGAACGTATCAACGCGGCGGTGATGCAGCACATCAACAAGAGGAATGCGAAATTGGTAGTCATGAAATACGCTGCCATTGCTGCGACGGTAATTGGCGTTTTATTTTTCATTTCACAGGTTACGTCATTGCTTTCATGGAAACACAAAGCTGGTGTTGATATCGCGCAAAGTGCTGTCGCATCTGCAAGAGACACGGTAATAGAAAATAATTCCGGCAAAAGCAGAACGTTTCGCCTTAGTGATGGATCACAGGTAGCATTGAGCAACGGTTCTTCCCTTCGCTTTAAACTGGGCTTTACATCTGTTAGCCGCGAACTGCATTTGGAGGGTGAAGCTTGGTTCAATGTAGCAACGGATAAAGCAAGACCGTTTACTGTTTACAGCGGAGCATTGGCCACTACTGCATTGGGAACTTCTTTTACGATAAAGGCCTTTAATGCGAGCGAAGAAATAGATGTAACGCTGCATTCCGGTAAAGTAGTGGTAAGGCAGGCGGAGCGGAAGAAAGACATTTTTCTTTTGCCGGGCAACACGCTGGCATTTAATAGAAATACGCTGACCTGCAAGGTAATGACCGGCAGTAATGATACGGCTGTGGCAACTTTGAAAAAGCCTGCAGCAATAAGTGTAAAATACATGGAAGCTACACTTACGTTCGATCGAGAGCCGCTGGCAAATGTGTTTAAAACCTTGCAGACAGCATATAAAACAAACATATCCTTCGATGAAGAAATGCTAAACGGGTTAAGCTTTACAGGAACCATACCCCCAACACAACCGTTGAAAAAAGTTTTGGACAAGATTGCTTTTGTAAATGATTTAATGATTACGGGAACAATAACAGATTACAAGGTCGGCAGACATAATTAACTAAACATTCATAAAGGGAACTAAAAACATATGCAATGCATATGCGGGATTGTATTATCTAAAATTAACTAAACTATGAGCACTTCGACATTATCAATCAGATCCATCAAAGGAAAGCCGCACAAGTTGCTGCTATTGCTTTTCTTCTGGTGCACGTGTATTGCGTCATTTGCGCAGGAAAAGCAAGCGCTTATTCGCGGGCTTGTACAAGGTGAGAATGGCGATGGAATTGCAGGCGTTTCGGTACAGGTAAAAAGCGACTCCCTGAAATTTAAACAGGAGGCACAAACGAACACAAAAGGTGAATTTAGTTTTGCGAATCTTTTGCCAGAGGTTGGTTATGAGTTGATTTTTAGTTCTGTGGGTTATAAAAAAGAAACAGTAAAAAACTATGTGTTGAGGCCCGGAGAAAAAGCATCTGTGGTTATTACACTCAAACCCAATGCATCAGGCTTGTCTGAAGTTGTAGTGGTGGGTTATGGTACTACGAAGAAAATAAACGTTACTGGCGCAGTGGACCAGATATCAGGCAAACGATTGGTGGATCGCCCTATTGCCAATATATTCCAGGGGCTGCAGGGTGTTAGCCCGGGTTTAAATATTACTTACGCAGGTGGCCAGCCTGGACAAACACCGAAGCTCAACATCAGAGGATTGGCGTCCATCAACGATAATGATGGAACACCGCTTGTCATCATTGATGGTATAGCAGGAACTACCGATGATTTGTTAAGAATAAACCCTAACGATGTAGCCAGTATTACAGTACTGCGCGACGCTGCATCTGCAGCCATTTACGGCGCCAGGGCCTCTTATGGTGTGATATTGATCAATACCAAAGAAGGCTCACAAATGGGTAAACAGAATGTAAGCTATAACAACTATTTCGCGTGGTCGAAACGCACTATATTGCCAAAAGCAGTTACCGATCCTTATATATTCTCACGCGTGTTGGAAACATCCACTGATAATACACCGTGGGACTATGTAAACTTTTCTGATGAATATTATAAATGGGCAAAAGAGCGTTCAGACGATCCTTCTGTTGAAGATGTACGAGTGGACCCTTCTGACCCCACCAAGTGGGCCTACATGGGAAGCAATGATTGGAACAATTATTTTTTCAACAAGTCCAGCTTCTCACAATATCATACTTTGTCATTCAGTGGCACTGCAGAAAATGCAAAGAAGCTGCCGGTAAACTATATGCTTTCTGCAGACTATACAGATGAGAATGGCCTGAACAAAATTGCAAAAGATGACTGGAACAGGTATGGTTTTAGAGGACGACTTAATTTTATGCCGCTCTCATGGTTAAAGATTGATAACAACATGAATCTTTACCAGATGTTGCGCGATCAGCCAACGTACAACGTAAAAGATGTGTATTACCTTCAGCCAACCAATGTAGCAAAAAATCCCGATGGCTCATGGGGAAATAATGCAGCTGGCAGACTGGGCGCACAGCTTACTGATGGTGGCCGCAATCAACAAACAAGATTCGGTTTCCAGGACATCATCAAAGGAACAGCTACTTTCCTGAAAGGCGATTTACAGATCACCGGTGATGCAAGTATAAAAAGAGAATTGTGGAAATATCATATCGAAGATCTTCCTTACAAAATTGGGTATGGACCTGGTGATATCCGCCAGGAAAACAATATCGGTTCTATCACAGAAACAAACGGAACCATAAAGCAGGATGTATTGGATTTGTTCGCCACTTACGGTAAAAAGCTGGGCGACCATTCATTCAAGGTATTGGCAGGTTACAACCAGGAAAGCTATGAGTGGTCACCCGTTACTGCTAAAGGAGTGCAAGTTATATCTGCATCCGTTCCGTATTTAGGTCTTACAACGGGAACTCCTACAATCAGTGCGAAAGATTATAGCGGCTATTACTCTTACGCCATCCGCAGTCTTTTTGGACGTATCAACTATACTTACAAAGACAGATATATTATTGAAGGCAACGGACGATACGATGGTTCTTCCCGTTTCCCTTCAACCAATCGCTTTGGGCTTTTCCCATCTATTTCAGCGGCGTGGATCGTAAGCAAGGAGAAATTTTTTGATCGCCTTGATCCCGTGTTTTCTACTTTCAAATTGCGCGCCTCTTACGGTAGCCTCGGTAATCAAAGTGTGAATTACTATGGCTATGTACAAACTTTGCCCACGCGACTTTCCTCTTATCTTATAGACGGCAATACACAAACCGTTTTAGGAAAAGCTCCTTTGCTTAGTGTAGATCCCAATAACTATACCTGGGAGAAAGTAACCACGGCCAACGTTGGTACAGATATGGGTTTTTTCAATGACAAAATACAGTTAGGTTTCGATTATTATGTGCGTAACACAACAGGTATGCTGGCAGAGAGCCAGGAATTGCCCGGTGTCCTTGGAACGGCCGCGCCGCAGCAAAATTCAGCGGATCTAAGTACAAGAGGATGGGAGTTGTCACTCGGATATCACAATGTGTTTAATCTTGCTTACAAGCCATTCAACTTTAATACGAAATTTATTCTTTCCGATTCAAAAGCGAAGATCACCAGGTACAACAATGCACAAGAAACCTTCTCTGCCAAATATTATGCTGGTCAGCAATGGGGAGAAATTTGGGGACTTACAAATGACGGAGTATTTAAAAATAAAGACGAAATAACCAAGCTTGACGAAACGTCTATCGTTCCATGGGGTGCATTGTCTATTGTGGAAGGATGGCCAAAATACAAGGACCTTGACGGCAACGGTAAGATAGAACTCGGCCCATCCGCAAAAGATCCGAAAGATCTTAAAGTTATTGGAAACAGCCAGCCACGCTATCGCGTTGGTTTTAATCTTGACATGAGCTGGAACAATATTGACATGAGCATCTTTTTGCAAGGTGTGTTGAAACAGGATTACTATCCACATCATTATCTTTTCTGGGGACCGTATCAACAGCCTTACGCAAACGTATATCCGTGGAACCTTGATTTCTACAGAGCCACTGCAGAAACTGACGCACAAAGAGCCATGGATTCAAAATCATACATAGCAGCGGGATTGGCAGACGCTAATACAAATTCTTATTTTCCTGTATTGCAGTCATGGCTCGCAGATAACAACTATGGTTCGGGGCTGGATATACCGCAAACAAAATATATGCTGAATGCTTCCTACATCAGACTTAAGAATTTGACGCTTGGATATACATTGCCGGCATCTCTTGTGAAAAAAACAGGATTTAAAAGATTAAGAGTGTTCTTTAGCGGAGAGAATCTTTACGAGATATCATCCATCAAAAAATACCTTGATCCGGAATCCATCAGTGATGGCTATGGATGGGAATATCCATACCAACGTAAGTATTCATTCGGTATCAATGCAGATCTGTAGATTTTGTCAGGTAACTTAAAAATACAATAATGAAAAAGATTTCATTTTATATACTTCTTGGAACGATAATGATAACGGCGTCATGCAAAAAAGAATTTCTTGACCGTTATCCTCAAACAGAAATATCGCCTGAATTATTTTTTAAATCAGAAAACGATCTTTCGCTTTATATCAATGGCCTTATCAAAGATAGTGTTCAGCCGGGAACAGGTAGCTTTTTGAAGGACCAGAGCTCCGATAATATGGCTACCACCGGATCTGTAGAAGTGAAGAATGTAATGACGGGAACACCCAGTTCAAAGACGCTTACAGATGGATGGAAATGGGCGGCGCTGCGCGATGTTAATTACTTTTTGGTGAACTACGATAAAGCAAGTGTATCGCAGGAAGTAAAGGATCATTACGCAGGTTTAGCGAGATATTACCGAGCCATATATTATATGGCCCTGGTGAAACGTTACTCAGATGTTCCCTGGTATTCATCAACCATTAATCCTACGGACTCTGCACAGCTTTATAAAGCCGCTACTCCAAGAGCCGCAGTTATGGATAGCGTGATGGCAGATCTTGATTTCGCGTCTAAACATGTACGTGAAGATGTTCCAACAGGAACTCCGGGCGTTTGGGCAGTAAAAACATTTTATGCAAGAACTGCTTTGTATGAAGGCACCTATCGCAAATATCATCCTGAGCTTAACCTCGCAAGTTCAGCAAGCTCTTTTCTCCAAAAAGCAAAAGATGTATCACTTGATATCATCAGTTCAGGCAACTTTCAAATTTACAATACCGGACATTCAGATCAGGATTACGGAGCATTGTTTGCATCCGCAGATCTTTCTGGCAACAAAGAAGTAATACTAAACACTCCGTATGATGCCAGCAAAACAAACGCCTCCAGCAGCAACAATAATGGAACTGTTTTTGGTGATTACGAACAGTCGCCTTCGCGTGATCTAATACAAACTTACCTGATGAAAGATGGAAGTACTTTTACTAGCATCAAAGGGTATGAGACATTGGGATTTGTAGATGAATTTCAGAATCGCGACCCGAGGATGAAACAAACCATTGCTTATCCTGGTTTTAAAAGAGCCACAGATATAAAGCCTTATGTGCAAAGATTGAATAAAAACTTTACCGGCTACCACCAGGTGAAAGGCTACTACAGCACTACAACGGATAACATTCTGCTCGGTAGTTTTGATTATGCCACCTACAGGTACGCCGAAGTATTGCTAATTTATGCAGAAGCGACTGCCGAGCTGGGAACTGTTACACAGGCAGATCTTGATCTTTCTGTAAACCTTGTAAGAAGACGTGCAGGCATTCCTGATCTTAGCCTCGCTGCAGCAAATGCCAATCCCGATATTATACTTGCAGCAAAATATCCCGATGTAGCGGGTGCGCAAAAAGGTGTTACATTAGAGATCAGACGCGAACGCAGAGTGGAGTTGGCGATGGAAGGATTTCGTTATGATGACCTCATGCGCTGGCACGCAGGAAAGTTATTGGAAAAAATTCCTGAAGGCATGTACTTTCCGGGCTTGGGAAAATATGATTTGACCGGCGATGGTATTCCGGATATCATCTTAATAGGAAAAGAAACCGACATACCTTCGGAAATTAACAAAGAAAAAAATGCATTGGGTGATCCGCTGGTGTATTATAAGACAGGAAATTTTGGTGAGGATGTTACTGTTTATCTGCGCAATGGAACTGCAGGTGGTACACTGGTAACGGAAACCACGCCAAGGAATTTTGCAGAACCTAAATATTATTACAGGCCAATTCCTTATACACAAACAGTACTCAATCCAAACCTTACACAAATATTCGGTTGGCAGTAAAATAATTAAAAGGCGCATGAACTACATGCGTCTTTTATCAAATCATCAACATGAAAAGAAGACAATTAATAAAGAGTGCGGGATTGATGGCAGGTTTGCTTGCTACTGCAAAAGCGGGACTTCCGGAAGTGGGCAATGCAAAAAAAGATAAGAAGAAAGTTGCACTGCGCGTGGCACACATCACCGATGTGCACATCCGTGAAGGAGACAACGCGCCTGAAAGATTTACAAAATATCTGAAAGAAATCAAGGATCAGCAGGTTGACTTTTTCCTGAATGGCGGTGACTCCATCAATGATGCATCCTATGATAATGTGAAACGCGAACAGGTAACGCAACAATGGGCATTGTGGGACAAATGTATTGCTACAGCATCTCCGTATGAAGTGCATAGCTGTATAGGCAATCACGATACATGGTGGGCCGCGCCATCAAAAACAGATGAAATGTATGGCAAAGATTATGTGGTGCAAAGATTGAAAATACCTGCGCGCTATTACAGCTTTCAGAAAAAGAACTGGCACTTCATTATTCTTGATGGTAACAACAAAAACATATCGCTGGATGATGAGCAGTTTCAATGGCTGGAAAAAACATTGGCGGATTTGCCCGCTAACACACCAACATTATTAATGTCGCATTATCCGATACTAGGCACGACGCCCATACTTGTTGGCGGCGGACATTCTGACCATAAAAAATTGAAGGATCTGTTTTACAAACATCGCGATAAGGTGAAAGTCTGTCTCAGCGGGCACAATCATTTGTATGATGAAACGCATTACAACAATGTGCTGTATTGCTGCAATGGCGCCATGTCCGGCTTCTGGTGGGGCAAAGGCGATAAAGAATCTGCAGGTCCGGGTTATTATTTGGAAACACCTCCCGGCTATGCTATTTTGAACTTGCATGAAGATGGTACGGTAACCAATGAGTACTTTACAAGGCCGTATGTTTAAGTAGGAATTAAGAATTAAGAATTAGGAATTCCTGGCTAAACTTCTGAAAACATGTTGAGACAAACCATAAAAAAGATCGTTTTATTATCATCTGCATTTACCTTGATTTCTTTTGCACTGCATGCACAGGAAGCAAGAACCAAGAAAGCTGTTTTCATTATTGTAGACGGTATTCCTTCCGACGTAATTGAAGAAATGGATCTTCCGAACCTGAAGGCGATCAGTGCCGCGGGAGGTTACACAAAAGCATATGTTGGTGGCAAAAAAGGAACTTACTCAGAAACACCAACTATTTCTGCAGTAGGCTACAATACAATATTGACAGGCACATGGGTAAACAAACACAACGTGTGGGACAATGATATTGCTGCTCCGAACTATAACTATCACACTATTTTCCGTTATGTAAAAGAGCAATATCCCAATAAGAAAACGGCCATTTTTTCAACGTGGCTGGACAACAGAACTAAACTGGTTGGCGATAATTTTCCTGCTACAGGAAACCTTCCTGTTGATTATCATTTTGATGGCATGGAAAATGACACCATCAATTTTCCACACGATAAAAAAAGCGATTACCTCCGTCGCATCGACAGCGCTGTTTCCGTGCAGGCAGCTGCAACCATTACAAACACTGCGCCCGATCTTTCATGGGTTTACCTAGAGTTTACTGATGATATGGGCCACGCGTATGGAACAGGAGAGGAGTTTCACAAAGCTGTAAAAAATGCTGACTGGGAAATCGGGCTTGTTTGGAACGCAATTAAAGAACGAGAGCAAAAATATAAAGAGGACTGGTTGATCATTGTTACCACCGATCATGGCAGAACATCGCCAAAGGGCCAGGGCCACGGTGGCCAATCGGATCGCGAGCGCAGCGGCTGGATCGTTACCAATGCAAAGAACCTCAATGCGCAATTTCATGCACCGCAAGCTTCTATTGCAGACATTATGCCCACCATCGCAAGATTTCTAAATGTTGATGTGTCAAAAGACAATGCATTTGAAGTAGACGGTACGCCCTTTATCGGCAAGTTGTCTTTTATACAACCTGCGATTAGCAGAACGGACAACAAAGTAAATGTATCATGGACGCCCATTGAAAAGAAAGGGGATATAAAACTGTTTGTTACCGCTTCCAATAGTTTTAAAACTGGTGGTAAAGACGAATACAAACAAGTGAAAAGTGTTGCCGTTAACGCAGGCTCCACTTCGCTTGAATTGCCGGGCGATGCAGATGTTTATAAAATAGTGTTGCAAGGTGCAAACAACACCAGCAACGAATGGCTTTTGAAGAATACTAAAAAATAGGGATGCAATTACTGTGTGTTAAAGCCTGTAGGATCGAAAGATTTTACGGGCTTTTTTGTTGTTTGTAACGAAACTACTTCTTACCAAGAATATACTTTTTAATGATATAGTTGCTAACTGGTTTTAGTTTTAATTGCGGCTCTATTGGATGAGGGCCAGCCGAAGTGTAAAACTCTATCCCGCCACTTAGTTTAGCATACCACACATGTCCTTTTACTTTTTGTGTGATTGCTTCAGTGTTGGTTATTTTTTTAAAGCTGCTGAGTTTAACGGAATCAAGTGGAACCAGCATACTATTTCCGGGGTTTTGGCTGCAAGTGATCGTCTCGTAGTGGTCGCAATTCCAATACATATATTTATCCAGGTCCTCATCAACGTTATGTATTTCTATGCCGCACTCATATTCTTTGATATCATATTTTCTTCCAAACTCAAATGGTCTGAGCTTGAAGTCGATCAGCCATGCCAGTAGCTCTATATTTTTCATATCTGTGTCAGCAGTTGCGGCTTTAAGAAAGTTTGCTAAAGGCTTAAACTTATCGGTTGCACATTTTGCTATAGCTTTTAAGCAACCCGCTTTATCGTCATATTGTCCAAAGAATGTTTTCAGTCCCTTGTCATCCTTTCTGTTATATCTTAATTCACAAGCAGCCATACATTCCGCTTTGATTTTCGCAGAGGTTGGATATATGAGATTTAGGGGAATTGCATTTGCCAGTTTTTTTTGCCGATAGCTCTCAAAAATTAAATTCTTGTAATCGATAAACATATCCCAATAACTATTTAATAAAACTATTGACATGCAATAGCTGCATTTTAGAAATTTCGATAAGTATGACTATGGTTAAGGTTACGCAACTCCGAGCAAGCACTAAGGCTGTTAAAAAATGGCCGGCCTGATAAAAAAACATTTGATTTTAAGAACTGATGATCGTTCCAATCAAAAATATTGGAATTATTGGAATCGCTTTACGCGGCAGCGTCTATGTCCGCATACTTTTGTTGCAGAGATCAATTGATATCCCGATAGCTACGGGAAACTGTACAGGATTGATCTTATAGGATTGTGGAGCGGCAACCAGTAAGCGATTTGGGACGCGGTTATTGGTAGTCGTTAGCACTCCTTCTTTTCCCAAAAAATTAAGAAGCGCTTCTGCTTAGCAGCATCGACACACCGAAGGCTGATCTCCGGTTGCTGCATTTATTAATCATTAAAAAAAATAAAAATGTTTTCACTAATAATTTCACTTTTCATGGCAATGTTTTCTCCTGCTTCCAGCTCGATATCAAATAAACCAAATGCAACAGTTGGTGTACAATCTACATCAATGTCATATGATACTGGTGGAGAAACTGCACACATGCCTTGTAGATAGTCAAATAGCTCGATATGCATTTATTCATCAATAAAAAAATAAACAATGTTTGCCCTATTAATCTCAGCTAATAGGGCATTGTTTTCTCCTGCTGCCAGCTCAACATAAAATAAGGCAACAGTCAGGTACAATCTGCATCAATGTCATAGGATAACGGTGGAGAAACTGCGCACACACCTTGTAGGTAATTAAATTAATTTCTCTTGTGGATTAATTTATATAGAAGAGGCATTCTCAAGATTATGAGAAGGGCCTCTTTTATTGTAACACTGTTTTTACGTAAGATATATAGATGAAGCGGTCAGCAGAGTTTTATTTTTATGAACAGAACAATTCTGAACTTATTATTATTTTGAATCGATAAAACCAATTCGCAGGATTTTTCATCTTTATGGCAAACCGTTTTTTTGAAAAATTATTGCTTGCTACTGTTGCTTGCTTCGTTTTGTTCTTGTATAAAGCAGGGAGAGGAGATTTCAATACAAACAAACTCAGATTATGAGAAGGGCGAGTCATTCCAGACCTTGCGAAATGATTCTGCTTTTTATTACTTCAACAAGGTTGTATTGGGATCTGCTGACAGCTTATTAATAGCGATGGCTAATAATCGGATGGCGTGCATTCAAGCCGATGCCGGCGATTATTTTGGCAGTCAGCAAAGCTTGTTATTGTCGCTAAAATTTTTGAATGAGTTAAAGCAAGAGGACCGTAAATGCCTTTCATCAGATTATAATGAGCTGGGAAATACAAGTCTGGCGCTGAGTAATTACGATGAGGCAATAAAATATTATGACTACGCGCTTAAATTTTCTTTGAGTGATGAACTTTCCAGAATAGGCTTGAACAATAAGGCCGTCGCTTACCGGAAAAAAAGGCAATATACTCAGGCAATTGCCATTTACAAATCGATCATAACAGAGAGTAGTAAAAATAAAAAAGAATATGCAAGGATACTGTCCAATTTAGCTAATGTTAAGTGGCAAATGGATTCCAATTATGATGCCGCTCCCGATTTACTGGAGGCACTTCATATTAGGGAAAAAGCAAATGATGGATGGGGCCTGAATGCAAGTTATGCGCATCTTTCAGATTATTATTTGAACTCCCACCCGGCTTTAGCACTGTACTATGCCAATAAAATGTATGAAAAGGCACAGCAACTCCGTAGCCCAGATGATGAGCTGGAAGCGTTGCAAAAATTGATTCCGCTTAGTGCCCCCGGAAGTTCAAAACAGTTTTTTGCACGTTACTTGTATTTACGTGACAGTGTACAAACAAGCCGGAACGCCGCGAAGTATCAATTTGCTTTAATTCGTTTCGATGCTGAAAAAAATAAAACGGCCATTCTTGGACTGCAAAAAGAAAATGCAGAAAAGGAATACCAGATTGTATTTCTTGTTTTGGCCGTTATGATTTTAGTAGCAATAACGAGTATTATAATTATTCTGAATCGGAAAAGAAAACAACAAATTCAGATCGAGGCTCGAAACAGTATAAGGGAATCGAAGTTTAAAACATCCAAAAAAATACATGATGTGGTGGCAAACGGACTATATAAGATTATGGTAAAAGTGCAACATGATGACGCTATGGACAAGGATGTATTTCTTGATGAAATAGAAATGCTTTATGAAAAGTCACGCAACATATCATATGAGCAGCCGATAACTGACAATATTGATTTTTCGAACGAAATCAAACAACTACTAACGTCTTTTTCTACACCTGACATCAAGGTGCTGGTGGCCGGCAACGAAGAAGAGCTATGGGCTGGTGCCAGCGGAAAGGCAAAGCAAGAATTAAAATATGTATTACAGGAATTAATGGTGAACATGAGAAAGCATAGTTCTGCAAAAAATGTTGTTGTAAAATTTGATCGGCAAAAAAGTCAATTGCTCATTCAATATATAGATGATGGAACTGGGTTACAACCTGGATTCAGCAGAGGGAATGGGTTGGCTGGCATGGAGAACCGGATTGGCGATGTTGGAGGCTCCATTATGTTTGATGAACACATCATTAAAGGGTTAAAAATTAATATACTTATCCCAATCTCTTAAATTTTTTATGATTAAAAAGGTATTAATAGCGGAAGATCAGGAATGTGCCAACATGTCCTTACAGAAAGCACTGGAAGAACTTGGTATTACTGATATTGACTATGTTTATTATTGTGACGACGCACTTGCAAGTATTCAGAAAAACAAGCACAACAATCAATCTTATGATCTTTTGATTACCGATCTTTCTTTCGAAGACGATGGACGCCTGCAAAAAGTAACTGACGGTAAGGAGCTTATTCGGGCCGCGAGGCAAGTGCAGCCCGACCTTAGAGTTTTGGTATTCTCCGCAAGCCGGGAGGCTGCCACTATTGAAATGCTGGATAAAATTTTAGACGCAGATGGCTATGTACGAAAGGCCAGAAACGACGCAAAAGAACTGAGAGAAGCGATTGACAAAATATCGAAGAATCAAAGGCATTACCCACGGTATCTCATGGATCTGGTAAAACAAAAGAACGCACATGATTTTACCAGGTTTGATATATCTGTTATATCACTACTTGCCCGAGGAACTTTACAAAAAGACATACCGGAGCAACTTCAAATAAATGGGATTAAACCCTCTGGCCTGAGCAGCGTAGAGAAGCGCCTCAATCTTATGAAAGAAGCTTTTGAGTTCTCAAAAAATGAACAGTTGGTTGCCTACTGTAAAGACATGGGGATTATTTAGATTGCTTTTGCAAAATAAAAATCTCTTTACGGGTTCCCGTAATAAATAGCAATTCAAAGCATATACTTTTGGTATATCCTTAAGCAAAAAGAAAGAGTTATTTGAAGCTGCTTTCTGTCGCATTTAAATGACTCTTTTTTCTCTGTTCAGTTTACAAACGCAGTAGCGAGAATTTTTGTGATTGAATTAAGGGACTGGGGATAGCTAAGTATTGGGTTCTTTTTCATAAAATATCAAGGTTTACAAGGCCTGTAAAATCGCAAGCGTTTTACGGGCCTATTTTGTATCTGTACCTGTCTGGCAGACTTAATTTCAATATAAATAGTCGAAAAGGAATTTTGAGCTGTTGGGAAAACTTTTTCGCTGTTCAAGATGTTCCAAAGTGCATCTCGAATAGATGATAGAAAAGGATTTCAAATCTCTTCTCATCTGTGATTCAACATGCCCTTCGGAACATGTCGAACCGTCTCAATAGTATCGTAGCCTCAATAATTTATCGACAGCTAGTGATTTTCAACTCGAACATATTTTTTCAAAATCCATTTCAATCTCCAGGTCGGCATACTGATTCCTCTCAAATTCACTTCTTCGTCAGCCACAACTTCATTGGTTTGATAAACATCCATGCAAACATTATGATTGCTGTATCTAAACTTGATACAAATGATAGTATCCCAAGGCTTATAGCCACTATTGCGAATCCATAGTTTTTCATCTGTGATCTTTATCACTTCCTTTGTCTTCTTTGGCTCTGCTTTTTTTAAAAAGTAAGCCACTACAGCTGCAACCAGGCAAATAGTGCCGGCGAGGTATGCGCTGTCTAAAAATCTTTGAATTCCGCCAGTAATCAAAATAGCAGATAAAATGTAAAATACATACGCGGGGGTAGGGACAATTTTAATTACTATTTCTTTTCTCAAAACGGTATGGGTTTAGGTTTGCTTTACACAGCTGTGGAAGCTGTTCGAGATACACTGCGGAACATCTCGAATCATAAATATATTCTATAACATTAAAATCTTAACTCATCATCACAATCATTAAAATCTGCGTTCCTAGTTCACTCACTCACCTCATCAGACTGAATAAACTCGCTCGGTGTTTTGCCAAACTGTTTTTTAAATTCTTTACTGAAATATTTTCTGTCGTTGAAGCCCACCATCACGCTTACGTCAAACACGGTGTAAGGTCCTTGCTGTAATAATTGCGCTGCTTTTTTAAGACGGATCATTTTTGCGAAATCATTGGCAGACATATCCGTGAGCGCCCTTATTTTTTTATACAGCACCGATTGACTCATCATCATCTTTGTTGCTAGCAGCTCGATGCCAAATTCCGGATCGTCCATGTATTCTTCTATTATGCCAATCAACCTTGTCAGGAATTGTTCATCCACCGTGTTAACAACAATGTTTTGCGGTTGTAGCACAAATTCTTTGCTAAACTTCAACCGCATTTTTTCTCTTGCGGCCAGCAGGTTTCTTACACTCAATTCAAGCACCTGTGTGCTGAATGGTTTAGTGAGATAAATATCTGCACCCGTATCCAATCCCGTAACCTGGTCGCTTTGAGAACTCTTTGCAGTGAGCAGTATCACCGGAATATGACTGGTTCTTTCGTCTGTCTTTAATTTTTGACAAAGCGTAAAACCATCCATCTCCGGCATCATCACATCGCTGATGATGAGATCTGGTATTTCCTCTAAAGCTGCTTTCAAGCCTTCAACACCATTCACGCATTCGATAACATTATATTGATGCAAACATTCTTTGATCAGGGTTCTCAACTCATTATTGTCCTCAGTTACTAATACATTGTAACGTTTTTCTGGTGCCTCCGCAATGATCGTATTGGCAATAGGTTCAGTCTCTTTTTCAATGTGAGGCGTCTCAGCACTTCCAGAAATATTTTGCAATTCTATTGCTCCAAAATGTTTATGGCCCTTTAAAAGTGTTACCGTAAAACAAGTATGACCTTCCTGTGTTTCAGTAGCAGGATTGCTTTCCACTGTGATGTTTCCGTGATGCAATTCTATAATGGTTTTGGAGAGCGCGAGTCCAATACCATAACCGGTGTTTTGCGAGCTGCTGTCATTCACCTGAAAATAATTGGTAAATAATTTATCGAGGTATTGAGGCGCAATGCCCTTGCCATTGTCGGTTATATGAATGTCTACTTTATCGCTATTGCTTTCCACATGCAAAGCAATAGTACCGCCGCGTGGAGTAAACTTAAATGCATTTGTCAGCAAATTATAAATCACTTTTTCCAACTGCTCTTTATCAAAATAAAGATTGATGGCAGCTGCATCATGAACAAATGATGACCTGATATTTTTCGCCAGTGAAACATCCTCGAATGAAGTGTAGATATCGTTGAGAAAAGCAATCAGTTCGTGATTAGCTATCTGCAGTTTTAAATGATGAGATTCTGCTTTCCTGAAATCCATTAACTCAGTAACCAATTTCAACAAACGACTGGCATTCTTCCTGGCATTATCCAGGTGATGTTGCAGCACATTATTGTTCGTGTTTTCCTGCTGCATTTTTTCTATAGGCGCCATGATCAGGGTAAGATGCGTGCGAATCTCATGGGAAATATTGGTGAAGAAATTCAGTTTTATTTCGTGTAATTCCTTGTCCCGCTGCAGCAGTGCCCGGATGTAAAAGAAGCGGACAACAAAGAAAACAATAGCCGCAACAAATAATGAATATAGCAGGTATGCCCAACCGGTTTTCCAGAAAGGAGGTAGCACCGTTATTTTCATTGACACCGGTTTGCTCCATACGCCATCATTATTCGCACCCTTGATCAGCAGCGTGTAATTGCCTGCCGGAAGATTGGTGAACGTAGCCGAAGGCGTATTGATCTCCGTCCAGTCTTCATGTACTCCTTCAAGTTTATAAGCGTATTTGTTTTTGTCTGGCCGGATGAAATTCAGCAGCGCAAATTCAATCGTGAATGTATTTTGCTGAGACGAAAAACGAAGTTGGTCAGTTAGGCTAATATCTTTCTGTAATATTTTGAACCCGTCGTTTATAAGCACTGGTGTGTTGAAAACTTTCAATCCCGTAAAAACCAGTGGTGACGCCTTGGTGTTGCGTTCTATTTTATCGGCAAAAAAACTGGTAAGCCCTTTCATGCCGCCAAAGAAAAGTTCACCGTTCTTGTTTTTATAGAAAGCGTTGTTGTTGAATTCATTCCCCGCCAGCCCATCACTGGTGGTGTAGGTTTGAAAAGTTTTAGCAGCAGGGTCAAATCGCGCAAGTCCATTACTGGTGCTCAGCCATAGTTGGTTCCTGTCATCTTCCAGGATTCCAAGCACGTTATTATTGGGCAATCCGTTTGCGATGGTATAAACCGTAAAGTTTTTTTCTTTTTTGTTATAAAGAGCAAGCCCCTCATTATAAAGGCCGAGCCAGATATTTCCTTTTGTATCTACAAGAATGCAATTGATATTGGGTGAAGCATTTTGATTGACCGCAAAGGGTTTGATCGTTTTGGTGGACTGATCAAAAATAAAAAGACCCTCCAACGCACCGATCCATATATTTTGTTCCCGGTCTTCCGCCAATGCGCTGATGTTTTTAGCATCCATGTTTTTCAGCAAGACTTCATAGCCTATGGATGAAAGGTTCGTCTGGTCCCGCTTAAACACTTTTAATCCGCTGTGGCAACCTACCCAAAATCTGTTCTGACTGTCCTCAAAAACTACTTCCACTTCCGAATGTTTTCGATTCTCGTCGTTTAAATAATATTTGAATTGTCTTTGTTTGGTCTCAAAATAATTCAAGCCACCGCCGTGCGTACCCACCCACAAATTTTTATCCTTGTCAATGAAAACTGTTTTTACAAGATTGGAGTTTAACCCGCCTTGTACTCCGGGTACATTTTTGTAGACAGTAAACTGCCCGCTGGCCCTATTGTAAAAGTTCAGTCCACCACCTTCCGTGCCAACCCACAGATTTTCATTTTCATCTGCTGCAATGGAACTCACTACATTATTACTGATGCTGGAGGCTGAATTTTTGTGTTGCCAGGCGGTGAAAGGTGCCGTTACCCGATGTGTGATATTTGCTCCGCCAAAAAAAGTACCGATCCATATGGAACCATTGGCGTCTTCAAAAATGCTGTGCACGGAATTCTGGCTAAGGCTTTTTTCATCCTCCGCATTGTTTGCCAGCGACTGCAATTGTTTGGTCGCAGGATTCATGATGCTGATTCCCTCTTGTGTGCCTATCCACAGTTTTCCTGACTGGTCAACAACCAATGATCTCACATTATTATTAATAAGACCATTTCCCGAAGGCTGGGTTCGATAGCAGGTGAATTTTTCGGTGGCGGGGTCAAAACAGTTCAATCCATTTATGGTGCCTATCCACATTTTTCCCTCTTTGTCTTCCGTGATGGATTGTACAAGATCATCACTTAGAGAAGAAGGGTCGGAAGGGTTGTTATTGAATGCTGTTGTTATGTACCCATTGGAAGCTTTGCTGAGATGATATAGACCTTTAAATGTAGCAAGCCAAAGACCGCCTTTCGAATCTTTAAAAATTCGTGTGATGCTTTGAGCTTTTATATCAAGCGAAACTCCTTTTTTGGACGCCGCTGTAAATTGATTGGTTGCGGTGTTTTCGCAAAAGAAAAGTCCTTTCGATGTGCCCAACCAGAGCTGTCCTTTTTCCCCCTTAGCGAAACAATAGATCTCGGGCTGTTGATCTTTGTTGCCCGGTAAATAAATCCGCTGGAATGAATTTGTACCGGCGTTAAATTTATTCAGTCCTCTGGCGGTGCCTACCCAAAGCGTTTTTTCCTGGTCGAAAAACAATTCGTTAATATAATTATTGGAGACAGAGTTGCTGTCCGCAGGTTCATTTTTATAGATTTCCACGTGATAGCCATCGAAACGGTTCAGGCCGTAACGGGTGCCCAACCATATGAAACCGCGGTCATCCTGCACAATGCACAGCACGGAATTCTGGGACAAACCCTGCTCAACGGACAAGTGGTCAAAAGAAATTTTCTGAGCACCTGCCGGGATACCTGGAAGAAAAAAAGAAAGCAATCCAATAAGGTAGAGTAGGGAACATCTGCTAGCTAACATGCCTGTAATAATAGTGTAGTGAAGATAGTTGAAAATTGAATGTAGAGACAAGGCATTGCCTTGTCTTGTCGAAACAACACGCAGATCGATGTTGCAATCAAAAACAAGGCAATGCCTTGTCTCTACATGCGGCCGTTTCTCCGATAATTAATCATTTTTTAATCTCATGATAATCAATGAGTAATTTTTTTTATTTACGTAAAACAGGATTTTACCCCTTTTAAAACCGAATCTTCACCCGTGCCTTTCTCCATATCAATAGAAATTTAAAGCACCAACTCACCAGAGTTCTTCAATTTAAAACCAAACAAAATGCGACTTACCAAAACTCGTTGCAGAGAAAAAAGCTTATCGCAATTATGGCGATTGCCCGCCGCAAAAAAAACGCCCTTCCTATTGGCCGTTGTTTTCTGTTTTCAAAAACAAACAATGGCAATACCGGGACATCTTAACTTTCCTTATGATAATATAGGGAACCCAGTAAAATCTCCCGCAAAATCCATTGGCGGAAAAGTAACCGACGATGCCGGCAAGCCCCTTGCCAATGTATCAGTATTAGTAAAAGGAACTACCCACGGAACCACCACAAACGCCAACGGTGTATTTAACATCGATGCGAATAAAGGGGATATTCTTCAATTTTCACTGGTAGGCTACCCTGTTGTTAGCATCACGGTTGATGACAGAACGAACTTCAATGTAACAATGAAGTCTGAATCTGCCGGCTTATCTGAGGTGGTAGTGGTTGGTTATGGCACCCAAAAGAAAGTAAACCTTACCGGAGCCGTTGCGCAGGTAACAGCAAAAGAAATTGAGGGCCGTCCGGTTGCCAATGTTGGTCAGGCACTCCAGGGTGTTATTCCTAACCTGAATGTGACCAATAGCAACGGAAGTCCCAATGCTACCCCGTCATTGAACGTGAGAGGTGGTACTTCATTCACCAAAAGCGGTACCGACTTTGTCATTCAGACAGGTTCTCCTTTTACTCTGGTTGACAATATTCCGATGGACATCAGCCAGGTTAATCCTGAGGACATTGAGAGCATTTCCCTTTTAAAAGACGCTGCATCTTCTGCCATTTATGGTGCAAGGGCCGCATATGGCGTGTTGTTGGTGACCACCAAAAAGGGAAAGAAAACTGATAAGCCGACTATTTCCTATTACAACGACTTTCAGTGGAACAAACCTGCTGCAATTCCTGATCTTTTGAACGCATACCAAATTCAGGACGCGTTGATCAAAGCACAAAGCTTTACAAATGGTTCAGCTTCTACGGATATGATCAACAAACTGGCGGGTATCAAAGCATATATGGACAATCCCACAACGGCGTCACCCTATATTATGAGTGTGCCGGGTAATGATTCGAGTGCTATCATTTGGGTGGCAAACCAAAATCCCTACAAAGAAGCAGTGCGAGCTTCTTCCCCCATGCAAAAACACAACCTGAGTTTGTCTGGTGGTAGTGAAAAGTCTACTTACTACGCATCGCTCGGCTATCTTGATCAGGATGGTATATACAAACTGAATACGGATAAATTCAAGCGCTACAATGCAACATTTAATTTGTCCTCACAAGTGACCAACTGGTTCAAACTTGATTTCAGAACCAATTATTATAACACGACTTACACGCAACCTGTTAATCCCGATGGCAAAGGCGGTTGGTGGAGAGCGCTTTCGCAAGAACCTGAAAGAAACATAAACATGCCGCTTCATGCTCCGGCTAATGCACCTAACAACATGGGTGGCATGTATACTGATAACATTCTATCGTTTATGGATTACGGTTCATCAGACAGGCAGAACACGGAGAATTTATTGCTGGGCGTTTCTCCTTCCATAAAACTGGCAAAAAACTGGAACATTAAAAGTGACATCGCCTATACCTCTAACACCTATTCTGAAAAACGAATTATACCAGAACTAAAAAGAGTTGAAACCAGCTGGTACTCTACTACGAATGTGTACACCAGCCCAAGCTCTGTTTACAAGGTATCTGATCACTACAACCAGTACCTCGTGAATCTTTATACCGACTATAGCTATTCACTTAAGAATCACAATTTCTATGCATTGGCAGGTCTCAACCAGGAGTGGTACAAAGACAATTACCTCGATGCAACAGGTAACAGCATGATCACGCCTTCTGTTCCGGTAATTGATCAAACCACCGGACAAAGAAATGCAAGCGATGGAGAAAGCGAGTGGGCCGTGCGTGGGGCGTTCTACAGATTCACATACAATTACAAAGGCAAATATTTGCTGGAATCAAACGGTCGCTACGATGAAACTTCCCGTTTCCCTTCTTATTCAAGAGGCAAGTTCTTCCCTTCTGTTTCAGCAGGATGGAGAGTGTCTGAAGAGCACTTTGCCGAAATTATAAAACCAGTGGTAACAGATCTTAAACTGCGTGGTTCTTATGGCAGCATCGGTAACCAAAATGTAGCCAACTACATTTATGTACCATCTTACGGAACCACTGCGCAGGTTAATCAATTATTTAATGGCATAAGACCAGTTGGTATTACGCCGCCCGGATTGGTTGATCCTAACATTACATGGGAAACCGCATCAACATTGGATTTCGGATTGGACGCGACTTTCATAAACAAGCTTGATATGCAGTTTGACTGGTACAACCGTACCACCAAAGACATCCTTGTAGATGGTACAAAATTGCCTGCGGTTTTAGGAGCATCTGCACCAACCCAAAATTCAGGCGAATTGCAAACGAAAGGCTGGGAGTTTTCACTTAAATGGAGAGATGCCACGAAAGGTGGTTTCAGATACGATATTGCTTTTGTATTATCCGACTATCAAACCACTATTACAAAGTTCAATGGCAATCCTAACAACTTGCTAAGTACATTGTATGTGGGACAAAAAATGGGAGAGATCTGGGGATATCAAACACAAGGTATTTTCCAATCAATGGATGAAATCAGCAAAGCGCCGAGCCAGAAACAACTTTACTCTGGTCTCCTTTATCCGGGAGATGTTCGTTATGCTAATTTGAATGGAGACAGCATCATATCTCAAGGCGCCAACACAACTACGGATCATGGTGACAAAAGAATTATTGGCAACAGTACACCGCGTTTCCAATTCGGCGTCAACAGTAATTTTTCATGGAAAAATTTCGATCTGAATATTTTCTTTCAGGGCGTAGGCAAGCGTGATTATTGGGTGGGCGACAACCTGTTCTGGGGTGCCATCGCCGGTGGAATTGGTACAAAGCAAGTGTACAATGATTCATGGACGACAGAAAATACCAATGCGTTTTATCCTGCATACCGAGCGGCTTCGCAAAACATACAGGTGCAAACAAGATACCTGCAAAATGCGGCTTATATCCGCCTGAAAAATTTCACACTCGGGTACTCAATTCCTGCAAAAACAATCAGGCACATTGGTTTGCAAAAAGTGAGAATCTATGCAGCCGGTTACAATGTATGGCAGTACAGCAAAGTGCCGGACGTATTTGATCCTGAAGTGCTGAGCGCTAACTATCCAATGATGAAATCTTTTGCTTTTGGCCTGCAAGTAACTTTCTAACACACAAAAATCATTATACATGAAATCGAAAATATTAGCTTCAATTGCTTTTTCGGTTATTCTCTGCAGTTGTAATAAAAATTTCCTGGACAAATATCCATTAGATAGCATCAACGATGGTAACTACTGGAACACAGAACAAGATCTGCAACTGTACAATAACGCCATTTATCCCAATTACATCGTAGGTTTTGGATACAGCTTTGGAGATGCCACCATACAGCCGTATGGCTACACGCAGGCAGCTATTGCCTACGGAGATGTGATCACCGACAATGCTGCGCCCAATTCATATTCACTGGTGGCAGCTAACAAATATATAGCCTACCTGAGCGGCGCCAGTGGCACCGGTGGATGGAACTTCGCGAACATCAGATCGCTCAATTTGTTTTTGGAAAATTTCAGAAGAACAAAAATTCCTACTGCTACGCAAAATGTATACGGTGGTGAAGTGTACTTTTTTAAAGCATGGGACTATTTGGAAAAAGTAAAACTGTTTGGCGATGTGCCTTGGCTCACCACAACGCTCAATACTACTTCTCCGGAATTGTATGCAGCAAGAACACCGCGTGCACAAGTAATGGACTCTGTTCTGAATCTTATTGACACGGCAATTGCATGGTTGCCGGCAAAAGGCAAGGAGCAAACAGATCGTCTCAATAAGGACCAGGCGTTGTTTTTAAAAATGCGTATCGGGCTCTATGAAGGCACTTACAGAAAATATCATACGGAATTGAATCTTGATGGTAAAAAATTCCTCCAGGCGGCAGCGACTGCATGCGAACAATTAATGAGTGGTACTTATTCCGTAGTTAAAAAAGGTGACGCATCACAAGTATACAATTCTTTGTTTGCGCAGTATACTTACAAAGGCAACTCAGAAGTTATTTTGTCTAAAGAGTACTCTGAAAGCCTTCAAATGGGCGTTGCGTTCAGCCGCTATTTCGCTCAGAATTTAAGACACCAGTTTGGAGCAACACGCAACTTTATGGATGAATATTTATGTTCAGATGGTCTGCCAATTTCATCCAGTCCTCTTTTCTTAGGAAAAGATTCTATTCAAAGGGAACTACAAAACAGAGATCCGCGCTTGTCTCAAACCGTTTGCAATTTTGGTACATATTGTTTGGCATCAACAAGCATTCAAGGCGCCAACAATGCTCCTAAACCAAATATCCCGGGCCTTTCAGGCAACAAATGTCCAACAGGCTATCGTTTGGCAAAATGGTTCCTTAACGATCCTGTAGATTGGAACAGGGTTACAAATGGCATGCAGGCAGCACCTGTATTCAGGTATGCAGAAGTATTGCTGGACTATGCAGAAGCTAAATTTGAATTGGGAGAGTGTGATCAGGCAGTGGTTGACAAAACCATCAATGCACTAAGAGATAGAGTTGGAATGCCTCACCTTCTTGTTTCCTCTATCGCCGCAGATCCCGTATTGGACGGTAACTACGCCACATATTGCGCTTACACACCTGCTCCTTTGCTGCGCGAAATAAGAAGGGAAAGAAGAGTGGAGATGGCGTTTGAAAATACAAGATGGGATGATCTTATGCGATGGAAAGCCGGTCGTTTTTTAGAGATACCGGTGGAGGGAATGAAGTTCGTTCAATCACAGTTTCCAACAGTTAAAATCAACTCAGATGTTTATTTAAGCAGTGGTGGTTACTTGCTGCCTTATGCGAAAACATTACCAACAGGAAGAACATTTGACGAAAAGAAACAATACCTGTTTCCCATTCCTGTAGAAGATGTAACACTTAATCCGGCACTGAAACAAAACCCGGGATGGTAATAATAGTTTTTCTCACGGTGTAATTGTTAGGAGAGGGCCCCGTGCTTTGGTCGGGGCCCATTTTTAAAACTGTAGGGGCGAATTGCATTCGCCCTAATTTAGAACGAATCCAATTATTGAGTAATGAAAAGAATAGGTTTGATGATGGTTGTTGTGGTAAGCGTTTTTGCTGGCAATGCTCAAACAACCGAAAGTAAAACAAGAATGGCTGAGTTAGTTCGCGAAAATTTTACCCTTGCGGATAGCCAATACCGCTACATGATGACGCAAATACCGGCAAATGAAATGCCGCAGTCTTACGATGAAAAAAATAAGAAGTTGCTCGCCAATGACATCACATGGTGGTGCAGTGGTTTTTATCCCGGATCACTCTGGTACATCTATGAGCAAACAAAAGATGAAACGATAAAAAAAAGTGCGGAGACTGCCCTGGATCTCATCGCGCCCAATCAAACCTATACCGGTAATCATGACCTGGGTTTTATGATGTTTTGCAGCTTTGGCAATGCTTACAGGCTTACGCAAGATGAAAAATACAAGAACATAATTTTCCGTTCCGCTGAAGCTTTATCAACGCGTTACCGCCCGTCCATTAAAGCCATTCAGTCATGGAACACCAATCAATATTTCAAATGTCCTGTTATTATCGATAATATGCTGAATCTTGAAATGCTGTATTGGGTGAGCAATAACGGTGGAGATGGCAAATACAAAGACATTGCTATTGCACATGCCAATACTACTTTGAAAAATCATTTCAGGCAAGATTACAGTTCATACCATGTAGTTGACTATGATCTTAAAACAGGCGGCGTAATCCGCAAAGCCACATGGCAAGGGGCTTCTGATAATTCATCATGGGCGAGGGGACAAGCATGGGGCCTGTATGGTTACACGATGATGTATCGTTTCACAAAAGACAAGAGTTATTTAAAACAGGCATGCAATATTGCTAAATTCATTTTGCATCATCCTAATTTACCCACGGATAAAATACCTTACTGGGATTTTGATGCGCCTTTTATTCCTAAAGCAAAACGCGACGCTTCTGCCGCGGCTGTTATGGCTTCTGCGTTGCTCGAGCTGGGTCAGTACTGCTCAAAAGAACAAAGCAAAGAATATGTATCTGCAGCAGAAACAATTTTGCAATCTTTGTCAAGCGATACATATCGTTCAAAGTATAAAGAGAATGGTGGCTTCCTGTTAAAGCACAGCACTGGTGGTATGCCGTTAAATTCTGAAATTGACGTGCCGCTTATCTATGCAGATTATTATTTCCTGGAAGCATTGAAAAGATACAAGGACTGGTATTTACAAAACGTTTAATCTACTATTATGACTGGATTTGACCGATATACAAAATATATAAAATCACTTAAGCACTTATTACTTGCGAGCTGCTTATTTACGTCGAATATTTTATTTGCGCAGCAAACAAAAGTGCTTCAACATGGCGCACATCGCGTAGGCAAAAGAACAGATGCCGAGATGGCCAAATGGCGCGGTTATGGTCTTGGGCAGTTCATTCACTGGGGAGTCTATTCTTTGTTCGGCGGCGAGTTGAACGGAAACTATTACAACGGTGCCGCAGAATGGATTCGTTCCTGGAAGGATATGCCACACGGCGTGTACGATTCAGCGTATAAACAATTCAACCCAGCATCATTCAACGCAACACAATGGGCGAAAATGGCAAAGCAAATGGGTGTGCGCTATGTTACTTTCACAACCAAGCATCATGATGGCTTTTGTCTTTGGCCAAGCCAATACACAGATTATACCATTGCCAACTCTCCTTATAAAAAAGACATTGTAAAGCAAGTGGTCGATGCGTATTCTAAAGAAGGTATAGATGTCTATCTTTATTTTTCCATCATGGACTGGCATAATCCTGACTGGCGTTACGATTTGAAGACAAAAGAAGACAGCGCAGCTTTCGACCGATTTAAATTATTTACCAAAAATCAATTGACAGAATTGCTACAGCAATATCCTCAAACAAAAGGACTTTGGTTCGATGGAACATGGGATAACAGCTGGAAAAAAAGTGGTGCATTTACAGATACACTCGAGCAATATTTGAAAAGCATTCATCCCGGTTTGATCATTGGAAGTCGCTTTCGTGCAGATGAATTTGGCAACAGGCACGTGGATGCAAATGGTGTGCTGATGGGCGATTACGAACAAGGTTGGGAAAGAAAAATTCCAAAAACCTATGCAGACGTGCATGGCAATGACTGGGACTGTGTAATGACCATTCCTGAAAATGGATGGGGCTACCAGAAAAAATGGTTGGGACACTGGAAGACGACAAACGAAATATTGGAGATGACTGCACAATGCGTTTCGCTTGGCGGAAATTTCGTTCTTAACTTCGGACCCAGAGCTGACGGCACTTTCAGGCCTGAAGAAGTGACAATTGCAAAGGAAGCCGGAGATTGGATGAAAGTTAACAGTGCTGCTATTTACAATTGCGAATACGCAGGATGGGAAAAACAGGACTGGGGCTATTACACAAAAAAGGCCGGAGAAAACAAAGTGTATATGATCGTTTTCAATGTGCCCGTTTCCGGAAATCTAAAAATCAAGCCTGGCAAAAATACAATGGTTGACAAAGCATATTTGTTAACTGCACCGGGCAAGACTTTGTCTCTCGAAAAACTGGATTACGGAGCGTCTTTTATTCAGTTGCCTTCAACGCAATACAAACAGCCTTTCGTTATTGTGTTGGAAACAAAAGAAGGCAGCGAGAAGAGTGAAGAGCAAAAAGCAAAAACATAAATACAAGTTGTTAGTTGATAGTTGCTAGTTGTTGGGTTTCCTGTGATACACGCAAATAAAACCTCTGCTATTTATTACAGGAAAAGTTCGCACCTGATGTCTAATAACTACCAACTACCAACCAACAACTAAAACATGCAAACAAGAAATTTTCTCAAATACTCTTCCTGGGTTGCAATAATTCTTTTTCTATTTTCAAATGCAGTTACAGCGCAAACGCCATGTCCGGTTATTCCAAAACCGGTACAGGCTTTCAATGCGTCTGGTATTTTTCTGTTGAAAACAAATGCATCGGTTTTTATTTCGGATCAGTCACTGAGTTTTGTTCGATCATACTTGCAAAATGAATTGCTGCGAACTAAAAATATTAAGTTAACCAATAAGTCAACAAAAGAGAAAAGTGCCATTCAGTTGGTTTTGGCAAAGGAAAAGCGTGCAGATGAAGCTTATACTCTCAACATAAATCAATCGAAAATAACAGTTACCGCTTCTCATAAAACGGGATTGTTTTATGGTGTAGTTTCACTTTTGCAGATCATTAATCAAAGTGCTTCCACAAAAAGCGGCACAGAGGTTTCCTGCTGGAACATTATCGATTCTCCCGCGTACAGTTGGAGAGGTTTGATGCTGGATGAATCAAGACATTTTTTTGGAAAAGAAAAAGTAAAATCCATTTTAGACTGGATGGCTTTTTACAAATTGAATCGTTTTCACTGGCATCTTACTGATGAACCGGCATGGCGGCTTGAGATCAAAAAATATCCCTTGCTAACAACAATAGGAGGCAAGGGCAATTACACAGATGCGAATGCCGACGCAAAATATTATACCCAGGAAGAAGTTAAAGAGATTGTTAAATACGCGGCAGAAAGACAGATTACCATTGTACCTGAAATTGATATGCCGGGCCACGCCACGGCAGCCAATAGAGCTTATCCCGAATTCAGTGGCGGCGGTTCCGAAAAACATCCCGAGTTTACCTTTCATCCCGGCAAAGACGAAACCTATTCCTATCTCACAGATATTTTGCGGGAAACGGCGCATTTATTTCCAGCCGGTCTCTTGCATATTGGTGGTGATGAAGTAAGCTATGGCAATGAAAAATGGTCGTCCGATCAACTGGTGAAAAACCTGATGATCAAAAATAGTTTGAAGAATGAGAAAGAAGTAGAGCGGTATTTCGTTCAACGCATGGCGGATTCGGTGTACAATATGAAAGCAAAACTGTTGGCATGGGATGAGGTGGCCGAAGCAAGTTTGCCCGTTGATAAAACAATTATTTGCTGGTGGCGGCAGGATCATCCAGAACAGCTGGCACTTGCACTAAATAAAGGCTATAACACCGTATTGTGCCCGCGCTTGCCGCTGTACTTTGATTTTGTGCAGGATAGTACACACAAGCAGGGACGCAAGTGGAACAAACAATACAATTCCATCCTGGATGTTTATGCATTCAATGCCTCAGATTTACAGGGTGTAACGACGTCGAACAGCAAGCAGATTCTTGGCATACAGGCCAATGTGTGGACAGAAACCATGCCTGGCGCAGAGCGGTTGGATTATATGCTTTTTCCACGCATAGCAGCACTTGCTGAAGCTGCATGGACAACAGGTCAGAATAGAAATTTCCAGGCGTTTAAAGAAAAATTGCAAAAACATTTTTTCTTGTATGAACAGCAAAAAATAAATTACTACGATCCATTCAGGTAGCAAGAAAAATTTTAGGAAGCGACAGGTGGAAGTAATCTATCGCTTTATTCATAAAAACAGAAACATGCAAAGAAGAAATTTTCTCAAATGGTCCTCCTTACTGGGGTTTGCTGGCATTGTTCCCGGACAGAAAGTTTTAGCAAATGATAAAATTGATTTTGCACAATCTGCAAAACAAAACGACAGAGAGTATTGGGTAAGCCTGCTGGATAAAGTAGCAACACCGGTTTTAAGTAACATGAGTAAAGGTGAGCTAAGAAAAAATATGCCGGTGGTTTACAGTCCTATTTGGGATAACAGAAACAAACAAGTAGCATATATGGAGGCCTTTGGGCGCTTGATCGGAGGCATCGCACCGTTTCTTGCCTTGCCAGATGACAACACTGCTGAAAGCAAAACAAGAGAACGCCTGCGTGAGCAAACTTTACAAAGCCTTGCACACTCCGTTAATCCGCAAAGTCCTGATTATTTGTTCTGGGGCGATGGCAAAACACCGCAACCCATAGTAGATGCGGCACACATTGCACAGGCATTGCTATATACACCGGATGCTTTATGGAAACCATTGAGCGAAGAAACCAAGCAACAGTTTATTCATGAGTTTAAAAATATACGCCGCATCAAGCCATTCAACAATAACTGGCTTTTGTTTGCCGCTATGGTTGAAAGCTTTTTGTTGAGCATAGGAGAAGAAATTGATGCCACAAGAATTGATAATGCCATCGATAAAGTTAACACATGGTATGTAGGTGATGGCTGGTACAGCGATGGAGATAAATTTCATTTCGATCACTACAATGGTTATGTAATGCACCCCATGATGGTGGAAGTGTTGAAGGCGAATGTTGAAAAAGGTAGAAGAAATAAGAAAGAATACGACGTAGCTTATAAGCGAATGCAGCGTTATGCTTCTTTCCAGGAAAGATACATTTCTCCGGAAGGTACCTATCTTGTTGTGGGCCGTTCTTCCACTTATCGCGTTGGCGCATTTCAACCATTGGTGAAACTGGCGCTGGAAAATAGTTTACCCGAAGGCATCGCTCCTGCACAGGTACGTTGCGCACTCACCGCAGTGATGAAAAACATGTTCATCCCTTCCACGTTTACAAAAGATGGATGGTTAAGATTAGGATTGATTGGTGACAAACAGGAAGGCCTTGCAGATTATTATTCCAACACCGGAAGTATGTATGTGACCTCACTAGTGTTTCTTTCATTGGGATTGCCGTCGTCACACGAATTTTGGTCGGCACCATTTACGGAATGGACACAGCGCAAAGCCTGGAGCGGAAAGGCGTTTGCGAAAGATTACGCAGTGGATTACTAGTAGGGGCGAATCGCAATTCGCCCTGATTCTCGATAAAGAAGCCCGCAACTAAAAGTTTGTGGGCTTCTTCCGTATACAACACACGCTGTTCGAGATGTTCCGCAGGGCATCTCGAACAATTGATAAAAAGGATTTTTAATCCTGTGCTGCAAAAATTGCTGCCATCAAAGGATTATAAATCCTTTTTATCTACTACTCGACATGCCCTCCGGAACATGTCGAGTAGCTGAGTAGCTGACAACAGCTTACACTTAGCGCGCAGATACGATCCTCACTCCCAACGCTTCATTTACGCGAGCCTGTTTTTCAAAAAAAGAATCCGGCAATTTGCCCGTTAGTGTGGGTAGCTCGAGCCTTTCCGCTTTTCTGCCACAAGCAATGAACATTTCTTCAAACCCGCCAGGTGTAATGAACAACAAGGTGCTTGCAGTTTCTGATATCAGGTTAAATGTGTGGGGAATATTTCTTGGCAGAAACACATAATCCCCAGCCCTGGCAATAATGGTTTGCTCGCCTATTTGATACATAATTTCTCCTTCCAGAATATAGTTGCCCTCATCTTCGCGTTCGTGGACATGAAGTGGAGGGCCATAACCTTTACGCATTTGGAATTTTAAGAGACTGAACTCTCCGTTTGTTTCTTCAGCGCTAATTAAAATAGTAGCGAGATTTGGACCGTACCAATAAGATCGTTCCAGGTGTTGTTCAATTGGTAAATGCAATAAAGGTTGCGTCAAAACATTGTTCATGGCTGTGTTTTTGTTTGTTTACAGTTGTTGCCATGCAAAGTAGTAAGGGAAAATTTTCGGTTAAAGTGCAAAAAGTATGAATTGCTCTTTGTTTGGAATGAAGTGTCCTTTTATTCGGGTAGAGCGTTTTTAAAAAGTTTGGCATTGACAATAGTGAGCTTTTGGCTGTCGTTCTGTTTCTTAAGAAATAAGTTCTCCTAAACATAAATTCAAAAACCCTGATAATCTTAATTATCAGGGCTTTTGAATTTATAAATCGCGTAACCGTCTGCCTAAAACAGTGAAGGTTTTTCGCTTTGCGATATTTAACATGTCGCCCTCCGGGGCCTATAGTACGTTCGTGATTATCTTATTTCGCGCTCGTCAGTTGCTGGTAGTTCAACAGATCTTCCTCTTTTTTCCTTGAGCGTAAAATATTACAATACGTAAGCGCTATTTTGACATTATAGTCTTCGTAAGATTTCTGCGCCCATTGTATTGCACCATCCAGATCTCCATTGATCTCACAGATGATTGCCATATTATAACAACCGCGACCAGCTACTTTGCGGTCACTGCTGGCACTTTCTTTCTTCCATATATCAGCGGCGCCATCCCAGTTTCCTGATTGCGCCTTTCTTTTTGCTATTTTGAAATTCTCATTACCTCTCACAAAATAATCGCGGTATACCCTTAACCAGTATGGCACAACGCGGGAGGCATAAATCGAACCGCCTTTGTTGCCCGCATCTTTTACTGCCTCCTTCCTTCCTGCAAGCGCCGATGCTGCTTCGAGTGGATTAATACCGGAACTGGCAAAAGTGAGCGATCTTCCCACAATAAATTCATCCAATATCGTCTTGGTGGCTGGGTCATAAATTCTCCATCCACTTTTTAAATTGGTAGCAATATTTACGTTGTGATTTAAAACGGGAATGCTCGTGGTGCCAAGCTTAAGATTTGTTGGACTGCCGGAATAAGCAATTTGCGTTTGTGCATCAAATAACTCCAACGAAATCAGAACATCAGTATTGGATTGCTGGCAGATCTTTTCCACTGAATCCCAGGGCAGGGCATTGGGAAAAGTTCCGGCTCCAAATGAGGTGAGCTTATAGTCCAACTTTTTGATAGCGTTAAACCGGCCATTGCGTGTGAGCTCATCGTACAGGCCCTGCAAGCTGGATTGTGCTCCGGCAGCCTGCAATCCTTTTGTTTCCAGTGATGCACCTTTATGAAGTATGTCAAGCACTTTGGATTCAGAAGCGGCCTCTGTTCTGTCGACAATGGCGACAGCGGCAACTTCCGGGCGAATGGTAACTGGTGCGGGAATTTTTACACTCAACGACATTCTGCTGGTCGAGCTACAGGAATAGCAAACGACTACAAGTAGTAAAATGTAGAAATATTTTTTCATGGGTTGATATTGGAATCAGGGTATAACGTTTTTCCCAGGGATTTATTACATACGAAATCACTCTTCTACTTTTTCATATTCCAGTGTTCCCGTTTGGCTACTGGTGATTACTCTTTTCTTTTCGTCAAAGTAATCAACACTGAATTTTACAGAGATGATACTTATGCTAATCTTTAGTTCTTTGTTGTCGTCAGAAAGCTTCCATTTCCCATTTCTCGACTTGCCGTCGCTCATGCCTGTAAATTCGCCACCATCCTTAAATACCTGGTAGGTTTCAACCGGTGTTTTCTCAACGCGGTCCTTCGTTTGTTTAACGAGCTTCCATTTGCCAATTAGTTCCTTTGAAGTTTGCGCGTTACAAATAAATCCTGAGATACAAAAGATGCAGAGAAGTAAGCGTTTCATATTTCTCGTTTTAATGATAAGAAGATATTTGTAACAAGCAATTGTCAATCTGGTTCTTTAGCGCTGCCAAACATAATTGAGGGAAGGAATAAATTGAACAACCATGCTTAATAATTACCTAAAAGTTTTCATGTATAAGACATTTAGCGTTCCTGCTATTATAAAAACAGACAAAATACTTTAGTAATGCAACCAATTGTTATGGATTTAAATCTATGCTTCTGACAAACGTTAAGGTGCCATTTATGAATGGCTTAGGGATATAAACACTCTTTTTCTAAAGAGTGTTTTTTATTATTTATGATTGCGTTCACGGTGGCTTAGACAACTTAAAATAGATATTAGTTCAATCCCCTTTTCTCACCACTTCTTCCAATAAAGACTTTGGCGGTACACCAAAATGTTTTTTGAAAGCCTGCGAAAAATGACTTGAAGATTTAAAGCCCATTTCAAACGCAAGATGGCTTATAGAAACTGTGTTGCCCTGAAGAATCGATCTGGCTTTTTCCATTTTCACGTCCAGGTAATACTGATAAGTTGTTTTGCCTGTTACTTCCTTGAACTTAGATTTCAGCTTGCTTTTGCTAAATGCAACAGACTTTGCCAAATCAGCAAGGCTGAGATGTTGCGAGTCTGCCTGAGCATCAATGGTCCTTTTTATTTCCAGAATTTTGGCAACATCATTTAGGCGTGTATTGCTTTTTGTCCTTTCCTTTTTTTCGGAAATGCGTTTTACAAACAGTGCAAGGATTTTCAAAATATTTCCTTTCAGGAAAAGCTTTTCAGGAATAGAGGATTTTTTGTCGAAGTTGATTATTTCCTGTACCAACTCATACTTGAGCTGACCTATGTTGCTTTTTAGACTACGCGAAATAATATATAGTTGATCAATACGACATTTTCCGGAGGCGCTGTTGCTAACGTCACACTTATGATGACCGTCTGGTGCCAGAACACACATGTCCGTATTCGCTGTTCTCAATACGCAGGAATGAGAAGGTGAATTATCATCCCAAAGAAAATTTTGAATATATTCTTTCGACATTGAAATAATGACGGACTGAAATCGTGCACCTGCTTCCAACTGAAAGGATAAAGAAGTGTCCGATGCACACCAGGAAAGGCTGGAGTTTAGCGTGCCTCCAATTTTTGATGCCTTCTTATTCATTAAATGTACAATCTCCGTTGGGCTGCAATTGATGTGCATGGAATAGAAATTATTTTCTGTATTTGCCAAACGTTCTACGGTGAGTGCCACATTAGAGGTGAGATTGAAAATAGTGATTTCAACATCCGGCCCCAGCTGATGGTAGGAGCATGTACCTGTAGCTATGTGTTCCGGAAACACAATCTTGTTGTCAACAATAGAGATATTGGCGGACAACTTTGTGTTCATATTATTCACAAAGTCTACCAGCCATTGACGACCGATTTTTTTCTTAGTAAACTGCACTTTCATAGTAAATCAATTGATAACCATTAACAATCAGTCAAATGGTATTTAATGACATTTATCAATAAGTGCATTTATGATAGCTTAGGGGATAAGGGACAAATGTATATAGCGAGGACCAACCACCTTTTAAGAATGCGTCAAAGTTTTTTCTTAATCGGTCTTTTTTTCGGGAAGAATATTTGGACGCTTTTGCCTGAATGCTCACTGATCGCTTTTAGTATGAGAAATGTACCAATGCAAAAATGAAAATCACGGATTGTCTGAAGGTATAGTGACTGTTTTCAAACAATTCGTGATTTAATCAAACGTTGATAATTACAATAAAGAATCATCCGAATGAATTCGAATACGGTTCATTCATTTTCAAATTTTCAAATCCTCAAATTTTCAAATTGATGCAGTGGTTCTAAAATTTAAAATAAACTTTCGCATAAAGTCTTCTTCCGTTGAAACCCATTTGAACCGGGTCCCACGGACCGCCGGCTTCTCCATCATAGGCAGACATGTTCGCGCCTTTTACAATGCCGAGATCAGGGTGGATGTTGAAAATATTATCGCAACCAATGGAGCCTGAAATAATTTTTGTGAATTTATAAGTTGCGTAAAGATCGCTCACAAGTTTGCCGTTGTAATTGAATTGCTCGGGCACAAGCTCTCCTGTTTTATCCAGCGCCACCAACGGAGGATAGGTGTTTTCGTAGCCATAACCTAGTATTACTACTTTGCCAAAATAAGTTTGGTATGTACCAACACGGAACCTATTACCATACTCAATGTTTAAGCCAAGCTTTACCGGAGGTGCGGACGCAAGCACATATTTCTGTTCGCGGTCGCTGAAGAAAGCCTGCTGGTGGTCGTATGTATCATTCAGCGCTGTGGGAATATTGATCTTGTCAATGGTCATGTGCTGGAAGTTTCCGGCAAACACTACTTTCAGACTGTTCTTTTCAAATGTTTTGTCATAATTCAAAACAATGTCCAGTCCGTAGTTGGTGGTGTTTACTGCGTTTGCATAGAACTGTGCTTGTGCCACATTTAACTCTTCAAGAATAGGAGCTATTGCCGCAACTGATGTGTCAAACTGGCCGGTCAATACAACTCTGTCTTTGATCTTCACTAAATAGCCATCCACTGTTACAGTAAAATTCTTCGCGAGCTTCCATGAAAAACCGAGGCTTGCATTGAGTGATTTTTCCTGGTTCAAATTTGGAATGCCTGCAGCTTTCGTAATCGGGCTATAATTCGGAGCAATCTTTACTTCAAATATTTTTCCGCCCTGCACATTTGTAAACGTGTTGCTGAAATTAATTTGTTGTAGTGAAGGAGCGCGATAACCAGTGCTTACAGATCCGCGAATATTTAAACTGCGTGAAACTTTATAACGCGTATCAAACTTGAAAGTGGCAAGCGAACCAAAGTCGCTATAATTTTCAAACCTTACAGCTCCGCCTATTAGCCATTTTCTTGTCACATCTAATTCGCCGTCCACATAAATGCCAAGATTGTTGCGGTGAGCCTTTACTTCATCTCCGGGCTGAAAACCGGGGAAACCCTGTGACCCTGCTGCTACGGTAAACTCGTCACCATCGGCATTGGTAACCGTTTTACCGGGATCGAAGTTTTTGTAAGAAGCCTCTTCACCCGCATAAATTTTATATTGCTCATAGCGATATTCACCGCCAAAACTGAAAGTAAAGCCATTCATTATATCAGGGAAATGCTTGCTGATATCAAGATTCAGCGTGTTTTGCAAAAATGAGAAACCACCGTCATTAAAACGGTTCCTGTTTTTTCCTTCTGCGTTTAATGAGGCATTGAATGTTTTTTGACCATAATAATGAAAATCATTTTCGCCAATAGTGTTGCTTATGTCCCAATCCCAGCCTTTTCCCAATATGCCTTTAACGCCCGCTGAAAGTGAGGCATCGGTAATATGCACATCTATCAAAGGATTGAAAAAGATCTCACTGTTCGGGTCCCCCGGATTTACATAATGCATGATATCTGGCACAAATGCAAGATTGCCATTCGCATCTGTAGGAAAACGGTCAGGTCGTGCGGAAAAATTTCTGGAGTATGCGTAAGCGTTAGACTCCTTGTAATTATATCCTCCAAAAAAATAGGCCGTTGTCTTTGTGTGAGCGATAGGTATTTCTGAGTTTAACAAAATTCCTCCGCTTCTTACGGAAGCATCACCATTTGCGCGGCGACCCGTATTTACAGGAAGCGCTTTGTCATTTGTGGTAACATTTGTATCTGGCACTTGTCTGAATGTTTTTCCCTGTGTAAGAAAATTAGCGCCGAGGTTCAGATAGCCATTGTTTTTCCCTATCGGTATCCCGTAGTCAAGTCCAAGTTTAAATGCGCCGCCGTCAATTTGGTGGCCAGTTACATATTCGTTAGGTGTGGTAGCATTCAGCGCGTTGTATTTGTGATCGTCATAACCTGCCCAGCCGGCACTTACATTTAGGTGTTTGACGTCTTTTTTCAGAATAATATTGATTACACCTGCAATGGCATCAGAACCATATTGAGCAGATGCGCCGTCGCGCAGTATCTCCACCCGGTCGATAGCCGCTTCCGGAATAGCATTGAGATCGGTGCCGGAATTACCGCGGCCCCTTGTGCCAAAAAGCGCCACGAAAGCCGTTTGGTGTCTTCGTTTACCATTTATAAGCACCAAAGTTTGATCGGGCCCAAGGCCACGTAAAGTCGCAAGATCAATGGCGTCTGCCCCATCGCTACCGCTTTGCTTATTATAGTTGAAAGAAGGTGCAAGAACATTCAAGAGAGACGTAAGGTCCGTTTTCGCGGAAACCTGTGTTGCGCTGTTTACAGTGATCACATCAACCGGAACCGGAGTTTCCGTGCGGATGCGACCCCCACTGCGTGAACCCACCACTACGACCTGGTTAAGATCTGTAACGACTGTTTTCATGGCAACATTTATCGTTGATTGCCCCTTAACGGAAACAGCTTCAGGCGCATAACCAGTATATGTAAACTCCAGTACATCGTTGCTTGCGGCTTCAATTGAATATACACCCTGCGCATTGGTTAATGTGCCTGAGCCAGAAGATTTCGCTCTCACCGAAACTCCCTGCATAATTTCATTGGTGGAAGCGTCGGTGACTTTACCGGTAATTTTTATTTTTTGGGAAAAAGAAGGTAGTGCAGTCAGTAACAACAGTACTGTTATAAGTTTGGCCAGGATGTTCATAAGCGTTGTTTATTAGTTGAAAATTGAAAGTTGAAAATTGAAAGTGGGCAACGGTTGTGGTTGGATGTTAATTATCAACTAACGTGCATAAATCCCAACGACTATAGGCAATCAACTCTTCGGTTTCAATTTTCCACCCCCAATTTTCACCTCTCTTCACCCTTTAACAACCCTCACCTCATTTAGTTTGGCCCATTTCATAATTGTTTTGGCTCTTCTGAATGGCTTTTCTTGATCGCAAATCACAGTTTTGCACTCTAAAAAAAAGTGTGTTTGATTTCAACCTTATGAATACTATGAAAACTCTAGCTAGAAGGAACTGGCTTCCTTTATTTTCAATGATTTTTTTGGCTTTAAATGCCAATAGCCAGGACACGAAGGATATGACATTCTCCAAAAATGAGGTGACTACAGACTCTGTGCCAAACAATCCTAAAACTCCAAAATATGAATTTGGTATTGGCGGCGGGATAGTTGTTTATCAGGGTGATTTGGCTCCAACAGTATGGGGCGCATATCGTATGATTTCACCGGGTTTGCAGGCCAGTATAACAAGGCTTTTTTCACCTTCTTTTGCGCTACGCATAGGTGGGACTGTTGGAAAGTTCACGGCGGATGATTTAAAATCTTCCTATAAAGAAGCTTACCGTGATTACCGTAAATATAATTTTACAACATCATTTGCAGAGCTTACTGCAATGGCGCAATGGACGCCTTTCGGAAAAGCCAACTGGCGTTTAAATCCTTATCTACTAGGAGGAGCCGGGATTAGCTATCTGCAGGTTAAAAATGACTGGAGCAAATCCGATCTCAATTATTTTGCGGGCGAAAACCTTCAACAACGTCTGGTAGACGATTCTGCTAAAAATCACACTTTCGTCGCTCCTGTTCTTCCTGTGGGCGTGGGGTTGAAATATGATGTGTCTGAAAAAATTTCATTAAAACTTGAATGGATCAATCGTATTACTTTCTCAGATTACCTCGATGGATTTAGTAAAGCTGCGAATCCAGATAAAAATGACCGTTACAGTTCCGTTATGCTTTCTTTAAACTTTGCCTTTGGCAGGAACAAAACTTCAAAAACCTCGAGAAGCTCGCGTAGTGGTAATATTATCAATAATTATTATTACAATTATTACTATAGTTCAAAAAATAGTAAAAGCGAAAATTCAATGGCGTTAAAGAATGGTGGAAAGAAAACGAATTCATCATCAACTGAAATGCCGCAGGAGAAAGAGTCTGATCCGGCAATTGGAGAAAATGCGGCAGTGTTAAAAGATATTCAAAACAAGTTGAATTCATTAGCCGAAAATGCTACTAAAAAAGAGAGTGATCAACAGCAGGACTTCAATATGTTTTCACCTGAAAATGACAAATATATCGTCTATTTCAGTTTTGATAACTCATACCTGGAAGGTGAAGCTTTCTCTAAACTTGATCGAATTGCAGAGGCAATGAAGGCGAATACGAAGTTAAACGTTACATTAAGTGGATTTACAGATTTGAAAGGCTCTTACGAATACAATATGAAGCTGTCTCTATCGAGAGCTACAATATGTAAAGATTATTTGAGATCCCGTAATATCGATGCCAGCCGTATTAAAACTGAAGCGTTCGGAAAAACAAAATATGTTGTAAAGAGTTTCGACGTTGACCAACAATGGAGAAACAGAAGAGTAGAAGTTTATCTCAATTAATTTGTATCGACAACGTATAAAAGCAACACCAATAAATAAAAGCAGGCTCAACTCTAAACAGAGTTTGGGCCTCTTTTAATTTAATTCCTTGTTACTTCACCAGTCCTTCCTGTATCGCAATCTTTACTAATCCTGCAGTATTCTTCACATCCAGCTTTTGTAAAAGATTATTACGATGATTTTCTACCGTGCGAAGGCTTAGGAAAAGTTTATCAGCGATTTCCTGGTTGGTATGTTCTTCTGTAATAAGTTGTAATATCTCTTTCTCGCGACGGGTAAGCTGTTTGGAATTTTGTGAAAAGAAATTATTGACAAGCTGCCTTGAAAGAGGTTCATATAAAAATTGCTCGCCGGTATGTACGGTTTTTATCGCTTCTACAAGTATCTCCGGGCTGGCATCTTTTAAAAGATAACCAAGGCAGCCTTTTTGCAACATCTTTTTTACCTGGATGAGGATATCAACATTGGTAAGAGCAATCATCTTTACATCGGGAAATTTCTTGCTGATGATACCAGCAACTTCGATACCATTTTTGCCGGGCATTTGAATATCGAGTAACAGAACATCCGGTTGTTTAACATCCAAACCTTCAAGAAGACTATCACCGTTAAGGTAAACGTCAGTCACTTTAATATCGGGGTGTAACGCGAGAATTTTTTGCAATCCATTTAATACAATAGAATGGTCATCCGCAATAGCCACATTTATCATGTCAGTTGTATAGTTTCTGGTTGTGATTCGAATTCTAAATATACACTAGTTCCTTCATTTTTCTTGCTCTCAATGCTAATTGTTCCGTGGTTTGTTGTTATCCGGTCCTGTATGCTCCTCATTCCCATGCCTTTAATACCTTCTTCAGTTGACATCCCAATGCCATCGTCCTCAACCGTAACTGTAAAGCTGGTTTCATGGAAATTGAATTGCACAATGGCATTTTTTGCCCTGGCGTGTTTAATTATGTTATGTATAAGTTCCTGAACAATACGGTAGATGGCCAGTTCAAACTCCGGCGTAAATTTTTTCGGTGTGCCAAAGATCTGGAAGCTAATGTCCGGCGCGTTGGATTTGGCTACGCCATCGCAGAAGTATTTCACGGCGTCAACGAGACCCTCTTCCAGTAAGATCTGCGGCATCATATTATGGGCCGTTTTCCTCAGCTCAGATGCCGCTTGCTCCAATAATTTAATGCCATCCTGAAAGTCTTCCTTATGCTGATCCTCAATATTCTGTTTCGATATTTCAAAGTTCATTTTAGACACCGCCAGCATCCCTCCAATGCCATCGTGGAGGTCACGCGCAATACGCGTTCTTTCTCTTTCCTCTCCACTGATGGCCGCATTCAGTTTTTCAATTTCAATTTGTTTGTTGAAGCTGTTTATTTTTTCCTGTTGTAATTTTTGTTTGTGGAGATTATTGCGCTGCCATAAAAGAAAAATAATTGCGAGGCAAATAGTAACCAGAACAATAACGCCGATCCAAAAATTCTTCTTTCTGATTCTGCTTTCTGTTTCAGTTTTGGTAAGTTGTTGTTTGGCAATCTCCTTGTCTTTTTCAGAAATGCTGTAGCGCATCTCAAGCTGGCTGATCATGTCCAGCTTATCCTTTTGCATCAGGCTGTCATGCAACTTGGTGTATTTGTCTTTATATATCAATGCATCATTAAATTTCCCCAGTGCCTCGTAACATTCCGCTGCCGTTTCGTAACCAATAATAATCTCGTTATTCAGCACATCATTATTCTTTTTCAGTTTGTTCAGCGTATTGTTGATTAACGCAAGTGACTGGTCGTATTTTTTTTGAAGAAACAAAACTCTTGCATGCATGATGTTGGTGATAGACATGTAGTACGAGAGGTATTGCTGATTGGCAGGTTGTTTGCTGATGTCTATGATCTTCTGTACATAGGCCATCGCCTTGTCCGGATTCTTTTCCTGGAGATAGATGTAAGAGAGGTTAAGGTAGATGGCGATTATTCTCGCGGTGTTAATGTTCTTCGGGTTTTTTTTGTCCAAAATCTGCAAATAGTAGTAGCGGGCGGAATCGTATTGCCTGATGCCATGATAATACATACCCTCAAGAAAGCAAAGCTTAAGATTTGCATCAGCTGTATCTTTTGTGCGGTACATCGCAGAACGGGCCTTATCAATATATTCCTTTCCTATTCGCTGGAGATGCAATGCATTGTAATTGATATTTATCAAAAAAGCGGTAAGTTTTACATAAGCATTGATTTCAAATACAGGATCGTTGATGTCGGGGTTTTTTATATCATCCGCCAAATAGAAGAAATAGTAACCTGCCGAATCGCGGATGCCCTTCTCCTGCAACGAAGTGCCAAGAAGTAGATGGATCTTCGCTTTTAGTTTTATGTCACTTAAATTATATTTTTCATAAACGTTTTGTGCGAGGTTGCCATAATAGATCGCTTTGTTAATGTCATTACCAAAATACCAGTTGCCAAGTCCTGCAAAAGCAAATGCAATCCCTTTGTTGTAGTGAATTCTGTAACTTTTATTGAGCGCGTTTGAAAGGTTTTGGAAAGCAGTAGCGGGCACAGAAAGATCTTCTCCTTTATGTATCAATGAAAGAATAACAGTTGTATCGTTTTCGCTGATGTTCTCAAAATTGTCATCCCCACTTGCTTGCGAGGAAGAGGTAAAAAAAGCGAAAATAATGGTCAATAAAAGAAAAATATATCGACACGAGGAAGAGCTTTTCTTCCTGAGCCGGCAAAACAGGTTTATCATCTACGCTAGTAATGGTTAATTGTCTTTACAGGAGAGCCTGCAGTATGATAAAGTACGATATAAACCTGCATTGAAAATATAGGTGTAACTACCCAATTTTATAATGGAGTAGAAGCGCCTATAGAAAAATTGTGAGGTTGGAAATAATTTTGTGTCTTCTCAAGGTGTTAGCTTAAATCTCATGTGTAACCGTAGTTAACGCGAAATCAGTTGAATGTAAAGTCACCCTTCTAAACCCGGGTGGCTTTTTTTAATTAGGAATTAAGTATTAAGAATTTTTGACTGCGCTGTTACGCTGGTTTCCATTAGGCTTCATGCTAAACGGAAGAATTCTTAATTCCTAATTCTTAATTGAGAAGGCAGGAATTAAGCGACATTATTAGAATTACTTATCTTCTTCGACGCTACATACTCCGAAGGCGTCATGCCGAATTGCTTATGAAAGTCCCGGCCGAAATTGGATTGATGTGTGTAACCCACAAGATCTGCGACTTCGTAAATTTTGTAATCTTTCTCAGTCAAAAGCACAGCTGCTTTTTTTAGGCGGGCAAGCGTGATCAATTCATTTGGGGACATGTTGGAGATGCCTTTGATCTTTCTGTACAAAGTAGCCTTGCTCATATGCATGATCTTCGCCAGCTGTTCTACATCCAGCTCTATATCCTCAATGTTCTGATAAATTGCATCATTCAACTGGTCGAGGAAGTTTTCATCTGCTTTTGAGTAGGCGATGCTTTTGATATGCGCCAGCGGAGATTTGGCAAAATATTCTTTAACCTTTGTTCGGTTATTTAGTAGACTTTGTATTTGTGCCTGCAAATGTTGCTGTGAAAAAGGCTTTTCAATGTATGCATCTGCACCAAGTTCAAGACCTTCAATTTTTGATTGCAATGTATTTTTTGCGGTCAGCAAAATCACAGGCACATGACTGAACTCAAAACTACTTTTTATTTTTTTGCACAATTCAAAGCCATCCATTACCGGCATCATTACATCGCTGATCACCAGCTGAACAGTCTCTTCTTCCAGCTTTTGAATTGCCTCCTTGCCATTATGTGCTTTGATGATATTGTAATGTTCGCTCAGTTCTTTCGCAATGAAGTCAAGGATTTCCTTATTGTCTTCTACCAGCAAAACAATTGGTTTGGAAGAGCTCGCTGCCGGCTCCTTAAATGTTTCTTCCTGTTCTAATATTTCTTCAGAAGGTTCATCAAATAGTTGGAATTCTTTTTCTTGGTGAATGGGCAATACGAGCACGAAAGTATTTACCGCAGCGTCATCCATGCTTACGTTCAAAGTGCCCTTGTGTAGCTCCGCGAGCGAACGGGACAGTTGAAGGCCAATGCCTGTTCCCGGTTGTTTTTCAGTTTCCTGCAAGCGAAAGAACGGTTCAAATATTTTGTCCTTCATTTCCGCAGGAATGAGATAACCGTCATTTTTTACCTGTATACTGAAATGAGTGTCTTCGCTATTGAAAGGCATCAAACGTACGTGAGCACTGGTATCTGCGTACTTGATCGCGTTGCTCAAAAGATTGCTCACAATCTTCGTGAACGCTTCTTTATCAATATACGCTTGTAAATGAATGCTTGGCAGTTGCAGTTTGAAAACAAGATTTTTCTGCTCGGCGGCTGGTTTGAATCTGCTGTAAATTTCTTCCAGCAATTCGCAAATGTCAGCTTTCACAAAACTGAGGCTAAAACCTTTGGTTTCTGTTTTTCGAAAATCAAGAAGTTGGTTAGTAAGCTCAATAAGGCGGTTAGTGTTTTTTTCCATGATCTTCAGATTGTCTTTTATTTCAGGCAGGTGCGCTGCTTTTTCAATCGTTTTTTCTAACGGAAGTTTTATAAGTGTAAGGGGTGTTCTGATTTCGTGCGCTACGTTAGTGAAGAACTCTATTTTGGCGTGGTAGATCTCTTTTTCCTTTTCATTTTCGAGTAGTTCAATTTTTCTGTGGTTCTTTTCCTCCACCCTCCGATGATAGTTTCTGACAAGTATAAATGCAAGAATTGCGCCTGACAATATATAGCAAAGATACGCCCATTTACTTGCCCAAAAGGGAGGCAAAATCTCTATGCTGAGTGTGGTTGGCGTTTCGTTCCATACACCACTGCTGTTGGATGCTTTTACTTTGAATGTGTATTTGCCGGGAGATAGTTTGGTAAAATAGACTTTCCGGTTTGATTGCAGATGAACCCAGTCTTTATCCAGCCCTTCCATTTTGTAAGCATATTCAGCCATTTCCGGAGCAGTGTAGCTAAGGGCGGCAAAGTCGATACTGATGGTAGATTGATCGTGGTTTAAAACAATATTGTGTGCATACGCAATTGCTTCTTTTAAAGGCGACGTGTTTTTGTTTACAGTCAGTTCCTTATTGTCCACCTGCATGCCTGTAATGAAAACGGTTGGAATGTAGGTGTTGCGGATAAAATCAGCGGGATTAAAACTGATCATGCCTTTGAGACATCCAAAATATAATTTCCCATTCGCATCTTTATAGCCAGACTTATAATTGAATTGATCTGTGAGCAAACCATTTGCTTTGGTGTACACTTTGATGCCTTCAGTTACCGGATCAAAGCAAACCAATCCCTTTGATGTGGTGATCCACAAGTCTCCCTTCTTATCTTCCAGCATAGAATAAAATACATTGCTCGGAAATCCATTCTGTGTACCGTATCTTTTGAAACTATTTCTATCTGCATTGTATCTGCAGAAGCCGTTTTCTGTAGTGATCCAGATATTGTTTTTGCTGTCTTTAAAAACGCCGTTGATGGTATTATTACAAAGACTGTTTTTGTTGTTTGGATTGTGTTTAAAGCTCACCGTTTTTCCTGTGCGATTGTTATAAGCATAAACGCCTTCGCGATAAGTGCCTGCCCAGATTGTTCCGTTGTCATCTTCCACAATAGCCTGCACCAATGAAATATCCGGTACTTGTTTTATTTGTGTAAACGTGCTTTTGTGAGGATCATACGCAAATAAACCCCTTGCCGTACCTACAAGAATTTCACCCTTCTTCGTTCTCCAAAAGCACTCTACGAAATTACTTTTGAAAGTAGTGTGCAGTGTGTCTGCATTAAAATGTTGTACAACCTTTTGTGTACTAATGCGCATCACATCCAGCCCGTGCTCAAATGTGCCAATCAACAATGTGTCACCAATGGCCAGCAAACCATGAATGTTGGTGTGCGAAATACTGCCCGGATTATTCGATGGACCGAAGTGTTGCACCATTCCTGTTTTGAGATCGAGCTTGTTAAGTCCCGCATCTTCCGTGCCTATCCATAAGTTGCCATATTTATCCGGACAAATTTCACGAACAGATGTGCCACTTATTGAACTGGTGCCGTACTGCGGAAAATATTTTTGAAAGAAAGTGTATTGCTTCGGAAAATAATTTACACCGCCAAAATAAGTACCTACCCATATGCCGCCCTCTTTGTCTTTGCAAACAGTGTAAGATGCGTTATCACTTAGTGAAATGTGATTGTTGTATTCTCTTTTGAGATTGGTGTATTGTTTTGTTTTTACATTATAAATGAAAATGCCCGACTCCGTTGCTGCCCAAAATTCATCAGGTGAGTTCACCATGAAGTCTCTCGCAAAAATTTCTGTCTTGTCATCGTTGTAAGTGATGGCATCTTCGTACGTGTGATCTTGTGTATTGAATATTTTAATACCCTGGGAAGAAGTGCCAATTAAAATAAAGTGATCATTGAACGCCCTGATCTTTTCGATCCATCTTGCCTTTGGTAATTTGGAACAATTGAAAATATCGTAGAAGGTGAAATTATTTTTTACCGGATTATACTTTGCTAATGAACCTAAAACATTAGCTACCCATAAATTGCCATCTGGCGTAATGCAAAGCGAACCCGCATCAAACCCTTTATTGTCAAAGGATGTAAGCTCTTTGGTAATAAGGTTGTATTTATATAAAATCAGCCCCGCGACAAACCAAAGATTATGTCTTGCATCCATCGTGATATCGCGCACTTCTGATTCCGGCACTTTTGCAAGGCGATGAAAATTTTCCGCCCGCGGATCGTAACGGAAAATGCCCCTGTCTGTCCCCACCCACAGATCCTCATTACTATCCTCATATATAGAGTGAACAAAGTTGCTGCCAATGCTTAATGTATCTCCGGGCACATTTGTAAATACTTTGAAAGTATAGCCATCAAAACGATCGAGGCCATCCTTTGTGCCAAACCACATAAAACCTTTTTTATCCTGGAAGCTGCAAATAACAGAATTGTTGGAGAGGCCTTGTTCTACCTGGTAGTGCCTGAAATAAAATGATTGCGCATTGACAACGAATGCATAGAAGCAAAGTAATAATATGGCAGTTAGTTTTTTCACCGCGGCAACTAATCAGTTAGATAATACAAATATAGAAGAGTTAGAGAATGGAACACAGATTTTTATGATTGTCACGATTGATATGATTTTTTAATTGCTATTCGACATGTTAGCGAAGCGCATGTCGAATCGTAGATAAAAAGGATTTTCAATCCTTTTGCCTTACAGATTGGAAATCCGCGCTATCTGTCATTCGACATGCGCTTCGCTAACATGTCGAATAGCAAGCCGTTGTTCCAAATCAAAATCCTAACAAATCATGACAATCATGAAAATCTGCGTTCTCTCAAATTGATTCACTTTGATAAAACTGTGATACGCTATGATAAGCCCGTTAAAAAGAGATGAATTTACTTTGTTAAAGAATTCTTATAGTCCTATATGCAATTGTATATAGCTATTAGAATATCAACATTCATTAACTAATACTGATTGACTGCCATGAAAGTTATCAAAAGCCTTTGGAAAGGGCTCTTATGCGCCTCTCTTTCCCGGCCAATGAGAAGAGCTGCAATGCTCGGCCTGATTATTATCTCCTCACAACATTCAACTTTCGCACAAACAAAAATCAAGGTTACTGGAGCTGTTACGGACACTAGCGGACGCGGTATTGAAGGCGTTACCGTATCTGAGAAAGGTACACGTACAACTGCGTCTACCCTCGCTAACGGCTCTTACACAATTAATGTAAACAGCGAAAGTGCGGTGCTTATTTTTTCTTCTGTAGGCTTTACATCAAAAGAAATAAAAGTAGGCAGCCAGACAAATATTGCCGTATCACTGCAACAGGTAAGCACGAGTTTACAGGATGTAGTTGTGGTTGGTTACGGTTCTCAAAAGAAAGCAAATCTTACAGGCGCCGTATCTGTAGTGCGTCCCGAAGAAATTACAAAGAAACAAGCAACAACCGTAGCAGAAGCACTACAAGGTGAAGCTACAGGTGTGAACGTTCGCGGTGGCGGGCAACCTGGTTCTGAAGCGCAGATTCAGATCCGTGGTTTGAAAAATCTTTCCACCGCAAATCCCTTGTATGTTATTGATGGTTTGATCACCACAGCCAATCGTGATTTTAACCCGGATGATATCGAGAGCATACAGATTTTAAAAGATGCATCTGCAGCCGCAATTTACGGTTCCCGTGCAGGAAATGGTGTGATCATCATTACCACTAAGAAGGGTAAAGCAGGCCCGATGCGCATTGAGGCTTCTGCAAAGGCAAGTGTGCAGGTTACTCCAAAATATAGCTTAATGCAAACGCCGCAGTTTGTCGCCTATAATGACTCGGCGTATAGTAATGCCGGTATTCCGCAGGCCAACTGGCAAAAGCATAACCTGAATAATAACACTGACTGGCAGAAGGAAGCTTTCCGCACCGGTAACATGCAAGACTATAATGTAAATTTCTCAGGCGGTGGAAACAGTGGAAGTTATCTGGTGTCCGCAAACTATTTCGGTAACAACGGAACCGTTATCAGCACAGGATTTAAAAGACTTGGATTGCGTGTAAATACACAAGGTTCAAAAGGAATATTCAGCATCGGTGAAAATCTTGCTATCACCAATGCAAAGTCTGATGAAATGAGTGGTAATCCATATGTAGATGTTGTACGTATGTTGCCAACCATTGCCGTGTATGATCCATCACATCCCGGTGGTTATGGTTATGGTAATGAGGACAGCGCTCGTACATTTGGTACCAACCCCGTTGCGCACGCAAACCTGGAAGATGCAACGAATGAAAACTTTCGCGTAAGAGGAAACTTGTGGAGCGAATTGAAATTTACCTCATGGTTGAAATATAGATTCAACCTTGGTTATGAAACAAGCAATGACCATTATAAATATTTCAGAAAGAAAGGAAGCTGGACGCTTAACCAACCAGATGATCCTGCGATCTTAAATGAAAACAGGGCCCGTTCACAATCTGCGCTTATTGAAAATACTTTGAACTTTAATAAGACATTTGGTCGTCATACGATAGCTGCTGTTGTGGGTCAAACCTATCAGCATGATAACTATGATATGATCTGGGGTCAAAAAAGAAATATACTGTACAATCCAAGTACTGATACTTACTATCCAAATTTGGATAATGGGACCAATCCAACAACCGGAGGTTACGGAACTGAAGTTATTTTGCTGTCATATCTTGGACGTGTAGAATATAATTATGACGACAGATATTTGTTAAACGTTGTAGCAAGAAGAGATGGTTCTTCAAGATTGGGAGTAGGTTACAGATGGGAAAACTTCCCTTCAATATCCGGTGCATGGCGTATCAGTAAAGAGAAATTTTTCCAGTCTTCGTGGATCAATGATTTAAAGCTGCGTGCAAGCTACGGTACTCTTGGAGCGAGCAATATTGGTGCATATGAATATCTGGCAACTATCAATACTAATCCAACGATGGCTATCGGAAACGATCAACACGTGGAAGTTGGTGCTACTCAGGTGCAATTGGCAAATGCAAATTTGAAATGGGAAAAATTAACGCAACAGAATTTTGGATTGGATGCCTCTTTTCTAAGCAATCGATTATCAATTACAGCGGAATATTTCAACAGCACAACGAAGGATGTACTTACACGTATGCCCATTCTGTTAACAACAGGAAACGATCAGGGTAATCCTCAGGTAAATGCCGTATCCCTAAGAAATAAGGGATTTGAGTTTTCAGCTACTTACCGCGATAACGCCGGCGATTTTAGATACTATGGTACTGTTAACATCACAAGACTTCGCAATACCGTTCTGGATCTCGGATACAATAAGAATGAAACATACGTAGGAAATACTGTAACAGCTGAAGGAAGTCCTATCGGTATGTGGTATGTACTGCAAACAAAAGGATTGTTCCAAAGTCAGGATGAAATCAACAACTACAAAAATAAAGATGGCAAAGTAATTCAGCCTGATGCTGCACCTGGCGACATTCGCTTTGCAGATAACAATGGTGATGGTCAAATTACCAATGACGATAAGGCTGTAGTAGCAAGCCCTTGGCCTAAATGGGAAATGGGATTGAACCTTGGCGGATCGTGGAAAAATTTTGATCTTTCAATGAATTGGTTCGGTTCATTTGGTGCAACAGTGTATAATGGCTACCACAGTTTGGTTGACAGGTTTGATGATAACTCCAACTACAGATCAGATGTAAGTCCATGGACGCCTACAAACACAAATACAAGCTTCCCGAGAATTGTTTACAAAACTACGCTTAACTCAAGAGGCGATACTGACCGATGGCTTGAAGATGGAAGTTTCTTCCGTTTGAAATACATAAACATTGGTTACACTTTGCCTTCTTCGTTGATAAAAAAGATCGGCTTCACAAGTGCACGTGTTACACTGAGCGGTCAAAATTTGATCACATTTACAAAATATTCAGGACTTGATCCGGAGTTTTTAAATACAGATATATTCCAGAAAGGGGCCGACAACTTCTCTTTCCCTAATCTGAAGTCATATACGATCGGCGTAAACTTTGGCTTCTAATATTTCACATTTGTTTAAGAACTCAAAACGATTATTATGAAAAATACTTTCAATAAAATTATACTGGGGCTTGCTTTAGCGGCATCGTTGATGCCCTCTTGTACAAAGCAGTTGGAAGATGTTACAAACCAAAATGCAATTCCCGTTACTGAATACTGGAAAACAGAAGATGACGCTCAGAAAGGCGTAAATGCGATCTACACCATGTTTTACAAACCCGGCGTGTGGTCACGCTGGATATATTTCAGACTAGATCTTACATCTGATGAAGGCTGGAGCCAAAGCCCATGGATAGAGCTCGGCGACTGGACACGTTTTCAATATGTGAACTATAATTTCTGGGAAGGAAATGTGAATACTTTCCGCGATACTTACAAAGCAATTTTCAGATGTAACCAGGTGTTGGATAACATTGATGCTATACCATTTGCAGATGCGAATAAAAAAGCACAGTTAATTGCGCAGGCAAAATTCTTCAGAGGATTTTACTATTACTATGCTGCGATCCTTTGGGAAAATGTTCCATTGATATTGCATGTTCAAAAACCAGAGGATTTGCCAACACAAAATACTTTGACAGAAGTATGGGCACAGGTAGAAAAAGATCTTTCAGAAGCTGCAGCTGCATTGCCAAAATCATGGGATAATTCAAATGTTGGTCGCCCGACAAAAGGCGCCGCAACGGGCTACCTTGCAAAAACTTACATGCAGCAACATAAATGGAACGATGCAAAAACTGCATTGGATTATTTTGTAAACGGTGAAGCAAAAGGCATGTATAGTCTTGTGTCTGACTTTAAAAGCAACTTTAGGGACAATGCTGAAAACAATAGCGAATCAGTTTTTGAAATCCAATTCTCTGATGCAAATATCGGTGGCCCGGATAACGATGATCCTAACCAGGGAATGGGCAACAACCGCGCACAATTTTTTGCACCGCGCAGTATCGGTTGGTCAGATGGTCAGGCAAGACATTGGATCGTAGATGAATTTAAGAAAGAAAACACAAAAGACGGCAAGCTGGATCCGCGTCTTGAATGGACTGTTTTTTATAGCGATATCACAAAAGACTTTGGAGACTTGATTTATGGCCGCCAGTGGCAGTGGGGTAATGATGAAGCATGGTTCAGAAAAGGTCAGCGTGATTACTATCGCACAACAGAAGATTATTATTCCCAGGTAAACAACAGGTTGCTGCGTTATGCTGATATCTTGTTACTATATGCAGAAGTGCAAAACGAATTGGGACAAACTGCAGATGCTTACAGCTACGTGGACCAGGTGCGTGCACGTGCAAACCTGAATACACTTGAAGTGGCACATCCTGAAATTGGTACAGATAAAACCAAGTTTAAAGAACGTCTTAAAATGGAGCGTGCTTTAGAACTTTACGGCGAAAGCGTACGTTGGGCAGATTTGAAACGCTGGGGCGATCTTGACACACAAGCAGGTGTGAACGCAGTTGCACAACGCGACCCCGATTTTAAAAACTTCGTTATTGGTAAACACATCAGACTTCCTCTGCCTCAATCAGAAGTCGATAACAATAAAAACCTGAAACAAAACGACGGATATTAATAAAAGTAAAAGGAAAAAATAAAAAGTAAAAAGGCTTTGCTGGCGAGTTGTAGGCAAGTATTCTTCAGCAAGGATAAGGAAGGTATATTCAGAGGCTCAATCGTTAGGTATCTATTTTTTACTTTTTACTTTTTATTTTTTCCTTTCTTCTCCCGCTTGCTGCAAAACACTCGATTTAATATAATGCTCACTTTTAAAACTACTTGAATGAAATTTTTGAAACTGTCTGTTATTGTTTTAATAAGCTGTTGGTTATTGCAAAGCTGTGCATCGCAGGCAAGGCCGGAAGAAAACAAAAGGACAACTTGGACAAAAGAACAGGCAAACGATTGGTACAAGGACCAGCAGTGGCTGGTAGGTGCAAACTTTCTTCCAAGCACTGCCATCAATCAACTTGAAATGTGGCAGGCCGAATCATTTGATACTGCTACTATCGATAAAGAACTTGGATGGGCGGAAAGCATCGGCATGAATACCGTGCGTGTGTTTTTGCACGACTTATTGTATGCACAGGATTCTGTTGGGTTTATGGAAAGAATGAACACCTTCCTGGAAATTGCAAAACGTCACCACATAAAACCATTGTTCGTGCTGTTTGATTCATGCTGGGACCCGTTTCCAAAGTTGGGCAAACAAAGAGATCCTCAACCATACGTACACAACTCCGGTTGGGTGCAAAGCCCTGGATATGATGCTTTGAAAGACTCAACACAATATCCAAGACTTGAAAAATATGTAAAAGGAATTGTTGGCCACTTTGCAAACGACAGCAGAGTATTGGGTTGGGACATCTGGAACGAACCAGATAATCCTACTGGGCCATCTTACGAAAAAGTAGACCTGCCAAACAAAGTGCAATACGTTTTGCCTTTGCTGAAAAAATCATTTGAATGGGCGCGCACGCAGAAGCCTTCACAGCCGCTTACCTCAGGCATCTGGGCAGGCAACTGGACAACGGATGAAACATTGAAGCCGATTGAAAAATTGCAAGTTGAACAATCAGATGTGATCTCATTTCACAACTACGATTCTTCACAGGTTTTTGAAAATAAGATCAAAGAACTGCAACGTTACGGCAAGCCGCTTATTTGTACCGAGTATATGGCAAGACCGAATGGCAGCACCTTCGCAGGATTTTTGCCAGTTGCAAAAAAATACAATGTTGGCATGTACAACTGGGGTTTTGTAAATGGCAAATCACAAACAATTTATCCCTGGGATAGCTGGACAAAAAAATACACAGGTGAACCTCCGGTATGGTTCCATGATATTTTCCAAAAAGATGGTACACCATACAAACAAGACGAGGTGAACACCATCAAAAGCTTAACTAGCAGGTAATAGAATCAACATAGTGTAGAAGGCTTATGTGCAAACAAGGCTTCGACGAATCTCAAGCCGATTTGTTGGAGCCTTTTTTAGTGACTGAATAACTGAATAACTGAGTGGTGCTGCACCGTCATTGCGAGACCTGCGGAGAAAATGTACTCGAAATAAAAAAGCAATACTGCAACTTCAGGAAGTGGTCGAAGCAATCTTAATGCGCGGCGGGATTGCTTCGACCGCACCCAGCTCGGCCCAATTCAGTTTTATCGTTCAACTGTTCATCATCCGCAGGTCTCGCAATGACGCTGCAGTTTTCGCGAAAGGTTTCAATGATTCACTTATTCGGTCATTCAATCATTGATTGTTGTACTCTCTAAAAAAATACCATGATTAAAAAACTGTCTCTATTAGTGTTATACCTTACTTTCCTTCAAACGCAAGCGCAAAATATTAGCAACCCTGTGCTGCCCAATGTTGCGGATGCAGGGTGCATAAAATACAACGGTGAATATTACGTTGGCGGTGTATTTACGAAAGGAAATTTTCACAGATCATCAAACCTTGTAAACTGGGATACTTCTATTCACGTGTTTTCCATGAACAACAACTGGGCAACGAAGTTTGGCATTGGCGATGAACAGATACATGCCAACGACATCGTGTACATCAACGGCATGTTCCACATGTATTGGTCCGTAAATTATTGGGGAAGGGGCAGAAACGTGATTCACATCGGCCACGCTATTTCTCCAAATATTCTTGGGCCATTTGTGGAACCGCAAAAAGACAGCTCGCTCGACAATCGCATCGATCCAAAATTGTTTGTTGACGATGATGGTAAGCTTTATTTATACATGGTGCGCTTTACAGACGGCAACACAATTTGGGTGCGGCCAATGAAAGATCCTGCAACATTTGAGGGCGAGCCCAAATATCTTTTCGCGTCACTCCCTAATACATGGGAAACGGCTGACAATAGAGTAGAGGAAGGACCGTGGGTTATGAAATATCGTAACCGATATTACCTGATGTACAACACGAATCATACTTCTACTGAGTGGGGAAATTATGCGTTGGGAGTGTCGGAAGCGTCATCGCCAACGGAGTTCAATCATGGTAACAAATATTCATATCCTGTTGTTCAGAACAATCAATGGGATATGGATGATAAATATGTTGACCTGCTGAAGTATGAAAACAACGGAACCCTTGATTATACAACAGACGAACCTTCTGCAAAATGGAATACCGCTGCTTTTGATGCAACAAAATGGCAAAAAGGGAAATCGGGTTTTGGTAGTGAAATAATTGAAAACTCTTTTACGCGAAAAGTAAAAACAATCTGGAAGACCGATCATATCTGGCTGCGCAAAAAGATAACTATTCAAAAGAATACAATCGGCAATCTTGCTTTGCGCATGAATCACAGCGGCGCAACAAAAGTGTATTTGAATGACGCGCTTATCTATGGTAACAATGCATCCAACTATGAGATCATCAATCTTGATGACAAAGTAAAAAACCTTTTGAAAGATGGCGAAAACTTCATTGCCATCAATGCTGACAAAGGCAATCGTTCTGGCTTTATTGATGTCGCGTTGTATAACATGAAAGGTGATGTGGCTGATGATATCTTAATCACACCAGGACAACCGAACATTGTACACGGCCTGAATGGCTTTGACTGGTGGCTCGTGTACATGGCAAACAAAAACCGTGAACGTCGCGCACAATACATAAACCAGGTGCAGTTTTTCGATAAGACATTATTTGTAGATGGCATTACTTCCGGAAAAACACCGGGCTATCATCCTGTTCCATCACAGCCGACGTTTGGTGATTTGTTTAATGACAACGATGTTTCACTAAATAACAAATGGAACATCATTAACGGCAAATGGCAGATTGATAATCGCGAGTTGACACAAACAAGTTTGTCAGATGCTCAAGCATCTATCAAAAGTGATGCAGCGGCAAATTATTTGTTTGAAGCCAATGTGAAAAATGCAGAAGGGGGCAAGGCAAAAGCGGGCGTATATGCTTACAAACAAAACGATAACAACTGGCTGCGCATCTTTTTCAATGTAGGTACAAAAGCATGGCAATACGAGTGCATGGAAAATGGAAAACAAAGAACGCAATCATTTGCCTTGCCAAAAGATTTCAACTTCAATGTGTACCATAAAATAACCGTGTATAAAAACACGACTGAGTTCTCTGTTAGAATAGATGATTTACCGGCAGCTGGTAATAGCATTATAAAAACAGTGTTTTCGCAAAAAGGATTGCCGGGCATTTTCACAAAGAACGCAAAAGCTTCGTTCGATGGAATTATCTACACCATTGGCTGGGATGAATTTGATAACAACATTAATGGCTGGTCCAGTTTGAATAAAGCGACGCAACAAAACTGGAAAGTATCGAATGAAGGGCTAACACAGACAAATAGCGCTGGTGAACAATCAGCGTTCAAAGGTGACTACTTGCAAGCATATGATTTCTCGGTGCAAATAAAAAATACTACCGCAACCGGAAGCACTGGTGTATATGCTATGTACGCAGATGAAAGTAATTTTGTGAAGTCCGCATTTGATTATGCAAAACAGAAATTCGTTGTTTCCGGAAAAATAAACGGAGCAGCAATTGATTCGAAAGAAATTTCTCTTGAATATCTGCATCCCGAATTCGCGAACATGACCTACAGCGATTTTATGGAAAAACATTTCACTTTCAAAAATCCTGTGTACATCAACGAGCTGCGCTTAAATAAAGATGGGCATTTGAAAGCAGACACGCTAATCGACAAACTATATGAGAAGGTTGATATTTTTTATCGCGATGGAAATGACTGGCATCCACTCGAATACAAAGTAGCAGCATCAGATCATCCAGGTTTTGATAAACTGACTTTCAATACAACAAAGATTGATGAGTTAAAATTCACCAACAAATTGGCAAGCGATCATAATTTTTATATCTACAAACTTTGGGTGAACGAAGTGTTTAAAACGTCCTGTAATCTTCGTGTTGTAAAGAATGCAGAAGGCTTGAAATTCATTGTTGATGGGCGTTTGGTGTATGATTGGAAAATGAAATTGCCAGCATCCAAAGTCGGATTGTGCACAAACAACGCTTCTGCAAACTTTAATGGAATCACCTTTTTTGACCTGAAATAAAAACATTAGTCAACCTTTAGTTTCGCTGCGACAAGCGGGACAAATAACACAAACAAGCCATTTATGAAATTACGTTCACTACTCACCTTTGCCATGCTGGCAACTTGCAGCAGCATGTTTGCCCAAACAAAAACTAACATAGAGTGGAAGGAAAAAATATTGATCAACGACGTTCCTGTTTTTGACGATGCGGGCAAAGTATCTGAAGCCGGTGGCACAGGAGGAAGGCATCACGGTCAATATGGCTCGCAGTATGCACGTTTGCTCAAACTCACTAATGGCACGTGGCTCGCGGCCTACACTGTTTCGCGAAACAATGGCTATGCGAAAGATTCAACGGGAGGACTCGAACTAGAAGTATCAAAAAGCAATGACAACGGTAAAACATGGAAGCCGATTTCTGTTATTACAGATCATGGCCGTGATTTAGATAACGCAGAAATGATCCAATGCAAAGATGGTTCTTTGCGCATGGCTTGTCGTTCGGTACGGTGGCAGGAGTCGTATCTGTTGCCGGTATATAAAAGCACAGACAACGGTGTAAGCTGGACACGCATTAGCATCATCGATCTAAATGAAGGAAAACCCGGCGAGCTAGGTAAACCAGATAAAGGCGTATACGAACCACACATGTATTTTCTCGACAATGGAAAACTGTCTGTGATGTACGCAAACGAAATTCACGTAACAGCATCACCATCATACAGCCAGATCATTTCGCAAAAAATATCTGATGACAACGGCGCTACATGGGGCAAAGAAATTTGGGTTGCGTACGAAGAAGGGCACAACGCATCACGTCCCGGCATGCCTGTTTGGACAAAAATGAAAAACGGTCAGTTCATTGTTGTGTATGAAATCTGCGGGCCTGAAAAATGCAATATCTATTACAAAACCAGTAAAGACGGCATTAACTGGCCAACCGGCTTAGGCAGTATCATTCCTGATCAATTAGGTGGCCCATATATTTTAGCGCTGTCAAATGGAAGTCTTGTAGTTACGTCCAACGCCGGCAATTATTCCATCAGCGATGACTATGGCAAAACCTGGCGCACGATAGAGCAGGCATGGCCAAAAACGCTTTGGGCCTCCATTTATCAATTTGATAAAAACACAATTGGCGCTGTGAATTCGACTTTTAGAGAGGAAGGAGGAAATAATATTCAAGTTAGATTGGGGAAGATGAGCAGAAATTAGGAATTAGGAATGCATTCTGTGCTGCTGCGAACCAATAGCGGACATAGCTTCTGTTTTAAAAGGCTTCGACAAGCTCAGCCTGACAGCGTAATCGGAATGTCAGGCTGAGCTCGTCGAAGCCTTGGTTGTTGTTGATTGCATGTTTGAAAAAATGAAAGCCTGGTCGCTTGTCATCCCGACGCAGGAGGGATCTGAGACTTGCTTGAGCAGGGTGTTTGTACAACATCTAGATTCCTCGTTCGTCGGGATGGCAAGCTGTCTTTCGTTACTTATGGCAACAACGTTCACGGTAACTTCTAACCTCTAATTCCTAGTTTCTAATTGACTTATCACCTCATCCTGACTTCTAATTTTGTCTTTCATTGTTTTCTCAGACGGTAGTTTGTCTTTTTGATATTTCTCCATCAAAGGCAGGGTAGAAGCGATTTTCAGATACTCATGAAGATTTGAAATGTCTTTCTGTCTGTTGATAATTACGTTCTGCAACGAATCACGCGAAGACACGTTGACCTTATATTTTTCGCCACTTGCAGCGATCAGGTTCAATGCTTTTTTCCTTATAGATGAATCAGAAATATTTTCTGCAATCGTTTTTGCTGAACTATAAAAGAGATCGCTCTTGCCATCATAATTGCGAAAAGCTTCCAGTGAATCACTCTGGCTCACCAGGTCGAGTTGTTCTTCGATCTTATGCAGTGTGGGTTTTTTGTTAACCAGCTCTGCATACATTTCTTCTACCAGATTTTCGCCCATAGATGATTTTCTGATAAAACCTGCCGATTTACTTTCATCGTCCAAAGCCTTAGGCACTACGATAACCGTGTCGTGCGCTGTTGTTGAAGCCGGAGATGTGCGGCCGTTGTTACAAGAAGTGAAAATGGTCATAAATAATGGAATAGTAAGAGCAATAACAGCTTTCATGGTTCGAGGGCTTTATGGTGTAGTAAGTAAGATATGAAATAGCCAAAATTTCAAAATACCGCTCGTGACATTTAGAAAAGAATTATGAATTTGTTCTAAGTTGTGAGTTCTGAGCTATAAATGGTACATACGCAATCATCCACTTAAAACTCGAAACCCACAACTCAAAACTCCAATTCGCAATTGCTCTTCCTCGTTTCAACAAAAAAACTAATTTTACCACCTATGCTATCAAACAAAGCGCAGTACGCCATCCATGCATTAACGTATTTGGGTGAGCGATATCAGCAAGGATATATACCGATCAATCAAATTGCGGAAGAAAGAAAGATTCCCTATAAGTTTCTTGAGGCCATTTTATTGGAATTAAGAAAAGCGGGCATTTTAGGAAGTCGCACCGGAAAGGGTGGAGGCTATTATTTAACCAAGGCACCGGAGGAAATCATGCTTGTGCAGATCATGCGGGCGATGGATGGCCCAGTGGCTTTGCTTCCTTGTGTGAGTAAAGTGTTTTATGAGCCTTGTCGCATTTGTCCCTACCCGGAGCCGAAATGTCCCATAAGAGGAGCATTTTTAGAAGTGCGGGATGTCACCTTAAAAGTACTGGGCGGTAAGTCATTACGGGACCTTATAAACAGAGATGTAAATTTTCCGTCTGACTTTTCTATTTGATAATCAAGAAAATAATTTTTTTTCTAACATTTCCTATTAAAATTATAGGAGATATAGGGAATACTCCTTATTTTCGTAACGCTAATCGAATATGGTATTAAACATGTCACATATTAAATGTTGTTGTTCACGGTAGCTTGCCGGGGGGCCGAACATTTATGTACGTTTTTACATGCCCTTCTTAATGAAGGGCTTTTTTTTAAAAATCAGCCATGAGTAACGAACAGTTTACGATAACATCACCATTATTTACTGCTAACGAGAAGCAGCAGGTGCAGCAATTATTACAGACTTTTGAACCGCAGCAACTGCAATGGCTAGCCGGTTACCTGACTGGGCTGAACCAGGCAAATAAGCAATTACTTGACCTGTTAAACCAATTTCCTAACGTGCAGGAAACGATCGCGCCGGCTGAGGTTGCAAACGTTTCGGCCACTCCAGTGACCGTTTTGTTTGGTTCCAAATCCGGCAACAGCAAGAGTGTAGCGAAATCTTTACATGAAAAATTAGTGGCAAGGGGGTTATCTGTTTCTCTTCAGGATATGAACCAGTACAACGCCACAAAGCTGAAAGACGAAAAATATCTGCTCGTTATCGTTAGTACCCACGGCGAAGGAGATCCTCCTCCGGCAGCTGAAGACCTGCACGCATTTATTCACAACCGTAAAGCGCCTAAGCTTGGCGGAGCAAAATATGCAGTACTTGCACTGGGCGATCAGAGTTATGTAAACTACTGCCAGACAGGTAAAGACTTCGACAAACGTTTAGCAGAACTGGGCGGCGATAGAATTGCCGAGAGGGTAGATGCTGACGTGGACTTTGAAGAAGCGGCTGAACAATGGATCGAAAATGTTACCACTAAATTACTCGCACAACTTAATCACACAAACGGTACTTCCGTTGTGGCAAAATCAGCTGTAGCAACAGCTGCAGCGCCTGCAGTGAAGAAAGTTGTTTACAATAGAAAAAATCCTTTTGCCGCAACCGTCCTTGAAAAAGTACAACTGAACGGTCGCGGTTCGCAAAAGAAAACATATCATTTGGAGCTGTCACTCGAAGGCAGCGGCCTGACATATTTGCCAGGCGACACCGTTGGTATTTTTGCAAAAAATAATTCCACACTGGTAAGCGAAGTGTTGGCGCAAACGAAATGGGACGGCGCTTCTACACTCGTTTACAAAGATCATTTACTTCCTCTCGAAGAAATTCTTACAAGTCATATAGAGTTGACAACAGTTTCCGGTGTATTGCTGGAAAAGTTGCTGCACTATGCAGAGCAAAAGAAAAATGAAAAAGATACGGCGGCATTAAAAGCCATTCTCGATAACAAAAAAGAATTGGTGGCTTTTCTTTACGGAAAAGATGTGCTAGACATCATCCTTGATTATGCACATGGCATCACTGCAGAAGAGTTCATCAATCTTGCATTGCCATTACAAGCGAGATTGTATTCTATCGCTTCTTCCATAAAAGAGCATGAAGACGAAGTGCATTTAACCATCGGCCAGGTATTGTTTGAAACCTGTGGCAGAGCACGCAAAGGCGTTTGCTCCAACCACATTGCAGAATTGCTGAATGTTGGTGATTCAGTAAATGTCTTCATCGAAAAAAATGAATCTTTCCGTTTACCGGAAAATGAAAATACACCGGTGATCATGGTTGGTCCGGGCACTGGTATCGCACCTTTCAGAGCGTTCGTAGAAGAAAGAGCTGCAACAGGAGCAAAAGGAAAAAACTGGTTGTTCTTTGGCGATCGCAATTTCACCACCGATTTCCTTTACCAGCTTGAATGGCAACGCCATCTGAAAAGCGGAGCGCTTACGCAAATGAATACAGCGTTCTCACGCGACACCGATAAAAAAGTTTACGTACAACATCGCTTGCAACAAAATGCGGTGGAAGTGTATAAATGGCTAAAAGAAGGCGCTCACTTCTACATCTGCGGTGACGCAAAACAAATGGCGAGAGATGTAAGAAATACATTGATCGACATTGTAGAAAAACAAGCCGCCATCAGCCATGAAGAGGCAGTGCATTTTGTGAAAGAATTGATTAAGGCTGGACGCTTGCAAGAAGACGTTTATTAATTTGAAAATTTGAGGATTTGAAAATTTGAAAATGCGGCAATGTACGGTGTACAAAGTACATGCTAACAACTAACAACTATCAACTGTTAACTCATTATGAACGAAGATAAAAGCAAACTTTCCGAAGTAGAGCATATAAAAGAGAGAAGCCAATACCTGCGTGGTACGCTACCTGAGAGTCTTGATGATCAGGTGAGCGGTAACTTGTTTGCACAGGATCAGCAACTCATAAAATTCCACGGTTCGTATGTACAAAGCGACCGCGAGCTGGACAAAGAGCGCAAGGCGCAAAAGCTAGAGCCATTGTATTCGTTCATGATTCGTGTACGTGTACCGGGTGGTGTGGCTACGCCAAAACAGTGGATCGACTTGGACAACATTGCCGATAAATATGGCATGCCTACGCTGAAACTCACTACGAGACAAGCTTTTGAGTTACACAGCATTTTAAAGCATAATCTGAAAAGTACAATTAAAGAGATCAACGAAGCTTTGTTGAGCACCATCGCAGCTTGCGGTGATGTGAACAGAAACGTGATGAACACCGTGAATCCTAACACCAGCTACATTCACGATGATGTGCAGGATGTTGCACGACAGATCAGTGATCACCTGAACCCAAGAACTTCTTCTTACTATAAAATATGGTTGAATGATGAAGTGGTTGCAGGCAATGGTTTAACAGAAGAAATAGAGGAGCCGATCTACGGAAAGGTGTATCTGCCAAGAAAATTCAAGATCACACTGGCGATTCCTCCGTACAACGATACAGACGTTTTTGCACATGACCTTGGTTTGATCGCAATAGAAAAAGACAAAAAACTTCTTGGCTTCAATATCAGCGTTGGTGGCGGTATGGGTATGACTTTCGGCGACAACACAACGCACCCGCGCTTGGGTAATGTGATTGGATTCGCGCCAACCGATAAGATCGTTGATGTGTGTGAAAAAATATTGACCATCCAGCGTGACTACGGTAACAGGGAAAATCGCCGTTTGTCAAGAATGAAATATACTGTTGAAAGAATTGGTTTGGATTTCCTTGTAGTAGAATTGAATAAAAGACTTGGCTATGATATCGAACCTGCAAAACCATTCAAATTCACAACTAACGGCGATAGCTATGGTTGGGTGAAAGGTGCCAATGGCAAATGGTTCATCACACTGTTTGTAGAAGGTGGCCGCGTAAAAGACACGGAGAAATATCCGCTTCGCACCGGACTTCGGGAGATAGCAAAAATCAGCGACGGTGATTTTCGCCTGAGTGGAAATCAAAACGTGGTACTTGGAAATATCAGCGATAAAAAGAAACCAGAGATCGACAAGCTTTTAAAGCAATACAATATTTTGCCTGAGCAGGATAAAACACCGCTGCGTCTGCATTCTATGGCTTGTGTGGCGCTGAATGTTTGTCCGCTGGCAAATGCAGAAGGTGAAAGATACCTGCCAGAGTTGGTAGACAAAATAGAAGGCTTACTCGGAAAACATAAACTTCAAAATGAACCGATCACCATTCGAATGACCGGTTGTCCTAACGGTTGCGGTCGTCCGTACTTAGGTGAGATCGGGTTCGTAGGAAGAGCGCCGGGAAAATACAATCTTTATCTAGGTGCGTCTTTCGAAGGTGACAGAATGAACGTGTTGTACAAAGAATCATTAAGCGAAGAAGAAATCCTGAACACGCTGGATCCGTTGATCGGCCAGTTCGCAGCAGAGAAAGGAAAAGATGAACATTTCGGTGATTTTTTGGTAAGAAAAAAAGTAATCGAGCATAAGAATTTAACCACAGATTTTCACGGCGAGTAAGATCAAGAATCACCACTAAGACACTAAGTACGCTGAGCTTCACTAAGAGAAGCACAAATTTAAAACAACCCTTAGTGTGGCTCAGTGCCCTAAGTGCCTCAGTGGTAAAGATTTGGGTCTGCAAATAATAGAAAATACTGAAGAAAAAAGGGGACTTTTGTAATATGAATACGCCAAACAAAATACGATCTAAAGTGTACATCACAGGAGCCGGTCCTGGCGATGAAGGCTTGCTGACGTTGAAGGCAAAAGAAGTATTGCAAAAAGCCGATGTTGTTTTGTACGACAACCTTGTAAACCGCCGTCTGCTTGACTTCTGCAAACCGGAAGCAAACAAAATTTATGTAGGCAAACTGCCTTTTGCATGTGCAAACAGACAAGACGCCATTCATGAAAAACTGCTGGAATACGCTGTAGATGGCAACATCGTTGTTCGTCTCAAAGGTGGTGATCCATTCGTATACGGCAGAGGCGCAGAAGAAGCAGATTATTTGATAAAACACGGAATTGATTTTGAAATAATTCCCGGTGTAACGGCCGGCATTGCGGTTCCTGCTTATGCGGGTATTCCGGTCACACATCGTGAAGCTTCGACAGGAGTGTTGTTTGTGACGGCGCATCAGAAAGAAACTGCCGACAAACAAATCATCAACTGGCCATTGCTCGCAGCATTTGATGGAACGATCGTGTTTTACATGGGCGTGAAAAATTTACCGCAGGTAGTACAAAACTTGTCTGCTCATGGTAAATCAATCAATACACCAATTGCTATCATCGAGCATGGAACGACGCCGCTGCAAAGAACAGTAACCGGCACACTTGACAACATCGAAAGCCTTGCAGCTGAAAAGCAAATCGGCATGCCTGCGCTCATCGTTGTTGGCGAAGTGGTAAAATATCATAAACCTTTGGAGTGGTTCGAAAGCAAACCGCTCACACACAAACATATTTTGCTGACACATGCCAGCAACTCTTTGAAAAATTTATATGCTGATCTTGTTGCAGAAGGCGCCATGGTGACACATGTTCCTTTGATCGACATCAAAATCGCAGAAGAGAATGAAGCATTGCAAAACGAAATTATAAATCTGCAAGAGTACAACTGGCTGGCATTTACATCTGTTGCCGGCGTACATGCATTTTTCAAACATTTGGCGAAAGCAGGTAAAGATGCCCGTCATCTGCACAATTGCAAAGTAGCAACTGTAGGTAAAGAAACAAGAACAGTATTAAAACATTATGGCATCGAAAGCGATGTAACGCCAAACATTTTTACAGGACAACAAATGGCGCTTTACCTCTTGCATCAATGTCCTCAACCTTACGAACTGCGCTTGCTGCATCCAACAAGCAACAAAGCTTTGACTGGTTGGATAGAAGACTTGCGCCAACTGGGAGCAACTGTAACGCAGGTAACGGCTTATGAAAATGCAGAACCTGATTTTGATGAAGGCGAGCTGAAGCAATTGCAATCAAAATTCGATGCGATCACTTTTGCAAGTCCATCAGCAGTAGATGCAGTTGAAAAATTATTAGCAGAAAACAAACTTGATTTTGACAAAGCAAATGTGGTGTTCTCCATTGGCCCAAGCACAACTGCAGCTTTAAAGAAAGCAGGTTTTACTAACATAACAGAATCGTTTGCCGCAAATGGTGATGCCCTGGCAAAGACGATAGTATCAAACAATATAGAACAACATCTGTCCACCCTAAACAACTGATAAAAGAATATGTCGAATCAATACCCAGGATATATACTCAGCAAAAGCATTCCTCAAAAAGAGGCAGTAGTAAAGTTCGCACAGGAAGTGATCAACTATCTTTTTCCGATAGTTGAAAATGAACAGGCATTTTTGAACAGGCATCAACGCAAACTGGAGGCTTTAAAAAACAGCTTGCTCGATATTCTATATTCATTCGATGAAAAGAGCCAATCTCTGGAGGCAAGTATTTGCAATCCATTCTTTTCATCCCTTAATGAAATAAAAGAAAAGCTGGTTGAAGATGCAAATGCGTTGCTGGAGTTCGATCCGGCTGCAAAAAGTATTGACGAAGTGATCATTACTTATCCCGGTTTTCTTGCAGTAGCGGCTTACAGAATAGCAAACAAACTCTGCAGTTTGAAACTGCCAATTGTGCCACGCATCATCACAGAATGGGCGCATTCAGTAACGGGCATTGACATTCATCCCGGCGCAACCATAGGCGTGCCGTTTATTATTGATCATGGAACAGGTGTGGTAATTGGAGAAACAACGGTGATTGGAAAAAACGTGAAACTGTACCAAGGAGTGACTTTGGGAGCATTGGCTGTAAAAAAAGAAACAACAGGTCAGCGTCATCCGACAATTGAAGATGGCGTAATTATTTATGCAAACAGCACTATCCTTGGCGGTGAGACTGTAATAGGCCGCGATTCAATTGTAGGCGGAAACTGTTTTGTTACCTATAGCATTCCAGCACACAGCATCGCGTATCACCAACCAGTTGTAACTGTAAAAGACAAAAGAGATTATAACGAGCCGTTGAATTGGGTGATTTAAAAAGTAAAAATTTAAAAGTAGAAAGTCAAAAAGGAGATATCCAAAAGACGAAAAGTAAAACCGATAGTCAGGTTGTTTTGACTTTTTCCTTTTGATTTTTGACTTTAACTCCAATCAAAAAAAATAAAAAACGAAAAAAATGATCGCTAACAACATTCTCGAAACAATTGGTAATACACCACACGTAAAGATCAACAGACTGTTTGGTGATAAACATAAAGTGTACGTAAAACTGGAGCGTGCCAATCCTGGCGCCAGCATTAAAGATCGTATTGCTTTGGCGATGATCGAAGATGCAGAGAAGAAAGGCTTGTTGCACAAAGACAGCGTTATCATTGAACCAACATCAGGCAATACTGGTATCGGGCTCGCAATGGTAGCTGCAGTAAAAGGTTATAAGATCATTTTGGTAATGCCGGAAAGCATGAGCATCGAACGCAGAAGATTGATGAGCTTATATGGCGCTTCTTTCGAACTGACTCCAAGAGAGAAAGGCATGAAAGGCGCTATTGAAAAAGCAAAAGAATTGGTTGAGGCAACTCCACATGCATGGATGCCGCAGCAGTTTGATAATCCTGCAAACACAGAAGTGCACCGTCAAACAACTGCTCAGGAAATTTTGAAAGATTTTCCAAACGGCGTTGACTACATCATCACAGGTGTTGGTACAGGTGGTCACATTACTGGTGTAGCAGAAGTGTTGAAAGCGAAATTCCCTAAAACAAAAGTATTTGCGGTAGAGCCAGAATTGTCACCAGTATTAAGTGGTGGTAGTCCGGGGCCTCACCCATTGCAAGGTTTGGGCGCTGGTTTTATACCATCAATTTTAGATACCAAAATATTGGACGGTGTTATAGAAGTAGGTAAAGAAGAATCTTTCGACTTCGCACAACGTGCAGCAAAAGAAGAAGGTTTGTTCATCGGTATTTCAAGCGGTGCCGCATTAGCAGCAGTAGCGAAAAAATTAGGTGAAATTCCAGAAGGCAGCACGGTGCTGACGTTTAACTATGATACTGGAGAAAGATATTTGTCCATCGAAGGACTGTTTTAATTGATGCTTCGCATCTTCTATTTGCCACAGAGACACAGAGAACACAGAGAAGAAAATGGAGGGAATAAGAATTTTAAAGTAATGTGTTTTCTTAAATAAGAACATCTGCGTTTCTGTGGCAAATTCAAATTAAAAACTATGAGTGAAAATATTTCAAAGATTTTGCAGGATATCATCGACGCTCTTGAGCCTTTAACGGCAGAGGAGCGCTTGCAAGAAATTGTTTCTCTATATAATGAAGGCGTTGTTTTCTCAACGTCTTTGGGGCAGGAAGATCAGGCGATCACTTATATGATTGCTAAACAAAAACTGCCTATAGAAATATTCACGCTGGATACAGGAAGACTTTTCCAGGAAACATATGAGCTGATCGATAAAACGATCGCCCGTTACAAAGTGCCTGTTAAAGTGTATTTCCCGAATGCGGCACGTGTGGAGGAAATGGTAAATGCGAAAGGCCCGAACAGTTTTTACGAGTCTGTTGAAAACCGCAAGGAATGTTGCTTCATCAGAAAAGTGGAACCACTGAACAGAGCATTGCAGGGAGCAAAAATTTGGATCACTGGTTTGCGTGCCGACCAATCTGCAAATAGAAATGAGGTGAAGGTAGCAGAGTACGATGCAGCAAGAAACCTGATTAAAATCAACCCGCTGATCGACTGGACTTTTGAGCAGTTATTGCAATATCTTGCGGCTAACAATATTCCTTACAATACACTGCACGACAAAGGATTTTTAAGCATCGGATGTCAGCCCTGCACAAGAGCAATCGAGCCAGGGGAGGACATCAGGGCCGGAAGATGGTGGTGGGAAACCTCTCAAAAAGAGTGCGGATTGCACGGAGTGAATGTAGCGGAGAAACTGCAATCGTGAATGCTGCATTCACGACCGAAAATTTTGAATGAATTAATATTATCCAACCGGGTGACACATGATTTTCGTCAGCCTGGTTAAATTAAACCAAATAGAATGTCAAGTAAAAGTATTCCGTCTTTTCCACGCAGCCTTGAAGATGAAAGCATCTATATACTAAGGGAAGTGGCTGCGCAGTTTGAACGTCCTGCGTTGTTGTTTAGTGGAGGTAAAGACTCAATTACACTCGTTAGATTGGCACAAAAAGCTTTTTGGCCCGGAAAAATTCCTTTTCCATTGGTACATGTTGACACTGGTCACAACTTTCCTGAAACAATCGCTTTTCGTGACTGGTTGGTGACAGAAACCGGCGCAGAACTGATCGTGCGTTATGTACAAGACAGTATTGATGCAGGAAAAGTAAAAGAAGAAACAGGTAAATATGCGAGCCGTAACGCTTTGCAAACCGTTACCTTGTTAGATACGATTGAAGAATTCAAATTCGACGCTTGTATCGGTGGTGCGAGAAGAGATGAAGAAAAGGCACGTGCTAAAGAAAGAATCTTTTCCGTAAGAAATGACTTCGGTCAGTGGGACCCCAAAAAACAACGACCTGAATTATTCGGCCTGTTGAACGGAAAGATCAACCGCGGTGAAAACGTGCGTGTGTTTCCGATCAGCAATTGGACTGAGCTGGATGTGTGGACCTATATAAAAGAAGAAGGTCTTCAAATACCTTCCATCTATTACTCACACGAAAGAAGCGTGATCACAAGAGATGGTATGTTGTGGCCAAAATCTGAATTTTTGAATACAACAGAACAAGAAGTGCCATTCAATCATACAGTTCGTTTTCGCACGGTAGGAGATATGACCTGTACAGCTGCAGTAGCATCTTCAGCAGACAACATCGACGATATTATTACCGAAATTCTTGCAGCAAAAATCTCTGAACGCGGCGCCCGCATGGACGATCAGCGAAGCGAAGCAGCGATGGAGCAGAGGAAGAAAGACGGATATTTTTAAATAAGTTGTTAGTTGATAGTTGCTGGTTGTTAGTGTATTGATCGCAAAAAGCTAACAACTGTTAACTACCAACTATCAACTACTCTAGTTCTTTGAAAAGGCGGTTTTGGAAATAAAAAAATAAATTCTACTAAATTAGTAGGATAATAAAATAAGACTCTTATTTTTGTGTCATCAATACTCTACCTATTTAGTAGAATTATGAAAAAAGTAAATGTTACATATATGATCTTATCAGCTAGCAAATGCTGCCCTTGGGGGCAATATTTGTAAACCAACCAACGTCCGGCAGGACATTAACGATAAGGCATAATTAATAAGATTCTACATAGAAAAATTTCCAACAACTTAACCGCTTTCTTCAATGAAAAAGTTATTTATCAATAACATTAAAATTGTTATAATCATTTTAGTCTCTACATTAATATTTACCAATGCAAAGGCCCAGTTGAATGGCGCCATTGAGGTTTCGGGCAAAGTAACCGACGACCGTCAATTGGCATTGGATGGTATTTCTATACAGATTAAAGGAACCAACTCTGGAACTGTAAGTGATAGCCTCGGTAATTTCAAATTGGTTACTGCAAAACAACCTCCATTTGTTTTAGTACTCACCGGCGTTGGTTTTGCTCCTAAAGAAGTAAACGTAAAATCGCTAAGCGATAAGATAAGGGTTCAACTTTTTACACAAACTTTTTACGCAAACGAAGTCGTGGTAACGGCGAGCCGTCAATCTGAAAAGATCATGCGTTCTCCGGTTGCAATTGAAAAGCTCGACATTCGTGCATTGAAAGAATCGCCTGCTCCATCTTTCTACGATGCATTAGGCAACGTAAAAGGTGTGCAGCTTACCACTTCATCTCTTACATTCAAAGTGCCTAATACAAGAGGTTTCAACATTCCAAACAACTTCCGCTTCATGCAGTTGGTAGATGGCGTGGATATGCAAGCTGCTACTTTGGGTGTGCCTTTGGGAAATGCGATAGGGCCAACTGAGCTGGATATCCAGACAGTGGAAATCACTCCCGGCGCAGCTTCTGCCTTGTACGGCATGAACGCGATCAACGGGATGGCTAACCTTATTACAAAGAGCCCGTTCCAATACCAGGGTTTGAGCATTTACCAAAGAACTGGTGTTAACCACGTTGATGGTATAGATCATTCTCCTTCCCTGATGACAGAGTCAGCTTTGCGTTATGCAAAAGCCTTCAATAATAAATTCGCCTTCAAAGTAAACGTGGATTATCTGCGTGGCACAGACTGGGTTTCAAATAACAGAAGTGATCAGAATCCTAACAATTTAAAATCTGCAAACCCCCAGTTCCCTGAATTGAACAACGCTAATGCAGTGTTTGATGGTTGGAACAAATATGGTGATGATGCATTGGCAGGTAGTAATACCGTTTCTGTTACAGGTTTAAATATTAACGGACAGGCAAACCAAACGCTAACGGTAGCCCGCACAGGTTATTGGGAAAAAGATTTGGTAAGCCCTAAAGTTGATAACCTGAAATTAGACGGATCTATTTACTATCGTTTTACACCAAAAACAGAAATTTCCTATAGCTACCGTTTTGGTAAAATGGACGGTGTTTTCCAACGTGGTAACAAAGTGCAGCTTGATAATGTGCGTGTACAAAATCACAAATTGGAGTTGAAAGGACAAGACTTTTTGGTACGTACATATGTTTCACTTGAAAACACAGGCGACTCGTACAACGTAAAACCTCTTGCAGACAATCTCGATCTGTACAGCGGTGGAAGTGCAAGTGCATGGGGTGCGAAATATAAAACAGCTTTACAACAGTACGCTGCCAATCATGGTGGGGCGCTTAACTCCAGCAATCTTGCAGATGCAACCATCTTCGCACGTCAGGCAGCAGATGCGGGACGCGTGGAGCCGGGCACAAAAGAATTCAATGATCTGGTGAATACCATTCGCCACATCAATAACTGGGATATAAAATCATCAGCCATTCCTGATGCGCCTGCAACGGGCGGTGCAGCTTTGATTCAAAAAAGCCGCATGTACCATGCAGAGGGCCAGTGGGATCTTTCACGTCACGTAAAATATTTCAACCTGTTGGTTGGTGCAGATGCCCGCATCTATGAAATCATTCCAGACGGCAACAACTTCGTAGATTTCAGCAGACCAATCGATCAGCGTAACAAGCCCGTGTCGGTAGATGGTAAAGTGCCTGATTCCAGTGACTTTGGCGCGAATGTGTACTATAAGAAATTCGGCGGCTTTGCACAAGTAACCAAAACTTTCTTCGACGAGAAATTGAAATTGTTCGGTTCCTTAAGATATGATTACAACCCTGAGTTTACAGGAAAATTCACACCACGTATTGCTGCCGTTTATACAGCAAACAAAGTGCACAATTTCCGCGTCACTTATCAGCAAGGTTATCGTTTCCCTGCATTGTTTGAAGCACTGTCTTATGTAAACAATGGCCGTGTAAAACGCGTGGGTAGCCTTCCTTACATCAATGAAGGATTGGGGTATCTTGATAACAGTTATACACAAACATCCGTTGTTAACTTTAATGCAGCAGTAAAAGCACAAGGCAATACTGATGCTGCGGCTTTGGCAAACAGGAATTTGCTCGTTTGGGCAAATCTTCCAGATGCTACTCCAGAAAAGATCAATTCATTTGAAGTGGGTTACAAAACAGTATTGTTTGATAACAAAGTAATCGTTGATATCGACGCATATTCAAATGTCTACACAGGATTTCTTGGACAGGTGCAGGTATTTGTGCCTAAAGGAGAAACTGTAGGTTCTGATGCTGCGGTAATTGCAATGCTTGACCGTAACCGCGATGCAACAGTAGCAAGTGGTGGCAACGCTGCAAGCAAGGGCCAGGATCGCTACCGTGTGTATACCAACGCAAAAAATAAATATCACAGTTACGGATCGGCTTTGGCGGTTACTTATAATTTTTATAAGAAATTTACAATCTCTGGTAACGTAAGTTATAACGATATTAAAACCAATGCAACGAACGACGTTTTTGTAACTGGTTTCAACACACCAAAATGGGCAACCAACGTATCATTTGGTAACCGTGAAGTAGTAAACAATGTTGGCTTTAATATTGTGTGGAAATGGCAGGATTCGTTCCTTTGGGAAAGTCCTTTGGTAACTGGCAAAGTGAACGCGTTCAATACACTTGATGCACAGGTAACCTATAGCCTGCCAAAAATAAGAAGCACTGTTAAAGTGGGAGCGGCGGATTTGTTTAACAACAGATATTATCAATATGCAGGCGGCCCGACAATCGGTGGATTGTATTACGCAACGATCATAGTCGACGGACTGTTCCAGGGAGACAAATAATATTAAAAGTAAAAAGTCAAAAGAGTGCTGAAATGAACAAAAGCGTGAGTGACATTTTACCAAAAGATAAACATGGCAAAAACAGAGGAAACATTAAACGTACAGAATAATTTATATCCTGTTTTTCTGAAACTGGAGAACCTTCACCTACTAATAGTGGGTGGAGGTTTTGTCGGTACAGAGAAAATGACTTCTGTAATGAATTGCTCTCCAGATGCAAGAGTTACAGTCGTGGCAAAAGAGATCAGCGCGGACATAAGAAACATGGTGATTGGAAATGACAATGTTGTGTTGCTGGAAAAACCTTTCGAAGCATCTGATTTGGATGGCAAAGATCTTGTTTTCGCTGCAACAGCAGACAGATCATTAAATGCAGAAGTGAAGGCTGAAGCAGCTGAAAGAGGTATACTTGCCAATGTTGCCGATACACCTGACTTATGCGATTTTTATTTAAGCAGCATTGTAAACAAGGGCCATCTGAAAATTGCAGTCAGCACCAATGGTAAATCACCCACCGTTGCAAAAAGATTGAAGGAAGTATTCAATGAAATGCTTCCTGACGAATTGGAACAGGTATTGGATAACATGCAACACATAAGACAAAGTCTTAACGGTGATTTTCATAACAAGGTGCAGCAGTTGAATAGCATCACCAAAGTGTTGGTGGAAAATCAAACACCGGTTGAAACACCGCTTACCGTTGACCAGCCACCAATGGTGAGCGATAAAAAATGGAAACGCATTGTGACCTGGTGCATTTTTGCATTTGTATTTATGATCATCGGGCACGCGGTTCTGTCGTATATACCTTTTAAAGAAATAGCTGACTTTGGTAAGACTGCACTTGGAAATATTGACCACGGTTGGTTCTTGCTTATGTTGTTAACGGGCTTTTTGGCGCAATTTGTGGATGGCGCGTTGGGTATGGGTTACGGTGTTATTTCAACAAGTATTCTGCTTTCTGTAGGGGTTAATCCAGCTATTGTGAGTAGCCGCGTGCACTCAGCACGTGTGTTCTCAAGCGCAGTCTCAGGCTATAGCCACCGTAAATTTGGCAACGTAAACAAGAAGCTGTTCAAGGCATTGGTAGTGCCGGGATGTATAGGCGCAATCGGTGGTGCGGTACTGGCTGTATATGCTAAGGAATCTGCACACATTGTAAGACCAATACTTTCAGTATATACTTTGTACTTAGGTATTCGTATCATAACAAAAGCATTTGCAAAGAGGAAAAAAGAAGGTAAGATAAAAAATGCGGGATGGCTGGCGTCTGCAGGTGGTTTCATGGACGCCTTTGCAGGCGGCGGATGGGGTTCTTTGGTAACAAGTACATTACTGTCAAAAGCAAAAAATCCGCGTTACATCGTTGGTTCAGTTTGTTTGACAGAATTTTTTGTGGTGCTGTCAAGTACGCTTACTTTTTTCATTTTGTTGAAAAGTTTGCCGCTGACAGATATTGCTGGTCTTATCATCGGTGGTTTGATAGCAGCACCAATAGCAGCGAGATTAGTTGGTAAAATACCAATGAAATATATGCTTTTCGCAGTAGGTGGGTTGGTAAGTTTATCAAGCGTGCGAATATTGTGGATGGCGGTTTTGGAAATTTTAAAATAACGATAGTTGGTGAAATGTACGAATTCGCATAGCGTAAATTTCGCACATCGCACACAACATTAAAACTCTTAACGAATAGAAAAACTATGGAAGTACTTAGAATTGCAACTGCAGGTAGTGTAGATGATGGTAAAAGTACATTGATCGGAAGATTGTTGTATGAAACCAATAGCATTACAACAGATAAACTCGAGGCAATCGAAAAAGCCAGCAAACGAAGAGGTGTTGATTATCTTGATCTTAGCCTTTTAACAGATGGTCTTATTGCAGAGCGTGAACAAGGTATCACGATTGATGTGGCTCACATTTATTTCTCTACGCCCAAAAGAAAATACATTATTGCCGATACTCCGGGTCACGTTGAGTACACAAGAAACATGATCACCGGTGCAAGCAACGCACAGGTAGCGATCATTCTTGTAGATGCAAGAAATGGTATTGCAGAACAAACCTATCGTCACTTCTATATTACCAACCTGCTGCACATTTCCAATGTAGTAGTGTGTGTAAACAAAATGGATCTGGTGAATTATTCTCAGGAGCAATTCGAGAAAATTAAGGAAGAATTCAACGCGTTGTCTGGCAAAGGAAACTTCAAAAAGCAGCATTTGCAGTTCATTCCAATTGCTTCTTTGTTTGGTGATAATATTGCTTCAACATCTACAAATATGTCGTGGTATCAAGGTCCGGCGTTGCTTGAGCACCTTGAAACCCTTGAGTGGCACACAGAAGAAAATGAATTGCCGGCGAGGTTCCCAGTTCAGTATGTGATCCGTCCGAAATCTAATGAACATCATGATTTCAGAGGTTTCTCCGGAAAACTGGCAAGTGGTGTTTTGAAAAAAGGTGACAGAGTGGTTGCGCTTCCTTCTTTGAGAGAATCCAACATTAAAGATATTTTCCGCTACGATGTTTCTGTTGATCACGCAGAAGCAGGTGATAGCGTTGTAATTACTTTGGAAGATGAAATAGATTTGAGTCGCGGCGATATGCTGGTGCTGCAGAATCAACAATTTCATTCTTCAAAAGAATTGTCAGCACAAGTTTGCTGGTTAGATCATGAAGCATTGGTGCCTGGCAAAAACTATTTGTTGCAGCATGGGATCAACCGTGTGAAGGCAAAGGTTGGCAATCTGTTCAGCAGCATCAACGTGCAGGATTTTAATCATATAGAAGACGTTAGCAAACTTGGCTTGAACGAAATTGGTTTTATTTCTATTAAAACTGCTCAGCCTGTATTTGCGGATAAATATGCTGAGAACAAACAAAACGGTTCTTTCATTTTAATTGACGAATACAGCAACAATACTGTGGGCGTTGGGTTCGTGGTGTAGATCTCGAAATTTACCACTAAGACACTAAGGGCACTAAGCCTCACTAAGGGTTGTTTCAAATTTCGACCTCTCTTAGTGAAACTTAGTGCCCTTAGTGTCTTAGTGGTAAGTTGTAAAAATCGAATTTCGACCAAGTTTTTGCGGTTAAGTACCTATAAAAATTAAAAGAGGAGCTGTTTTATTTGACAGTTCCTCTTTTGTTTAACGGCTGTTGGTTTATATTTGGCCTTTTCTAAATAATTGCTAAAAGCCAATAATGGAGCAGGAATTAACCCTTGAGCGCAAAAGCGCAAATGACCTTCTAAAAACAAAGCAGCATTTTGAGATTCTCGACGGACTTCGTGGAGTTGCGGCCATTGCTGTGGTTGTGTATCACTTCATGGAAATAGCAGTGCCGGATTATAACCACTGTTTTATAGCACATGCCTACCTTGCCGTTGATTTCTTTTTCTGCTTGTCAGGTTTTGTGATCGCTTACGCCTACGATAATAGACTGCAAAAAATAGGAACTGCAGCCTTCTTGAAATTGAGATTCATTCGTTTGCATCCTCTCGTTGTAATCGGCTCAGTGCTTGGACTGCTTACTTTTATATTTGATCCGTTTAGCAATCTTTGGCTTTCATATTCAGGCAAGGTGATTGTTATGTTTGTAACCGCCTGCCTGATGATTCCATATGCTGTGGTACCCGAGCGTTATTTTAATTTGTTTCACTTGAATCCTCCAACATGGTCATTGTTTTGGGAGTACGTAATTAATGTGGTGTATGCGCTTGTATTGGTTAAGCTTAGCAAAAAAGTACTTCTTTTTCTTACCATAATATCTGCAGCGCTCGTAGTTTATATTTCATACAAATGGAAAATTCTCTCACTAGGCTGGGGTATCACAGATAGCAATTGGATTGGCGGCCCTGTCAGAGTTAGTTTTTCTTTCTTAATGGGAATGGTCATCTATCGCTATGGATGGATCATCAAATCCAAACTTGGATTCATACCAGTTGCCATACTCACTTTGCTGGCGTTCTTGTTTCCCTGGAGTGATAAAACGGCCTGGATAGTCGACCCTGTTATTGCTATTATCTATTTGCCATTAATGGTGTCATTGGGTGCAGGCGCGCACTTGCGTAACGGAGTAAAAAAGATCTGCAAATTCTCTGGTGATATTTCCTATCCGCTCTATATGGTTCACTATCCGTTCATCTGGATATTTTTCAGTTGGGTTGCCAAAGCAAAACCCGATATTAAGGAGATGACTCCGGTAATAATTGTTGGGACAATTTTGCTCCTTGCGTTTGCTTACCTGGTACTTAAGTTTGTTGATGAGCCAATTAGAAAATATCTCAGAAAGAAATTAATCAAAGCCTGATGCTTGATAAGCGTAGAACTTTCATCAACTTGAAAAACACTTAATAATCTAAAGGAATAAGCGTTCAAAGAAGGTGCGTCTCCATTCGAGGTGCACCTTTATTTTTAGCCGTAGTTATTTAGAACGAGCAGCAATAGCGTGGGTTGAACGTGAAAATACTGACTGCTTTCCTGGCTTCTTTTCTTTTTGATTGAGTTTTAAATTTCTTACGACAGTTATGTCATAGTCGCCTTGCAAATGCATCCAATATTCAGCTTGTAATTTCAGATACTTTTCAATACTCACACAAAATGCAGGTGAAAAGTTTCTGCGGCCGGCAAATATGTCGCTTAAATATTGTGGACTAACCTGAAGACCTTTTGCAGCGTCTGATTTCGAAATCTCTCGGGCCTCAAGTTCATCCTTTAAAATTTCTCCCGGATGAATAGCGATGCGGCTTAATAGTTCATCTGGTTTGTATATTTTTTTTTCTTTGCTCATAAATATTAATGGTAGTCGGTAAGATCGTTAATAATTATTTCGGTTATAGTTAATATTGTTTTATTATCAACGGTTTCTTTAAATGAAATGATCAACCGGTATTGATCGTTCACTTTTACTGAATAGAAGCCATCGTAATTTTTATATAATTTTTCGAAACGCAAACCTTTGTGATGCGTAAGTTCTTTTAAGCTATTAAATCGTCTGAGTGCAAAGACGGTTTTAATAAAAGCTTTAATCAAAGCCAAACCGTACTTAGGCTTGCCTTTTTCCTTTCCTGTCAAATAAATAGTTTCGAGCGTTGAACTTTCAAAAATTATATCCATGCGAAATTGTTCCCAAAAATAGGGAAGTTTTGGGCAGCGCCAGTTATGTTTTGAGACATTCGGGTTGTGAAATGGGCTATTTTTTGTAAACGAATAGCTGGTTTGTAGATATCAAACAATTGCATCAGAGATGAACATCCGCCTCGTTGCAATCATTTACAGCCAACTATGTAGATCAGTCCAGTCTGTGTCATCTGTGTGCCAATTCTTTAAAATAAATTTGGTTGATATGTCAACTATTGTAACTTTGCCTTATGAAAATGCCAAAAGACATATCGGATAGTCCTCTTTTTGATGATTTACGGGGCACTTTACATTTTCAGCTTCACCGTATTCAAAAAGCTATGTTTCGCAATGGCAATCATATGATGCAGAAGTCTGACATTCCATTGCAGATGGAGCAATTGCCGGTGCTGATGGTGATTTGTGCAAAGAAAGAATTGTCACAACAGGAAGTGGCCGACATTTTAGGCCGCGATAAATCTTCCGTTATGCGATCGATCACTACCATGGTGAAAAAGGGGCTGGTAATTGTTTCACAGGATGTAAATGACAAACGGAGAAATAATCTCATTCCTACAAAGAATGGCATTGCCCTGGCAAATAAACTGAAAAACATTGCTAAGGAAGCTGAAGCTGAAGCGTTCAAAGCTTTTTCTGTAGAAGAGAAAGATACCATGCTAAAAGCCCTGATGGACATCGCCGATAAATTAGAAGCTAAAAACAAATAAAATTTTTTTGTATATAATGTTGATATATCAACTATTGATATGTCAACCAAATGTTAAATATTATGAGAAACGTGTTAATGCTCATTTTCCTATTACCCTTTGGAGCTGTTTTCGCACAGGATAACTTATCGCTCAAAGAATGTATATCCTATGGCTTGCAAAACCATAGCTCCGTAAAAGTGGCGGAAAATAATATCGCCAAGTCGAAAGAACAGGGGAGGGAAGCCCTTGCTGCCTATCTACCGCAGATGAACATCAATGGAGAGTATGATTACAATCTGAAAGTGCAAACAGCGCAGTTTAATGGGCAAAAGGTAAACATGGGGTCGCCTTATAGCTCCACTCTTAGTGCGCAGCTTGATCAACCGTTATTTAATCAATCGTTGCTCCTTGGGATTAAAGCGAACCAGCCAAACATGGAGTTGTCACAGCTTAACAAGGAACAAACCAACGAGCAGATCATTTACAACATATCGAGCTCATATTTCCAGGTATTGGTTATTCAAAAACAAATTCAATTGTTGAATGATAACAGGACCCGCACCGAAAAATTGTACAACGTAACAAAACTACAGGCAGAACAAGGTACGGGTAAAAAGATCAATGCTAAACAGGTAGAAGTGAATTTGAATAACATCAATTCTCAGATTGCCAATGCACAAAGTAATTATGCTATAGCGTTGAACAGATTGAAAAATGCAATGGGAATGGAGGTGTCTGCAAATGTAGTTTTAACCGATACCACACGCTGGGTACAAAATGTGACAGCAACGCCAGAAGCAGGAATTTTTGACTATGCAAGCACTACTGCATATAAAATACAGGAGAAACAAATTGAATTGAATGAGATCAACGCGAAGTCGATTCGTGCAGGTTACATCCCAACAGTGTCCATGTTCGGACGATATGGTTTGAATGGCTTCGGACCTACAGCAGGTGAAGTTTTTTCTAATCAATTTGACTACTCTACCATCGGTTTAAAGTTTACTATTCCTTTGCTTGATGGTTTCAAAAAAGATGCACAATATAAACAAGCAAAAATTGCAATCAGTACGGCAAAGGAAAATTTGAAGTTGAATCAATCCAACTCAAGCATGGTTTTCCAAAATGCAACCAACAAACGTGAACAAGCTCGTACAACTTTGCTAAGCGATAAACGAAATATGGAAATGTCGCAGGAGTTATACGACAACGTAAACCTGCAATACAAAGGTGGGACAGCGTCATTAAGCGATCTGCTGAATGCAGAAAGTTCATGGAGCTCTGCGCAAAACAACTTCCTTCAATCAATGATCAACTATTATGTTGCAGCACTTGATTTAGCAAATGCACAAGGCTCGCTGGAAGATTTTTACAATAAACTTTAACTCACAACAACAACCAACTAAGAAAATATAAAACCAAAAGAAATGAAAAGAATAATCCCTATAGTTGCAGTGCTCGGTGTACTTGGATTGATCGGATGGAGGCTCGCAAGCAATAAGAAACACATTGATGAGAAGAAAAAGCCGGTTGCAACGGGCAATGTCTTGATTCCGGTGAACGTGATCAAAGTTGCGAAAGCAGACGTAAACGATCAACTGATAAAAACAGGAACGCTTATTCCTATCCTGGAGTCTGATATCATGGCAACAGCGGGCGGTAAACTGGTAGCTGTAAATTTTGAGTTAGGTAGCTACGTATCGAAAGGTACAACCATTGCGCAGATCGATAACAAAATGCTGCAATTAAAAACCGAAGCGTCTGAATTGGCGAAGTCAAAATATGAAAGCGACTACAAACGTAACAAGGCGCTTTTAGAAGGTGATGCAACCACAGAACAAAATGTGCAGGACATAAAATACAACTACGATAACACTGTTAATCAGATCAGTCAGTTACAACAGCAAATAACTGACAACAATATTAAAGCGCCCATCAGCGGACAGATCGTTGTTAAGAAATTAGAAGCTGGTACTTATGTAAGTGCGGGTGCGGTGCTTGGTTCTATCGTGGACATCAGCACATTGAAAGTAGATGTGATGATTACTGAAAAAGATGCTTATACGTTAAAAGTTGGTCAGCCTGTAACAGTGACGACAGATGTTTATCCGAACCAAAAATTCAAAGGAACTATTTCATTCATCAGCCAGAAAGGTGATGCCACACACAACTATCAAATACAGGTAAAATTGCCCAACACATCTGCGCATCCCTTGAAAGCGGGCACTTATGTGTATGTTGATTTTGCGCGTAAAAGCAATGCTCCGTTATTGTTGATTCCTCGTACTGCATTGGTGGAGAGCTTCAAGAACCCTTATGTATATGTTGTTGAAAATGGAAAAGCAGTTGTAAGAAAAATTACTCCGGGCAGAGAGATCGGTAACAACATAGAAGTTGTTGAAGGTATTAACGAAGGCGAAGAAGTAGTGGTAAACGGACAAATCAACCTGAGCGAAGGTGCTAGCGTAAAAATGATCGATTAAAAATGACGCAAAACATATTAAAATGAAGAAACTGACAGAACTCGCCATAAAGCGTCCCTTACTGATAATAGTGGCTTTCGTGGCGTTGATATTGTTTGGATTAATAAGTTTCAAACAACTTAACTATAATTTGCTTCCAAAGTTCGATGCAAACGTTGTGACCGTGATTACCACTTATCGCGGTGCATCTGCTGAGGAAATAGAAAATGCAGTAACAAGAAATATTGAAGATGCGGTGTCTTCAATGGAAGGTGTTGACAGGATTACTTCGTCTTCACGTGAAGGCGTTTCTACAGTAACCATTCAGTTAAAAGATGGCGCTGATGTAAACTATGCGCTGAACGATGCGCAAAGAAAAGTGAACCAGATCATCGCTGCGTTACCAACCGGAATTGATCAACCTATTTTGAATAAATTCTCATCTGATGATATTCCTGTATTGCGTTTGGCAACTACGGCGAAGATGAGCCCTGCTGCATTGTATGATTTGGTTGATAAGCAAATCAAACCGCAGATCGCAAACATTGAAGGTGTTGGACAGGTTAGTTTGATCGGTGGAAATGAGCGCCAGATCAATGTTAACGTAGACAAAGATAAACTTGATGCGTATGGATTAACTATTACACAAGTTGCACAAATGGTAAATGCGGCGAGCCTTTCATCGCCTGCAGGTACTGTGGAGACTCCAAAAAATCAGTTTTCGATAAAATTCGATGCGAAGTTTACCGACCCTGAAGACATGCGAAACATGGTCATCAAACAAGGTAGCAACGGTGGCAAAGTCTACCTGAGGGATGTAGCTGAAGTAGTAGATGCGCAAACAGATGCTACGACCATCAACCACTTTAACGGTGTTCCATCTTTGGGTGTTCAGGTAATGAAACAAAGTGACGCGAACGCAGTGGAGGTAAGTGAATTGGTAAGACAACGTTTGGATAAACTTACAACGCAATACAAAAACATCGATCTGAAATTTGACATTGCTTCTGATCAGTCAACTTACACATTGGCTTCTTCCGATGCGGTTATTCATGACCTGATCCTTGCTGTGTTTATTGTGGCAGTCGTGATGTTGTTGTTCCTGCACAGTTTGAGAAGTTCATTGTTCGTGTTGGTAGCATTGCCTGCGTCCATGATTCCAGTGTTCATCTTCATGAATATATTTGGTATGTCGCTTAACCTGATGACGTTGATGGGACTCTCATTGGTCGTTGGTATTTTGGTGGATGACTCTATCGTAATCCTGGAGAACGTCATGCGACACATGGAGATGGGTAAGAACAAGGTGAAAGCAACAGTAGACGGACGTTCTGAAATTGGTTTTACGGCGATTGCCATTACATTGGTGGACGTTGTAGTGTTCGTGCCTGTTGCATTAGCCGGTGGTATTATTGGTAACATTCTCCGCGAGTTTGCACTGGTGGTAGTAGGTTCTACATTGATGAGCTTGCTGGTGTGTTTTACGCTTACACCTTTGCTGGCGGCGCGCTACGGAAAGATCGTTCATTTGAATCCAAAATCGTGGTGGGGTAAAATGAACATCTGGTTTGAGAATCGCATTACGAATTTGAGAGATGGCTATACAAGTGTTTTAACCTGGGCGCTAAAACATAAACGCTGGATTTTAGGTGGGACGTTCGTAATATTTATCGCTTCTTTCATGCTGCTGACAAAAGGCTTCATTGGTTTTTCATTCGTGAGCAAAAGTGATAGAGGAGAATTGAATATGAAACTGGAAATGGCGCCGCAAACAGCTGTTTATCAAAATAACCAGATCGTTCAACAGGCAGAGAAAATGCTGTTCGCACAACCCGAAGTGGTAAGTGTTTTCTCCAATGTAGGCTTCAGCAGCACTGCAGGTTTTACCGCTACAAACGGTGGAAACAGCAACGTAAGTGAATTGACTGTTGTGCTGGTAGACAAAGAAAAAAGAAAAGTATCGGATGATGAGTTTGGGATACGCATGAAGAATATGATCGGGCAAATACCCGGCGTAAAAGTTACCGTGAGTCCGGTGAGTATTACAGGTAACACCCAAGTGGATGTTCAGTTGGCCGTGAAAGGTGCAAACCGCGCGGACATGCGTAAAACAGCTACGTTGATAAAAGACGTAGTGGCGAAAACACCGGGAACGCAGTATGTGAAATACAGTGTGGATGATCCAAAACCTGAAGTTGATATAAAACTCGATCGTGAAAAGATTGCAGCTTATGGTCTGAATGCATCTGACGTTGGTACCGCTATTGCGAATGCATTCAGCGGAAACGACAATGCTAAATTCAAATCAAATGGGAACGAGTACGACATCATGGTGAAGAACGATAAGTTTGACAAAACAAATATTGATGACGTTCGCCGTTTGCAGTTTACAAATTCACAGGGAAAGCAATTCCAGTTGTCACAATTTGCGGAGATCACCGAAACTATGGGTGAGACTGTGATGGAGCGTATGGACAGGTTGCCTTCTGTGACTATCAATGCCTCTGTAGTAGGTCGTTCTCCGGGAACAGTTGGTAATGAAATAAAAACACAGGTCGATAAAATGCAATTGCCTACAGGTGTTACCTGGCAATTCATTGGTAACCTTGAGAACCAGTCAAAATCATTTGGCAGTTTGCTTGGGGCGCTGGGTCTTGGAATCTTGCTGGTGTATTTGATCATGGTGGCGTTGTATGAAAATGCAATTTATCCGTTGGTGGTGTTGTTTGCATTGCCCCTTGCAATGATCGGAGCATTCCTTGCACTGGCATTAACAATGCAGGACATGAGCATCTTTACCATGGTAGGTATCATCATGCTGATGGGACTTGTGGCAAAGAACGGTATCTTACTAGTAGACTTTACCAATCACCGGAAGGCAGAAGGCGCCTCGCTTGTAGAGGCATTGATAGATGCCGGTCGCGAGCGTTTCCGTCCAATCCTTATGACAACCATCGCGATGATTGTGGGTATGTTGCCAATCGCATTGGCATCCGGTGCCGGTGCAGAAGTGAAGAATGGTATGGCGTGGGTTATCATCGGTGGACTTACCAGTTCGTTATTGTTAACACTGGTGGTAGTACCTTGTGTTTATTATATCGTTGATAAATTATTGCACAGAATTACCCGCCGCAAACGCGTTCGTTTCTTCAAGAAAAGTCGTGTTGCACTGCAAGTAAAACATGCATGGGTTGAATAAATAAAAAAGCCGCTTGAATTTCAAGCGGCTTTTTTATTTTATTAACTGAGTAACTGAATGACTGAATAACTGAACTTTAACCTACAGTCAGGAATTTCGAAATTCAAATACTCAGTTATTCAGTCATTCAGTTATTCAGTTATTCTCACTCATACCTCGAAGACTTCGCCGCATCATTTATATAGCTATCATCATCATCATCTCCAGATGAGTTTCCGAAGAACCTTGATGAGCTTGGTCTCAAGTCATACAAAGTTTCTTTTAAAAGCTTTTGCAAGGTTGGTGCTGCGTCTTTTTTACCCGGCTTGTAAGTTTCCTGTGTAAGCTTTGTGAAGCCCCTTGTATTACTGTCATTATCATTGTCGTCATCATCGTCATCGTTGTCGCCATCATCGCTGCTGTTTACTTTCGAAAGATCGAGCGGCTGCAAGCCACACATGGCGATCTTGTAATCATCGTCATCTTTATTTTTCTTGTAACCATAGAAATAAACCCAGCCTTTGTACTTTGGTTGGTTTACCTGGAGTTTGTCAATCAAAATCAGCGAATCAAGATTTCCGGAAGTGTAGCCGGAAGAAATGAGAATGCTTTTCGCCATCAGGTCCTGCGTCTTATATTTTTCCGGAAACAATTTTTCTTTTTTACAATCCGCCAGGGCACTGTATAGGTCCGCTCTGTATTTGTCGTCAGCAGCGAGTTTTGTGATAACGCTATCGGGTACCGGTTTGTTATTTCGTATCATAACAACAGCAGTATTAAATAGTGTCTTTTTATCTTTTAGAGACAATAGTTTATTAAACAGTGCCGGCACTTCTGTCGAATGATCCCAAAACGGAATCAATAAAGTCGAATAACTGCTTAAGTCATTTGAACTATAGTCGTTGTAATCGTAACTGTCGTTGTCGTTGTCTTTATCTTTATCGTTCAGCTTGCTCATTTCCTTTTTGCTATCATAAGCTGCTTGTTTTTTGATCGCTTGTTTTGCTTCAAGCAAGAACTTGTTGTAGTACTGCTTGTATTGATCCGGTTTAACGTAACCGCTGTCAATTGCATCTTCCAGCAAGGATGTAATGGTTGATTTGTAGTCTTCCAAAACCATCAGGTCCATGAGTTCCGGTAATAGCGGAGCAGACAATTGCAATGTGTCAAACAGCGGCTGCCATTTTGAACTATAGTTGCTGTAATAACTATATGCTCTGAGTTTTTTACCTGAAGATCGGGACGTAACTACATCGTCAACAAGCGCCTGGATATTGTAATTGTTGGACCCGGTATTAGAAGTGCTGGTCAACGCAGGAGGCTCAACGATCACCAAATTTTTAAACGCATTGAAAGAATAAGTAGTCTTGATATCGAGCAATGCATCCAATACTTCATTCTGCAAATCAGAAGTGTCTGTTACCTGCTTGTATAACTTTGACAAGTAGTTCACAGTAGCGGTGTCTCGGAAATTGCTCGCAATGCCTATCCATTTTCTTTTAACAACGAGGTAATTTTTGTCTTTCCATGAAAGGCGCTCGATAGCCTTTATAACATTAGGCAGATCTGTTGAGTCGAATAAAGATGGACTCACAGCTCTCAAAGCTTTTGCTGAAACAGCACTGTCTTTGCTAAAATAATCTTCGAAAAGTTTTTTCGATTTTTTTACAAACGGGTTGAAGCTTTTGATGCTGTCTGAAGGTGTGAATGTTTCAAATACATTTTTGATAAAATCGCTTTTTGCAGAAATTGTATCGCCCTGCGACATGAGGTTGAAGGTGGTGCCGTTGTGGTAAAGCGACTTCATGATCAGGGTTCTGCTGCTTCCTGAATCGCCGTATTCAACATAGCTACACTGCCAGTTGCCCGGCGCTGTATAAGTTTGTTTTTTACGAACCTGGTATTTAAAATCACTGCGCATCATTAATCTCTTATCGGAGAAAAAGGCTGCAGAATCTTTTATGTAAACGTATTGAGGAAAACGAATGGACGTAACACTCACGTGTTCGCCGGTCGTGTCATTTCCTATATTTTTAATGAAGAAGCTGCTCAATGCATCTTGCAATGCAGATTTATTGTCGTCATCTGAATTGGCATACGTATCGAGCGATGGATTGTCCGAGCTGTCCACTTCCGTTTTGTAGAAAAGAGGACTGTTTACAGTATAACCAATGGCAGTGTCAGTACGTAGTTTGCTCTCTTTATACACAAAAGGCGTTATCTCAAACGAGTTGATAAAGTTGTCGGCATTGGCTTCGTTTTGCTTGTATTTCGCTCCAATCACGTAGTAATTATTGCCCTGTATCAGGTAACGAACCTTTATCGTTGAACCATCAGCATGTTGGTACTTAGCGTTGATAACAGGATATCTGTTGACATTGCCTAATTTGCCGCTGGCAGTTTGTTTCAGCATCTTGGAGCTGGTAAAACTTTCCTCCATTAACCGAAGTTCGAAACTGTCTTTTTCAATGTACTCGTATTGCTGAATCGTGGTTTTGAAAATGAAAAAAGCGCTGTTGTTTGCGTCTTTGCTAAGCCATTCGCTCCTGTCGCGGTCATTCCTTTCATTGGCAACGTAAAACGGCTCTGAAGGGAAACTAACTTTAAAACCTCCGTATGGTGGTTGATAAAAAGTGGCTTGTGTGTTTTTTGCAGGAAAATTTATTGATGAAAAAAACTGATCCGCTTCTTTACCTTCGGTAATGTAATCAGCAATTCCGCTGATTTTGAAGATCAAAACCTCGTCCGGTAAAATGAAAATGTTGTAACGCTGCACATCGCCTTTGCGGGTTTTATTTACAATGTCAAATCCATTATAACCGTTTCGAGTAATCGCTTTCTTTGACAATATTTTGCCCGGAATATTTTCATATAGAAGACTATCGGTTTTCCTGCTAACCGTTTCGATTGAATTCCCAAGTAACGAAGCGTTGGTTTTAACACGGGTTGCCATGTAATAGCTGCCGTTGCTCATATCGGCATATTGCAGCATATTCAAATGTCCCAGTGTATTGTACCTATAGAGTTTAGGTCCCGGAATATCAACTTTGAAAATACTGTCTTCGGAATACTGTGTATTGAAAGTTAACGGCACTCTTATTTTTTCAATTTTTTCCTTTTCCTCGCCATCGCGCTGGCCAGTGTACACGGGACGAAGCTTGTATCCTTTTTTGCGCAGCATTTCAATTACGCCTCTTTCTCCGGGAAGGTGAGCGGCGCCCACTCCAACAAACAAAGAATGTTTTTGAATGATTGTGTCAATAGAGTTAGCCTGTATTTCGTTTCTTCGGTACAGAAATTTTTCCTGGAAGGCGTCAGAAGTTACACTTGCTACTTCCAGTGAATCCAGTACATCGAGGTCGCCGCGACGGTAAGCATCTTCCATTCTTTTTCTGCCGCCGTAGCTATCATAGTCATAACGCTGTTTGCGGTTCTTGTCCTTGTACATTGCCGCATACGCCTCTTTCACAATACGGTTCGATTCTTTATAATCCTCCACGCCTGTCACAATTTTGTTCAACTTGCGGCCCATGCGGTAGATGTACATGTCCAGGTAAGTTTCTTCCTCAAAATCCTCCATGCCCACATTGTTGCGATACAGCATTCCATTGACCATCCGTGCCTCTGAAGACAGAGCTAGTTTTATTTTGGATTCGTAATTGCCAATGGCAAAAGTTTGCTGAGTGAGGCGGTCATTCGCTTCTGAAAACGCGCTGTAATAATTATTTCCGTAGGGATTCGTGCCTTTACCGTCGGCCCATTCCTGCTGCCATACTTCGGGATTTTGTTCGAGTGCAACAACGTCAACATTTTTTATAGCGTTGTAAAAAGAATCGCTGAGATTGAAAACTAATTTATTGCTCACATGCATTGTTCCAAACAGGTAAGAAGGCTTTTTCATGCCTTTACCCGAGATTTCCCAAAGCAGACTTGTGTATTTTTTTTGAGGCGCTGAAGGGGTAGATGTAACCGTTGCCTTTTGTGTGGTTATCTTTTTCTTCTGGGCATACGAAGGGGCTATGAAAAAAATAGCGCAAATAAGTGCAAACGGTAAGCCTGGTTTAATTTTCATATAAAAGGGTTTTGTGCCTCTAATCCACCTTAAGTTAGTTAAAAAATGAAAACCCTGATCATATTTAACGATCCAAAAGGGAATATCAGAGTTTTGGGGCGTTTTTTAGGGATTCGTATTAAAAAAGTGAGGTTTTTTTTCCGGCTGGGACAGTATTTTATTATAACCTAATAGATAGCATTTTATTGTTTTTCCATAGGGATTTGGGGAAATAATTGAATTATTGAATGATAGAGAAAGGGGGTTTGGCAGTGCTCGTGAGCTAAATGGATGGCGGGATGAAAAATAGGTAAGTATTTGTATGGTTATCTGAAAAGGCGAACGGACTTTTTTAAGCCACATTTTTCCAGGCTGTTTTGCACCTGTGCTTTGCTTCGAGGCGGATCTTTTAAAGAGTCTACCAATTTGTTAAAGGCTTTCAATACTGAGTCCTTATCGGTTTCAATTAGTCTACCTACGAAGTCATCGGGTGAAATTGCTTCGATATTGTGTTCATTAAGTTTGGATTTTGGAAAGTCTTTAAGATTATTGGTGATGATGAAAGCTGCTCCAGACTCAATTGCGGCAGCGAGAACGTGTCTGTCATTTAAGTCTGGTAGACGCAATGTCTCAATATGTTTTATATAACCCGTCACGTTCGCATAAGGGAAATGTTCATTCATTAATGTTTTTGTTCTGTTTAGGTTTGCGACGGTTAAGTCAAGTCTGTTTTTTTGCAAATTTTCCATCCATTCGTACAGAATTTCATCTGTCCATTTCGGCTCGTACATATTTTCTATAGCCAATCGTAATAAAAAGTCTCTTAAAGGGGCAGGATATATAACGTTGGCATCGAGCAAACCGATTCCTTTCAAACTATTCATTAGTAACCCATATTAAGTTCCTGAGCCTGTTTTGTCAACAGATCAAGACCCCGTTCTTGAAATTTTTTAAAGTCGTTCTCGTATTTAACAACATCTGCAAGCCTCATGCGTCTGTGCGTCCCTACTTTTTGATAAGGGATTTTGCCCTCTTCTAGCAGTTTGACAACGTGGGGCCTTGAAAAGTGCAAAATGTCAGCAGCTTGCTGAGTAGAAATTAATAAGTCAGAAGTAAGAACAGTAACGGATTTCCCGTACGCCATACTATCTACTATTTCGTAAAGGAAACCAACTGCTTTGGTTGGAACACTCATGCTTTTCCCGTTCTTGCCAATGCTTACAATTGTTGTGGCAGCTTTCTTGTTTTTAGACTGCCGTTGTAGTTTTTGAATTTCGTTCATTGCTTCCATTGCTATTTTTTGTTCATGTTTTGTTGGTTTGTAGGTTACTGTTTGCATAAAAAGTATTTGGTACTCAAATGTACATAAACGAAATAAACGAAACGAAAATGTTTTTCCTTGCCTCAGCCCAAACATTCAATTTTGAGGAACTTGGCACAAAAAAAGCCGCACTAACGTGCGGCTCAGACAAAAACTATAACAATGAAAAATGAGAGAGCATGATTAGAATATGCCTGCCAGTTCCAGGCTTTTTTTCTTGATGTTTCTTATTTCAACATCTTCGATAATAGAATCTGGCGCTACAATAAGTGATGTGCCGTTTTCTTTCCACCACTTGCTGTTTTTAAGCTCTGCAAACGGTAATACACCTACCAAGTAGCTTCTGCTTTCGGAGGAGTGCCATTCTTCTATCCAGTTGAATTTTTCTTTCGGAATGTTTTTCAGATCTGTAAAGCTTATGTACACTCTTATGTAAAAATCATCACTTAACTCGTGCGGCGTGTGATGATATAATTTTTTATACTCGTATTTATAATCATAGCGCAGTGATGAAATATCACTCAATACTGCAGACGCAGTAGGGAAGCTGCCGGCGCCTTTTCCATAAAAGAATTGCTTATCGGCAAATCCACTTTCAATTACCACGCCATTGTATTCATTTTTTACAAATGATAAATGATCATCAGCTGCAACAAATTGAGGTAGTACAAACGCCGCTACTTTTCCGTTCTTCAATTTTTTAGCTTGCGCGACTAGTTTTATTTGCAGATTTTTTTCTTTAGCAGCATTCGCGTCCGTTGCATCAATATTTTGAATGCCATTGAACACTATAGCATCCGGGTGGATCAAAATGCCGTACGCATGTGTGAGAAGGAATGCCCATTTGCTAACGGCATCGTGCCCTTCCACATCAAGCGTTGGATCAGATTCAGCAAAGCCAAGTTGCTGAGCAAGTATTAGAGCTTGCTGGAAATCGAGTTTATCCTCAAACATTTTCGTAAGGATAAAATTTGTAGAGCCGTTTACGATTGCCTTGATGGAGTGTAGCAAATCGTTGTCGTAATATTCTTCCAGGTTACGGATAACAGGGATTGAAGCACAGGCAGCAGCTTCGCAAAGAAACGACTGTCCTGTAGTCTGTTGCAATTTTAAAATGGCCGGCAAGTGTTCAGCAATCATTTTTTTGCTGGCACTTACTACAGATTTTCCGTTGGTCAAAGCCGTGCTTACAATTTCAAATGCGGCATCCGCTTCGTTGATTACCTCTACAATCACATTGATTTCGGGATCGTTCAGTAATACGTCCTTGTCTGTTGTAAATAAACTTGCCGGGGCATTTCTTTTTTTGTGCGCATCTTTAATACACACTTTTTTGATACTGGCTTTTAAAGACGGAGTTTGTTGTAAAACCTTATATAAACCTTCACCTACTACACCAAAACCAAAAAGACCGATCGTTAATTGCTTATGTGTTTCCATTGTATATGCTTAGTCTGATTTTAATTAAAAAGTAAAAAGTAGAAATTCAAAAGTCAAAAGCGCTCTCTCATTTTTTACTTTTGAATTTTTACTGTTGAATTTGTTGTTACATCGTTACTTCCCATTCATCTTCTATAATTTTCCAGTCGTTAAATGCTTCTGTGCCACCACGAATTTTCCAGTCGGAATCAATGGTCAGTTTTGAACTGATTCCACCACGCGGGTTACAAATCATAACAATCCTTAGCCTCGATGGTTGATAAACGGCCATAAGATCGTCGTAAATAATATTGATCAACCTTTCGTAACTCACTACAATGTTCCTTAGCTGGAAAACATAGTGCTTCAGAGACTTGAGTTCAATGATACTTTTGCCCGGGTAAAAAGTAAGATAGATCACCGCAAAGTCTGGCTGTTCCTTTACTCCGAGAAAAGTGAACTCGGGAATTTTTGTTTTTATTTCATACGCCTGATTGGTAGGGTTTGGAATAGCAACGAGTAAATTCCTGTCAATATCTTTATACGTTTTTATAGCGCTCATCTAAGTTGTATTTGAAGGGTTTGATTGTTTAACAGGCTTGTAATATTTGCGAACCGATTACATTTTTGTTTTCGATAGAGTCAAATGTTTGTTTCAAGTCATTGATCAAATCATCCGCATCCTCCAAACCAACGCTCAATCTTATCAAGCTGTCATTCACGCCATTTGCTCTGCGCTTATCTGCAGGAATGGATTTGTGGGTCATTTGCGCAGGATGGCACAGTAGACTTTTTACACCGCCAAGACTTTCGGCTAACTTAAATAAATTGGTAGAAGTTACAAACGCTGCGGCTGCTTCTTCCGTGTCGTTTTTCAAAGTAAATGATACTACACCGCCAAAAGCTTTCTGTTGCGTCGCCGCCAATTCATGCTGCGGATGGCTTTTTAAGCCAGGATAAAAAACTTTTTCTACTGCAGGGTGTGATTCAAGGAAAGTTGCTACAGCTAAGGCATTGCGGCTATGTTCTTTTACACGCAAATGCAAAGTTTCAATACCTCTGATCAAAAGGAAGCTATCAAACGGGCCGAGAATATTTCCACACGCGTTTTGATAGAATTTTATTTGTTCACCCAGTTCTTTTGTTTTTGTTACAACAACGCCAGCAATGACATCGCTGTGGCCACCCAAATATTTTGTAGCACTGTGTACTACGATATCCGCACCAAGATCAAGCGGGTTCTGCAGCACAGGTGTTGCAAATGTATTGTCTACACAAAGCAAGATGTTTTGTTGTTTAGCCAGTTTTGCGATCGCTGTAATGTCAGAGATCTTAAGTGTAGGATTGGTGGGCGTTTCAAGCCAGATCAATTTTGTTTTTGGAGTAATGGCGTTGAAAACTTCCTCCACTTTTGTGGTGTCAACATACGTTACATTGATGCCGAATTTTTTGTACACTTTTTCAAACAGACGAAATGCGCCGCCATAGATATCATCAACAGCTACAATTTCATCACCGCTTTCAAGCAACTTTACTACTGCGTCGATAGCCGCAAGGCCGCTGGCGAAGGCAAGGCCAAACTCGCCATGCTCAAGTTCTGCTACTAAATTCTCCAATGTTTTACGGGTAGGATTGTTACTGCGCGAGTAATCAAACCCTTTGTTCACGCCCGGTGCTTCCTGCTCAAAAGTGGATGTTTGATAAATAGGAACTGCGATTGCGCCTGTTAATTCATCTACCGGAATGCTGTGAATAAGTTTTGTTGTTGCTTGCATTGTTAAACAGTTTTTGTGCTTCGCTGTGCGAAACGATTGATAATTGATTAAACATTGTTTGTTTGAAAACTTATGCAAGAAGGATTACCGGAAAAGCTGTTTTGTTTGATACTGCGCCGGGATGGGCAACAAGTGTATAAAACAAAAAAGCGCTTCCGATAAATCAGAAGCGCTTTAAATATTGTAAGTAAAAAATTGTAAAGCATTATCTGACTTATCTGTCCCGAAATACGATCCATCGGGGTGGAATTGGCACCTTACTTCTTCGATGTGAATCGAATTGCAGGTTGCCAAGGCTTCAAAGGGCCATGTCCCTCAGCCTTTCTTGATAAGTGATCTATAAAGAACTGGCGCAAAGATAAGGTTACATATTTCAAATTTCCAAATGAAAGTCGGGGAATTGAAAGTTGAAAGTTGAAAATTGAAAATGAAATACTCTTTTTATTGATTGGTTTTCAGTTTGTTAGTTGTGATGAAAAAAGTTTTAAATTTTTTCCGGCTTCCTTCTAACAACGATCAACTAACAACCAACAACTTGTATTTTTGTCACTCCAACAAACAACAACCATTGAACCGGATAGACAGATTAAGCGCCATTTTGATTCATCTACAAAGCAAACGACGGGTGACCGCACAAGAAATTGCCGAGCGTTTTGAGATTAGTTTGCGAAGCGTATACCGTGATGTTAAGGCGCTGCAGGAAAGTGGTGTGCCGATAATCGGCGAATCTGGAATTGGCTATTCGGTAATGGAAGGCTATCGTTTACCGCCGGTAATGTTCACCAATGATGAAGCGAGTTCTCTGTTGCTTGCTGGAAAACTAGCGGAGATTTCCACTGATCCCGTTGTGAAAAAACATTTTGAAAATGCGTTGTACAAAATCAAATCTGTACTGCGTTACACAGATAAGGAGCAAATTGAAACGCTGGAAGAGAATGTTGTTGTTCTTCCTTCATCTTACAATACAAGCAAAGATGCAAATGCGCAATATTTAAGCGAACTGCAACGGGCAATGGTTACAAAAAGAGTGGTGCACATGGAATATTGCAAGGCGTATGACACGACTGTTGAATCGCGTGATGTGGAGCCTATTGGCTTGTGCTATTACGGAAACGCGTGGCATTGCATTGCATGGTGTAGGCTGCGAAACGATTATAGGGATTTTAAAATGAGTCGCATTGTAAAGCTTTATGTGACAGACACGGCTTTTGACAATTCCTCACATCCATCTATAAGCGAATATCTTAGCAAGATGAGAGCGAGAGAAACAGAACTTTCTGAGATCATCATCAGGATCAGAAAGGATGTTGCCAGGTACATTGGCGAGCAAAAATATTATTACGGGTTCGTGTCTGAAGAAGTTTGCGAAACCGATGTGAGACTGACTTTCCTGACTTCTTATCCCGATATGTTTGCCCGCTGGCTACTGATGTTCACTGATGCTCTGACCATTGAATCTCCTTTCGAATTTAAACAACAGGTAAAAGAACTTTGCGGCAAGCTATACAGACATCATGTATGACTTGTTTGATCTTCATTGTTTAAATTAAGAACCAACTCTGTCGACGATCAAAGATTTACCACTAAGACACTAAGGGCACTAAGCCGCACTAAGAATTACCTGAATTTTAAAAAGCTCTTAGTGAATCTTGTGCCCTGAGTGCCTTAGTGGTAAACTTCAAAAGCGAAGCTTTTTTCTCTCCCTAAAAACTTCCTGACATAACGCTGTCACTCCTGCATTGTTCTTTTGTGTAAAATAACACACCATGCAAGTCAAAACAATGCCGCCGATGACCGTTTTGTATTATACTACAAGAACCACTTTTGCAGGATTAGAAGACATTATAGGCAAGGTTCCGCAGGAGCTGCAAAATGAAGCCAATCGTTTACAACTATTTATTTCCGGACCACAATACTGGTTTTATTTCGGCGCCGATGGCAAGCCGGATACGGAATTTACCCTTGAGGTTGCACTTCCCGTTAAAGGCGATGTCAATCAATCAACTGGTTACCAGTTCAAACACTTAACGCCTTTCAAATGCGTTGCTGCCACTCATGAGGGTGGCTGGGATCAGCTGCACCTTACTTACGGCAAGATAATTCCCTGGTTGTTTTCACAAGGCATGCAAATGTCAAATGATCTTGAGTGCAGGGAAATGTATGTAAATGTTGATTTTGAGGAACAGGAAAACAACTTAACCGAAGTGCTGGTAGGCATTAAATAATTTAAACGCCATTTATGGAAAGCACATTAAGCATAAAGCGTTCTTTGTCGTTGCCCGCAACGAAAGACAATGTGTGGCAGGCATTGACAGATCCGGATTTTACAAGGCAATACATGTTCAATTGTGATGTGATCACTGACTGGCAGGAGGGAAGTATGGTGCTGTGGGTAGGAAATTATGCAGGGTACGAAGCATTTCAAAAGGGATTGGTGATGAAATGTGTTCCGTGTAAAGAATTGAAATATTCATTCTTCGATCCCTACTATGAATGTGAAGATGAACTTCGCAATTATGTGCATGTTTCTTATAAACTGGAGGAAGAAGATCATCGCACAAAGCTGGTGGCAACGATAGATAACTTTGGAGCAAATTACAATCGCTATTCGCAAGTTAAACACTTGTGGGATGAGGAAGTATTGCCGGGATTAGAGAGCTTGTTCAAATAACAAAGAACGCAGATTTTTAAGATTGTGATGATTAATGATGATTTGAATTTTGAGATTTCATATCAACGTGTACGTGAAATTCCAAATCTCAAATCAAAAAGTCGTAACCAATCATGACAATCATGAAAATCTGCGTTCTGTCTTTTCTGCGTTTTTCCCAGCTCTATTGTTGACCCGCTTGTTTTTTTGCTTCCTGCTGCATTTTTTCATTTGCAGAAATTATAAATTCCACGCGACGGTTTTGTGCGCGTCCTTCAACGGTTGCGTTAGGATATTTGGGAACATCCGGACCATATCCTTTTGTTGTAACGCGAGCAGAGTTTATGTTATGATCAAGTAAATAGTTTGCTACGGCAATCGCACGGTTTACAGACAATGTTTGGTTGTATGCTTTTGTACCGGTGCTATCTGTGTGACCTTGTACTTCGATATCTGTATCTGGGTAGGTGTTAAGGATAGTGATCAATTTGTTGAGGCTTTCTTTTGATTGGTCAGAAAGATCAAATTTATTTACCTTGAACAGTACTGCGCTGTTGAACTCGACCATAATACCTTCACCCACTCTCTCCACTTTTGCGTCAGGTATTGTTTGTTTAATTTGCTCAGCTTGCTTATCCATATTGCGTCCGATGATCGCACCACCTGCGCCACCAACAACCGCTCCGATGATAGCGCCGAGACCTGCATTGCCAGCTATTTTGCCAATTACTGCTCCTGCAGCAGCACCACCGGCTGTTCCTATCACTGCGCCTTTTTCTGTTCTGTTCATCTTGTTAACCGTGCTACATCCTGATGCCAAAATCAAAAGAGCCACGCTACCAAATAGAAGACTTTTTACTTTTTTCATACACCTTGGGTTTTATTACAATAAAATTTTATTTCGAAATAGTTAAAAAATTGTTCCTCAGCTATAAGCCTTAGGAACAAATGTCGAATGTAAAAGAGATGGGTTAACACGCTGTAGGGTTGCGTATAACAAATCGCGATTTGTGTATTGAATCATAGGCTGGATTTTGTTTGAGGCCGCAAATGTAAATAATTCACGTAAACATTAGGTGAGTAAAAGTCCTATAAACAAAAAAATCCGGGCAAAATGCCCGGACTTTATATTGGTCGAATATCAGAATTTTTGGATGGCTTAATGGTCTTGGATTTTATTATAGGGATGCAGTACCTGCATCGGTTTTAATACCATCAAAGCTGATCACTTTTTTCACTGGTGCTTTTGCAACTGCGTGAGAAGTTTTACTTTTTTTCATTGGTTTCTCAGCAGGCATTTCAGCACTGGCTGTGGCTTGTGTACCGTTTAAAGAAGCAGTAGGATCTGCATCATTAAAGCCGCTGCCGATACGGATATGTACTTCTTTTGAAGTTTCATTATAAGACACGATACCTTCTGAAATTGATTTCTTATCGCTTACTTTTTGGGTAGGAATTTTATAAATGTTAGCATCATTTTTCAGGTAAGCATAAAATTTATCATCACCTATACCAGATACCCAAATCTTACCAGGATTTTGTTCATCAACAGTTATTGTAACATTGCTACCAGCTGTTGTTGTAGATGGCTGTGTTTCTGTCGCTGTTGTAGTTGTATTTTCTGGTTGATAAGTTCCAAGCACTGCAACGTAATATTTACCTGCATTTGGAGCCGGAGCAGAAGATTTAAATTCTGACAATGGCTGTGCTTGTGGAATTGGCGCTAAAGAACCCCATGCAGCAGGTTTTTTAGTTGTGTCATTTGGTACAGTGTCTAATACAATGTATGCATCTTCTACTGCAAAAGGTCCTTTTGCTACATCACTAAAAGAAAGATCTTTCTTTTTAGTGGTAGTGTCTTTTTTCTCAGGCACTGTGTCCAATACTGCATAATTTACATATGCAAACATGCCAGTTGAATCTTTCTCTTTTTTGTGTTTCTTAGGTTTTGTTGTATCTGCGTCATTGTAGTAGCCAAAAGCAAATGCTTTTGTTGTGTCCTTTTCTTTTTTAGGTACTGTATCTAGCGCTGCGTAAGATATCCACTTAGATGTATCTTTTTTTGTAGTGGTATCTTTCTTACCAGGAACTGTGTCAAGTGCCAGGTAATTGTCTTCCATTAAGAAAGGTCCTTTTGCAATTTGATTAAATGCATAGTCTTTCTTTTCAGTAGTGTCTTTTTTCTTCTCAGGAACTGTATCGAGAACGGATACAAAAGAAAGGTCTTTTTTTGTAGTTGTATCCTTCGGTGTTTTTGTAGTATCAGTTTGGCTGAAACCCTGTGTTGACAGTAATATCAGGCCTCCTAGAAGTAATTTTGGTGCTTTCATAAAACTAATGGTTTGTATTATCAATTTGTTTTCTGACTAGTAGTATAGAAAAACTGTGCCAATTCTATAAAAATGTGGATAACTCCGTTTTTTTAGCAAATGCTTTTTTGTTGAAACCCAATAATACTGCGGCTTTCATTGATTTGCTGTGTGTTATGCAGAGTTAGGTTGAGAAGTCTGTGTTATGAAAACATTAACGAACACAAGGGTTTCCGCGTTTTGCAAGCGCTTACAAACTGGCCGCAAAAGATACCGTTTTTACCGGCCGGAACATTTTGTCCCAATAGTCTTGTAAGGCGGTAGGAAATTCGTGTAATTCAAGCCGGATAAGCGTTTTATCATGTCGCTACTTTACCTTAAATTTACTGTTCTATTCTTATAAGGAAACAAGGTATGGCAAAGAACAATAACGGGTTTATAAGTGAAGACGGTGCAATAGAAGTTTTTGGTGCGAAAGAGCACAATCTGAAAAACATAGATATCTCCATTCCAAAAAATAAACTGGTAGTATTTACGGGAGTAAGCGGCAGCGGAAAATCTTCCCTTGCTTTTGATACTATTTATAATGAAGGCCAGCGTCGCTACATGGAAAGTTTCAGCGCGTACGCAAGGCAGTTTATTGGAAATATGGAAAGACCGGAAGTGGATAAGATCACAGGACTTTCTCCGGTAATTTCTATTGAGCAAAAAACGACCAACAAAAATCCACGATCAACTGTTGGTACTATTACAGAGGTTTATGACTTTCTGCGATTGTTGTACGCGAGAATAGGTGAGGCCTATAGCTACAACACAGGAAAGAAAATGACGAAGTTTAGTGAAGAAGAAATAGTGGAAAATATTTTTAAGAAATTTCTTCGTCAGAAAATAAGCATTCTTGCTCCCGTTGTGCGTGGCCGTAAAGGACATTATCGGGAGTTGTTTGAGGATCTTCGAAAAAAAGGTTTTGTGAAAGTGCGTGTAGATGGTGAGATAAAAGATCTTGTTCCTAAGATGCAGGTGGACCGTTACAAAATTCACGATATAGAATTGGTGGTCGATAGGTTGAAAGTAGAAGAAGAGTTTCGCGTACGCATAAGCCAAAGTGTACAGCAGGCATTGAACCTGGGCAAGGGACTTATGTTTCTTGATCTCAGCGAAGCCGCTAAGAGTATAGCTGCAAAGGAAGCTTCATACTCAAAACAGTTGATGTGCGAAGATACAGGCATCAGCTACGAAGAACCATCTCCAAATGCATTTTCATTTAACTCTCCGTATGGTGCGTGTCCCGTTTGTAAAGGCTTGGGAACAGTGTATCAGGTGAGCATGGACAAAATAATTCCGGACAACACCATTAGCATAAGCGATGGCGCCATTGCGCCACTTGGCGAGGAACGTGAAGCATTCGTGTTTAAGCAGGTGCAGCAGATGGCGAGAAGATATAAGATCGATCTTAAGAAACCGGTGAAAGATCTTCCGCAAAGATCATTGAACTTGTTGCTTTATGGAAATGAAGAAGGTGAAGATGAAATGGTAATGGATTTTGAAAATGTTTCCAGCGAAGGAACTGTGTACACCGAAGAGTTTGAAGGCATTGTTCCGCAATTGAAAAGATGGTTCGCAGCAAGCAACTCAGATGCAATACGCGATTGGGCAGAAAAATTCATGGACCTTAAAACATGTCCGTCATGTAAAGGAGCAAGATTGCGCAAAGAAAGTCTTTGGTTCAAAGTAGATGAAAAAAATATTGCTGAGATAAGTGAACTGAATCTTGATAAATTAATGGTTTGGTTTACCGGCATTGAAAAAAGATTATCGACCAAACAAAACACCATCGCAAAAGACATTTTAAAAGAGATTCGTGAACGTTTGCAGTTTTTGCTGGATGTAGGTCTTACTTATCTTACCATCAACAGATCATCCAAAACATTAAGCGGTGGCGAGTCGCAGCGTATTCGTCTTGCTACGCAAATAGGATCGCAACTGCAGGGCATTACATACATTCTTGATGAGCCAAGCATTGGTTTGCATCAACGTGATAACCACAGGCTGATTGATGCGTTGAAAAATCTTCGCGATATCGGTAATAGCGTTTTGGTAGTCGAGCATGATAAGGATATTATGATGGCTTCAGACTATCTTGTAGACATTGGACCCAAAGCAGGCAAACACGGCGGAAGCATTGTGGCACAAGGTACCCCCAATGAAGTGTTGAAGAGCCAGAGCGAAACCTCGCAATATTTAAATGGTAAAAAAGGAATTGCTGTTCCCAAAGAAAGAAGAAAGGGAAATGGTAAATCCATGGTGTTGAAAGGTGCAAAAGGAAACAACCTGAAGAACGTGAGTGCAACATTTCCCCTCGGAAAACTAATTGTGGTGACAGGTGTGAGCGGTGGTGGTAAATCAACACTGATCAACGAAACGTTGTATCCCATCCTTTCCAAATATTGTTATGACTCCAAAATGTATCCTTTGGAATATGATTCCATAAAGGGTTTGGAGAACATTGATAAAGTAATTGAAATTGATCAGTCGCCGATTGGCAGAACGCCGCGAAGCAACCCAGCCACTTATTGCGGTTTCTTTACGGAAATAAGAACGTTGTATGCTGCCGTACCAGAAGCTAAGATTAGAGGTTATAATGCGGGGCGATTTTCGTTTAACGTAAAGGGTGGACGTTGCGATATGTGTGAAGGCGGCGGTATGCGTGTAATTGAAATGAACTTTCTTCCGGATGTTTATGTGCATTGCGAAAAATGTAACGGTAAGCGCTACAACAGAGAAACACTTGAGATTCGTTATAAAGGAAAATCCATCAGCGATGTACTTGACATGACAGTGGATGAAGCCGTGGAATTTTTCCAAAATGTTCCCTACCTCTATCGCAAAATAAAAGTGCTGCAGGAAGTAGGTTTGGGATATGTTACACTGGGGCAAAGTGCCGTAACGCTTAGTGGTGGCGAGGCGCAGCGTGTAAAGCTTGCGACAGAGCTTTCAAAGAAAGATACCGGCAAAACTTTTTATATTCTTGATGAGCCTACAACCGGGCTCCATTTCCAGGACATTCAACATTTGCTGGATGTATTAAACAAACTGGTCGATCGTGGCAATACGGTACTGATCATCGAGCATAACCTCGATGTCATTAAGGTAGCTGACCACATCATAGATCTTGGTCCTGAAGGCGGCGATGGCGGTGGTAAGATATTATTTGAAGGATTACCTGAGGATTTGATAAAAGTAAAAGAAAGCCACACCGGAAAGTTCCTGAAAGAGGAATTGAAATAGAATAATTGAATAAAACTGAATGGACTGAATAAACTGAATGATTGAATTTCAAATGCACGTTGCACTGGAAGTTCAGTTTATTCAGTCCATTCAGTTTATTCAATCACCCTTTACTTCTCCTCCAATCCCTGTTTCAAAAAGGTGTTCTCAGTTGTTAATTCCGCGATCTGTTTGTCTTTCACTTCTATCAACTGTTTCAGCGTATCGACATTCAATTGAAGGCTGGTAATTAGTTTAGCTGTGTTTGCGAGATATGCTTCCTGTTCCTCTTTTACAGCCTGGTTATGCTCAAGATTGTAACTCGTGAGAGCAAGATCATCGATAATCATATGATCCAGGGTGATCTGAAAAAAATCGGCAATTATTACGAGTTCTTCAATACTCGGTTGTGCGATTCTTTTTTCCCAATTACCAATTGTTGTATGCGCTTTTTCGACCAGGATGGCGATTTCCGTTTGGGTAACGCCTTTGCGTTTTCTTAAGTACCGCAGATTGCTTGCGAAGTGATGTTTCATTATAACCAATGATTATTTAAAAAATATGTATTTCTCAAACAAGCTGGGTATATTTGCCTTGCTATATCATTATTACCTGATGGACAAATACTTCCTACTTACTTCAAGAAATCAGTAAATTTTTGTGATAAAATACTAACCGGATTTGAATTACCCGATCAGCGTTATTGGTAGGTACTAGTCAATGTGCAAATATATTGTATTCGCTTTTATTTCCTGAAGGAAAGCCACTTTCAGCGGTTTCTTATACGATATTTCAACTTTCGTAAACGCGAAATTGAGTAGAAGTACGTTGATTCAAGTCAATATTTAGAAAGCGTATATTGAAAGACGTTGGATGTCAATTGATTAGATCTAATATTAACATTTGGGAAAAGTTACCAACATTGTATGAAGTTATCTTTATTTTTTGCAACTTTAGAGTAGATGAATAAGGAGCTAATCCGGTTATTAAACCAAGCCACCATATTGTCTTTTTAGAATCCATCAACGTCCTGCGAACGCGAAAAGCCTACCCCTAATTTTAACTCATTCAACCATTTTGAAAAATGCTACTACAACTACTTAACCACGTCATCTGCTTTTTGGTGTTATTGTCATGCTTTTTATCATTCAACCTTAACAGGACAGATAAGAAAAAGTTCAAATTGACTTTCACGGAACCAACAACAACCGTTTCTAATCAGCAGGTTTAATTAAAAGATTTTATAAAATAAAAATGGCGATTTGCTGTTTTGAAAATCACCATTTTTGTATATGGAAATGAATGCTCGATCATCATTCTTGATTGATTGTGTTCATTCAGAATATTATTGCGGTATTTTTAACGTGACCGCTCACTACACACCATTCGGCTTAATGATTTGCGCTTTTGATTCGGCGTAAAATTTCCCCATTTTTTCCAGTTGCGCCTCTAAAGTTTTTCCGTGTAGAATATAGGAGTTGGATATGGTAGGATATTGAAAGAAGGATACGATCACAGAAATGGGGAATTGTAAAAACTAACCGGCAATTTTATACTCAATCACTCCGCGTGAAGGATTATGGAACGGAAACAAAGTTTCCAGGAAAAAGTTTGATACTGTGGCCCATACATTGTTTTTGCGCAAAGTAGGGTCAAACATTTCTACCCCTTCAATTTTTACTCTCACGAGCATAAACTTGTCACGTGCCTTTTCGCGCAACTCATCGTCTATGCAGTCTATGGAGTTTATTACTTCAGGATCAAGGATCATTTCTCCCAATCCGTTAATTGATAACGATGTATTTATTCCCTTTTTAAAATAAGAAAGTTTTACGGGAAAAATTCTGTCGAACAATGCCACATGTTGTATCGGTCTGGGAACGAGGAACCACAAATGCCCCAGATCATCAATGCACAATGTGTTTACAATTTGTGTAGGCAGTTTTAATACTGTATCAGGCATGCTATACATAATGGCGCTGCCTATGTTCTCTATTTTGTCTTTAATTATTACAAGGCTTTTGTCCATAACACAGTTATTTGTTTAGTCACTAACAAATAAATGTTATGCCTTGTTGAAAATTAAGGAAATAAAAAAAACGGTGTAGATTTTGTTCCTCAAAGACATGCAACATTTTTAGTGCTTCTTTAGCAAATCTTGGTACAATTATTTAGATACAGTAAGCAATAAAAATCAGATACTATGTCACAAAATGAAACTGTAGAGGTTTTAAATGACCTTATCAAAATCAACAACGATCGCGTTGCCGGATATCAAAATGCCATTGATAATACACCCGGTATAGATGTAGACTTAAAGGCCATTTTTAGAAACATGGCAAATGAAAGTCTTAAGTATAGTAATCAACTTAAAGACGAAGTTGTAAAACTCGGTGGCGAACCAGCAACCGGCACGACTCTAAGCGGAAAGATTTATCGTGCATGGGATGATGTAAAAGCAAGCTTCTCAGGTAATGACAGACAATCTGTTTTGAATGCATGCGAATTTGGCGAAGATGCTGCGCAAAAAGCATACAAAGCTGCATTGTCTTCTGATGCTGAGTTGCCAGCAGCTTTAAGACAAACAATCATGGATCAACAAACGGCCTTGAAAAAATCTCATGATTTGATCAAGAGCTATAGAGATGCGAATAAAGCAGTAAGTGCTTAGGCTTGGAATAGATTTCAACAGGAGAAGGGTTAGGTGTTATACGCCTGACCCTTTTTAATGACCTCCGGACAAAGTATTTTGAATGTTCCGTGTACGTCGATTGTTCAAAAAAAAAGAAGCATTCCTTGTTAAATGAATGCTTCTGAAATAGTGATTGGTGATGTATGATGAGTGAGAATATTTTTCTAAGCACGCCTGATCACACCAAGCAACAATGCTATAACCGCCAGTACCAACAATACGTGTATCATTCCTGTTGCGCTATAAGCGAATACACCTAACAACCAACCTACTAATAAAATCACTGCGATGATATAAAGTATGCTTCTCATAAATTCAATGTTTTTTAGTGATTAATCTTTCAGGGACTGTTTCAAAACCTGCGCCAGTGCGCAAATGCAGGAATCGAGTGGAAGAAATTCCTCAAGTTGTTGAATTTTTAGTTTAAAAGCCTTCTCGATTTCTCACTTTTAAACAGGCACATTATTATGAACTGTTTTAGGAAAAACAAGTGCTGTCATTCAAAAGCTTTATAAATATTTTAAAATCAGCGGGTAAGAGTTTTGGTGCAGACAACGCCATCAAATTAAGCGCTTCTTTATCCTATTATACCGTGTTTGCCCTTGGTCCGATGTTGATGATCATGATTTCTCTTGCGGGATTATTTCTCGGAGAAGATGCGGTGAAGGGGAAGATTTACGCCCAGCTCAAAACTCTTGTAGGTTCTTCTGCAGCACTGCAAATACAAGAAATTATCAAGAACATTGAGGCTTCCCAATTTACTTCCGCCGGCGTCGTTATTGGTGGCATGTTACTGGTGCTTGGCGCCACCGGCGTATTTACAGAGATACAGGATTCAATCAACTATATATGGTCGATTAGAGCGAAACCCAAGAAGAACTGGCTGAGATATCTCACTAACAGGTTGATATCTTTTTCTTTAGTAGTGGGTCTTGGATTTCTGTTGTTGGTGTCATTGCTCATTAACACAGTGATAGATGCTTTCAGCGATTATCTTACAAGATTTTTTTCCGATGATACTTACTATATAGCAGGGTTTATTAATACTGTTCTTACCCTGGGAATAATCACCGGGTTGTTTTCCATTATTTATAAAGTTTTACCCGATGCCAAGATTGCCTGGCGGGATGCATTGGTAGGCTCAGGGTTTACAGCGACGTTATTTATACTGGGCAAATTTCTTATTGGCCTTTATATGGCACACTCAAAAGTTGGTTTAACATACGGTGCTGCTGCATCAATCATTATTATTCTTACGTGGATATATTATTCTTCTATCATCCTGTATTTCGGTGCGGAGTTTACAAAAGTGTATGCATTAACAAGAGGACAGGGAATTAAGCCCTATGACACGGCCGTCTTCATTGTTAAAACTGAAACAAAAGAGATAAAACCAATGACTGAGGCCAGCTGAACAGAATGATTAATGAGTTTTGAGCAGGAAAACTGCGGCATAGCTAAAGCGGTTACAATGGAGGCTTAGATGGCATTATTGATAATCTGCCGGCATTTTCTTTAAGCTCCAGTGTTTTAGCGGCACAAAAGATGCATAACCATATATCGGCAGAATTTCCGAAATGCCGAATACCAATCTCTGGAGTAGATAGCTAACGCCGAACGCAGGATTTTAAATAAACAAACAATTACCTCGCGTCAACGTTGAAAGTCTTTACCCGGTCCATGCTCGTCAATTATTCAGTTACTCAATAATTCAATTACTAAAATATGCCTAACAGCCTCAACCCGGTAATCATACAATTCTTTCACTGGTATTATCCCGGCAACGGTAGACTTTGGAACGATTTCGTTGCCGAAGCCCCCAATCTTGCGAAACATGGTTTTACAAACGTTTGGTTTCCGCCTGCTTATAAAGGATGCAACGGAGGTTATTCAATCGGTTATGATGCTTATGATCTTTTTGATCTGGGCGAGTTTGATCAGAAAGGAACGATTCCTACAAAATACGGTACCAAAGAGCAATACCTGAAAGCAATTGAAGCGGCGCACCAAAATAATATGGGTGTAATCGCAGATGCGGTTTTTAATCACAAAGCCGGTGCAGATGAATTGGAAAAATTTACGGTGAAGAAAGTAAACCCCGACAACAGAAATGAATTCATCAGCGATCACTTTGAGATCGAAGCGTGGACAAAATTTACATTTCCCGGACGTAACGGAAAGTATTCTGAATTTATCTGGGATCACAAATGTTTTTCCGGAGTAGACTGGGCGAATGATATTAATGAAGACGGCGTGTACAGCATTCAGAACGAATATGGCGAAGGCTGGGAAGAGGTAATGGAAAGTGAGCTGGGCAACTATGATTATCTGATGTATGCGGATATTGAGTTTCGTAACGCTTCTGTTCGTGAAGAATTGAAATACTGGGGCAAATGGTATTTGGAACAGACACACGTAGATGGTTTCAGATTAGATGCAGTTAAACATATTGCATCGTATTTTTTTAATGAATGGATCGATTACATGCGCTCATTAAAAGAAGAGTACACACCGATGATTGGCGAATACTGGAACATTCATGATGTGAATGCTTTGCTTCGTTATATTGACGTTACCAAAGGAAGAATGCAATTGTTTGATGCACCGCTTCATCATAATTTTTACACCGCGTCAAAAGCGGGGAAAGATTTTGATCTGCGTAATATTTTCAATAACACATTGGTGCAGCAACTGCCAACACATGCTGTTACAATAGTTGACAATCACGACACACAACCATTGCAATCGCTGGAATCGCCGGTGGAAGATTGGTTCAAGCCGCTCGCCATGAGTCTGATCTTATTGAGGACAGATGGCACGCCATGTGTTTTTCATCCAGCATTGTACGGAGCAGAATATAACGACAGAGGACACGATGACCAAGAATACAATATAAAAATTTCACCTGTAGATATTTTACCAACGCTGTTAAGAGCGAGAAAGGATTTTGCATTTGGAATGCAGCGCGATTATTTCAATCACGGTAACTGCATAGGATGGACAAGAGAAGGCATTAATGAAGTGCCAGGATCAGGTTGCGCAGTCATTTTATCAAACGGTACTGAGGGCTTTAAAGACATGCAAATGGGCAACACGCACGCGAACGAAACATTTGTGGACCTGCTGGGAAGAAGAAAGGAAAAAGTAAAACTCAACGGAGACGGATGGGGAAAGTTTATGTGTGATGGGGGCAGTGTGTCGGTGTGGGTGAATGAGAAAGTAATTAATAATTAAAAATTAATAGGTAGGCTTTCCAATAGAAAATAAGGCTGCACTCAAGATGAATGTCGCGTTATTAATTGTTAATTATTAATTATTAATTCGCTCTCCGCTTGGCATAGTTTTTTTAACCTTATTCTAAATTTTTTAACCATGGACGCGCAAGAAAGAAACGACCTGCAAAAGCTTAAAGAACTCGTGGAAGATATTCGTATTTGCATGTTTACAACTGTTGATGATCACTCGAAAATAAGCAGTAGGCCTATGTCTACAGTGAAGATTGATGAGAGTGGCTACATATGGTTTTTTACAAACGAATATTCAGAAACCATACAAGAATTGTCAAAGGATAATATGGTGAGTTTGATTTATGCTCACCCTGCAAAAAATATTTACGTTGATATTAAAGGAACGACTTCCGTAATTATCAACAAGGATAAAATAAAAGAATTGTGGAACCCGATGTTGAAAGCTTGGTTCCCCAAAGGAATTGATGATCCTAAACTTTGCCTGATTAAGGTTGCTCCGCAAGAAGCTTATTATTGGAAGAACTCTTCTAACCAGGCAGTTGTATTTCTGAATATTTTGAAAGCAATTGCGACAAGAGAACAATATTCTGAAGGAGAACATGGCAAGATCAAGATCAGTCAGATAATGTAAGGCGAAAGAGTTTTGATCCGTACCTTTTAAAATCTAATTATTAATTGGTTACTCAAATAGTTATTGTGTATAAAGCACCGAAGGGGAGTTCATTAGTTGGGCTCTCCTTTATTTTTAAACTAATAGTCACATGCAAACCTTTAATCTTCGACTGAAGCAAATTATTATTCTTATTATTATCGTGGTGCTTATCTACGTTGTGTTGCATGAGCTTATTGCATTTGTGCCCGGCTTCCTTGGTGCGATAACTCTCTATGTTTTAAGCAGGGCAAATTATTTTCAATTGGTCTATCAACGAAAATGGAAACGCGGATGGTCCGCAATGCTTATTATTTTTTACTACACACTTGTTATTGGATTGCCCATCTATCTTGCCATCACTTTAATAAGCCCTAAGGTTGATATGCTCATACATAACAGCGATCAGGTAATTGCCAGTTTTAAAAAAGCGATCAATCATCTGCAGGAGAATTTCAAGATGCGGTTCATCTCGGAAAAAAAATTAGATGAAGGATTAAATGCGATCAGTCAGTATGTGCCATCATTATTGAACAGCACAGCAAATGTGGTAACCAATGTTGTTTTGATGTTGTTTGTGTTGTACCACATGCTGGTAAATGGAAGAGCGATGGAGAGGAAGCTTTCGCGGTTCATACCTTTGAAGCCTTCTAATGTAAATACACTTGCATCAGAAACAAAGAAGATGGTAAAAGCCAATGCCATCGGTATTTCGATCATTTCTTTAGTACAGGGGACCGTGGCTATGCTTGGCTATTTTATATTCGGCGTAGATGAATATTTGTTGTGGGGATTCGTGACAGGTGTGTTTGCATTCTTCCCTGTTATAGGAACGGCGGTCGTTTGGGCGCCTTTGGTTGTTTACATGTATGGCATTGGAATGAACTGGCAGGCAACATGGTTGATCGTTTATAGCTTGCTTGTTACGGGCAATGCAGATTACCTGGTACGAATCACTCTACTTAAAAAGATGGGTGATATACATCCCGTTATCACCATCTTCGGAGTTATTGTAGGGTTGAATTTATTTGGGTTTATTGGCGTCGTATTCGGACCATTGCTTATTAGCTACATTCTAATACTGATTGAAATTTATGTAAATGAGTTTGTAGAACAAGATTTTAAAATAACTGAGGAAATGGCCGCCGATTCTACATTGTGAGGTTTGAATTCTACATGAATTTAACATTTTGTAATGGCATCCCGTTTTAAATAGTACTGTAGTTAAAAGAATATTTACCTCGGTCCTTGAGACCACATTCACTAAAAAATAAGTACTATGAAACGGAAAAAGATCCTTGTGAAAGTTATTGGAATTAGTTTGTTAAGTGTGATAACCATCAGAGCATTCAGCCAGGAGCAACAAACAAATTATGAAAGCAAACTGTCTCCTAAGTTCGGAATTAAAGGTGGTATAAATCTTTCCAATTTGCATGCAGACGATGTTGATGATGAACACATGAAAGTGGGCGCAAACTTTGGAGTGTACGCTAAGATCCCTGTTACCACTGGTTTCTCTATTCAGCCAGAGGTGCTGTACAGTATGAAAGGCGCACAGCTTAATTACAACAATGCGCTTATGGGTACTGGTAAGTACAGATTTAATCTGAATTATGTTGAAGTGCCTGTGCTTGCGGTTTTTAATGTTGCGAAAAATTTCAACATACACGCAGGTGGTTACGCTGCATACCTGGCATCTGTAAAAGTTAAAGATGTCGATAATGAAGGAAACGTGAATCACGTGGACGAATTAAACAAGGACAACTTCCAAAGTTTCGATTACGGTTTGATAGGAGGTATCGGGTTTGATATTTCCAACGTTACACTCGGAGCAAGATATAATTATGGTCTCAAAGAGATCGGAAAGTCCGGCACTTTTGCAGGCGAAGTTGCAAACAACGCCAAGAATAGTGCTGTCTCTATATATGTAGGGTTTGCGTTCTAGGGGTTTATGATTAGAGGGCTGTTGAGATTTATTTTCAGCAGCCCCTTTTAAAGAGCGAATGAATAATCGAATTTGGAATACAGTTCCTAATCTAATCATCAGATAAAGTGAAGAGAGTATGAAACAGTTATTTACAATAGTATTTCTTATGACGGTATTGCCCGTCTCATTAATTTCCTGCAGTGCTATAGAAGGCATCTTTAAAGCAGGCGTGTGGAGCGGAGTGATTATGGTAGTGGGCGTGATCGTGTTGATCGGGATAATTTTCTACAGCTTATTTAGAAATAAAGATTGAGCTGCAAAAGTGCACAACACCTTATTCACCACTAAGGCACTAAGTTCCACTAAGAAGTGTCCTATAATTGAAACATAAAGCAATTGTAGAAAGTGGTTTTTAAACGCCTTAGTGAAGCTAAGTGTCCTTAGTGCCTTAGTGGTAGCTTCTCTCTGAGTGCGAGGCATTCTTAAGCTTTCTCAAACGTAATGGTAAACGTAGTTCCTTCTCCCGGTTCTGATTTTACATCGATGAATGCATTGTGTGCTTGAAGAATATTCAATGTAGAAGGCATGCCGAGACCCATTCCATTTCGCTTTGTAGTGTAATACGGTTCGAACAGACGGCCCAAATCTTCACGCGACATGCCAATCCCATTATCCTGGATACTCACGCTGGGTTTGGTGCTATTTTCGATTGAAATAAATAGTTTGCCCGGAGATTTTTCTATGGCCTCCATTGCATTGTTTATAAGATTGGAAAAAGCTAGATGTAGTTTTTCTTTATCACCCATTATCATAACAGGTGTTTCCGGTTCTTTATAGTCGAGAGAGATGCTTTTTAAAGCAATAGTATCTTTTGCAACAGTTAAATTTTTCTGTATTACTTCCTGCAGAGAAACTGGCGTGAGTTTGATATCTGAAAAACGAAGCGATTGCAACAGCTCCGTGATAAGCGAATTGATGCGACCGGAATTTCGATTGATGATCTCCATGTACATGTGCGATTCATCATCTTTTACGATGTCCATCAATTGCTCCAGTGAAAGATTGATATTGTTCAAAGGATTTCTTACTTCATGTGCCAACGTGCGTACCAGGCGGCCCGCGGCCGCAAGCTTCTCAATATTCAGCGAGGCTTTTTCGTTGCGCTTTCTTTCAGTAATATCGTGAATAATTCCCTGGTAGTACAAAGTATGATTGTCACTGTCTTCATTGGATAGGGTGAGAAGACAGAATTTTATTTGTCCCATTGCAGTTTTCAATTCAACTTCATAATCCTTTATCTCCTCCTCGTTGTTGATGAGTTCAAGAATGTTTTTCTTTACATCGTGATCAATAATAAAATCGAAGAACCGATATTGATCAATTTGCAAAGGATCAAGCTGAAGCAAATCAAGACCCGCTGAATTTATTTGTATCAATCTTCCTTTGTGGTCGCCAATGAAAATTGCATCCTTCGATTTCTCGAAAATGCTTCTGTATTTTTTTTCATTTGCTTTTAATGCCTTTAAAGTTGCACTTCTTTCCAACGCATAGCGAATGCAGCGTTCCAGCTTCTCCGGCGTTAGTTCGCCCTTAACCAAATAGTCGGTGGCGCCAATAACCACGGCCTGTCTGTCAATCTCCGGATTGCCTTTGCCGGTTAATAAAATAAAAGGCATTTCACAGCCTTCAGCAAGAGACTGACTGATGAAGTCCAATCCGGTTTTGATGCCGAGGCGGTAATCGACAAAGCAGATGTCACAATCGTTTTGCCGCATTCTTTCAATGGCAGTGCTGTAAGAATAACACCAGTGAGACTTGAAAGTGCCGCTGGTAATGGATTGCAGATAATCATTCATTATGAAATAATCATCTTCATCATCTTCCACCACCATTACGTTGAGAAGTCTATTCTTCAGTTGGGGCATTCGCTTTGGATTGTATTAAAGGAAGTATAATTGTAAAGGTAGCTCCTTTTTGAGGCTCACCTTCAGCATACATTACACCCTGGTGGTGATCAATTATTTTTTTACAAATGGCAAGACCAATTCCAGATCCCGGGTATTCTGATTTGCCATGAAGGCGTTGGAATATCTGGAATATTTTTTCCGCGTAGTCTTGTTCGAACCCAATTCCATTATCTGATATGCGGATAGAATAATAGTTTATGTCGCTGTAAAGCATGAATTTTTTTCTTTCCTCATTGTCCACCAGCCTGCATGAAATATGAATTACAGGAGGCACATCTTTCTTTCTGAATTTTATGGCATTGCTGATGAGATTGGAAAACAATTGCTTCATTTGAAGCGGAATAGCCTCCACTAAAGGAAGCTCGCTATCAATTATTAGTTTAGCATTGGTGTCATCAAAAAGCAGCTCAAGTTCATTTGAAACTGTTTTAATGGTAACATTAAGATCAGTTGGCTCGAATATTTGAGTGCGTCGTGTAATTCTAGAAAACTCAAGCAGGTTATCGATCAGGCTTCTCATGATCTCTGCCGAACTCATAATTCTTGTTAAGTAGACTTTGCCATCATCATTCAAAACGTCGCCGTACTTGGTTTGTAGTCGCTCACCGAAAGTTTGAATTTTCCTCAGCGGTTCCTGCATGTCATGCGATGCTACATAGGCAAATTCCTCCAGCTCCTTATTGGATTGATTAAGCGTTTTTATATTTTGACGAAGTTCCAGCTCAGTTAGTTCGGCTTGCGAAATATCGCGGGTAATGCCAAATATTCTTTTGTTGCCGTGAACGTCGTGCGTAACGGTTCCGTTCGTGCTTATACTTTTCTTTTCACCCTTGCTTGTAACGATATGATAGATGATATGAAAGTTTGAGTTGTTTTTAACCGCTTCATCAATTTTGGCCAGGTACATATCTCTGTCCTGCGCATAGATGTGTTTTAAATAGAAGTCATCATTAACAACGATACTTTCGCCTTTTTCATATCCGAAAATCTCATACAGTCCATCGGACCAAACCATTTCACCGGTTAACATGTTATGGCTGTAAGTGCCGAATTTCAGCAGCTTTTCTGAGTCATTGACAAGCTGCATGTTTTTTTTCAAATCATCACTCGCCTTCATTTGATCTGAAATATCCTGCGCTATAAACAGGAATGCCCCTGGTGTACCGTCTTCACTTTTTCGTAAAATAGTACCCAGGGTTTTAAAATAACGCCAATCACCATTTTTGTGATTTAGCCTGCTGTTGTATTCATGTGATTCGTCTCCGTTAAGATGGTAGTATTTTTCGATTTCAGTTTTTACAAGATCAACATCCTCGCTAAAGATCACCTTCATTAGATCATTGTCCCACTCTTCGAAATCACCATAGGTGTAGCCTAACAAATCCGTGACTCGTTTATTTATATAACTCAGCTTTTTGTTGCGTGCATCGTATATATAAACCAGGGCTGGGATAAAGTCAGTTAGTTTTTGCTGCCACTCGTTTCCAAAACCCGCCGACTCAAGGAGCGTCTTCAGGTTTTGAATGTTTTCTTTTTCTGATTCCGGATTCATGACTAATCATTGTTAAATTCATGGAATTGCCTCATTTTATTGTAAAGCGTTTTCCTGTCAATATTGAGCAACTTTGCGGCTTTACTTTTATTAAAGTTTACCTTCTTAAGTGCTTCCAATATTGTTTCATATTCTGCGTCTAATGATGCTTCCCTCAGGCTATTCTCATGAAGTTCTATCTTCTTCGGTGTAGTATAAATGGGTTGTGGTTGTGCCGGCTGCATTGGCACTGGACCGCTATAGGCATTGCTTTGTTGTGTATAATCGATAGGAGCCATCGGCGCTACCGGTATCGCCGCCTCGTCAAATTGCAGCTTTTGAAAATTGGTGATTTCAAATGGCAATGAAATCACGTCGATCAATTGATTGTCTGTTAGCAGCGCCGCACGTTTGATAACGTTTTTCAATTCACGCAGGTTACCGTGCCAAACGTAGTTCACAAAGATTTGCTCTACCTGCGGTGTAAATCCCTGTATGTTTTTTTGCAGCTCAATATTTGCCTGCTGAAGGAAATGTTTTGCAAACAACAGAATGTCGGCCTTTCGTTCCCTGAGTGGCGGTACGTTTATGCTAAACTCATTGAAGCGGTGATAAAGATCCTCACGAAACTTTCCTTTTTTTGCCGCGTCGAGCAATTTTTCGTTGCTTGCTACAACGATGCGAACATCCAGGTCAATGTCTTTGGTGCCGCCTATTCTGCGCATTTTTCTTTCCTGTATCACTCGTAAAAGCGATACCTGTATATCATAACTCAGATTACCAATTTCATCAAGGAAAACTGTTCCCGTATTTGCCAGTTCGAATATGCCGATCTTTTGATTGATGGCACCGGTAAATGATCCTTTCTCGTGACCAAACAGTTCACTGCCGGCAAGTTCTTTTGACAGAGCGCCGCAGTCAATGGCCATAAAAGGCTTGCTGCTTCTTTTGCTTTGGTGGTGAATTTCTTTTGCAATTACTTCTTTACCGCTTCCACTTTCACCATATAGGATGATGCTGTAATTGGTAGGAGCAACACGTCTGATTTGCTCCATGATGTTAATGAATACCTGGCTTTCACCGGAAATATAGTCATCATGATGCAGTGTTTGAGATCCGGATGAAGCATTTGTTTTAACAGGCTTGTGGTTGTCCTGTACCGGTGCTGCCGGCCTTGCAGGGTTACTACCTTTTTCCAATGTTTTTTTGATCGTTAGCAAAATTTCATCAGGAAAAAGAGGTTTCGTTACGTAGTCAGTGGCGCCGTTCTTTAAAACTTCTACAGCGGTTTTTATATCGCTATACCCTGTAATAATGATTACAGGTAAACTAAAATTAAATGCCTTGATCTGCATCAGCAGATCATTACCATTCATATCGTCAAGCCTATAATCTGAAAGAACGATATCAGGATTGAATGATTGAAGTAGCTCCAGGCCCTTTTTGCCTGAAGGCGCAGTAGCAACCTCATAGCCCTTCTTATTTAGAAAGCGGCTAAGCAGGTTGCACATGTCCATATCGTCATCGATTACCAGTATTTTATCCATCGTTTGCGTATTCGGGTGGTTATAAATCAGGAATTTAGGAAATAGGATTTAGGAATTAGAAATGAGACTTCTAACTCCTAATTTCTAATTCCTAGTTAACTAAAATTATGCCCAAAGCCTGCGCATTTGTGACATCGGTATTTGCATTTGCTCCCTGTATTTTGTTACAGTTCGTCTGGCAACCGGCATTCCTTTGTTAGTAAGAATGGCCACTATTTGCTGGTCAGTATATGGGTTGTTTTTATTTTCTAATGATATCAATTCCTGGATTGTTGATTGAATAAGTTTGTTGCTTACAGCATCTCCGTTTCCATTAATAATGCCTTCTGTGAACAGATTTTTCAGTGGCACTATACCAAAGTGAGTGTCCACAAATTTGTTGGAAGTAAGCCTTGATACGGTTGCAATTTCAATATCAAGTTTCTCTGCGATATTCTTTAAAATCATTGGTTTCAATGCTCTTATATCGCCTTCCATAAAGTAATCCTTTTGATAATCCACAATTGTTCTGATCACTTTCAGCATGTTGCTTTCTCTTTGCTTAATGGCACTGATGAACCATTGTGCAGAAGCAAGTTTGCTTTTCATATATTGCCTTTCGCTCTTGTTGCCTGTTTTATCAAGTTCAATTCTCTCGCTCCATGCAGCATTCACGTGCAGGTTTTGAGAATATTGATTATGCAGCGAAACGATCAGCTCGTCATCTACTCTGTATACTGAATAATCCGGAATTATAGTTTGTTTCGCATTGAAAGCATCTGATTGTGCAGCGATCGGTTTTGTTTTCAATTTAGAAATATGCTCCACAATTATTTTAAACTCATCTTCATCTACTTTTAGTAAATCTCTTATCTTCTCAAACTGTGCAGTGCTCAATAGTTTGTAGTGGTCGCTCAATAATTTAATGGCAAGTTTATCAACCACATTCTTTTTGGTTTTGCGTTGCAGTTGCAGCAAAAGGCATTCACAAATGCTGCGTGCGCCAATGCCTACGGGTTCGAGCGACTGCACTACCTTCAGCGCTTTTTCAAATTCTTCTGCAGTAACCATTTTGTGAGAGCTGAAGGAAAAATCATCAGATATGTCATCCATTGATTGCTCCAATAGACCATCCTCATTTAAGCTGTCAATCAAATAGTCTGCATAAATTATGGTCTCTTCGTCAAGATTGAGCAATTGTAATTGCTCCTTTGCTTCCTGCCTGAAATCTAAGGATGCCCTCATCGGCACATTTACAAGATCACTATCAGGAAGATAATTGTTGTATTCCAGTTTATAATCGGGAATGTCATCGTAACCATATTCTTCCCAATCCTGGAAATCTTGCGCTGCATTTTTATCAAACTTGTCGATACTTTCCGTATCATTGTTTTCTTCTTTTTCTAGAAATGGATTTTCTTCTAATTCATTTTGTATACGCAACTGTAGTTCTTGTTGTGTAAGCTGGAACAAGTTCAATAATTGAATTTGTTGCGGCAATATTTTCAGGCTTTGCTTCTGTGTAAGATTTTGGCTTATCATAAACACGTCGTTTTTCTATCTCACAGTAAGGCAAGCATGACACCAGTTTTACAAAAAGAAGCAATAAAAAATTAAGAACTTGATAATGAGCGTCTTTCAAGTATTGTTTTTTTAATTTCAATACCGAAGCTAATTTTAAAAATACAAAAAGTGTGGAAATAATTCTACAGTATGGCGAGATTAAAATTTAAATTTTCATACATCCAGAAAAACTTCCAGTTTGTGGTGGTTGCGTTTGTTATTTCACTCGCAACGCTCATCGGCATTTCTTTTCTTATTCGCAAGCAAGTGCACATTTATGGTCAGTATTCAGATGCGATTGAACATTCCTTTGAAGTGATGAACAGAGTGGAAGTGCTTGAGCAATTATTGAAAGATGCGGAGACGGGTGTTCGCGGTTATTTGTTAACAAATGATAGTATTTTTCTTCAGCCTTATATACATGTCAACGACAGTATTAAAAAGTGCATGGCTGACCTCCGGGGAATAATCAATGACAGTGAAAAGCATGGTGGCAATTCCTCTGTGCAGATGAACCGGCTGAGATACATAAATGAGAAAGTAATTTTGCAGACAAGTATATTGAATGATCTTTTGGTAAAGCCGAAACCACTGGATAAAGTTTTACTCCGTAAAGGGAAGGATATTCTTGATAGCTTGAGAGTGAATTTTGACAGCATGAGGCACTATGAGTTGAATTTGCTCGCGAGCAGCCGGATAGAAAAAAATAAGTCAAAAGAAGCAACGCCAGCCTATTTATCATCATTACTTGCGTTTTCAGTGATTCTTACACTTGCTTCATTTGCGTACATTCTTAAAGAACTTTTTACCCGCCACAAATATCAAACGGAACTGGAAAGGAAAATTGCAGAGTTAAATCAAAGCAATGAAGAGCTGGAACAAATTGCCTATGCATCGTCCCATCATTTGCAAGAGCCTTTGCGAAAGTTGAGGCTTTTCAGCAGCAAGCTGTTGTACAAATATAAAGATGATGTAGAAGGCGATGTGAGAAAATCTGTAGAGCGAATTGATGCATCAGCGCTTGCTATGCAAGAGCTTATTCAAAATCTCGCTGATTATACAGGACTGACCAAGCAGCAGGAAAGTTATACAAACGTATCACTTAACTCCGTGCTATACCAGGCATTATATTCTGTTCAAATCGAATTTTCTGCAAAAGCAGCGCAAGTAAAAACAGACCGCTTGCCTGAAATAAAAGGCTCATTTGAAAGGCTGGTGCTGCTGTTTAAAAATCTGTTGGAAAATTCGATAAAGTATGCGAAGGCCGACAGGGTATTGGAGATAACAGTAACTTATAGAACGGGAACTTATGCAAAGGATGGAAAGAACAATAAGCAGGAATACCATATCGTATCTATACAAGACAACGGGATTGGTTTTGACAACATGTATGTAGAAAAGATCTTTGCGCTTTTTAGAAGATTGCATACCCAGCAATCTTTCTTCGAGGGTAAAGGAATCGGGTTGGCGATCTGTAAACGAATAATGTCAAATCATAACGGACACATTACAGCTGCGGGCAAGTTAAACGAAGGAGCTGTGTTTGAACTATACTTTCCGATTAATTGAGAATTGAAAATTGAAAATGAATGATACAACTGCAGCCCTCATTTTCAATTTTCAACTTTCAATTTTCAACTAGCCCACTAGTTGCTTTCCTTCCATTTTACTTCGCAGCGTGTCGAACGCATCAAGTAATGCATCTTCCCAGCGTTTGGAAATAGAATAGCCAGAAATGATGATGTTGTGCAGCGACAGTTTTAACAGTGCTACCTTATCCTTCTCACTCTCGTCTTTATAGGTCTCATATAATTCAAGCTCAGCGGAATCAATGTTTCCAAACTCTTCCTGAATTTGTTTAAGCTTGCTTGTCATCTTTCTGAGGAGAGAATAATAGCCCGCGTTGTCAATCGCAGAGGTCTTTGTAACGAAATTGAAATTCATACGACATTATTTAATTAACTGGTTAAAAAATGTGTGCCTGTCTCATTTATTTTTCATGTGGAAGATATTCCTCGAATACTTCACCGGCGCAATATTGATTTGCAAGTGTTTAACATTGGGTACATTTTTTTAAGACTAGTAGTTTAACAAAACAACATTGTTTCATTTAAAAACTACAACTATGTTACGTTGGACAATAACCTTCTTAGTAATAGCAATAATCGCTGCGGTACTTGGATTTGGGGGCATAGCAGCCAGTGCTGCCGGTATAGCAAAAATCTTATTCTTTGTATTTCTGGTATTGTTTATTGTTTCTCTTCTTACCGGAAGAGCGAGAGAATAGACCGATCTTTTGGTCTCTTAAAAAGTGCTACTAAAGTTACATAAATTGGTTTGAAATTGTAATGACTAGCGGCACTTTTATTTTTTTCTTCACACCATTAAAGTTAGCTTTATAGAAATTATAACACTGGTATGGAAAAGCTTTTCGTACTTATTGCTGAAGACGATGCCGATGACAGATTCTTGCTACAGAACGCTTTTGAGGAGATGGGATATACTGACAAACTTGAGTTCGTAGAGAATGGTGTAGAGCTAATGGATTTTCTTGAAAACAATTCAAATAATTCGAATTCAGTTCCAGGTTTTATTTTACTCGATCTTAACATGCCAAAAAAAGACGGGAGAGAAGTGTTGAAAGAATTGAAACAACACGAAGATTACAAGACGATTCCAGTGGTTGTTTTTTCTACTACTAAAAACGAAACAGAGGTGAAGCGATGCTATGAGCTAGGCGCCAATACGTATGTTGTAAAGCCCGTGAGTTATGATTCCCTATTGAAGTTTGTTGAGAATATTCGAAGCTATTGGTTCAATGTTGCGACCATACCGATGTAAAATATTACAGATCAGGTTGTTTATCTGCAGTAATTTTTCCTTCGCCTTCCTTCTCTTTTCTATTAGATCTTTTGAAGAAATCTCTTAGCTTTCCAAACCAATTTTTTCCTTCACTAACGTTTAACATATTGCTGGAATAATTGCGAATAATGGTCGGTACCAGCAGTTTTGTAAGGAATCCCGCATTGCCCAATAGCAGCCTTCTTATAAGGACATCTACGCCTAAATCCAATCCCATATTTAACAACGGGTTGCTCTTATTTTTAGTGGATATCTTAGAAACAAAACCCAGGGCATTTTCGAAAGGTTGCAGGTGCTGCTTCGTATTGTTCCACTCGCTTTGAATTGCAAGTTTTTGTGCAGCAAGCTCCGCAGAAAGTCTTTGCTCTTCTGCCACCAGTTCACGATAAGTAGAAATTTTATTCATAAATTTTTCTTACTAAAAAATTTTTAAGAGGAATAGTAATTTGCTTCTTAAAAAGTAGCAGAATCAATCCAATCAAGAAATAAGCACCTGCTACAATGAAGAAGCCTACTTCCATGTTGTTCATGGTATGGCCGATCCACAATCCAGTGCCAATGCCTACAAACAGTAAACAGAACACAAAAAAGCAAGTCACGAAAATTACCACCAGGCTTTCCGAAACAGCATTCGTTGCCTTCATGGTGGTGCGCACACGTGTATGCTCTATGAAGGTGTTTACATAGGTTGTAGCCTGATCGGTTAGATTTGCCGCACTTTTCTTCAAATCTTCCATAATAAAGTGTTTAAAAAAGAGCAGGTTCTTCCTGCTCTTTTATCTATTTTCAAGGATAGCTGCAGCTAACTTAATTACGATAATTCAGAAGTAATTGAATTAGCTTTTTGTTTGTATTCACCCTTTAATTTGTTAAGCTTGTCTTTTCCACTATCAAGCACACTGCCTAATTTATCTGCCCAGTCCGCAGCAGAATCTGCAATGTTTTTGCGGGTTTTGCTTCCTTTTTCAGGAGCCATTAAAATACCTACTACTGCGCCTACTGCTGCTGCGCCTAATATGCCCAATACGATTTTTGTTTGAGTTGTCATAATTGATTAAGTTTAAATGATTATTTGATGATAGTTTTCTTCGAGCAACGTTTAAAAAACTATGCCATCGCTAAAAGGATGTGGGAAATAAATTCCTCAGGTATAAGCTTTATATATCAGATAGATAACAACAGCTAATCTCTGAATGTTTTGATTAAAAATATAATTTAGCGTTTTAATAAAAACGCTGGGAATTATTGAATGAAACAGAAGTACGAAAGCGATGGAAAATTCTCAAACAAACATAACAGCAACAAAGTCAATCGTGTATCTTAAAAATAATGAAATTAAGAGATTTAAAGTCCTTATCGTAGATGATGAGGAAGACTTATGCATGTTGCTTAAAAACTATCTGACCAGGAAGAATTTCGAGGTATTTATTGCCCACACGCTAAAAGAAGGATTGTTGGTACTTAGTGAAATAAGACCTGATATTTTATTTCTTGACAACAATCTGCCGGATGGCACAGGTTGGGATAAGGCTACAGATCTCTCTGTGCTTTATCCGCATTTACGCATTAACCTTATCAGCGCTTTTCATCCTTCCCTCCCGGATGGAAGTAACAATAACATCAACATTATAGATAAACCTGTTTCCTTAAAACAGATTGATAAGTTCGTTTCCGCCATCAGCTAAACTTTCGGGATTTTATTTGCGTTAATTGTTTTCCCAAAATAAAAATGGGTATAAAGTTAGCAATATTAAAGAATTAAAGATGGTCGAGATCCCGTGTGTTGCGGGCACTTAAAGCATTTGATATCACGATCGCGTCTTTGATCATGTTCAATTCAAACTGAAAATGGAAAACAATGAATACTAAAAATCATCACCCCGAAGAACATTCCAAAGCGTCTGAAGGCATCAGTAAAAAATTAGATTGCAACAATGATTTAGTCGGCCCCAACGCTGATGTCAAAATTTCAAAAATTTCCCGCTTTTATAACAAGATGTCGGGCGTAATTACAAAATCTACTGGCAGCCCGGTAGCGTTAATTATGGCCATGTCCATCATTATTATATGGGCAGTAACAGGCCCTATTTTTCACTATTCGGATACCTGGCAATTGGTAATAAATACAGGCACAACCATTATTACATTTTTAATGGTATTCATTATTCAGCAATCGCAAAATAAAGATACTGTTGCCGTACACCTGAAACTTAATGAATTGATAGCGGTAAATGAACATGCAAGCAATCGCCTCGTTGATATTGAAGATTTAAGTGATAAGGAATTGGAGGTACTTAAAAAATTCTACGTAAAGATCTCAGAGCTTGCGGAAAACGATAAAGAACTATTTACCACTCACTCGCTCGACGAAGCCGCAGAGAATAGCACGAAGAAGATAAAAGCTAAAATGGGAAGGCGCGGTGGAGAAATAGGAGTGAACGATAAGTAAAAAGTCAAAATTAAAAAGTCAGAATCGCGGGCAGCTCTTTTGACTTTTTAATTTTGACTTTGGAATTATTTAGTGTCTGTGAAAAAACAGTGCTCTTATAATTATAAATAAAACGGCCGCTAAGAACATGAATATGGAAATGCGGTTGATGCCATGCATATATCTTATCCATGATGTAGTGGGAGCATTTGGATCTTTTTTCTTTATGTACAGATATTCTGCAAGTTGGCGCCAGATTCCCATGGGACAAATTTGAGATTTGAAATTAGATATTTGAAATTAGATATTTGAAATACGAAGTTACGGAAAAGAGAGCACGCTGATGACACTGATTGGACTGATTTGCACGGATGTTTGGTTTTTGCTTGTTTTGAAATCTGGGAGAATAAGGAAGGTCCAACGTCATTGCGAGGCCAGCGGAGAGCGCTGCATGAATTATTAGTTAAACGTGGAAAATCAACGTCGGCCGAAGCAATCTCCACATGCAGCCCGCAGAGATTGCTTCGGCCCACTCTCTGCGATTTTGACGCTATTCTGATGTTCCAATCATTCGTTCTCAGCCGGGTCTCGCAATGACGGTCTGAATCTGCCTCAATTATTCAATTATTTCTTCTTCGCTTTTTTCGCTACCAAACCATACGAATCATCAATCATCTCACATAGTTGCTTTTTCGTCAGGCTTCCGTCAATGATCACGGTGTTCCAATGTTGTTTATTCATGTGATAGCCGGGTAATACACTGCTATAGCGTTCGCGCCACTCGATGGCCTTATCAGGGTCACATTTCGCATTGAACTGCAAAGGATCGCTGTTCAATGACACCAGCAAGAATATTTTACCATTCGTTTTGTAAACGAGCGTTTCTATGCCAAAAGGAAACGTTTCTTCAACGTCATTCTTTTTTAGACAATAGGCTTGTAGTTCTTCGATATCCATAATGTCAGGAATTAGGAATTAGGAATTAGAAATTAGGAACCTGGATAACAGTACGCCGATTTACGCCGATTTTTCTGAATTTAAAACAGATCGAAAGTTGATAGAATATCCAATTTTCAACCTTCAGTTATTCAGTTACTCAGTTATTCAATTATTGATCAGTGTAAATCAGTCCAATCAGTGTCATCTGTGTGCCTTCTCTGTAAACTCCACAATGCTCCTCGCCGCATTCGCAGAGGCGTCACCGCCTTTTGTCAGCAAATGCTTCAGCTCAGAATAGTCGCTTTGCAATTGTTGCTTCCTTGTTTCGTCATTTAGTAATCGATCTAGCTCATCCTTTATTTTCACAGGATTCATTTCATCCTGTATCAGTTCTTTCACAACTTCCTTATCCATAATAAGATTTACAAGGCAGATGTATTTCACTTTGATCAATTGCCTTGCAATAAGGTAGGATACAGGATTGCCTTTATAACAAATAACTTCCGGTACGTCGAACAACGCTGTTTCCAACGTAGCTGTGCCAGAGGTTACAAGCGCTGCACTGCTTTGTAGCAGCAGCTTGTACGTTTGATTGCTTACCGTGCTTACGTTGGGATATTGTGTAATAAACTGGGCAAAGAAATCATCAGTAAGGCTTGGCGCTTTCGCAATGATGAATTGATAATCCGGGAAATCTTTACTCACTTCCAACATTACTGGCAATTTTTTCGCCACTTCCTGTTTGCGGCTGCCGGGAAGCAATGCAATTATTTTTTTATTGCTCAGTGGCGCTTCATCTTTTAAATTTTCCTTTGCATCTTCTATCACCTGCACCAGTGGATGTCCAACATATTCCACATCCCATTGCCATCTGTCTTTATAATAATCTTTTTCAAACGGAAGGATCACCAGCATTTTGTCGATGTATTGCTTCATTTTCTTCACGCGGTTTTCTTTCCATGCCCACACCTGCGGAGAAATGTAAAACACAATTTTATAACCTTGCTGCTTGCCCCATTCAGCGATACGCAGGTTAAAACCCGGATAGTCGATCAGCACCAATACATCCGGTTTGAAATGCTCAATGTCTTCCTTGCAGAACTTTAAGTTTTTTAAGATCGTAGACAGATTGGCCACCACTTCCACAAAACCCATAAAGGCCAGGTCTCTGTAATGTTTTACCAATGTACCGCCGGCATTTTGCATAAGATCGCCACCCCAGCAACGGATATCCGCAGCTGCATCTTGTTTCTTTAACTCCTTAATGAGGTTACTTCCATGCAAATCGCCCGAAGCCTCGCCGGCAATAATGTAGTATTTCATATGCCGCAAGATAGCAATAAGTGAATAACTGAGTAACCAAAAAGTTGTTGGTTGGCAGTTGTTAGTTGTTAGCCGTTAGCGTTCAGTAGCGACTATTCAAACCTGTAGCCTAACAACCAACAACTAGCTACCAACAACTTATTCTTATTTTTACTCAAACACACCAACATGAACTTCGAACTCGCCCAGGTAAACATCGGTCGCATTCTGGGGCCGATGGACAGCGAAGTGATGGCCGACTTTGCCGCCAATCTTGATTACATCAATGGTCTTGCAGAAAGCAGCGATGGTTTTATTTGGAGGCTAAAAGATGAGAACAACAACGCTACAGACATCAAGATGTTTGACGATGAATTTCTACTTGTTAATATGTCCGTTTGGAAAAACGTGGAGACACTTTTTGAATTTACCTACCGCACTATGCACACGGAATTTTTAAAACGCAGGAAAGAATGGTTCTCAAAATTGGACCAGATGCACTACGCGTTGTGGTATGTGCCCGCCGGCCACAAACCAACTACAGCCGAGGCTAAAGTTCGGTTGGAGCACTTGCAGCAAAACGGTGATACTCCTTATGCGTTTGGCTTTAAAAAGAAATTTTCAGCGGAAGAATATGCAGCCTTCACGCTCAATGATTCAATAAATCAATAACTCAATTATTGCTGAGAAAAACTAACGTTCATAAGTATTGTAGAATTGTTTATTGAATTAATGAATCCTTAATACAAAAAATAAAATAATCGAAGTTATTTGAGATAAATTCAAACAGATCACTGCAATTTTTGTATTTTTAGCCATCGTTTGTTTGCCAACATTCACCCAACATTTTACATTTCAAATTTAGAGGTTTCATGGACAACCAATCTTCTGCTCTTACATTGTTTAAAAACCAGGTAGGTATCAAGTTTCAGTTATACAACAGTTTGTTCACCTCACTGCCATTTCACCGCATCGAAAAAACAGGCATTCTCCTTTCTTTACTGCTGACCATTTGCGAAGATGGTTATCGCAACAGGCAGAGCCCGATGCAGATCATGGACGAGTTTTTTGCAAGGCAAACAACATTTACAACTGAAGCCGAAAAGCTTGATCTGCTCTTTCGTTTTGTGCAATACGTAGAAAGACAGGTGGTGCTTTTTGATGCGCTGGAAGATGCTGCCTTCAGGCAGATCAACGACATGAACGGCGTGGGAACTTTGCGCCATCTGTCATCCGAAGTGATGCAGGAGCACAAAGAAAACGAACTCGCCAAATTGATGAAAGATTTTGGCGTTCGTTTGGTGTTAACTGCGCACCCTACGCAATTCTATCCAGGACCGGTTTTGGGAATTATAAACGATTTATCAAGAGCTGTAATTGAAAATGATTCCAGCGATATCAATATGTATCTGCAACAACTTGGAAAGACACCGTTTTTCCAAAAAACAAAACCAACTCCCTACGATGAGGCGTTGAGTTTGTTGTGGTACATGGAAAATATATTCTATCCTGCATCGGGACGCATTTTGACTTACATAAAAACGCAGTTCCCTAATGCTGTTCCCGAAGAGCACTCATTGATTCAAATGGGCTTCTGGCCGGGCGGTGACAGAGATGGTAACCCATTTGTAACAGTAGATACAACGTTAAAAGTTGCAGAAGCTTTAAGAGGTGGCATCATCAAATGTTACTATCAGGATGTTCGCAGACTAAAGCGCAGACTGACTTTTAAAGGTGTTGAAAATGTGCTGGCAGATCTGGAAACGAAGCTGTACGACAATATCTTCGTTCCTGGGCAGCAGTCGAACATTACTGCAAAGGAAATGCTCGATACATTGAAGCAGGTAAAAGAAACTATCATTTATCAGCACAATGGTTTGTTCCTTCACCTCGTAGAAAATTTCATTAACAAAGTAGAGATATTCGGACTGCACTTTGCATCGCTGGATGTGCGCCAGGATTCTTCCGTACATGCAAGCGTGCTGGAAGAAATTGCTGCGTCAACAAAGGCTTTGCCTGATAATTATGCTTCTTTGAAAGACAAAGAAAAAATTGAAGCGCTTACGCAAATAACAACCGTTATCAAAGGCGAAGATCTTAAATCGGATATCGCAAAAGATACCATCAAGACGGCAAAAGCGATTCAGCAAATTCAGCAGTACAATGGTGAGCCCGGTTGTAACCGTTACATCATCAGCCAGTGCAACAGTGCATTGAACGCAATGGAGGTGTTTGGTTTGTTACTATTGGCAGGCTGGAAAAAGGATTCCATGAAAGTGGACATCGTTCCGCTGTTTGAAACAATCGACGATTTAAGAAATGCTGCAGAGGTAATGAAGGAGCTGTACGATCATCCTGTTTACCGCAAGCATCTTAAAAAGAGACGCGACAAGCAGACAATTATGCTTGGCTTCTCCGACGGTACAAAAGACGGCGGTTACCTGATGGCAAACTGGAGCATTTACAAAGCAAAAGAAGAGCTGACAAGGCTTTCAAAAGAATACGATATTGAGGTGATCTTCTTTGATGGTCGCGGTGGCCCTCCTGCACGCGGTGGTGGAAAAACGCATAAGTTCTATGCGTCTATGGGAAAAAATATTTCCAACAAGGAAATACAATTGACCATACAGGGCCAAACGGTAAGCTCCAATTTTGGAACAGCTGATGCCGCGCAATTCAATATTGAGCAGTTGATACATGCCGGTATTTCCAACAGTCTTTTTTCCAAACGCAATTTCACTTTGGAGAAAAAAGAAGAGAGCTTGTTGCAGAAGCTTGCTGAGGCCAGCTTTAAAGCATTCTCTCAATTGAAAGGACATCCGGATTTTCTTAACTATTTGTCACAGATAAGTCCGCTGAAATTTTATAGCGAAACAAACATTGGAAGCCGTCCTGCAAAACGTGGCGGTGGTTCCAGAATGACGTTGAAAGATCTTCGTGCCATTCCATTCGTAGGTTCATGGAGCCAGTTAAAACAAAACGTAACCGGGTACTACGGCGTGGGAAGTGCGTTGAAAGAATTTGACGATAAAGGCAAATGGAAAGAAGTAAAAGAGTTGTATGAAAACTCGCTTTTCGTAAAAACGCTTATTGATAACTGTGAGATGAGCATGAAGAAATGTTTCTTCCCGCTTACGTTCCATTTATCAAAACATCCGGTACACGGAGAGATCTGGAATATGATCTACAGCGAATACGAGCTTACGAAGAAATATTTGTTCAAGCTAACCGGCAAGAATGAATTGATGGCAGATTATCCTGTTGAGCAATTGTCCATACAGGTGAGGGAAAGAATTGTGTTGCCATTGGTAACCATTCAGCAATTTGCCATCAACCGCATCCGCGAAATAGAAGATCAAAGACAAAACGCGCCAATAAAAGCGACTTACGAGAAGCTGGTAATGCGCTGTTCCTTTGGTATTATTAATGCGGGACGAAATTCAGCGTAATTTATTGCCACAGAGGCACAGAGATACAGAAGGAATCAAATTAGGTTGTTTCTGTGTTTATGTGCCTTTGTCGCGTGAAAAAGTTTCTTAGCCCCTATTGCCTACAAATCTATTTTCAGTGTTCTCCGTGCCTCTGTGGCATAAAAATATAGCGAAGGGACTTATGAAATGGTTATTCGTAATTAGTATATTCTTGTTCTGCGGGCAAGGTTTTGCGCAGTTCAATGATAGCACGCACTATTATGCACGTTTTGCATCAACGGGTGTCATTAATAAAACCGATGGCGCAAACTCCTATGTGTGGAGCAATTTCGCCACGTATAATATTGATAAACGCAAATACTTCTTAAACACCGCCGCCAGTTATATTTATGGAGAGAACGATGGTGGATTAACGAATAACGATTTTGCCACCACTGCCAGTTTTGACTATTTAAAAAAACAAAAGCGACTATACTACTGGGCATTGGTAAACTACGATAAAAGTTATTCGCTCCAAATTACCAATCGTTTGCAAGCCGGCGTGGGGTTGGCTTACAAGTTTATTAACGATTCCACAGGTAGAGAGGAGTTTACAATTAGTGATGGATTCCTCTACGAAAAATCCAATCTTATCGACGATAAATTGGGGAAGGATGATTATCAAACAGTGCGAAATAGCTTTCGCATTCGGTATCATTTTACAATAAAAGATATAGTCGTTGTTGATGGAAATAATTTCTTTCAACCTTCTATTTTAGATATCAGCGACTATGTTATAAAAGCCACCAACACACTCTCCGTTAAGTTATACAAATGGCTGAGCATAACTGCTGCACAGACGTACAATAGGGTCAACCGCACCGATCGGGAGAACTTGCTGTTGACTTTTGGGTTGACGGTTGATAAGTATTTTTAGTTTTTAGTTTTCGGGATTTCTGTTAAGCCTGCGCGAGATTATTGATTTTTCGTTTGCGGCTTTTCTAGCGACAAACCACTGTTTTCAAGACTAAAATAATTTAAGCAATGTAGAAGGTGGTACAATATTCAACCTGCCAATACTCTGACGCATAAATTTTTTATCATGGGTAATTATATAATCCAGGTCATTGTGGTAGGCAGTATAAGCAAGCATGGCGTCTTCGAAGTCTTGCATATCACATAAAATTACGTCATTAATCGCTGCCTCTGTACATTCAATAAGAGAGACAAAGGTTAGTAGATCCGCCCACAGTTCCTTTGTTTCTTCTACCGTCATAGAATGGTGTGCTTGTAGTAGATAGGAGGTAATATGAATTATTTGTGGGGAGATAAAAGCGTTTACTTTTTGTTCGTGAACCTTCAACATTAAGGTATTGGTTGCTACAATATTAACCGCGCTGTCTCTTTGGGTAAGGAAATCTATTAATACATTAACATCAATGAGAACGTTTATCGCCATACTTTTTTTCTACGTGTTTATGAAATGTTTGTTTCGCATCTACTCCTGAGAGATCGCTTTGCATTTTATTATAGCGATCTGTGCCCAGCATTTTTTCAAGTCGTTTAGGTAAGTCCATAAGCGTACCACGCTCTTTTGTTAATAGCGGATAAGCTCTTTCAAATAAATTGGAAACTGTTGTCCCTTTTTTTTCAGCGTATTGCTTAATGTTCTCGGCAAATTCTTGTTCCACAGAGAGTGTTAATTTGACCTTAGGCATACGTATGGTTTTTGTTTTGTACGTGCAAGTTAATCTATTTTCAGGACAAGACAAGTCATAAAAAAAGCCCCTGGAAAGGGGCCTTCTGATTGTTGTGGTTAAAATAAATCAATCTATAATTACCTGGCTATGGTGTTGTATAGAAAAATGTGTAACTAAACTTTACTTTTAGAAATGATAGATCGCAGCTACTAACAATGAGGCTGTGCTTTTTGTAGTGGTGCCATCATGTTTTGTAAACATTTCTTTGCCGGAGTTGTCATATCTGACTTCAGGAATGATAGTTAAACCATCTACTTTGAAGTTCGCTGAAAGTGTGGTTTCAAAGAAGTTTGTGCCAAATGCTCCACCGCTCACTGCATCTTTATCGTCAAAGTACTCTCCTCTCAAAGTAAGACCGAACCACGGTTTTGGATCAACGTTGAAATACAACGCAGAACCCCACCAGTTTTTAGTGTCGCCATATTTACCATCGTCATCTTTGGCCTTAACCATTTGAACGGTACCATTATAACCAATGCTGAATTTTGGAGAGAGCGCACCTGTCGCAACCACATCTATCTGGTTCATTTTAGCGGTTCCATTTGCGTTGCCACCCTGGTAGTTCACGTATAGTTTCACCGCATCTTTTGCTAGTGAAGTGCTATACTGACCTATTACGAATTTGCGGGAGAAATCGGCATATTTTAAATCACTTGGATCAGAAATACCAAGCATGAAAGTGCTTTTGCCAACGGTGAATTCTCCTTTCAAGCCGGTGTTAAAGAACGGACCATATGAAAACATGTAAGACATGCTGTAGTTTCTGTTCAGGTACGCATCTACCAATTCGTAACCAATATGCGTTGCCCAGCTACCTGCAGTAAACTTTACATTTTTCCACGGAGTGTAATACAAATAAGCTTGCTTTACTATCAAACTACTTTTAGTGTCGTTGTAAGAAAACTCATCCGCTCTTTTTCCATAACCCAGGTCGATAACACCACCCACTTTGCCAACACTGTGCTCCAATTTTATCGAAGCCATATTAAAAGTGAAAGAATTTTGTGAATTGGTGAAACTGGTATAGTTGTTAAACGTTTCCGCTTCTTTTGGTGGATTACTTAAATTATATCTATAGAAAACGTCAATTGAACCTGTGATATTAAAATTGGGTTTCTTTTCTTCAACGGTTGTAGTAGTAGAGTCTTGCGAGTAGGCAGTAGAAAATCCTGCCAGCAATGTGGCTGATGCAAATAATTTTCTTAACATTGTTTTGGTTTTTAAGTGTTAATAAAAAAGGTACGGCTTATCAGGGCTTGGTCAGAAGCCCTGATGTTCAAGCTGTACCTTCTTTTTTAGAATTCTGCTGGTGTTTCTTTCATAGCGCCGTTATTGCTAACGAGCAAAGTACCTTGCAAATATTTTTCGTTGTGTTGAGATTCGTCAAGACCTTTTTCTTCATCTTCGGCAGTTACGCGAATTGGAAGGATAAGGTTGATAAATTTGAAGATGCCGTAAGACATGATGAAGCTGTATGCAACCACAATACCCAAAGCTTTAACCTGAGTAAGGAAGAATGCAGCGTTGCCATAAAAAAGACCGTCGTTACCACCTGCATTTACTGCTTTTGTAGCAAAAATACCAGTAAGCAACATACCCACCATACCGCCAACACCGTGACAAGGGAATACATCCAAAGTATCGTCAAGAGTAGATTTTGATTTGTAATAAACTGCCATGTTGGAAATGATCGCAGCAACAACACCTATGAATACGCTTTGAGGAATTGCAACGAAACCTGCAGCAGGAGTGATAGCCACAAGACCTACAACTGCACCGATACAGAAACCAAGTACAGAAGGTTTTTTACCGCGCATAACATCAAAGAACATCCATGATAAACCTGCAGCAGCTGCAGCAGTGTTGGTAGTAGCAAAAGCAGAAACAGCCAAACCATTTGCCGCCAAAGCAGAACCTGCGTTGAAACCGAACCAACCGAACCACAGCAAACCTGTACCGATCAATACATAAGGAATGTTAGCTGGTGGAATTTCTTTGTGCTCCATGTGAGATTGTCTGCGTTTCAATACCAGTGCACCGGCAAGAGCAGCACAACCTGCAGAAATGTGTACCACTGTACCACCTGCAAAGTCAAGAACTCCCATTTTAAACAGGAATCCATCAGGGTGCCATGTCCAGTGTGCAATTGGCGCATACACCAACAAGCTGAACAATGCAATGAAAAGTATATAAGAAGTAAAACGGATACGCTCAGCAACGGCGCCTACAACCAGACCTGGCGTAATGATCGCAAACATCAATTGGAAAAGTGCAAATAATGTAAGGGGAATTGAAGGTGCAAGGCTCCATGGAGCTCCTGAACTCACACCCTTAAAAAACAGGTGCGTAGTTGGGTTGCCGATAATGCCTCCGATAGATTCACCGAAGCAAAGGCTGTAACCAATAGTTACCCAAAGGATGCTAACCACACCGGCAGCAACCACACTTTTAATCATAGTAGAAATAACATTCTTTCTGTGCACCATACCACCATAGAAGAAGGCAAGGCCTGGTGTCATTAGAAATACAAGTGCAGTAGCTACGAGAATCCAGGCAATATCAGCAGCGTTGTATTTACCACCATCGTTGAAATTAGGTAAGGTGGGGATGAAGATGCAACAGACTGCGATGATCGCAAGAATAAGAAAAGGAAGAATTTGTTTGGCGGTCAACTTACTCATGGCGGAAGATTTAGTTTTAAGTATTATGAATTATCAAATATGAATATCTAACTCTAAATTAAAAAACTAAATGATAGAATGCGACAAAAAAGATATATATTTTAAATTGTAATGTGAAAGAAACTGTAGAAATTTTTCGATAGAAGAGGCGTCTTGGTTTTTTTATATAATTTTTTAAAATGTGATTTATTTTGGTTTACTGCTTAATAAACGACTATTTTGTTTGAAAATCATCAACACATATTGGTAATAGAGTTAAAAAATTCAACAAAAAGTGATTCGAAAAAAAATATTTGAGTGCACCAATTGTTGTTGGTTTTGTAATACAAGGCAACTGAGGAGGACGACCTGAGCTAATAATCGGAAATAGGTTCAGTTTATAAATATGTTACAAAATGAAGTTTTTAGGAGAAAACAATTGTTTTCAAATTAATTAATATAAAATACTATATATAAAAGACTGATTTATTCTTTTTGGTAGAGGGGCCATTTTATCAAGCTCTTGATTTGTAATGCTAGACAACAAAAAAGCAGTCCCTTTAGAGACTGCTTTTTATTATTATAACGATGTAATTCTAAAATCTTCACCGCTTTCAACGCCAAAGTTAGTGTCAACACCCTATTTCAACGTTGCCAGTAACTTTTGATTCAATGCGACATAATCGTCATTGCCTGCCTCTTTAGATAATTCAATGGATTTCTGAGCTGTTGCCTTTGCTTCTTCTTTTTTACCAAGTGCAGCCAGAGCCTTTGCTTTTTGATAATAAACATAGAAAGCTTTTGGTTGTTGCTCGATGGCTTTGTCAAACCATGTGATAGCCTGGTTTAAATCTCTGTTCGTTTGTACATAGTACATACCTGCCTGGAAGTAAGCCGGCTTGTCCGATTTCATGTTCTCTTGGATCTGGGCCATGATCTTTCCGTCGATATCAGCGCTTACAGGAATGCTTACAGAAGTTTTATCCCATATAATATTAATAGTAGCAGTGTTTGATTTTACATCTGCCACTTCAATAGTAAATGATTCAACTGCAGCTTTCAATTTGTTTGATTTTACTTTGAACCTCGCCACGTCCTCAGATTCTTTATAACCAACTGCACCGCCATTTTTTACGCCTGTGTTAAGAATGATCTCCCATTCGCCTGCATTTGGAATGGTGTATAAAGCGTATTCACCTGCTTTTACTTTTTGTCCGCCAATGGTAACGTCTTCGCCGAATGCGATTTTCGTAGCCCCATTTGCACCAGTGCGCCATAATTTGCCGTAAGGCACAAGATCACCAAAAATTTTTCTGCCATTTACTACCGGTCTTGAGTAAGTGATTTCGATAGAAGACAATGCGAAATCCTGTTTTACGGTTTGCGTAGGAGAAGGAGCCGGAACCTTCAGGCCCTGTGCAGACATGTCAAAATGCAATGCACCCAATAAGCAACAAGCAATAAAGAGTTTTTTCATGATCTAAAATTTGACGCAAAGGTAGGGGCGAATTGCATTCGCCCGGCTGCACTCAACCGAAGATTGAATTGAAAGCTGAAAGTTGATAATTGAAAACGAAAGAACACAGGTCTGCATTACATTTTACATTTTCAATTATTAGTGGTTGTCGTTGTACAGCTTGCCTGAAAAATTTCCTGTGAACAACTCAGAGCCGTAGTGGAGTTCGTATGTGATGTCGTACCAATCGATGTGTCTATTGATCAACACCGTTCCATTGGTAAGATTGTTGAATGTCGTACCATCCGTATACAGCGTGTCATACTGGTATGTGCGGTTAAGTATGACCGTTGCCGCGTCAAAATTTTTCGTGGAATCAAAAGATGGGTCGTTGTGATCTTTAAAAGTAAAGGTCCCGGTGGTATATCTTCCATCGGCAATAGAATTGTCTTTAAGAAGGAGATTTACACAGTAGTATGGGCCGATATAAACCAGGTTAAAATGGGTGTCAAGAGACGAGAACGCCATTTGCATGCCTGAGCCATCTTTGTTTGTGAAGGTGCCAAATGGAACAGAATACCGGTCAGTATTATGAAAAAGATAGTTGCTGCTGTCATTTTGCTCTTTTTGACACGAGCTTAATGTCAACAAATAAATAAACGATAACAATAAAGATGTTAGAAGACGTGTTTTCATTCAGGGGTTTTGTTTACACTAACACATTAATTTAGACAAAATTAACCGCAGCTTTGGTATTATCTTTTATTTATCCGCTTAAGATTCATCAAGAAAGGGAGATTTTTACCGCAGTTTGTTGATATTCAGGCTACTTGAGGTATTTGGGTAAAATCAAAAAAAAGAGAGCCGCAACGGTAATTGCGGCTTCTACAACTATAAATCACGAAAAATGTGTGTCAGAGTCGAATCATCGAATTATTGAATTATTGACTGATTGAAAAAGCGTCCCGCACGTCTGAATTTAAGACTTCAGTTATTCAGTTATTCAATTATTCAGTTATTGTGTCGTGTAAACGTTGCTAAAGTAAGGCGACATTTATCTACTTCCAACTTAAACGGCGGATATAAATGCTTTGTAGGAAGAAACACCTAGGACGAGGTGAGGAAAAGTTAGTAAATATTGGTAGTTATTGGCTGGTGGTTGTTAGTTGATAGTAGGAAGTTGCTCTTAAAGCCTAACAACTAACAGCTATCAACTAACAACCAAGAGTCAATTAATCTGGTAAGTTGAGTTTAGGTTTTTTATTTAAGAGTTTTTGTAGGTGACATGCGAGTACTCCGTAGTTAAAATTGTTTTCGTCAGCGTAACCGCAATAGTTAATGGCAACAAGTTGTCCTTTACCATTAAAGACCGGACTGCCACTGCTGCCCGGTAACGAGGGGATGCTATAAAGGACTCTGTAATCATCATTGTCTTGTGACACTTCTCCTTTGGTTAGTTGAACTTTGATTCCTTTGGATGTTTGCGCAATTTCAGGACCACAATTGTAACCAACTAAAAACAATGGCGTGCTAACTTTAATGGTATCTTTTTTGTCCGCGATGTTGCCTACACCTGTATTCGTGCTAAATACATCTATGCCTTTCCCAATATTAACAGGTTCGTTTTTTGAATCGGTCTGAATAATTGCCAAATCAATATTTTTGTTATCAGTAAGAGAGTACAAGTGGCATGAGTAGTCATTCGAGTCATCAGTAGAGCCATCCAGTGTAATACTTAGCTCAACTGGAATTATTTCTATTTTGAATCTCTTGTTGGATACACTTTCTATTTTCCTCTGCAATTCGATTTTTGAATCAATGACATTATGATAATGAGCAACTGAAGTATTCTCTATATCTTCTTCTTCCTCGTCGCCACCTTCGTCTTCTTCGTTATCGGTAGAAGAATTTTCATCGGTGTTTGCCGGTAAAAAGTTCGAAAAATATACAGAATCATCCGGGTGATTCCGTTTTAGTCTTTGCGCATAGTACTTAATGTCAGACTTGATTCCTTCATGCTGGTCTCTCATTTCCTGGATAACAGCGGCTTTAAAATTTATCTCAGACAACAGTTGACGCAAACCACCACATGCAACATGGAAATTAGTAGCGATCAACCCATTTTTACCAATAAAAAAGCCTGTGCCATAACAGGAGGAAGCGTTTTCTCTGGCATCTTCTTCGTTGAACGTGAAGCCGCTTATATAGTTGCCGGATATCGTGTTAAAAAAGGCAACGCTTTTATCTTCAAAAGTTATTTTGCAATAACTTTTGTTTTTTATGAGCACTACGCTCTTTCGAAATTTTTCAAATAGCTCGTTCGTTGATAAGGGAGGCAATTTTTGCTCGTGAGTTTTACAGCTGAACAATAAAAGGGTAACGAAGAGTAAACAAAAGGAATGTTTCATTTAATGGCGATTCTTTGGCTTTTAATAGGTAGCGTTTGATAGTAACGAGTGACTGGGAAAAGTTAAACAACAATCAGAGAATAATTCGAGAACCATTTTTCGATTGCGCTTGACTGTTTGATAACAGGCTGCTAGTTAGGAATTTTTCTAAGCAAGAAATAGTCTATTCAGACAAACTTTTTTATTGTTCCGCCCAAAAATAAAAAAGCCTCCCGGGAAACTTCCCGAGAGGACATACATATGGCAGATAAGTTCAGAAAAAAATCAAGCAATAATTAGAGAGCCAGTTCGAGATTCATGTCCTTGCTTTCAAGCAGAGAGAAGCCCATAAGGAACTCATCTACTTTGCGGGCGCATTCTCTTCCTTCGCTGATGGCCCACACTACTAAGGACTGACCACGGCGCATATCGCCAGCCGTGAATATTTTTTGAATGTTTGTTTGATAAGCTTTTTCAGATGCCTGAACGTTTCCTCTTTCGTCAAGATTAATGCCCAGATCTTTCAGCATACCTACGTGTTGCGGATGCACAAAGCCCATTGCTAATAAAGCCAATTCGCAAGGAATTTCTTTTTCGCTGCCCGGAACTTCTACAAACTGCGCAGGACGGCCGTCTTCTGTAAATTTCCACTCAAGTTTTACTGTTTTCAAACCTTTCAGATTACCGTTGCCATCACCAACAAATTCTTTGGTGCCAATTGCCCAGTCTCTGTCTGCACCTTCTTCGTGAGAAGTAGATGTTTTCAAGATCATCGGATAAGTTGGCCACGGCATAAATGGCGTACGGGAAGAAGATGGTTTTGGCATCAATTCAAACTGTGTGATGGATTTCGCACCGTGACGGTTTGAAGTTCCCACGCAGTCACTACCTGTATCACCACCGCCAATCACCACAACATTTTTATCTGTTGCAAACACATGCTCAGACAATATATTGCTTTCAATTGCTGCATTAGCCAAAGGATCTTTTGCAGCATTGCGCTTATTCTGTTGTTTTAAGAAATCCATTGCGTAATGAACGCCGTTCAATTCACGTCCAGGGATTTTTAAATCTCTCGGAACAGTGGAGCCGCCGGTCAGTACGATTGCATGGTATTCTCTTAAGATGTCGTCTACTTTTACGTTTACGCCTACATTGGCATTGTATTTAAAAGAAACGCCTTCATCTTCCATTACTTTAATTCTTCTGTCGACCACCCATTTTTCCAGTTTGAAATCAGGGATGCCATAGCGAAGCAAACCGCCCGCTGCATCATCTCTTTCAAAAACTGTTACAGAGTGACCAGCATAGTTTAACTGCGCTGCCGCCGCAAGACCCGCAGGGCCAGAACCAATTACCGCTACCTTTTTGCCGGTGCGTACATTTGGTGTGCGTGGTTGTACAAAACCTTTATCGAAAGCGATCTCGATGATGTGTCTTTCAATTTCTTCAATTGCAACTGCAGGTTGATTGATGCCTAACACACATGCATGTTCGCATGGAGCAGGACAAATGCGACCTGTAAACTCCGGGAAGTTATTTGTTGAGGTTAAAATGTCGTACGCTTCTTTCCACTCTTTTCTGTAGATAGCGTCGTTGAATTCAGGAATTACGTTTCCTAAAGGACAGCCGCTGTGACAAAATGGAACGCCGCAGTTCATACATCTTGCGCTCTGTTGATTAAGCTGTGTATCGGAATATCTATTTACAAATTCGTTGTAATCTTTTTTACGCTCTGCTACCGGGCGTTTGCTCGGCAACTCTCTTGTGAACTCTAAAAAGCCTGTTGGTTTGCCCATCTTTTTATAGTTGTTGGTTGTTAGTTGATAGTTGTTGGTATTGCCACTGAAGCACAGAAGTACTGAGAAAACTCTCTTAGAGAAACTTGTATTCTCTGTGCCTCTGTGTTTCTGTGGCTAATTTTACACTTTCTGTTTTACACCTTTTGATTCCTTCAAGGCTTTCTTGTAATCTTTCGGGAATACTTTTACAAAATGTTGTAACTGGTTTTCGAAATCGTCCAGTACAAATTTTGCAACGGTGCTGCCTGTGTAGTCGTAATGATCCTGGATCATTTTCCTTAAGCCTTCAACATCGTCATGGCCAACCGGATCAAGGTCGATCATTTCCATGTTGCAGTTACCGGGGAATGTTCCTTTCACATCGTACACGTAAGCGATACCACCGCTCATACCCGCAGCAAAGTTTCTTCCTGTGCTACCGAGAATTACTATGGTTCCACCGGTCATGTATTCACAACCGTGATCGCCTACGCCTTCTACAACAGCCTGTGCGCCTGAGTTACGAACCGCAAATCTTTCTCCTGCTTTACCGCGGATGTAAGATTTACCGGATGTAGCGCCATAGAAAGCAACGTTACCAATCAAAATATTTTCTTCAGGAACAAAACTTGCCTGTTTAGAAGGATAAACTATCAACTTGGCTCCGCTAAGACCTTTACCGAAGTAGTCATTCGCGTCACCTTCCAGTTCAAGTGTAACACCGTTTGTATTGAAGGCACCAAAGCTTTGTCCGGCAGTTCCGGTAAGTTTGATGTGAACGGTATCTTCCGGCAAACCAGCCGCTCTGTATATTTTAGTTATTTCGTTAGAAAGTACTGTGCCTGTAGTTCTGTCTGTATTGATGATGTCGAAAGAAGCTTTTACTTTTTCTTTTTTCTCCAATGCAGGTTTAGCAGCCTCGAGCAATTTCCAGTCAAGGATGTTTTGCATCAGGTGATCCTGCTCTTCCATATTATACATGCCTGTGAACTCCGCAGTTGGCTCTTTGTACAAGATAGGAGCGAGGTTCAGTTTGCTGTATTTCCAATGGTCGATGTTGTCTCTTACTTCAAGGTTTTCAACCTGGCCGATCATTTCTTCTACAGTTCTGAAACCAAGATCAGCCATGATCTCTCTCAACTCCTGTGTAAGGAATTTGAAGAAGTTCACTACGTGATCAGCATCGCCTGTAAATCTTTTTCTCAACTCAGGATCTTGTGTAGCAACACCTACGGGACAAGTGTTCAGGTGACATTTACGCATCATGATACAACCTTCTACTACAAGCGCGGCAGTTGCAACACCCCATTCTTCAGCACCTAACAATGCAGCGATTGCAATGTCACGGCCGGTTTTCATTTGTCCGTCAGCCTGCAATACTACGCGGCTACGCAGTCTGTTTTTCAACAGAGTTTGCTGTGCTTCTGCAAGGCCAAGTTCCCAAGGCAAACCTGCGTGCTTGATGGAACTCAACGGAGACGCACCTGTACCACCATCGTAACCTGCGATCAATACCACGTCTGCTTTTGCTTTTGCAACACCGGCAGCAATGGTACCAACACCAGCTTTCGATACCAGCTTCACGCTGATACGTGCAGCACGGTTAGCATTTTTAAGATCGAATATTAATTGAGCCAAATCTTCAATTGAATAAATGTCGTGGTGCGGAGGAGGAGAGATCAAACCTACACCCGGTGTAGAGTGACGAGTTTTACCGATCCAGTCGTCAACCTTGTGACCCGGTAGCTGTCCACCTTCACCTGGTTTTGCACCTTGCGCCATTTTAATTTGCAGTTCGTCCGCTTCGGTAAGGTATAAGCTGGTTACACCAAAACGCGCAGAAGCAACCTGCTTGATGGAAGAACGCATAGAATCGCCGTTGGCCATTTTCTCATAGCGTCTTTCATCTTCACCACCTTCACCAGTATTGCTACGACCACCGAGACGGTTCATCGCAACGGCAAGGGTTGTGTGCGCTTCCCAGGAAATAGAACCGAAGCTCATAGCGCCTGTTGCGAAGCGTTTGTATATCTTTTCTGCCGGTTCTACTTCATCAATAGAAATAGCAGGACGGAGATGTTTGAATTGGAAAAGACTTCTTAATGTTGCCGCTTTCTCACCCTGATCATTTACTGCTTTTGAATACTTCTTGAACGTGTTGTAGTCGTTCATGCGAGTAGAGTGTTGCAGCAAGTGAATGGTAGTCGGGTTGAACAAGTGGAACTCACCTTTACGTTTCCATTGGTAAACACCACCTACAGATAATCTGTCAACCGGCGTTTCTTTTTTGCTGAAAGCGTATTTATGTTTGGTCAAAGTTTCACGAGCAATTTCGTCAAGGCCCATACCCTCAATGCGGGATGTAGCACCGGTGAAATATTTGTCCACTACTGTTTTGTTGATACCAATGATCTCGAAGATCTGTGCACCCTGGTAAGATTGCAAAGTAGAGATACCCATTTTAGAGAATACTTTCAAAAGCCCATCGTTAACGGCTTTCACGTAATTCTTTTTCAGGTAGTCAACTTCCAGATCAGTTTGCAGTTTACCGCTCAACTTCATGTCCCTGATAGAGGAAATAGCAAGATAAGGGTTAATGGCTGTGGCACCGAAACCGATTAAACATGCGAAGTGATGCACTTCCCACACGTCTCCTGCTTCCACTACCAAACCTACACGTCCACGGTATCCTTTGCGGATGAGGTGGTGGTGCACTGCTGCAGTTGCAAGCAATGAAGGAATAGCAGCGTGATCTGAATCGATCGCCCTGTCGGAAAGGATCAATACTTCGAAACCATCTTCCGCAGCATCTACTGCATAACGGCAAAGACGGTCAAGGGCCTTTTGCAATGAACCCGGTTTGCCATCGGCGCGGAAATAACATTGCAAAGTTTTAGCCTGGTAAATGCCTGTATCAATACTTCTGATCTGCTCCAGCTCATGGTTATTAAGTACAGGCTGTTTGAGAGCTACACTATGACAAGCAAGCGGATCTTCAACAAGAAGATTTCCGTTATTACCAACAAATGTTGCAAGTGACATTACCAAACGCTCACGAATAGGATCGATTGGCGGATTGGTTACCTGCGCGAAAAGTTGTTTAAAATAGCTGGTGATATGTTGTGGCTGATCACTCAACACGGCCAGAGGCGCGTCAGTTCCCATAGAACCGATTGGTTCTTTACCATCAGTCGCCATTGGAGCGATGATTGTTTCGAGATCTTCTGTTGAGTAACCAAATGCTTTTTGATATTTGAAAACCTGATCAGGTTCAAGGTGCGTGAACATTACACGAGGCTCAGGCAATTCTTCCAAACGGATCTTGTATTTGTTCAACCATTCGCCGTAAGGTTTTTGTCCGCAAATATTTGCTTTTAGTTCGTCATCGCTGATGATTCGGCCCTGCTCCATATCTACCACGAACATTTTGCCGGGTTGGAGGCGACCTTTTTCTTTCACCAGGCGCTGGTCAACAGGCAATGCACCTGTCTCAGAAGCCATGATTACGCGGTCATCTGTTGTAACGCAATAACGTGAAGGACGAAGACCGTTTCTGTCAAGCGTAGCACCAATAATTTTTCCATCTGTAAATGACAAAGACGCCGGGCCATCCCAAGGCTCCATCATTGCAGAATGGTATTCGTAGAATGCTTTTTTAATTGGGTCCATTTCTTCATTGCCATCCCATGCTTCCGGCACCAGCATCATCATTACATGAGGCAGTGAACGGCCGCAAAGAGTCAGCAATTCGATCATGTTATCAAGGCAGGCAGAGTCAGACTGGCCCTCTGTAACAAGCGGCAACAACATTTCCATTTCTTCTTTAGAGAAGTAAGGAGATGTGAAACCTTTTTCGCTTGTTTTAAGCCAGTTGAGGTTACCTTGAAGGGTGTTGATCTCACCATTGTGCGCCACATAACGGAAAGGCTGTGCCAGTTTCCATGACGGGAACGTGTTGGTAGCAAAACGGGAGTGAACAAGGCCAAAGGCACTTACTACACTTTTGTTGCTAAGATCAGGGAAGTAATGGCGTACCTGGGTGCTCGTAAGCTGCCCTTTGTACACCAATGTTTTATAAGAAAGAGAAGCTACGTAGAAACCGATAGCATCTTTTTTAACGGTACTGTTGATTGTGTGTTGTGCATAATTGCGCAGCACAAATAATTTACGTTCGAAATCCTCAGGGTTGCTGATGTGATCCGGGCATGCGATGAACACATGTTCCATTTCAGGTTCTACAGACAATGCTGTAGGTCCGATGTCATCAGGATTAACCGGAACTTTTCTCCAGGTAATAATTTCAAGGCCGAGCTTTTCAGCACTGCGAATGAAAATATCACGGCATTCTTCACGCAGTTTAATTTCCTTTGGAAAATAGATGGCGCCCACACCATATCTGCCATAAGCAGGAAGGTGCACACCAAGTTTAATACACTCTTCAAAGAAGAATTCGTGAGGAATCTGGATGAGGATACCCGCTCCGTCACCGGTGTTGCTTTCGCAACCGCAGGCTCCGCGGTGTTCCATGTTTTCCAGGATGGTTAACGCGTCAGAAACGACCTGATGGTTCTTGTTGCCTTTTATATTGGCGACGAACCCAATCCCGCACGCATCACGCTCAAATTCGGGAGAATACAATCCAACGTTACTTGCCATAGCAGCGCAATAGGTTTTTGTTAAGAGAAATTTTTACAACAACAGTTTAGTTGCAATCCGTTAGTTTGGTTACTTGTGCATTCGGACAAGCATTATTTCATTGGCAGACTACAAATATAATTCACTTATTTCACTAAATTGTTAGATATGCAATATTTTATTGAGCATACCATTATTTTAAATTTATTTTTTTGTGAAATATTTGAATAATTTTCAGAATTGACTTTTTCGGGCTGATTTTGATCTTATTTCAATTTAGTGAAAAAACGCGTAAAAAAACGAATGCGTTGAAGGATGGGTTTCAGTAAAATCCGCTTGGGAGAATTACGAGATATGTAAAATGGAAGTAATGTGTTGGGTGTTAGAGAGATATGTCTTCGTAAAATCTCGAACACACTATAGGTGCATTCCTTTTTATTACCACTAAGACACTAAGGCCACTAAGTTTCACTAAGAGAATCCGCAATATTGGGCACTCCTTAGTGCGGCTAAGTGTTCTTAGTGTCTTAGTGGTGAATCTTGGTCTCGCTCTTTGAGGAATTCCAGCGTTTTCTCCGCATGTGCACTGCCGTTGCTGAATGAGTCAAAGGTATAGACGATTTTTCCCGTAAGGTCTACGACAAATGTTTTGCGGCCAGTGAGAAAGAATTTTCCTTTTACACCAAACATCTTCAAAACCTTATTGTCCGGATCGCTTAAAAGGGTAAAAGGCAATTGATGATTCGTAATGAAATCGTGGTGACTTTTCACACTTCCCGAATTAATGCCTACAACAATCGCCCCTGCGTTTGTGAAATCTGTATAGCTGTCACGAAACGAACAGGCTTCTTTGGTGCAAACCGGGCTTTCATCTTTTGGATAAAAGTAAATGACCAGCTTTTTCTTGCCAATGTAGTCTACCACACTGAACAAACTATCATTTTGATTTTTCAGTGAAAACATAGGAATGGTATCTCCTACAGCAAGCTGTTTTGTTTGTCCCTTGCAGGAAATGATCAGGATACTGCAAACCAATAAGGTGAATATTTTTTGCATAAAAATTATTTATCGAGTGCAAATTGGACGGCTGCTTCAGCATGAATAAGCGTAGTATTGAAAACCGGTACCGAAACATCGCTCTGGCTGATCAGCAATGGAATTTCTGTGCAACCCAAAATAATACCTTCCGCGCCATTTTCAATGAGCTTGTTGATGATATTGAGATAGCGTTGTTTTGTTTCCGGCAGAAATACATTTTTTCCCAACTCATAAAAAATGGTATGATGAATAAAGTCTCTGTCTTCGCTATCTGGAATAATGGCCTCAATATTCTTTTCTGCAAGCTTTGAAGTAAAGAACTCGCGCTCCATAGTGAATTTTGTACCCAGCAATCCAACTTTTTTAATGTTTTGCTTTTGTATCGCATCTGCAGTTACAGCACCAATGTGAATCACCGGTAATTGAATATGGTCTTGCAGTTTATCGGCAATCATATGCATAGTACTTGCGCAAAGCAATATTGCCGATGCACCGCTGTTCTTCAAATGTTCTGCAGCCTTTGAAAGCATGGCGAAAGTCCGGTCCCAATCGTTCGCTTCATTGTTTCGTTTAATGTCTTCGTAGTTGAATGAGTAGATCATGCACTCGGCAAAATTAAGATCGCCGAGCTCTTTATTGATTCCTTCATTAATGAGTTTGTAGTAGTCAACCGTGGAAACCCAACTTATCCCGCCGATTAGTCCGAGTATTTTCATTTAGCGAATGTTTTAATGTTCCTATTGTTAGGCTAGCGTCGTCTATGCTTAACGAGGCTTCGACAAGCTCAGTCCCGCTAATGCAAGCGGGACTGAGCTTGTCGAAGCCTTTTGCAATCAATTTGCCATCGCCAAAGCAGGAAGCTGTTTGTTCCCATCCTGATAAAGCAGGTTCAACTTCATAGAAGAAACGTGCCAATTGCCTCCGTGGTTGTCTAATGCGAAATCATATGTACCATATACCACCCACAAGTCGCCGCCTTCTGCATTTGGTAAATGATGCACCGCCTGACCTTTACAGAAAGCAGTCGCTTTGTTTCCTTCCATGCTAACCTCGAAATTGGTAAGCATGTGAAGGGTGAAGGCAAACTTCGGTAGAAAATCTTTCCAGGAATTTGTAATGTCAGTTGAAGAAAGGGTAGAAGCCGGTTGGCCACTAAGGGATGAATAGTCCAGCAATACAGTTTCACAGAAACTGTTTTTTACCATTTCCCAATCATGCTTATCTGCGCCGTTAAATAAGTTGACGATGGTTTGTATGATCAAATCTTTATCCATTGGTGAATATTTCGAATAACAATTAGCGATTGTTAACTATGGCATTTTGTAGCAAATGGCATTGATATTCATTCCGGCACCTACTGATGCAAAAACAATGATATCTCCTGATGCTACGGAATGTCCGTCAACATTGGATTTGAGTACCATGTCAAAGAGTGTAGGTATTGTGGCTACTGAGCTGTTGCCAAGTTCTTTAATGTTCATTGGCATTACATCCAGCGGTGCATTGTTAATGCCATAAAGTTTATACAATGCAGTAATGATCGCTTCATCCATTTTTTCATTTGCCTGATGAATAAAGATTTTCTTCACGTCTGTTATAGCTACATTGCTGGTTTCAAGGCAAACCTTAATAGCATCTGGTACAAATTTTAATGCAAACTCATAGACCTTGCGCCCCTGCATTTTTATATAACGAATGCGGCTATCAGCTTCTGGAAAATATGATTTGCCAAGGTATATGTAATTGAGTTCATCGATAGCATATGATCTTGCACTAACGCCAATGATGCCTTGTTGTTTTTCTCCATCATCCTTTAATTCGAGTATACAGGCTCCGGCACCATCACTAAATATCATGCTGTCTCTGTCATGTGAATCTATTACGCGACTCAGTGTTTCTGTTCCTATAACCAGGCATCTTTTTGCTACACCCGCTTGCATAAATGCATGTGCCTGTATGAGCGCCTGCACCCAGCCGGGGCAACCAAATAATATATCGTAGGGAATGCAAGCCGGGTTTTTTATGCCAAGCGTGTGCTTTACCCGCGAAGCAAGGGAGGGCACCGCATCTGTTTGAATGGTATGCTTTATTACATCTCCAAAATTATGTGCGACAATGATCTGATCAATGGTTTCGGGATCGATACCTGCATCTTGTATAGCAAGTGAAGCTGCGCTGGCTGCCATATCCGATGCCGTTACATTTACCGGTGCATATCGCCGCTCTTCAATGCCCGTTATTTTTTCGAACTTTTCAATTATCTCAAGGTTGTCCTGCTTAAGCGCTTCGTGGTTTTCTGTATAAAAACTGTTGATAGCAAATTCTTTATTGTACTTCGTTATAGATGGAATGTAGCTGCCAGTTCCAGTAATTATAGTTGACATAATAGGGAGATATGGGTGAACATATTGTTTCAATGAAGGTACACCTAATACAAAGGCAAAGTGCATAAAGTAAACACAAATACGAGCAGTTTTATGGCTTAGGATGTACGGGGTGGGCAAATAAAAAACCCTGCATTGCAGGGTTTTGAAAAATATATTTGGAGGGACTTTAAAAGAACACACCCACGTTCAATGCGATGTAAGAAATTTTTGAAGAAAAGCCTTCTGATTTCTTAAAAACATTGCTAAGACCGCTGTTGTAAGTAATACCGAGCAATAAACGTGTATTATCCTGCAGCGTATACTCTGTGCCGCCACCAATCAGCAAGCTTGCTTTAACAGGCTGTAAATCGCTGGAGATGCTTGTCAGGTCGCCTGCATCATCTTTTATTTTGCCTCCTATTTTAAAGCTTGGCATAAAACCAAACTGTCCGTAATATCTGAAAGGGTTAGACGAAGACTTATTTGTTTTCAGTTTTAAAGAGATGGGAAGATCCACATAAGAAAGACGCATTTTTAACTGCGCATCCTTGCTGCCCAAATAGTTTAATTTGCCGGTAATATTTGTAATGGCCAGTTCGGTCGCAAAAGCATAATTGTCGCTGATATAAAAATCGCCCATAACGCCGTAGGAGTAGCCAATGCGCGGACCGCCGGCGGTTGCATTTCCTTCTGCGCCGTTGAACCAGCCCACCAACGGATGGAACTTAAAGCCAAGGTCAATTTTGTTTTGAGCGAAGATGCATTGTGTTGCAGCAATAAAAAGAACGAATAGAATTGTCTTTTTCATAGTTACAAATTGATTGTTTAAAAAAAGTTTTTCATAAGTGCCCACAGGCATTCAGAGATTACGGCCGCGAAAATAAGGGTTTGAGCGATAAGTTGTTTGTGGGCAAGTACTTGATGTGAAGCAAGTATTTTTCCTATTTGCGAAATTCTCTTTTATCTTAAAACAAAATTTGCACGATGCGACAGCTAGTTTATCTCCTTGCATTAACGATCATCAGCAACCTTTCTTTCTCACAGAAAACGAAAAGGGAGTATTATGAGTTGAAAGTGTATCGTTATAAAGATTCTATTCAAGAAAAAACGTTGGACGCTTACTTTAGCCAGGCTTATATTCCCGCAATACATAAAGCCGGAATAAAAACGGTTGGTGTTTTTAAGGCCGTTGCAAATGATACGGCGGTAGAAAAGGTAATGTATGTTTTGACGCCATTCAAGTCATTGGAAGAATTTACTTCGATGGATAAAAAATTGAATGCAGATAAGGATTACTTGCAAAATGAAAGTGCATACTTGGATGCCGCTTATAACAAAGCTCCTTATACCCGCACTGAAAGTATTTTATTATATGCATTTGAACTGGCTCCGAAACTTACAGCTTCCGGCTTACAATCTCCTAAAAGCGAAAAACTGTATGAACTGAGAAGCTACGAAAGCCCAACCGAAAAACTATACCATAACAAAGTAAAGATGTTTAACCAGGGCGGTGAAATTGATGCTTTTTCGAGACTCGGGTTCAATAGTGTGTTCTATGCAGAAGTCCTTGCCGGCAGTCACATGCCCAACCTTATGTACTTAACGACTTACGAAAACAGAAAAAGCCGCGAAGAACATTGGAAAGCATTTAGCGACGACCCTGCTATGAAGAAGTTGTTTGCTATGGATGAGTACAAGAACAATGTTTCGAAGGCGGAGATTATTTTTTTGAGGCCGGCGGAATATTCGGAACTGTAGAGGGGCGACACAGATACGTAACTGAACGGCTGGCTGCATAAGTAGGCCGGCACAGACACCCATAGCGCCGGGCTATGCTGCATGTCTGCGCCAACTGTATGTGGGTGTGACATGCTTGCTTCAAATTCTAATCTACCTTACATTTGGCCAACCTAAACCCTTTGGATATGTACTTTTTCTTTCGTTATGGATTCGCGATTTTAGCCCTGCCTTTCTTCCTCGTTTATCAAATGCTCATCAAGAAAAAATCATGGAGCGATGTAAAGGGAGATCTCGGCATCATCATCTTCTTCTTACTTGTGTGGGGAGCCTTGTATTATTTCTGGGTGATTGCATAAAACCGCTGCGTCGCTGCTTCGTTGCGGCCGCTGCGAGAAACAACTGCGCCGACACAAAAAAAGCCTTCCATTTCTGAAAAGCTTATATGTACCACGCGTCGAATATGTTGAACGTTACACCAAATAACCAAATAGTGTATCGTGTTTGTTCAATTCTGTAAAGTCGATCTTACATTCTTTCATGCGTTCGAGCAGAGAGTTGTAGTCTTCTTTTTTCTGCAACTCTATACCTACAAGAGCGGGGCCACTTTCCTTATTGGTTTTTTGCATGTACTCAAAGCGGGTGATGTCATCAGTTGGTCCCAATACTTTGTTCAGGAACTCACGCAATGCACCTGGCTTTTGTACGAAGCGGATAAGGAAATAATGTTTCAGACCCTCGTATTGTAAAGAGCGTTCTTTGATCTCCGGCATACGGTCAATATCGTTATTGCTGCCGCTTACGATACATACGACGTTTTTGCCTTTGATCTGTTCTGCGTAATCATCAAGCGCCGCGATTGACAAAGCGCCTGCAGGTTCTGCAACGATTGCATCTTCGTTATACAATTTAAGGATTGTTGTGCATATTTTTCCTTCCGGAACCAAATGCATATCGTCCAATACTTCTTTGCAAATTTGAAACGTTAGATCACCTACGCGTTTTACCGCAGCACCATCTACAAAACGATCAATGTCGCTGAGTGTAACGGGGTGACCGGCTTTTAAAGCCTCCAGCATAGAAGGGGCACCTTCCGGCTCGAGGCCAATAATTTTTGTTTGAGGGGAAAATGTTTTGAAGTAAGTGCCAATGCCTGACGCACATCCACCACCACCTATGGGCACGAATACATAATCAACATTGGACAAGTCTTCCAGCACTTCTACGGCTACTGTTCCCTGTCCCTCAATGATGCGATAATCATCAAAAGGCGGAATGAAGGTCATGCCGTTTTCTTCAGTATATTTTTTTGCAGCAGCGGCACAATCGTCGAATGTGTCGCCAATTAGTTTGATCTCAATATTGTCTTCGCCAAACATTTTGGTTTGATTCACTTTTTGTTTGGGCGTAACTATAGGCATGAACACAACACCTTTGATGTTTAGTTTTTTACAACTAAAAGCAAAGCCTTGCGCATGATTCCCCGCACTCGCCGTAGTAACGCCTTTCTCCAATTGCTCTTGCGGAAGCTGGCTCATCATGTTGTAAGCGCCACGAATTTTGTAGGAACGTACAATTTGAAGATCTTCTCGTTTGAGGTAAATATTCGCATTGTACCGGCGCGACAGGTTAGCATTCAACATCAGTGGTGTTTTAGTGACCACCTTCTTTAACCTGAACGCAGCATCGTGGAAATTGAGCGTTGGCTTGGTATGTGTATCTGTGTTCATTCTTGAAATTTGTAAGCACGCAGATGACACTGATCGGACTGATTTTCACTGATTATTTTCGGTTTAATAAAATCCGTGGTCATCAGTCTAATCTGTGTCATCCGTGTGCCAATGTATTATTTCTGATTTTCAGGGCGCAGACTGCGAACAGTTTTTCCTGCTTGCCACATTTCGCTTTCACGAAGTTCTTTCAATTCTGCATCCAGTTTTTCGCGGTAATCAGCCTGGCTGTTACTGTCGATAGAACGCTGAGATTCTTTACCAGTAGCAACGCTTTCGTACAAATCTTTGAAAACAGGAGCTGTTGCATCGCGGAATTTTTTCCACCAATCCAACGCACCACGTTGAGCTGTAGTAGAGCAGTTTGCATACATCCAATCCATACCGTTTTCTGCAACCAATGGCATCAATGATTGAGTCAACTCTTCAACAGTTTCGTTGAATGCTTCAGAAGGAGTGTGTCCTTTGTCACGCAACACTTGATATTGTGCAGCGAAGATACCCTGGATAGCACCCATCAAAGTACCACGCTCACCTGTAAGGTCGCTATACACTTCTTTTCTGAAATCTGTTTCAAACAGGTAACCGCTACCTACAGCGATACCAAGAGCAATTACTCTTTCTTTTGCTTTACCAGTTGCATCCTGGAAGATAGCGTAGCTACTGTTCAAACCACGACCTTGCAGGAACATTCTGCGAAGTGAAGTACCAGAACCTTTTGGAGCTACCAAGAATACGTCCACATCTTTTGGAGGAACGATGCCAGTTTGCTCGTTGAAAGTGATACCGAAACCGTGAGAGAAGTATAATGCTTTACCCGGAGTTAAGTGTTTTTGAACTGTTGGCCACAATGCAATTTGAGCAGCATCGCTAAGCAGGTAACAAATGATGGTACCGCGTTGCAAAGCTTCTTCGATTTCGAACAAAGTTTCACCTGGAACGAAGCCATCAGCGATTGCTTTATCCCAAGTTTTAGAGTTCTTACGCTGACCAACGATTACGTTGATACCATTGTCTTTTTGGTTAAGTGCCTGACCAGGACCTTGTACGCCGTAGCCGATAACTGCTACTGTTTCATTTTTCAAAACTTCCTGTGCTTTGGCAAGTGGGAACTCTTCCCTTGTTACTACGTTTTCTTCAACGCCGCCAAAATTTAATTTAGCCATGATTGTTTATTTGTGTTTTATTTGAGATTTATGATTCGAACAAGTTGTTCGTTGTTAGTTATTAGTTGTTAATGCTTTTTGTTTAACCAGTTTCTTCATCGCATTTGCTACACCTAAATGCAGGCTTACATGCGCCGTAATACAAGTAAGGAGCTCATCCATTGTTTCCATTTCATACTTGAAGGTAATCGTTGCAAATGGAGTGATCTTGTTAAACACGCCGTTCGCATAATCTTTTTCGATTTTATCCAAATATGAAAATGCAAGACCTTTTAATTCTTCAAATTCTTCTTTAGTTACGAATTCACCTGGTTTTGTTCCTCTATTGTATTTCGCCAAAAGTGGAACCTCGAATGTGGTGTCAACTCCGGTGCGCAAATAGCACAATGCGGGTGTTGTATTTACAATGTGCCCAAAATTCCAGATGATATTGTTGTTATAGCCTTCCGGTATTTCATTGAGTTGGTCGATGGTTAGATCGCTCATTAGCTCGATGAAATTTTCGTTGATTCTTCTGATGTATTTTAAAGCGTACTGCATATGAGTTATTGGTTGTTAGTTAATAGTTGTTAGACTTTTTTGGTAGCTATTCGTTATTAGGAATGACTTTGTAATAAAGTCTAACAACTAACAACCACCAACTAACAACTACATTGTAAACACTTCATCCTGCTTATCCAAGAACTCATTCTCTATCACTTCTTCGCCGGGTTCGTGTTCTTCGAATTCTTTCAATTTTTCGTGGAAACCTTTGCTTGCTTTGATGATCGCGATTCTTGCACTGCGAACAAATTCAATCAAGCCATATGGCTCCAACGCTTTGATCAAGCCTTCCAACTCTTCGCGATGGCCGGTTGTTTCAAATACAGTATAATCTTTACGTATCACCACTGCTTTTGCACCATACTGGTGTAACAATCTTTCCACTTTCACTTTTTCTGCAATGACATCAGTAGGCACTTTGTACAAAGCCATTTCCTGCCATACGATCTCTTCTTCTGTGTTGTAGTACGCTTTTAATACTTCCACCTGTTTCTCAATCTGACGAACCAGTTTTCTTACTACTTCTTCAAACTCGTTGATCACGATCGTAAAGCGGTGAACACTTTCCACTTCAGAAGGAGAAGTGTTCAGGCTTTCAATATTTATTTTACGTCTGGAGAACATGATCGCAATACGATTCAATAAACCGATCTGGTTCTCTGTGTATACCGTTATTGTGAATTCTTGTTTTGACATATCTGTTTTTTATTGGAACACTGATGATGCTGATTTGTACTGATTTTCACTGATCTTTTTCTTTTGACTGGTTGCATTCGATCTTTAAAAATCCGTGTAAATCAGTTTAAATCTGTGTCATCTGTGTGCGATTTGTTTTTATTTCAAACGGATCTCGCTTACGCTGCAACCCTGTGGCACCATTGGGAAAACGTTGTTTTCTTTTCCTACCATTACTTCTAATAGGAAGGAACCATTGTGGTTGATCATTTCTGTTACTGCAGCTTTCAAATCGGTTCTTTGATCGATTGATTTACCTGCAATACCATATGATTTGGCCAACATTACAAAGTCTGGGCTTTGGATATCCACAAAAGAGTAGCGTTTGTCATGGAACAGTTGCTGCCACTGGCGCACCATACCAAGGAAACGGTTGTTAAGAATAAGGATCTTAACGTTCACTTCGCTTTGCATAATAGTGCCGAGTTCCTGCAATGTCATTTGGAAACCACCATCACCAATCACTGCTACAACGGTTCTGTCGGGTGCTCCGAACTTTGCACCGATCGCAGCCGGTAACGCAAAGCCCATTGTACCCAAACCACCAGAAGTTACATTGCTTTTCGATTGATTGAATTTTGCGTAACGGCAGGCTACCATTTGATGCTGGCCCACATCCGTTACTATAACAGCATCTCCGTTTGTCAATTCATTCACCGTTTTGATAACCTCACCCATCGTCAGGATCTCTGAAGTTGGGTTCAACTCATCATGAATGACTGCTTCTACTTCCTGCCTGGTGTATTCGTTGAATTTTGCCAGCCACTCTTTATGCTCTTTTTTCTCAACAAGCTGAGTAAGCATTGGAAGCGTCTCTTTACAATCGCCCCAAACTGGAACGGTTGATTTTACGTTCTTATCTATTTCAGACGGATCGATATCAAGGTGAATTACTTTGGCCTGTTTTGCGTATTTATCTAGACGTCCGGTTACGCGATCATCGAAGCGCATACCGATCGCGATCAATACATCGCATTCGTTTGTCAACACGTTAGGGCCGTAGTTACCGTGCATGCCCAACATACCAACGTTCAGCGGGTGATCTGTAGGCAAAGCACTCAAACCAAGCACTGTCCATGCAGACGGAATGCCTGTTTTTTCAATGAAAGCTTTGAACTCTTTTTCTGCTTTTCCAAGGATAACACCTTGTCCGAAAAGTATAAAAGGTTTCTCTGCTGCATTGATCAGCTTCGCAGCTTCTTCAACAAATTCTTTGCGAACAATTGGTTTCGGGCGGTAGCTGCGGATATGTTTACAAGGTGTGTAGCCTTGATAAGCAAACTTTTGCAGCTGCGCATTTTTAGTGATATCGATCAACACCGGTCCTGGTCTGCCGCTTCCTGCGATGTAGAATGCTTTTGCTAAAACAGAAGGAATTTCTGTAGCGTCAGTAACCTGGTAGTTCCATTTGGTAACAGGTGTTGTGATGTTCACCACATCTGTTTCCTGGAACGCATCTGTACCAAGCAGGTGAGCAAACACCTGGCCCGTGATACAAACAAGCGGAGTGCTGTCGATCATTGCATCAGCCAAACCAGTTACAAGATTTGTTGCACCTGGGCCGCTGGTAGCGAATACTACACCCGTGCGTCCGGATGTTCTTGCATAACCCTGAGCAGCGTGAATACCACCTTGCTCATGGCGAACAAGTATATGTTTTAAACGATCGTGATAATCGTAAAGTGCATCGTAGATAGGCATTATGGCACCACCGGGGTAACCAAATATAGTGTCCACGCCTTCAGCAATAAAAGCTTCCAAGACCGCCTGTGAACCAGAGACCTCATCCACCTGTTTGCCAGATGAATGTGGAATTGCTTTGGGCGCTTTTGCTTCTAATGTAGTTGCGTTTGTCATGGTTTTATTTTTTTAAGTTGTTAGTTGATAGTTGTTTGTTGTTAGGCATTGTGTGTAGACTTCCTTTCTTTTTAGCAGTTAGTTTTGAGTAAAAGTGTAGAACAAAAAGTCTAACAACTATCAACTAACAACCAACAACTAATTTTCAACTTTCAACTTTCAATTTTCAATTAATTAAGCTTCGTCCGTTACACAACCTTCTGCTGCCGATTTCACCGATACTGCATATTTGTACAAAAGACCTTTTGTTGCTTTCAGTGCCGGTTGCTTCCAGTTGGCTTTTCTTTTTGCAATCACTTCATCTGAAACTTTCAACGTGATGGTATTTTTTACAGCATCCAGTTCGATGGTGTCATTATCTTCAACGAATGCCAGCAACCCACCTGAAAAAGCTTCAGGAGTGATGTGACCGACGACGAAACCGTGTGTACCACCGCTGAACCTGCCGTCTGTGATCAATGCCACAGATTTGCCTAAACCTGCGCCAATGATGGCAGATGTTGGCTTCAACATTTCCGGCATGCCCGGTGCACCTTTAGGACCAATATTTCTAATTACAACCACGTCGCCAGCGTGAACGCGGCCGCTTTGTATGCCTTGAATTAAATGATGTTCTCCGTCGAATACTCTTGCCGGACCTTCAAAACGTTCACCTTCTTTACCGGAGATTTTTGCAACGCTTCCGCCTTCTGCGAGGTTGCCGTATAATATTTGTAAATGCCCTGTAGCTTTTATTGGAGTTTCCAGAGGCAAAATGATTTTTTGTTTGTCGAAATCAAGAGCAGGAACGTCTGCGAGATTTTCTGCTACAGTTTTACCAGTTACAGTTAAACAATCGCCGTGCAGCAAACCTTTGCTCAGTAAGTATTTCATTACAGCAGGAATACCACCATGTTCATGCAGATCCTGCATTAAATATTTTCCGCTTGGTTTAAAATCAGCCAATACAGGAATGCGGTCACTGATTGTTTGGAAGTCATCTTGAGATAATTCAACATCAACCGCTCTTGCCATTGCCAGCAGGTGAAGAACCGCATTGGTGCTACCGCCTGTTACCATGATGGTCACGATTGCATTTTCAAATGCTTTGCGTGTCATGATATCTTTTGGCTTGATATCTTTTTCAAGGAGTAAACGAATTGCTTTACCTGCATCTTCACACTCTTTTCTTTTTTCTTCACTCAATGCAGGGTTAGAAGAAGAGTATGGAAGACTCATGCCCAATGCCTCAATAGCTGCAGCCATTGTGTTTGCCGTGTACATGCCACCGCAAGCGCCAGCACCAGGGCAAGCATGTTGTATGATACCTTTGAAATCTGCTTCGTCAAGCGTGCCGGCGATTTTCTGTCCGAGCGCTTCAAACGCAGATACAATGTTTAAATCTTGTCCTTTATAATGACCCGGAGCAATTGTACCACCGTACACCATGATAGACGGGCGATTCAAACGACCCATCGCTATTAATGAACCTGGCATATTTTTATCGCAACCAGGAACGGTGATCAATCCATCATAATATTGTGCGCCGCAAACTGCTTCGATAGAGTCTGCAATTACATCACGGCTCACCAACGAATAACGCATACCATCTGTACCATTACTCATACCATCGCTTACGCCAATGGTATTGAAAACAAGACCCACAAGCCCATTGTCCCAAACACCTTTCTTAATGACTCTTGACAAGTCATTCAAGTGCATATTACAAGGGTTGCCATCAAAACCCATACTTGCGATACCGACCTGAGCCTTCTGAAAATCTTCTTCTTTAAATCCAATTGCATACAGCTGAGCCTGCGCCGCAGGTTGCGTTTCGTCTTGAGTTAATGTTTTCGAGTATTTATTCAGTTCCATGGTTGAGCCGTTGATTTATATTTTATATGACGTTATCAATATTTTTTCACGCAAAGCTTCATAAGGAGCAAAGGCGCGTAAGGTTTGTTTGAGCGATTGTACTACTATTAAGCAGCGTTGTGTCACTCACTTGTACGGAAGTAATGCTATTCGGCAGTTCTTATCGGGACTTCGGATTAAAAACTTTCTTTGCGTCTTTGCTCCTTGTGTCCCTTTGCGTGAAATGCTGTAAAAGCAAAAAACCCGCCTTTTTGGAGGCGGGTCTTATATATCGCATTACTTACTTTATACTTGGATACCACCTCCGTTCATTGCAGGAATAATAATGACAACCACCACAATAATAATTGCGATTTGGCTAATGACATTATGTATTCTGCTTTGTAACATGAAGTGTGTTATGAAGCGAATATACAACCGCCCGTTTAGAAAACAAAGAACTTTTTTTCAATTGAAAGTGGAAAATTGAAAATTGAAAATGAAGGAAGGCAACACGCCTATTGTAAAAACCGCAACTGAACCATCATTTTCAACTTTCAATTTTCCATTTTCAATTAGATTATTGTTGATTTTCTCAACTCAATATTTGCCTGGTTAATATCTCCCGGAATTTTATTGCTCACATAATCAGCGATCAGATCGCCGATGGTAGATGTGAAATAGAAATTAACCGGATCGATATCTTTTGTAACGAATTTATTGTTGATGGTCCATTCTACACCTTCGCGAACAACTTGCGCCTCTTTGTTCAAACCAAAGTGGTCAAGCAACATTGCAGCGGAAAGGATAGAACCCAAAGGATTCGCGATGTCTTTACCAGCTGCTTGCGGGTAAGAACCGTGAATAGGCTCGAACAATGCAGAACCGTTTCCTACAGATGCAGAAGGCAATAACCCAAGTGAACCGCTGATCACGCTTGCCTCATCGCTGATGATGTCGCCAAACATGTTTTCAGTAAGTACCACATCAAATTGTTTTGGATTCACGATGATCTGCATTGCAGCGTTGTCCACAAAAAGGAAATCAACCGCTACGTCGCTATATTGCGGAGCAAGTTCTTGTACAACTTTTCTCCATAGTCTTGAAGTTTCAAGAACGTTGGCCTTGTCGACCAACGTTAATTTTTTTCTTCTCTTCTGTGCATACTGAAACGCAAGATGTGACACTCTTTCAATTTCCTCGCGGCTGTAAGAGCACTCATCAAAAGCATACGTTTTTTCTTCGTTTGTTTCTTTCTTGCCAAAGTAGATACCACCAGTAAGCTCGCGGAAAATGATGAAATCAACTTCTTCCAGTTGCTTAGCCTTCAATGGTGATAAGTGTTGCAGAGAAGGGTACGTAATTACGGGCCTGATGTTTGCGAACAGTTGTAACGATTTTCTAAGCTTTAGCAAGCCTTGCTCAGGGCGAACTTTTGCATTAGGATCGTTATCGTATTTGGGGTGACCTATTGCTCCGAATAAAATGGCATCGCTGTTAAGACAAACTTCGATTGTTTCGTCTGGCAGGGGATTGCCGGTTTTGTCAATGGCGTCTGCGCCCATTAAACACTCTGTGTAATGAAATTCGTGACCGTATTGTTTTGCTACAGCGTCCAATACTTTAATGGACTGTTGTGTAACTTCTGGTCCGATACCATCTCCTAAAATGACAGCTATTTTCTTGTTCATAGTATGTGTTCAATTAAGCGATTAATAAATTTTTTTGCGGGTACTCTTGTATAATTGCTTTGCCGTGTTCGAGAAGGATCATTTTAGTTACCGCCGCCGGAACTTCTTCCGCATAGTGGCTTACATAAATAAGTGTTCGCTGATCGTCTTCGCACAAAGCATCTACTAATTCTATAAAATTTTTTTTCTGTAACTGATCCAAACCCTGGCATGGTTCATCAAGAATCAAGAGGGGAGGATTTTTAACCATTGCTCTTGCTAACAAGGCAAGTCGCTGCTGGCTGGCAGAAAGAGCCGATAATAATTTGGACCCATAAGCAGTTAGTTCGAAATAGTCGAGCCATTTTTTTACCTGCTCTTCCTGTTCTTTATTGATCTGTTTGAATAAGCCTATTGTATCAAATAATCCTGAAGCAACCGCCTGGAAACAGTTAACCGTATTATCAAAGTACCATTGCAATTCAGGAGAAACATAACCGATGTTTTTCTTAATGTCCCAGATGCTTTCACCGGAACCGCGGCGTTTGTCAAACAAATAGATTTCGTTTGCGTATGCCTGTGGATTATCGCCGGTGATTAAACTTAGGAGTGTCGATTTTCCTGCGCCGTTGTGGCCTTTCAATAACCATTTTTCTCCACGGTTCACTTTCCAGTCAATGTTATGCAGAATTTGTTTTTCACCATATTTTACAGAAACGTTTTTCATTTCTATGGTGGTGGAAAAATCTGGTGTTAATAAACTTGATGGAATCGCTTTTTTCGCGATCGTGTTGGAAGCAACGGTAGGTAGAAAATCAAATGACTTGGCCGGTGCAAATTCTTTCAAATGTCCGTCCTGCAAATATGCTACGTGTGTAATTGCAGAAGGTATATCTGCATGATCGCAAATGATAATGAACGTTGTGCCATTTGCAGCTAATTCATTGATCAGCGTCTTTAATTTCTTTCTTGTTTCAATGTCCAACCCAACAAATGGTTCGTCGAGTATCAATACATCAGGCTTTTGCAGCAAAGCTTTGATGATTTGAAAGCGTTTGTGTTCGCCGCTGGATAATTGCAACAACGGCGCGTCTATTCGATGCACCATGTCAAATTTTTCCAACAACGCTGATACAGACGGATAATTATCCGTCTCTACAGGGACACAATTTTCTAATTCTTCCCGTACAGTGGCCGCATCCTGCGCATCCATGCTATTGAACCTTTGTTGGTAATAGAAGGTGCTGACATTGGAGCGGTTCTTAAAGTGGTAATGCTGATCCACCATGATGATGTGTGGCTGCGCAGCATTGCCATTAGTATCATGAAAAGCAATCGTTCCTTCGTGGAAAATTTTTCCGGCAATAGCTTTGGCAAGCAATGTTTTACCACTTCCCGAAACACCTGTAATCATAAGGTGTTCGCCTTTGTTAAGCGTAAACGAAATGTTATCCAGCACAGCTTTTCCAAGCCATGTGATTTTAATATTGTTTACTATCGTTGAAGTGGAGGTCATTTTTTTGTTTCACGCAAAGCTGCATAAGGTGCAAAGGCGCATAAGTTTTTATAAGTATAATTCAAGCTTAAAACAATTCCTTTGCGGTCTTTGCTTCTTCGCGTCTTTGCGTGAAAGGTATTTATGCTTTTTCGAATTCTTTTATTTCATTCTTAATGCTCAGCAGATAATCGATGTCGTCGTAGCCGTTCAGTAAGCACGTTTTTTTATAATTGTTGATGTCAAATGTTGCTTGTTCGCCTGTAGCATCAATCGTGATCGTTTGAGCTTCCAGGTTTACAGTTAAAGTTGCTTCGTTACCAAGAGCGAAAATCTTTTGCAGGAACTCTTCCGAAACAGTTACCGGCAACACGCCATTGTTTTGCGCGTTGTTTTTAAAGATGTCCGCAAAGAAGCTGGACACCACCACGCGGAAACCGTAATCATCAACGGCCCATGCGGCATGCTCTCTTGAAGAACCACAACCAAAGTTCTTACCCGCAACCAAAATCTCACCAGAGAAGTTTGGATTGTTCAACGGGAAATCTGCTTTAGGTTCCAGTTCGTTATCGTTGTTATAGCGCCAGTCGCGGAAAAGGTTTTTACCAAAACCTTCACGAGTAGTAGCTTTTAAGAAACGTGCCGGAATGATCTGGTCCGTATCAATATTCTCAATCGCTATCGGAACGAATCTGCTTTTTACTATGTTAAGAGGTTTGCTCATAATTTTTGTTTTGTTTCTCGCGGCGATCGCAACGAAGCGGCGGCGCAGCGGATTTTTTTACGTTCGATAAACATTCCAAGTTTGATCTTTCTTTATTGCTGTGTTCGAGCTAAAAAGAATATGTTAATTTCTTACTCTTCGCTGCGTCGCTGCTTCGTTGCGATCGCCGCGAGAAATACTACTTGACCGCTTTCACTCTCAATCTCACGTAATCTGCGTACCATACGCCGTCTTTATAAAAATCGCGTCGTAAATATTCGACTGCTTTTTTGATTACAGTTTCGCTTTCTGCTGTTGAAATTTGCGAAAAGAAAAATCCGCCAAACATTCTGATCCAGTTTTCCATTCCGTTTTCGCCTTCCAGTTTTGTTGGCCTGTCGAAATGCGCAGCTGTCGTTACTCTGAAACCTTGTCTTTCCAGCATTGCTGTGTATTCGCTCAGGGATGGGAAGAACCAGAATTCATTTGACAATTTATCAGACAATCCTTCCGAGGCCATTGCTTTTTTTACAGCTGTTACGATGCTCTTCACATTTCCCCGGCCACCCATTTCTATTACCAGTCTGCCGCCTTTTTTTAAGTTGTCGTACATACAGGCAACTGCTTTTTCTGCGTCTGTGATCCAATGCAACGTAGCATTGGAAAAGATTGCATCAAACGGTTCGCTGAAAGAAAAGTTCGTCGCATCCTTCACTTCGAAAGTCAAACCCGGAAAAGTTGCTTTTGCTTTCGCGATCATTTCCGGTGATTTGTCCATGCCAGATACAATTGCTCCTGTTGTTTGGATCTTTGCCGCCAGTTCTCCCGTTCCGCAACCGAGGTCAAGGATTTGTTCTCCTTGCTGTGGCTGCAGCCATTCCAAAACATCTTCTCCGTATTTAGAAACAAAGTTGTGTTTGGTATCATACAGGTCCGCGTTCCATTTAATGTTCGGACTATATGTTGTATTTGCTACGCTCATAAAATTTGTCTGTTTCTCGCGGCGATCGCAACGGAGCGGCGACGCAGCGGTTTTTTATTTGCAATAATTCTATACAATCATTTGATCATTGTGCACACCTTCAAACCTTTTCGATTTAGCAAGAGGTTTGATACCGGATAATTTTCGCTGCGTCGCTGCTTCGTTGCGATCGCCGCGTGAAATACTTAAATCATCTCTCTCACATCACTTACAACGCCGGTGATCGCAGCAGCAGCAGCGGTCAATGGGCTGGCGAGCAATGTTCTTGCTCCGGCACCTTGCCTACCTTCAAAGTTTCTGTTGCTGGTAGAGATGCAATATTTGCCAGCAGGAATTTTGTCTTCATTCATACCAAGGCATGCAGAGCAACCTGGTTGACGAAGCTGGAATCCCGCCGCTTCAAATATTTTATCGATGCCTTCTTCTTTCGCTTGTGCTTCTACTTGTTTAGAGCCCGGTACGATCCATACTTCCACATCGTCAGATTTCTTTTTGCCTTTTACGAAAGAGGCAACAGCTCTCAAATCCTCGATTCTCGCATTGGTACAGCTACCAATGAACACGTAATCTACTTTGTGACCTTTGATTTTTTCGCCCGGCTCAAATCCCATGTATTGCAATGATTTCAGGAAAGAAGGTTTTTCTTTCTCGTCAATAGCTTTCTCAGAAGGAATGTTTTCATTCACGCTGATGCCCATACCAGGGTTGGTTCCATAAGTAACCATTGGCTCGATGTCTTCCGCTTTGATGTTTATTTCCACATCAAATTTTGCGTCATCATCTGTGCGCAATGTGTTCCAGTAAGCAACCGCTTTATCCCAGTCAGCACCTTGCGGAGCGAATTTTCTGCCTTTCACGTAGTTGATCGTTGTTTCATCAGGAGCGATCAAACCGCCACGGGCACCCATTTCGATGCTCATGTTGCAGATGGTCATACGTGCTTCCATGCTCAATGCGCGGATAGCGCTACCAGCGTACTCAACGAAGTAACCTGTTGCGCCGCTGGCAGATATTTTAGAAATGATATAGAGAATAATGTCTTTAGAAGTAACGCCTTTGTGCAATTCACCATCGATGGTAATGCGCATTTGTTTCGGTTTGCTTTGCAACAAACATTGTGTTGCCAAAACCATTTCTACTTCACTTGTTCCGATACCAAATGCGATTGAACCAAAAGCACCGTGGGTAGAAGTGTGGCTGTCGCCGCAAACCATTGTCATACCTGGTTGTGTAACGCCCAGCTCTGGCCCGATCACGTGAACGATTCCCTGGTAAGGGTGACCAAGACCATATAATTCAATACCAAATTCGGCACAGTTGTCAACCAGTTTTTGCACCTGCATTTTTGACAATGCCTCTTTAATAGGAAGGTGCTGATCGATCGTAGGAACGTTGTGGTCCGCAGTGGCTACCACTTGCTTTACATTGTGAACGGGAATGCCTCTTTTGCGAAGACCGTCAAACGCTTGTGGAGACGTTACTTCGTGAATAAAATGCTTGTCAATATATAAAACAGATGGACCACCCTCAATGCTCTTCACTACGTGTTTGTCCCAGATCTTATCAAATAATGTGCTCATGATTTATGTTTTTGGAACGCAGATTTTTAAGATTGTGAAGATTTGTTATGATCTTTTTCTTTTTGTTCTTGCGTTCTTTTTTGTCTTTGTGGGTGTGATTAAATTCTACAGATCGTTATAAAAAATCATAAAAAATCATGACAATCATGACAATCTGCGTTCTTTCTCTATGCTTTTACACTTTCGAAGTTTGTCGCCATTGCTTTCAAATCTTCATCCAATACTTCTTTCTTTTTATCAGCTACTTTCAAAAACTCGCTGTAGAGCGTGTCGATATCATTTCTGTTGAATTCAAAACCCAGTTTCAGGAAACGGTGTGCCAGAGCGGAACGGCCGCTTCTTGCAGTTAACACGATTTTAGAACCATCAGCACCTACCTCTTCAGGAGTCATGATTTCGTAAGTGGTAGCTTCTTTTAAGAAACCATCCTGGTGAATACCTGATGAGTGAGCAAATGCATTCGCGCCAACCACTGCTTTGTTAGGTTGCACCGGCATGCGCATAGTATCAGAAACCAACTGGCTAAGCGGGTTCAGCTTTTCTGTTTTGATATTGGTGAACAGGCCAAGATCATTGTGTTTTTTAATGATCATTACCACTTCTTCCAATGAAGTGTTACCGGCTCTTTCACCTATACCGTTGATGGTACATTCGATTTGTCTTGCGCCTGCAATAGCACCTGCAATAGAGTTTGCTGTAGCAAGGCCAAGGTCGTTGTGGCAATGGCAGGAAATGATCGCTTTGTCGATGTTAGGAACATTATTCACTAAGTAAGCGATCTTTTCGCCATATTGGTGCGGCAAGCAATAGCCTGTAGTGTCTGGAATATTTACAACTGTTGCGCCTGCAGCGATAACAGTTTCGATCAATTTTGCAAGGAACGGAAGATCGGCGCGACCGGCATCTTCTGCGAAGAATTCAACATCTGGTACAAGGTTGCGGGCAAATATGGTTGCTTTTTTTGCACGCTCAATAATGTCCTCGCGGGTAGTATTGAACTTGTGTTTGATGTGGATATCAGATGAACCGATACCTGTGTGGATGCGTGGACGAACAGCATGTTTTAGTGCTGCTGCCGCCACTTCAATATCTTTTTGCACGGCACGGGTAAGGCCACAGACCGTTGCATTTTTTATCACTTTAGAGATTGCTTCCACAGAAGCAAAGTCGCCCGGACTGGATATAGGAAATCCGGCTTCGATGATATCAACACCCAAATCTTCGAGTGCCAATGCAAGTTCTACTTTTTCTGCAGTATTGAGTTTACAACCTGGAACCTGTTCGCCATCTCTGAGTGTGGTGTCAAAAATTTGGATTTGATTTGAAGCCATAGTAATAAATTGATTTTTAAAACGTCTGTATTAAATTTGTGTGCTTGCATAACACAGACCTGCATATTCGAAAGTATTCATCTCTTAGGGGGATAAAAAATCAAAGTAAAGGGTATTTTACAGGGTGTAATCAAGAGAAAATTTGGCTAAAACGCTCACTAGCATTGAATTGTAAAGAAAAGTAAATACGATGCCCAACCGCTCAACAGATGCTTTATTTCAGCTTATAAAATCGCTCGAAAAGTCGGAAAAAAGGAATTTTAAGCTGTATGTAAACAGGAATAGTTCGACCGAGGACCTGAAAACGGTGCAGCTTTTTGATGCCCTGGACAAAATGGAGAACTATGATGAGCCGCTTTTACTGAAGAAAAATCCCGAAATACGAAAACAGCAGCTTTCCAACATAAAAGCCAGCTTGTACAGACAAATATTATCCAGCCTTCGCCTGATAAAAGATGCAGATAACATTGATATTCAATTAAATGAGTTGATGGGCTTTGCCAGAATTCTTTATAATAAAGGACTTTATCTGCAAAGTTTGAAGACCCTGGAAAAGCTAAAAGAAATCGCCTCGGAGCACAATCAGGTTACGTTCATGCAGCAGGCGCTTTTCTTTGAGAAAAAAATTGAGATGCTGCACATTACCCGCAGTATGCAGGATAGGGCCGAGAAGTTGACCGAGCAAGCGGATTATGTAAATAAAAGGCTGAATATCATCAGCCAACTTTCAGATCTTTCCTTATTGCTCTACAGCTGGTACATTAAAAATGGCCATGCCCGCAATGAAAAAGACGAAGAGGAAGTAGACAAATTTTTCGAAAGACACCTTATTAATATAGATGGTGAAAACATCACCGGCTTTTACGGAAAGCTCTACTGGTATCAAAGCAATTGCTGGAAGGGATTCATCAAGCAGAATTTTCTTCAATATTATCGCTACACGCAAAAATGGTACGATCTCTTTGAGCATAACAAGAAGATGATAGCGGTGGAATCTATCTATTATCTCAAGGCGATGCACAACTTATTAAGTGCACATTTTGCGTTGGGTAACCGCGGAAAATTTGCTGAGGTACTTAAAGCGCTGGAGGAATTTGCCGAAACCAAGGAAGTAGTGCAAAATGCCAATACGAAAATTCAAACGTTCATTTATCTGTACACTGCCAAAATAAATAAACACTTTATGGAAGGCAATTTTACAGAGGGCCTTTACCTGGTGCAGGAAATTGAGGACAGGATCGAGGAATATGAGTTGCAGATAGATCGCCACCGCATTTTGGTGCTGTATTATAAAATTGCCTGCTTATACTTTGGAAGCGGCGACAATGAAAAAGCAATTGATTATCTAAATAAGATCATTCACTGGAAAGTGGACCTGCGTACGGACCTTCAATGCTACGCTCGATTGCTTCACCTGATCGCGCACTACGAGTTAGGCAATTTCGATTTGCTGGAATACCTCACTAAATCTGTTTATCGCTTCATGGCAAAAATGGAAAACCTGAGTTTGGTAGAAGAGGAGATGTTCAAATTTTTGCGCAGCGCCTTTCAGCTTTCTCCAAAGGAAATAAAGCCCGCTTTTGAGAAGTTATTGGGAAGATTAAAGCACCAGGAAAATAACCGCTTCGAAACCCGCGCATTTCAATACCTCGACGTCATTTCATGGCTGGAAAGCAAGATACAGGGACGCCAGGTGCAGGATGTGATAAGGGAGAAATATTTGGATAGGAAGAAAACGAGTGTCTAGTTGTGATGGAGGCAAGACTCTCTTCACCACTAAGGCACTTAGGACACTAAGCCTCACTAAGGAGTGTCTGAAATTTGTGCCTTTCTTAGTGAAACTTAGTGTCTTAGTGGTGAATCTCGGTCTTCGACGTTAATGATAGCTGCATTCAAACAATTACTGTTTCTCCACAAACATTTCCCCTTCGGTAATATTCACTGCGCTTGTTCCGTTGTAGGCTTTTGCGCTAAACGTGCCTTTGATCGTTTTGTCGGTAATTTCGGTGATCTCAAGTTTTACGAATTCATCCGTGTTGTGTGGAAGATTTGAAGTAGTATATCTTTTCCCATCCTTATCGTAGTAGGTGAAATTTAGTGTGGTCGTGAACTTGGGCACATCAGCAGGATTAATATGTCCAACGTCGGCGCCATTCAGTGCGAACTCAATATAGTCAGGTGTTCCTTCTAATGCTGAATCCAATAGAGACGCACGGAAGAAGTTGATGCCCACATTTTGCGGAACACCATATTGAAAAATAGCCTGGTAGTTGAAATTTTGTTGTTCGCCGTTTACCTTGAAATTGATATGATAAATCGAAGAGCCGGAATCGTTATTTTTTTTGCAGCCTGCAAATATTAATAAAACCAGGCAACATACTGCTGTTATAGACTTCATAGAAGGTTGTTAGAGTTTGTGAGGGCCTAAAAATAGTGAATAATTCTACTTTTCAACTATGCAAAAAGGAGAGTTTACGATAAGATAAAAGGATGTTCTCTAAAAAAAGTTCCACTGCATTTAAAAATTACTGGGAAAATCTGTTTTAATTTGTTCAATACCTAAAGCTAGGCATGAGTAACTTTGGCGACCATTTAATACTGCAATTGATCAAAGAAGGGCAGATTGAAGGATACCGGGCATTATTTGCCAGGTACTACAAGCCGCTATGCATGCAAGCCTATTTACTGCTTAAGAACAATGAGGACGCTGAAGATGTAGTGCAATCGACTTTCATTTATTTGTGGAACAATAAGAAATTCGAAAATATTGAAACCTCATTATCGGCCTACCTGGGGACTTCCGTACGGCATGCATGCTTGAGTCATTTGCGTAAATCTCGAAAGGAGCAAGAAGGAATGGACGACTACCTTACCTTAAATACATCCTCCGACCATCATGATGTGGAATACATGGATGAAGTGTTTAAGAAAATGGAGGGTGAAATAGAACAATTGCCCACGCAGTGCAGGCAGATCTTTCAACTGGTGTATTTTGAAAAAAAGAGTTACCAGGAAGCGGCAGACGCTGCAGGGGTTTCAATTAATACGGTAAAAACACAATTGAAGATTGCGATGAGCCGTTTACGGGCGGCCATGAAGGAACAATAAATTGATATCGGGGAAACAAAACATTGATTTGAAAAAAATGTTTAAAAAACATGGAAATCCTTTCACCTGATTTTTGAAAAAAACACTCTATAGTTAAATGAACTTATGCCATTTGATCAAGATCATATAGAACAACTCATCGTCCAAAAGCTTATGGGAGAAATTACTCCGCAGGAAAATGAGGAGTTGGAGCTGCTGATACAGGAAAATGAATCAGCAAGATCGCTATGGCTTGACATGAAGAATGCGCATGATATTTTTTCTGCCGGTACGGCCACCAATGAGTTTGATGATAAGAAAGCCTGGGAAAAAATCGAAAATCAACTGGTCACTACTCCAACTGTCAGCACGCAAAAAACGCCTGCTACGTTTTTTACGAGAAAAAGATCCCTTGCCTTAGCTGCATTGTTTTTTGTAATCGCTGTGGGTGGAGTTGTTTTCTTCCATGGCAAGAAAGATAAAAATCCTGCACTGGCATCCAATGGTATTGTATTGAAGATGTCCAACGGCAAAACCATTGAAATTCCTACCGGCGAACAAGAAATGAATGTGGAGCAGTCTGGTTCGGATGCTTCATTTAAGTTGACTGATGGAAGCGTTTTAACATCTGCCAGTAAAGAAAAACTCAACAAAGACGAATACAATACTATATATGTTCCTGCAGGAAAGGATTACCACATGGTACTTCCTGATGGCTCCGAAGTGTGGTTGAATGCACTAACAGAATTCAAGTTCCCGTTATCTTTTTCAGGCGATACCAGAACTGTTTCCATTAAAGGGGAAGGATTTTTTAAAGTTGCACATCAAAGCAGACCCTTTATAGTAAAGAGCCCTGAGATGAATGTAAAAGTTTTAGGAACAGAATTCAATATCAAATGCTACGAAGATGAGCCTGAAAAAACTTCTTTGGTTACCGGAAAGGTAGCATTGCAAGCACATAACGGTAAGGACACTGTGCTTATTCCTGGCAAAGAAGCAGAAATAAACAATGGTAAATTTCAAATATCAGATTTTGAACAAGATGTTACCTTGTCTTGGTTAAAAGGCATTTATGTATTTAATAACCAGGACCTGCGCCATCTGCAATCCATCATTAAAAGATGGTACAATATGGAAGTGGTGATTGAAGAGGAAACCCTTGCCAATAAAAGGTTTACAGGTACTGTTGAAAAAAATAAACCTGTTGAGGAATTTCTCAATTCTCTTACGAAAAGCTCCGATTTAAAATTCCACGTTAAGAACCAACAAGTGGTTTTTCATTCGAAATAATCGGATTTAAATAACAATTCGGGTTCCCGTAGAGACGCATTGAATGCGTCTCCTGAACGTCGCGCAGCAGCATTTCTCAATGTAACGTGCGTAATAAATTGCGGCAGTCATTTGGGTGTTAGTGAGACGCATTGTCATGCGTCTCTACAGGTGTAATATGCCAGCCAAATCCTTAACCTGTTTATCCATCAACCTCCACGCAATTTTTAACTTTCAATTTTCCATTCTCAAACCATCCCCGGAAAAGCTATCACGTTGCCTGCAAAATAATTTTTTTAAAAAAACTTAACGTTTTCTTCACCCGTTCGAAAGGAAACTGATTCTAATAGTGTTGAATAGATTTTAAAACCAAAGTTTTTCAACTGCTATGATGAGAATTATGAAGAATGGGCTTCTTCGTGTTAATAACAGAAAGGCGTTGTTAGTTTTTAGCTTGGCATTTCTCTTATGTCTATCTCAGGCTTTATTTGCTCATCCTGAGCAGGAGTATAAAGTAACGATCGTTGCACGCAACATACCTATTTCCAAAGTATTTAAAGAAATACAGAAACAAACAGGCTTGTACGCATTTTACAACAATGATCTGCTGAACGACAGAGAAATGATCAGCGTGGATATTAAAGGCATGCAGATTGAAAATGCCATGAAGGTTATTTTGAAAGGAAAGAATTTATCCTTCACTATAACCGGTAGCAACATCATTATCTCAAAAGATAAAAGCATTGCACCCATTGAACATTTGATTGTGTCGGATGAACATATAACCGACACAATCATTCTTAAAAAAATTGCCGGAAAGGTTACAAGCGCTGAAGATAATTCTCCGCTTTCTTTTGCGTCAGTAACTATCCTTCATTCCAAAAGAGGGACCAATACAAATAATCTTGGTGAGTTTTCGCTGGAAGTAAAGCCCGGCGATACTTTGCGTGTAAGCTATACAGGCAAGGCAAGCAAGACAATTGCTGTAAGTCACCAATCTTATTTCAACATTTCGCTTGCCACATCTGATGAAACTCTTGCTCCGGAAGTTGTAGTAACAGGGTTTCAAAAAATTGATAAAAGAAAATTTACAGGCTCTGCCGCTAAAGTAAAAATGGATGACATCAAACAGGAAGGTGTTATGGATGTTGCCAGAATGCTTGAAGGTCGCGTTGCAGGCGTAACTGTAGAAAACGTATCCGGTACCTTTGGTACAGCTCCGAAGATCCGTATCCGCGGAGCTACCTCTATTAACGGTTCTAACAAACCTTTGTGGGTTGTGGATGGTATCGTGCTGGAAGACATCGTGAACGTAACAAACGATCAGCTTTCCAGCGGTGATGCCACAACCATGTTGGGCTCTTCTGTTGCAGGCATCAATACCAACGATATTGAATCGTTGGACATCCTCAGAGATGCTTCTGCTACTGCATTGTATGGTGCACGTGCGATGAACGGTGTAATCGTTATTACAACCAAGAAAGGTAAATCTGGTAAAACACAGATCAATTACAGCGGAACATTCTCCAGCATTTTAAAACCCAACTACAACAAGTTCAATATTATGAACTCTGCACAGCAAATGAGTGTAGATCTTGAGTTGGCAGAAAAAGGTTGGTTGAACTTTTCTGATGTATCCCGCAATCCAACAGGAGGGGTGTTTGCAAAAGCTGCAGATCTTGTGAGCAAATGGGATAAAACAGAAGGTAAGTTTGGCTTGGACAATAACGTTGATAGCCTGGCAGAATTTTACAGACGCTACGGTTTGGCGAATACAAACTGGTTCGATGTGTTGTTTAGAAATTCATTTGCCCAGGAGCACAACCTTAGTTTGTCTTTTGGTACAGATAAATCGCAATCGTATTTCTCTTCAAACTTTTACCAGGACAATGGTTGGACGATAGGTGATCATGTAAACCGTTATACTGCTAACTTTCACAATACATACAATGCAAGCGATCGCTTAACGCTGGGCTTTTTAACCAATGCTTCTTACAGGCAGCAAGTGGCGCCCGGTACTGTGGACAGAACAAGCAATAAAGTAAGTGGTGGTTTCGATAGAGATTTCGATATCAATCCATTCAACTATGCTTTAACTACCAGCCGCATCATTACTCCATATGATGAGAATGGTAACCTTGAATATTTCAGAAGAAATTTTGCACCATTCAATATCGTAAACGAACTGCAAAACAACACGCTGGATGTAAACGTACTGGATGCAAAATTACAAGGCGACCTGGGATACAAAATTTCAAAAGATTTAAAGTTTGATTTTACCGGAGCGATCCGTTTGGTGCAATCTTCGTTGGAGCACCAGATCACTGAAAATTCAAACATGGCGCAGGCTTATCGCGCTGCCGATAATTCTTTCATCAAAGAGAGCAACAAATTCTTATATCGCGATCCCGAACATCCGGATGATGAGCCTCAGGTGGTATTACCAAAAGGTGGTTTTTACAATCGTACGGATAACAGGATGTTGAACTGGAGCATTAGAAATCTATTGACATATACTAAAGATTTCAACCGCAACAACTCACTGAATTTAATGGGCGGTATGGAGATCAAGTCTACAGACCGACGCGTTTCCAATAACACAGGATATGGTTATCAATATAACAGTGGTGGTATTCCGTTTGTGGATTACAGAGCCTTGAAACAATTGCTGGAGGCCAACTTTAACTATTATGGCCTTGCAAATACCCGTGACCGCTTTGCGGCATTCTTTGGAAATGGTAGCTATACTTACAAAGGCCGTTATACATTAAACGGAACAGTGAGAGAAGATGGTTCCAATGGCCTTGGTAAATCAACCAAATCAAGATGGTTGCCAACATGGACAGTGGGTGGTGCCTGGAACGTCTTTAACGAACCTCTTATACATGATTTTCTTGCAAACAATAGTGTCAACCGCGTTAACGTTAGGGGTAGCTATGGTTTGAGTGCAGACTTCGGTCCTGCAAATAACTCTTCTGTTATTCTGAGCATGGAAACGAGTAAGAGACCAACATTGGCAGAGCAGGAGTCGGGTATGGACCTTGTAAGTTTGGAAAACAAGGATCTTACATGGGAGAAAAAATATGAAGGAAACGTTGGTCTTGATCTGGGTTTCTTCAAAGACAGATTAACGTTGGTTACCGACGTGTACAGAAGAAACAGCTTTGATCTTATAAGTCTTATTCCTACAGCAGGTGTAGGTGGACAGGTGTTCAAAGCCGCCAACTATGCTGATATGGAATCTCATGGTGTGGAGTTTACACTGGGCGGTAAGATCATTGTGCAAAAAGCATTTACATGGGCAGCAAATCTTACGTTCGGATATAACATCACTAAGATTACCAACATTAAAAGTCTGAGCCAGATTTCGGACCTCGTATCTCCACAAGGTGGTTCTTCACTCGGTTATCCTGTGCGTGCTATTTTCTCCATACCATTTAAAGGATTGGATCATTACAGTGGTGTACCAACGTTTACAGATGAGTCTGGTAACACAAACACAGATGTGTTCCTGCAAAGCAGCAACACTAGCCATCTTAAATATGAAGGTTCAGCAGATCCATTGTATACAGGCGGTTTGTCAAACGTGTTCACTTACAAAAGTCTTTCATTGAATATTTTGTTCGTTTACCAGGCTGGTAACAAGGTGCGTTTATCACCTGTGTTCGGTGCCTCTTACAGCGACATGAATGCAATGCCGAAAGATTTCATCAATCGTTGGGAAGCACCTGGTGATGAAACAAGAACAAATATTCCTTCCATCAGTGATTCACGTATTGTGTATTTCCTTGGAAGTTCATCACCGTACGGCAACTACAATTATTCAGATGTGCGTGTAGCAAGAGGAAGCTTTGTGAGATTGAAAACATTGGCTCTGACATATTCTTTGCCGGGACACCTTACAAAATCAATTGGCATTAATAACTCGTCACTAACATTTACAGGTAACAACCTTTGGTTAATGTTTGCCGACAAGAAGCTGAAAGGACAAGACCCTGAGTTTGCTAACTCTGGTGGTGTAGGATCTCCTGTGTTTACACAGCTATCACTAGCATTAAAAATCGGGTTCTAAAAATAAATTGTTGCCAGTTGCCGGTTACCAGTTGCCGGCAACAGGCAATTAGATAACTGGTGACTAGAATTTTTGATAATAACGAGCATGAAAAAGTCTATAAATATTGCGCTTATCGTGTTGAGTGTTGTTGGGTTATTCGGTTGTAAAAAGTTTTTATCTGAACTGCCTGATAACCGTGTGGATATGGACAACCCATCAAACATCACGGTGGATAACATTTCAGCGATATTGGTAAATGCGTATCCAAAAGCCAACTACATGGGCTTTTGCGAAGCAATGTCTGATAACGTAGATGACAAGCTGGGCGGTAGTCTGGTGTTGTCAAATTTTTATCCGTATCAATTTGCGGATGCGAATAACAATCACTCGCAGGACATGCCCACCTCTTATTGGGATGAGTGTTATAAAGCAATTGCTTTGTCTAACCAGGCATTGGAAGCGATAGGCAAGGCAACGAATCCTAAAACTTTTAACGCGCAAAAAGGAGAAGCATTAGTGGCAAGAGCATATGCTCACTTTATGCTGGTAAATCTTTTTGCAAAAACATATGATCCTGCAACAGCGAGCACAGATCCTGGCATTCCATATGCAACAAAACCAGAAACGATTGTATTTGGTCAATACACCAGAGGTACAGTTGCTTCCACTTACGACTCCATCAGAAATGATCTTTTGACAGGGATGTCGTTGATAAGTGATGATTCCTATACTGTTCCTAAATATCATTTTACAAAAGCCGCTACGAACGCATTTGCAACACGCTTCTATTTATTTAAGCAGCAGTACGACAGCGCTGTGGTGTTTGCATCAAAAGTTTTCCCGAGTGGTGACTTTGCTTCCAACATGCGTCCGTGGTTAACCACATACAGAAAGCTTACGTATTATGCGCTTCAGCAGCAGTATACGCAGATCGACCAAAAAGCAAATTTGCTACTGGTAGAAACTTTGTCCAACTGGGCAAACAGCTTTTACGCTTATCGTTTTGGTTTTACACCCGCACTGCAAACAACCATTTTGGGTAAAAATATTGCCAATGGTTACTATCCTTACATGGTGTACGGAAATTCGCAAGTGTTGAATATTCCAAAGTTCTATCCACACTTTGTACAGACTGGTTTAAATGCAAATACAGGATATAACTATACCACGATCCCATTGTTTACAACAGAAGAAGTTTTGCTTAGCAGAGCAGAAGCATATGCAAAGCAACAGAAATACGATCTGGCTTTAGCAGATCTAAACACATTTGCGAGTCAACGCATTTATAACGGGATTGATGATAATGGAGACCCAATTCCTTACGATCCTGCAAAAAATATCATCACTATCGATTCGGTTAATAAGTATTATCCTAAAGGAGATATTCAGACAAAAGTTATCACGGCGATTCTGGATTTCAAACGTGCAGAGTTTTTGTTCGAAGGTTCAAGATGGTTTGATATCCTTCGCTACAAGATGGAAGTGAAGCACAAATACATGGTAAGCAATAAAGCAAGCGACTCTACAGTGTTGAAGGTTGACGATAAACGCAGATTGATTCAATTGCCGGATGCTGCTGTGTTATCTGGTTTAGCACTTAATCCAAGAGATTCATCATAGTTAAATAATTAAAACCATTAACTGTTTTCACTGCCTTTGAGAAATGAAAACTTCAATTAAGAAGATATGAAACTGAATAGAATAATAACATTGTTAATGCTGGTGATCATGGCCGTTTCCTGCGGCAAGAAAGAGGATCTTGAATCTGAACTTCCTCCTATCAAAACACCGGACGTGCAACCTTTGCCACAAGATATCTGGATAAGAGATTCGCTGACTATTCCTTACAACATTGATGTAAAATATAAATGGGATGCGTTGGAGCTTGATCTTTATAAAACACTTGTTCCCCCTTATGAGTCTCAGATTGTACCATCGTTAAAGATTGTAAAAAAGATCTGGATCGACACTTATGTAGCGGAAGCAGGCGAAGATTTCTTTAAGTCGCTTTGCCCTAAGCAGTTTTTGATGGTGGGTAGTGCCAACTACGAAACAGATGGTACGGTGATATTGGGTACTGCAGAGGCAGGGCGAAAAGTTGTGTTATATAATATTAATAATCTTACAACAACTAAACCTGCAACTGTTACGGATCTTATGCATGTTATCGAGCATGAGTTTACACACATCCTGCACATGAATGTGAGATACCCTACGGAGTTTAAAACGCTAACACCGATATACACAAGTACGTGGTTAAACTTTACTGCTGCACAGGCAAATGCGCAAGGATTTATAACACCATATGCCATGAACTCTGCAGATGAAGATTTCGCAGAAACAGTTTCAAAAATGCTTACCATGAGTAAAAGCGATTGGGATAAAACCATTAACAGTATTACATCCCAGACTGGTCGCGATGCATTAAGAGCAAAGGAAAACATTGTGGTGAACTACTTCAATGATATCTACAATATAGATTTCTATGCTTTGCAGGCAAGAACGGTACAGGCTATAAACGAAGTGACATCACATTAATCCAAACAAAAAATTAAGGTTTGAAGTCGCTATTCAAATCTCAAATCTCAGATTTCAAATATGAAGCTAACCAATTCTATACTATGCGCTGTCCTAACATTATTGTTGTTCAGCAGTTGTAAAAAGGATTATGATAAATCTGTTTTTGAACAGCTTCCGCAGGAGCGTTCCGCAGAAATGTTGAAAGATTATAAAACGATACTTACGTCTGCACCTTACGGATGGCAGGCATATATCTATCCGGGATCTGGTGGTCTTGCGAGCACGTTCTTGTTCAAGTTTGATAGTACGAACAGGGTAATCACTAATTGCGACCTGGGACCATCTACTATTACAACACCAATGGAAAGCAGCTACAGTCTGCGTGCATTGCAAATGACCACTTTGGTTTTTGATACATATAGTTATTTGCACCTGCTGGCAGATCCTAACGATAAGGTGATGGGAGGAACGCGTGGGCAAGGGTTTTATTCTGACTATGAATTCTATTTCATGGGCGTATCTGCTAACAAAGACACCCTTTATATGGAAGGTGCACAAAAGGGTATGCCCTTAACACTCGTTAAAGTTACAGATGACAACAGAGCCGATGTGGAGCAAGGTTTTGACAAGGATGGTGGTGCGAAAATGGCCGATATGCAATATCGCATACATTCTTACTTAGGCTCTACCATGTTTATTAACATGCAAATGCAGGATAACAAGCAGATAAGTTTTATTTATAATGGAGGAAGCTCGATGTATTTCCTTTATCAAAATGATACTACCGGTAAAATTGTGGGACAAAGTACTTTATTCAGTTATACTGCTAAAGGCATTCACTTCCGCGACTCTGTAAAGTATAAGAATGTTGCTTTTACAGACATGGTCTGGAACCAGGGAACGAATAATGGTTTTTATGTTGATGGCATTTTTAATACTTCAAAAACAAGTAACACACCGGATTTTCCAATGTCATCTTTGGTAGGAACATTGTTCCAGGCACTGTACCAACTTGGTGGTTTTCCTGATCAAAGTGCAACCGCTGTCTCTCCATCTTATAAAGATATTTTTAAGGGAATAAACGATTCCTTAAACAGTAAGGGATACACCTTTGGTGAGCTTTCTTATTTGTTCAGCCCATCAAAAAGTGAAATGACCATTTATTTTGGTATGAATAAAGATGGGTCTGCTTATTACGGAACATACACCTATAGCTTCGCTTTATCCAGCGATGGGAAAACCTATACGTTTAAATATAAAAGCGAAGACCCTGGAGGACAGGTTATGAGATTTGCGATGGCGCCACTGCTTAAGTATTTCGAAACCGGAAGCCAAAAACTCACACTGGATTATTACTCTTCAGCCTCATATGGTATGCTGGCGCAGTTTAAAAGCATAGATGATCCAAATTTCTTTTTTGTACTGATACCATACTAAGAACAATTAATAACCCTGATAATAAAAAATATTAGATAGAAATGAAAGTGAGGAATCTATTTATAATCATCGTAATGGCAATGCTGTTCGTTGCTCAAAAAGCAACAGCGCAATGGAGCAGTGAGGCCTCTGTAAATACTAACACAGTTACAGCGTCTATCACATCGTCGGATCGTCCTGATATAGCTGCATCTACAACTGACGGAAGTTTTTTTGTGCGTTGGGTACAATTCGATCCTCAGGGGAGGTATCACTATAGCATGTATGTTCAAAAAATGGACAAGAAAGGACGCAGGATGTGGGGTGAAAGTGGCATACGCATAGACACTCTTATGGGTGGAGGAAGATATAAAGATGCGATGACCGTTGATAAAAAAGGCAATTTGATAGTCGCTACGCAAAACACCCGGATCGATCAATACCGTCAATTTCCTGTGGTATACAAGATCGATGGAACTTCAGGGCAAACGACATGGACCGCTAATATTGATTCGGTTGCCGGGGAAAACGACTACCAGGGCATAGGGCCCACATTGGCAATTACTAATTCAAACGATGTCATTGTAAGCTGGAACATGAGCATTATGGTAGGTGCCGGGACCCGTGATGGCGTATATATGCAAAAAATAAACGGGAACACTGGAAAGTTCGCATGGCCTTCACGCGTTACCATACAGGATGATATTTCCATGATGGGACTTTTCCCGCAGCCTATTGTGATAAGCGACAACAGTGTTATTGTTACCTGGGAACACAGACCTGCTGGTAGTTCCGGTTCTACACCATTCAATTTATCCGCGCAAAAATATAGTATAGACAATGGGAAAGCAGTTTGGGCAAGACCTACAGAATTGTCGCCTGCCAATCCTGTAGCTCCGGGAGGCCCATCTAAATATTACAATGATGGAAAAGGTGGCGTTATTGTTAGTTATATTAAAACAGGTATTACAGGCGCAGAGATATATGCGCAGCGTATTGATACAGCAACTGGGTTAACCAAGTGGGGCGCAGATTCAAAGCTCGTTGCAAGAAATACAGTAGGCGCATCAAGTAATGATGCCGGAACAGCCTACGATACTGTAACCAATAAATTATGGTTTGCAGTTATGAATGATGTTCCCAACGGAGGCATCAACGGAGATTGGATTTATCTGCAGGGCCTTGACCTCAACGGTAAGTTGATCTATGGAGATAGCTCCAAAGGCCCGCAAATACTTCCTTTAAGTGATGGACGCCCTCAAACATCAAGACAAACAATCGGTATGAGAAATACCGGCGATGGTTTGTTAATGCTTTACGCAGAAGGTGTTGCTCCTGCAAAAACTTTTATTAAGGCTACCAAGATAGACTATACCGCGAAAATGACATGGACCGGTTTGGGTGATTCTATTATTACGGTTTCTTCTGTTGCAGATTTAAATGCAGGAATGCTTAGTGATTATATTCCTGTAGACAGCCAGTTGGTAATTGCAATGAGTACTGACGCAGGAGTTCAACTCGTGCAAAATGTCAAGAATAGCAGAGCAACTGGAGGTTCACTCGGTAATGGTACGCTTAAACAAACAACAAATTTTGATACGACCACGCTTGTTATTACATACGGCGATGCGGTGCCTTATCTTGGCGGTACTTCTAACACGGGTATTCTTCCTGAGTACATCGTCGATAACCCCGACGTTGCTGAAGTGGATGAGAACAACAATATCGTGGCCCTGGCAGCCGGTACCTTCCACGCTAAGGCTTATTTCCCCGGAACAGATGTTTATGTATCTAAAACCAGTTTGTCTAAAACCATCATTGTAAAGAAAAAGCAACTGACCGTTATCGCTGAGAATAAATCCATTGAATATGGTCACGACATACCTCAGTTAACGATGACGTTTCATGATTTCATAAACGGTGATGATGTAATGAGCTTTACAAAATTACCAACCATCGTTACACCTGCCGTTTCAAAATCACCTATAGGTGTTTATCCAATCACGCTACAAGGTGGAGTGTCTTCAAAATATGAACTGGCATTGGTAAATGGCATAATGACTATTTATCCTTCGTCAGGTTCTGAGAAAGATAAGCTGGAAGCGTATTGCAGCAGCTCAAGCACATTGCAGGTAAATATCTATTCTACAACGCAGCAAAGCGGTATACTACAATTGATCGATATGTCAGGAAAAATGCTGTGGTCACAACAAATTGACGTCCCTAATTCAATTACGAATTTCCAGATACCGGTTTACACGCTGAACCCTGCTATATACGTAGTAAGGTTTGTTGGTAAAGCAACAGTGCTGGATCAGAAAGTGAAAATTAAATAAGCTCATTTCTCAAGTATATTCTAATGAACTATATACATAAAAAAATATTCAGAAGGTTAGTGATCGTTGCAGGGGTATTGTCTGCAAACAATATGATGTCATTTGCTCAAACGCCCGTGCAGGTAACTACAACAGCAGTGCCCTTCCTGCAAATTACTCCTGATACACGCGCGGGCGGTATGGGTAACATGGGCATAGCAACAAGTGCCGATGCGGACGCTATGTTTCACAATTTGTCTAAAACTGTTTTTAATGAAGACAAAGGAAACGTATCCCTTAATTATACTCCATGGTTAAGGAATGCCACTTCAGGCATTTCATTTGTAAGTGCCGCTGGTAATTATAAACTGAACGAAAACCAGGCCGTATCTGCTTCCTTGCGATACTTTAATATGGGCGACGTTCCGGTTACAGATTACACAGGGAAAAGACTGGGCATTTACAGACCCAATGAATTTGCATTTGATCTTGGTTATTCAAGAAAGCTCTCAGAAAAATTCTCCATCGGCATAGCGGCGCGATATATCTACTCCAAACTTGCTGACGGTTCTGTGAATGGCGTTAACTACACTGCAGGAAACGCTTTTGCGGGTGATATCTCAGGGTTTTATAACGGTATAGACAACGAGGGAAATGGTTTTACAGCAGGAGTGGCATTGTCAAATCTCGGATCGAAAATAGGTTATACCGGCAATGCAAATGAAAAGGCTTTCCTGCCTGCAAATGCGGGTATCGGTGCTGCCTATACAAAGAAATTTGAAGGTGAGCATAAACTGACATTTGGTATTGAGGCTAATAAACTACTAGTGCCTTCTGCGCCAGCTACAGAAGCTGAAATGCAGGACTATTATAACAAAGGAGTGATGCAAAGCTGGTCAGAATCCTTCGGTAATACTGCATACAAATTGGGTGCGGGCGTAGAGTACACTTACAACGATATGTTCAATCTTAGAGTGGGCTACACATTTGACGGCGATGATATTGGTAACAGCAAATACATAACTGCAGGTGCAGGGCTGAAGTACGAATGCTTCGGGCTGAATTTTGCTTACCTCATGCCATCGGGTGCTACTAAGACACAAAGCGCAATGGCCAATACACTTCGCTTTGGATTAGTATATCACTTTGAAAATAAAAAATAGCACAACAGAGACAACTGATTTAACACCTATAAATTTTACACGCTAACAAAAACTAACAACATGCGAAAATCACACTTTAGAAAAGGCATCATGCCACTGGTTGGATTAGTGATGATCCTTTTTACCACTGCGACAAGTGCGCAGATGACAAAAGTTGTTTTGTCCGGACCTACTATTACACCAGGCACACGTGTAATGGCAAAAAATGAAGGAGACGCAATAGGTAATACTGAACTTAAGGTTACCGTTACTGGTGGTTATACACCAGGTACAGTATATGTTTGGAAAAAAGACGGCATTATTATATCAGGCGCTACAGCTGCTAACTACGCTTTAAACGTATTAACAACAACAGATGCAGGTACCTATACTTGTACTGTAACACGTGCCAATAGTTCTACTGATCCTACTACTGTAACAATGGATGCAGACAGCGTTTGTATTTTGCAGGTTAGCAACGCTAATATTACCCAAGTGCCTTTTAAAAGCCCTTTATACAGATCTGGTGCAAGACCGCCGTTTACGATTTATACACCTGGTACAGTAACAAATGTTTCAGAATCCAATCTGAATCAAACTTTAGGAAAAATAACAGCGATAGATACTGCTGCTTATGGATATACAAAAGGGCCCGTAACTCCGGGCAGTAAGGCTTCTTCTGCAAGATGGTTTAGAAACGGTGTGGAAATTAATGGCAGTACTCCAGGATTTACGGCATCTGACTTTACATGGGCTGTTAATCAGGGGCCTACCTTAGCTCTTACAACCAGCAATACAAAGCCTTCAACAGATCCTAACGGAGATCAATACTACTGCATATTAACCAACAGTAAAGGAAGCACCACTACCGACGCATTTAACGTAGCTATTGTTAGTTCTACAGCTGTTCCAACTGTCACTCAGATAGACTCAAAAGCTGCTCCTGCAGACCCTACCACCATTGTGTACGATACGATGTTTTTGGGATCAACAATAGACTTCTTAAATATAAATGCGTCCAATGCGCTAACCTACCAATGGTACAGAGGTGCATATCCGAATGGCACTGCCATTAACGGAGCTATAGGTTCAAAATATGTCCCTGCGTCCGGTATATGGACTGCAGCTGATGCTGATACTTATTATTTGAAAATGGTAAATGGATCAACTGCTTCATCTCCATCTGCACTTAGTAACCCTATTCAAATAGCAGTTCTTGATCCGGCAGTTACCAAAACTATTACCATAGTTACAAATCCTAAGGATTTAACTATGGCAGAAGGAGACACTTTGAAACTAAGTATAGTTGCAAGTATAGTAAAACAAGGTAACAATAGCTATCAGTGGTATGCCAATGGCAATCGTATACCGTCAGGAAGTGGTTCGGATTTAGCTCTTGCACTTACAAGTGTTAGCGATACCGGTACCTATTACTGTAAAATGTACAATGAAGTAGATTCTCTAACATCAGCAACTGTGAGGGTTACAATGACCAGAGAGCCAATTCCTTTGTTTAATAACCTTGCAGACGTTTACGATGGTGTTAACAATCTGCTGTCTCCTCGAATGGAAATAACTGTAAAAGGCGTGTTGAGTGAAACACTTACGACCTGGCAGGCGGTTGATAGCAAAGGCACAATAATTCCTCTGACAATGGATGAAATTGCCAGTAGGCAAACACACCGTTTGTATTCAGTGACCGGAAATAGTGCATTACCAGTAGGTAAATACACCATTCGTGTAACAAATGCAGACGGAACACTTGTTGTGGAAAAAGCGGTGGAAATAAAATAATTCAACTATACCATTTCAAAATATAATTATTATGAAACTGAAAAATATTTTCGCCGGAACACTTGCGTTTTGCATGATTGCGGCAACAATTACTTCCTGTAATAAAAAAGACAGCCCTGCGCCATTGCCTGTTAATCCAACGCTATCTAAAACAAGTATTGCAATGGAAATTAACAGCACAGACTCTATCACTATCTCTGGCGGTAAGGCCCCGTATACAGTTACGGTGTCTGATGCTTCAAAACTTACAGCAACATTGTCTGATACAAAAATCGTATTAACAACAAACAGCAAAACAGCTTCTTCAACTGCACCTGTTACTATTACAATTACAGGTGCTGATAAAGGCGTTTCAACAGCTACAATTACCATCGGCGATCCATATGTGGATGCAAAAGCAAACAGCAAATTCCGCTTCGAACAGAGTGGTGCATCCGCTTTGGCCACTATCGTAGCAAACGACAGTTTAATAGCAGGTTTTGGTTACAATCACGTTTACCGCGATAATGGTAAAATGTTCGGTTCAACAAAAGCTAAGTACGGTTGGGCATCCGGCGATGGCAAAAATTTCCTTTTCCTGGAAGTAAACGGGGACGTTAAAGCGCCTGGTCAAAAATCAGGCAGCAGATTATATATAAGAAAAAATGGTGGCACGCCGGCATGGGTTGACTGCAGCAAAGCAGAAGTTATTCAATCTGCTTCAGGCATCACCTGGATCACCTTCCAATTACAAGACGGTACGAAAGGACTTGTCGTACAGCCTTGGATACAATAGTAATTAGAAATTAGGAGTTAGGGAGTTAGAACGTAATCGCTAAAATCTTTATGGTTAAGGCTATAGCGATAATTATCAATCTGTTACGCAAGTCTAACTCCTAATTTCTAGTTTTCTCATACATGTGTTCTCTTCAATTGCCAAAAAGTGGGCAGGTAAGGATATATAATAAAGTTGCCAATTAGGACTCCTGAACCGGAATGTTGCGATTTCTATTGAAACATTTCTAATATTGGTACTTTAAACTATAATCCCTACCTTTGCCCACTATTTATTTTGGGTTTAATGGGTAAGTTTTCCTCGATTTTATTGATAAAATGTTGATTTTGAGATCATTTTGATTATATCAAATTGGTTCTCAATATTTTATTGTATACAGGAAAAACTCTTAAATCAGGAACATAAACACAATCTGCAGATTAATTTATGGCTATTAAAAAAGAAAATCGTCCCAGGGCTACGTTCTCCAAAATCACAATTGGCCTTGCATCTCCGGATTCTATTCTTGAAAGAAGTTATGGTGAAGTGCTGAAGCCTGAAACTATTAACTACCGTACGTACAAACCTGAAAGAGATGGTTTGTTCTGCGAAAGAATTTTCGGGCCGGTGAAAGATTACGAATGTGCGTGCGGTAAGTACAAACGCATTCGTTACAAGGGAATCGTATGCGACCGTTGCGGCGTAGAAGTGACCGAAAAGAAAGTGCGTCGTGAGCGCATGGGCCACATTAAACTAGTGGTACCTGTTGTTCACATTTGGTATTTTAAAAGCCTCCCTAATAAAATTGGTTACCTGCTCGGTATGAGCTCCAAGAAATTGGAAACCATTGTTTACTACGAGCGTTTCGTAGTAATCCAGCCAGGCATCCGCGCAGACAAAGGTCAAAACTACGGTGACCTGTTAACTGAAGAAGAATATCTTGAAATCCTGGATACTCTTCCAAAAGATAACCAGTATCTGCCAGATGATGATGCTAACAAATTCATCGCGAAAATGGGAGCGGAAGCTGTTCACGATCTGTTACAAAGAATAGATCTTGACCAATTGTCTTTCGATCTTCGTAACGCTGCGGCTAACGAAACTTCTCAACAACGTAAAGCCGACGCCTTAAAACGTTTGAGCGTAGTAGAAGCTTTCCGTGATGCAAACACAAGAATCACTAACCGTCCTGAGTGGATGGTAATGCAATACATTCCTGTAATTCCACCGGAATTGCGTCCGTTGGTTCCACTGGATGGCGGTCGTTTTGCATCTTCAGATCTGAATGACCTTTATCGTCGTGTAATCATCCGTAACAACCGTTTGAAACGTTTGTTGGAGATCAAAGCTCCTGAGGTAATCTTACGTAATGAAAAACGTATGCTGCAGGAAGCCATCGACTCATTGTTTGACAACAGCCGTAAATCAAATGCTGTAAAAGCAGAAGGTGGACGTGCGTTGAAATCTTTGAGCGACGTGTTGAAAGGTAAACAAGGTCGTTTCCGTCAAAACTTGTTGGGTAAACGTGTTGACTATTCCGGTCGTTCTGTAATCGTTGTAGGACCTGAATTGAAAATTCACGAGTGCGGTCTTCCAAAAGACATGGCAGCGGAATTGTTCAAACCATTTATCATCCGCAAGCTGATTGAAAGAGGTATTGTAAAAACAGTAAAGAGCGCCCGCAAACTGGTAGACAAAAAAGAAGCTATCATTTGGGACATTCTTGAAAACATATTGAAAGGACACCCGGTAATGCTAAACCGTGCACCAACACTGCACCGTTTGTCAATCCAGGCGTTCCAGCCAAAATTAGTTGAAGGTAAAGCGATTCAATTGCACCCTCTCGTAACATCAGCGTTCAACGCCGATTTCGATGGTGACCAGATGGCGGTTCACGTTCCATTGAGCAACGCCGCAGTTCTGGAAGCACAATTGTTGATGCTTTCTTCACACAACATTCTTAACCCGCAAAATGGTACGCCGATCACCCTTCCTTCTCAGGACATGGTACTCGGTCTGTACTACATCACTAAGGGTAAAAGAACCAACGACAAAGAAACATTGCGCGGTGAAGGCATGGCGTTCTATTCTGCAGACGAGGTAATCATTGCTTACAATGAAAACCGTATTGACCTGCATGCTTGGATCAAAGTGAAATCAACCGTGCGTAATGCAAAAGGCGAACTGGAAAAGAAACTGATCGAAACTACAGTAGGTCGTATCTTGTTCAACCAGTTTGTTCCGGTAGAAGTTGGTTTCATCAACGCATTGCTGACTAAAAAGTCTTTGCGTGAAATCATCGGTGATATCATCGAAATCACCAACGTTCCAAAAACAGCTAAATTCCTTGATGATATCAAGCAACTTGGTTTCCGTATGGCGTTCCGTGGTGGATTGTCGTTCAACCCACAGGATTTGATCATTCCGGATGCAAAAGAAGAATTGCTTGAACAAGCTAAAGTTGAAGTTGACGAGGTTTGGGATAACTACAACATGGGTCTTATCACAAACAACGAGCGTTATAACCAAATCGTAGATATCTGGTCAAGAGTAGATACGCGTATCACAGAAACGTTGATCCGCGAAATGCAGAATGATAAACAAGGGTTCAACTCAGTTTACATGATGCTTGACTCAGGTGCCCGTGGTTCTAAACAACAGGTAAAACAGCTTGCAGGTATCAGAGGTTTGATGGCTAAACCAAGAAAATCAGGCTCTACAGGTTCTGAGATCATTGAGAACCCGATCCTTTCAAACTTTAAAGGAGGTCTGAACGTATTGGATTACTTCATCTCTACGCACGGTGCCCGTAAAGGTCTTGCCGATACAGCGTTGAAAACAGCCGATGCCGGTTACTTGACCCGTCGTCTGGTTGACGTTGCACAGGATGTTGTAATTACAGAAGAAGATTGTGGCACATTGCGTGGTATCGCTACTTCAGCATTGAAAGATAATGAAGATGTGATCGAACCACTAAGCGATAGAATTGAAGGTCGTACTTCATTACATAATGTATACGATCCTGCAACAGAAGAGCTGATCGCTGAAGCAGGTAAAGAAATTACTGCTTCTGTTGCGAAAAGAATCGAAGAAGTAGGTATCGAAACAGTTGAAATCCGTTCCGTATTGACTTGCGAAAGCAAACGCGGATGTTGCGTTAAGTGTTATGGTAAAAACCTTGCAACAGGTTACCTGGCACAAAAAGGTGATGCAGTTGGTATCATCGCAGCACAATCAATCGGTGAGCCTGGTACACAGTTGACACTTCGTACCTTCCACGTGGGTGGTGTTGCCGGTTCTGCATCAGTTGAATCTACTTTGCCAGCAAAATTCGACGGTACTATCCAGTTCGACGGTTTGCGTACTGTAACAACAGAAAATAAAGAAGGTGAAAAAGTACAATTGGTAATCGGCCGTACAGGTGAGGTTCGTATCATGGATGTTAAAAACGATCGTTTGTTGATCACAAGTAACGTGCCTTACGGTGCTACCTTGTTGGTAAAAGATGGTCAGAAAATAGCCAAAGGCGAACCAATCTGCTCATGGGATCCATACAACAACGTAATCGTTTCTGAGATCAATGGATCTGTGAAATTTGATAACGTTCTTGAAGGCTTCACTTACCGTGAAGAAGCTGACGAGCAAACAGGTCACCGCGAAAAAGTGGTTATCGAATCAAAAGATAAAACCAAATTGCCTTCTATCGGAATTGACGGAAAGGAATTCAAATCATACAACTTGCCTGTTGGCTCTCACATCGTAATTGACGAAGGTGAAGAAGTAAAAGCAGGTCAGGTGTTGGTGAAAATCCCTCGTGTACTTGGTAAATTGAGAGATATCACGGGTGGTCTGCCACGTGTAACTGAGTTGTTTGAAGCTCGTAACCCGGCAAACCCTGCAGTAGTATCTGAAATTGATGGTGTGGTTTCATTTGGTAACATCAAACGTGGTAACCGCGAAATGATCGTGGAAGCAAGAGACGGTGTTGTTAAGAAATACCTTGTACCTCTTACACGTCAGATTCTTGCACAAGATGGTGACTTCGTAAAAGCAGGTACTCCATTATCTGATGGTCAGGTTGCTCCTTACGATATCTTGAATATCAAAGGACCTTACGCAGTACAAGAGTATGTTGTAAACGAAATTCAAGAGGTTTACCGCTTACAGGGTGTACGTATCAACGACAAACACATCGAGGTTATTGTACGTCAAATGATGCGTAAAGTAACCATCGTTGATCCAGGTGATACTAAATTCCTTGAAGACGATACTGAAGATAAATTTGACTTCATGATCGAAAACGACTGGATATTTGATAAGAAAGTTGTTACAGAAACAGGTGAAAGTACTAAATTGAAAGCCGGTCAAATTGTTAGCCTGCGTGATGTAAGAGAAGAGAACTCCATCTTGCGTCGTTCAGATAAAAAACTGGTTGAATTCCGCGATGCTAATCCTGCAACATCTCAACCGTTGTTGCTGGGTATCACAAAAGCATCATTGGGTGTACAAAGCTGGATCTCAGCGGCGTCCTTCCAGGAAACAACCAAAGTATTGTCATCTGCAGCGATCATGGGTAAAACCGATGATATGCTTGGCTTGAAAGAAAACGTAATTACTGGACACGCAATCCCTGCGGGTACTGGTCTGCGTGACTTTGAAAACATGATCGTAGGTAGCAAGGAAGAATATGAATTGCTGCAAACTACTCGTGAAGCCATGACTTTTGACGACGAAGAATAATTATTAAGTTCTTTATAGTTTTTTAAAAGGTAGGAAGTGTTAAAACTTCCTACCTTTTTTTGGTAGATGACTGCTGAATTATATGTTTGCTATGTGAAACGGCGGTAATATTTACAGAAAGGCTTTATTTTTTTCTAATAATCATGTTGCGTTTAATCTCCGAAAGTGTATCTTCGGCACCGGTTTTTCTTTAGGTAAATAATTAGAATCCGTTTATCTATTTTACAAATTCCTTAAAATAGATAACAAGAAATTAATTTAAAAATTATCATGAAGCATCTCTCTACAATTTTAAGTGTTATTGCTCTCGCTCTGATAGCTGTGCTTTTTTACTTCCAGTTTGCAAACAAAAAAACTCACACTGAAAGTCATGCAGGCCCTGCGGAAAAAGACAACAGTTTCAAAATGGCTTACTTCGATATCGATTCTTTGCAAAACAATTATCAATACTATAAAGATGCTCTTGATGAATTGAAAGCTAAAGAGCAATCAATGAATAACGAATTGCAATCCCTGGAAAAATCTTACCAGAGAAAAATTCAGGAATGGCAGCAACGCGGTTCATCCATGAGTCAATCTGAAGCAGAAGCAGCAAACAGGGAATACCAGCAAATGCAGGCGAATTATCAGCAAAGAAGAGGTATGCTGGAGCAGCAGATCGGTAATTTACAAATGGAGAAAAGAAAGAACATTAAAGAGAAAATTGAAGCGTTCCTGAAAGACTATAACAAAGACAGAAAATACGCCTACATTATTTCTTATGAGCCTGAATTGATGTTTTACAAAGATTCAGCTTATGACATCACAGGTGATCTTATTAAAGGTCTTAATGCCGGATATCAACCTGTAAAGAAATAAGCAGCCAATAAATAGTAAAAAAATGCGTTCTCAACGGGACGCATTTTTTTATGTCCATTTAATACCGGGATATATGATCGCTCCATCCTTAAAATCTTAAACATGAGCTTACCAATTTACGTTGTCGATGCATTTGCAGAGAAATTATTCCAGGGCAATCCTGCGGCAGTTTGTCCTCTTCAGGAATGGTTGCCGGACGATGTAATGCAGAAGCTGGCATTTGAAAATAACCTTTCAGAAACTGCTTTTTTTGTAAAGGAAGAGGAGCATTATCACATTCGCTGGTTTACGCCTGACTTTGAGGTAGATCTCTGTGGGCACGCGACTTTGGCAAGTGCTCATGTAATATTCAATTTTATCGCTAAGAAAGCCAAAACCATTACATTCAATTCCAAAAGTGGCATACTAACCGTAACAAAAACTGACGAAGGTTTAATTCAACTTGATTTTCCTGCACATGTTGCCGAACCTGTAGACAGTGCAAACCCAGCTTTGATAAAGGGTTTGAGTATTATTCCCCAGAAAATTCTCAAAGCGAAAAACTATTTGTTGGTGTACGAATCCGAAGAAGAAGTCAGAAAAATTGTTCCGGATTTTAACTTCCTGAACGCGTTGGGATCAACAAGAGTTATTGTGACGGCCAAAGGAGATTCAGTCGATTTTGTTTCCCGTTTCTTCGTTCCTAATTCTGTTATAATGGAAGATCCGGTTACAGGATCGGCCCACAGCACGCTGGTGCCATATTGGAGCAAAAAGCTGAACAAAACAACTTTTGTTGCCCGTCAATTATCGAAACGCTCTGGCACTTTGTATTGCGAATATGCGGGAGACAGAGTGTTGATGGCAGGGAACGCCGTACTTTATTCTAAAGGAGAGTACTTTCTGGAGCAACTATAGCACATCAATCAAGCCATTATTGGGAATACTTTTTGTTATTTAAACGCTACCTTTATTGAAGATGCCTCTGATTGGGTAACAGCAATTGTATAACTGAATTATCGTATGCTTGGATTAACTATACTGGGAAATAATTCCGCGCTACCGGCTTTTGACAGGCATCCAACCGCGCAAGTGCTTACGTTGGAAGATCAGCTTTTCTTAATAGATTGTGGCGAGGGCACACAAATGCAGCTCGCTAAATACAAAATAAGAAGGAGCCGCATCAACCACATTTTTATCTCTCATCTCCACGGCGATCATTATTTTGGTTTGATTGGTTTAATTACAAGCATGGGTTTACTCGGCAGAACCCAGGACCTGCATTTGTTTGGTCCAGAACCCTTGCAGGCGATTATAGATCTGCAATTAAAAGTTGCCGACACTGCACTGCCTTACCAACTCATTTTTCATCCTTTAAGAGGTGATGAAGTAATAATGCAGGAAGAAAAAATAAAAGTTTCCTGTTTTAAGGTTTCTCACAGAATAGATTGCTGGGGATTTCGCTTTGATCAGGTAAAAGCACCGCGCCGGATAAATCCTGACAATACCCGCAAGTATGAGATACCCGCAGCCTTTTATGAAAGATTAAAATGGGGCGAAGACTACACCACCAAAACAGGTGAGGTGATAAAAAATGAATGGGTAACAGAAGCTGCCCCAAGAGCAAGATCATACGCTTACTCGGCTGATACTATTTATAACGAAGCTCTTGTTGAAAAGGTTTATAACGTAGAAGTTCTGTACCACGAAACTACTTATCTAAAAGATCTCGAAGACCGCGCTGCACTTAGGTTTCACTGTACAACTACACAAGCGGCCACCATTGCGCTTAAAGCCAATGCAAGTCAACTACTTATCGGTCACTTCAGTTCAAAATATGAAACACTTGATCTTTTTGAAAAAGAGGCCAGGGAGGTATTTCCGAACACGTTGCTGGCGATTGAAGGTGTGACGTACAGGTTTTAGGAATTAGGAATTAGGAATTAAGAATTAAGAATTAAGAATGCTTTCTGTGCTACTTCCTTAGTAAAATATACTTTTCGTCTATTAAGAAAGATGATTTTCAGATACGTAGTTGCACCCGCAATTCTTAATTCCTAATTGTTAATTCTTAATTGAACTACGCATATTTCCTCACTTCCTTCGGATATACATTAAACATACTCTTAAAGCGCTTTGAAAAATAAGGAACATTCTTGTAGCCGAGACTGTGCGCAATTTCGTTAACGGAAACCATCTCTTTATAACGCAATAGTTCGTAGGCTTTTTTCAATCTTTCTTCATTATAAAAATCCATGAAGTTGCAGTTAAAATATTTTCTAAAGTTGCGTTGAAAAGTGGATTCTGTAATGTGAAATTTATTACAAATAGACTTAAGACATATTTGTGTTGCCTGCAATAGATTTTCCTTCACATAATTTCTTATCTCAATAATTTTTCCAAGCTCGGGTATTTTAACATCGAAATTGAAACTCTTTTCGATGTCCAATCTCTTTCTTAAATAAAAGGAAATTAGTTCGTTTGTATATGCATTGATGTCAAAATATGCCGCGGGGCCATCAGACTTATCAAAAGAGTAATCGAGTATCTTTTTTGCTGCTTTTATTTCATTCAGCGTGAGATCATTTTTGCAAAACAAATTATCTACGCTAAAAATTTTTTGCACTTGCTCCGATGCCTGGGGTGAGATATATCTTGTTTTTTCAATCAGCCAGCTCTTGTCAATAATCAGCCAAAGCCTTTTATTCAATTTATTGAGCGCCGGTTTTATAGTTAAACTCAGAGAATTATTGAACGATAAAACTTTGTTTGCTATTTCACCACTCGCGATGGTGCCGTTTTGATCTTCCATGGAAAAAGCAGTCTCGCCCGCCGAGATATCAAACAAGATAACAAGTTTGTCTTTAGACGAACTCTCTTTAATGAATTGGACAGGATGAAAAAACTCCTGTGTGCATGAGAGAATAGACAATCCCTTTGCCAGCTTAAAATATTGAATAGCTCCATTGCCGGAAGTGGATGATAAGCTAATTCTTTGTTCAGAAAACTTATAACCAAAAATTTGTGAAACGGAGCTTTTGACTAACTGTTCACTGGTTGTGATATCACAATCAAGTACGAATGGGATTTTAATAAGCATATGATAAGGTTAATAGCGTTCAAAAGCGCTGATTGTTTAACAATACAAAGAACAAAAAAACACAAAAGAAACCCTTTTGAAATAAGACAAGATTGTGTTGAAAAAGGAAGAAAACAGAGGTCTTCAAAAGCGCAAAAGCAGTTATAGATCAATCATCTGCTAGAAAAGGTTCAAAATGCGGAGAAAGCATTGCCTGCGGCCTCATCTGATACACCTTTGCATCAGGTAAGTATTTGGTCATAGGTTACTAATGGGAACCCTCCTTGTCTAAGGAGGGTTTATTTATTTTAATAACTGAGTAACTGAATAATTGAGAAGGACAATCGACGATTGTTGGATGTTATGTTTTCAAGCCTAATAACTTACAATCAACAACAAACAGACAGCCTCAACATTCCTCATAGATCAACTTTCTGATACAAAAAGTTCAAAACGCGGGGAAAACATTGAAACAGATATCACCCGCCGCATTTTTGCATCAGGTAAGTATTTGGTCATAGGTTACTAATGGGAACCCTCCTTGTCTAAGGAGGGTTTATTTTTTTTAATAACTGAATGACTGAATAATAGACACAGTTGATAGTTGTTGGTTGTTAGACTTTATTTTAGAATGGTCGTCATTGATGCCTAACAACTAACATCTAACAACGAACAACTTTTCACCAACTACACGTGCTGAAGTAACAACCTGATTCCAACAATCGTCAGGCAAACAGCCAATGCCTTAATAATCGTGGTTCCTTTTATTTTGTGGGATAAGAAAGCTCCGAGTTGAGCGCCGGCAATTACACCAATAGCAAGATAAATGATCATCTTGACCACGGCAGGGTCATCATAGCTTCCCTGGAAATAGTGAGTAACAACACTTATAACGGACATTATCGCAAGTATGAAGTGGGAAGTTGCAGTTGCAATGTGTACGGGAAATTGCAACCATTGCACCATCGCAGGCACGTGCACAATACCGCCGCCAATACCAAGAACAGGAGAAATAAAGCCAACAAAAACGCTTATGATAATTCCGATTGTTTGGTTGTAGGAATAGGAATATGTTTCGCCGGTGCTATCTGTAAGTTCATGATGTTTCCAGTTTCTTGAACGTCTGTCAGATGACGGCTTGTCGGCTCCATTTTTCTTATTTAAAAAAAGGAAAATGCCAACGGCGATAAGAATGATTCCAAACACAATTGTGAACACCTGTGGTGAAATATATTTGGTGACACGAACACCTAAAATCGACCCCGGAATAGTAAACAAAGCAAATAACAAACCCGCTTTAAAATCAATTCGTCCTGACCTTGCATAGGCAACTGAACCTGAAATGGCGTTGCAGGCAACAATGGCAATTGAAATTCCGGTTACAACATCCGGCGGCAACTGCGGAAACGCCAGTAATAATACCGGAACCAAAATAAATCCGCCTCCTGCACCAATTAATGTTCCCAAAGTGCCAATGATAAAACCTCCTAAAATAAGTACTATAAAATTGTCCATTACTAAGCAATCTTTTGTTTAACCGGTGCAACAAAATGCACATGCAGGGCGTGAAACTAAATGATTTTTTACTTCGTAAAAAGAATAAACAGACAATATTTTGATTCGGGAAATGAGTACGACACTGGCTGAAAAGTCTAGTAAACAAAGGGACTTTAGCCAAATGCAAGACAGTTAAGCACTATAGAGTAGTCTATAATTTCTAGTATTTTTATAGGAGTTAAGGAGGAATTTTTTGTATAGTGTACACTGTCAATCTTTTTCATCATAAAATTCCTCAAGAGATCCAAAATAAACTTCATCCCAACCTTCGATCATGTCTTCATAATCTTCGTCGGGAATATTAGTATGTCGAACCTCGACAGACGTACCTTTTTTGTGCGGATGTAAAATGAAAGTTACAATAGAATCAGCTTCCTGTTCACCAAAGTTCCATCGCTGAACAATTTTGCGCCCGGTTTCAAACTCGAGGTTTGTGCCTGAGATGGCATCGTTCCACAATGAAAATTCAGAGTTTGGCTCGGTGCTCATTTGCGCTGGTTCACCTGTCCACAGTTGAATAGTAGCGGGATTGGTAAGCGCTATATATACTTCTTCAGGTGGGGCAGGCAAGATGTAATATTTTTTATAATCCTTCATGTTGTAAAGATAGAGAGCAACTGAATAACTGAATAATTGAATAACTGAGTTTGCGACAAAGTCAGGGCCATTTGCGACTAGCAAAAATGAAAAACCAGCCGTGGCAAGGGTTTTAGAGCCGGTCTAGGAAATGTGTCGCGAATGCCCCTTCAGATTGTCTTTTTTGCCCATCACAAATTTCTGTTCCACAAAATACTTTTACATCAGAAACAGCGACACGCAAAATCAAACAACACAAAACCTTTTTTATGACACAGATTGTAGCATACTTAAACTTAAACGGAAAATGCGAAGAGGCAATGAATTTTTATAAAGATTGCCTGAACGCAGACCTCACTCTGCAAAGAGTTGGAGATACACCAATGGCAGCTCAAATGCCGGCAGAAATGCATGGTAAGGTTTTACATTCCATGTTGGTAAAGGATACCATCACCCTCATGGCTTCAGACATGAGAGGCAAAGACTTTGTGAAAGGCAACGACACTACTTTGCTTTTCAATTGCAGCAGCGAAGAAGAGATCACTAAGTACTTCAACAACCTTTCGGAAGGCGGCACTGTAAAACTGCCTTTGATGAAACAATTCTGGGGTGCTACTTATGGCGAACTTATAGACAAGTATGGCAAGGAGTGGGCGTTTAATTTCATGGAGGAAACAGCCAATTGAATAAGAGTTCTTAGTTGACGGTTGTTAGTTGTTGCCTTTATTATCGAGTAGTCCTCATTGAAGCCTAACAACTAATAACTACCAACAAACAACTTCCCATCAACTTTTTTAAACACATCAAACTTTTTTTATGAAACCGAAAACAATTAAAATCGTTTACTGGACACTAACAGTTATTTTCTCTCTGTTATTCATTATGGATGGCTTTGGAGGCATAACCCGCCAAAAAGATGGCCAGGAAGTGCTGAAACATCTTGGCTACCCAATGTACGCGCTTAGCATTTTTGGAATCGCCAAACTGCTGGGAGTAATTGCGCTTGTTCAGGATAAATACAAAACAATAAAGGAATGGGCGTTTGCCGGGTTTACTTTTAACTTCATTGGCGCGTTTATGTCAAGAGCTTTTGTGGAGGATGGAGCAGGCGAAACCATTTTTCCGTTGATCGTTCTCGCTGTATTTATGGTACTTTATTTTTACTGGAAAAAATACCAGCAGGTAAAAAACGTACGTACAACCACACAAATACCGGCACTGGCTTTATAACTGTTGGGTTTATAGCTAATTGTTTTGTGAAAAGATCCTGTGTTTGTGCACCGGATCTTTTTGATTTTTAAAGATTTTTACAAAATCTATCAATCAGTAGGAGTTTAAAATATGTTGATTTTCAATAGGATAACTATGTTCGGCCTTTGCAAAGCAATCTGCTCATAGAAACTATTTATACTTTTTTGTATAAATTCATTCGTATCTTTGCGCGATAATTGAAAATGATAAATTCTGAAGCGTATTTATGAATGATTCAAGCACAGATATAGAAAAAGCCGTCCTAAAGGAGTACGAATATGGTTTTGTGACCAATATCGAAGCGGATGAGGCTCCAAAGGGATTGAGTGAAGACATTATCAGATTCATTTCTGCGAAGAAAAATGAACCTGAATGGATGCTCGAGTGGCGCTTAAAGGCTTATAATCACTGGCTTAAAATGGAAGAACCAGAGTGGGCCAATGTGAAATATCCCAAAGTAAACTACCAGGACGTTATTTACTATTCCGCCCCAAAACAAAAGAAGAAAGTTGGCAGTTTGGACGAAATTGATCCTGAATTGAGAGAAACTTTCGAGAAGTTGGGCATTTCCCTTGACGAACAAAAAAGACTTTCCGGCGTAGCGGTAGATGCTGTTATTGACAGTGTTTCTATTGGTACAACTTTTAAGGCACAATTGGCAGAACAGGGAATTATCTTCTGTTCTATGAGTGAAGCGATCCAGGAGCATCCGGATTTGGTAAGAAAATACCTTAGCTCCGTGGTGCCTGTTACCGACAACTTTTTCTCTGCATTAAACTCAGCCGTATTTACCGACGGTTCGTTTTGTTATATACCAGAAGGCGTTCACTGCCCGATGGAACTTTCTACTTATTTCCGTATCAACGCTGAAAACACTGGTCAGTTTGAGAGGACCCTCATCGTTGCAGAAGCTGGAAGCTATGTTAGCTACCTTGAAGGTTGTACAGCTCCAATGCGTGACGAAAACCAATTGCACGCAGCAGTGGTTGAAATCGTGGCGATGGAAAAAGCTGAAGTAAAATACTCAACTGTTCAAAACTGGTACCCTGGTGATAAAAATGGTAACGGTGGTATTTACAACTTCGTAACCAAACGCGGTATTTGTAAAGGTGATTACTCTAAGATTTCCTGGACACAAGTTGAAACAGGATCTGCTGTTACCTGGAAATACCCAAGCGTAATATTAAAAGGTGATAACTCTGTTGGTGAATTCTATTCTGTAGCAGTTACCAATAACTATCAACAAGCCGACACAGGTACTAAAATGATGCACATCGGAAAGAACACTAAAAGCCGTATTGTATCAAAAGGTATTTCTGCGGGCCATAGTAATAATAGTTATCGTGGTTTGGTACAAGTAAGCAAGAATGCTGCTAACGCAAGAAACTTCTCTCAGTGCGATTCTCTTTTGCTAGGCGATAAGTGCGGCGCACATACGTTCCCTTACATAGAAGTGAAAAATAACACTGCTGTTGTGGAACACGAGGCGACTACTTCTAAGATAGGTGAAGACCAACTTTTCTATTGCAACCAAAGAGGTATCGATACTGAAACTGCAGTAGCACTGATCATTAACGGCTTTGCAAAAGAAGTGATGAATCAGCTGCCAATGGAGTTTGCCGTAGAAGCACAAAAGCTTCTGGCGATCAGCCTTGAAGGAAGCGTAGGATAATAGAGAATTGAAAGTGGAAAGTTGAAAATGAAGATCAACTTTCCACTTTCAATTTGAAACTTTCAATTGATATAAATAGTAAGTAAATTAAAATAGACACTAGTATTATGTTGACGATAAGCAATTTGCATGCGGGGATTGAAGACAAAAAAATTTTAAAGGGACTTAACCTTGAAATTAAAGCGGGTGAGGTACATGCGATCATGGGACCAAATGGTGCCGGTAAAAGTACTTTGGCTTCTGTATTAGCAGGAAGACAAGATTATGAAGTAACTGAAGGTTCAGTAGAATTTTTAGGAAAAGAACTACTTGAACTTGCTCCGGAAGAAAGAGCAGGTGAAGGTTTGTTTCTTGGTTTTCAGTATCCCGTAGAAATTCCGGGTTTAAGCACTACCAACTTCATCAAAACTGCGGTAAATGAAATTCGTAAATATCGCGGACAGGATACTTTGGATGCAGTAGCATTTTTGAAATTGATGAAAGAGAAAATGGCATTGATGAATATTGATCAAACGCTGTTGAGCCGTTCATTGAACGAAGGATTCTCTGGTGGTGAAAAGAAACGTAATGAAATTTTCCAAATGGCTATGATCGATCCGAAATTGGCTATCCTGGATGAAACTGACTCCGGTCTTGATATTGATGCTATCCGTATCGTATCTAATGGTGTAAATAAATTGCGCAGCAAAGACAACGCTGTTCTTTTGATTACACACTATCAAAGATTACTTGATTACATCGTTCCTGATTTTGTACACGTATTGTATAATGGACGCATCGTAAAATCTGGTACCAAAGAATTGGCTTTGGAACTGGAAGAAAAAGGGTACGATTTCATTAAAAATGAAATCAACGAAGACGAAGAAGTATCAATTGCGGAAAAACACTAAGACGGACAGATCATGAACATGACAGAACTTTTTAAAGATCAGTTTGCACAACTGCAGGCTGAAGATAAAGATAGCAAGCTGAGTGCCGTGCGTGAACAGGCATTTAGCGCTTTCAATAAATTTGGAATACCTACCGTGCGCCATGAAGAATGGAAATACACTCGCATTGGTACATTATTCGCTAAAGACTATAAATCACAGGTAAGTGGTAAGACTGATTTCACTGCAAAAGATGTTGACGCTTACCGTTTACCCGGACATACAGAAGCAAACGAACTCGTTTTTGTAAATGGTCAGTTTGCAGACAAACTTTCAACTATTCGCTCCAAAGATCTTATCGTATTGCATTTAGCAGAAGCTGCAAAAAATGAATACAGCGAGATCGTGTCAAAACATTTCGGACACAGCAGCGATTATTTGAAAGACGGCATCAATGCACTGAATACTGCTTTCGTAAAAGACGGCATTTTTATACATGTAAAAAGAAGCAAGATCGTTGATCTTCCTGTTTACATTTATAACATCACTGATGCTGCTGCTGAAAATATTTTAGCGCAGCCAAGAAGTCTTATCTATTTGTCTGAAAACGCGCAGCTGCAGATCATTGAAACATTTGCTACACGTGGTACAGAAGACAGCTTCACTAACCAGATAATGGAAGTGATCGTAGAAAAAGACGCAAGATTTGAATATTGCAAAATTCAAAACGACGCTGCAAATGCGAGCCAGGTGAGCACTACGCACATCAGGCAGACGGGTACGAGTTATGTGAACGCAATCATCGTTTCTTTGAATGGTGAGATCGTTCGCAACAATACAAACGTGGTAATGGAAGCGCCACATTGTGAAGCTCACTTATACGGTTTGTATTTTCAGAAAGGCAATAGCCACATTGACAACCACACTATCGTTGACAACGTAATGCCGCACTGCTTCAGCAATGAACTGTACAAAGGCATGATGGATGAAAACAGTACTGGTGTGTTCAATGGTAAAATTTTTGTAAGACAGCCTGCGCAAAAAACAAATGCCTTCCAGTCAAACAAAAACATATTGCTTTCAAACAATGCAAGCGTAAATACAAAACCTCAGTTGGAAATTTTTGCAGACGATGTGAAATGTTCACACGGTTGTACAATTGGTCAATTGGATGAAGAAGGTTTGTTTTACCTGCAATCAAGAGGTATTCCAGAAAAAATTGCAAAATCAATGTTGTTGGTAGGTTTTGCAAGTGATATTCTCGATAAGATCAATCTTCCACACATCCGCACATACGTGGATCACCTTGTTGCGGAAAGACTGGGGAATTAATTAACAATTTGAAGATTTGAAAATTTGAAAATGAGAGGTGCAGCCCTTTAAGTTGAGAGTTACACAACAATTTTCAAATTCTCACATCTTCAAATTTTCAAATTTTTCTTATGAACGTAGTTGCGGATTTACAGAAAGGACTAGACGAAGTGCTCGACGTATATGCGATCAGAGAGCAATTCCCGATACTTAAAAGACAAGTAAAAGGAAAGCCACTTGTTTATTTCGATAATGCGGCAACTTCTCAAAAGCCACAAGTAGTTATCGATGCATTAGTAGACTACTACACGAACTACAATGCAAATATCCATCGCGGCATTCACACACTTGCAGAAGAAGCTACAGCAGCTTATGAAGCAACTCGCGATACTGTTCAAAAATTTATAGGTGCGGCATCGAGAGAAGAAATAATTTTCACAAGAGGAACTACAGAAGGCATTAACCTTGTAGCGTATACATGGGGAAGGCAAAATCTAAAGGCGGGTGATGAAGTGATCATCTCAGGCATGGAACATCACTCCAATATTGTTCCATGGCAAATAATTTGTGAAGAAAAGAATGCAGTGTTGAAAGTAATTCCCGTTGATGACAACGGTGAACTCATACTTGAAGAATTTGAAAAATTACTGACAGAAAAAACGAAGATTGTTTCCGTGGTGCATGTTTCAAATGCACTGGGAACAGTCAATCCTGTTAAACAAATCATTGATGCCGCTCATGCTAAAGGCGCAGTGGTATTGATTGATGGTGCACAATCTTCTGTACACCTGGACATTAATGTACAGGAAATGGATTGTGATTTCTTTGCTTTTTCTGCACATAAATTATATGGTCCTACAGGTGTTGGTGCTTTGTATGGCAAAAAACATATTCTTGAAGCCATGCCAGTTTTCCAGGGTGGCGGAGAAATGATCAAAGAAGTAACGTTTGCAAAAACTACTTACAATGATCTTCCATACAAATACGAAGCCGGTACGCCAAACATTGCTGATGTTGTAGCATTCAAGGCGGCGCTCGATTTCATGACGGAAACAGGCATGAAAAAAATGCGTGATTACGAACATGAATTGCTGGCATATGCAACAGAGCAGTTGGAACAAATTGAAGGTTTGAAAATTATTGGTAAGGCGCGTGAAAAAACAAGTCTTATCTCATTTGTGATAGATAAAGTGCATCCGCAGGATGTGGGCATTTTGCTCGATAACCGCGGCATTGCAGTGCGTACCGGTCACCATTGCGCACAAACATTAATGGAGCGTTTCTGTATACCGGGAACAATCCGCGCTTCTTTTGCGATCTATAATACGAAAGAGGAAATTGATGCGCTGGTGGAGGGATTGAAAAAAGCGATTAAGCTTTTGGTTTAATTAAGAATTAGGAATTAAGAATTAAGAATTGGTTGAAAGTTGAAACGACTGATCGATTATCGGGCCCAACAACAAACAACCATCAACAAACAACCATGAGTATTCAGCAAGTAGAAGACGAAATAGTAGAAGAATTTTCATTGTTTGATTCGTGGGACGATAAATACGAATATATAATCGACCTTGGAAAACGTTTGGCTCCGCTTGACGAGAAATATAGAAAAGACGAGAATAAGGTAAAGGGCTGCCAATCCACGGTGTGGCTTGGTGCTGAATATAAAGAAGATGGCAAGATATATTTTACAGCAGATAGCGATGCGATAATTGTAAAAGGTTTGATCAGTATGTTGATAAGAGTGTTATCGGGTCGCACACCGGATGAAATTATCAACGCACCGTTAACTTTCATTCAGCGAATTGGTATGACAACACATTTGGCGCAAACACGCTCCAATGGTTTGTTATCTATGGTGAAGCAAATGAAAAATTACGCAGTGGCATTTAAGATTAAAAATTCTCAATTACAGTAAAATGAATACGGAAGAAATAAAACAAAAGGTGATTGAATGCTTGCAAACAATCTTCGATCCTGAGATTCCTGTAAGCATTTGGGAGTTGGGTTTGATATACGAAGTTGAAGTATTACCCATCAATAATGTTCAGATTGTGATGACGCTTACGGCACCAAGTTGTCCGGCCGCACAATCACTACCAATAGAAGTCGACCAGAAAGTGCGCCTGATAGAAGGAGTGAATGATGTTTACGTTTCTGTTACCTGGACACCAAAATGGGACAAAAGCATGATGAGTGAAGCGGCAGCACTGGAACTGGGATTTATGTAATGGAAAGTTGAAAGTTCCTGCCCGACTACGTCAGTCAGGCGGGGAAAATTGAAAATGAGTTATTCAGTTACTCGGTCATTCAGTTATTAAAAAACATCAGGAAAAGTTCAAATGAAAATAACGGCACAAGAAGAATATGGTTTGCGCATACTAATACGCATTGCAGGTTGTAAAGATGCTGCCGGTATAAGCATTCCTCAACTGAGCGAGTCAGAAGGATTGAGCAGTCATTATGTTGCAAAGCTTGCAAGAGTGTTAAGAATGGGCGGATTTATTAAAAGTACACCTGGTAATAAAGGCGGTTACTTACTGGCTAAATCTGCGAAAGATATTGTTATCAAAGACGTACTCACCGTATTGGGCGGCGAGATATTTGATAAGGAATTCTGCGGCTTACATACCGGAGCCATGAGACTATGTACAAATTCCGTTGACTGTTCTGCCAGATCACTCTGGCAAATGGTACAGTTTGTGGTAAACCAACTTCTCGTAAGAATTACCTTGCATGACCTCGTAAGCAACGAGACAGAATCTTCAAAAAATCTGGGCAGCCTGCTAAAGGATAGCCTGGTATTGGCGGAATAAAATGATTTTGCGATAAATTAATGTAGAGACAAGGCATTGCCTTGTCTTTTTTATTTCGCAGACAGTTTCAGTGAAACAGACAAGGCAATGCCTTCTCTCTACTATTTTTACACCAGTAGCACTTGCAAAACCGCTAAATCAGTATTAGTTTAGTACATACTCAGGTACACTCGAAGAAACACAAAAAGATCACACGAGTCAGCGCACCTGATCAACACCATTTAATAAGCCATCAATGAAAAAGTTGACAGAACCGGGCCGTGTTATGTACGCCATCGGCCTCATAGGTCTTTCTATTATTTGTTTTATTTCAAAAGATTTTATCGTTGGCCGTCCACCGGCCTGGCCAGCAAGTCTTAATCTAAACCCAGCGCTGGCGTATGTTTCCGCTAGTATTCTGATTATTCTATGCCTTGGCATTATTCTAAAAAGACGTCCGGTTATTTCTGCGATATTAATTGCACTGCTTATTTTCTTTCTTTCTGTTATCAGAGCATTGTTTCATTTTACGAATGATTGGGTGAATGGTTATAAAGCCATCGCTCTAATGGGCGGGGCCTTGATCATTGCAGCAAGCTTTTTAGAAAACAAACACAATATTATTCCCAATGCTTCGGCATATGATGGCAGACGAAGAATGCTTATTATAGCAGGAACTATTTTTATTGCACCGTTTTTAATAGCCGGCGGTTATGCGCATTTTAAGTATGCCGACTTTGTAAAAGATTTAATTCCCGCCTATATTCCCTTTCATATGTTCTGGACATACTTCTGCGGTGTGTGCCTTATTGCCGGCGGCATTGGCATTCTCTTACGACCCACCATACATCTCGCTTCGCTTCTTTGCGGCATTATGATCTTTGGCTGGTTTATTTTACTGCATGTGCCAAGATTTGTTTCCAATATGAACGATGCCAGCGACAGAATGGGACTTTGTGAATCATTTGCATTTGCGGGTGTTTTCTTTACCCTGGCTGCAATGACGAAGAGGAGAAAGCGCATAATCATCGACCAGGAATAATGTTGGTAAATGCTGTTGCAAATGGAGATTACTTTAATTAGTTTAGAGTAACAAACAACTCTTTCAATCTCCGGCGTGTCTATCCTGTCCCCATAAAAAGCTTTATTCATAAGCTTTTCCACAAGTAAAGCATGTGAACGCTATCCGTTACTGTGAGCGATATCTGGTCTCTGTAAACAAGAACGCACAACCCCCAAGTAACGATGTTCAACAATGTTGCCCTTGATGTTTTTATAGGACTCGTATTCGTGTTCCTATTATACAGCTTGCTTGCTACCATTTTGCAGGAAATGATTTCTACCAAACTTGCCTTTCGATCGAAGGTTTTGGAGAAAGCCATTATTCGCATGTTGGAGGATGGCAAAGCCACGACAGCAAACGGTTTCTGGAGTAGACTAAGATCCTTTGCACATTTGCTTGGCAAACCAAATTTGCTGAAAGATAAAACCATCACTCCGTGGTTTTATGCGCATCCATTGATAAGGTATTTGGGGGAGGATAATTTCTATAGCAAGCCAGCATACATTTCTCCGCAAAATTTTTCAAAAGTAATTGTCGATCTCCTGAAAGGATTTGGCAAAGATGATATCAATGAAGTACAAACAATATCGGATTCAATCAACAACGGAAAAATCTATAAACTTCCTATCAATCTCGAATCGGACAAAAAAAATCCCGCAGTAAAAGCCCTTCTCTTTCAAAAACAGGATGCAGTTGTTTCGGCACTTGAAACGGTCGATATTAATATGGACACAGCACTGTTCCTGCGTTCCCTGTGGCTGGAGTCTAATGCGGATCTTGATACTTTCAAATTAAAGCTCGAAGGTTGGTTCAACGACACAATGGACAGATGTTCCGGTTGGTATAAACGATACAACCGTGTTATTCTTTTCATCTTAGGATTGATAATGGCAATATTCTTTAACGTTGACACCATCGCTATTCACTCGATATTGGCGAAAGATAAAACGGCGCGGGACCAATTGGTGCAAATGGCCATTAGCCGGCAGCAGCAATATGGAAGTATTATTAACAATCTGTACGATGATACTGCGAAGTTGCGAAAGGTGTACGCTGCACAAAATAATGATACAACTATCAACGCAATTTATCAGCAGCTCAACAATGATGCAAACACAGCAAACGAGATATTAGGATTAGGATGGGGATGGGGTGATACTTGTAAAATTTGCGAAGAAACGCTGACCAAAGAATATTATCGCAAGGTCGACTCGTTAAAGCTTATTGTAGATACAATTCAAGCAACACGTATATTGAGAGCCACACTGACAGATTCAATAGACACATATACAACGAAGGCTGAAAAGTTGGACAATAAAGGAAAAGAAGCTGCACAAACTAAGGCCAATGCATTTCAGATACAACAGAAAAGCATCGACGCATCGTTACAAAAAATGGGCTCATCGGCTATATCCGGGTATGCGGGAATGCAGATGTTTAGCGATCGATGTGCTTATATACAAAATGAGCGGAAACACCATTATTTTAAAAACAGTTCAAGGCAACAAGGTGGGTTTGTAACCATAATAGGATGGCTGATTACAGCTGTCGCCATTTGTCTTGGCGCACCGTTTTGGTTTGACATGCTGAATAAGCTTATCAGCATAAGAGGAGTGGGAACAAAAGTTGATACAGCAACCGGCAGTGGTGATGATAGCAAAACTTCCGGTAATCAACCGAACAACAATAATAATGCTCCTACAATAATAGTCAACCCTAATTCAGGAGAGGAGGCCGTAGGATAACATGCTTTTACAGGTTAGTGCAAAAAAATTAAACAAACGAAGTGGTTTTCCACCGAGCCTTGCCGATAAAAACAATATTGTCGGCGTTGCTTTGCAAGGCTTTAAATTTGAAGGAATAGAAACGGAAGATCCTGCCAATCCCTCTATCGGTAAATGGTATAGAGACACCGCAGGCATCTACTATTGGTCCGGTGGTGTGATACGGCTTCCGGGAAGGGTGATTTCTAATTTCAAAAATCTACCCATTAATTTACCAACGGGTTTTTCATTTGGCGTAGATGTTTCCCATCACAATGATGCGCCAGATTGGACTGCTTTTAAAAATGCCGGTTGTGAGTTTGTTTACATCAAAACTTCGGAAGGTGTTGGTACGCCAGGTGTGCAAGCCGCAACACATGCGCGCAATGCAAAACAGCAAAATTTCAGGATCGGCTATTACCATTTTTGCAGACCAGATACAAGAAACGGCGGCTCAGTAAGAAGCGATGCAATAGCAGAAGCGAATGAAGCTGTCCGCCTAATTGGTAATCTCACATCACCTGATCTGCCTCTGGTGCTTGATCTTGAAGATCAGCCAACATGGGATTCTCCTTTGGGCAAAGCGGATTATTTGCTATGGGTAAATACATTTATAGAAACCGTTAATACCCATCTGACAAAAGGAGTGATGCTTTACAGCAGAAAGGAATACCTCGACAGAAAATTGCCATCCAATCATAACTTGGGTAAATACAAACTGTGGATGTCTTACTATCCATCAAATCCAGATGCCACCAAGGTTTCGGTGCCAAATGGCTGGAGTGATTGGTCCGTTTGGCAGTACACAGAACATGGCGTTATTGGCAACAATCCGAAAGTTGATTTGAATATTTTAAAAGACACTACTCTTTTATTATGACACAAATGAACGTCATAGTACCGATACTTAACATTCGCAAGGCTCCTGTGGAAGACTTCTCCGACAAGAGCAATGTAGTGGCGAAGTTATTTAACGGCGCACCTTTCATAACAGTAAAAGAGAAAACAAATAAACTTGGAAAGTGGTACCAGAATGAAAAAGGATATTGGGCCTGGGAAGTAGGGCTGGGCTCATCAACGGCCATAGAGAAAGCTGTTCCTGATTTACAGACTTTTTTGAATTCGTGCTTTGACGGACAAACACTCAAGTCTGAAATCAATTACGGTGCCCTGTTGGAAATTGAAGATGCTGTGAAGTTAACATCCGGACAAGATGTTGTCATTGGTATACTGGACCATCCAATGAGCACGTCGATAAAGTTTAATAATCCGGTTACGGCTCCATTTCACGTAAATGATCCGCTGTTTAATTTTCATGCAAATTTCATTGCTGGAATAATTGCCGGAACTGCCGGCGTGATAGGGTTCGCAAATAAATGCCGTTTGATCGAATTGCCCATATACAATGCCAGAGCCAGTTCCGGCGGCATTGATATAAACGCGGTATTGCAATTTATTAACAGAGATGATCAGCCTATGATTGTTAATATCAGTAATAAACTGGATGCACAATATAACGATACAATAAAAAATTTCAGACCCAATAAGATTGTAGTTGCCGCTGCAGGAATTGATGAGCAGCTGTGCGCCAACACAATCCGAGATCCAGCGTCGCTTGAGAACGTTATTGCAATAGGTGCAATAACAAAACCATTAAGCAGCCTACCGAAACTCAATAGTAAAGTTGATTTCGTTTTGCCAAATTTCAATTTCGTATCCTATGGGAAGGCTTCGAATCTTTTTGCGCAGGAAAAAGGCGACAGCTTTGCTTGTGCAGTTGTCTCCGGAATCATTGCATTGCTGATATCATCTAACAAAGTTGGATTTGATAAAGTATCAATAAAAAATGCATTGAGTGAAATTGCGTTTCCGTCTTCTGTGGAATCATTCAATAGTCTTAACCTCATTAATGTTACATCATGAAAAGAATAACCTTAATACTACTCTTGTTTGTTCCATTTTTATTGAATGCACAGAATGCCTACTACGATGCAATAAAACTTCGAACGCTTTATTCAGTTGGGGATGATAAATTGAAAATCGGCGACTCTGTGTTTATCAATGTTCCCGATATTCCTGAAGTTCACCAAATATTACAGTGGTACGTTACGCCGGAAAAAAGCCCTATTGATTCCATCGAAAAATCCTTTAGATACAATCCATTTCTAAGGTTTGACCCAAACGCTTCCAAAGGTGCATTTACCAGTTTGGTACAATCCGGTATTGGTGCTGTTGGAAATCTCGATGTAACCAACATTGCAGATGGACTCGCAAGATTTCTTATCAAACGCGGAAAAGAAGAACTGAATATTGCTTTTTTTGAAAGGATGAAAAAATATCTTGATGATCATGTCGAAGCGAGAACATTATTTCCTGCTACCACAGCGTTTTTAGGTAGCATAGCTTCGTATCGTTATTCGGAATTTTTGCAATCACTGCGCGAAGCTTTTTATAAAGACGTGAGCAGTCTTATTGTGAATTTGAATTTGCTGATTGATCTTCCAAAGTATCAACAGCTTTTGAAAACGCTGCCGGAAATACGTTTGGCAATACGTTCTGCTAAAATAATCAGCGCACTTTCGCAGCCTGATTCATCACTACATCCCGCGATTCTGATCAATCATTTTGCACAATTGAGCGAATGGGGCGAAATGAACATTAATCTGCAAAGTTCATGGCTTGTTCTTGACAAAATTTCTGAAAGTGTGAGACGTGTTGAATACACTGTGGATACGACAAGATCATTAACGGTAAAGACAGTGCCGATGACGAAAGATACATTCATGGTGAGGATGACTCAGTTGAGCGCAAACCTGTTTAAAACAGATACCACAAGGATTTCAGCAAAGGGCCTTGTCAGGGTTGACAGTATTGTCTCGCTGAAATATGACACCATTTACAACAAAGATGTAGCCTGGATAAGGTTTAGTGATTTTAACCAGAATATTTTGAGGGATACTATCACCTTAAGAATATACTTGGGTCTATTGTATCAAAAAATGCAAAACATTGCTTTCCAATATGCGGCAGGCAAGGACACGAGCGTGCAGGATTTTATGAGAGACAACGCCGATAACATTTTGAAGATTGCAGATCTCATAGAAAACTTTTTGGTGTTGGCAAATGATGTAGAGCAAACTCTGAAAGATATTAAAACGAAGAAGAGTAATCTCACCAACGATGATTATTCTACTTACATCGAAAAGGCAATCAATGTGGTCGATTATGGCTTTAAAGTTGCCAATGTGATCAAAGAAGGAATTGCAAACGACCGGTACATTGTAATGGCACGCAATGCAAATAGTTTGTACAAAAACATTTACACAAAAAACTATAATGCCGCGGTAATGAACGCGTACCAGATTTTGCAGGAGGTATTGGAAAAACCAAAAGAAGCCATTGCCGCAAAAGACTCTGTATTTGCAAGGGATACGACAAACAGAATATCGGCACCGGTAAAAACAAGCTTTGCAGCTGCAAAATCAAGACTGGACGTTAGCAAGTTTTTTTCTCTTGATTCTATAAAGGATCGTTCCAAATTTGTTGAAGGCGCGCTGAAGTATGGAAATGTTATGGCGAGTATTGTAAAATCACAATCGCCGGAAGAAGCACAAGCGGCAATAGAAGCCGCCGTATTGCCGGCGGGGAGCTCGTCCATTAAAAAGAATTCTGCGTGGAACATTTCGCTTAATGCTTACATAGGAGGATATTTTGGAAAATCATTCAACAGTACCGATCAAATAGACGGAAGCAATTCAAAAGTGGGAGTAACCGCACCGGTTGGATTCGCTGTAAGCAAAGGTCTCGGATTCTGGAAAGATGGACGGACACTAGGTTCACTTAGCGCATATTTTACAGTAATCGATGTCGGCGCCATTGCCGGTTACAGACTTAATGACGATAGCACAGCCCTCGAACAAAAGGTTACCTTGAATGATATTTTTGCTCCCGGTGGGTATCTTGTTTATGGAATAGGATTGCCTTTTAAAAAAGCGCCTTATATCCCTTTGTCAGTTGGATATGGCTGGCAATACGGATCAAAATTGTACTACAAGAATGATGAAGGAAAACTGTTGGTGTCAGATAAATCACGCTGGAGAAGCAATTGGTTTGTGGCTATAGATATTCCGCTGGCGAACTTCTGGACGAAAAGCTACAGGAAGAAGTAAATGAGTAATGAGTAATGAGCTTTGAGTTTTGAGTGCTTGTATGACGAAAGTATGTGTATGCAAAAAAGAAAAGCGTGCTAAAAATATTGCATGCTTTTGCTTAAAGGATAAGGTAAATAGTTTTTTTGAATGCTCCATGACACCCTGTTTAAACGGCTACATTTTGAAGCAATTTATTTTGTGTAGTGTATTAGTTTTTTGAGGTTATGGATTTAGGACTCACTCCATAATGTTTTTTAAATGCCTGTGAAAAATGACTTGTTGATTTAAACCCAAGTTCATAAGCCAGATCGCTTATTGGAATTGGGCTATCTTCAAGTATAGACTTGGCTTTTTCCATTTTTACATCGAGATAATATTGGTAAGCTGTTGTCCCTACAATTTCTTTGAATTTTGTTTTAAGTTTAGTCTTGCTCATCGCGGCATTTTTTGCAAGATCAGTTAATGAAATTGGTTCGTTACCTGCACTTTCATCAATTATTTTCTTTACTTCAAGTATCCTGTTTGTATCACAATAATGACCAGAGCTTTCATCTCTGTTGTTTTTATTGGCAACTCGTTTTATAAACAGTGCGATAATTTTTAGAATGTTGGCTTTTACCAAAAGTGTTTCAGAAATGGAGTTGTTTTTGTCAAAATTTATAATCTCCTGCATCAGCTCATATTTTAGCTTTCCGATGCCTGTTTGTAAACTGCGGGAAATAAAATTTTTTTGCTCGGTGAGATGTTTCATAGTTGTTGCACCGTTCGGATATAACTCACTGTTGCCGTTTTTAGCAGGTGAATTCAGTGCCATTTCTTCACCCAAAGCTTCCTGCAGAAATTCATTTGACATATAAACGATTATTGCCTGGAAGGTTTGCCCCTTTTCAATTTTAAAGGAAGAGGATAGATCTGAGGCAGACCAAAATATACTGGAAGTTACCGGGCCTCCAATTTTTGACTCCTTGCCTTCCGAAATATGGGATATTTCAGAAGGACTGCAGTTGATGTGCATTGAATAATACTTACAATTCTCTGTTGCAGTTCGCTCGATCCACAAGGGTGTATTAAATGTGAGATTAAAAATACATAAATCAAGACGCTCAGATAATTGGTGATAGGAGCATATACCAGTAGCAATATTTGCTGGAAAGATAACTTTGTTGTTCCTGAGTTCAATCTTGCCAGGTAATTTTGCATTCATATCTTCCACCATGTCAACTAGCCATTGGTTGTCAATTTCTTCTTTTTTAAATAGTATTTTCATAGAGTGGTTATTAATAGTTTTAAACTTTTTTAAGTATCCCAAACTGCATTCAAACGTCGGAATGCTGTACTTCAGGGGTACAGATGCAAAAATATTTTAACTTAAGCCACCAGAGTTTATTAATGAGCCATTCAATTTTATAGAAAGGTCAATGAAAGAAGTTCATAGGGTGAAGCGTGTTCTACAGCAGTTATGAAAAGAATCCATTTGCATCATTTTCAATTTATCATCACACTAGTCAGATGTGAGCCCTTCATTCATATTGGCATTAACATTAAAAAAGCGTGCAAAATGCACGCCTTTTCAGGTTGAGGACTTTCTTATGCCGCAATTTTGACCGATTTCTTCCTAAGCAAACAATATAATTTGAACATCTGTTTTTTTTAAACTAACCGACTTGGGGATACTCCGTAACGCCTTTTAAACGCCTGTGAAAAATGACTTATCGATTTAAACCCAAGTTCGTAAGCCAGATCACTTATTGGAACTACGCTATCTTGAAGTGCGGACTTGGCTTTTTCCATTTTTGCATCCAGATAATATTGATAAACGGTTTTGCCTATAACTTCTTTAAACTTTGTTTTAAGTTTAGTTTTGCTGATAGCTGCCGCCTTTGCTAGATGAGTCAGAGAGAAGGCCTCAAAAGTTTCATGGTTGTCTATTAGTTTTTTTATTTCAAAAACTTTTGTCGCATCGCTGAAGCGAGCATACTTTTCATTGGTTAGATTTTTACTTGAGATGCGTTTTATGAAAAGTGCAAGTATTTTCAGAATATTTCCTTTGATCAATAGTTTTTCATGAGTCGATATGGTTTGATCAAGACTTAAAATTTCTTGTACCAACTCAAGCTTTTTTTCGCAGGTGGTTGAATACATGCTTCTTGAAATGATGTGTTTTTGATCAACGAGAGTTCTATCGGCTTTGTTGCCAGACACATTATATAAATGATTCGCAACTTCAATACTTTGGCCGTTGGCATCGATTGCCGGCAACGCCAAGTCACCTAAAGTATTTTGCAAGAACTGTTTTGACATGTGAATTACTAATCCCGAAAAAATTTGTCCCTCCTTTACTATAATACGAGAGGCTATATCCGATGCCGACCAAAATACACTTGAGTTTCGGAAACCTCCTATTTTTGATTGTATTCCATCAGCAAAATGCGATAATTGTTCGGGGCTGCAGTTAATGTGCAATGTATAAAATTCTGTTTCTTCGGCTGCCTTGCGTTCAAGAGATATATCTGTCTTAAACATTACATTCCATATGGAAAGCTCGATGTCGTCGTCTAATTTGTGAAACGAGCTTGAACCCGTCGCAATACTTTGCGGATATACACTTTGACCATCCCTGACTTCAATCTTACCCAGTAACTTTTCACCCGACTCTGGTGTCGTTTCAATTTGCCACTGTTTATTAGCTGAGTTTCTGATAAATTCTAATTTCATGATTCTAAGTTTAATTGCCGGTTAAAAAATAATTCAATGGATGTAGCTGATTATGCCGTTTTTATGTGCGACGCCTTAAACATTGATAGTGCAAAAGTATTCACAGGCTATTCGTTGAAGTTTATAAAAATGTCATTCGATTTTCGATATAAGGCAGATGCAACTGATAGCCCGAACATGACATTATAGAGTGTATTACGGCACAAATTCTATATTGAAGGCTTGTTTTTCCGTGATCGTTGTTTCTTCAGTTTTGTAATTAGTCAATTAAATGCGAGATGGCGATTAAACTTTTTTAGTTAATCTGTTGTTCAGCTTAACATATGAAGGAAATAGTAGCAGACTGGGGTGTGGATAGACCCCATTTCAACAAGTTCTTTAATACAATGCTGGATGCGCTCGGGGTAGGAGTAGTGTTAAACAATGATTGCATACAAATTGATAACCCGCTTGCCAAAGGCTATGTTGATTTTTTCCCATTCAACAACGGAATTGCACTGGTGCGAATAAGTATTTTATTTACTGAAGCAATTAATTTTAAGCGACTACTTGAGTCAGGGCCAGAGTATTATGCCTGTTTATTTTCTTTAAAAGAAGGTGTTGATATGCATGTTTTTGACGGCGAAGCTGACCAACAGGAAATGAATGGGCTCGGACTCTCTGGAAAGCATTCTGTGCTTTATTTTTCATCAGATGTTCAAAGCCTGTTTAGGGTGACACCTGACGAGGAAACAAAGATTGTGATTTTGGTTTTTACAAGTGGAGCTTTTCATGAAATTTTTCCTTATTCTATTAATGGAGAGTTTTCGGCTTTTCGTGTCGGCCAGTCTGTAAAAGGTTATTCAAACAAGAATGCAGAAATGGTTGAGAAAGTAACCGACATATTTGAACATACATCCGTGGAACGTATTCAATCATTGTACTTATTGGGAGCCGTTTATCAGCTACTTGCGGTTTTACTTCTGCAAATTGAAGCGGATCGTGAATTACTTAAGCAATCTACCGGAGTGGTAGAGGTCGCAAGAATGATCCAGATAAGAAATTTATTGATTGCAGACTTTTCAAATGATTGTCCTCTGCTGGAAGAAATGGCGAAAAAGGCCCAAATGAGTGCAACTAAATTTAAGACCCTTTTTAAAAAGTTATTTAAGTTACCATATTATCAGTATTATCAGCGCTATCGTCTGGAGGGGGCTCGCCAGGCGATAATTTTAGGCAAATCAGTAAGTGACACAGCCTATGAATTCAGTTTTAATTCAGTTAGCAATTTTAGCGTGGCGTTCAAAAAAATGTTTAAAATGTCGCCAAGCGAGATGGAGGTGCAATCTCAGTGATATTGCACCTTTTTTGACCAAACAAAGGATTTTTTCTACTTCACTACTAGTAATCTTGCGGCATAAATCAATGCGTGCCGTTGCCGGAAGACTATACGCTACAGCTCGAGACTTTTAAAACCTTGTATCAAACTGATACATACATACCTCATTTTGCGCCTTTTTTCTAATCAAATCTAACTTTTTCATAAAATAATAGTGCCCAAAAATTAATTTCTTTGCAACTCGCCTTTTGCAATAAAAAGGAATTAAATCTAAATCCAAATTCTATGAAAACACTTATCGGCTTTGTTGCCATTTCTATCATTATTTGTCTATTGACTGTTACTATTTTTTGCTTGTGGAATTTCAGTTTTGTCAACTGGCAACTTGTTTCGCAGGTCGTTAATACCACCTCTGCTGTATCAGGTAGCATATTTATTGTTTGGCTATGCTGCCGCCTTTTTTTTACAGAGCGGAGACTTGTTAAGCGAGAAGGAAATGCCACTTATCCCAAGGTACGATAATCTATACACAGGTTTGTTTTTGCCGTCCGGGTGACTTAATATACAGGAGATTTCAAGAAAGCAACTTTTACCAGCATAACTCACTCTTTATGCTGGTAAGCTCATTTAACAATACAAGAATTCTGTGAACCAAACAACAAATTGAGTCGTTGCTCAATTTTTTATTAAAAAAGCCCATCAATGAAAAATCTACCTAATGACGAAAGACAAACGACTAAGATTCATGAGTTGAAACCAATTCGCTCTATTAATGAATTTGATGCTGTAGGACGTCTCAAAAGCAGTGTTTCAAATAGCGTGGCTTATAAAAAGGCCTATGATCTTTTTTTGAAGGTCTCTGCACTTGTGGAGAGGGTGGAAAGAACAATGGAGAAAGCGATGGTTACGAGTTTGTGCAATGCATGCATTGAAATGCTTATTACGCTTTATAAAAAAGATATGTCTGCAGATAAGACCCGGTTTATGGCAGAGGCATGTGAAAAGATAGAAGTTGTTGAAATGCTGCTTAGATTGGTAAAAGAATTTAAAATGATAGCAGTGTTTTATATCTCTGACCTCGAAGATCATATCAGGCAATTGAGCAGGCAGATTTATGATGAGTTTAATGTTGACCCGGCATAGATTATTCAATGAATTTGATTAAGTAAACTTGTATTCTTCAGGGAAAGAAAAATCCCTCGGTCGACGGGTGGCCAAACGAGGGACTGAATTACTTTATCGGATTATTTGCTTCCGCTAGATTTTAGTAGGTCAAGTGCTGCTTTCTGGCGTTCCATTTCTTTTAACTGTAAATCCTGATTTCTTTTATTTTCCGCAATATCTCCCTCAACGTTCTTTCGCTGCTTTTCAAGTTTTTCATTTTCTTTTACCAGATCATTATATTTTTTTTGCGCTTTTGTAAAAGATTCGGTTTGCGCTGAGATATCAACTTGTTTTTTCTCAGCATATATCGAAGTACTTAATGAAGTGAGGTAGTTTTTGGCAAGTAGATATACATCTGCATTTGCAGGGCTTATAAAGTTATCGTAACCGCTTGACAATGCCATTTTAAGAACGGCCCTGTCTTTTTCTGACCGCCTTGCAGGATCGACACTGCAATATACATCGTACGTGTTATTGCCCATTTCCTTGATAGAAACTGCTTTTGCTGTCAATAGCCCTTTCGATTTTTCGAGCTTGATTCCTTTCGATTTGAAAGACTCCTTTAATGCGTCTTTTAGTTGATCGGGCGACATGTTGTACTCACTCGATATAGCACTACGCTCTGTTTTATCAATCTTAATTGTGCTTTCTGTTGTCTGGGCACTCGATGCAGTTGCTACGGCAATACATAATAGAATTGCAAATAAATGTTTTTTCATTAGATGCGGTTTTAGATTTTTAAACTTCTAAAGACCGCGCATTGGTTCAAATGGTTGCCAACGCAAATTAAAGTCATAGATTATGGTAACTGTCTTTATAACAAGGGATTGATGGTTGTTTTAAAGGGACTCAAAGTTGAAAAATGCGAATAAATTTTATGTAGAATGTTTTTAGACCGTGAAGCCGCCAGATATTAAATTTTTGAAAGTCATTTTACAACAAGATGAGAAACGTTGGGCGTTTCCTGGGTAGCCAGGTAAATAAAGCGCATTTAATAGATCAGGAGTTTATACAAACAAAAAAGGCTCACATTTCTGTGAACCTTTTCGCGGACCGGACGGGATAAGTCAACGGTCTACATCAATATTGATTCACAATTCTTTATATTTTCAGGTCGATTTTTAGGTCGATTAAAAGAGCTACACTGCTATACTTTAATCCGATTTTATTCAGCTTAACGTTAACGACACGAAGATACAGCTTGTTTGAAATTTGACCTTTTGGAAAATGTAATTATTATTTGTTTAAAAACGATGTGATGAAATCTCTTGAGATTCTAATAGGTCTAGAAGCCTGTATATTTCAATTGAGTATTCTTGAAAGACCGATAGCCGAGATGAAGAATCGTTGATAATTCTTTTAGAATAGTTTACAAAAATGTAATCTGACAGACTTATCATACTTACAATGATTGATATAAATTCTTTCAAAGCGATGAAAGCAGACTCTTCTTCAAATTGGCTAATTCTTTCAAAAAATCTAATTGGATCTTTGTCAATATGGCAAATAGTATAGTTTCTTATTTCTTCGATATTTTTTTCGTACTTATGTTCCTTTTTAAATTTTTTGATATTTAGTGTTAGTTCAGAAAATAAAATATCTGCCGACGTCGATGTTTTGCTGGCTAATATTTTTAATGATTTGCTATGGGAGCTATATGTTTTAATCGCCTCATAAATTAATTGATATCCTTGTCTAAGAGTATAAACATCTTCCCATAGATGGACCGATGACAGTGCGCTCTTGTATATCACTAGGGAATCGAGCAGGCACAGATTTAGAAAGACATTAAATCTTCCCTGCGCTTCAATATCGGAAATCGGTCCCAAAATGTCACTATTTACATCTGTTGCAATTTCTCTGATGCGACAGATTAAAACAAGACTTTTATTTAAAGTATTTAAGTGGTCGGTGCAGATAGGCAATAAATTCGCTACCGATCCTTGCTCCATCTCGCACCCCCTTGGAAAATCTTTTACATACGACTCATACATGACCTCTATTTTTAAAGGGTATTTTTTGACCTTAAATTTATTTCAACATATTCAAAAAATGAATAAGTATTAGGAACGATAAAAGTAACGTATACCTTTATAAAAATGAAAGTGATGAATGAAATTGTGAGTAATGTTAACTCTGTTACCCCAATATTGTTCCCGTACCAGCCGGAACAATATTGGCAGTCTCTTCGCCAAATAATAAGAGAAGAAATGACAAAAGCCGAAAAAGAAAAGCCTTCTATTTCAGCTTTTGAAACGCCTGGCATGACATATAAACCCCTTTACAAAATCGCAGAAGTCTGCGAGCTATTCCATATCACTAAGCCAACAATTTACGAGTGGGTCAAGCATGGAAAACTTAAACCTTTAAAGATTCGCTCAAGAGTATTCTTTCTTTGGCAAGACATCCAGCAACTTTTAAAGGCTGAATTCACTGTATAACACACATCGCTAATCGAAACCGGATTGGATTCGAACCAATGACGATAACCAATTAATTGTCATTTGTTTAATTTATAGAAAATGCTTTGGACACCAACGTGGACACCTGCATTTTTGATACGATTTAAAAGAGCTTATTCTTTTCAAATTTATTTAAATTAATGCAAATTACTTATGCGTTTTTGTTTCCTTTGGATTTATATAGTTTTTTGAAAATCTTCTTTAGTCTTTGGAAATTCGTATTCGCTTTTAATCATTTTGTAATGAGTAAATCATTGAACCCAATATTGGGTTCTCTTTAATTGGGTGATTGTAATGATAGTTTTATTAAGTTCGACTCCCTCAGACATCACCTACCTCTTATAGCCATGAATCGTTTTGAATTTATAAGTTGCTTTCCCCTAATATCACTTTGGTTATGGATGGGTACTATTTGCGGGTCTAATTCTATAACTTTAATAAACTGAAATTATATTTGGTAAAATAGTGCTACTATTGGAATAAAAGTGAATCTCTTGATTAACGAGGATTAATTTGCTTTGTTGCGAAAGTCGCCTGTTTCTATGTGTTTTTGCAAAACAGTTTGAAGTTTTTAATTAAAAACGGATTCCCCGGAATGCTAATCACTAGTTAGTTCTGGTACTTTCAATTAGATACGATGATGATATATAATAGGTCAAAAGTTATATATCTGTGTTTTTAAATTAATAACCTTATCCCGATTGCCTTATGTCATTATTAAATCTTACTTGTCCCCCTATATCTATTTTTATGTCGATCTACAGACATGAAAGCTTCAATTGACTCCATATTTTAACAGGATTGCTACACCTTATTTTCTTTTCTTAATATTTTTTTTGGTTCTGATGATGTTTTAAAAAAGCATCAAGAAAAATGTGATTGTTAGACTACTATTTAATAGTAGTTAAAATAGGTTGGGATTTAAAAACATTCTTTTATGAGTTTTCCTTTTTACAGACAGTTGGATGCAATGGATTGTGGCCCTACTTGTATTCGGATAATAGCAAAACATTACGGAAAGCATTTTCCTCTTCAAATCTTACGTGAGAAATGTCAAGTCAACAGACAAGGTGTCTCATTGTTAGGTATAAGTCACGCTTCTGAACAAATTGGTTTTCGAACTGTGGGCGTTAAAATAAATTTTGATACACTTTATCGGAAATTAGACTTCCCCTGTATTGTACATTGGAAACAAAATCATTTTGTCGTTGTATATAAGGTGCATCGTAATAAGGTGTACGTTTCAGATCCAGCCAAAGGGTTGATTATATACAACAAGGATGAATTTATTCAAAATTGGGCATCTTTAAATGATGATGGAGAAAAGATTGGAGTGGCATTGTTCATGGAACCAACGCAAAAGTTTTACGAAGAAGAAGAACAGAAAGTAGGGATAAATTTTTCTGCTTTAAGACATTATTTTTTTCGACATAAAAAATTATTTTTTCAACTGATCCTAGGGTTATTGGCTGGAACACTTTTGCAATTGATAACTCCTTTTCTGGCCCAAAGCATGGTAGATACGGGAATAGCCACTAAAGATATCAACTTTATTTATCTGCTTTTAATTGGACAATTGATGTTGTTTATAGGTTCAACAACTGTCGATTTTGTTCGGAGTTGGATAATGTTACATGTAAGTACTCGAATAGATATTTCCTTGTTATCAAGCTTTTTGATTAAGCTGATGAAGCTGCCAATTTCTTACTTTGATACGAAGATGACGGGTGACATTATGCAACGTATGGGTGATCATAGTCGTATACAATCATTTTTAACGGGGTCTTCTATTAGTACATTTTTTTCATTAGCAAACTTCATTGTCTTTTCATTGATAATAGTTGTGTATGATATCAAGCTATTTGGGATTTTTCTGATTGGCAGCATCGCCTATTTTGGATGGGTATTATCATTTTTGAAAATTAGACGCCGTCTAGATTTTAAACGTTTTGATATTGCAGCCAGAAACCAAAGTATCACCATTCAGTTGATACAAGGTATGCAGGAAATCAAACTTAATAATTGTGAAACGCAAAAAAGATGGGACTGGGAGAGAGTACAAGCAAAAATGTTTCGGATAAGTGTAAAATCACTTTCATTCAATCAGTTGCAAGGAGGTGGTGCTGCTTTTATAAATCAAGCGAAAAATATTTTTGTTACATTTTATTCAGCTAAGGCGGTAATTGCCGGAGACCTTACGTTGGGAGGAATGATGGCAATTCAATATATAATCGGACAATTAAATTCGCCTATACAGCAGTTTATAGGATTTGTCCAGTCATTTCAAGATGCTAAGATAAGCATGGAACGTATCAATGAAATTAATGGATTGGCTGACGAAGAGCCTGAGTCCATTAATTTGAAGCAATCGCTACCCGTGGATAAAAGTATAGAAATTTCAGAATTGTGTTTTAAATATCCTGGGTTTGACGAAGGACGAGTTTTAGACTGTATTAATTTACAAATTCCAGGAGGCAAAACTACTGCAGTAGTGGGTGCAAGTGGGAGCGGAAAAACTACTCTACTTAAGCTATTACTAAGATTTTACACCCTTGAAAAAGGATCTATTAAGATAGGTGACAATAAACTTGAAAATATTAGTCCTGGATTTTGGCGAAGTCGATGTGGTGTGGTAATGCAGGATGGATACATTTTCTCCGATACTATTGCGAACAATATTTCGGTTGGCGAGGAGTATCCAGATCGGGATAGGTTGTTATATGCTGCAAAAATGGCCAACATAGAGGGTTTTATTGATTCGCTTCCGCTCGGTTTTAATACAAAAATTGGTGCTGAAGGTAATGGTATTAGTCAGGGACAAAAGCAAAGGTTGTTAATAGCAAGATCAATTTATAAAAACCCTGATTATATTTTTTTCGATGAGGCCACCAATTCACTTGATGCAAACAATGAAAGAATAATAATGGAAAATTTAGATACTTTTTTTAAAGGGCGGACGGTTGTGGTAGTAGCACATAGGTTAAGCACAGTAAAAAATGCGGACCAAATAATCGTATTAGATAAAGGAAAGATAGTGGAAAAGGGAACACATGAAGAATTAACTACACTTCGGAAAGAGTATTATAGGTTAGTGAAAAATCAGTTGGAGTTAGGTAACTAGCATTAAGATAAAAACGCTTTGGTAGTTGTGCTTATATCCAAGTACTGATTGAAGGTCTTTCATTTTTATTTTTTTAATTGTAGTATTATGAATGAGATATTGAAACCCCGACAAGAGATACAGTTACATAGCGAAGAATTGCATGAGATTGTTGGGCGACCCCCTGGACGTATGATTAGATGGGGCACATCATTAATTTTTGTGGCATTAATTATAATGCTTGCTGTTAGCGTATTAGTAAAATATGCCGATGTTTTAGGGGGGCCTTTTGTCCTTTTAGCTACTAATGCACCCAAAAGTGTAATTGTACACACAGATGGGAAGTTAAAAAACTTGTTTGTAAAAGACAACGACTCGGTCCGGCAGGGACAAATACTGGCTTTCATGGAAAGTAACGCCGATCACAAGGAAGTTATTAAGCTCTCAGAAGATTTAAATCATTTATGGGAGTTAATTCAACATGATCATTGGGAGTCTATTGCTCAATTTACAACTTCTAATTATAAGCATCTTGGAGAATTGCAAAGTGCTTACCAACAATTTATAGTTGCTTATATTCAATTAGGTGCATTTCTGAGAAATGGAATGTATGCACAAAAGAAAGAGCTGTTGTTACAAGAATTGAGCAATTTATATGTATTACGTCAAAATTATCAATCTCAGCAAAAAGTATATCAGCAAGATTTAGAAATAGCAGAGGAGCATTTACGCGCAATAAAAAAATTATATGACGAGAAGGTTGTTCCCTTGTTGGAGTATAGACAGGACATAAGTAATTGTTTAAGTAAAAAATTGCCAGTTGAAAATTCAAATCTCGCTCTTACAAAAAACCAAAATGATATTGCCAATAAGCAGCAGGAGCAAGTGCAATTGGACCAACAATTTAATGATCAAAAAAGCAGTTTTTTACAAGCTCTTAATACGCTAACAAGTAGTACTGATGATTGGGAAAAGCGTTTTTTGCTAATTGCACCCGTATCGGGTCGAGTAACTTGGCCAATGTTGTTGCAGGCGGCTCAGGATGTAAAAAATGGACAAGAAGTGTTCTATATTTCCCCCTCCTCAACAAATTACTATGGTGAAGTAAAAGTCGCTCAAGAAAATTTTGGAAAACTTCAACTTAAGCAGAAGGTGCTGATAACTCTTGAAGGTTATCCATATCAAGAATATGGAAAATTAGAAGGCACAGTAACGTTTATATCCAAAGTGCCAGATAAAACTGGGCAATACTATGCAGCTATAAATTTCTGTAATGGATTGACTACAGATCGAAATTTGCCCGTTACCTTTCAAAATGGTTTAGCCGGCACCGCTGAAATAATTACAAAAAAGACAAGGTTGATCTTTAAGCTATTATACACAATGAGAGAGGTCTTATATAAACCCGAACCTATTAAAAATGCGAACAATAAAGACACCTCGATACAATAAATATGTTAACCTCAAATATTTTAAGTTATGTCATTTATCAAAATGATGGAAAAATTAAGATTGATGGATAATTTGATAAAGAAAAAAGCAACTGGAAACCAAGAGGAGTTTGCGAGAAAAATCGGCGTTTGTCGGAGTATGTTGAATGTATATTTGAGTGAAATGAAGGTTATGGGTTTCCCCATTCAGTATAGTCGTAGCCGAAGTTCTTATTATTACGAGGGAGAAGGAGAGCTCGTCTCCAATTTATTTCAACAACCAATGAGTAAAGAAGAGATGAAAGAAGCTATTGGTGGTATAAGACCTATATATGACTCCGTTTTTATGACTGAGCGTTAGGGATTATTATATTGGAAATTCAACTTAAAAAAGTCACGGTGCGAAACATTTGTCTGGAATCATTTGGAATGTGTTTTTGCCTTTTAGGCCCGATGGCATCTAAAAATATCGAACACGCAAATGGTTTTTAAGAAGATGTGTTATAAAACAACAAAAAATTCCCCTTGGTTATGGTTCAGAAGAATCCCATTCCTACTTACATAATTAATTTAAAAAGAAGAACAGATCGTAAAACGCATATTCTTGGCGAATTTTTAGACAAAGAAGAGTTTAACATTACTATTGTGGAAGCGGTTGAACATCAAAGGGGCGCCACAGGCCTATGGGAAACAATTAAGAAGATTATTAGTCAAGCCTCTAATTCAAGTTTAGAATATGTGCTTTTTTGCGAAGACGACCATTGTTTTACTCAAGATTACGACAAGGAGAAATTGTATAATGAAATACAAATAGCACAAGGATGCGATGCAGACGTATTATTGGGAGGCGTAAGTTGGTTTGGTGATGCTATTCCTACTGCAAACTCATTATTATGGATTAAGAAGTTTTGGGGATCGCAGTTTACTATTATTTTCAGAAAGTTTTACTCAGAAATATTAGAAGCAGATTTTGCATCGACCGACGTAGCTGATGGTAAGATAACTGATTTGAGTAATAAAAAATATTTAATTTATCCTTTTATTTCAACTCAAAGAGAATTTGGCTACTCAGATGTTACAATGTCAAACAATACATATGGATTAGTGGATAAATTGTTCTCTGACAGTATTTCATGGATCAATAGCATCGTTACGGTTCACAACCACTATAAGATCTTAAAAAAAACAATTGATATTAATAGCATCAAGCTCGGGAATGATGTTGTAATTCCTACTTTCATCATAGGCGAAGAGGACGAAATAGTAAAACTAGAAAATCTATTACAGACATTCTCTTCAATGGAGTTGTTTCAAACCGCTTCAATTTTTACTTATCGGAACAACGCATCTTCTACGGAAATATGGAACTGCATCTGTTCAATTGTAAGAAAAGGTATTGAGAATGGTGAAGATGTTTTGGTTGTTTGCAATGGTGAAATTGATGGAATTATCAAAGAATCAGAAGAACATATCATTAGTAATATTATTAGTGCTTATTATCTTGGCGTTGATTTCTTGTTGGGTGGATTGAATGGTTTTGGGCATATGGTTCCAGTTTCAAAAAACCTAATTTGGATTGACAGGTTTAGAGGAGGAAATTTATTGATTCTATTTAGAGGTGTTTTTGAAAAAATAATAAATTTTAGTTTCCGAGAAAATTTGTCAGTAGATGAAAATTTATCAATCTTGACATGTGATAAGCTTGTTCTATATCCTTTCATCGTTGGATTTTCTGAACAGAATGTGACTGGGCTTAAGACAAGAGGGCGAATTGATGAAAATATGAATATGTATAGCATTTCGATGCGAGATAGTTTGTAAGTGAGTTTGTTATCGCTGAATGTAATAGAGTATTTTCTATTCTTTTTTGGCTGCATTTATTTCTAAAACGCATTTTGCTATTATTCTTAAAATGGCGAAACTCATTTAAGGTTGTCAATTGGTATCTAACTGATGCGGAAACTAATTTGAACGAAAAAGTAATTGACTTTAACTTTATTCGTTTTTTGAGAATGTATTTTCGTGGACTAAAACATGAAAGCAAAAATATTAAAGGTATTTTATTCAAGATGAGTCCAGTAGAAAGGGGAGTGTTATATTTAATAATTGAAGACATTCAATTTGAAAAAGTCGCAGATTTGATTTTATGAATACAGCACCAACCCAATATAAAGATTAGATCAGGGAGTCTTTGAAAATTGAGTTTTTTAGTCTACCACGCTTAATAAATTAATTCCTGTAGCAAGTTGTGTTTCTCTAGATTTTTGTTGGGTGCCAAGTTTCTTCCAATAGCCCAGGGAGTTCCCATTTTCATTAACTAAAATTATTTTTAATTTTTTTTCTGGTCTGAATATATTAGACTGAGGGATGAGAATTTTGTTTTAATAAAATTTTGATTTGTCCGGGTTAATATAGGGGAAAGGAAAGACTTGCTTGTCTTTGGAAATCGGGGAAATAATTGATTAAATGGAAAAGTTCAGTTAAGCCACATTAAAGGGCGAGAAGTAATAACTGTTGTTTAAACCTTATAGCCGATCGGTTCCTTATGAGTCAAGTCGAAATTTCGGTTTCCAATTATGGTCAACAGAGATAAACTTGTATGGGTTTAGTTAAATGAAGGAATAAACAAGGTTAAAGACACTTGTTTTCTTTTTGTTAGAGGTCATGAAAGCTTTTTAGTTGAATGCAATAAACTCCTTGTTAAGGAACTCAGTTGATCTTTAAATGATTTTGTATCGATAAGGCTCGGCAAAAGAGGAAAAATTACTTTTATAAAGATTACTCATAATTACAAATAATATGTGACATGAGGTTACCGCAGAATTCATTTATACCTCCAGCTTTTTTTGGTAACTATTTTTGTTTAATACCAAACACCAATCTGGCCTTTGTTGTAATATCAAAAAACGCTGTGACATTTTTAAAAAAAGTTGCCTATTACAATAGTACCGGCAAGTGGGAAGAAAATTTTTTGCAAGCACATCATCTGATAGGGTATACCGAGAAGTCGTCTTTTCTAATACCTATAGCGAAAATGCCTGAGTATGAAAAGGAAAATGGAAAGAGAGTAAAATTTGCAATTTGGAGAGATCCGATGGAACGTGTCTTGTCAACATACAAGCTTTTTTGTCTTGAGAAAGAGTTTAGAACCTACTTTCATTTCACTGGTTTGTTTCATGATAATTCATTCGATTTTTTTATGAAGTTCATGGAGTTTGAGTGGTCAAAAAAATATGGTGAAACTCAAGATGAACATATACGACGACAGATAGATTATTATGATGCAGTCGATGTGGATTATATAGTTCCAATTGGGAAAATGCATGGTTTTTTAATTGATCATAATGTTCAGTTTATTAAGGAGCTATCAAACAGAACGACAGTCTCATTTGAATTAAGTAATAAGCAATATATACAAAGGATATATGATTACTATCAAGAAGATTATAATATCAGATGCAATTATTGAAAAACTGTGATGTAAAAAAGCGGGACTTCGTTACCCTTCTGTACAATTAGAATAATGGCAAGAATATTCTTTAATAAAGTCGAATCATATTTCATTGTTACTAATTATAAGGTGTTGTTTTCGACATTAAGCTGGCAGCCGCAATTGGTGCCGGTTAATTGCTTGCGCTCTGAAGAGTTGGACAAATTTTTGAATTCAAAAAAAATTTTGCTTGTAAGAAACCCTTATGATCGTCTAGAGTCGTTTTACAGGGATAAATTACAGGTCAATCCTAAGAGTGTAAGTTTTACAAATGAATTCAAGTGGCAAGATTGCCAATATCTTTTGTTAAACATAATTTTTGAAAGAAAAGGCGCATATAGTGCAACATTTGAATTAGAAAGGGATACACTTATGGGAGTTTCGTTTGATGAGTTTGTTTCGAATTATTTGCCCTTTGTTTTCCAGAAGGAGCCTCATTTAGTTCCACAGGTATTATCTTTTTTTTATGTAGATAATAAAAAAAATATTTTGGATATAGAATATGATGAGGTATTCAAAATAGATGATAAAGAAGACTTAATACTCTTACGAGATAAATTCAAAATCGATACTTCTATTAATAAGAACGTAACTAAGAATAGAGGGGTTCTTTTAACTTGGAGTTCTTTCACTCGAGCAATTGTCAACGATCTGTATAAGCTAGATTTTGAATCTCTCAATTATTCACTTATTCATTGATTGTCATTTTAAATAAATTCTCTGATAATTAGTAATGAAATATAAGAGCAACATTATTAGCTTGGGAAAAGCAGTTTCATGGAGGTTTATAGGAACCCTCTATACTTTTATCTTGGTCAAGTTAATAACTGGTCAATGGACATTTGCTTTATCTGTTGGGTTTTTTGAAATAACGATTAAGGTATTTCTGTTTTATATACATGATCGAGTATGGGAGCGTTTAAGGCATCGTAAGGACACACAAAATTATATTAATATTTAGCACTTTTCATATGGTTATTTGGATGACCGGATTGTCAGGGGCTGGCAAAACCACACTCGCTGTCGCATTAAAGAAAGCCATGTGCATTATGGGAATTAAATGCAAGGTATTAGATGGTGATCAATTAAGGCAGGGAATAAGCAATGGATTAACTTTTACTAAGGAAGATAGAAGTGAGAATATAAGGCGGATAGCAGAGGTCGCAAAACTATTTGCGGAAGAGCAAATAATTCCAATTGTTTCTGTGATTTGCCCATTTGAAGCAGATCGCATAATGGCGGAAAATATTTTGGATTCTAATGAATTTATATTGCTCTATGTAAAATGTAGTATAATGACGTGTAAGGCCAGAGATCCCAAGGGGTGGTATAAAAAAACGGAGCAGAATACAGTGGAAAACTTTACGGGCATCACTTCTCCATTTGAAGAGCCTCTGTGTCCGGATTTGATTGTTGATACAGAGTGGTGTTCATTGGAAGATTCAATTGCGTATATTTTGCGAGAAATAACTCCGCGTTTGAATTGAAATAAATATTACTAGTTCAGCTGAAAAATGTTAGCTACGATAGAATGAAGGGCGAGTCTAAAATATATTAGTCGATCTAGAAATTATTAAAGCCAATTATTAATTAATCCGGAAGCGCCAAATTGCGCGCTATTGATTTTTTCAAAAATTGATTATATATATAAATTGTAATAATCCAGTTTTTAAAACTTGGTGCATATGGCAATAATTAGATACTTTAAAAAGATCCAACTTCTTGATAGCTTGATAAGAAGAAAAGCTACTGGCAATCAGCATGAATTTGCAAAAAAGGCAGGTATGAGCAGAGGGTTATTGAATATGTACTTAAATGAGATGAAAGAGTTGGGTTTTCCTATCTCTTACAATAGGGCCAGATGCACATATTATTATGAAGAAAAAGGAAAAATAGTTTCATCATTATTTGAAAGGGAAATTGAAGATGATGACTTAAGAAAAATTCAAGGCGGTATTTTGTATGGTACAATGGCGGCGTATGAAGGTGGTTTGTCGAACGATGTTTGGATTTCCGAAAGTGCTGTTAATTTTTTGTAAGAAATTCAGTTCAACGGTATTAGACTGGGGCTGCCGAATTTTGTTGGTAATCTTTGGTCAATAAATGATTTGCAGAATAAGCAGTTATTATAAATAGAACATTTACACATTCTCTAACTTAAAATGGTATAACCTAAAATGGCCGACGTGTCAATAGATTTTCAAGTCCCTATTTTAACTGGTGAACTTGAATACAAAGCCAAAACTTTATTGAATGCAATTAGCAAAAAACTACAGCTTATATTTTATGAAGAAGAGGAGTTCAATTTGCTTACGGGAAAGGCTGGACAGTTGTTATTTCTAAGTTATTTTCCAGGAAAGGATTTTAGCATACAAGAAGCAGCTAAGAATTTACTTGAAGGAATTGAGCTCCGTAAGGACTTGGATGGGTCTTTTATGAAAGGACTGGCTGGAATTGGATATGTGTTGAAAATAATCAATGATAAAAGTGGGCTGTTTGAAGACGATTTTTTTTTCGACTGTTATCAGCATGTCCGGCAATTTACGAAGGTCGATATTGTCAAAGGGAATTACGATTTTATGTATGGTTATCTTGGCGAATGTTATTTTTTGTGTGAAGAAGTAAAAAATTTTGAAAATCAAGAACTCTTTAGAAATGTATTGGAAACCTTGCGATTACAGGCGATTCCGCAATCTAAAGGTATAGGCTGGGTAAATTCATGGGAGTTAAGACTGCTTTATCCAAAACAAGACTTTAGAACCATACCGAAGCATGCAAATCTAGGAATGTCACACGGCCTACCTGGAATTATTTACATCTTATACAAGTTGAATAGTAAATACCCCGAGCTTGGCGGATTTTCTCTGGTTGACGAGGCATTGGGGTGTCTAATCCATGAGGAATCTATAGTTAATAAGGCATCCTCTGGTTTCTACTATCCGACTTATGCAGGAGACCTTGGAAAGAAATTTAAGGGGCAGCTTTCGTGGTGCTATTCTGATTTAAGCATAAGTCTACTTTTCTTCAATATTGGCATAATGAGCAGAGATAAGGCGTTAATTGAGCGTGCCAAAAAGATTGCAGACAGTTGTCGTGAAATAACTTTTGAAAATACGCCTTCAATGGGTAGCGGCTTGTGCCATGGTGCAAGTGGAATCGCGTATATGTTTAATAAAATTTATCAATTTACCAAACTCGAAAGATACAAGGAAGCTTCCATCTATTGGTATACTGTTCTTTTTGATGAATTTGTTGACCAAAGTGGAACATTGATTCAGGTTCTGGATTTCGACAAGGTAATTATGGGAAAAAAGGTTTCAAAAGATTGTGGCTTTCTTGAAGGATTAGCAGGTATTGGGCTGTCGGTTATGTCTGCAATATCGTATGAAAAGACTGAATGGGATAAACTATTGCTTTTGTAATTCATAGGTAAGTATTGAACAACATGGAAATGGCTGATTTGCTTAATAAAAATATCATACTTGAGGAACGGCTTCGTGACCTCATTACAGATATCGGCGATTTTAATTTCAGATCTTTTGCTGACAATGACAATTCAGGTCTGTTTGACGGTCATGCAGGCATAGCTCTGTTTTTGTATGAACTGTTTAAGTATAGCAAGGATGATAAGCATTTGGAAGATTCTGTTTTCTTTTTTGCCAAGGCTTATAATGGTCTTAGTAAGACAAATTTTAATTTAAGTCATGGTGCCAGTGGCGTAATGTGGTTGATGAATTATTTTGTTCGAGAGAAAATAATTCCAGCAAAATTTGAACAATATCTTAATAGCTACGACAATTTTTTGGGTCAAATCATTGAACGTTACCGTGGGAATATTGATCCTATGCATGGCCTTTTAAGTATTGCCAACTACTATTTTTTTAGAGGCAAAGATTCAAATTTCAAATATTTGTCAACAATTCTCTCAATAATTGATGAGGCCAAAGAGAACGTTTCAAGGGGGGCTCTCTGGAGAAGTAACACCCATGATGCGATTAGAGGTAAAATACAAAACATAAATTTTGGATATGCGCATGGTATATTAGCAGTACTTTATTTTTTAAGCAAATACGTCCAATCAAATATTGAATATAAGAAAAGTCAAGAAATTTTGGACGCAGGCTTAAGCTATTTTCTTTCTTACAGAGATTTAGAGAAGTTTAATCAATTCCCAATGATAATAGATAGGGAGGTAGTTGTTGATACAGGCAAAGTCGGCTATTGTTATGGAGATTTGGGAATCGCGTGTGGATTAGCCATTGTTGGGAAGAACACTGAATGTTTTTCATTGTTGAATTTAGCCAAAGAGCTAGCTAATAGTGCGGCGAATAATGCCCTCCGCAGTATAGAAGGGATAACTGATATTGGTCTTTGTCATGGTGCTGCAGGAAATGGTTACATGTTCCAAAAGTTATTCAATCAGTTTGAAGACGATACACTTTTGACGGCAGCTGAATCCCAGTACGAAAAATTGCTTTCTCTAAGGCAGGAGGGTACTGGCATCTGCGGATTTACCGCGATTGATTATAACAAAGAGCTAGCTAAGTTTTATAGACGATCAAATGTTGGATTTATAGAAGGCATTGCAGGTGTGGGGCTTTCAATACTATCCTATCTTACAAAAGACGGAAAAAGTGATTGGGATAAAATATTATATCTGAGCTAAATATTTTTATAATGGTTTGTAATGACAGGTTCATTTTTAGGACTCCGCTGCTACAATTGAACAAGCTTGTAGAGACGGAAGAAGAACTTTTAAGCGTATTTAAAGACGAAACAATTCGGAATGCTTTATACATTGCCTCTCCCGACCTATTCCAGGAGCTTTTGAATATTGAAGAAAATAAGCTACCTAAGGATAGGCACGAAAAGGTGTTTATTAGTCTTTATAAATATTATACGAGGATGTGCACCCGTTGCACTCCTTTTGGAACATTTGCTGGTGTCAATTTGGGATATTTTGCCGAACAAACTGATATACGAATCGGGCATATGACAGAAGCAAAAGCAAGGTTGGATATGGATTATCTCTGTAAGTTATTTTATGAACTAAGCAGACAGTCGTCGTTATATTCAGCACTAACCTTCTTTCCGAATAATACACTCTATAAAATAAATGACCAGTGGCGTTATGTAGAATATCAGTTTAATAATTCTGTAGACCGATTTCATAATCTGGTTTCAATAAATGACAACGATATCTTGACAAAGATTATTAAGGATTCTATTGAAGGGATTTCATATAACTCCCTTAAACTTTTAATCCTGTCATTTGATATTGAAGACCGGGAAGCAGAAGAATACATTAATGAATTAGTTCAGAATCAAGTATTGATATCAAATTTATATCCTTCTGTTACAGGAAGAGAATATCAATTTCGGCTCTTTCATGATTTAGCTAAAATGCCTTCATCTCGATTTGACTCAATTGATCGAAAGATTGCAGATATATTTACTAACAGGCAAGACTTTAGAATACTAACAAATCAGTTAGAAAATATTCTTTCTATATTTGATGCCAAACCTCAGACTAACCATTTGGTTCAAGTAGATCTTTTAAAACTACCAGCGGCATGCAATGTAAATCATGAGATTAGAAAGCAGGTTGCAGAAGCAACGGATCTTTTAGGCAGATTAATGAATAATCAAAAAAATACAGATCTTCTTGAGAAATTCAAAATAGCATACTATGAACGCTACGAAGACAAATTTTTGCCTTTGGCATTTGCATTAGATACTGATATTGGATTAGGTTATAAAAATGCTATTAGCATAGTAAATGGTAATGGTACTCAATATAGCGACCTAAAAGGTAAAGATATTCGCACGTTTAAACTGAAATTGCTAAAGACTGCTATTAAAAATAATAGGAAGGATGTCGAAATAAATGATTCTGATCTAAATATCGTTCAAACAGGGTCAAATATCTCCTTGGCTTCATCGTTTTCGTTTATGGGCAATTTATTTTATAATGACAACAAACAGCTTTTGATACGATATAAATTAGCTGGGGGAAGTTCTGCATTAAATTTGATCGGTAGATTTGGTTTTTTGTCAGATGACATTTCCGGCCTTTGTATTGATCTTGCATTGGAAGAGGAGAAGCTTCATCCTGATGTCATTTTGGCCGAAATTGCACATTTGCCTCAAGGGAGAATCGGTAATGTTGTTATGAGGCCTCATTATAGAAATTTTGAAATTCCATACCTAAGCTACTCAGCTCTACCCGCAGAAAGGCAAATTGATATCAACGATCTGTATGTTGGTGTGATAAATTACAGGATAGTTTTGTATTCAAAAAAGCATCAAAAAGAAGTTATTCCTTGCTTGGCTAATGCACACAACTACTCTTCCGATAGTTTACCGATCTATCATTTCTTGTGTGACTTAAACAGGCAGAATAATGAACCGAGCATCTATTGGTCCTGGGGAGAATTGTATGAAGAAGAATTTCTGCCTCGGGTTACCTATAAAAATATTGTTCTTACTCCCGCTCGATGGAATTTCGAAACCAAATCATTTAAAAAATTATTGGCGGGCGTAGACGACACAGTCATTTTGGATAAGATTAAAAATATAGGATTGCCTGATAAAGTTTTAATCACGCAGGGTGACAATGAGCTTTATGTTGATTTTGGATCCAAGTTGGGAATCCACACATTTTTGAAGACTTGTAAGAAGCATGATAAGATAGTTGTAGAAGAGTTCCTTTTTTCAAATGAGAACGCCATTGATGGCTATGCGAACGAAATTGTGATTCCATTTGTGAACGCTAAAATCAATACTTGGACTGGAACGACTGCAGTTGAATTAAAACATGATGAAGAATTGTTTAGTCCTTTATCTGAATGGATTTTTTTAAAGTTATATACTGGTAAAAAGTATTCTGAAAAATTATTGATTTCTCATATTGCCCCATTGGTTAAAGAATTAAAAGATCAGGATATTATTTCGAAATGGTTTTTTATTAGGTATGCCGACCCTAAAGATCACCTTAGAATTAGATTTCTACTTTCAACGCTAGAAAAAAGGGAAATGTTATTCTCAATTGTTCATAAATATTTGGAAAAGGCTTTGTCTGACAGGATAATTTGGGATATGCAAATTGGAACATATAATAGGGAGTCAGACAGGTATGGGAAAAAAACAATAGCTCAAAGTGAAACTCTTTTTAGTATCCATAGTGAAATGATTCTTGAAATTCTGCCGATGTTTTCCCAACTTTCTGGAAATGACCAAGTCGTTCAAGCGGCTACTTATATAGATTTGTTTTTATCATGTTTTGATTTTGAACTCCAACAAAAAAATGAGTTTACAACTTTTCAGTCTTCTCTTTTTAATAAAGAATTTAATCTGATGAAGAATAAGGCGTTGAGAAAAACTCTAAATGACGATTTTAGAAGCATTCATAACCAGCTTATGATGGGAATGGACTATGAAAAAGTGCAACAAAATGAAGTCTATCTGTCCTTAAGTAATATCTATAATAAATTTAATGTTCAACTTCGATTGATTGCTGAAGAAGTGAAAAGAGTGCATCTTGAACACCCAAGCAAATTTAATTCCATAGTTGCAAGCTATGTTCATATGTTTATAAACCGCCTTTTTAAAGAGAATCAACGACAGCAGGAAATGAAAATTTATTATTTCCTCACGAAGTACTACTCATCGAGCGTTGCTAGAAAAAGAATCTCTTTTGAACATGTGCCACTTAACTGAGAGGATTGATTTCGTCTTATCATTTTAGTACTATTATATAAGCTTGCAACATGCAATTTACTACAGAGCCATCTTTAAAAAAATTCTTCGACGTAAGTGTCATTATGCATTTTAATAATGATGTCAATTTATTACAGACAACAATTTTACAAAATCAGTATTACTTTGAAAGAAACGGTGTTGAGCTAATAATTATCGCCTCGGACGATATAAATGAGATGAACTTGATTATTTTGTTAAAGTCATTTCCATACATCAATTGTAAACTTTTTGTAAATAGGGGACATGATAATGGATATAGTCGGAATGAGTGTTTAAATATTGCAATAAGAAATTCTTCAAATAAATTCATATTAGCGATAGATATTGGCACGATCTTAATTACTGATGTGATTGCTCAAATGCGATATCTTCTAAAACATTATGAACAAAGATATGCGATTGCAACCTTGGTATCCTTCGATGATAAGCAAGATAACGAAGGATGCACCTTGATGATGATAAACAAAAAAGATATAGAGGCAGTTTGCGGATTTAATGAGGAAATTAAGTACTCCTTTGAATCAAATTTGGAATTACGACATCGCCTAGAAATGAATTGGGTTGAAGGAATATGGAGTGATGAGATTATTGCCGAACAGACTTTTAAACCAGGACATGGATGCGAAAATAAAGCATTGTTACCTTGTTCTTTGTACATCGCAGATAAAGACCATGTTTTAAGAGCAAATTGTAATGATGAAATCTGGGGTCAAGCATTTCAAGTCAAACTTAGTTTTGATTGGCAACGAGATAAGGATGCAGGGCACAGGGAAAAATTGTTGCAATCGTTTCGGCTTTTTTGGCATAACCCTATGTGTGTATTTGAAAAAGAGTATCCTATAGTTTGCCTTATGCAAATCAGAAACGAAAGCAAACATATTCCAGAAGTATTACAACATCTAGACAGTTATTGCGACGGAATAGTATTGCTGGATGATGACAGTACTGATGGAAGTTTTGAAATGGCTATTTCGGATAAATTATTATTGAAAGTCAAAAAAGACCGCGGCGAAAAATTTGATGATCTTGGAAATAGAAATATTCTTCTTCAGCTCGGTCATCTATTCAACGCTAAATGGTTTTTATTTATGGACGCCGATGAACGTTTCGATAAGCGATATTCGGATCTAAAACGGATAATCGCAAATTCAGCTCACGATACAATTCTATTTCGGTTAGTTCATATTTGGAACGAGAAAAAATCATATCGAATAGATGTACCTAGGAGCGAGGATGGTATTTTATTAAGGTATCGAATGTTTCGAAATAGGGGGTTTACACAAATTCAATCCGACAAGCAATTGCATTTTCCTGTTACCCCATTTATCCTTAATCCTAATAAGTTAGAACGAGATATACTGATTCTCCATTACGGATTAATGGACAAGAATGTCAGGATGCGTAAATTCAAAGACTACTCCAAACAAGACAACGGCGGTAAACTGCAGGGCCATGGATATGATTATTTATTGGACGACGCAGTTACGTTAGGGAATATAGACGAATTACGATTGCTTGAAAGCTAAAGCACGACGAATATGGCTAACCATTTTTATAAACCCCACCAAGCAAAATTTCCTGTTTTGGAATTGCTGATGAGTTCATTTTCTTATTCAAGAGAAATGACTATCCAAGTGGTATCCGGTCTTAGTATTCAACAGCTAGACTACAATTTTGATTCAAAGAGCAACTCTATTGGCAGCCTGCTGATGCATATAGCCGCATTAGAGTATTTGTATCAAAGACTAATTTTTGATAAAAGATATTTAAACTTAAATGAAAATGAATTTTGGCATGGTGCGTTTTGTGCCGATTTACCAAAGCGAAGGATCAGAGGTAATAGTTTATCATTTTACCTGGATATTATGAATAGGGTAAGGGAGGAAACGATATCAAAATTGAATGACAAAGACGACGATTGGTTATTTGAGTCAGGAGATAGTGTATTAGTGTCGCAAAACAATTATTCCAATCTTTTTCACCTGATTGAAGATGAAATTAGTCACGTTGGTCAAATAAAGATGATAAAAAAGAGAATATGATCGAAACTCGCCTTCTATTTTTTTTATTAATAGTGAAATAGCTAGATCTAAGTATGAAAATTTTTATCCATAAGGACCCCATTCAGGGATTCTCGTTAAAAGAAATTACCGATGCAGATAAAATTTTTACTTGCAATTGGTCATTAGAGCCGCAGAATTACGGAGTGCCTGGTGAGTTGGTGACTAAAATATATAATAATCATAACGATTTAAGTTCATCCTTCACCGGAATCGATGTGAACAATATTACTGTGGCCTATCTGCCAGTTCAAGAAACTGATGAGATGCTCATTAATACCTTAAACATTATCTCTTTATTCAATTGCATTCGTTTTGCTCGTCTTACGATATACTGCGAAGAACATCAATATAAAATATTGAGTAATTACGCTAGCGATCAAATTTCCTTCAACCTGTATAGTGTGAACCAACCTGCCCTACCAAATATTGACGCATCAATCATTATTACTTTCGGATCTGGTGCTATTCATTTTTTAAAGCAAAAGATTCCAGTGATAATTGTAGGACCCTACGGAATTGGTGGATGGGTTAACTCTGTTAATTTACCATACTTTCTTAAAAGTGGTTTTTCAGGTAGGCCGGGTGGAGCATTAAGAGAAATTTCTCCCTTACAAATATTGATCGATGAAATACAATGTATTGTTAATTGCAAAGATGTTGATGCTGAGATATTAGAAGTTTATGAAAAAGTTCAGAAACTTGATATTTTATCTTTATCACAAATTGAGGAGTTTGTCTTACCCTTCAAGCAGCTTTTCAAACAGTTTTATGATCCGAGAATCCGAGAGATGCTTCGACCTAATTTATCTTCAAATATTACGTTCGAGCAGAAAGACAACAGAATTTACGTTAGAAGAAAAATTATCAACGATATCATATGCTCTGTTGATGTAAATGACGCGGTTCTTTTTACTTCAATTTATGAAAAAAGAACATTTGCAGAGGTCAGAGAGCTCATTCGATCAGATGAAGATAATTTTTGGGATACAATTTATTCTTTGTATGAAAAAAGAATTGTTTTGATTTAAATTAATCGGTCGAATTTCACATATTGTAGAGATTATGATTGTCTCGTTATGTTATATTTTCATCATTTTAATGTAATGCTTCTAGATAAATCACCTTTCCGAAGGTGATTTATTTTTTCAATTATTATTATCTATGAAATCGGGGATGAGTGAATTCACAAATCGGCAGATTACCTTGGCGCAATATTTTATAGAATATTGTCAGGGTTACGAAGTATAGGATACACCATGCAAAATTTGGAATGCAGTATCAAAAAATATCGGATATGAATGAGGAGAATGTTGAGCACTGACTTTAGGTGAAATTTATATCGCTATACGTAAATAGAAAAAGAGACTATATAAGAGTCCTTAGCAGGTAATAAAACAAATCCACGCCAATTCATTCTATAAATTAGGTTTCAAGGCAAAGTCAATCATAACAATAGTTGCTAAGCCAAATCAAATTGAATAAACTACTGCTCCTTATTTGCAGTTCAAATATAATAGACTGCCTCGTAAGATCTTTGTAGGAGTTATTTACATTAAAATTCAAAAAAATGGAAAAAAAGAAAATTTCGCTTTCACTAAACAAAGAAGTGATTGATCAATTAGACAAAGTTCAGTTATCTCAGATCATAGGCGGAGATGACATTACGACATTGTTTGGTAGCAACTGCTATAACACCGACCCGGTTGCCCATCCTTGTTGCGCAGGTGAGCCTACAATTTCTGGAGCCTGCATATCTTACACAAGCAGAACAGATACAACCCCTGGAAGTTGTTGCCAGTGCTAAATGTGTCATTGGACTTCTTATGCATAAAATTTAATTAGTGCAGGGAAGTCCATTTTTTTATTTTTGCAAAAGCAATCGTATAGTTTATTTTTATGAAATGTAATATCAGGTTGATTATCACCTTTGTTTTATTACCTGCGTTGAATATTAGCAAATTGTTTGCTCAAACAAATATCAAGCAGTTTGTAAAAAGCAATGTTCAGGAAGTAAAGACTCTTTCATTAAGTTCCTCTGATTTTAGCGATTTGTCTGCTATTGGTGATGCCATTGGTGACGCAAAAGTAGTTATGCTTGGGGAACAGGATCACGGTGATGCTACTACTTTTTTAGCAAAGGCAAGGCTAGTTAGATATTTACACGAGGTAAAAGGCTTTAATGTGCTTGCCTTCGAAAGTGATTTTTTTGCATTAAATTATGGTTGGGATAAATTGGTAAAGAATGACAGATCAATTTCGGAATTCTTGAGAAATACAATTTATCCGATATGGACAGAATGTGATGCTTGCCAAAGCCTATTTTATGATTATATACCCACCACATATCAATCAGGGCCGGGTATAAGAATAACCGGATTTGATAGTCAAGTTGAAATCAAGCAAATTCTGCCCGTCTTAGACAGCATTGTTAGGAATGCAGATCTTCCAATTGTTGAGTCAAACGAATATGATAGCATCGTCAGGCCGTTAATTCAAAATTGGGGAGCAAATCTAAAAGACACCATATTAAATGAAAGATATTTGAAATATTTGACTGAGATAAAGACTCAACTAAAATACAAGACGCCATCTAATAGTTTTTGGTTAAAAGTTATAGAAAATATGGAAGCCGTAGATTTCCAGTTTAGCAACCATGGAAATTTTTGGAAAGAAATGAACATAAGAGATCAACAAATGGCATCGAACCTTCAGTGGATTTGTGAAGTGGCATTTCCTTCGGATAGAATCATTGTTTGGGGTGCCAGCGCACATGTGGCAAAATATTCTGGTCATTATCCCCAGGAGTTTTTGAACAAATACCTTAGTATGGGAACACAATTCACAAATGATGAAAATCGTAAGAAACAAACCTATATAATCGGCTTTACCTCTCTTAGCGGAACTGCAGGAAAATTATATCCTCCCACAAATTATGTAATTGAGAAACCGCGCTCAAATAGTTTTGAAAATTGGATTGACGAAAAATATCAATATGCGTTTGTTGATTTTAGGAAATTTAATGACCTTTTTCCTAGAGAGGATAAGCCATTTTATATGTCTGGATCATCACAAGGGAACAGCTGGGTTCATAAGAACACACTTGCAGAATGGACGAAGGTTTTCGATGGTGTTTTTTATATCAAAGAAATGTCCCCTTGTAAACGGATCAAATAAAAATTGGTACATCATTTCACGTTCAGAAGGTTATCCAGCAATTAATTACTTAAAGTAAATTCTTAATACGGAGCTCGCAAAACCGCTGAATATAAATTCATGATATTTACATTTGAATAATTGTAGGATTCGATGTTATTTTTCAGTGAGTAAAGCGGAGAGTTTGCGTTGTCATTGAATTTGAAAATATTGAACTACGCCTTTTGTAAAAAGCGATCTAGTCATTCAGATATTTTGGATTATAGTCTTGGATAAAAAAGTCTAACGCATATCAATTCATTTCAAAAAAAGCTAATTCTTTAGCGAATAGAGTATTTTTTTGATGTCTTTTAAAATAAATCGGATTGGATTCGAACCAATGACGATAACCAATTAATTATCAAAATTTTATTTTTAGCAAAAATGCAATGGACACCTAGGTGTACACCTGCATTTTTGATGCGATTTAAAAGAGCTTATTCTTTTCAAATTTATCCCAATAATTTCAAATTCCTGATGTGTTTTTGACTCATTCGAAGTCCTTTAGTTTTTGAAGATGTTGTTTTTTTAATGTCTTGGTATTTCACCTTTGTTAGGCAATTGAATTTGTGAAAATCAAATAGTGCGTTATGAATGATTTTAAAAGGAGAGGAGCAGAGGAATATCCTCAAAAAATATATGCATCACAGTTAGTCACAGTCGATGATCTGCAGGAACTAAGAAAGAATATCGTCAATGATTTACTTATTGCCTTGAAGCCCTCTCTACAACAGCCCATGAAAAAGTGGTTGAAGTCGCATGAGGTTCGGAAGATGTTGAAGATTTCACCGGGGACTTTGCAAACACTTAAAAACAAAGGAACTATTAAGTATTCAAAGATTGGTGGTGTACATTTTTTTGATCTGGAAGAAATTCAGAAGGTATTAATAGTTTAATTTTATAATGGAATTTTCGAACTAAACCAGAACAGACGAAAACAAGGATTGCATGAATAATAAGTTTTTTCTTTATTGAGTTTAAATTTATCGTTGTTTATTCCTCAATTTCACCGATAATATCGAAGTCTAGATTGTAATGATGATTAGAGAAGCCATTTGGGTTAAGCAATTCGATTTCCATGCAATTGTAAACATCTCCTTTTGTCATTTTAATTCTAGGAGTACTTCTAATAATTAAGTTTCTTGGTATACTTAAATTGATTGGAAGGAGATCGTATAAGTCACAACTAGGTGTTTGTTCCGAAGAAGCACTAAAGTAATTTTGCTTGTCAAAATTGATTTTATTGTTTGCAACATAATAGGTAAGCTCATTTAATTCATGGTGTGTAAAGGAAACTGCATTAAATGCTAATTCACTTTCATTTAATTTGTACCATGTTATATTCACTGCACCTTGATTATGGACGCTACTGAAACGAAAATGATTTAATTGTGTTCTAAGCCTAAACATAAAGTTGAGTTTTTAGGATTACTACTGAATTATACTTGTTTTTTAGCTAATATGGTTATCTTCAATTAGATATAAAAATGATACAATTTCATTTGACTAGCTGTTTATTGTTCTAAGTTTTGTCCAGCTTGAACTAACCATTCACTGTCAATATTTATTATTGAAAAGGTGCTGGATTATTACTTTATCATTTGGCTGTTTCTTGAGTTATAGTTGGCTACCAGTGCGCTGTTGGTGCGGTTTTATTTTTCGAATTGAATGTCAAGGTATTTAAACTTATCGTCTATTCTTTTTGCTTTTGCTTTAACGCTTATCCATTTATTTAAATGCAAGCTTTCTGTATACTTCGTTTGTTCAATATGTTCATTGCCCGATATTTTTATTTTAGGTTTTGACATTTGAGTTTGGTCCTCAATATTTTTTATAAAGGCATTACCTTGTCTTGTGTCAGTGTTTAAATGATAGATATAAATTTCGTAATCTTTATAATCGTGGTCTGAAACTACGTTCTTTTTTGTCGCTTCAATTTCGTCAACCGTATTTTGAAACGCTTCTGAGTAGTTTGTGTCCACAATGGATATGAATTCTTCGTCGTGACCTTTGTAATTAGAAAATTCAATACTGTCAAAGCTTTTGCCTACCTGCTCCGTAATTTCTTCAAATTTTGGTAACGATTTTTTTACGTCTTCCTTAAGTTCTTTTGTGTGGTTTTCTGGAAGCTTAATGTGTCCTACTTCATAGATTTTCTCAAAAGCTATCAGAAGACTCTTAAATTCATCAGAGATTGCCAAATCATCGTCTTTTAAGAGGTGATCTTTGTCTGCGATTATAGATGTTGTAATATATTTAAGGTACTCATGTACGTATTCATCGAAAGGAAGGGTTTTTGAGAAAAGGTCTTGTGCTTTTGTTTGCTTGTATTCTAATTCAAGATTTATTTTAAAACTACCGGGTGTATAAGGCTGCAAGTAAGCAGCAGGCTGCAAATTGAAATTTTTTAGATTCTTTAAGCGATTTTCTAAAAAGTCAGAGAAAGCTGTCTGAATATTTGACACTTCTTCGGCGATCGCTCTGTTTAAATCAGCAACTTTCCCTTTTAATCCGAGAGAGTAAGAAAATGAAAAAGATTTTTTATAGTCTGGGCAATAAGAATTTTCTAATGGCTGATATTCTTCTGGTATATTGTCAAACTCCAGTGCGTACGCAGCTAAAGCTTTTCCGCCAAAACTTTTTTCGACTAAAAATTTGGTAAGACTTTCTTTTAATAATGTTCTGTAAGACTTCTTTTTATTAATAAAATCGTAGTAGTCTTTGTTAGATAAAATTGAATGTATGGTGAAGATTGTTTTATTTTCGTCGTCTTCTTCTAAATGAGAACCCAATATTTTGTTTCCAAATTTGTTTACACCAAGAAACAGAATAGGAAAGTCGTCAAAATGCAGGACTTTAAAACTTGAGCTAATTGTTGCTAGCTCTAAGCTCGTCTTGGTCAATTTTGAAGTGTCAATAGGTTTCATTAGGCAAACTTAATAATGGTTACAGTTTCTAAATGTGTCAATTGAAATGAGTCTGATTTAAAAAAATTATGATGGCTATCTCCATCTACAACAGGAGCATAAATTACTTTGCCAGCGCCTTCTTTAATTTTAAATTTTAAGCAATGTCCACCTTTTTTAGGGTTTATGGAAAATGTCGTCTTATAATGCTCAAAAATTGAGTTCTCAATTTCCTCCGTTGTTAAATTAACTGAAATTGCCTTGTAATTGCAAATGTCTTCACATTCAGAACTGTCGACACCAATGCCCCTTTCCCAATGTGTTTCAAAGTCTTTTTGCTCTAATTCTTGTTTACGTAATTTTCTGACGAAAACATCACCTCTGTTTGGAACTGAAGTTTTTCCGAGGCAATCGCAGTTATGTCCGTTTGTAAGGTTCTCGAATGTCATTTTATTATAGTTGTGTCATTTGATAATAGGTGCTACAACTCAGGTTGTTTAAAAGAATCGGCGAAGACTTCAAATAAACAACAGCTTCCAACAATTAAAGTTGAAGTCAATTCGTAAATTACCAAGGAGACTGACTTTTTGCTGCGACAATCATAGTAAAATTAATCTCCCTTAATTCTAGATTTGTAAATACTTTGAGTTTTAATTTTATTTTTATCGAATTCCCGTCGCCAGTTCTAGGTTGTTTTAATTTAAAGTCAACGCTTTTGTACGCACCTGGATAAACGTTCGTAAGTTCCTTGGAAAGAAATAAGATGTTTTCACGTGATGGCTTAATTGCCTCAAGACCTTCAACTAGTTCTTTATTCTCAATTGACGTTTCAATGCCAATTTTAAATTTCGATTTATGAATTTTAGATGATGAATTAAAAATATCGATTTTCAATGTAAAGTAATCGTCCCAAATATTTATGAGGTCATTCGTAATATTAATATCTGTTCCCTCCAGTATTTTTTCGCCATTTATTAAAAACTCCAGACCAAAATCGAATTGAGTTATTTCTTCAACTGTTGTAGAATTCAAAAACCACTCAAGGCGGGTCTTTAAATTTTCACCTAGGGTTCTAATTGTACCATTATAAATAATATGCGGAAAATGCTTTAGGTCAAATGGAATATCATCTGCATTTTGGGTCAATAGAATAACGTTCTTCCCTAATCCATGTGCATAGCCAACTTCATAAAATACATTTGCGTTTCTTCCTGTCATGTCCGCAATTATTATGTCTGCTTTAGAGATTTGATTATAAATTCGGTCAAGGATTCTTTCAGTGTAGATTTGCTCATCAACTCTTTCACAATATGTATTTAGTTCAGTGCATGACTGCTTGATTCCATATGTATAAATGTCAGAAAAGCTATCATCAAATGGCATTAAAACAAAAACAAATTTTTTGGGTTGTCTCATAAATCTTTTGTGCGGTCTGATTTTGTTATTTAACGATTCTCGTGCAGGTGATTGCGTTAGCTTAAATATTTTTTCAGCCGAAATCGTGTTCTGATTAAAACCAAAAGTTAGAAGTTTTTTTATAAACTCACTGTATTATGTCAAATTTTGTCGTATAGCTGTTATGTTGTTGTTTTGCGACTGCTATGTAAGGATATGGGGGAAACGAAAACTGTATTCATTTAAATTCGGGTTGAGGGTGATGTAATAGCGTTAGTTAATCAACGCTTCGTCACCTAAGTCACAGACAAAGGTTTAGGTGATTAAAGAGTGAACTTACTAATTATTCAGCATTTTTTAAAAAAACAATAATGTATATAGTACCAAAATCTGATATGTCATCAGGGTAATATTTAGTCGGCCTAAAGAATAAAAGTAATTTAAGTCTAGTTATAAATTTTGTTTATCTATTAATGGGCCATTTTTAAAAACTTAGCTTAGAGTGGGTAAAATGACGATGTTTCTAACCTGACCTGATTGCCGATTTTGGGCAAGCAAAAGTGATGTAATACCGAGTTTAAAAGTGATTTAGCAGGAGTTTTTTACTGATGCATTGGTGCAGTGAAATAAGGATTGTTACCACGATGTTGCTGAGGAAGCTTAAACCGAACTTTGGAATAAATCACTAATTTTTCATATCATTGATACTCTTGAATTGTTTTAAAATTGGATTTCAAATCCTTTAAAGTTTATTATGATTCAAAACCCTAAACATTGCTAATATCAATTTCACCCGCCGAATTATGACAACGCAGTCTTTTATTTTGAAGAACGATGGATTCAATGTGTTTAACGATGTTGTTTTGGAAGGATTCCCATTTGTACGAAATAATGATGTTTTTTTGTTTGATATTTCTCCGAAGACAGACTACTGGAGATTTGGGCTTAGATTCTCGAAAAATCCACAAATTGATTTTTTATCGCCTGAGGGCAGGTACATGAGAAAAGAAGATAACAAATATATCGACTTACATATTGGGGCCGGAATTTTCGATGGAATATTATGGGGATCCTCTGATTATTTTCAAGTTACACAATACAATTTGGATCTTGATCCAATAAATATGGGCGATACGAATCTATATGAAAGAAAAAGTAGATTAACCTGGAATTTAGATTTTAGCGAATCAGGAGAATTTGTTAAATCTTCTGTTAATATATTCGACACTAGTATAGAATTATTTTCAAATCCTATATCAATTCCCAAGGAGTATAAATATTTTCAAGTTTTTGCTTGGGCAGATTTGGCTGAGTTTGAGTTGGTGTGTGGTGTAGATGTTTCAACAGGACAGAATGTTTATACTGATATTGATTTTGAGGTGGGCAATATCGTTTTTCGTCATGGAGATATTTTAGACTTCGAAGTAACTTCCAAAACTAATGTTTTTATATTTCCTGCTTCAAGTTCAGGAACGACTTCGTCAACTTATTTAGGGAAAGCAACAGAGCTCAAAATTCCATTTCCTCGCAACAACAAACTGGGGGCGCTTGATTTATTTTCATTACCTGACAGTAAATCATGGGCAAGAGCAGGTTATCTATATTCAGATGATGGTGATACTTCAACTTATTCTGCAGTTTTTCAGGCTTCAAATAGTCTATTGTTAGAAATAGAAAATAATCAAAGTGAATTTAAGAATTGTATTGGAGTAAGCCTCCCTCTTGTGTATAATGAGTTTCAGGGCATCTTGCCTCATGAGATTGCTTTGATTTACGATAAAGTTTTTAATCGCAGTCAGAATTCAATAAAATTTTTTGTAAGTATACTGGATGCAGAAGCTTTTTCAAAAATTAGACTCATGTATGTGGGACGTATTACAAGTAGTCTAACCCCCGACATCATTTTGCGGAGACAATATCGAGAGCAAATCGCTATAAGATTGAATATCGATATAAGTTCACTTTATATTGATGTCGACCCATCAGAAAATTTGGTTGGTCTTCATTTTCAAAACTGTTTAATCAAAACTGAGAACTTACTTGGATACTGTAATGAAGTGCATACAATGTCATTCACGAGTTGCGAAATCGATAGTTTCGAGTTTCTTAAGAAGCTTTCATCTATTAGAAACCTATCGTTTTCCGAGATGGATAAAATTGATGTAATAAGCCTAAGAAGTTTAAGTCAGATACGTTCACTTGAAATACGGTATTCTGATTTGAGTGACATAAACATTTTTGCAAAGTTCAAAAATCTTGCCCATTTAACGTTGAATGGGTTTAATACGCTTACCATTTCAAATTTAACTAAACTTACCTCACTCAAAAGTCTGGATTTGACAGATAATAACATAACAAATATTTCGCCCCTGTCAAAACTTAAAAAACTAAGGTCTTTAGTTCTAAGGTCAAATAACATTTCTAGTATTGACTCAATTGGTCAACTACGCGAATTGGAATTTTTGGATTTGTCTGAAAATAAGATTAAAGATTTGATGCCTTTAATTCAGCTTCGCAACTTAGAATATTTGAAAATAAATCGAAATTCTTTTGAGAGCCAAGAAAAACTCTCAATGCCAGAAAATGAAAATCATTATAAGTATATTTCTAATTATTTGGAGAGAAAAACGGAAACAGATCGGCGGGAAGTTAAATTGCCAGCCAAAATAGTACTTCTTGGTAATCATGGGGCGGGTAAATCATCACTGTTGCATTTCATTCTTAATAACACATTGATAGACGATATGCAGTCTACTCATTTGATAAGAATTGAAAAATATTTTGAGAAAAACACTGATCAATTACCTTCTGCAATGTATTTCGATTTTGGTGGTCAAGATTATTATCATGGAGTGTATAAGGCATTTTTAAGTGGTGGGTCAGCATATTTGCTGTTATATCAACCAAAAAACAATGAGAATCAAACGCGATTAGATTTAAATAATATCCTAACTCAGGATTTTTGTTTGGATTACTGGTTAAGTCAAAAAAGTTATTTCGAGATAGAAAAATTTGGTGGTGTAAGTGATCCATTGTTTTTAATTCAAACATTTGCAGATAAGCATCCCAGGCAGTTTTTTGTAAAAGATGGTTTTTCAATTGCAGACCATTTTTACGTTTCCTTAAGTACGCAAACTGAAGAAAATTCAGTAATAAAGGCGAAACTTTCTTTGGAGTTATTAAGGCTAGAGATTCTTGAGTTGCTTGATAAAGTTAGAGTGAGAGTCACAAGGCCGAAGTGGTTTTTGGACTTCTTAAATTACATATTAACTAGTCAAGACAACGACACTCATGTGCCTAGATCTGTTGACTCTTTAATGGAATATTACATAAGCCCTTATCGAAATGCAGAAGAGCTACTGATGGAGGATCTTGATCAGTTACACAGACAAGGAATAGTTCTTTACTATAGACATTTTCTTCCTCAAAAGGTGTGGCTGAATCCAATTGCTTTAGTGGATTATATTCATGAAAATATCTTAGGAAAAAGTGTACTTCAAAAAAGTGGAAGGATAGCAGTAGAAGATCTTAAAAATATTAGTACTGATGTTGTTAATATAATGAGGTTGCAAAAGGTTTTATATTATCATGAAAATGGGGAAAATGGTGCGGAATATATTGTACCGAACTATCTTCCTTTGTTTAAGGACGGGGAACCCGTTTCTAAGTTATTGTTTTTTGGCCTTGGTGATCCTGTGTTTACATTGAAGTTTAGAAATTTTTTGCCATTCGGTTTGATAAACCAGCTTATTTGTTTTTTCGGCAATTTACCTTCAAAGAAAAAGTTCTGGCGGGATAGGCTAGTCTTTTCGTTCGAAGAAAGAGCGAAAATTTTAGTTGATGTAGATATGGGCTTTTTAGAAATTAAAGTCTTTTGCGATTACGATAAAGGCATTTCTAATAACGAAAAGGACTCGATTGAAAGATATATTTTTTTTAGCATCGTTGGATTGTATTGGGACTTGCAGATGCCGAGTTATCGTGACTTTAATTTAATAATAAATGAGAAGATTAAAAAAGAGTCTTTATACGATCAACCATCTAAACTAAAAGAGATCATTAATTGCGAAAAGCTTTTTGATGATAAAGCCTGCAGACCAAACGATCTATTTCTTTCATTGGACAATTTAAACTTTATTTCTTACTGTGAGCTATGTGACAGCAATAGTAATCTAATGATCGGCGCAATGAAGGTTAACGAAAAAAGCCGAACGTTTAGCAATGAAAAATCAATTCTACCAATTTTTACATTTCAGAAATTCATTAGAAGGCAATTGAAAAGAAGACTAAAGCCTGTTATATCATATTCCAAACAGGATTTAAAAATGGTAGATGAGTTCAGGAGGTATCTAACACCGTTGTATGATAAAGGTCTGATTGAAAATCCCTGGTTTTGTACCCAATTGCTCGCAGGTGAAGAGTGGAATAATAAAATTCAACAAGAGTTTGATCAAGCCGATATCATTTTCTTTATGGTAAGTGATCATCTTATGTCAACACAGTATGTTAAGGATTTTGAAATTAAAAAAGCAATTGACAAGTATGATAGAGGTGATGAAATTATGATAATTCCAATCTTGTTGGTGCCGTTTAATTTTGAGGGACCGCATCCATACAATTTGACAAGATTTACCGCATTGCCTTATAGTTTGAAGCCAATTACGGAATTTCCAAATAGAAAATTGGGATGGCATATTGTGTCAGAATCAATTAGGATAGCAATTGAAAGAAAAATTAATACAACGAAAATAGAGGATCCATTTTATAGCCAATTCTATAGATATTTAGAGGCAATTATTAATTCGAAAGACATTCTTGAAGGCGACCGTCTTTAAAGTCTTGGGGGACAATAATGTAATAAAAACAATAATTAGCTTGTAATAGATATTCATTTTTTACGGTCAAAATCCTTTTAGTGAACAAGAATGAAGAAATTTTCTATATAAAAAAGTTTGAAAAAAATATATTGGATTGCCAAGCGGACAATTGAAAGAATCGGAGATGCTGGATTTTATTCTCTATTCGGATAGTTCACTATAGGCATAGAAATTATCAAGATTTTTCAGGACTTTCGTAACCAATAAACAATTTGGGCTTCATATAGAGAAAGTTTTTAAGCGGATGTTTTGAAAATAGTGTATACGGTAAAATTTGCGGAGATTAAAACTTCAAAATGTATAATTGATAATGCGATAATCATTAGTTATGGTAGATAATGAGTAAGTAAATCTTTAACCTCGAATAAGTTTAGACCGGATTTTTCGACATCATCAGGATGGATAACTATTACCAATTTATTTGAAAAAATTTGATTTTCACTTGCATTGATGAAAGACTGGGCAATTATTGCAATAAGTTTCTTTCTGCTTATATTCAATCTACCAAGACCCGTTCCAACAAGTGGGATAACCGTATCGAGTTTTTCTCCTTTGGTCTCAATAAATTCCCAAAGACCATCTAATGCAGCGGTTACATTTCTTAGTGAAGTTTTGGCATTATTATTTGAATTAAGATCCGCCATAGCAACCCAATAAAAGAATTGACCACTTAAATTAATTTTGACAGTTGTTCCAAATTCATACCTTAAATTTTTGCCGCCATTTTTTTGAATTAGAGAATTAGAAATTCCCATTAGCCCACGATTCAATTCAGCATCCAAAGCGACAAGGTTTCCTGAATAAAATATGTTAGTGAATTGCCCCTGTATGCTTTTGGCAGAAATTATTCCATTCGCGATGTCTGTGTCAAAAGTAGTATTCGTACTGATGATTTTTTGACCTGAAACTTCAAAAAGGTTACCAATCCTGACTTCAATTATTAAATCCTGTCCTGGGTATTTATAAGCAATTTTTTTTACAGGCCTTCTCGTAAGAATTACAATTAACAAACCAAATAACGCGATGGGTAAAAGAATCCAATAGGAAAGTTGATCCTTGTCAAAAAGTTTCAAGGTCGATAGTATATCAACAAACAACCAAACTCCACCTACAACTGCCATAAATGTTTTTACGGAATCGACAGACCAAAGTGCATAAATCCAATAAGACTTGGTCCTAAAGGAACGAAGATGATAATTCATATTAATATTACTAAGTTAGGCTGCTATAAATTGAGCTGCTGTATTTACGAGGACCGGTTATTTTATTTGATTTAAGATGATTTTGCTCTGACGGCCATTGTTTAATCGCATAATTTATGATTTTGGGACCATAGGAAACATGTACTGCAAGATGATTTCGAAGAATTGGTGGACATAGATCTAAATTGATTGAGGTTTTATTATCAAGGTTGACCACAATTATAGGAAGTTCCATATCAATAGCAACTTCGATCTCCCAGCGGACATATTTATAAAGATTTTGAGTGTTCTTTCCTACCAAAACAATAAAGACATCGCTTGCATTGAGTCTGGTTCTTAAACTTCGTTTTATCGTCTGCTCAGAACTACTGTCTCTTGCTTGAGTGATCTCATGAGCATTTTGAAACGTAAAATCAAATTTTTCATTTTTGTGCCAGGCTTGCATTAGCCTGTAGTAGTGGATGTCATTGTCGCCATCGAAGCAAGCGTAACAAATAGGAGTCATGGTAGTAATCATTCTTTAATTTCTTGACGGTAAATGGGCTAAAACAAATTTAATATTTGATTCTCAATTTTAAAACATATTTAATTTGTGTGAAGCAAAAAAACTTTATTCAGATAAGAACAGATATTGATTCGCTTAATCATTTTATCAGACTATACTTTGGGGAGTTTCAACAAACAACTATTTTTCGTGTTTTTTTACAATGAGATTATGCGATTGAGGATCGTTTATTACTCGTTCGAAAACAGAATTGGTAATATCGGAAACGTCTTTTTTTATTGATTGAAAAGTAGAGCTAAGAGTGTCGACATAGTTAGAGTTAATAATGAAGGGTGGCTCAACTTTTTTAACTATGTTGGTGACTGCTTCTAAGGACGAGTAAAATGCCTTTAGCTTTATTTGTTCATTAGGATTGTCCGCCATCAAACCAACAAATTCACCGGATGAAAGACTCGAAATCGTACTGGCAGGAACTGAAAGTTCTAGTTGTTTTGATTTCGAAATGGAAGTATCGCTACTGTTGATCGACATGCTTTCACGATCCTGGAAAATCTTGGCAAAACGCTCACTTAAAAGCTTGGCGGTTTCTCCACTTACCTGTCCGCTAATAATGTTTCCAGTAATATTAAAAATGATTTCAGCCTCCTCTTTTGAGTACAGCAATTTTAGCTGGCTATAGTCCTGCACTGCAATGGCTGTGATGATTTTATTTGAGCGACCCGTTGCAATCGTTCTCATAATGCTGGCAGCCCTGATTGAAGCAAATTCATCGCAAACCTGGGCGCATGGATATTTGTTAGGCTGATTAATAATTTTATTGAGTCTGTCTACAAATAATGAAAGGATAGGAGCGAGGGCGTCTTGTTGCTGCGAGTTGTTCCCTAAGCAAAATATTTTCGGATGTTCCGGATCGTTTATGCCGAGTGAAAAATCATTTCCAGAAAGGACATAGTAAAACTCGGGAGTTGAAATTCTACCTAACGGGATTTTTACAGATGCCACTTGGTTTCCCAAAGTTTCCATGTCATCGGCTTTGTACAGTTGCACAAACGGATTAACCAGGGTGACGATTTCTTTTTCAGTTTGAAGAATAGTTAAGAGTTTATCCAAATCGATATGCAGTAATTCGATGGCATGAGGCAACGTACAATACCTGCCGTCTTCATGTTTGCGGAGGAACCAAATAACAGCAGCAAGCAAATTGATAGGGGATTCAATAAAAAAATCGCCTTGTTTATTCACCCACGTTCTGTTCATACTTAACAGCAATGAGCGGGCGGCATCAATGGCACTGGTGAGGTTTTGCAAGGTAGCTGGATGAATTGGGTTACACCTATTGGACCGGGAGAGGTCATCGAAATTGATGGTGCAGAATTTCGTGTTTGGGGGATAATCTTTCTTATGCTTCTCAAACAAATTGTATGTGAAATTGGTCAGCTCCGGATATTTGTGATCAAATACGAACAGGGCCATCTTTTTAGCCACCAATTGCCGCAAAAAGTTTTCGATGATGAAGTAAGTCTTGCCGCTTCCGGGTGAACCCATTATCAGTATACCGCGAAATGGATTGATAAAATTGATCCAGCTTTTTCGTTGTTTTCCTTTGAAAGTATAAACCGCAGGCAGGTTAAGTGAATATTCATTTGAAAGCAATCGTTCTTCCTGTGGAAAGCTTTCATTGGCGGAATTAAAAATGTCGTTCCCAAGTTTGTTTTTAATGACCCTTGTAATGAGCCCAGCACCTGTCAAAGCCAAGATAAAGCCGGTAGTGGTAAATGTTATGTAAATGATTGTTCGACCTGCAATTGAAAAGCCATCTATTTGTAAAGTGGTTCGGGTAATAAAATAGATGACCAACCCTGCGATAAGAACCGCGATCGACTTTGCAAGCGTTGCTTTTTCAGACTTCCTTCCCCTAACTCCCAGAGCAGAGAGTAAAAGAAATCCTAAGGCAATAAGCTTTGTTTTTTCGAAATAGCTAAATAGGCCGGTATGGCTGATATTTTTTAAAAGCTGGTCACTTATCCTGCTGGTGAGGTTCCATGTTTTGAAAGCAGCGTAGCAGAAAAAATAAAAATGCAATAACAATATGACAATAGCGATCATTCTTGTCATGTCTATAATCTTCTTTAACCCTTGCTGGTTTTCGCCGGTTTGCATAGTCATGTCTTTGTATTTTTTAGTGGCGCAATTTTCTTTTTCTTTTGATTCTTAGGTCGTCATTTTTTAGTTCATTAGCTAATGTCCCCTGTTGCTCCTCTTGAGTAAGGATTTGCAAAAGATCTTTTGCCGGAGTAATAGAGACAATTTGGGTTTCTTGAGAATGGTTTTTTGCCTCATTTGAAAAGTCTAGTCGATCAAATTCTGCCGACGGTGTTTGTTTTATAGAAGGACGTTGACCAATTCTTTCCTGGATCCTGTTGGCGCTATATTCCTTACCCAAGTCGCTTCCGTTCAGCGCACATTTTTGCTGATGGTCAACGTAAGTGATCCCATAAATAATTCCTTTATCATTTTGACGCAGTACGACGTTAATATTTTCCTGTCGTAGATTTTTAGAGAGCCCTTCAATTGACCTTGTTTTGTGCTGCAGAAAATACAGATCAATCACATTTTTAATTCTGGGCTTTAAAGGTTGTCTCAGTGTTTCGTTTTTAATGAACTGGGTTTGCAAAAAGGAGAGACCAGGATTATTGTAAATACCGCTTGCCTTAATGGGTACACCTACTTTTTGCCCTTTTTCATCCAATACCCGGTAAACAAGTCCATTGGTCTTATAAATCCGTGAGGTTTCACTACCTCTGTCCGCCATCACATTGTATTGTTTCAGTATGGCGTTAAGTTCAGGTAGTGAAGTGTATTTGTAAGTTGTGAGAACTGCTGACAATACATTTGAAATAGCTCTTTTGGTTTCAGTTTTACCGTAGGTGATCTTGGGAACGTTGATGGGCTTTAATTCGTGTTTGATCTTTTGTTGTCTTTCGGCGACAACCAATTTGAATTCCTGTTCAATTTCTTTTCTCGCCCTTTCTGATTGGTTGCGACCGATGTTAAACATTTTAATGGCCCTACCGTCTTTTTGAATATTCGTTGAGACAATATGGAGATGCGGATGTCCCGCGTCGTGGTGTTGGTAGACAAGATAGGGTTGCTCTCCAAAGCCGATCTTGTACATATAAGCATCAGCAATACGTTGCAAGGATTCGGAACTTAATTTCTCGGAAGGATCAAAATTCAAGGAGATATGCGTCGTGCTTAGCTGGGTCCTTTGGTTAAGTGACTGTAGCTTTTCAAACGTTTTTAATTTGTCAGTGAATCCTAGTTTTTCGGTGTCCCTGGCAAAGTTTCGTGAATGAATTAACAACGCCTTATCCTCTTTCAATTTAAGCTCGTTATAGTTAAGCACATTGCGAAGCGTTTTGCTGGTATTTATGATTGCAACCATGCGTCGTTGATTTTGCCGATTTGAAGTTTGATGTCGCTCATTTTTCCGAGCAATAAAGCTTCGGTATTGTCATGTTGCAAGAGCCAGTTTTTGACCTCGTAAACATGTTCGAGTGTGTACATTTTTTTGACTGCCTGGTTGTAGTTGATGCCGATAGCATTCAACTCATTTTTAAGTCGAATGAGTTCGTGCATGCAGTCATCTAGTGACTGGTTGCGGGAGTAGATCGTAATGGGTTTGTCGAAGATTTTTTTGCGGATATAGTCACTCAGTTTGCGACAGGTTGAATGGCTAAATTTATCATTGATGGCATCCCACTCTTTTAGCGTAATACGCACCTGCAGGATCTTTAGTCTCGTTGCTTTTTGTTCACTCATCACTATATCTTTTACACTTTTCAAAATCAAAAAACTATGAGCAATCATTCAAAATAACCGCCCACGACTTCGGAGTAAGGGCGGCAAGATCGTCCGTTGTATGACAACGGAACATCTTGCCGGTAGCGGCGAAGCAGGCTACCTCAGAAAAATTGGCTTTTCGCGGGTTTTGACTATTTGAAAACTACAACCAGCTAAAACTTCTTTTCTGGAATTTCAAATTGCCAACCTTATGTTAAGCGCGATCGCATGATTTCGCTTTCATGATTCAAAAATAAGTATGACAAATAAGCATCGATCTACTCCTTCAAAATTTGAAGATGTGTGCATGTGAAAAAATGTTCGAAGTAGTTTTATGTGGTCAACAATTTTTAATGCAAAAAATAAAATATTTACTATGTTATCTTCAAAAGAAATCAACCTGATTTACGAGACACTATTAAGTTCTCCCGGAATGAAAGATGTGATTAAATTTTCCTTTTCTGCTGCGAGAAAAGATGTACTCGTGCTGGCTGGAATTATCGACCTTGGACTTGCAAAATTGCAGGAGCCGGGTTCGGAAATAATGATCGGTGGAACAGATACGACCGAGGTGATTATTAAAATAAAAGAAGAGATATTATTGAAGTCGGAACTCTCAGAAATGAACGAAAGAATGAAGTCGCTTGAAGCAAGAAACAAATAACAGAAATGTAAGAATGCAAAAGGTGTAAGAAATAGTTTTGGCTATGTGTTTATATTTTTGAAAAGCTGCTCGTTGAAAAATAAAATTAGGCGTTTTGATTGCCCATAAAGATGCCCGCGACCCGATTAAGAAAATGACCTGCCGGCATTTTCTTAATCGGGTCGCTCCACTATCACGCAAAAATCCACCCAGCCATCGGACGGGTGGATTTTTGCCGCCTGATTTTTTAAATCAGGCGATTTTTATCGGATGGGTATTGAAGTCTCTCAGGTTGTGAAAAAATCCCCTGTATATTGTCAGACCGTCTCGAAACATATTCCATAAAAGACTACAACCCATTTGCACGAGAGATGCGTTAATATACAAGTCCTGTTTTTCCAATGCTTCGAAAAGTGAACAGCTCGGGGTATCGTTCTTTTTTTCGGACGAAGTGAGTAGGTCTCCAAATTCCTCGGTTACAAAAGGGAGGTTGTCGATTGGTTCATATTTTTCAGAAATCGGTTGCCTGATGCTGCCGATTGTTGAAAGAATAGCCTGTCCTGTGTGGCGGCTGTTGCCAAAATCCAACCAATATTTCAAGGTCGAAGTGTGTTCCCTTTTTCGTTTCAGCATATCTGCGATTTCAAAACGTGCCGTTACATTGTCCACGCATGAAATAAAAATATTGGCCTCAAAATTTTCAGGAAAATATTCCTGTCTTTCATATCCAAATTTTTTTGTTTCAGCTTTCCAGTTGGTGCCTGACCAGCGATTGCAACGATTGATTAACGCCACAGATTTGTTTAAACCAACTTCGCATTCTGCAAAACGTTGCCGACCAATATTGGAATTCGTAATGACATCATCATCCCAAAGGCGAACAAATAACCCAGCGTGTCCGAGTTCGATCAAACTATGGTTCATTTCCACCAGGGCGATTAAAACCTTTGAACCTGTACCTCCTGCACCGATCAGGTTAACCGTTACGGGATTGGTTGCGTTCATCAGGTAGTTGTCTGTAAAGTGGACTTTCTTTTTTTCGTTTGTCATGGCAGTAAATTTTTAAAAGTTGTGTTGGCTGGTTTTAATACTTCCTTTGGAAATAGACTGCCCGTTTCAACAAGGTTTTTCCAAAGGTTCACGCAATTGCCTTTTACGGGGTTGTGGTCATTTATGAGGTGGCTGAAAAAACTGTTGAAAAAGTAGCTTTCCCAAGCCTGTATAAATTCTTCCAACGAAGCTGAATTTTTGATATGCACGTCCACCGTTCCCATGCAAACACCACCATCGTAATAAACATTAAAAAAAGGTGCATGATAGATTGTTGTGTTTTCAGTTGGCCTTCGGTTAGAGGCAAGCGCAAAAACAGCAAGGGTTTGTTTACTAGCGTGCCAAAGCAATGCAGGAACGGCGGATTTACCACTTGGTATTTCAAGGCTTTCGGAAAAGTACAATTGCTGTATTCTCGCTTTGGTAAACCATAGCACCTTCCCGTTTTCGCTGGGGTCGATGTGCAGGACATTGGTAGCCAGAATGCCAGTCGGTTTTAAAAAGGCATGGCTTTCTTCATTGCCGGTATTTAACGCTTTTTCGAGTGCTTTTGCTTCCCGAATTGTCAGAGGGTGTGCGTTGATGGGACTTCCAACTTCGTCCATGTCAAAATACTCTACATAGGTATCTTTATTGTTGCTCTTCGTTTGATAGCAAACGAGTGCTGATACCGGATGATAAAGCGTTCCAAAATCGTCTTTGATGTTTGTCATTTTGTTGTCTTTAGAAGTTGTTCAGGAGGTCAATAAAATCTTCGATTACTTCAAATAATCGGGTTTCAAAATCAAGATCGTTGTCAGGAATGGCGCTACCGTCAAAACATTTACGAATGGCAGGTTCTTCAATTTGCGAGTACTCCTGTAATTCGGTGTTTACGCTGTCAAATACGGTTTGGAACAAATAACCTTTGGTGTCTGCGCAGAAAGAAATGTATTTGTCCATAGTAACAATATTTTGATAGTACTCGTCTTCTTCATCCGTTTCATTATTTAGTTGGGCGTTCCTGTTAATGGTTGTGTTTGGATATTGCTGGTAAAGTGCGAATGTTTTACCGGCCAGCAGGAAACATTCTTCATCGAAACTGTTGCTGCTTTTAAAACGATTCAAACGCTGTTCAAATCTTAGCAAATTCTGATGGTTGAAAATTTTGTATTCCATCCGGTCACCTACCCACTCGCTTTGCCTGATCTCACTTAGATCAGTTGGCGTTTCTTCGTTCTCGTCGTCGGAAGTAATACAGTCGATAACCATCTCATACATCCGATGGAGATAGCTGTTTTCCTGACGGTAATACGGCACATTAGCAATATGATAGAGGTAGGAGCATACCGACTGCAATAGTTGAACGGCTTGTTTGCGTTTCCTGTTTTTGGACATTCTAAACAGCGAAACAATGGGAATATAATAAAGGCTCGAACCCGTATTGTATCGCTCTTCGGTCGTCAGGAAAATTTTCTTACCATCCTGCATTACACCTGTTGCTTCCCAATGCCTCAATTTATTTTGCAGTTGCGTTTTTACGTCGTGAATAGCAAGCGCGATGTTATAAGGATAACCAAATTGTTTGGACTGCATTGGTTGTATATCGAAATGTTCAGCCAACAGGGAAAGTGACCTGTAAAAATCACGTTCCAATTTTCCCGTTTTATTGCTGTCAGGTATTTTTTCAGTTGTCCTAAGTTTTGGAAGAAAGGTGCAGTTTAGAAAAGCATCGGTAGCATTGAGACAGGGACTGATTTTCTTTTGTCTTTCCTTATTTCGTTTGCATCCTTTGGACGCTTCATCCAATGCATGAACTCGCCCAACTGTTTGTGCAACCGTTGTTGCTTTAATTGATTGGGCGTTTTGATCGTGCCTGATATTATATTGCGTTGCATAATCCATCGTTTTTGAATTTTAGGTTTATCCCTTTGTTCCCATGATGCATTCAAATTTGTACTGAACAGTATCGTCAACAATCGTTGGGGCTGATACTTTTGCGGTCGTTAAAATGGGGTAGGTATTGGAATAAAAATTCATTACTGTTTCCACGCTCCACTTTGGTTCGGGATCGGTCAATTTTATTTCCTGTCCTTTGTCAATAAGGATGAATACACGATCTAACTGTGTCGCTAATAACATGGCTTTAAAATTTTTGAGTTAATCAATTTCTTCTTGTTCATCAACATCTTCTTCTTGTTCTTCTTCGTCCTGTTCATCATCATTATTATCTATTTTTTCGGGTGCATCTCCAAACAGGCTTGGCATGGCAAACTTTTCAGCAAGTGCCGATTTTCGTTTTCTTATTTCTTCGGCTTTTTCGGGGTATTCAGATGTTTCGGGAACTTTTGTCCATGCTTCCCTGAATTTGCCTTGCTTCTCGAGTTCATCGGCTTTTGCCATCGCGTCTTTGTATTTTTTGTCTTTGCTGTCCTGTTCTTTTTTTGCATTGTCTGCTTTTTCTTTCTGCATGGCAGATTGTTTTTTGGCTTCTTCCATCTGTTTTAAAAATGCTTCCATATTGACCATTAAGCCTGAAGCAGATTTAAGTGGTGCGGTGATGTTGTCAAAAAATCCGTTGTCAAGTTCTTCCGTTGTTCCACGAAGATTTAAAGGAGGTATTAACTCTTTGGCATTATCCCCGCATTGTTCGTTTCGCAACAACAGGGAAACGATCAGGCTGTTGTTTGCACCTTTTGAGATGGTCAGGTGCAAATCGCCTGTTATGTCTAATCCTGCCACTAGACTGAAAAAATTGGTGTTCATTGTTTTTAAATTTTGTGGTGATTCAATCATTCTTTTGAAATCGGTTTTCAGCTATGATGTGATGGATCGCTTCGCTTCATCTATCATTTTTCCAAAAGAAAAACCGGAAAAAAGAAAGCAGATAATCAGTGCAGGTAAAGCGGAAAACCAAAAGGAAACGGAATAAGTCCCGCAGGGTGGCTTTGCGAGGAACGAGCAAAATCATTATGCCGTAGTCTTTTGGTTTTCCAACAGGGCTTTACCTGCAGTACGTTAGCTGCCTTTTTACCGGTTGACTTATGGAGAATGTACGACCTCTGCAAACGGCACTCAGATATAAAAGGCGCTGAAAGGTGTTCTTCCAGCGAATTACTTTTTCGGGAAGGTAATGTTCCAATTTTAGTAATTTAGCTTCATTAGTAAACCGGCTAAATACATAGGAATGTATAAATTGGAAAGTGATGGCGAAGAACCATTTGCCATAGAAGTAGCGAACACCTGTTTCATCATCCAACCCTTCCAGGTGGAGGATGGGGTCGCATTTATTACAACCATCAGGGAAAAGGAAATACGTTTTGAACCGGATCCGGAGTGGGGTGATTTGAAACCGGATTATTATCCAATTGATGTTGACCGGGAAGTTATTGATGCCATAGCGGATGGAATTGAAAAATATTGTCTATGAACTTTGGAGCGGAATTTGAAAATTATACCGAGCAGATATTTGCGTTACCTCACGACAACGAAATGAACCATGCGGTATTGAGTGAAGGGAAAGGTACAGGCGACGTTTACGTCGGTTTAGAACGCTGGGGTACGAAAGCGCTGATCGGCACGCTCTACCCATCTAACGCAAAATCAAAAGAGTTTTTATCCCTTTATGCTCAGCACTTCAATTGCATTGAACTTAATTCAACGCATTATGGTGTTCCCGAAGAAAGTGCCGTGAAGGAGTGGGTAGGAAAGGTAGCGGATCATTTTCTCTTTTGTCCCAAGTATTTACAATCCATAACACATAGTTCACTGCGAGATGCAGACGCGTTCACTGAACCTTTTATGCAAGGGCTTTTGCATTTTGGAAAAAAACTGGGGCCGTTATTCCTGCAGTTTTCTGAAAGCGTACGACCAGGTTCGTTTTCAAAAAAGTTATTGGATTACCTTAGACGCCTTCGTACTTCTTATCCCGAACAACAATTCTTCATCGAACTGAGGCATCCTGAATGGTTCGAACCAAATGTTTGGAGCCCTTTTATTAAGGAACTGAAAAAACTAAAGGTAGGCCTCGTTATTACTGATACACCAGCCATTCGCTATGTGTTGCACATGACACTTACCATCCCCGAAGTATTCATCCGGTTTGTTTGTCTCGGCAATCATCCCCAGGATGCCATTCGCATTGACCAATGGAAAGCAAAGTTGGAAGAGTGGAAAAAGCTGGGAATGGAGCGTGCCTTTATCTTTTTGCATATCCAGGACGAACCCCAGATTGCAAGTTTTGCAAAGAGGGTGCAACAACTTTTTGGAATTGATAACAGTTTAAATAATACCCTGGCCACCTTATATTAAAATACGCCGGGTCTAGAAAAAATGGCCAAAAAGAGGATTCAGAATTCAATCGTGTTTTCGCTATTAAGACTTTATAACAAGCTGATAAGGACATTGTTCATTTGATTGATATATAACACTCTTCGTAAACCTTTGATTGTTTAACTCGAGCAAGATTAAACGAAAGGATGACCGCTTTTTTTTCGGCTATAAAAAAACTAAAACTATAAAACTTCATTTCGACATTTTCAGAAATTTCCTGTTTGGTAACCTGTTTGGAAATTAATCGAATTATTGATGTGTCCGGTAGATTACTGTTGTATTGCCAATCTAAACCTGCACTAGAAGGTATTTTATACAGAACATTGATTGTATCCCCGGGTTTTATTTCGGTTATTATGAGTGTGTCGCCCTTTTTTATATAATTATTATTTGAGCAGTTTTCAATAAGAATATTGACTGCATTAGGAATAGTTTGGGAAATTTTTTTCCTGCTACACGAAATAAGTATAAAAAAAGTAAATATATATTTCATCCAAGTTATTTGGCAAGTACCCAAGCGGCTCTTAATCCGATGTTACAGCTATTATAGTCCAACCACATATATCCTTTAACAGTTCCAGTACCGCAGGTTGTGCCCCAACCATCACCCCATGAATTTTTAACAAGCCAGGCTTTTCGACCCTCATCCCAACCTATTATTAAAACAGAATGGTTGGTTTTATATGTATTATTAGCGTTTCTATATTTAGTCAGATCGGAGTAAGTATTTTCGCCATTACTTTCATCAAAATTTTTCCATTCGTCTGTAATATAAACAGAACTTACAACAGATCCATATTTACATATGCAGTTTTTAATTTCCTGAACTGAGGCAATAGCAAAGGGATTACGATTGACCAAATCCCAATTTTGAGCGTAGAAATCAGTGTTTGGGTGTTGATTTTTACAGACATTTTGCATTCCGGTATAGGGATAACTTCTTGCATTATCCATGTTTTGCGACGGATCTTTTACCATCCATTCGAATACTTTGTAAGCAATGCCACCATCTTGGGTATTTACTCCCGAGCAATCTATTATTTGTTGTTCAGACGCTTTAATGATTTTGTGATATTTTAATTGATAGTTTATTTCATATGCGCCGGCCACTGCAAAAGCCCAACAAGTACCATTAGCACCTTGATCAACAACATTTAGAGAAATTCCCAACTTTCTAATGTCGAAAGTTGGGGAAGATGGATTTGCAATACTTCCGTTAAATGTTAAGAAAAGGGATTGATCCATTGGTTTTAATGCAAGACTTTTTTGTAATGCCGAGGCTTCAGTCTGATTAAGGTCTCTTTCTCCTGTTAAAAGTTTTAAAGGATAAAAAGATTTCGAAGTTAAACCAACTTTATAGGTGAACTTTTCGTTAGTATTTTTTTGTTCCTGCATTTGAAAATCGGCAAAACCTTTATTTCTAAATGAAGTAACCTTTAATTTTACGTATTCATCAGACACGCCAATTGCGTTTAAGTTTGTTTGTAAGGCGTAAAGATTACTTAAAGAATCAAGAATGATTTTTTTTAGAAGTGCTGTATCCTTCATCAATTGGAAAGAAATCTTCGTACTATCGGGAACAGCCGATGGTGACGGTGTGGGTGTTGGTGGGGGTGAAAAAGTTGTCACATTCTTTTTGGGATAGAAATAAAGGATTGAAATTGAAATCAAGACGGCAAGAACACTAGCTGCAATAATAATGCGTCGATTATTGGGATCTCGCCCATTATCATTAATTTGCTCTTTCATTTTTTACCTAAGTTGTAATTGATTGAAAAATATGGTTTGAAAAGAGCTTTTTGTGTTAGGTCTGATTGAAGTGCAGCATCATCTTTTACTTCACCACCGACTTGTAAATGATTCAAGTCTTTATAAGTTCCGAATATACAGCCCGCGGCTACCGAAAATGATGAACCAATTGAAATTCCAAAACCAACTGGGAAAAGTACATCAGATTTTCCCGTTGTAACTCCAATTTGAAAAAAAGGGTAAACAGGATCCCAATTGGTTATTAGCATATTTAAAAAGATAGTAGGTCGCACATTAACTTTCTCATCGTCAAGTTTTGCAACTTTGTTTACGCCATTATCTGAACTTATAGCGTATACAGGGTAGGAAATATTTGTAGCAATTAGACCCGTTGAAACAAAAGGGTAAACTCCAAGCTTTTTGGAAACAATGAACCCAGCATTTTTTGCGGATTTGGCGACTTCAGAACCATCCATGTTAAGGCTTTGAAATGTATAGGTAAATGATTTCATTTTTGTTGATTTCCACGTTAGCATTTCCGAATAGTCCTTTTTATAATGACGAAATGTACCGTCTATTTTTTTAGTGATATCTTTAAAGTCATCACGGAAAGTTCCCAATTTCTTATTCAGGTCAGTAAGCTGGTTAATTGCTAAATCATTTAAAGTAAATTGAGGTTTAGTTAGCGCGGTTAAACTTTTAGAGAAGGCGGAAGAATATTTTTTAAAGGCATCAATCTCAATATCTGCCCTCGATGTAATCCTGTTATTTTCGATTTTTTTAGCTATTAATGGTTTGATCCTGACGTCAAAATCGGTTGTCATCAATGTAATTATCTTTGAAAGATTATCCGATGCCGTCTTCTTCTCGTCAACTAACTCATTTAAAATTTTACCGGAATTGGTCAAGGTAGTTTCGAAAATGTCATAATTGTTGCCTGCTTTAAATAAGGACTCGGAGCAAAACTTAGCCCAATCATTAACACTGCGCTCTTTTCTATCGTCAATATCATTAACAACAAAACTTCCATAAAGAAAAGATTCTGTTTTTTCAATGTCATTTAATGTAGAAACTACCTTGGCATATTCAAGCGATAGTTTCGCGGAATCATCGATATACACGAAATCGAGTAAGGCAATAAATTTATACAACCATTCATTTAGAAGGGTGCTTTCATTCAATGGAGAGCTTTTGGTAGAAACGGTAGCTTTGTCAGCTGTTTCTGTCGCATTTTTTGTTGTGCCCGTCGGGAGTTTGCCAATGAAATCAGAAATTGCTTGGTAGGCAGGGTCATCTAAATCTTTTTGACTTGACTTAATGGATGTTGAGAGTGGATTATAGAACTGAATATATATTTGAAAGTCGTTCCTATGGTTGTTTTTTATTTTAAAATATAAATCGTCAGAAACCATATGTTCATGCTCTTCGTCATCAATTGCATAAAAAAAATTTCCGTCCTTGTCGATATTTAAATAGATCGGGCCTTTAAAGTCAACCCCACTGATTCTATCAAAAATACTTGCATCTTGGCAACGGCAGTCAATATTGGCAAATAATAAAAGCGCCAATGGTAAGAATAGCTTTAGCATTTGTGAAGGGTTTTAGGTTACAATAAATACATTTGTATTTTGGTAGTAAATACTGGGTTCTTCTGATTCTTTTTGCAGAGATTTAAGACTTACAGCTTATTCCTTAAGGTAAGATTATAATGTTACGCGATGGATACTTATTGGTATGCCTGAATTCATAGTCCGATCCCGAATTGCAAATCTATTGATTAAAATATAAAATTGGATGCTTGACACAAGGCAGAAACTAATCATCAAAGTTTCCCATCGATTAAAATAAAATATGGATTAGGTTGCCAATTAAATATAGGATTATTTTTTCAATTTTGCAAAATTGGCATACTATGGGTTTTTAGACAAAAGTTTAGCGAGCATTTGCAGCGCGAAACTTCCCTTTCAAAAACAATAGATTTTATTAAAACATCAGCATTTGTGGTGATAAAGGGTAGTCGTTTCCTAACGGTGGCAAGTTTTTCCATTCATATGGATCATAACGGTGCTTGCCGTCCGGTCTTGTCTCAATATTTCTAAGAGAATACACAGGGTGAAAACAGAGACTTTCAGAAGGCATGCTGAAATCAAGGATCTCCTGCATTTCATTATCAGTCAAGTTTGGTCTCATCCATTCCCTTTCGAGTTCTTCCGTTAAAAAAAGTGCCATCCGGTGTTTGTTGGGGCCGTGGTTATGGATGTGATTGCTTACCTCGTTCCCTGCGGTGGTGATGAGCGCAAAATCAAATATCGAAGAAGGGTAGCCATCCCCATCGCGGATGGAGGCTTTTTGGAACAAGCCGGGAATATAAAATTGCGGGCGATCCTTTAGCCAAATATAGTAAGGCACTTTTTTGTCCCAACCGATGATCTCACGATGTTCAAACACACCTGTTACCGGTACCAGGCACCGGTTCTTACGCAACCGATACCAAGTCGATTTTTTGTCTTTTAATATTCTTTCTGCCCTGATATTGGTTTGGTTTGCCCTGCGTTTTTTTCGCTCCGCCAAATCTTCGATATAAAACGGCGTCACACCCCATTCGCTTGTTCCTAAAACCAGAGAGTCCGTATCGTCCCGATAGATGATATTGTAGGGGGGGAAATTGATTGCCCAGACGTCTTCGAGTTGTGGCATCGTAAAGTCCACCTGGCGTTCGTCTTTAATATCAGGAAACGCTTCGGTTGTCAGTTGAATATCTGAATGGAGTGAAATGTCAAGACACATAATCAATTATTTGATCATATCATACGCATAAAACTCGGCACCATTATCGCCTGAAACTACTTTCGCCATTAATCTTCCAAACCTGAAAGTAAATGTAATATCTACCCCCGCATCGCGATCCACTTTCATTTTATGCTGTGATCTCATAAAATTAGTGATATTATTCCGATAGGTGCGAAGCGTTGTTTTTGACCAATCCGGATCGTGGTGCGTATTGACAAAAATCTTGTAACCAGAGGCTGCATGCAGCAGTTCATCGATCCTGGGAAGGTCCGTGCGCATATCCAGTAATTTGCCTTCGCCCACTTCGAGTTCTGTTGCGTGTGTTCTTGCATCGCCTTCGTCAGCATATGGTGTTGCCATAAAATATTTTCCACCTTCGCCACCGGGCCAAGGGAAACGCTGTATGATCCAATAAAATTTGCCCAGCTCAACGCCTTGGTGAATAATGGCTACGGTCAAATGTTCAAATGGTATGTAGTAACGTTTCATTGCCTTTATTCTAAAATGTTTACGATGCTGATGGGATCATATCTCGGATCAGGACGTATCGGCAATTTTTCCATTTGCTCCACTGTGATGTTTGGAAAATCAAAAGTGCCGGTTACTTCCCCCAATATTACATACAAGCCTGCTTTCCGGAAAGGATATTTAAAAAAAACATCCGGAAAATGAACGGTATCAAAGAAGTCGCCGTTCATATCAAAAAAGGTTCCAAATCCCATTGCCTGCCCCTTTTTGGTTCGGGTAGGTTTCATAGTTACATAGAGCCCAACCATCCGTACTTTCTTACCGACATGAGCCATCAAGTCTTTTGCCAGCACATCTCCGCGGTAATTTGTTTGCAGCAAGTGAAAAGGAGAAAGCGTTACCGAGAAATTCAGAAGTTTCATTTCATCATAAAACAATTCATCTTCATTTTGTTCAAAGGCTGGTATTTTAATTGGCCTCTGCAAATCAAGTGGCAGCGCCTGCGCGCGTGAGGGTTTGTTTTTCTTTTGTTCGGAACGTGTGGCAACCAGGTGTGCTTTCCATAGCAATTGTTTTTTGTCCATGCCGGTAAAGGCTAGCGCGCCGACGTTGATTAATATCAGCAGTTGTTTAAGTCCAATGGCCGTTTTTTCTACCAAGTCTTCTAGTGACGCAAACGCTCCCAACTGTTGCCTCACTGTAACGAGCATGTCAATCGTTCCCGATTCCAGGCCATCCACCATGTTCAACCCTAGATACATGTCTTTGCCATAGAGCTTTGTTTTCAGTTCGCTGTAGTTCACACATGGGAGGTGTATGATTGCGCCAGCTTTTCTTGCTTCCGCTACATATACCCACCTTGCATAAAATCCCCCTTCATTGTTAATGACGGCATTCATGAATTCGATGGGGTAGTAAGCTTTCAGGTAAAGGCTCTGGTAACTCTCGACGGCATAGCTGGCAGAGTGTGCTTTGCTGAAAGAATATCCTGCAAAGCTTTCCATTTGTCGCCAAATTTCTGTCGTAATTTTTTCATTATATTCGTTGGCTTTACAGTGTGCGAAAAACTTTGCTTTGATCTCCTGCAAATGATGTTTGCCACGATACTTGCCACTCATGGTTCGTCTTAGTACATCAGCATCGGCAAGATCCAACCCTCCATAGTAATGCCCCACCTTCAATACATCTTCCTGGTAGATCATCACGCCATATGTTTCTTCCAGTTGTTCTTTCATGATGGGATGGAGATATTCAAAACTGTTAGGGTTGCGGTATCGCTGGATGAACGTGTCCATCATCCCACTAGAACCAACACCCGGTCGAATGATGCTGGATGCGGCCACCAGGGTCAGGTAATTATCGCAATGCAATTTCTTCAACACCTGGCGCATCGCCGGGGATTCGATATAAAAGCAACCGATGGTATCGCCACTTTTAAGCTGCGCATTAACCTGCGGGTCCTTCTTGATCTTGCTGATAGCATGGATGTCAATAAATTTATCCTGGTTCTCTTTGATTATTTCAACTGCCTCCTTGATGTGCCCGATGCCGCGTTGACTTAGTATATCCAGTTTTTCAAAGCCAGCATCTTCTGCCAGGTACATATCAAACTGGGTGGTAGGCATGTTCTTTGGTGGCATGTCGAGTGCGCAATAGGCGGTAACGGGCAACTCTGAAATCAAGACGCCGCCCGCGTGAATACTGCGCTGATTTGGAAAATCTTTTGGCAACCGTTCATATACTGCAATCACTTTTTGTGCGACTTCGTTATCATTTTGACCGTTCCATGGTTGTTCAATTAAACGATCAATTTCCCCCTTTGGCAGACCATATACTTTTCCGATCTCGCGAATGATGCTTCTATCTTTAAAGGTACTCATTGTACCGAGTAAGGCCGTATGTCTCCGGCCATAACGCATGAACACGTAATCCAGTACTTCGTCCCTTTCCTTCCAGCTATAGTCAATGTCGAAGTCAGGGGGACTTTTCCTTTTGGGGTTCAAAAAGCGCTCAAAGTAAAGGTCCAGTTCGAGTGGGCAAACATCGGTAATGCGTAGGCAATAGGCCACGATGCTATTGGCGCCAGAGCCCCGCCCCACATGATAGAATCCTCTTGATGTAGAGTAACGAATCACATCCCACGTGATGAGAAAGTAGGCGCAAAAATCCAGCGAATCAATAATGGCGAGTTCTTTTTTTACGCGAGCCAGTGCTTCTTTATTGCGGGGGCCATAACGTTGTTTACAGCCATCAACCGCCAATTTTTCCAACAGCAGCATGTCGTCATAACGGCTACCTGTATATGTTTTTTTGTTCTTGGTAGTTTCAAACTCAAACGAGAAGCTACATTTTTCCAGCAGCTTTACTGTATTGTTAATGATAACGGGATACGCGCTGTACGCCGTTACGAGTTCGCCTGCCGATAATAATGTGTCCGCCCTCGACGCAGCCTGTGACTGCTGTAATTGCGAAAGAAGGATATTGTGATCAATCGCTCTTAACTGGCAATGCAGCATAAATTCCTCTTTTGAGTTATCGGACATTGTTACCGGTTGCCACATCACCAGTTTTTGCAGGATATCTTTCTGGCGAAACAGTTTGGTTAGTTGTGAAGGCTTTATGCCAATGTATTCGCTTTCTTTTAGCTCCTGCCAGTTCTTCTCGCCAAATGGATAGATAATAAAAGCATTGGTGAAGGAGGGCGCTTTTTCAGGAAGAGGTTTGTTCTCAATGTTATGGTCGCTTAAGAATCTATTGAGTTCCTGGAAACCTTCATTGTTCCTAGCAATACCGATGTACAATATTTTGTCCGCTTTTCTAAACTCGATGCCAGCGAGCCCATTGAATCTTTTTTGCTGGCAATGTTTGATGAATTTCAATACCCCGGTGCTGTTATTGATATCCGTTAGTACAGCGGTTTCGTAACCCTGTTCCATCAACATATCCACCAGTTGGTCGACCGGGATCGTACCGAATCGCAAAGAATAATAGCTATGTACATTAATGAGCATAGGTCAGCTGTTTTCTGGACTTACAATAGGGTGGCAGGATAAGGTGTTTGATCGCTGTCAGATCGTTACTGCTTTTACAAGGGACTCATGGCCGAAGCGATTTCGTATGTTGTCCATCACGTTGAAGAGGCTAATCTTTTTTGTTGAATCGTTGAACAGGTCTATCTGGTAGGACCCATTTACGAAACTACTGAACTTGACACCAATGAGTCGTATCAGCATCCTTCTCTCATAGGAGCGTTCAAAAAGCTCCAGTGCCTTCTGTGTCAGTACATCATCTGTCGAGCAATAAGGAATTTGGAGTTGCTTGGTATGTGTGTCCCAATTCGAATACCTGATGGTGATGGTGATACAGGATGTCATTCGTTGCTGGCTCCGTAATTCAAAAGCCAGTTCATCCACGAATTGGATAATGGTTTTCCGAAGCAAACGCATATCTGTTGTATCCTTGTCAAAAGTAGTGGAGCGGCTCATTGATTTTTGTTCACTATAGGGAACGATAAAAGAGTTATCGATACCGTTTGCCTTGTTCCACATGCTAATACCATGCTTGCCAAAAGCAGCTTCGAGTAATTCGATCGGAAGTTGTTGCAGGTTATAGATCAATGGAGCCCCCATCGTACAAAGCTTGTTATAGGTTTCCTCGCCAATGCCGGGTATTCTTTTCGAGGGGAGTGGAGCAAGAAATGTTCGCTCATTACCAGTCTGCACCATAATCTCCCCAGTCTTTTTTTTTGCAATGCCGGTGGCTATTTTGGAAACGGTTTTGTTCGCCGATAATCCAAACGAGATCGGCAGGCCAGTTTCTTTTGTGATCTTGCTTCGCAGGTTATGTGTCCATTTAAAAGTTCCAAAAAACTTGTCCATGCCAGTAAGGTCCAGGTAGTGTTCGTCAATGGAAGCCTTCTCAAACAATGGTGCGGCATCTGCGATGATTGCAGTAACATGTTTGGACAGCTTTGAATAATAATCCATGTCACCTCTTCGTACAATCGCGTCGGGACAAAGCCTTAGTGCTTCCTTCATAGGCATGGCACTGTGCACGCCAAAGGCTCTTGCTTCATAACTACAGGATGCCACGACAGCGCGACCCGAGTTACCACCAATGAGAACTGGTTTCCCTTTGAGCGAACGATCGCGCAACACTTCCGCCGATACAAAAAACGTATCAAGATCCATATGTACGATGGAAGTTTGCATAGTTTTGTGCTATTTATTTTAGTATTTAAAAGCTAAATATTTTAGTAAAGCTAGATAAAAAGAAATCACCCCTGAAAAAAATATTATCAAGTTTTTTGTACAAGTGGTAACCTATTGAAATTCATTAGTTTTTTACTCGATGCTAAAAAAATAAATATATTTAGAACTCTAAACCTCCAAAATGAACCGTTTAAACTATTTCAATCCTTATGCGTCAAAGCCACTTGACCATGAAGATCAATTAACCAGAAGTTACCTGGTCCTACTCAGGCATTCCTTTCATGCGTTCACCTTATTCTTCGATTATTTAAAAAGCAGGCATGTTATTGATGAATCCAAAAATGAAGCAGATTATAATCTCAGTGACCTGGTTCAAGGAGGATGGGAGTTCGGTACTCAGCAAACCAATCCCAATATAGCAACGAGCTGGTTGTTGTCGGTTGCTATCACCGACTTTACAAGCGATATTTCCGGTATCAAAAGAAGTGAAAGAGATGCCAGGTACGATGGTGTAATTGTCTTTGGCGACAAGCTAACCATCATAATTGAGAATAAGCCGAGTTCAGAGAATATCTGGACCAACCAACTTAATCCTGCCACCAGCGGTTTATCTGAAGAAACGCAGATTTTCCATAATTCGGCCTGCCTGGAGTGGAAAGAAATTGTAAAGCGGTTAACTGGCCTGCTCAATTTACCGTCAGTGTCAGGGTCAGAAAGATTAATGATTGAAGACTTCCTTTTTTATATAGATGACAAATTCCCGTTGCTGAATCCGTTCGATAATTTTCAGTTATGTAAAGGGAACTCGACATTGATTAGCCGGCGCATCGTTAGTCTTTTAAGATCCATGGTTGTCGACGAAGACTTGGTGAAATATCACCAACGATGGGGCTGTTATATAGAAACGCCCTATGAAGAAATAAGAAAGATTGGGCTGATCTTAGAGAAGGATGAACAGAAACAAACATGGTCGCTTGCGTTGACGTTTTATTTCGGTGAGACACAGAGCCAGGCAAAGGCATTTTATAATGCGAAACCGTCGATTCATCATCTTACCGACGATTGGGATCAGATCGTTAATTTTCACGTCGCATTCAGTTCGTCAAACCTAGTTTGGTTCCGTAGTGCACCTGATGTCAACAACTACATCGAATTTTGGAAAAATAATCAATGGGAAATTTGCCAGCAGAAGAGGCATGAAGTGCCTGAATATATAGAATGGTTGCGGGAAGAAAACGTTTTAAATATTTCATCAGAGGATGAATCTCAATTAAAGGAGAAATTTTACGATACGGCTATGCAGACCTTAAATATTTGCCCGGGGTTCGGAGTTGTTTATTCAATTGATGACGAAAAAGCAGAGCAATTAGATAAGGAGGGTGTTCTGTTGAAGTTGCTTATCGGTAAGATCAAAGAAGGACTCCGCGTTATCAGCAAGGACGGAACTGAGTTTCTTAAGGTCCTTTAGAGGTCGGATAGCGTTTTTTTAATCGTTTATTTTTTTTATGAACATTTTTAAGTCTCTATCGTACGGTAACGGCAGAATATCAGAAACTAATATTACGTCGTTTCTAAGCTTTCTGCTCAACAGTTCCAACGAGTTGAATAATGCCTTTCTTGTGTTGTTTTTCTCTTTAATTGACGATAATTTATCTTCAAATAAGATACTGGATACTTTGGGATTGAAGCATGCCAGTTTAAGAGATAAAATTATTGAGTTTGAAAAGAGGTATTCTGTGACTGCGCAGGCTGAATATGGATTGGAAGAACGGAAATATATTGTCGATATTTTTCTTTCAATAACAGATAAGTCGGAGGAGAATATTCTCTGTATGTTGATTGAAAATAAAATCAAAAAGGAAGCTGCCAGTGCAAACCAGGCAGCTAGTCAATATCTTTCATTCAGTAAATCTGAATCCAATAACAAGGGACGGTGTACATATTCCGTTGTCCTTACGGCAGATGATCAGCGATTCGCAGAGATGTACGAAAAAGTAAAGTCCGTAAATGAACATTCGGTATGGCTAAAATGGACAAATACTTCTGCACCCGATAATTCAGTCGCTGCAATACTTCGAAGATTGATAAAGTATGAGCACGAGGCGGAAATTCAACCAATTGATCCAAACACCCAATATATCATCAAATCTTTTATCGATTACATTCTTACCGAATATTCTCAAAAGAGTGGACAAAAAAATCGGAGTTACAACGGTTTCGAAGTTGCTTCTTACGCAACTTTTATTCTTGACAATAAGAAATATGTTTTAAAAAGGTTTGAAAACAATATGGTGCGGCTTTTTAATGATGATGACGATTTAATGGAGATAGAAGTGTTGCCGGTATTAAGAGCTGCTAATAAGGTTTTGGGATTAGGCGTCGATATCAATCATTCAACTGGCAAGGTGAAAAATACACAGGTATTTGGAAAGGATATCATCAATGCTTTAAATAGGCGCGAAACCGCGCAAGTTTAGCATTAATCTTAAAATTTGTAGCAGTACAAGATATTTAGCTGTTTCTTTTTTCGCCTACACAGATAATTCGTGGGAGAAAGGAAAAGTAGGTTAGATCTTTTTTTGCAGTTGTTTTTGTTTTATAACGTTTTTTCGCTTTAAAATGATAAAATCTATTATGCTCGGAAAAATAATGCGCATTTTTATTCAAAGCAGTGACGAGTTTCTAGTAAAGGAAAAGGAATTGATTACAAGTGACGTCAGTGAACGAGCCCTTTGTGGCGCTTTTGTACCAACAATTATGAAATACTTAGAAGGTACGGAATTTGAAAACTACTATACTGATATAGAATACAACCGGAACTTCGACCGTAGAGTTAAGACCATTATTGACGACCAAAACAAAGTTGTTCCTATTACATGTGATTTGATTGTTCATAGCCGAGGGGAAAACCCGGAACAGGATAATCTTATCGCGATAGAAATGAAAAAAGCTAAACATCCTAAGAAGGAAAAGGATAAGGATAGAATCCGATTGAAAGCCTTGACACAGCCAAATAACAATAGCCAAATTGTCACTTCGAAAGGGAAGATATTACCTCTACATGTTTGCGGTTATAAGCTCGGTGTATTTTATGAACTTTGTGACAAGCGGAGCGAGATAAAGATAGAATATTATGTTGGTGGCTCATTGTACAAAACCTACCAACGTGGTTTTTAATTTCTAGCAGTTATTCGGTTTTTTCTTTCCGTAAGAATATTGACTGCAGCCACTTTTAAGAAAATGGCGGTTAAAGCCTCGTTCTTCTAGAGCTTTCGCTTGTTTAATACTCTTTTTTTTGTCGTAACCGGTATTTTACAGATGCTTTCTTCCCGACCCCATTTGTTTAATCAGGTGGCAATCCTCACTTTTTTAACCTTTCATTGCGTGTAATCAGTCTTGTTATAACTGGTGCCGTTTGAAAAAATGCCTGCAATAGTTTTTTTAGACGATTGTAGCCTATTAACAGCAGTATACCAACACCAATGATAACGAGGCTTAGCACCGAGCTATTGGGTTTAGCCGCAAAAAACAAGAAATAAAATAAAACAAATAAGAAATAAGGAATGATAATGTTGTTCAGATATGCATCTGTTAGTTTTTGAATTTCACTAATGGCCTCTTTCTTTCTAAAAGCTTCTGCCAGTTCAAATAGCTCTTTCCTTTTATCGATCGCAGTAATATTGCGGTTGGCATCTATTTGTATCAGTCCAAAAAAGTGAAAAACCCACAAGAAAGCTTTTTTGGTTTCTTTATCAAGAGGTTTGGGATTTGTAATAAAATTGGAAAACGAGCCAATAATAGACGCAATAATAATATTGACAAGAAAAAAGCTGAGAAATAGAATGAAAATGGCAGTCAGCAACTTGCCTCCTAAAACAGATGCCATCATGCTCTGAAATGTTACCGGCTCATTTAAGTTATATGCGCCAACCAGCGTTACATACAGCCGATCGGCAAGTACCACGGTGTAAACCCATTTTAGCGTAAGTAAAAATCCCTGGCTAAATTTGCCGGGCTTCTCCAATAAGTATTTAAAAATATCAAACATAATTTAGCTGTTGTACCAAGTGTTGCAAGATTACAAAAAACAAATATCTAAAACCAGTTTTTCAACTTTATCGAAACCCTCCCATTAAATAAACTGATTACATTTAAGGTGATTATTTGGGTACAATACTTTAGTAGGAGTGGAAACGGGCGATTTTGTTTGAACGAATTAACCGGATTCCGGGGCAGTAGGAGCTATTACATAAAAAGGGGAATTATATTTCCCCTTCGTCAGCAAATGAATAATAGGTTTCAGGTGTTAGAATCAAATGGTCGACAATTTTTATGTCAAAAAGCTGTCCGCACTCTTTTAGTCGTAATGTGATTTGTTTATCTGCTTCACCAGGTTTGCAGCTTCCACTTGGATGGTTGTGACATAAGATAGCACTTGTTGCACCCACCTTAACCAGCATCGCCATGATTAGCCTTTTATCGCAAGTAGTGCTGTCAATCGAACCGCTGGAGATTTCACAAATACCCAATACGCGATTTGCTGCATTTAATGGCATTACTTTGAATTGTTCTAATAATTCAATTTTGTTAAGATCCCATGAGGAAAGGAATAGTTTGTGAGCATCGAGGGAGCATTTTATCTGGGGTCTTTCGGAGGCCTTGATTTTTGCTCTATAGACAATTTCCAGTTCTGATACTTTCATCCAATCAGTTGTTACTACATTGTTTTCCATAATTCAAAATTTTAAATGAATAATTATGGAAGACGTCATTGGCTTTTATTTGGATTGGCGCAAGGAGGACCGAAATAAAGGACTGCCTTGTGCTATGGCCTTCTGCGTTTATGTCGTAGTTCCTTGCAAGCCAATTTCAAATAACAGCCTAACTTTTGAAATAATTGATGCGTTAAATTTATTTCTTCAATCAACGATGTGTTTCTAATTCATTTTTGATGTGGAGCCTCGATATATTGCGTATTTATTCTTCTTGGACAATGTCTAAAACAAGCTCGGCCTTCGTCATTTTAAGTTTATTAGTAAATTATTGCTTATTATATTTAGTGGTCATTAATATAGTATCTTAATAACTTCAAAGAATGAATATTTCATTAGCTGCTGGCTATGAGGAGATTTATGGAATAGATACAATGTGTTACGAGGATTTTGTTTACCATGTTCCTTCTCATGCAATTATTAGCTTTGCAATACTTTTGAATTACAAATTAAATTCACCTGTTAATGAAACTAACCACCACAGGCAGGTGTTTTTATTCTTGTTCAAACAATTTCCGCAAAGAGACCAAGAAGACTTAGTTCAAAAGTTTGATAAATATGGGCATTCAAATATTAAGATTATTGGAAGTCGTTATCTTTTGGCAATGATTCTCAAGGAAGTAAAAAGAAATGCTGATTTTGAATACAAAGTGCAGAATTCAGATAGCATAAATTTTTTTAAAGCATACCTTAAAAATGTGGATGAGGTGCATATTAAGGATGACCAACTATCAGAACCTAGTAAATTCCTAACTGATCCCCTGGATTTTAATAGGGCGGTCTGGCCAACATTAATACATCAATATCAACTCAACGAACATCCTGATTTAAGGGCCGAATATCTGAAGGTTTTTTGTTTAATGGCGTTTGCAAGAGAAAATTACAAAATCTATTTAAGAGAATATTTAAATAATAATGGTTTTGAAACAATCGGAAATTATTTAAAAATGATCAAGTGTTTAATTGAATCAAGTATACATTTCAATGACGAAAAAAAAGAAATATCAGATCCGAGATTTGTAAATCCACAAATTCCGTCAAGCTTTTTAAAGCATTGGAGTATTAATACTATGATAGGAGAAGATGTTAAACTGATGGATATAAAAAAATATCCGCTTTTTTTTCTGCCGTCGCATGGATATATTGTTATTGATGAAAATCTATTTTACAGAAAAATTTATAAAGGCCCGTTTTTCGATTTAATAAGAAAGACCTCGCTCAATAAAACAACTAGTTTTGAGAAGTTCAATCAGAGAATATCAAAAGAAGTTTTAGAGAAATTATATTTTAAAAACGTACTTCGCTTATTCTCGTTTAGCAAACATTCTGTGGCGTTATTTGATGAAGAAAATATTGATAGCTTTCCAGATTTTTATTATAGAATTAATAAGAAAATCTTGCTGATTGAGTTCAAATCGAATTTTTTTCCAGATACTCATTTAGAAAATCCTGATTTCGAAAAAATAAAGCAATTATTGGACGAAAAGTTGATCAAAAATGAAAAAGGCAAAAAAAAAGGAATCGAGCAATTGGCGGCTACAATTAATCAAATTGCAGAACGTGAGTTTTCTTCAGATCCCAAATTAGCTTCGTTTAACAATGTTTCCATTAATCCGATTTTGTGTGTCGACGATTTTATTTTTTCGTTACCTGGTATAAACACCTATTTAAATGAAAGATTTAATGAATTGATACCGCCCCAGAAAGGCTGCCATATATATCCACTAACAGTTATGAGCGTTACCACGATATTTGAACATGCGATATCCGAGGATATTAGTAATCTAATTGAAAGTATTAAGTATTACCATTCATATGTTAATGGTGAAAGAAAACGGGGACAACATTTTAATGCAAATGTAGGGTTTGAAGACGTTTACAATTCGATTATAAAACGTAAAAATCCAACTTACCTTAATTCAAGAAATATGGAAGCATTCGCAAGTATGGCTGGGCTTAATGGGGATGATCTTAACGAATCGATCTAAAAACGAATAGTCCATAAATTATTTCCAAGACTGTTTTTTGATTTGAGAATGCGCCTAGCTTAAAGTTAGAATGAGTTAATTGTTTGTTTACAATTATTAAAGCTATTTTTATCCATACATCCCACTGGTATAGTCCTGACTACTTTTTGCGTTTAGTAACCTTTTTTTCTTTTTCAATCTCAGCAAGATAATTTATTGCAGTTTCATCAGAAATCTTCTCTAAACCTTGAAGAAGTTTATGAAGGGACATTCCTAGCCCTTCCGATAATGCTAAGAGTGTCGTGTATTGGGGATCTTTTTTGCCCGATGAAATTCTCTGAACGATTGCATACTCCACTCCAGAGGATGCCGCCAACTTTCTCAAACTACTAACTGCGTCAACGTTTCCGCTCTTTTTATTTTCTTCGATAATGTTAGACAAACACAGGGCTAACTTATATTTTGCAATATTTTTTTCTTTGTTATCCATGGAGTTAAAGTCCGTGGATTAAAATTTTAAATTGACGTTCGTACGGATATCAATAAGAAAATTGTCATATATTTACTTTGCGATTCTTCATAAACTAATTTGAAGCTTTCGCTTTGAGTCTTGTTCTGAAACGTCGGAAATTTCAATGCCACAAGATGATAAGCAAGAGCTCACGTTTTGGCGTGGGCTCCCTTATTAGTGGCAAGGCCTCCGACGGCCTCAGAACAGTAAGGTGAGTTCCGCGCCTTTTTTTTTCAGCTTGGTTGCTTGCTAGACTCATAATTTTAAATTCTTCTCGTTATGAGTCTGCTTCAAAACAAAATCAATGACGATCAAATAGTTGCCTTACAACAAGGGAATGAAAAAGCATTAGGCTATTTCTTTAATAAATATTATCCTGCCCTTGTCCACTATGCTAATTCCATTACCCAGAGCAAGGAACTTTCAGAGGAAATCGTTGCCGACTCTTTTATTAAATTATGGGATAGGCATGACCGTTTTTTCGCTGAAAATTCGCTGAGAAGTTTTCTTTATCTGGTGGTCAGGAATGCCAGCCTTAATTACAAAAGAAATGGGAAAAATGGCCAGCGTAGCCATCTCGATTTTGAATTACTTGACGGAGAAATATCTTCCAATGATTTCGAGTTATTACTTACATCGGAAACTTACCATGCGGTTTTGCTTGCAATGAACGATTTACCAAAACGGTACCGGAACATCTTTCAGCAATTTTATATTGAAGGAAAATCTTATCCTGAAATTGCCGATGAATTAAATACCACAATTAATAATATTCGCATTCAAAAAATGCGTGGTCTCCTACTACTACGAAAAAAGTTGCCCTTCACCGTGTTTATTTTGTTTGTCTTTCAGCTGCTTAGAAATCTTTAAGAAATATTTTTAAAAAATTTGTAACGTCTTTCCCTGTTTACGTGTTTTACATATAGGGAGGCCGACCTACTGGTTTTTGAGTATAATTACCTGAAAAAATAGTCCATAATTGTACTAATTTAAAGCAATGAACTACCAATTTCAAGAAACGGAGGAAAGAGCTCAAAGAGTTGCTTACCTGGTTTCAGGGTTTATTAATAAAACCCTGACGACAAAGGAGCATGATGAACTTGATTTATGGGTAGAAGAAAGCGATGAGAACGTTGAACTTTTTTCGCGACTAACAGATGAGCGGAACATCAACGAGGCAATGGCTTTTATGAAAAGCCTTGATAAAGAATCTGCCTATGAAAAAGTAAGAAATCAGATATTCAAAGAACAGAAAAAAAGAAGATGGCTATTGCCAGTTTCGATTGCGGCGATATTGTTAATAGCCTTTGGAATTGATTGGCTTGTTAAATCGAAGCCTATTGAGTCGAAACTAACAACAACGGACATTGCATCTATTAAGGATATTCAACCCGGTTCTTCTAAAGCTGTATTGCAACTTGCCAATGGCAAGACCATAGAAATTGGAAAAGATAGTCATGGCACGGTAGCAAAGGAGGAAAATGTATCAATTGATGCGAATGACCAAATGTTGACATATTCCGGTCAAAATGTATCATCAGCTGACCTTTATAATACGCTTACTATTCCCAAAGGAGGGAAATATAAATTGGTTTTGTCGGACGGAACAAACGTCTGGATTAATGCTGCAAGTTCAATTAAATATCCGGCATCCTTTAACGGAGATGAAAGAAGAGTTGTTTTAGATGGTGAAGCGTTTTTTGAAGTAGCCAAAAATGATCAAAAGCCATTTATCGTTCAAACCAACACAGCTTCAATACAAGTCTTAGGAACAAGTTTCAATATTTCAAGTTATATGGATGAGCCTTCGGAGACAGCCGTACTGGTTTCAGGCAAAATTAAGGTCATCGCCACAAACAAGCAGCAAGAATTGAAACCGGGAGAACAAGCCAGTATTGAAACGACAGGTGATGTGAGAATATCACAAGCCAACATAAAAGTAACTACGGCTTGGAAAGACGATCAGTTTATATTTAAGGATGCACCAATCGAAGATATTATGCGCCAATTGTCTCGATGGTACAACGTAACAGTCGTTTACAATGGCACAACGAATTATCATTTTATTGCCGCTATATCTAGGAACGAACCATTGTCCAAAATATTAGAACTACTTGAGCAAACTAAACATGTACACTTTAAGGTGCATTCTGACACTATAGAAGTAAGTCAATAGTTTTATCAACAAGGAAAAACCACTATCATACTTTCAAACCTCACTGTGAGTAGTTAAGGCACTCCAGTTGTCATTTGAACAAAGGGCTGTCGGTATTTACCGGCAATCATACCCCTTTATTTTAAACTGCAATTTTTTCAATTAAAACCAACACAACTATGCATGTGACTGCATATGGCACGTCATTGCCTAAACGCTTATGCGATTCCTTAAAACCACGATTAATAGCGTGGATAATAATCGGCTGCCTGTTTATGATCTCTAACAAATCCGAGGCCCAAAAAGTAACCTTATCTCTCAAAAAAGCTCCAATCGAAAAAGTATTCGAGCAAATACAAGAACAGACCGGCTACCAGTTTTTTTATACGAGAGAGGATATTTCTGTTATATCTCCCGTAACTATTCGTGTTAAAGAACAGGATTTAGCTGTTGTCCTTAACCAATGTTTTAAGCATACATCAGTGACCTACCAAATCAATGATCGGTATGTTACCATCAAACCCCTTAATCATAAGCAACCAGCCGAAAGCAAGGATTCAAGTACGTTACTACAAGTGAGTGGTAGGATTATAAATGAAAAAGGTGAAGGGCTTCCATCCGCTTCCTTACAAATCAAAGGCACTGAAATCTTTGTTAACGCAGATAATCAAGGTTATTTCAAGTTCGATCAATTAGCAAAAGGAGCGATACTAATAGTGACCAGTATAGGTTATCAGAAAGATGAAATAAAGGTTACCGGAGCAATTATTTCTCATGTGTTGAAAACGGCGGTTACAAGCCTTGACGAAACGGTCGTCATAGCCTACGGCACTACCACCCGACGTCTGAATACCGGTGCTGTAGGCAGGCTTACCGCTACTGATATCAGTAAGCAGCCGGTGTCGAATCCTCTGGCCGCGCTACAGGGAAATATCACTGGTTTGCAGATCACACAAAGCAACGGCCTGCCGGGTTCTAATTTCAATGTACTGATCCGCGGCACCAATTCTATTCAAAGTGGCACTGACCCTTTGTATATTATTGATGGTGTACCTTTTTTAAATAATGCTACCAGTTTTACACAACGAAGCGGATTGGTCGCTAATAGCCCATTCAACAATATCGATCCTGCCACTATCGAAAGTATCGAGGTATTGAAAGATGCCGATGCTACCGCTATTTATGGTAGTCGCGGTGCGAATGGCGTGATCCTCATCACGACTAAAAGGGCGAAACAAGAAGGTATCCAAACTGATTTTTCTTTTACCCAAAGTCTTACCAGGGTTAGAAATGCCATGCCGCTTATGAACACTGGTACTTATTTGCAGATGCGCCGAGAGGCATTTGCCAATGACGGTGTGGTTCCCAATGCCAGTAATGCACCTGATTTAATGGTATGGGATACCAACCGGTACATTGATTGGAAAAAACAATTGATCGGGAACAATGCATGGTCCAGTAATGCGCAATTGCAGGTTTCAGGCGGTTCTGTCAACACCAAATTTGGTGTAGGATTTGGCTACCTTAAAGATGGAACCGTGTTCCCAGGTGATTTCTTTGACAAACGCATCAACGGGAGCATGTATGTGTCGCACCAATCTGCGAACAAGAAATTGAATCTCCATGTGACGACCTCTTACACCAATGAACAAACGCATTTGCCACAACAAGACCTGACGTCTTTTGTTTTCCTGCCGCCCAATATGTATGAGCCTTATGATTCGTCCGGCAATCTACAATGGCAGGACAAGCCTGGAACCATTTCCATCGGCAACCCGCTGGCGACGCTGGAACAGCCTTATAATACGGCAACGGACCGGTTTACGAGTACTGCGCTCGTCAATTATAAAATAGTTCCCAACCTCGCTTTTAAAGCATCGCTCGGCTATAACCAGATCCTATTCCATGAATCCATATTCTATCCCATTGCTTCTCAAAACCCATCCAATGCGCCGCAGGGAGGCGTTTCGCTTGCCAGTAGTACGGAAAAGACATGGAACATCGAACCGCAACTGGAATATTCAAAGGGTCATGTTGGCCGCAAAGGAAAATTAGTAGCCTTGCTCGGCGCCACTTTCCAGGAAAGTAAGGACAACAGTGATGCCACTGACGGTGCAGGCTATACGAGTGACCTGTTATTGGGTTCTATCGGTGCCGCCCCCATTGTAGCCGTTACCAATGCGTCTAACCAATACCGGTACAATGCGCTCTTTGCCCGTGTCAATTACAATTGGAACAGTAAATACATCATCAACCTGACCGGTAGAAGAGATGGCTCCAGTCGGTTCGGGCCTGGCAAACAATTTGCCAACTTCGGTGCCATCGGAGGTGCCTGGCTATTTTCCGAGGAAGCATTTGTTAAGAGACAACTTTCCTTTCTTTCGTTTGGAAAATTGCGTGGCAGCTATGGCATCACTGGCAATGATAAGATTGGTAATTACCAGTATCTTGACTCTTATTTTATTACCAGCTATCCTTACCAGGGGCAAGCTGGTCTCAGACCCGCAAGGCTGTATAATCCCGATTTTAGCTGGGAGAATAATATCAAAGGAGAGCTGGGCATGGAACTTGGGTTTTTAAAAAACAGGATCCTTTTCAACGTCGCATGGTTTAGTAATAAGAGTACCAACCAGATTATACAATATAACCTGCCAGGGCAGACAGGCGCCAACAGCATGCTCATGAATTTTCCGGGTGTGGTTTCCAATAAAGGCTGGGAGCTTGAACTACAGACCGTAAATATCCGGAAGGTGTCTTTTGAATGGCGCACCTTGTTCAATGTAAGTATTACCAGGAACAGGTTGGATCAATTTCCCGGACTTGCGCATTCCAGTTATGCCAACTCTTATGTTATCGGGCAACCTTTAAACATCCGGATCGGCTATCAATTTCTCGGTGTTAACCCGCAGACCGGCGTTTATAATTTCGCTGATCTTAATAAAGATGGTGTCATCAATACCCTTGACTATAGTCTTATCGGGACCACCGATCCAAGATTCTATGGAGGCCTGACCAATGATTTTACCTACAAAAGATGGCAGTTAAGTGTGCGCCTGCAGTTTGTCAACCAAAAAGGTATTGACCCGGTATACAGCCAATATACAATACCTGGCAACATGAACAACCTGGCGGAGCTTTTAACCAATCGTTGGCAAACCAACGGCGATGTAAAACCCTACCAGCAGGTTTCGCAATCTTATTCAAACGCTGCAGGACAAGCGATTTCCTACCTGCCCAATTCTTCGGCCGTTCTGACGGACGCGTCTTTTGTGCGGCTGAAAAACGTGTCACTTCAATATACGCTCGGGAATGCAGTAGCCCGTCAATTGAAGCTAAGTAATGCACAAATATTTGTGCAAGCGCAGAACCTTTGGACCATCACGCGATATAAAGGATTAGATCCTGAGTCACAAAGTACCAACGCATTGCCACCGTTGCTAACCGTGGCTGCCGGCATCAAAATAACCTTTTAAAAGATTCCTTATGAAATCAATAGTCATTTATACAACACTCCTTGTTTTACTGCTGGCAGGATGCAAGAAATTTGTCACCGTTGATCCGCCAGCCAACCAAATTGTAAATCCCGCTCCCTTTACGACGGATGCCACCGCTACTTCAACAGTGATTGGTATATACAGCGAGATGATGAATGGACAAGCCCAATTTTCCAGCGCCTTTACTACGCTCTATACAGGTATGTATGCCGATGAGTTGTATTATTATACACCAGGGGCACGCGATGAATTCACAACCAGCAATCTTACGCAAGCCAGTCATGGCACCATCAACACCTCCTTTTGGTCGCCGATGTATAAATATATCTATGCCGCGAACCTTACCCTTGAACAGCTGCAATTGTCGACAACATTATCCCCGGATGTGAAACAGCGTTTATCCGGCGAGGCATTATTTATCCGTGCCTTTTGTTACAGTTACCTGGTGCAGTTGTTTGGCGATGTGCCATTAGTCCTTGCTACCTCATACAAAGACAACATGACGATACCCAGAACCAACAAGGACACTGTTTATGCCCAGATCATTGCTGATTTAAATGCTTCCGTAGCACAACTGTCAAATGACTATCCAACGGATGGCAGACTGCGACCGAATAAGCTTACCGCCAAAGCTCTGCTTGCAAGAATATTCCTTATTCAAAAAAACTATAGGAAGGCTAAGGAGATCGCTGGTGATATTATTGCTTCTGCCGTTTACCAGCTTGAGTCAGAACCGGCGGCAGCTTTTGGTAAGGATAGTAAAGAAGCCATCTGGCAGCTTCAACCGGTAAGACCTAATTTTAATACGACCGAAGGAAATATTATCATCCCGGCATCCAATTCCAACCAGCCAAGTTACCTGGTAAGTTCCTATTTGTTACAAGCGTTTGAGGCCGGAGATAAAAGGAAAACAGCATGGATCAATTCACGGATTTATAGCGGGAAAGTTTTGTATTATCCCTATAAATACAAGGTTCGCTACAATGCGACCGTTAGTGAATATTACATTGTCTTCAGGTTGGCAGAACAATACTTAATCAGGGCGGAGGCCAATGTTTATCTTAACAATTTTGAGGACGCCAAAAAAGATATTGACCTTATACGCAACAGGGCAGGACTGTCTTCATTAACGGCTGCAGATAAAGTGTCGCTGCTCACGGCCATTGCACAGGAAAGAAGAATTGAACTTTGCTTTGAATGGGGGCAACGCTGGTTTGATCTCCAGCGAACCGGAACTGCCACCTCTGTGTTGGGCCAGATAAAACCCGATTGGAAGGAGACCGATACCTTGTGGCCCATACCGATAAACCAGATCAATTTAAATCCCTCGCTGATCCAGAATACAGGATACTAGTAAACTATTTTTTTTCAACTTTTTAATTTATACCACCGGTATGAAACAGTTATTTCTTTGCCTAGCATGTATGTTTTTTATTGGAGCCAAGGCTCAAACAATTCGACCCCTTGACATTGGGGATACGCTTCCGATCGTTGCGTTTGGTGAGACGTTGTTAAACAACGCGCCGGCAAAAACTATTAATGACCTTAAGGGCAAGCTGGTGATTTTGGATTTTTTTGCAACCACTTGTTCAAGTTGCGTAAAAGCCTTTCCTTCTTTAGATAGCTTGCAACAGGCATTCAAGAATGAGATTCAAATCGTCATTGTTAACTACGAAACCAAAAGCAAAGTCGAACAGGTTTTCAAAAAAAGGAACAACCAATTTCCGCAGGCACCAATGATGGTGTCAGATACTTTGCTGAATAAGCTGTTTCCACATCAAGGCATTCCACATCATGTATGGATAGACCAGCACGGCGTGATTAGGTATATCACTTTCGGTCCTAACGCCACTGCCAATAATGTGCAACGATTTTTACATGGTGAAGACCTGCGACTATCGCGAAAGAAAGAGTTGCTTGATTTTAATCGTACGGTCAATTTGTATAGCGAGGGAGGAGGCAGATGGATAAAAGACATCCAATATCATACGCTGTATACCAAGGGCCTTTATGGCGTTTATAATGTTGTTGGAGTAATCGACGCAGACCCGATGATTAATAAACAAACGATTCGTTTTGTCAATGTTCCCTTAAAAAAATTATTTCAAGTTGCCTATAACGAATGCGGGGGAGATGGTACTTATGATACCGACAACAGGATCGATTTCAGGGCCAAGAATGTTTTTGGTTTTTTGGCAGAGGAGTGGACGGATAGTTTGATAGATAGATGGAATCAACAATGCCATGCAAGTTATGAAGCTGTTCTACCTGGAACTGATAATAAACTCCTATATGAAGTCATGCGACGTGATTTGAATATTTATTCTCCTTTTATTGGCCATATTGAAAAACAAAAAGTCAAATGCCTCGTGTTGGTCAACAACGGCATTAAGCCCATTAAAGGGTCAATAGATGATTCCACCTATACGTCGAGTGAAAAGGATGGTCTTATTACAAAAAATTATTCCATTGCAAATTCTATTCTACCTTATTTACAGGGATATAATGTGTACATAAAAACACCCATTATTGATGGTACCGGCTATACCAAGGGCGTTGATATCAATTTGAAACAGCAACCAACCCATTTGGATGATCCTGCTAAACTGGCTTCTATCCAAAGAGAGCTGCAAAGCAATGGCCTTGATTTAAAAGAGGAGTATAGGGTAATTGACATGCTGGTCATTGAGGATAGGAAGTAAAAGGCTGGCGTACATGCCCACGCATTCATACGCTCAGCCAAACTTTACCATCTAATCCTGGGTTATAATGGTATAGGGTTTAGTTAGGTCAGGCAACCCTGATCCATTATCTTGAGCCACTACTCCACAACGATGAGCGCTTCCAGCACAATCCAAGGGATCGGTGCCATTGCTGCCTGTCATTGTATAGTGTGATGGCACATTTTGATAGAAATCATTTGGATAATCGTTGTATTCAAAATTCTTTGTCACGGTTGGATGTGTTGCCGGTTTCAAAGTAAATGAATTCAACGTGATTGCTGTTACGAGGGCGATTGTGCCTAACAAATACTGTTTCATACAATGCAAATGTTTAATGATAAATGATGCCTACTATATTACAGGTATTCGGCTATTCCTGATTGCAATATTTTTATTGACCGTCATTATATACCAACCATAAAGTGCGACGAGAATGAAAACTATGTTGAAAATTATATGTTGTTTCCACGATAGATAGCTGATGATACCACCACAAGAGCATGGTAACTTAGGGACAAACAATAACATAATGCTGATGTAAACAGTGAACATCGATAATAATGTTGCAGAACATAAAAGGCCTATTTTCCGAAGTGAAGGAAAAAGCAAAAGAGAAACAAGGCCGAATTCCGTTATTGGAATAAACCAGGAAATGAAGCCGGCAATTGGATTTAATAAGGTGGAACGTTGCAGTGTTATTAAAAACAGTTGATGGTGACTGAATTTTTGAAATGCTGTATAAGCAAATAGTAATATGAACAATGAGGCGATGAATTCTGATTTAATATTTCGCATATAGGTTAAGGTTAAATGGTCAATTAAAATATGCTTATGTAAAGTTGTAAATTCTTAACATAAGTTTTTTGCATGTTTGTTTAGCAAATGGAAGTAAAAGTTTCGCAAAAGGGAATGCGAACTATTTTCTTACTGTTGCAGGTGGGTAGCCGAAATGTTTATTGAATGCGGCAGCAAAGCTTGACGTGCCAGCAAATTTTAGCAGCACAGCAATCTGTTTGATTGGCTTGTCAGTTTGTTTAAGAAGTTCTTTGGCTTTCTGCATTCTTGTTTCTTTTCGGTATTCGTAAGGTCCGAGACCATATATCTGTTTAAAGCCGTTTTTTAATGTGTGAAGATTGATGTGGGCTTTCTTAGACAAATCTTTAAGTGTGTAATGTTCTGTGTAGTCTTCAAGTATTAATGAACGGATTTCTTCCAACGCTTTAATTTGTATTTCTGATAGCCTGATTTTTCGTTCTTTCCTGGTAAAAATTCTTAACAGTTGTAGCATAAACAATTCCTCCATTTTGAGGGATAGGTAATGTCCTGCTACGGTCGATGGAAAGGGGTTTTGTCGAACATTGCTGATCACATCCAGCATGTTTCCAAATGCAATTGTTGGATAATCGTTAAGCGCAAAAAAAATGTTTGCCGAAAATTTGGACATTTCTTCATCTTGTAAGAAAGCACGTAAATATTTGTCAATAAAAGCTAAATGAAATGAAGCCCCAAATGCTAAATATTTTTTGCCTTTTTCAAAAACAAATGACATGTCGTTTGAGGGGTTGTAAGTCATTAAAAAATGTTCTTTTCGAAGGGAGAAGTTACCCATCCCTTGAATAAGGGTATCGACATCCAGACTTAAAGCAGCGATTGACTGAAGAGGAAAGCCCTCATGATGAAAGTTTGTAATTGTTCTTTCGTTAAACTGAAAGCTGGCGCAATAAAATGAGTAGTCCTCTGTAATGTACTGCTGTATTATGATTTCGCCAGCATTGCTTTTATGATATAATAATTCTGTACCCGGAATTATGTTCCAGCCAATGTCATGAGCAGAAGGCTTCAAAGGTATTTCTCCGTAAACATCTGAGTACAGCAACGTCATGAGGGATAAGGTTACGCTGAACAATAAAACGGAATATACAAAAAAATGCAAAGTGCAAATACCGTACTCATACGTGCTGGCTTAGCAGGAGCCTCGCGTAATCATTTGCACCTATACCCGGTTTGTGGTATTGTATTTTTAAAATGTCGAGTTTCTTAGAATATCCAAAAAACTGGGCAGAAAATGAAAACGATAGATTAGTGTTTGTCGATAATGTCAACTATTGAGTTAAATCAGAAGCCATTTCCAATAGCTGTCGTTTGATGATGGGCGTCAATTTAACTGGAAATGTTGTTAGTCCATTCGTCCAATCTTGTACTTTGTGAACTGCATCCAGATCTCCATTTAAAAGGAACTCCAAAGAAATTTCAAATTTTGAAAGGAATGATCTAAGATTCTCAATTACTGTCCCCGACAGGGTTTGCTGGCGTTCAAGTTCTGATAGAATTGCTTTTGTTTCTTCAAACAGGGTTATTACAGCTTGTCGCAAGGCAGTTAATTGCATACTGCTAAGACTCGGTTTGCCATTTACAAAATCATTTACCAGGTCTTTTTTCAGGATTGCCTTGCGTGCGATTCCATCAATATTCATTGATTCAGACCGTAAGGATTTTCGAAGTGTGATTTGTTGTTGTAAGCTGAGTTGAGCCATATATTTTAAGAGAACCTATTTATGAGTCATGACTAATTATTTCCTTTTGCGAAAGTAATTCTTCTTTTTGCGAAATAGTTTCCGTTCAACTACTCTTTTAAAATTATTATACTCGGTCGATCTTTACCCTTAAACTTTACCTATGACCCTCATTAACAAAAAGATTAGTATGCTCCCTTTTGTCAAAAGCTCTATAACGAACTTGAAACGGCACTAGAGAAAATTGAGGCCGAAGAAGATGATAAGATATTGCCTTTAGCCGAGCGATCTATCCAGGTTGCCAAAAACGTTATGGAGCAATTAAGAAAAGACGTTACTGCCTACGAATTTGCTTCGCAGGAGGAGGAGATTAATTTCTTCAAAGAAGTGAAGCCTCGTTTCTATAGCAAGCTTATTTATTTCTTGAGGATTTATCGTATTGAAACAAGGCGTCCTACCGGGAGCAACGAAACACAACAAAAATATTTGCGGAAGGAGTTGCGGCGACTCACCTCTTTTTTTGAGGAGAACCTCAACTTCTATCAATACTATCGATCCGGTGCCACTTATCTCGATGAAAAGTATTTCCTGCGCGGGCACCAGGATATTTATCTAACACTAGACACCTATCATTTCGATGCCGATCCCAATTTCTCTACCAGCCATGATTTCAGGGTGGCGAAGATCCATGCGCATGAACTCCTTCGAATTTATCTAATCGGCGCTTTAGAGGAACTAGAGCGAAAAGATGATGTGATTAGACCATTGGCAGGTCCTAAGCAGCCAATTGCATGGACAGGATCAAAAACTTCGCTCATAGAACTTTTATATGCCTTGCAGTCGACCGGTGTTTTTAATAATGGCGCGGCAGATATCAAGCTGCTGGCAACTTATTTTGAACAAATGTTTTCCATTGATCTGGGAAACTACTACCGGATATTTCAGGAGATAAGGATCAGGAAAGGCAATCGCACGGCTTTTTTGAAATCACTCGCCGAAAGATTGACGCAGCGGATGGATGACACCGATGAAAATCCCAAACAATATTTTTGAAAGCTGAGTTCTGAGGCAAGATTGCGAAGTCTTATTTCGGGATATGAAGGACCTTTTGTCAAAAATTATATATACCGTATACGGGTGGTAGTGGTAATTAGATTTTCTGAATTGATTATAGAAACAATAGATCGGTTGTATATACCCGTTCACATTAAACAATAACCGAAACTAAAATGATAATTAATGAAAATAAATTTTACCCGTATACGGATCCTAGTGTGAAATAACGCTTTTAATGGATAGCATCTTTGTGTAGCAAATGTGATCAAAGAAAAGTTGATGAAATGAAAACAATAATTGATTGGTCAGGCTACGTAAAGATGATGATGCTATTAACAGTGCTTTATTATCTGATCATTGGAGTGAAGTTTTTTAAATACGAAATACTCCAGTTGTTTGGAATAAGAAAGGTTACTGAGGTCAAGAAATCTTTTGCTCAGCCTGATCCCAAAGAGCCTGTTGAGGGGTAGGTTGTGGGTTTACTTTCCGGGAGCTGCCGCAGTGGTAATGATTGATTTGTGGGGGCAGGTCAGGGCTAGCGACCGGAAAGTTTTTGTAAGGATTTTTTCACTTTTAAATACAAGCGTTATGTGGAGAATGAAAAGAGGCGTTGGATCATGCTATCGTAAAGGAGTCCTCATGGTTGCCGTACTTGTAATGTGTAAGGGACTATTGTACGCGCAGGACGGGGTGGCCGGTATACAGGAGGCTAACACGAAGGTGAGGGGCTATTTTGATGTAGGCTGCAACCTGATGTATGCGGTGGGTGCCATTCTTGGTTTGATTGGCGCAGTAAAAGTGTACCAAAAATGGTCTAACGGCCATCCAGATACCGGATCAACAGCAGCCGCCTGGTTTGGTAGTTGTGTTTTCCTGGTGGTAGTGGCAACCGTATTAAAATCATTCTTTGGAATTTAAAAAGCAGTGATGGCAGCAAGCATATATACAATTAACAAAGGAGTAAACGCCAGCATCGAATTCAAGGGTTTGAAGGCGCAGTACATCTGGTGGCTGGCCGGTGGCTTACTCTGTTTATTAGTAATGTTTGCGATCATGTATGTGCTCGGTGTCAATACTTACCTGTGCCTGCTTGTCATCGTTGGTTGTGGCGCCCTGCTGTTTAGCCAGGTGTACCGCATGAGTAAAACGTACGGGCAACATGGACTCATGAAAAGAGCGGCAAAAAGAAAAGTTCCAAAGGTGATAAAATGTAATTCGCGACAGCTATTCATAAAAAACAAACTATAATGGAAAAGTGGCTAACCGACATATTACCCATTATGGATGTCGAGCATGACGCGATTGTCAGCAAGCAGGGAGACATTAGTATCGTTTTCAAATGTTCATTGCCTGAGATCTTTACGCTCAGTGATGAAAACTATGAAGCCATCCACCAGGGACTGGTCAAAGCCATTAAAGTGTTGCCAAAAGATAGTATACTTCATAAGCAGGATTGGTTTAACCGTACCCTATATCATTCACCCGAGATTAGAAATAATGGCTTTTTGAAGGCAGCCAGTGCAAAGCATTTCGAAGGAAGGGCCTACTTGTCGCACGAGAGTTTTATCATCCTTACCAAAAAGGCGGGAGGCCGGAAACCGGCAAGTTCCATTGTAAGTAATTTGTTCCGGTCAACGATTGTAACGGAGCAAACCGTCAATCCATTAGCCATTGAAGAGTTCGAGGATATATGCGGCCAGTTCCAAAGAATACTCGAAAGCGCAGGAGTTAGTTTACGCAGATTGAAAAATAAAGAGCTGTTGAGCGAGTCCGCTAAAGCTGGTATCATAGAACGATATTGCAACCTGTCTGCGATTAATGACCAGGTGTTTATTAATGACATTCAATTTAAGGATGATTTTAGGATAGGTGCAAAACATGTTCAGTTATTTACACTTGCCGACACCGAAGAAATGCCGGCGCTGTGTGGCAGCAAAATGACTTATGAGAAGTTTAGCACTGACCGGACAAAATTCAGTATTGGTTTTGCAACATCGATTGGGTTGTTACTTCCATGCGATCATATCTATAACCAATATATCATTATTGGTGATGCACAAGCCAGCATTAAAAAACTGGAAAGCAAAAGACTCAGGCTGCAGTCACTTAGTAACTATAGCCGGGAAAATGCAATAGCAAGAGATGCCGTCAACGAGTTTTTGAACGAATGTATTAGTCAATCGAGACTGCCGGTTAGGGCACATTTTAACCTGATGGTTTGGTCCGAACAAAAAGAGGGATTAAAAGAAATCAAGAATCTCGTCGCCACTGCGCTCGCGCAAATGAACGCGGTAGCTAAGCAGGAAACTGTTGGTGCGGCACAAATCTATTGGGCAGGCATTCCGGGCAATGCGGCAGATCTTCCTCTCAATGATACTTTTGAAACATTCGCGGAACAGGCATCTTGTTTTCTGACACTTGAAACCAACTACAAAAGTTGTTTGCCTGAAAACGGTATCCGTTTCTGTGATCGACTTAGTGGCAAACCGGTGTATGTTGACCTGTTTGATGAACCCAGGAAAGAAGGCATCACTTCCAATATGGGAATGCTGGTTTGTGGAACGAGTGGCGGCGGAAAAAGCATGACGGTCAATCATATTCTCCGGACATTATACGATCAACAGGCACATTGTGTGGTGGTGGATATCGGGGGCAGTTACAAAGGCTTATGTGATCTGGTAAAGGGATATTATTTCACTTATGAGGAGACAAACCCAATTCGGTTTAACCCATTTTATTTAGCAGAAGGTGATATTCTGGATACTGAAAAAAAAGAAAGTTTAAAGGCGCTGTTAATTGCTCTTTGGAAACAGGAGAATGAACGGTTCAATCGAAGTGAATATGTAGCCCTTTCAAATGCGCTGACAGGGTACTATGAATACCTGCAACACAGACCAAAAGTATTTCCATGTTTTAGTACTTTTTATGAATACCTGCAGGAAGATTATGTTAACGTGTTGAAAGGACATAATGTGAAAGATAGTGATTTTGATGTCAGCAATTTTCTATATGTTCTTCGTCCTTATTACAACGGCGAGTTTGATTATTTGTTGAACGCCCGTGAAAACCTTGACCTCCTTCATCAACCATTTGTTGTGTTTGAACTGGATGCGATTAAAGATCATCCAATTCTTTTCCCGGTCGTGACACTGATCATTATGGAAATGTTTATCTCCAAGATGCGCAAATTGTCCGGTAAAAGAAAAGTGCTGGTGATTGATGAAGCATGGAAAGCCATCGCCAAATCAGGTATGGCAGAGTTTTTAAAATATGCTTTTAAAACCATTCGAAAGTTCAATGGTATTCCTTGTGTGATTACGCAAGAGTTAGATGACCTGGTTAGTTCTCCGATCATAAAGGATGCCATCATCAATAATGCGGATATAAAGATCCTGATGGATATGCGCAAGTTCATCAACAAGTTTGATAAACTGCAGGATACTTTGGGATTGTCAGAGAAAGCAAAAACAATCCTGCTTTCCGTAAACAAAGATAACCGCGAGATTTTTATCGATCTCGGTGGGCACGAGTCAAAGGTTTATAAAAATGAACTGTGCCCTGAAGAATATTTTGCCTTTACAACAGATGGCAGAGAAAGAGTAAAAGCGCTGCAGTATGCGGCAACCCATGGGAGCATGGAAAAAGGAATAGCCAGGCTGGTGGATGATATTAAGAATGGGAAGTGACTTCATTCAAACGTTGTATTCATTAACCTATAAATACATCTTATGAAAGTTTCAATGTTGTTTTTGAATGTGCTAGTATTAGTTCTTAGTGGCTGCATGAATTCGGCTTCAGACAAAATTCGGGAGTTTATACCTGGAACCTATGTGAGACAAATTCACAATGAGTTCACTAATGGTGCAGATACTTTAGTTATTACAGAGTATGACCATACAGGAGGCGTTTATTTTGTGGAGAATAAAACAGGGTATCAACAACAACTGGATGGAAAAGTCTTTAGTCCTCAATACAAAGTAAAAAAATGGACTGCAGTATATGACGAAAAAACGCACCAGCTAAATATTCAAAAACGAGATGAGTTTATAACCTTTTTGCCCGACCAAAATAAATTACTGGATGGAAGAACAGAATTTTTAAAAGTGAGTAAAGATTAAGTGAAGATGAAAAAGATTCTATTGACAATAGTGCTTGGCTGCACGCTCACCGTTATGCCCACCCAACAAAGTCATGCGTTTATTTGGGAGATCGTAAGACAGGCAATTATCGCTGCCATCAAAGCGGCAGATCTCGCTGTACAACGTTTGCAGAATAAAACCATCTGGTTACAAACAGTGCAGAAGAACCTGGAAAATATTCTCTCTAAAGTGAAGCTCGATGAAATCACCGATTGGACAAAGAAGCACAAGGAACAGTACCAGCAATACTTCGATGAACTCAAACAAATAAAGGATGCCATCACCACTTATAAAAAAGTAAAAGAAATCATCGAAAAACAAAAGCAGTTGGTTGATGAATATAAGATTGCCTTTAACCGTTTTAAACTGGACAGGCACTTTACTACTGGTGAAATCACATACATGGCGCAAGTATACACAGGTATCATGGATCAAAGTGTGGACAATCTCGATCAATTGTTTTTGGTCATTGATGCCTTCAATACGGAGATGACAGATGGCAGGAGACTCGAAATTATTAGCTCAGTCGCAAAACAGATTGATGATAATCTAAATGATTTGAGGGATTTTAACCGGCAGTGCACGCGGCTAAGTTTGCAGCGATCAAAAGATGAGAATGAACTTAAAACGATGCGACTTTATTACGGGCTTTCGGGTAACTAAAAAGCAAACGATATGAAAAAGCTATGGATGTTTTTTTTGATCGTGCTATTTAGCATCAAGAGCAACGCACAGAATCAGCAAATCAAAGTGTATTTACAACAAATAGCCGCGAATAAAGCGTATATCGAATTACTACAGAAAGGCTACCAGGTTGTAAAGCAGGGATGGAGGACCATCGGGGATATAAAACAGGCACATTTTACCCTCGACGGCGATTTTTTCAAAAGCCTGGAATCCATCAATCCAAAAATAAAAAGCTATGCAAAAACAGTGGCAGCTTTTGTGTTGCTGAATGCTGCGAAGAAAGAGATGGATCATCTTCAGGTAAACGTAGCCTCCAACACTCTTTTCAGCGATAATGAAAAAGCCTATGTGAATCATGCGGCGTTCAATGTTAAAGATAATTGTACGCTTCAGTCTTCCTTTTTGCAATCACTTACTACTGCAACCGAGTTGAAAATGAGCGATGATGAAAGAATAAAACGGATCGATGACGTCTTTAAGGAAGCGCAGGATCTGTATTCATTTACCAAGTCATTTAAAACGGATGTGCAGTTGCTCGCCCTACAAAAGCAAAAGGAGCAAAAAGATGTAGATCATTTCAAGCAGGTAATTGATGTAAAATAGTTACCAGACAAATTTAAAAGTGGTGTATGAAAAAGAGGGTATCGATATTAATGATTTTCTTTTTAACTGCCGGCTTAACTAGCAGGGTGGAAGCGCAGGCCACTGAACTCGCTCAACTTGCTTTGAATATTGAAAAACTGGCGCAGTTCAAGCAAATTCTTTCTGACCTGAAAAAAGGTTACGAGATTTTATCCGGTGGTTACAAAACCATTAAAGATCTATCCGAGGGTAATTTCAATTTACACAAAGTGTTCCTGGATGGTTTACTCGAAGTTAGCCCTACTGTAAAAAAATACAAGCGGGTAGCGGATATTGTAGATTATCAGATAATGCTGGTTAAGGAATACAAAGCTGCCTTTGCAAGGTTTAAAACAAGTGGATGGTTCAGTGTTGATGAACTCGGTTATATCAATAAAGTGTACGATAACTTGTTCACGCTTTCTGTAAAAAACCTGGATGATCTGCTGACAGTTGTTACCGCTAAGAAATTACGTATGAGTGATGACGAACGTTTGAATGCCATCGATAAAATATTTGAGGACATGGAAGATAAGCTGGTATTTCTGCGGTCGTTCAATAACAGTAATTCAATTCTAATGGGGCAGCGGTTGAAGGAATCAAATGAAGTAAAAGGTATGCAGCATTACTATAAATGATAATTGATGGGTCAAAATGTTTTAAATATCGTGGCGTATGAAATTGTGTAGGAGGATAAGTGTAGGAATCGTGTTGCTGTTTTTGCCAGCGATGCTATTCGCTCAGAATGGCTTGGGTGATGATATCAAGGGACTACATTCAGTGCTTGATCAACTTTATAAAGAACTGATTCCTCTTTGTTCCCAGTTGATTGGAGTAGGAAGGGGGATAGCAGGATTTGCTGCCATGTGGTATATTGCTTATCGTGTTTGGGGACACCTCGCAAGAGCGGAACCTATTGATTTTTATCCATTGTTCAGGCCCTTTGTCATAGGCCTTGCTATCATCATTTTTCCTTCGGTAATCGGGCTCATTAATGGCGTCATGCAGCCCACGGTTACCGGAACGGCGGCGATGGTTGGTCATTCAGATGACGCGATTGCAGCACTGTTAAAGCAAAAGGAAGCTGCCATCAAACAAACTGATGCCTGGCAGATGTATTTGGGAGAAACAGGTAATGGAGACAGGGATAAGTGGTACAAGTATACACACCCTAATCAAGATCCCGAAAATGAGAATTTGTTAGATGGAATTGGTAACGATATCAAGTTTGCGATGGCCAAAGCGTCTTACAATTTTCGCAATTCGATCAAAGAATGGATGAGTGAGGTATTGCAGGTATTATTTGCAGCAGCTTCTCTTTGCATCAATACCATCCGGACATTCAATTTAATCATACTTGCCATACTTGGTCCGCTCGCCTTTGGTCTTTCGGTCTTTGATGGGTTCCAACATACCATCAGGCACTGGCTCGCCAGGTATATCAATGTATTCTTATGGCTGCCCATTGCCAATATATTCGGGGCGTTGATTGGAAAGATCCAGGAGAATATGTTGAAGATCGATCTCACACAGATCAATCAAAATGGAGATACTTTCTTTAGCCGTACCGATATGGGATACCTAGTGTTTTTAATCATCGGGATCATTGGATACTTCACCGTACCGTCTATTGCCAACCAGATTTTATGGGTGGGCGGAGGTGACGGGATCACTTCCAAAGCGACTGCGCTGGGTTCGACCGCCATGCAGTCAACTACCAATCTTGCAGGAACGGCTATTAGCCAGACTGCTGAAAAGGGCCGTGAAATGATGGGACTATAATCAACAAAATAAATGTGTGATGTTTTCAAAAATGAAACATATAGATACCGCCTTCCGGTATGTAAGGGCCTTTACGTTCGTAATTATTTTGGGGTCACTGGTGCTTTGCGGGTTTGTGATTTACAAAAGTTATGAGCTGGCCTCCATCGCAAAAAATAAAGTATATGTGCTGGCAAGTGGTAAGGCACTGGAAGCGCTGGCAGCGGACAGGAAGGACAATATACCGGTGGAGGCGAAGGATCATGTGTATATGTTCCATCATTATTTTTTTACACTCGACCCTGATGACAAGGTCATCCAGCGCAATATCACCAAAGCACTTTATCTCTCAGACGCTTCAGCTAAAAGACAGTATGAGAACCTGAAAGAGTCAGGGTATTATTCAAACATCATTGCCGGAAATATCAGCCAGCAAATCAGCACTGACAGCATTCAAATCAATGTAGATACTTACCCGTATTATTTCAGGTGCTATGCGACGCAGCAGATTATAAGGGCTACATCCATAGTTTACAGGTTGCTGATTACTGAAGGCTATTTGCGCAACGTGGAAAGAAGTGAAAACAATAGTCACGGGTTCCTGATTGAAAAATGGCACACAATAGAAAACCGCGATGAAAAAACAGTCAATCGTTAACCATGAAAAAATTTTTTAAAAAGAAAAGTGCCGGCATGCTAAGTGCCAACCCAATAATTGACAAGGTTCTTTCATTTACAAGGAAACGATTGGAAAATGCATCAAAATGGTTGGAGGAGCAAACAAAGACCTGGAGTAAACTGGAATGGAAAATACTATTGGTGTTGTTCTGTACAACGGTTTTAATTGTATGCGTATCGGTCATTCGGGGATCGCTAATGGAACCCGTTAGTGTTTTCAGTCCTGAAGTACATATCCGGCCATTGCAACATTACCGCCCGGAGGAAATGAAATCTAACTCGATCGTTATCCTGGATAATCTTACGCGAAACAAAAAATACCTGGATAGTCTAAGGACGCATGACAGTATGCAGTATAATGTAATCACCAGTGCCAACCCGGGATTGATTGACAGTCTTAACCAACTCATCGATTTATATCAAACACAATTAAAATAATTATCAATGATGCATCCATCTAACAGCAAAGCGGGTTATACACCGAAGTTTTTACGGCAAAGAAAATTTCTTGTTTTGGTGCCCATCTTTGTTCTTCCATTTATCAGCTTTTTATTTTGGTCCACCGGTCTTATAGGAAGTAAAATAGAAAATGAACATTCAACTGTACAATCAAATGGATTAAACACCACACTACCTGGCGCACCGGGCAGGAAAGATAGTAGTTGGAGCAAACTTAATTTTTATGAAGCTGCGGACAAGGAAGCGGCGAAGAGAGCATCCCTTGCTAAAAGTGATCCCTACTATCAGCTTGCTCCGATGGAAATTGTAGAACCAACTGATACGAACCTTTTACCGGTTAGCACAAAAAGCAAAAGCGGTAACAATCCCTATAACACCAGTGCATTGCAAAATTCATCGGTTGCAACTACGTCAAAAGATCCCAATGAATTGAAGGTCTATCAAAAGCTGGATGCATTAAATAAAGCGCTGCAGGAAGAGAGGCCATCGCCAGGAAAACAATCAATTGATCTACAGAGTAGCCAAAACGGTATTTCAACAAATGATAATGATATTACAAGGCTTGAATCGATGATGCAGCAATTGCAATCAACCGGCAACAATGCTAACCCAGAAATGGATCAGATCAATGGCATGCTTGAAAAGATCCTGGACATACAGCATCCCGAGCGAGTAAAAAATATCCTGCAGGAAAATTCAACTAAAAATAAGGAGCAAGTCTTCCCTGTGGAGGCGAAAAGCAATGAACTACCTGTTTCTATGTTGCAAAGCAGGAATAGCGCTGGTAAAACTGAACCAAAATCAGTTGTCACGGGTATCAGCGTTAAATTTTATTCTATGGATGAAGTGGATAATAACGATGCAACAAACGGGACGAGTAATGCAATTAGAGCGCTGATACCAGAAGAACAGGTATTGGTTAGTGGTTCTACAATAAAGCTGCAACTCGTAGAAGAAGTGTACATCAATGGTTTACTTGTTCCAAAAGGGCAGTCGATTTACGGCGAAGTTGGTTTACAGAACGAACGGTTGAAAATTGAGATTCATTCAATTTGCTGTGGCAATTCAATACTGCCTATAAAATTATCCGTGTATGACCTTGATGGAGTAGAAGGTATTTATATGCCAGGAACGATTGGCAGAGACGTAGCTAAACAGTCTACTGACCAGGCGATCCAGAGCATGGGCATTTCTTCACTCGATCCTTCTATTGGTGCCCAGGCGGCGAGTGCCGGTATACAAGCTGCAAAATCCCTTATAGGCAAAAAAGTAAAACAGGTGCGTGTCACTGTTAGAGCTGGGTATGAAGTATTGCTTCATGATCAAACAGTAAAGAACTAATTGTTTCAAAATAAATCGAATGCAAATGTGTAGCGTGAGAATCATCCTGATCATCCTGATGGAGCTAATTATTTCCTTTCAGTTAATAGCGCAGGAACAATCCGAAAACAAATGGAGGGCCATTGTGCCCTATCCAATAGAAGTGACCTGTAATAAAACTAGCAACCTGATATTTCCTTATAATGTCATCAGCGTTGACCGGGGAACGGCAATGGTACTGGTACAAAAGGCAAAGCATGTTGGTAATATTTTGCAGATCAAGGCAGCTGAAAAAAATGCAGACACGACTAATCTATCTGTCGTTACAGCAGACGGTAAATTTTATTCATTTCTTGTTTCCTATAACGATAGTCCCTCGAGTTTAAACTTGCTCCTGCAGGTAGATTCACTGGATGCATTTGCTGATTTGCCTCTTGGTGAAAATCAAGCAATCATCCAGCAGGGTATACAACTCGTTCAAGTGGCCAAACCATTTATGCATAAAGCAACTCGTCACCAAGGATTGGGCCTGAGGCTACGTGGGATCTATTTTTATAAGGGCCTCTGTTATTTTAAGTTTGATATCAAAAATCAGTCAGCTTTCACATTCGACCCGGAGAATATCCGTTTAGTCATAAAAGACAAACGAAAAGCAAAAAGGTCAGCATCACAGGAAAAAGTAATTACAACACTTTTAAGAAGTCCCCTTCCTGTCGTTGATGGAAATTCTTCCTGTGGTTTAATCATTCCTACAGGAGTATTTTCCATCGCACCAAAACAACACCTATTGATTAGCCTAGTCGAAAAAGGGAGTGGTCGCATTGTTCATTTGACCACCAATGCAAACAGGTTATTTAAGGTTCGCTCGGTTAAATAAACAATTTTAGTATGGGCCCCAATCATATAGTAACAAAGGACGCACTAGAACAAGTGCAAAGGGGACTGGAACGTGGTGAGAATTGGTTTGCTTGTTATGCAGCGCCATTCTACCTGGGAAAACATGATGTGTACACTTTTAGTAAACAAGGGGAAGCGGAAGCATTTTGTGTCGGAACCCTGTTTGAAACTATTTGCTTTCGTATTTCATCAATTCAAGACCTGGTTTCATTTGTGAATGGTCGACCTGAGTTGGAAAAAAATATTCAATCACTAAACAATACGGATACTAAAAATATGTCAACCGAACAAGAACACGTGATTTCACCCGACGCACTCAAATGTATTGAAGATGGTTTGTCGCATGGCAAGTCCTGGCTGGCGTATAATACTAATAACTATTTCCTGGAGAAAGAAGATGTGCGCATTTTTAAAAACAAGGACCAGGCTGATGAGTTTTGTGCAAACAACATCAGTGAGTACAAACTTTTCTCATCTGTGCAGGTGCTCTACATGAAAGATGTGCAGCTGGTTATGAAGCTCGGTGAACTGGCGTATCCAATCATTCAATCACTAAAAAACACAAATACTATGGACGAAAATGTAATCACATTCAACGAAAGACAGTTGCAAAAAACTGGTTTCGCGGAGGCGTTTACTCCCGAACTGCAACAGAAGATGAAGGAGCGTGTTCCAATTATCGAACATGCCTTTAAAAAGGAGTTTGAGGGAGATAAGGTGAGTGCCGTTTTACATTTGAGAAAATCGGAATCATCTGATCACTATCACTTAAACAAGTTTGACCTGTCATTGCAAAAAGAAGGGCAGCTAAGTGAAACAAAACATACTTTCTATGTGAACACAGTGAAGAGTATGAATGCGGAAGGGGAGAAGAACCCGGACAATCTTTTTACATTGAAGGAGGCTTATAACCTGCTTTCGGGAAGGCCGGTATTTAAGCATCTTACCAATGTGGAAAACAAGGCTTATGATTCGTGGATGCAGCTCAACTTGAAAAATAAATTGGAAACGGGCAATTTTGAAATGAAGCAGTACACCAAAAATTACGGGTTTGATTTGGAAGCTGTATTAAACAAGTACCCAATAAAGGAATTGACCAATGATCAATATAAAGCTAACCTGGTTGATTCGCTGAACAGGGGAAATTTGCAAAAGGCCACTTTTGTAGCCTCCGATGGAAAAGAAGAAAAGCTGTATATATCCCCGGTAGTAACGATGAGCCAGTTAAATGTCTATGACCTGGACAAGCAGCGTATTCCGACAGAAAAGTTATTGGAAAAGGGATTGGTTGGAAGCGAACTGGCGATTCAGTTGAAGGAGCGTATGAAGCAACCAACGGAGGCCGAAACAAAACTTGGACAGTCTGAAAGTTTAAAGGTGGAAAACAAGCAAACTGTTAAGCAGGCTACAGAACAAAAGACACGCAAGCAAAGTATAAAACATAAACATCATTAAAGTGAATATTGACAAGCTGGTATACGAGTTTATGGATGTTGCAAGGGAAGACCCGACCATCGGGCCTTCCCATATCAGTTTGTACTTAACGATCGTTTTTATGTACCAGCAACACGATAGAAAAATGCCGATTGAAATAAAAGCGCGACAACTGATGGTTGCTGCCAAAATCAAGAGTGCGGGAACGTATTACAAATACCTGCAAAATCTCATTGAGAAAAGATACATATCCTATCAACCTTCCCGTTCTCCCATTACAGGTAGCCTGATTACAATAAATGAAAAGTTAGTTTGACTCGCCAAGGGTTGAATTCAGTGCTTTCTCCAAATCATTTTTCCATTTGTCAAAATTACTGGTAGTGTTGGTGTAGTCATGGAAGATCCGATCGAAAAAGTCCGGTCTTGAGTTGATATAATTGGACTTGCCGAAGGATTTTATTTTGGTAAGAGCCTCGTCTAGTTTTGTTATTTCTTCTTTTAGAAGGTTTCGATCTTTAGGAAATTGCCAAATATATGTTGCCTCTTCAGTATCCAGGGTTTCCCATACCAAATTGTACGAATGAGTACCTTCTAAAAGAAAGATAAAGGAAAGTGGTCTGTGTATGATGCGGAGGTGCATTACGGAATGGATGTGTAATGAAGATAGGTAACCGAGATGATTATAATGTTTACTATCAGATACTTTTATAAGCGCGTCAATAAAAGATTTGTCGTCGGGATAAAATATTTTAGGGTCAAATTTATCCTCTCCAAATTCAGCAACATATTCGTTCATTGTGAACAGATTTTTTGAACTTTCGGAGGGATTGTTTTTAATGGATTTCGTGAAATTGATCTTTACTTCTTCAATCAATGTATTATTAATTCTGCCTATTTCCAGGGATTGGACATCGTAGTTAACAATTTCGTCATCTTCAAGATCAAAGGCACCCGTTACATTTATTTTTTTTGCTTCAAGGACATTGCCAAAGTAATTTTTAATTGCGTCATGTTCCTCTTTTAAATAATCGTTCTTGATATTTAAGTCGATTTCCTGTTTGGACCACTTGAATTTTTTTCTGACAGTAACAAAGCCGTTGTTAAATTGAACGTCCTTCATTGAAACTATAAAAACTTCTTGTTTAGTTGATTTCACAGGTTTTCTCACAGGTTGGTGCATTGGGGCAACATAACTATTAAAGTCTTTATAAGCTGGTGGAAGTGGTTCTTTATAATTGAAATTAGGTTTGAGGATTTTAAATGTTTTCAAAAGCCAATGGGTTTCGATATTTGGAAAAGAAATGCTTTCTATGGCAGGTAGTATTTCCAGCGTCGCGTCACTATAGGATGGAAAAATTGCGCTAGCATCCACGATGGATATAAAGTGGCAGTATAATTTTCCGTTATTTTTATCTAAACGTGCTATTTGTACTTTCCAAACGATATCCGATTTTATAAGGCTAGTGTCGTAATTTTCAAATACATCAATTTTATCCAGCTCCAAAGTTTTTTCCGCAGTAATAAAACATTTGCCTTCTTTGAAATAAAGTAATAGGTATTCGCCAGTCATAAGTAGGGTAATGTGTGGTTTAGGAATTTTGCATAAAGTAACATAAACATATACTTTGAAGAAAGCAATGTGGAAGTAATTTTTTTAGATTATAGTCATCGATGATATAAGGAAAATAAGGGAACAATAAAACAATAAAACAAGAAAACAAGAAAACAATAAAACAAGAAACAAGACATAAGGAACAAGAAACAAGAAACAAGAAACAAGAAATACGAAATGAATGTACATCTTGATCCATTCAAATGTTCATTGTATAGTGGTGGTTTTGAGTTCTGAATATAATGTAAGTAACAGTATTTCTAATCAGCCTAAACCATAGGAAATGAAGAGCCTTTCTTTTGCCAAGCTTTTCTTTGGCGCTTGAAAAGAAAAGCGGCACGAAAAAAGCATCCCACGGTTGAGATGCTTTTTGCTATCAGCAATCTATATTTTTAACTGAGAATCATTCTATCAAGGCAAAGATTAAAAGCTGCTTGCGTCCTGCATTGCGCAACTCCACCGAGGAGCAATGATTTCAATTTTGTTTCATCGTTTTTATATTGCTTCACATTTTGAAAGTAACCAGTGATTCCATTGTATACACCAAATAAAGTGCCTTTGGTGGTTTCCAATTGTTGGGATGGTGCAGCCAATGTGTATTCAAAAGTTTTATCACAAATGTTGATGAATTGAGTGGACAGTTCATCTTGTTGTCCTGCCTGTATTTTTTGCAACACTTCTTTATTCGGTACCATTGCGAGTTGGATCAGTTTTTTTACTTCTGCATCTTCAATTTTAATCTTTGCCCACTGGTTGAAGATTTCATTCATGTCATTAGACAGCCTGTTTGTGATGCCCATTAATGTATGCGCCTGTACAAGCCTTTCTTTTGCGCTTGGTGTATGCCTTATTTTAAATGAATTACTACAGTTTTTCAATGCAGCGGATAACGTATTAGCACAAACTATCCTGATAGGCGTGAAGGCCGCTGTAATGCTTCCAAAACCATCATGGGAAGTGGTCAGGAAAAGATACTGTTCAATTAAATCATCTCGACCTACTTTGATATAAGAAGGCAGTTTAGCTGTGATGAAAATTCGTTCGCCATTACCTAATGCGCCTGCTGTTTCATACTGGATGCCATCGCCTCCAACAATTTCGTCAAAGAAAGTAAAAGCATCTATGTTTTGTACTATTTCATAATGTTTGCCTACTACCCCTAAAACCTGTTCGGTGTCAGTTCGCAAAGTAGCGTAATAATTGGGTATTTCTATTTCAGGAATTTTTATTTCAACTTCTTCATTCGCGTGTTCGTTTTCGTTGTCATAAGTAAACAACTTTCTTTTTACTACCGTGTAATCAAGGCCAGCGAATTCAATGGCTTCTTTACTGGTGGGGAAATTCTCCACTATTGTTCCAAGTCCGTGCCATGCTTTTTGCTGAACACTAAAAAAACTATGCTTACCTGTTGTTTCATTGAAGTTAAGATTGTGTGCCATGTTCTTACTAATTAAGATGTGATTATTAATTTGAATAAAGCATTTGAAAAATTGCGTGACGCAATGAACCCGCGCCACGCGGAGATGCTAGAATGGTAGGTCCTGCTTCGGTTCTTCCTCTGCAAGATTTTGATTAAGAGCATTGTTCTCTTCATTACGTGAAGGAGAGAAGAACTTTAATTGTTGTACATGCATGTTAAGTGAGCCTTTCGGTTGACCGTCCATGTTGAGCCAGACATTCAACCCTATTTTTCCAAAAAGTTCGACTACTGAACCTTTTTTTAAATAGCCTGCAACCGTGGTATTGTTCCAATAGGAACAACTTACATAGGTTACTTTTTTTACCACTTCTGTTTGTCCCTTTGGTTTGTAACGGTCATTGATCGCAATCGAAAAATTGACCACTTCACGACCGTCTTTTAAAGTCGCTGTTTTTGCGTCTGCTGTTAATCTGCCGGTGATTTCCATAACTGTATATTTAAAAGTGAATAAATGCTTAGTGATTAAAAAGAGTGTGGGTCTGTGTTCGTATTTTGTTGGGATAGTTCGCATGGCTGTACTTTCTTGTTAAGTGATACACGGTGATATCTTCATTTTGAAGGATCGCCCATGCGGAAAGAAGTGCCTTTGTCCGTGTGATGTTTCTTTTTCGCTGAATCTCCCAGGAGAGATACATGAGTTTTGATAATTGCTTTGTGTTATACATAACCCCCAAGTTTTACAGGTAAAAGTTTTAAAGATGTCGGCTATATCGCCTCGTTCATATACCTGTAGCAACCCGGCATTAGGACTGCCGGAGCGAAAGCAAGGCTTGAAAGGAAAATACGCTCCCGCTAACATGCACGCTGAAGGCGGCTAAACGGGAGGAAGATTTTCCGCATCAACGGTAACCGCGAGCGAAGTGTAACGACAGCGAAGGCCTTGCTTCCACGAAGCAGGCCAATAACTTTGCGATTGGTAGCAGAAGGAGCGTTTTAAGTATTTTCTATCCACTGCTTATATTTGCGGCAATGGAACATTACTTTGAAATACCAGTTAGTTATGAAGGGAAGAATCAATTGTTGAAAGGACGACTGGTAACTTTTGGATACGACTTTAGGTTTTACATTGTTGTCAATGGTGAAGAACTTGTTTTTGAAAAGGATGAGAAGGGGAATTTCAAGGGGCCAGGCAATTTACCACACACCAATAAAAGCGTTGATACAGAACTTGTTGGCGCTATAATAATTGCATTGCAACAGGTGTCGGTTCAATAAATTTCAGCAAGAAATCATTCTCTGGATGCGTTATAACGGCCTGATTAGAATAGGTGATTACCCGATTGGTCCCTTAATCTTTCCCTGATTACCAGTATGGTCTCTTCAGCCGCTTTGTCAGTATTAAAAATTCCCCAATACTTGAATTTCGTATTAATAATCCAGGTAAAGCAAATTAGGTTATCGGTAAAGGCTCTATCAGCCGGCGGGATCCGGAACATCTCTTTAGTGCGATTTCCATCCAATACGAAAAGGCCTTTCCGGGGTAAAGCTTCCATTCATTAAGCTGTGTTGATAATATCGTCTGGTGTCATCCGGAAAAAATAAAATGCCGTGGCCAGCTATAAAACTTTTAAGTAGGCAAGATACTTCCCGCGAACTTATCCTTAGGGTCGTATGGCCTAGTTATTAGAAGTGTTGGCGGCAAGCATAATTCCACATTTATTTCAATAAGATAACGGATATGTTGCAGTCTGAATTAGCTTCCAGCATATGAAAAGTACCTCGATTTCAATAATGGACACCCCTATTGCATTAAATTATCTTTCTTTTAGAGATAATCCCCCCTGATCTGTACGAAAATCCCCCTCCTGTTTTTTTAACGATGGCCTTAACTTGCCTGTCTATATCAACATGAAAATGTTGTTAAAACCTGCTTGCTAATGACTGTTTATGTAATTTCCAAAAAGCTGAAATTTGCTTTTTTCTTCCGCAAACTTCCAAATATTGACCGGATAACCGAACCGTTAGCCGTTAAACCATACCTGCTTCGTTGCAGCCTGGCAGATTTGGCCGAAACTCTTTTTTCCACCGGAAATTCATTGTTGCTAGCCCTCTTTCAAATGGGTATGCCTTGCAACATCCGGTATAAAAAGAAGCCGGTCAGAGATCGTACCCTGAAATATTTGAGGCATATATAATCAAAAATAATTGCCCACGAATCAGAGGCAATAATCAGGTTAAATTATAAGCGCACGCTGGCTGACAAGGTTCATTACCGCCAATTTTAAAATTCAAAAATGATTATGATAAAGATTCTTCTCCCGCTTGTGGCAATATTGCCATCTATTGCCATGGATTCCAACATCCAGCCAGGGATGGCAATGCCCTGTTGCGCCGAACAGGAGGCAGCAAGTCAAAGCCATTGCTTATTTACCGACAGCTTGCTGCTAAAAATGCAAGAAAAATCAAAGGAAAAATATGCGTTGGTTTGGGCCGATGAATTTAACAAAAACGGTCGCCCGGATTCTTCGAACTGGACCTATGAAAAAGGGTTTGTGCGCAATCACGAAGCGCAGTGGTATCAGCCGGAAAATGCATGGTGCGAAAATGGTTACCTGGTTATCGAAGCGCGAACTGAAAAAAAGCCTAATCCGCATTATGAAGCAGGAAGTCGGGACTGGAAAAAGAACCGGCCCGAAATAAACTATACATCTGCCTGCCTTATTACCTCCGGGTTGAAGTCATGGCAATATGGACGCTTTGAAATGCGGGCGCGCATACCCGTTAATGCCGGACTTTGGCCCGCCTGGTGGACATTGGGTAAGGACAAACAATGGCCAGCCAATGGAGAAATTGACATTATGGAGTATTATAAGGGTAAACTGCTGGCAAATATTGTTTGCCGGGGTGCCAATGGATCGCAGGATTGGTACAGTACATCCAAAAGACTTGAGTCTTTTGGAAATGCAGAATGGTCCGCCCAATTCCATATATGGCGCATGGATTGGGATGAGCAATTCATTTCCCTGTATGTGGATGATTTGCTGCTGAATAAAGTTGCTATGACAGCGCTTGGGAATAAGGACGGCAGTGGCTTTCAGCCGTTTAAACAGCCGCACTATATGTTATTGAATCTTGCCGTTGGCGGAGATAATGGTGGCGATCCTGACCTTGGAACGTTTCCTCACAGGTTCGAAGTAGATTATGTAAGGGTATATCAAAAAAAGTAAAAAAGTGTTTTTTGGGGTAGAAGAGCAGGCGGCTCACTTTTCCCGATACTGGCGGATGCAGGTACGGTTTAATAGGAAGCAATGGGAACGAAGAGGGTTGGTTCATTGCGAGATAAGAGATCATCAATTTACCGGTGACCAGCAATAATGAGTAGGAACGCACAAAAGACCAGCCGGTCAATTATTAAGGACAGTTTTACCATTTACTGGTTCTTGTCTTGTTTATTTCAGGCGTGATTGTGGCACAGTTAAGTCCGTTTTCCATTGCAACCAGCCGGTCCAAAGTTGTCATCGTTTATGACAACCATTGTTCAAAGTTGGATTTAATTGTTGCAAATTTATTGGTCGAGGACGTTGAATAGATTGCAGCAAAACCGATTGGAATACTCTGGCTTTAAGAAGTGAGCAGGCCATTTCATCAAAGAGATACAGGATGACGGACAAGCGTCGGGAGTATTTCTAATGGCTCCCGTGCCTAAATAAATTGAGAATGATTGTAAGGGATGTTAAATGATGTTTCATCTTTTTTTGTATTGTTTTCCCGGCAGCTATTAAATAAAGTAGTTTATATTATTAAAGATACAGCCCTTCGACCGGCAAAAGGTATTTTTCGCTTTTAATTGGGTAGCCAGTAAATCTAATTGAGGGCATGCTGAATAGCATGTGTTCAATATAGGATGTAACTAGACTAATTCACTTATTTTTGAATAGAACGATTGCACTAACTAGCGTATGAGAACGACCCTCAAACAACATTTTTTTGTTCTGTATTTCCTATTATTGATTCTACAGGCAAAAGCTGAAATATATCCGCCTATCTCCCATTTGAAGATAGAGCACGGACTGTCTAACAACTCCGTTAGATGTATTTACCAGGAAAAAAACGGCTTTATGTGGTTTGGCACTTATGATGGGCTAAATTGTTATGATGGTAATGAATTTAGGGTGTTCCGCAATAAACTTAACGATCCCAATTCGTTGCCGCACAACTATATCAATGCTATTAATGAAGATAATCATCATAACGTTTGGGTGGGAACAGGGCAAGGGATCGCCATCTTCAATCGGTTATTTTCAAAATTTACTTCAGATTATTACAGGCCATACAAAGGGAATAGCGTTGAAAAAATAAGTTGCAGCATCAACGTTATTGAAAAGGACACAAAAGAAAACATCTATATAGGCACCAATGGATGGGGATTGTTCGTTCACAAAGGGTTTGACACTGCCAGACAAATCCCGATGATATTCCAGGGACGGGAAATGACAGGTTATACGGTGCAGGCTATCGTGAATGATAATGCGCAGCGTACATGGTTGTTTGTACAGAACTATGGACTGTGTTTTTATGATCCTGCAAAACAAAAAGTCGTTGTTATCAATGCTACTTTAAAATCAGCAAACTGCGTGTTGATGGATCAGGAAAACAATGCCTGGGTCGGCACCTCTAATGGCCTTTACCTGTATTCATTTTCTTCGAACTCATATATCCGGCATTTACAGGAGGGAGAGAGGGAGCTAACTTCTAATAATATTGCTTGTTTATTCCTGGACAACGAAAGTAGTCTTTGGATTGGCACGGATGGCGGAGGCGTAAATATATTAAACCTATCGACCAATACTTTTAGGTATATACTTCCGGCAGAAGGGGAGAATAAATTATGCAGTGAGTCCATATTCTCCATTTATAATGACAAAGAAGGCCGGGTTTGGCTGGGTACATTAAAAGGGGGGGTCAATGTTTTGGACCCGCAGAAGAACAAGTTTAGAACCATCGCCCACGATCCGTTATCGAGCAACACCCTCTCCATAAATTTTATTTATTCATTCTATGAAGATTCGAATGGAAAGCTTTGGATCGGCACCGATGGGGGCGGAGTGAATATTTGGGATCGTAAAAACAACCTTTTTAAAAATTACAAGCATACTACCGGGGTTGATCAATCATTAAGTAATAACAGCATCGCCAATATTAAACGTGACTTTACCGGTCAGCTTTGGATTGCCACTTTCGGCGGAGGTGTTGAAAAATATAATGACCGGACCGGGATCTTCCAGCATTATAAATGCATCAATAGCAAAACGGGTGAGGATAATAAATTTGTTTGGCTTCTGTATGAAGATAAAAACAAAGACCTGTGGGCAAGCACGTTTTATAATGGAAAGCTGTATAAACTAAACCGCCAGGCCGATAGGTTTGAAATGTTTGATGAAACACTGTACGATATTATTGCTATGCAGGAAGATAGCCAGGGGATTTTGTGGGCAGGTAATTCGCACCAATTAATTAAGATAGACCGTGAAAATAATAAACATCATTTCTTTGAAATCGGTAAACCTGTTCGTGCCATTCATGAAGATAAAAAGAACCGTTTGTGGATAGGAACGGAAGGTGGTGGACTGGTGTTATTTGACAGGTCAAAAAATGCAGTCATCGCACGATATGCCGATGCGGAAGGGCTTTGCAATAATTCTGTTTTAAATATCCTGGAGGATAAGACCGGTCGATTCTGGATGAGTACCTTTAACGGGATTGCCAGGTTCGATGAGCATTCAAAAAAATTTGTCAATTTTTATCAGTCAGATGGTCTGCAGAGTAACCAGTTTTCTTATGGAGCAGCATTGCAATTGCACACCGGCGAACTTGTTTTTGGAGGAATCAACGGCTTCAACATTTTTTATCCCGATAGTATTAATGAGCACCGTGCGATGCCCAACCTTTTGTTTACTGACATTAAGGTGAACAACAAAATTCTTTCCGATACCGGACATTATACGGTTAAGACGGCTGCCAATAGCATAACAATGCTCACAGTTCCCTACAATGAAGCCATACTTTCTTTTGGTTTTGTTGCTTTGGAATATTCCTCTCCCCAAAAGATAAAATACGAGTATTATTTAGAAGGCTTGGACAACGGCTGGAACCATGCTGCCAATATGCGCAACATTAATTATAATAATTTACGGGAAGGGGATTATGTGCTGCATATACGATCAACCAATGCAGAAGGAGAGTGGAACAAAAATGAACTCGCGCTTGCTATAAAAGTATTGGCGCCCTGGTATCGGACAAGGCTGGCTTATTTTAGTTACCTGGCCATCCTGGCATCGCTGATTGCGTTTTATGTAACGTATAAGAACCGTCAATCAAAACTTGAATACGAAATAAAAGTGTCGCATATCAATGCTGAAAAAGAAAAAGAGATCAATCAAAAACGACTCTCGTTTTTTACCAACGTTTCGCATGAGTTTAGAACGCCGCTAACCCTGATTATTAATCCTATAAAAGATATACTCCAAAAGAACGGCCATAAAGAAGGGAAGCTTACTTATGAGCTGAACACGGTGCAACAAAATGCAAAGCGATTGCTAAGTCTTGTAGACCAGTTACTATTGTTCAGTAAGGCGGAGGAAGTGGATAAACTAAATGTCGTAAAAGTGAATTTCTATGACCTTTGCAAGGATGTCTATGTGTGTTTTTCGCAAATGGCGAAGGCTAAGCAAATAGAGTACCTGTTTGAATGCAACAACGCGGAACTGGAACTGTCCATTGACAAAGAAAAAATGGAAATTGTGTTTTATAACCTACTTTCCAATGCTTTCAAATTCACACCTGAAAAAGGAAGAATAGTTTTTAGTGTAACTGAAAAAAACAATCATGTTTTCATAAAAGTAAAAGACACGGGATGTGGCATAACCAAAGATGCGGGGGATAAACTTTTTGAAAAATTCTACCAGGTAAATAACAATGCATCCGGACAAACCGGTTTTGGCATTGGACTTTACCTTGTGAAGCATTTTATAGAAAACCATAACGGCACTATATCTTATGAAAGTGAAACCGGTGCGGGTACATCGTTTTCCATCAACCTTGATAAGAGCCTCTTGGTGCAAAATGACGCAAACCAGGGCTACAGCGGTACCTCAAAAGTGCTGGAAGAATTGATTGATGCGGAAATGCCTTTGCAAAATGAGACGCAGCAAAACAAAAACCTGCAGGCCGACGCGCCGCTCGTTACTTCCAAACAATCGGTATTGATTGTGGACGATGATGCGCAGATACGGCAATATTTGTTGCAACTCTTTGGTGAAAACTTTACCGTATATGAAGCAGACAACGCAGAATCCGGTCTGCTGCTGACACAACAATTTTTACCGGACATTATTGTCAGTGATATTGTAATGAAAGGAATGGGCGGCATAGAATTTTGCAAAAAAGTAAAGGAAAATCCTGCATTAAGTCATATTCCCGTAATCCTGCTGACCAGCAGCCCGGGCTCGGAAACGAAATTGAAAGGTATAGAATACGGTGCCGATGATTACATTCTTAAACCATTTGAACGCGAATTTTTGCTCGCACGGGTAAACGGTTTGCTGAAGAACCGCAATAGCCTGCGCAAGTATTTCTATAACGAAATTACTTTGCGGCCTTCTTCATTGAAGGTGTCGGAAGAAGACAAGGCATTTATTGAAAAATGCATTGCCATTGTCGAGAGTAATTTATTGAACGACGACTTCAATGCAGAGAAGTTTGCCGCAGCCATGAGCATGAGTCACTCCAACCTGTATAAAAAAATACGATCGGTTTCAGGACAATCCATTGCCTCCTTTATCCGCTTCCTGCGCCTTCGAAAAGCAGCAGACTACCTGATCAATACGGAAAAAAACATCAACGAAGTGATGGTGGAAGTGGGATTTAGCGATGTGAAGCACTTCCGTGAGCAATTCTTCAAATTATTTGCCATGAACCCTTCGGAGTATATAAAAAAATACAGGGTAGCGTTCCATAATAATATGAGCGTAAATGGCGAAGTGAATAATAAAGTCTGATATTAATGAAAGCGCCTGAACAAGCAAAAGGGGCGCATGTTTTTTCCGTTAAGATATCTGCCAATTATTTTGTAACCGGTTTTTTCCGAAGGATTTTTATTGAATGAGGAATTAACCGGTCGTTCGATGGTGCCTGTAAATTCAAGTCAAGCCATAGCATTTTTTTGCCATTATAATCAACAATCAGTTTCTTTTCAAAAGAGTAAAAAATTATTCCATCATTTTATTTCAAATAAAATATGCTATTGATTTACAACACAATAAAAAAAAGACCCCTCCTTATTTTTTATAAAATTACCAATTGCCCCCCCATTTTTGACTTTTAAGACCCCCTCATTTTGCTAGATTACCCAGTAGTTTTACCCCTCTAACAAAAACATCTTTTATGAAACGATTGCGGTCAATTTTCGAATTGTACCAACATGCCGGCTCCTCCGGTTTGTGCCAGGACAAGTTATACCAACCCGAACTCCTTTTGGCTCAATTGAGTACTAAACACTAAAATCAATACAAAACTTGCTTATGAACAACAAAGACATTTGTAGATATCTTCTATTTGCACTGGTCCTTCAGTTGGGGTTTTATTTTGCCGGTTTTAGCCAGTCGCCGATGGTTACCATTCATGGTACCGTCAAAAATGCGAGCGGCGAAACGCTTGGCAATGCCTCCATCATACCTGCGGGCAGCAAGCAAAAAGGGAAGATGACAGACGAAAAGGGAAATTATTCTATAACAGTACCAGTGAATACCGTTATAGAATTTTCCTACCTGGGCTATCTTACTAAAAGTATTAAAGCTGAAAAAGACGGGGAGATTAATATCTCACTATCACCAAATGCAGATCGCACAGGTCTTAGCGATGTAGTGGTGGTGGGTTATGGTAAACAAAAACTGCCGACGGTAACTGGTGCCGTTGGCGTAATTGGCGGTAAAGAACTGCTACAAACACCCGTTGCCAATTTGAGTAACATGCTGGTGGGCCGTACATCGGGACTTAGCTCCGTGCAGGCATCCGGCGAGCCGGGTTTGAATAATACTACCATCCGTATTCGCGGTATTGCCACTACAAACGGTGCCGATCCGCTGATTGTCATTGACGGTATCCAACAACCGGCTGAACAACCGTACGTTGTTTTCAACACCATCGATCCAAACGAAGTAGAAAGCATCAGCGTACTGAAAGATGCATCGGCAACTGCTGTATATGGTATCAGAGGTGCGAACGGTGTTATCATCGTTACCACTAAAAGAGGTCGTGTAAATAAACCACAGTTCAGCTTTACGATGAACCAGGGATTTACAAAAGCCACTTCTATTTTTCAAACGATCAACTCTTATCAATTTGCAACGCTTCGCAATGAAGCCATCTACAATGCAAAAGCTTCTGGCGATAATACTTTCGATAATATTTTGTTCTCCAATGATGAGATCTGGAAATTCCAGAACAACAGGGATTACACCCCGACAGAAGTGGATGCAATGCCAAATTTAACGGCAGCGCAAAAAGATGCATTGAAAAATAGCCCTGCATTATATTATACCAGTCACAATTATTACAAGGAGCAATTTGGAGGCACGGGACGTCAGCAGCAATATAACCTGAACGTATCCGGTGGTACTGAAAAAGTGAGATACTTTACATCACTGGGATATTTCCAACAAGGTGGTATTCTTTCAAATACCGATTACGGCGATGCGAACACCAACCCGCTTTATAAACGCTATAACTTCCGATCAAACTTCGATGTGGATGTAGCGAAAAACTTCCAGTTGAGTTTCAATATCGCTGGTTTGTCGTCTGCAGCGAAAGTACCTGGAGCAAATACAAGTTCCACTGCTTTTGCAGACAGGTATCAATCCATCATTCAAACCATTCTTGAAAGCAGTCCTTTCGTAGGGCCCGGCATTGTGGATGGTCATTTAATAACAGGCTTCATTGGTGATGCAGGTTCTGCCACCAATCCACTCGGATTGAAAGGTGGCAGCGGAAGCTCACCGCTTGCGCAGTTGCTTACAGCAGGCACACGTACCATGTACACCACTACGCTTACAAGCAATGTAACGCTGAAGCACCAAATGAACTACCTCACAAAAGGTTTGGAGGCACACGTACAGGTGGCTTATGACGATAGCTATTCAAAAGGGTATAACCAAACCAATAGCATTCCTCAATATTCTGCGATGCGTAACCCAACAAACCCAGCAGAGATTGTTTATGTAGGGGGCGTGGTAAATCCTACTACCACATCGGATAACCAGGGCAACAGTGCCTGGAGAAAGTTGTACCTAGAAGCGGCCGTTAACTATAACAGAAGATTTGGTGACCACACCGTATCTGGTCTTGTACTAGGCAATGCGCAGCGTTATACAGCAAACGGCATGTCTTACAATGTACCTTCAGGTTTGATGGGTTTTGTTTCCCGCCTTACTTATAATTATAAGGAGCGTTACATGGTGGAAGGTAACCTTGGTATCAATGGTACCGAAAACTTTGCACCGGGCAAAAGATTTGGCACGTTCCCCGCAGTGTCCGCAGGCTGGATAGTAACGAATGAAAATTTTATTCCCAAAAATCCATGGCTCACTTTCCTGAAGTTCCGCGCTTCTTACGGTGAAGTAGGTAACGACCAGATTGGTGGAAGACGTTTCTTCTATCTCCCCAACACATGGGCATTCAGCAACGGCGGCACTTCAGGCTACAACTTTGGAAACAGCAATGGCTCTACCGGCAATCCAAAAACAAATGCTTACCAGGAAGGTGCATTGGGTAACCCTGATGTAACCTGGGAAAGGGCGCAAAAATCAAATCTTGCAGCGGACATGAAATTTATTTCAGATAAGCTGAGTGTGTCGGTTAGTTTGTTCTCGGAAAAGAGAAATAACATCCTCGTTACATCTGGTGTGATCCCTGGTACATGGGGCGTTCCTTCTGGCAATATCCCACCGGTTAACGTAGGAAGAGTAAGCAATAAAGGATATGAAATTGAAGCAGGATGGAACGACAAAATCGGTAATGTTGCGTACTTCGTAAAAGGCAATTTCTCCTATGCGCGAAACAAAATTGAATACCAGGCAGAAGCACCATACCCTTACCCATGGATGAATGCAACAGGTTATTCAATCGGCCAGTACAAAGGTTTATTAACTGATGGATTTTACAATACACCTGAAGAGCTAAACAACAGGCCATACAATAACTATGGCAACAAAGCCAAACTGGGCGACCTGAGGTTTAGAGATATTACAGGTGATGGCATCATTAACCAAAATGATAACGTGCCGATAGGTTACTCCAACCTTCCACGTATCGCTTACAACTTTTCACTTGGTTTTTCTTACAAGGGATTTGACGTTAATGCCTTGTTCATCGGAACGGCACAAGGTTCATTCCCACAATCGGGCTACATCCTTAGTACACCATTTGCCAAAAACGTGGGTGAAGTTTTACAGTATATGTATGACGGACGCTGGACCGCAGATAAATATGCAAAAGGCGAAGCGATCAAATATCCTGAAATCTCCATGAGCGGCAGCGGGCCCAACAATACGATGAGTGATTTCTGGGTGAAACCAAATGATTTCATCAGACTTAAAAACGTTGAGGTTGGATATTCTCTTCCTGCAAAACTGGTGGGCAGAGCAGGCATCAAAGGAATGCGTGTATATGCAAACGGCAACAACCTGATAACATGGGGTTCAAAATTGATAGATGGTATAGATCCTGAGCAGGCTGATGTGGGCAAAAACAGCATGGGCTATTTATACCCGCTCACAAGAACATTCAACGTTGGCGCCAACATTCAATTTTAACCATCAAAACTATTTATGATGAAACGATTTATGAAAATGCTGATTGTGGGCATGATTGCGATGGTTCTTTTCGTGTCATGTGAAAAGAAGTTTCTTGAAATGCCCATCTCCAATACAACTACTGTCGATACGGTTTTTTCTACAACTACCAATGCAGAACAGGCCATTGCCGATGTATACCAGAAAACACTTTGCCAGGGCCTTCCTTACAAAATGGATTATGATAACTGGAACGCCATGATCCAGGCAAATTTATCGGGTGAACTTACCTATGGTTTTGCTTGGACAATGTCGCAAACCATGCTGATCAACGGGTACAACGCCAATGGTACCAGCGAAGATATGGATGGTTTTAACAATAACTATTCTGCTATTCGCCGTGCATGGCTGGTGTATGAGAACATTGATAAGGTGCAGGACAAGGCAATGACAGATTCCTACAAGGCGACGATAAAAGCAGAAATGAAAGCGCTTATTGCTTATCGTTATGAGCAAATGCTTATCGCTTATGGTGGTGTACCGATGATAGCAAGAAGTATGACAAGTTCAGAGAACCTTAACGTAAAAAGAAGCTCTGTAAAACTTGTACTTGATTCCATCACCACCTGGTGCGACCAGGCGGCGCAGGTGCTTCCATCCGTATGGGAAGATAAATGGACTGGCCGGATGACAAAAGCTGCTGCATTATCTGTTAAGGCAAAAGCCTTGATGTATGCCGCTCGTCCACTGTTTAACACAGATAAACCGTACATGGATTTTGGGAGCAACAACGAGCTTATTTGTCTTGGTAATGCTGATGCAACCAGGTGGGCACAGGCTGCAACTGCGGCAGAAGCAGTGATCACAGAAGCTGAAAGCAATGCCAATCTCGGTATTATAAATTCTGCTGGCGACGGCGTTATGAACACTGCAGCACAAGCGCTCATAGATTACGGTACTGCAACTTCTACTCCTGCAAACAAAGAAGTGATACTCGCTTTTAAAGCGGCTGTTAACACTACAGGATTCAACGTATTCATGAATCCACGCACCAACTGGCAGGCTTATGGAAACGTACTGACCACTAATTTCCTGGAGAATTATTATAAACAAGACGGTACTGACCAGGTATGGCCAAAAGAGGGAACAGTAAACACATTCTCAGACTATACAACACGGATGAATAACATGGAAGCAAGGTTCAAAGCTTCTTTCCAGGGAATAGGAATCGACTCATGGAACAATGCAGGAGATGCTAACTGGGCATGGTCAAAAATATTTCAGGGTGGTTATTCCGGTTGTGCGGAATCTGTAAAGTTTTGGTACAAAGCCGGAACGCGTACATGGTTCGATTTCCCCATCTTCAGAGTCGCTGCTTTTTATCTCAGTGCCGCTGAAGCGTACAACGAAATGAATCAACAGAACCAGGCACTGGCAAGATTAAACGTTATCCGCCTGCGTGCGGGTCTACCAGCCGTTACAGAAACCAACCAGGCAGCGCTTCGCAAGATCATTCAACGCGAATGGGCAGTTGAGTTTTGTGGAGAGAACTATCGCCTGCATGACGTGAAACACTGGAAACTGGACAACATCGGTAACGGTATTCTTGGAGGCTCGATCAGGGCGTTTTTATATAATGATGGCAGTTCTGCACTGGCGACCGGGAACAAAAACTACGAAGACAGGCTAAGCTACATCGCCTTCTGGTCGGCAAAGCAATTCCTCAATCCAATTCCTCAAAGTGAAGTGAATAAAGGAATCATCATTCAAAACCCGGGATACTAAGGCTTGTGAACCTCAAAATTTTTAAAACTGAGATGAAAAATATTATTCAATATACAATAGGGTTATTGGCTGTTACAGGCATTATCGGCACAAATGCTGCCATTGCCCAGCCAAAACAAACCAAAGCAGTCACGGCAGATACAACTGTGCAGCAACTGGAAGAAGGCGTGCTTTTGAAAGTGAGGAAACGCGAATCCTTAACGCCCAATCCGTCTGTGTCAGGAACAGTTTTGTATAAAACACCTGTGGCGAATTTATCAAACACCATGTACGGTACGCTGCAGGGACTATCTGTACTGCAACGCTCCGGAGAACCTGGCTATGATGATGCACAACTCAATGTAAGAGGTATTGGTACTTACGACAATACCGACCTGCCAATTTATGTGGACGGCTTTCAAACTCCGAGGTCCTATTTTTCTTATTTGTCGCCCGCTGAAATAGAAAGCATCACACTTTTGAAAGACGCGGTTTCATTGGCAGCACTTGGAATGAAAGGAGCGAACGGTGCATTGTGGGTTGTAACTAAAAGGGGACAAGCAGGCAAATCAAAAATAACGGCGCAGGTGGTAAATGGGTGGCAAAAACCAACCATGATCAGTAAACCTTATGGTTCTTATGACTATGCCAGGTTATACAATATTGCGCAAAGCAACGATAACTATGCGTTGAATGGCAACCAGTATGTGTGGGCGCCAAAATATTCTGATGCTGCCCTTCAATCCTACAAAGATGGCACCGGCACCAATGTAGACTGGTACAATCAAGTGTTGAAAAAGAACGGTGGCTATACTGATGCCAATGTAAACTTTTCTGGCGGTAACGAAACATCGAAATACGGATTGATATTCGATTACATGGATCAGCGTGGCATGTACAACGTACAGCCTGGCTATACCAGTTCAAGTGCTCAGATACAGCGTTACAATATCCGCTCCAACCTGGACTTTAAATTCTTCAAAATATTTGAAGCAAAAGTGGACATCGGCGGTAGAATTGAAGACAGGAAATATCCAAACTTTAACGGGCCGACGCTATGGAGCAATATGGCCAATTATCCTTCCAATATTTATCCTGTTAAAGATTCATTGTCCGGCTTCTGGTCAGGCACCACTACATTTCCTAACAACCCCGTGGCTTCTATCAATGCGCTCGGTTGGGCCGCAACGCATGACAGAACATTGCAGGCAAATTTTAACCTGAAAGAAAATTTAGATTTTATTACACCGGGCTTATACCTCAATGAAGCTGTTTCGTTTAACACGTGGACAAGAAACAGCAGCAGTAAAACGGCAACTTATGCCAGGTTTAATAACGGTGTAAATACTACTACGGATAAAACAACCAACCTTGCTGCCAACGACGTGTCTTCTCCGTCGGGTCAATATGATTGGAAACAATTTAATCTAACTGCGGGTTATGACAGGACTTTTGGACTACACCGCATTTCTGCAGCGGGTGGATTTTATGTAAGCAATTACACAACAGACTGGAACAACAACTTTAGCGGCCAAAACAGGGTTAATAACATTTTTTATCATTATGAAAATTATTCAGGGCGGGTGCACTACGCCTACAATGATAAATACTTAGCAGAGGTGGCATTCGGATATAGCGGCTCAGATAATTTTGCCCCGGGCAATCGTTGGGGTTTCTACCCTGCCATTAGTTTGGGTTGGGTGGCAAGTAATGAGTCGTTCTTGAAGAATAACCCTCTGCTTACTTATTTAAAGGTAAGGGCGTCAGCAGGTAAATCCGGCTCTGATCAAAGCAACCAGGGACGTTACCTGTACCAACAGTATTATGGAGGCAACGGAACCTATTACACAGGTGGAAGCAGCCTTACCGGCAATTCGGGTGTTGCTCCTTCATATGCCGCCAACCAAAATATTTTTGCAGAGCAAAGCATGAAATATGATGCAGGTGTGGATTTCACCTTGTTTAAAAAACTGGCCATCACGGCAGATGTTTTCACGGATAAAAGAAGCGGCATTGTTACTTATGATAATTCCCTGATGGCCACTTATGGTGCAACTGCACCTTACAGAAATGTTGGAAAAGTTACCAATAAAGGTTATGAAATCAGCGCTCAATACAACGACAACGTGGGCGGTTTCAATTATGCAGTGGGTGGCTCATTGATGTATGCGAAAAATAAGATTGACTACATGGCTGAAATTCCTACACTTAATGATTTCAGCAAACAAACAGGACGCGCCATCGGTACGCCTATGGGCCTAGTAGCACAGGGATTATACGATATCACTGATTTTAACGAAGACGGTACATTGAAAAACGGGTTGCCGACTCCTTCTTATGGTAGTGTACAACCAGGCGATATTAAGTACGCGGACCTTGATGGCAACGGAAGCGTAGATCAGTTCGATGTTACCAAAATTGGTAGTCCTTCCTTACCGTCCCTTTACTATTCATTCAATGCACAAGCTGCCTATGCTGGTTTTGATTTGTCTATATTGTTCCAGGGAGCTTCGGGCAACCAGGTAAATCTTATAAGTGCAGCCTATAATCAAACGGTTGCTTTTGTAAACAACACCAATGTATATCCTATCGCAGGAAATGCATGGGCCTATTATCCATCGCAAGGTATTGATACGAGAGCGACTGCAGATTATCCAAGGCTCACCACAAAAACCAATAACAACAACTATCAGTACTCAACTTTTTGGATGCGCAACGGTGCATTCCTGAGGCTGCGCAATGTTGAATTGGGGTATACGTTGCCAGCATCTGTGTTAAGAAAAATGCATCTTGACAAGCTGCGGATATATGCAAGTGCGGTAAATCCACTTACATGGTCCTACCTGAGCAAGCATTACAATATGGATCCGGAAACAATTACAGGCTACCCTGGATTGAAGTCATTTAACGCCGGAATTTCTTTGACCTTTTAAAAAGCAGCAGTTATGAAATTATCACGAATAAATACATTGGCTCTTTGCCTGGCAGCTTCATCACTGTTAGGATGTAGCAAAAGTTTTCTCGATACTAAAATAGATTCTTCGCAAACGATAGAAACACTGAACAGCAACTACAGCACATTGATATCATTTGCCAATGCACCATACAACTACTTGCGTAACGAGTTTACGATGATTGATAATAACTTGTTCGCGCCCGTTAGCGACGAAGCGGTGCAAACAGCAACAGGAGGTTCCAGCGTTGTACTGTTTAACAATGGCAGCTACAACTCTGCATCCAATCCGGACAACTATTATTCGACTTATTATACCGGCATCAGAGCTGCCAATTACTTCCTTGAGCAATCGGTTGACTATAAAAGATTGCTTTCTGTAAACAGAGATACTATTTCTGCGGCAGCTAAGATCAATTATAACAACGATGTGCTTAACATGGGTTGGTACCGCGGCGAAGCACATATCATGAGAGCATGGTATTATTTTGAATTGTCAAAACGCTATGGTGGAGTGCCATTGGTTACAAAAGCATTAACCATTAATGATGATTTGAACATTCCAAAAGCTCCTTATGACAGCATCATCAATTTTGTTGTAAATGAAGTGGACACTTATAAGGATAGCCTGCAGGTAAACTGGAAAACATCCTCCTTTACCAACAATGAAGGTCGGTTCAGCAAAGGTGCCGCACTTGCACTCAAGGCCCGCGCCTTACTCTATGCAGCGAGTCCTTTGCACAACACGGGTAATGATGTTTCCAAATGGCAAAAAGCTGCGGCTGCGGCAAACGATCTGATCGTATTTGCAACAGCAGCCGGTGGCGGCGGCTATGCATTAGACGCTAACTATGGCAATTATTTCATCGGCTCTAACATGCTTACTGCGGCTAACGGTAGCAATGAAACGATCTGGGCAATACGTTACACAGCAGGCAACACGCTTGAAACAAATAATTACCCGATCGCTACACCAGGCGGTAAAAGCGGCATCACACCATCAGAAAATCTTGTGGCGGATTATGAATACAAAGGCACGCCTGATCCAACCGATCCGTACAAAAACAGGGACCCGAGATTAGCGGCCTCCATCGTTACCAACAACAGCTCATGGACAGGTAGAACAATTGATGAATCTCCAACCGGTGCAGATAATATGAGCCAGGTGAATGCCAGCAGAACAGGTTATTATTTAAAGAAATTTTTAACCAATAGCCTGAACCTTACACAAGGTGGAACTGCGGTACACAACTGGCCCGTGTTTAGATACGGAGAAATGTTGTTGTTGTATGCCGAAGCAATGAACGAAGCATACGGACCTGATAACAATAATGGATACAGTCTTTCCGCACGCGATGCAATTAACAAGGTTAGAAACAGAAGCGGCGTAGCGATGCCCGCGGTTACAGCTCCGGACCAATTGACATTCAGAGATGCAGTAAAGCACGAAAGACGTATTGAACTGGCTTTTGAAAACTATCGCTACTGGGATCTGTTAAGATGGAAAGATGCAGAAAAAGTGCTCAACCAACCGATCAAAGGTGTAGCGGTTAGCAAGAATGGCAATGCATTTGTCTATAGCACCACTACCGTTGAGAACAGGGTATTCGATGCATCAAAAATGTATTACTATCCGTTCCCTCAAAGCGAGATTGCAAAATCTAAGGGCATACTGATTCAAAACACAGGTTGGTAATCTATTTGCTAAAACTAAAAAGAACAACAATGAAATTAATCAATAAAATAGTTCCCGCTGTTGCAGGTTTGCTTCTTGCTTGTGTAGGTTTTAATGCCTGCCAGAAAGCAGATTCAGCAAAGCAATATGGTGTGTCAATGTTATACATGCCACAGGCCGTGGCGCAATCCGGTTCCGCAGGCATAAACTACCCGGTGCCTGCCGGTACTGATTCGTCTTCATTCAACTATGTATTGGATGCTGCCAATGGTAAGATACAGGTGAGGCTCGGCGCAGCATTATCAGGGTACTCAAGCATCGGATATTCTGTAGATGTACAGGTAGCCAATGATACGATCACTAAATTGTATGCTTCGGGTACACTCGATCCGGCAACATATATCATCATGCCTGAATCAATGTATGCATTGCCTTCAAAGCTTACAGTGGAACAAGGAAAAATGTCCGGCGGATTTTATTTAACAATAGATGCGGCACAACTTAAATCAGGTGCGTATACCGGTAAGACACTTATATTGGGTGTTAAGATAACGAACCCAACCAACTATAACGTGAACACCGCGGAAAATACAACACTCATAATGTTGAATGTAAACGATATGCTGAATGCTTTCCAGCGCATTTATATGCCACAGGCATCTGCAAAATATATCGTTCCAACAGGTGGCGATCCTTCAACCTACAACTATTCAGTGGATGCAGTAAACAATAAAGTGAATGTAAAATTAAGCGCTGCTACGGGCACTGTAGTTAACGGTACGCTTAAGAATAAAGCGAATGCGAATGCTTACACAGTTGACATCCAGGTTAACAATGACACCATACAAAAGATGTTGGCCGCGGGTACATTGAACCCCGCTACAGATATCCTGATGCCCGCTTCATTGTATACAGTGCCTTCACAACTAAGTGTGCCGGCGGGACAAATTAACGGTGCCGGTTTTAGTTTGTCATTAGACATTGCACAGCTTAAGTCGGCTAGTTACAGAGATAAGAATTTGGTACTGGCGGTGAAAATTGCAAACCCTTCAGCGTATGATTTAAATCCCTCACTTAGCACGACGATCATTTCTGTAAATATCAATGAGCTGGTAATGGGACCTGCGAATGATGTCTCTGCGTTGTACATCACCAACAATGTTTCTCCGTTTAAAAATTCCGGTTTAAAACCAGGCCAAACAAGATGGGGCAATTTAACCGGATGGAACGCAAATGCTGCAGTCATGAGCCACGCAGGTTTCGGCGGTTATGGTAGCGATGGTGACGGCCAGTTGATCGACCTTGAAGCAGGTTGGGGCGAACCCGCTATTCCTAACGGTAAATTATATCAAACAGTTACGCTGCCTGCAGGTACTTACTCCGTTGATGTTACCTGGATATGGGCGAGTATCTTGTGGGCACCTGATCCTGGCAATGGCAGTGCTTATGTAGTAGTGGCTCCTGGTGCCGACCTGCCTGATTACAATAACATCGAAGGCAATAGCAGCTTGTATTACTACAAGTTCGCCAATTCTATAGCAAAAGGAACTGTTCAGAAAGTTGTTTTTACCCTAACTCAACCGACGCAGGTTTCTCTGGGATTTGTTGTCAACTATCCTGGTACCGCTTCTGGTCAAGGCTTTAAGGTATCATCGTTTAAATTGAACAACTACCCGAAAAGTTTGTAGAGCCAGGTCGCCAATACTAGTCAGAAGTATTGGGCAACACTAGGGTTCCTAAACAATTCATGGATTGTAAAAAGGCAACCGTATCAGCAAGCAACGATTGTTTTTCTCAATACTGATTTGATTTGCGGAACCTTAGTGGCTTTGCAAAAAGCATTGGCTGATCTTCTCCATTTTGAGGGCTTAGAATTATTGAGATGGTAATAGGTGACTAGCGTAATAAATACACAAGGAGCGATTCTTTTTGGTTGCAAACTTAAAATACCATCCTAAGAACTTTAGCCTGTTCTATTGTCATTTCTGCTGTGCAAAAAAATTGCAGTGAGAAATCCCTGTATCAACGTCGGGAAGCGAAATATATCCCGGCAATTTGGACAGGAGCAGATTGTACGGTCTAATACAGGGTAAGATCATTTGAAGAAAATTAAATTAAGTCTCAATATGAAACTACGAGTTATTTCAATTTTACTGATCGTGTTTACTAACAGCATAGTATATGCGCAAAGCAAGTTTTTACCGGGCGAAGTGTGGAAGGATGCAAGCGGTGAAGTAATAAATGCACATGGAGGGGCGGTTATTTATGCAGCGAAAAAATATTATTTATTTGGTGAAACAAGAGGTGCCCGCGGTACGAGAGGGGTAAGCGTGTATTCTTCAAATGATCTCTATCAATGGAAGTCTGAAGGTCTTGCCCTTTCCACATCTACTGATTCCACCAGCGATATCACTAACGGTTGTGTAATGGAAAGACCCAAAGTGGTGTACAATAAAAAAACAAGGAAATATGTACTTTGGTTCCACCTTGAATTAAAAGGAAAGGGATATGCTGCCGCCAGAGCTGCGGTGGCTGTGAGTGACAAGCCAACCGGACCTTACACTTACCTTGGTAGCTTCAGACCAAATGGAAATATGTCAAGGGACATGACCATTTTCAAGGACAATGATGACAAAGCCTACCTGGTTTACTCCTCTAATGAGAACTATGATCTGCGTGTGGTGCAATTGACAGATGATTATTTGTCAGTGACAACGCAAGATAAGCTGCTCTTTAGTAATCACCGGGAAGCCCCGGCGCTTTTTAAAAAGAACAACACGTACTATTTAATAACGAGTGGATGCACCGGCTGGGCACCTAATAAGGCAACCCTTCATACAGCCTCTTCTATCTGGGGTCCATGGGAACTCGCATCTAATAATCCAATGCAAGGAGAAAATGCAGATCTGACCTTCGGTGGCCAGTCAACTTATATTCTTCCGGTTGAAGGAAAAAAAGATGCGTACATTTTCCTGGCTGACATCTGGAAGCCAGCTGATCTTGCCGATAGTCGCTATGTATGGCTTCCTATCCAGTTTAAAAATAATTATCCTTTCATCGAATGGATGAATGAATGGAATTTAAATTTCTTCAAAAATTAACTGATTAGAACGGCGCAAATCTGATCGATAACCTTTAAAACCACATCAGAATAATTAATTAATAAGTCCGACATGAACGAAAGAAAGAGATTCTTTAGAATGAATATGCTGGCAGCATGTTTATCGCTCTCTGCTATAGCATTTGCGCAGCAGGACAAAAATGACTGGGAAAATCCGCAACTGTTTGAACGCAACAAAGAGCAACCACATGCTACATTTATGTTGTTTGATAATGAGAAGGATGTAATTGCAGATGATTACAGCAAATCAGCGTCCTACCAATCATTGAATGGTACATGGAAGTTTACCTATGTCGACAAGTATGCTGACAGGAACAAGGACTTTTACAAAACAGATCTGAATACAGCTACATGGAGCGACATTAAAGTACCTTCCAATTGGGAATTGCAGGGTTTTGGTGTTCCCATTTATACTAACATTACTTATCCGTTTCCTAAAAGACCACCGTATGGTGGTGACAACAATCCAGTTGGTACTTTTAGAAAAGAATTCGAAGTGCCAGCTAATTGGGATGGAAAAGAAGTGTTGCTGCATTTTGGGTCCATCACGGGCTGTGCATTTGTATATGTGAATGGGCAGGAAGTGGGCATGAGCAAAGCAGCTAAGACACCTGCCGAGTTTAATATTACGCGTTTTCTGAAACCCGGTAAAAATTTATTGGCAGTACAAATATTTCGCTGGCACGACGGTAGCTATTTAGAGGACCAGGATTTTTGGCGATTAACCGGTATAGAGAGAGATGTTTTTTTATTCGCTTTGCCTAAAACAACTCTATGGGATTTCTATCTTAAAAGCGATCTGGATTCGAAATATCTAAACGGTATTTTCGATGCAGACGTAACGGTACGCAAATTTGAAAACAGCGGATCAAAGAATGGCAGCATTACAGTTGATATCATTGATAATGCAGGGAAGAAGATTTTTTCACAGGAAAAGAAATTCGTTGCGACAAGTGATAGTTTGCAGATCATTCCATTCAATGGCACCATAAAGAATCCAAAAAAATGGAACGCGGAAACACCTAATCTGTATGATTGCATCATCACGTTGAAAAATGAGAAAGGTGCAGTTGTCTCTTACGCAGGTGCAAAGACAGGCTTCAGGAAAATAGAAATTAAAGATTCTCGTTTACTGGTTAACGGTGTTGCCACTTATGTTCACGGCGTTAATCGTCACGAGCATGACGATGTAAACGGACATGTACCATCAAAAGAATTGATGTTAAAGGACATTCAATTGATGAAGCAATATAACATCAATGCTGTTCGCTGTTCACATTATCCCAACGATCCTTACTGGTACAAACTTTGCGACAAATATGGTATTTACCTTGTAGATGAGGCAAATATCGAAAGTCACGCGATGGGCGCCGAATTCCAGGCATGGTTCGATAAATCAAAACATCCGGCTTACTTACCGGAATGGGCTCCAGCACATATGGACAGGGAGAAAAGAATGGTGGAAAGAGATAAGAATCATCCGTCGATTATTATTTGGTCTTTGGGTAATGAATGTGGTAACGGTCCTGTGTTTCATGATGCATACACCTGGATAAAAGGACGCGATAAATCTAGACCCGTACAATTTGAACAAGCCGGTGAAGATTGGAACACCGACATTGTCTGCCCGATGTACCCGAGCATTCGTAACATGAAAAATTACGCATCGAATCCTGAAAAAAAGAGACCCTACATCATGTGCGAGTATGCCCATGCGATGGGTAATAGCAATGGCAACTTTAAAGAGTATTGGGACATTATCATGAACGCCAATAACATGCAGGGTGGCTTTATCTGGGATTGGGTGGACCAGGGTATTAAAACGAAAGATGCTACAGGCAGAACATTCTGGGCATATGGAGGCGACCTTGGTGGTTTTGAAATGCAGAATGATGAGAATGGTTGTGCGGATGGGATCGTGTCTTCTGACAGAACGCCGGATCCGGGAATCTATGATATCAAGAAGTTCTACCAGAATGTTTACTTCAACAATAAAGACATTTCCAAAGGATTGATCACGGTATACAACTGGTTTGATTTTACCAATTTGAATCAATACGATTTTAAGTGGGAGTTGTACCGCAACGGTGAAAAGATCAATGAATCTTCTTTTAATGTGGATGTTGCGCCCCACCAGCAAAAAGAAGTACAGCTTTCTTTGCCTTCTTTTCAGGTTGCACCTGGCGTGGAATATTATGTAAATATTTTTGCGTACACGAGGAACGCAACTGAAATATTGCAGGCAGGTCATGAAGTAGCGAGGGAGCAATTTCAATTGAGTAACGAGTATTTCGCAAAAAACAATACCACCCAGGGAACGTTACAAATCACTAAAGGGGACAATACTATCAGGTTCGTTTCTGGAAATGTGAGTGGCGAATTTGATACAAAACAGGGCAGATTCAGGAACTACAAAAATGAAAACGGGATGCAATTGTGGGCACTGCCTGAACCATATTTCTGGAGAGCGCCAACAGATAACGATTTTGGAAACGGAATGCCTGAAAAGCTGGGGGTATGGCGCACTGCGCAAGAAGGAAGAAAGGTAAAATCTGTTGAAGTTGGTGAGCAACAAACCAACGGACTACTTATAAAAGTGAATTATGAATTGACGAATATTTCAGTGCCATATATAGTTGAATACCTTGTACAAAATGACGGGAGCATTAAGGTAACCGCTTCGATGGACATGACGGGAAGATCATTACCGGAGCTGCCAAGGTTTGGTATGCGTACCGAACTTGGACATGATTATGAAAATCTTGATTTTTATGGTCGTGGTCCATGGGAGAATTACAGTGACCGTAAATTGTCTGCGTTTGTCGGAGTGTATAAAGACAAAGTATGCAATCAATATTATAATGGCTATATCCGACCACAGGAAAGCGGATATAAAACGGATGTTAGATGGTTTACTTTGACCAATAAGCAAGGTAAAGGATTGAAAGTGGAAGGGATACAACCCATTTGCTTCAGTGCCATCGATCATTCGTCAGAAAGCCTTGACCCAGGCATGACAAAAAAACAACAACACCCGACGGATCTTCCACCGGACAGAAGGGTGTATGTAAACATCGATCTCGCACAGCGTGGACTGGGTGGAGATGATAGCTGGGGAGCTCTGCCACATGAGCAATACAGGCTTCTTGATAAGAAATATTCCTATAGTTATGTGATCAGTTTGTTATAATAGTTGTTTTTGCAGGCATTGGTTTTTAGCCAGTGCCTGTTTTTTTTGACAATGTCTTATTCTTTTAGCTTGGTGTTTAAAAAGATGGGAGTAGTGTAATTTAACATTATGCACAATGGCAAATTCTTCCCGATCCTTTCTTTGCAGGCTTCGAATCTCTACGTTTTTTATGACAAACATAACGGGACCAAAGATTTAGCAGAAACTTTCTCAAGCCTATATATTTGCTATTTACACTTAAAGTGCTTGAATATACCTGTAATAACGGTCAACTGTATGCGATAACAGGTTGACGGATCGCCACCCAACATTTGCTATTGGGGAAATCCTGCCACTGCTCGTGACAAGAGCAAACATTCAATGGTTTAATGTGCCTGCAGGAAAGGGGACTCTCAAAGACGATGCTTCAATAGCTGTAAATCATTTTTTTAATGAGGTTTATTATCAGGATTTTGATTTTTCGATCAGGGTTTTGAAGATGGTGAGACAGTGATCATTGTTTGGGAAAGCGTGTATATAATGACTGGCTAAAATAAAGAATGCAATCTTCTGAAGTGGGTTTCGGGATCGCGACACACCATTTATCTTCCTAATGAATTCAGCTGATTAGAAAGGGAAAAAATGTTAAAAAAAATCGATTCACCCCCCTTTATTGTATTAATGCCCCCCCCATATTTTGAAATAGCCGCTACTATTTTTACTCCGTAAAGGCTGAATGCCTTCTTTGTTAACGATCAAAACTAGCGGTCATATGAAAAATGTGCTTATTTCTATAGCGCCCTTTATCCGGCGTTTGAAATTTTTTCCAGGATTTATTCGTTCCCACCAAACTGTTTCGTTTTTTTCTTCATTACGTGGATTTTTTAATGCAACGGCAAATTATAAGTGCACTAATGACCCAATAACGGCTTTTTCATTATTTCATGAACCTTTCGGGCGAAAAATGAAAGCATCTGCTGTTGAAACAAAATCATTCTCAGATATTAATGAACAAAAAAAAATGTATAACGGAGATGCACCCGTGAAAAATATGTATCGTATTGTGCCTCTCTTTCTTTCTCTGTCACATTGCGTAAAGCGATCCGGTATGAAACCCCAAAAATCTTTGAAGGCGGTTAATAATATCGATTCACATGAAACAAAAATCCCTTCAGGGCAATTGTCCTTTATGAAATTGAATGGTAGGATGCCTTTTGTATGGCGAAGAAAAAGAGGCGCAACCATTGTAGTGACAGCAATGGATAAAACGGTACCGCAAGCCAAGCATTCTTTGGGTTCCCTGGCTGTCCAGGAGCAAACTGTCTATGTGTACAAAATCCAGGAACAACGAGAGGAAGAATCAGGACCGCGATTTTCTGATGCCGCATTTACCGGTCTTTAAGATGATGCACCGGATGATGCTGCCTAGTTTCGTTTGTTCTTTGAAGGCAGTAGTACCAAGGTAACAAACCTGTTTAAAAAATCGTTGAGAGTATCCGCGTTTTTCAAATGGTGCAACCGGGGTCGGATGCAATAAAATAGTGTATTTATCAAATAAAATTAATAATGAACTTTAAATTACTAGCGTTTGCTTTAATTGGATGCATTGTATGCTCTTTTAATAGTTCCGCCCAAACCAATATTACCATTGGGACGGCAACTACAGCAAATACCAACAGTGGCTTTCCATGTCCACTGCAGGATTATAATGAAGGGGGTCGTTCGCAGTACCTGTATAGGGCAAGTGAGCTCTCTGCAGCAGGAATGACTGCCGGTGCCATCACCGCCATTAAATTTAATGTGACGGGATTGGGATCTTTCAAGGGTGCCATTGATAATTATAGTATAAAAATCGGAACAACCGGCACGACCAGTCTTAGCGCCACAACCTGGGAGTCCATTTCTCCGTTAAGCTATTATGGACCTTTTAATTATGTACCTGTTGTAGGCGTTAATACTTTTAACCTGGTGACTCCATTTATGTGGGACGGAACCAGTAATATTATTGTTGAGATATGCAATGGTGCTCCCAACAATAATAATTATACTACTCAAACCGGTAATCCGCTTGTTACTTATACAACGGGACTTTCCTTTAATGGCTCGCATACCTATGTTGCCAATGACCTGGGTAATTTATGCGGCACGGCCACCACAACCAATACCGGTACACAGACTACACGTCCCAATATCGTCTTTACCTACACTGCTAATACCGCCTGTTCAGCAACACCTGTAGGCGGAACGGCGGTTTCGTCCCAGACCTCTGTTGTTTGTGCTGAAACCTCTTTTTTGTTAAGTGTTATTAATGATGTACCGGCAAGCGGTCTTACCTACCAATGGCAGTCATCAACAGATAATACAACTTGGACGGATATTGCCGGGGCAACTACTCCAGCTTTCAGGACTACCCAAACTGCCGGTACTTATTATCGCCGGATCACGACCTGTTCCAATGGTGGCGCCACAGGTACTTCCACAGCCATATTGGTATCAAATGTAACAGGCGTCTCCGGGACGTTTACCATCAATAACCAGCTTCCTACCGGAGGAACAAATTTTCAAAGTTTTAATGATGCGTATAATTATATCAAGTGCGGTATAAACGGACCCGTAACATTTAATGTGCAGCCGGGAAGTGGACCCTATGTGGAACAATTGATTATACTTGCTATTCCGGGAACCTCAGCTGCCAACACGGTCACTTTTAACGGGAACAATGCTACCCTTGCTTTTAGTTCATCTTATAATAATAGCCGTTCGGTTATTAAACTTGATGGTGCACACCATATCCGTTTTAATGATTTGAATGTGGATGCAACCTATACTAACAATGGAGGCAACTGGGGCTGGGCACTCCAGATGATCAGGGATGCCGACTCAAATGCTGTTCGACGTTGTACATTAACCGGTGCGGTGGACGGAGTTGTAGTAATCGGACCTTCAGACAAGAACGTTGATGAATGGAACCCGTCCTATTGTGACAGTAACTATATCGGCGAAAATACCATCCAAGCCTTAGGTGCTTATTATGGTATTACCCTTTGCGGTAATAGCACCACCCCTGTGAACAATAACGTAATATCCGGAAACACCATCCTGGATTTCAGTAATACCGGGATATACTTGGCAGGAACATACGCTACATTGGTAGATAAGAATAATGTATACCGACCAAACAGAAAAAACAACTATAGCTTCCAGGGTATCAGGCTGACCAGTCTTAACGTGGGTATAACGGTCTCCAATAATCGCATTCACGACCCATGGATGGTTGATCCTACTGCAACAGCTGATTTTTATGGTATCAGTATCGATGGCAGTGATGCTTTCCCGGGTATTGAGAACAAGGTTATTAACAATGCCATTTATAATGTAACTGGCCTCGGGAATCAATATGCATTGTATAACAATAGTGCCGATAACGCGATATATTATCACAATACCGTTTCCCTGGATGACGCCGCCAGTGCATCACCGGCCGCTACCAGGGCGTTTTATCAAAATGGCAATGCGAGCGGGATTAAGCTGATGAATAATTTATTTAGCATTTCCCGCGGCGGGAGCGGTGCTAAGCATGTAATGTACATGGCAGCAGCGGGAACCGTTTTCACCGCCGACAGGAACGATTATTTTGTAAACAGTTCTTCACCAAATGGTTTTATAGGTTTTTTGAATGGAGATGTACCGACACTGACCGGTTTTCAAAATACTTCCAAACAGGATCCAAATTCCGTGTCTGTGAATCCTTATTTCACGGATATGGCTTCCGGTAATTTAACTCCCCGGTCAGATATGTTGGATAATCTCGGTTCGAATGTTGGTATAACAACGGATGTAACAGGGGCTGCACGTAGTGCAACCACACCGGATATGGGGGCTTTTGAATTTGATTTGTCTGCCTGTATGGCTCCGCCTGATGCCGGTGTCGCTACTGCTGTTCCTAACTCCGGTCTGTGCCTTGCAGTGCCGTTTAAATTGTCGCTCAGTGGCAATAGCTTCGGAGCGGGACAAAGAGTGCAATGGCAGTACAGCACGACGGAAAATGGTACCTACACCAACCTGGGTGGACCTATGGCATTTCCGGATACGACGGTACTTGCCTCTACCAGTTTCTATTATCGTGGAGCAGTAACCTGCGGGGCGAATACTACTTATTCCACTCCTGTATTAGTCCAAGTCAATGCACCGTTTCCGGGAGGAATCTATACCATTGACCCATCGCAACCCGCAAGCGCTACTAATTTCCAGAATTTTACAACTGCTTCTGCTGCACTTAACTGTGGAATCGGTGGGGCCGTTACCTTCCTGGTGGCTCCCGGAACGTATACAGAGCAATTCAAAGTGCGAAAAATTGCCGGGGCTTCTGCAACGAGCCGTATTACTTTCCAGAGCGCTTCCGGTGTCAATACATCTGTAACCCTGAAGTTTGCGGTTAATGGGACAGACAATTATGTGGTTAGGTTGGATACTGCCAGCTACATCACTTTTAAAGACATGACTGTTACCAATACAAGTACATCCTATGGGCGCGTGTTTGAATTGACAAATTCAGCCTCCTATGACAGTATCACTAACTGTATTATTACAACGCCGACTACCACAGATGGTAGTGATGCAAGAGCCGCCATTTATGCAAGCGCATTAACAGGTGGCAATAACGTAATAAAAGGTAACACCATTACCAACGGTTCCACTGCTATCTTTTTACGCGGCTATTCAACGCTGCTTACAACCAGTTACAATGTAATTGACAGCAACAAAATATCCGGTGGTTACCAGGGTATTTACGTTCAGTATCAGAAACGAGTTAGTGCGACAGGTAATGAAATAATTCTTCCTGATAACAAACCAAATGGTACCATCTACGGAATATATGTAAATGACTGCGATACCAGTTTCCGCTTTACAGGTAACAACATTACCATCAGTAATTCCAGCAGGGCCTCTTTCGGGATGTATTTTGTCGACAGCGAATCAAAACAGGGGGAGAAAGGGACGATTACCGGTAATAACATTGTTGCCATTACGGGTAATACAGGGGATTTAAAAGGTATTCATATTAGGAATTGCCGGTGGCAGATGGTTATTAATAATGTTTTCAATGTTAAAACGACCAGCAGTAACTCCTATGGCCTGCATAGCCAGGATGGAGGTAATATTTCTTACTGGAATAACACGGTGTATAATCAATCATCTTCAACGGGAAATAATTATGCTGCATTTTATGAAAACTATTACTGGTCAGGAAGTGCAGGCATAGACTTGCGGAACAATATTTTCGCTCACGGTGGTACCGGTAGGGCCCTAAGCGTTACCTGGTTTGGCTATAACAATGGTGCAAATGGAAGGGTGAACACTATTAAAAGTGATTATAACATGTTGTATACAGCAGGTACGCTGCTTGGATCATCAACGAACCCTACCAACAGTACATATGCCACTTTACAATCATGGAGGGATACGACTGGCCTCGACCTGAATTCTATTGTTTATAAACCCGCTTTTGTCAGCAACTCGGATCTCAGGCCAGATGTAACCAGTCCTGATGTTTGGGCTATGAATGGCCGTGGTGTACACATTGATGGTAACGACACAGACAAGGTGGGTAATCCAAGACCGGTTTTGGTGGAACAGGGAGTGCCAGATCTGGGTGCTTACGAATTTACACCTACGTCTGTGCCGGTGGCCTTGACACCTGTGCCGGCAACACCGGCAGCGGGATCGACGCAGGTATTTATGATGGGTACCGATACGGTGATGAAAATGACATGGCCGGCTGGAGGAACGGTGCCCGGATCAGTGACCCTTCGCAGGTATTCAGGGGCTAAACCAGTGGGACTAGCCACAGGAACTCCTTTTATGTATTTCTACAACGATGCCCAAATTACAGGCAGTGCCACTTCTTATAATGCCGATGTAAAACAATACTACCTCAACCCATGGATGGGAACCATAAAAGATGATTCCAGGTTGAAAATGGGTAAAACGGATGCTAGCTCAAACTGGATAGTAAGTGCTTCAAGTACGATAGACAACATTTCAAGAATTATTGATGATTCACCTGTAACTTATATTAGTAAGTTTACCGGCCTTCTTGATCCTTACGTGCCACCGCCAACTGTTGCGTCACAGGATTCTTCCAATATGGGTACCAACTTCTGGGTTGGATATGGACACCACGTAGGTTTCAACAGGTATGGCAATGACCAGGATATGGTACTTTATTTTGCTGCACAACAGCCGGCAAAGGTAACTGTCAGCGTTAGCGGTACGAGTTGGGTTAGAACTTATTCGGTGCCTGCTAACACAGTTATTATATCTGATTCCCTTCCAAAAGCAGGCTCGGATGATGCAAGGTTGAATGGCGAAGGATATTTCAATCGCGGTATCCATGTTACCAGTGATGTGCCGGTAACCGTTACTACACGTATTGGTTCTTATAACAGTACCGGAGCTTCCCTGCTATTGCCGGTTGGAAGTTATGGTTATGACTACAGGGCGCTTACCATGGAGAATGTCTATGGAGATGACTCTTATTCCTGGACTTACGTGGTAGCTGCTTACAATAACACTGTGGTAGAGATTACACCTTCTAATCCCACCATTGGTGGTCGTGCAGCAGGTGTTCCCTTCAAAGTGGTGCTGAATAAAGGGGATGTTTACAACCTTTTGGGGGCATACCGTGGAGTCGGTACAACATTCAGTTATGATATGACCGGAACCCGTTTCCACGCTGTTACCAATAGCGATGGCAAATGTCTTCCTTTTGCAGTTTTTTCGGGAAGCAGCCATAGTAAAATTAATTGTACGAACTACGACGTAAACGTAGGTGCTTCCAACAACTATATCCAGCAAAACTTCCCAAGACAGGCCTGGGGTAGTTCTTACGTTCTGGCGCCGACTTCCAGGGGAGATAGTGCCCAAATACTGACCACTAATATTTTCAGGGTGGCCGTTAGCGATCCGGCGACAGTGGTAAAAAGAAATGGCGTCCAAATACCTAATTCTTCTTTAATAAATGGCGTGTTTTACCAGTTTGAATCCAATACACCAGACCTGGTTGAAGCCGATAAACCGGTGACAGTAGCACAATTCCTTTCTACTGCCGATCAGTGCGATAATGCCGGCAAAACCGGAGGACCTCAAATGATCTACCTGAGTCCAATGCAACAAGGCATTAAAAAGGCAGTGCTGTTCCGCACGAGCCAGCCATCTATTGTCCAGCAATATGTGACGCTGGTGATACCGACCGCTGGTCTGAATTCCTTAAAAATTGATCAACGAACCACATTCAGCAAAACATTTGCTATTCCTTCTTTACCAGGATATACCATGGTTGTTCAAAGATGGGATACTACGGGTGGTGCTAAATTGGATTCTACGATTGTGATTACCAGTGATTCGGCCTTTACTGCCATTACTTATGGACTGGGATCCTCCAAGACGTATGGATATAATGCAGGAACGCTGATCAAGAACCTGAACCTGATTCCAAGTATTAGTAACACGAATAATGCTTCAGGTAGCAGCAACAATTACACTTGTGTAAAATCACCGTTCCGTATGTCAACGCTGATCAATTTTAAACCACAGGTTATTTCCTGGCAGATCAGTGCGGCATCTAATATAACACCTGCGGATGATGTAACCCAGGTTAATCCGACACCTTCGGCTACCAAGAATATTAATGGAACAACTTATTATGAGTTCTCCGTTCCGACAGATTATATGTTCACGAAAGCCGGCACTTATACTATACCGATAGTGATCACCGACCCTAGTATAGACGGTTGCGGCAATTCAATGGAGACAGAATTAACCATTACCGTGAAGGGTGCTCCTACATCGGATTTCACCACCGTTTATTCAGGTTGTGCAAAGGATACAGTCCAGTTCAACGCCAGCGGTTCCGGTTCTGGGTTTACCGTTGATCGGTGGAAATGGGATTTTTCAGATGCAACTACTTCCGATAAACAAAATCCTAAAAAAGTGTTTGATACGGCAGGAACCAGGGTAATAAGCCTGCGCGTGTTGACCGTGGAAGGATGTATAGGAGATACGGCTAAAGAGATAACCTTAAAACCGGTTCCGGAAGTAAGCGTAGTGGCTGATTCTATCACTCTTTGTCCGGACCTGACAGGGGATGCGCTTCAAATTAAGAATCCAGCGCAGAATGTAACTTATAACTGGTATGCGGTTCCAAATGGCGGCACAGCTATGCACACCGGTACTGATTTTACGGTAACTGCGGCCGGTGTTTATTATGCAGAGGGCGTCCTGGATGGTTGTGGTAGCAAGCCAAGAGCAAAGGCTGTCGTTGACATCTATAATCAATTGGCAACGCCGGTGGTAACCGTAGATGAGGCTGGCGTCAACTTCGTTCGTTTTAAATGGAACGCGGTAGATGGTGCGCAAAGTTATTCGGTATCTATTGATGGCGGAGCAACCTTCCTATCACCCAGCTCAGGTGCTACCGGCCTTACACATACGATCGGCACTCTTCCACCTTCAACCGATGTTTCTATTATCGTCAGGGCCAACGGGTATACCGAATGCCAGAATAGCATATCTGGATCTGTAACAGGTCGTACGCATCCGGGACAGACCTTTATACCGAACGCCTTTACTCCGAACGGAGATGGTAAGAATGATACTTGGTTGGTGTATGGTTATGATATAGTGGATTTCAAAGTGATAGTCTTTAACCAATGGGGTCAGCGAATCTTTGAAAGTTCCAACCAGCAGACAGGTTGGGATGGTACCTATAATGGGAAAAAACAACCATCAGGCGTCTATATGTATGTGGTGAAAATGAAGATGAGAGATGGGTCGGTTATCGAGAAAAAAGGCAGTATCAACCTAGTCAGGTAGCAATTAAAACAACAGTTCCCGGAAGGCAAAGGTCCATTGAAAAACGATGGGCTTTTGCCAAAACGATAAACAGAAAGTCAGTTTGAAAAACCGCAGTGCTTTCCTGAAACAGATCAAGCAAAGGGTTAAAGGAATATCCAAAGTGAAAAGCAGGTAACAACGTGCTCGGATGAAAATAAATGCAGGAACTATTTTCAGGCATTTTTTAGGTAAAAATTCGGCGGGTGAGGGAGTGATGATGCCGGGATGTTTAGGTCCAAAAACAAACAAAAGCCAGGTGTTATTAGCAAACCCATTAAAGTCCATCCTAAGCCCGCTGTAATTTTTTTTAGTGGTTAGTTTTTAAGGACAAGGGTTGTTCGCTAACTGCAGCAGGCAATAACATTCATAAACTTTAATAAATAGATTATTACCATATGACACGCATAACAAAAATAACTGCAATGGGCCTGCTGCTACTGGCAGGGATAGGATCTGCGAAGGCGCAGGACCCGCACTACACCCAGTACTACGTTTATCCTTCGTGGTTGAACCCTGCACTAACAGGCGTGTTTGACGGCAGTGCAAGAGTCTCCGCGATCTACCGCAACCAGTGGGGCAATATCGCTTCTCCTTACCAGACACCCGGCGTTTCGGCCGATTTCAATACCAACAAAAATGCGGCCTTTGGCGTAAGCGTGCTGAACCAGCGTGCAGGCGACGGCGGCTTTAACTACACCACCGCTTATGCAAGCATGGCCTACTCCGGGGTACGCTTTGGTGTCAACGGTTTTAAAAGACTGAATCTTGGTTTCCAGCTGGGCATGATCCAGCGCCGCTTCGACATCAGCAAAATGTCATTCGGAGAGCAGTGGAACCCTTCCACAGGTTACAACCCTGGAGCAGGATCTGGTGAAAGCTTAAGCAAAACCAGCGCCACCTCTTTTGACGCAGGTGTTGGAGCAATGTACTACGATGCAGAACCAGGCAAAAAAGCCAACCTGTTTGCAGGTATTTCCGCTTCCCACATCACCCGTCCCACTGACCAGTTTAGTGCAACCGGCGATGCAATGATCCCGGTAAGGTATACGGGCCATGCGGGTTTGAGAATCATGATCAACGAAGTAGCGAGCATCACGCCAAACATTTTATACATGCGCCAGGGATCAGCAGAAGAGAAAATGGTCGGAGCTTATTTGCAAATGAACGTAGCAGAGGATGCAGACTTTATGATCGGTGCCAACTATCGCATTAAAGATGCAATCTCTCCCTATATCGGTGTGTATGTAAAAGAGTTCCTGATCGGCGCCAGCTATGATGTCAATACCTCTGATTTGGGTAAGATGGCAAAAGGCAGCAATAGTTTTGAACTGTCACTGAGCTACATCTTCAAAAGAGCAGAGAAAACACCGGAAGTGAAATTCATCTGTCCAAGATTATAACTCACTTAAAAGTAAAACCCGATCTAAAACCAAAAAGTCAACATCACCCAGATGAAAAAAATATTTTTATCAGCGGCAATACTAATGGGAGCAACGTACGCACAGTCACAATATGTGTACAACTACCTGAAAGCAGCCAACAGCTACTATAAAAAATCAGACTACGCTTCTGCAGCCAAGTACTATGAAATGTACCTGGGCATTGGCGGTAAAAGCAAAACGGCCAGCTACGACCCGTATGCCGGTAACACACAAGGCAAAGCCAAAACCAAAGCCGCCGGTGGCGATACCCACCAGCAGGCAGTATACGGCGCAGCAGAAAGCTACCGCCAGCTGAACAACTACGTGAAGGCAGAGAACTTCTACCAGGAAGCATCCGGCTACAGCGCAGAACAATACCCACTGGCTAAATACCAATATGCCGTTACCCTGAGAAGCCTAGGTAAATATGATGACGCCCAAAAAGCGTTCACGGATTTTCTGAGTGCCTACAAAACAGATGACGCTTATACCAAAGCTGCCAAAAGAGAAATTGAAAACTTGCAGTTTATCCAACAACAGTTGCACAAAAAGGACCTGTCTTTGTATACTGTAAAGAAACAGGACACGGTAAATGTGAACACCCCCGGCGCCAACTATGCACCGGTAATCACAGGCACAGGTACCATGATCTTTACTTCTACAAGAATTGAAAGCGATGCAAAATCTGCGGCTTATATCAACCACTTGTATGAAGCAACAATGAACGGTGACGCGGCAACAGTAAGCAAAATCGATATTGCGCAACCGGAAGGCATTCATCAAGGTGTAGCAGCCATCACCCCTGACGGCAAAACGATCTACCTGACCAGATGGACGATGAGCAAAGAAGGCAAGAAAACGGCTTCTTTATACCAAACAACAAAAACAGACGCAGGCACCTGGAGTGAACCAACTGCACTGGAAGCCATCAATGCAGCGGGAGGTAACAACCAACAACCATTTGTAACAGCGGACGGCAAGAACCTTTTATTTTCCAGCGACCGCTCTGGCGGACAAGGTGGCTTTGACATTTGGTATGCACCAATATCAGACGGTAAAGTGGGCGAGCCTGTAAACATGGGCGCTGGCATAAATACCCCAGCAGATGAACAAGCACCATACTACCATGCTAAATCTCAAACACTTGTGTTCTCCAGCAACGGCAGAGTAGGCATGGGTGGTTTTGATTTGTACCAAACAAAGGGCAGCATCGCCAGCAATTGGAGTGCAGTTAAAAACCTTGGCTGTCCTGTAAACTCAGAGAAAGACGATATCTATTTTGCCAGCAAAGGCACAACAAAAAATATGTTGTCTGACGTAGTATTCAGCTCAGACAGGGCATCCGAATGTTGCCTGGATATGTTCAGCCTGCAAAAGCAAATGCCTGCTAAAAAGATCGCCGGTAAAGTAATTGCCTGTGATGGCAACACACCACTGGCCGGCGCGAAAGTACAGGTAGTGGCAGACAACAAAGTGATCGCAGATCTTTCAACAGGAGCAGATGGCAGCTATAGCTTTACCATGGATGAGTATCAACCGATGAAGGTATCTGCTTCCACAGAAGGTTATCAGAATAATACACTGAGTGTAGCAACTCCGCAGGATGAAGAGATGGAAATGATGAACGCACCTGCATTGTGTCTTGTGAAAGTTGCACCAGCTGTTGGCGAAACAGTTGTTGTAGAGCATATGTATTATGCGCTTAACAAGGCAATTATTTTGGATGCGTCAAAGCCCGCCATGGATGCACTCGTTCAATTGCTGACAGACAATCCATCAATGACAATTGAGATCAGCGGACACACTGATAATACCGGTTCTAAAAAGCTCAATCAAAAACTTTCAACTGCCCGTGCGAAAAATGTTGTCGATTACCTGGTGTCAAAAGGTATCGATGCCAAACGTTTGAGCTACAAAGGATATGCGGACGCTATGCCTGTTGATACAAACGACACGGATGAAGGAAGGGCCAAGAACAGAAGAACAGAATTCAAAGTTACCAGTAAATAACGCGGACTGCCGATCGCAGAACGCTCAATGCTTCACTTGGACTGGTAAGTATGGGATTCTATTCACGCAGTGAAAAAGAAATCAGCGTTAAGAGTTGAGCGTTCAGCATACAGCATAAATCTATATTATGAAGAAAATAGTCGCCGCTATATTGATAATAACAGCAACGATGCAAGTCCAAGCACAGCAATTGCCCCATTATACTCAATATATTTTAAACCAGTACATTCTTAATCCTGCATTAACGGGAATTGAGAATTATACAGACATCAAGCTGAGTCATCGCCACCAGTGGGTAGGGTTGGAGGGTGCGCCGGTTACCACGTATTTTACGATACAGGGACCAATCGGCAAAAAAGATTACCGAACGACCGCCACCTCATTTGATGTGCCTGGTGAGAACCCGAGAGGGACCGCCTACTGGCAGAACTATACGGCAGCGGCACCACATCATGGACTGGGATTACAGATAATCAATGACCGGGCAGGCCCAATCAACGAGTTTTCGGCAATGGCCACTTATGCTTATCATATCGGCATAAGTGCCAGAACAAGCCTCGCCATGGGATTTGGGGCAGGCATCACCAATCTAAGTCTTGACGCTTCAAAATTGGATTTTGGTAACACCGTCGTGGATCCTGCCGTATATAACAACGGCTTGATCAACACGATCAAGCCCGCATTCAATGCGGGATTGTATTTGTATTCCGGTGAATATTTTGTCGGCATCTCTGCCCAGCAGATCATTCCTCAAAAAATAGATTTTTCTAACAACACGGTAAAAAAGGATGACGGCAAAACTGTACCTCATTTATTTGCGACCGCGGGTTATAGGTTTTTGATCAGCGAGGATTTTAACCTTATTCCTTCTTTAATGCTAAAGTATGTGCAGCCGGCACCGGTACAGGCAGATATTAATGCAAAGCTTCAATACCGTGACCTGGTATGGATCGGGGCCAGTGTACGAACAAACGATGGGTTTGCAGGAATGGTAGGCCTTAATGTTGGCAATACATTTAACATCGGTTACTCTTATGACTACAGTTCTTCTCATTTGAACACCATCAGTAAAGGCACCCATGAACTGATGATCGGTTTTATAATTGGAAATAAATATGATGATGGTTGTCCAAGGAATGTTTGGTAAGGGAGCGGGTATTTTATCATTTAATTTTTTATGTACTTTCTATGAAATATTTTTTCATCATTTTGCTTGGTGTATTTACGGGGCCTCTGGTTCATGCTCAATTGTGCACCGGAAGTTTGGGTGAGCCGGTTGTAAACATTACATTCGGTGAGGGCAGTACCCCTTTTGATTTCGGACCGGAATTAGCCCCCGGGATTACCACGTTGAAATATGTAAAAAATAAATGCCCGGCTAACGGTGAGTATTCTATTATCGCTACGACTTCAGGGTGCTTCGGACAATGGCATGCTGCCAGTGACCATACCGGTATGAAACCGGACGGCACCAAGCAAAGTCCTAATGGCTATTTTATGTGCATTGATGCAGATTATGCTGCCAGCGATTTTTATGTACAAAAGGTAGATAACTTGTGTCCAGGCACCACTTATGAATTTGGAGCATGGATAGTGAATATGTTTAACGTTGGCGGAGGTACCTTACCGAATATCACTTTTTCCATTGAAAAGACAGACGGGACCGTCCTGCAAACCTATAACAGCGGAAACATTGTTGTTACCATACCCTTTACCTGGAAACAGTATTCGTTTTTTTTCGTAACGCCATCGGATGTATCAAATGTGGTGTTGAGGATGCGTAATAACGCGCCGGGTGGTGGCGGTAATGACCTCGGATTGGATGATATCACGTTCCGTCCCGCAGGTCCAAAGAGCCAGCTGACTGCTCCCGGCGGTTCTAATAATTCAGTATCTATTTGTTCTGGCAGTTCTTCAAAACTTGATATTACAGCGGTTGTTGATAACTGTTATCCTTCAACAGCCTACCAGTGGCAGGAAAGTAAAGATAACGGTGTTACCTGGAATGATATCCCTGGAGCAACAAGCAGCACCTATACCAAATTAGCAGATATGCCAGGATCATTTTTGTACAGGCTGGCGATATCGCAGATGGGTGGGATGGGCATAACTTCTTGCAGGGTGTATTCAACACCCTATACAGTATTGGTAACCTCGTCGGTGACTTCTTCTGTTTCCATTACCGGTTCCAAGCCTGCTTCCATTTGTTCGGGCACACCGGTATCTTTTACTGCTACTCCCGTTAACGGTGGTACGTCGCCCGTGTATCAATGGAAGCTGAATGGCACCAATGTCGGCACTAATAGTTTAACCTACACCAATAATGCACTCGCTGACGGAGATGAAATCAGCTGCGTACTTAGCAGCAGCCTTGGATGCCAGGTTCCGGCAAACTCCAATATCATAAAGATGCTGGTTACACCTTCTGTTACTCCCGGTATCAGTATTGCGGCCAGCACTAACGGTATTTGTGAGGGTAACCCGGTTACTTTTACTGCAGCTCCCCTTTTCGGCGGGGTGACTCCGATTTACCAATGGAAATTGAATGGAAATAATGCGGGGACAAATAGTCCTTCTTTCACGAGCAGTACGCTCGCAAACGGTGATGTGATCAGTTGCGTACTCACCAACAACGAAGTATGCGCGACAACTCCGACTGCTACTTCCAACAGCATTACGATGAACACGGCAGTTCCTGCTCCTCCTTCATTGACCATTACGGCGGATGCAAATAACACCTGTCCGGGTGTGCCCGTAAATTTTAAAGCAGTCCCAACACGCGGAGGTACAGTTCCTGCTTACCAATGGCAGGTTAACGGCATCAATGCAGGCAGCAATAGCTCGGATTTTACCAGTAAAACACTGGCAAACGGGGACATTGTTACCTGTACCTTAACCAGTAATGAAACCTGTGTTACCACGCCGACTGCCCAATCGAATGCCATTACCATCAATATTATCAATGCAGTAGCGCCAACGGTGACAATTGCTGAAAGCAATAATAATATTTGCGAGGGTTCAACGGTAACCTTTACGGCGACCCCTGTAAACGGAGGAACCGCTCCTATCTACCAGTGGAAATTAAATGGTACCGTAATCGGGTCTAACAGTTCCGCCTATACGAATAATTCCCTTTCTAATGGAGATGAGATTAGTTGTGTGCTTACCGGCAATCTTGGCTGTCAATCCCCGGTTGCTTCCAACAGTATTAAAATGACGGTTATCCCGGTGGTTAAGCCGGCATTGACCATTAGCGCAAGCACGAATGGTATTTGCGCAGGTGCCACGGTAAGTTTCACTGCGGCTCCTGTTAATGAAGGGACAGCGCCTGTTTACCAGTGGAAATTAAATGGAAACAACACCGGTTCAAATAGCCCGGTATTCAGCAGTTCGACGCTTTCAAATGGGGACGTGATTACCTGCACCCTTACCAACAATGCAGTTTGTGCGGTACCGGCAACCGCCACGTCCAATAGCATAACCATGAAGGCAACCGTTCCGGTTACTCCATCTGTTACCATTTCCAACCAAGCAGGCAGTATATGCCCCGGAGATCCTGTAACCTTTAAAGCCGTACCTGCCAACGGGGGGGATGCGCCAACCTATCAATGGCAGGTTAATGGGATATCTGCAGGCAGCAATAGCCCGGATTTTTCCAGCAATACGCTGGTAAACGGGGATAAGGTTTCCTGTCTTTTAACCAGTAATTATTTTTGTATCACTGCCCCGACAGCGATATCCAATAATGTTATGGTGAGTGTGAATCCTCTCGTAACACCTTCCATCGGTATTGCCGGAAGTGATAACGTCGTTTGTGCCGGAGTGCCAGTAACTTTTACCGCAACACCGGTTAATGAAGGAACTTCGCCCGTTTATCAATGGATGGTAAATGGAATGTTCGCAGGTAACAATAGTCCCGTTTTTACAAGCAACGCTTTATCAAACGGGGACATAATAACCTGTAAATTAACGAGCAGCCTTGCTTGTGCGGTCCCTGCCAGCTCCAACAACATTGCAATGACCATAAACACCAGGCCGGTGATCGTGATGGGTGGCAATAAGGTTATAGAAAAGGGAACCAGCGTTCAATTAGCGCCCCAAGTCTCAGGGAATATTCAAAGTTATAACTGGTTTCCTCCAGCCAGCCTAAACAATAGCGCTATTATTAATCCTTTTGCAAGTCCGCTTATCACTACCGTGTATACGCTTAAAACGATTACTACGGATAATTGTGCAGACAGTGCTTCCATCACGGTTAAAGTATTAATTCCAATTGTCATTCCGAACGCGTTTTCTCCTAACGGTGACGGGATAAATGATTTGTGGAACATTAAGGGCCTGGCAGATTATGCCGGCTGCACCGTTCAAATTTTTAATCGCTACGGTCAGTTGATTTTTCAAAGTAATGGATATAGCAGACAGTGGGATGGAACGAGTAATGGTAAACCTTTACCCGTTGGGGAATATTACTATGTAATCAACCCGGGCAACGGGGATCCAAAAATGGCGGGTGGTGTAACCCTTCTCCGGTAGGTGGTATGAATACAGCCCGGTCATTTTTTAAGCGGAGGGGTTATAAATGGCCAACCTATCAACGGATAAGGACGTGGACATGCTGGTAACTATAAAGACATGCATAAAAGGATAAACTATTTAATTCTACCACGTTGAAATGGTTATGGTATTTAATGTTGATCGTTTTGTCTGGCTGCCAAACAGCACGAGGTTTGTATAACGGTTCATATTCACCGATACGTTATGAAGAGTATGACCTGGTTTGGGCCGATGAGTTTAGCAGGTCTGGCAAACCGGATACTGCCGACTGGGGATATGAACAAGGCTTTGTACGAAATAAAGCGCTACAATGGTTTCAGCATGGAAGTATCTTTTGTAAAAATGGGCTACTGGTAATTAGGATGAGAAAAGCAGAAAAACATGTTTGCTTTTATAGAAAGGACAGTCAACATTGGCGCGAAAGCAGGCAGTCGATACATCAAACATCTTGCGGTATAACAACAAGGGGAAAGAGGATGTGGCAATACGGTCGTTTAGAAATAAGAGCAAGGGTCAGTACCGGCAGTGGCATGTGGCCGGGTTGGGGCACACTCGGTATTGATAAACCTTGGCCTGCCAATGGCGAAAACAGGATGGAATTAAATAATGGCAAGCTGTTCAGTAATATGGGCTGTTTGGGCCCTGACGGTAAGGTTAAGTGGAGCGAGAGCACTTTCAAAACAGACTCGTTAGGAGACAAATGGAACAGGCATTTCCATGTATGGAGAATGGATTGGACCGAGGAATGTATGACCATCTATATCGATGACCGGTTGTTACGTAAGGTTAACCTGGATTCGCTGGTAAATGAGGATGGAAGCGGCTTTAATCCTTTCAGGCAGCCGCATTACCTGTTACTGGGTTTCGTTGTAGGAGAGAGACCCGGAACCGATTTTTGCGAAACCGTTTTCCCGCAGAAAATCGAGGTGGATTACATCAGGGTATACGAGAGAAAAAAACGATGATTGCGAATATGGTTCTAACGCAGATATTTATTGCGGGACAATTGCCCAATTGTTTTTCCTGTAAGTCATTTGTAGTTCCGGTCCCGAGGAAGGTGCCGGCAAAAGAAGTAGAGATATATACCTGTGTTATCAGAATTAAGTTGCGATAATTTACGTGCAGTCGGGTACTATTCCCCTGCATTAATAAAACCCAAGTTTATCTAAATTATTAATCATATGACGATGTATTTACATTTTGTTTTTTATTGTTTTCGCGGAAAATCAGCAATTTTATTGGTACTGGGCCTTTTTTGCATTTCGCAAAAAGCATTCACCCAAAACAACGATATTATTTCTGCCTGGACAGGCACGGTCGACCAAAACAGTCTAACGGTAAACAACTTGCCGGTGAATGGACGTGTTATCCAATTAAAATCCAGTCTGACAGTTTCTGACGGATCCAACTTTCTCATTCTGGATGGGAGCGGGAAGATAGCGACTGATACAGCCGTGCTTACGAGTGCTTTTTCTATAGAGGTGACAGCGCAGAACGGAGATAAGAAAACATATTCTATTCAGGCCAACGGGACCTCAATGCCTATTGAATCCGTTTCAGAAATAACCAGTACGGTAAGCGTTATCAGTAATAAGATTTTAAAGATCAGCGGTAATGCTTCTTATCATGTTACAAATGCTGTCAATCCTTTACAGGGAAGCATCCTTGAGCTGATTTCGGATAACATATGGCTTTATTTTGATAACATCAAACCCTCCATTTTTAATAAGAAATATATCACACATATTTTAGTTAATGGGGTTCCCGCCGTTGCCAACGGCAATGTGCGTTTGGTTCAATACCTCGGCGGGTGCGTACTCATCAGCCAATCATCAAACTTTCAACCGTTAAAAGTTTTTTCAGAGGCCGGACTCAAGGGAACCTCTTTGGATTTGGGTCTCTATACCTATCATAAGTCCGCCCAGTTAGGTGCTTTAAATGACAACATAGCTTCGTTTATACTGAAGAAAGGCTACATGGCTACTTTTGCGGAGAATGAAGACGGCACTGGAGCCAGCAAAGTATACATAGCAGCGGACAGTAATCTGCAAATAATGCGATTGCCATCGGAGTTTCAGCATAAGATATCTTTAGTTCGGGTATTCCCATGGCGCTGGGTAGCCAAGAAGGGATGGACCAATACGGTTGAAAGGGCCGATTCGCTGAAGGCATGCTGGACCTACGATTGGAACAATGATCGGGAATCCTCACTGGACGCCGAATACGTTCCTATCAGGCAAACACAGTGGTGGCCGGGTTTTGAGATTACAAACGTAAAAACAAATGTAACGCACTTACTGGGATATAACGAGCCGGACAAGTCCGACCAGGCTAATCTTACCGTTGACCAGGCAATTTCAGGTTGGCCGGGTTTGATGGAATCCGGCTTACGGCTTGGTTCTCCCGCTGTGTCCGATGGAGGCCTGAATTGGCTGTATTCATTTATGGATAAAGCGGACGCCATGGGATACAGGGTGGATTTTGTGGCGGTACATTTCTATAGGGGCTGTCAGTCGGCCGCTCAGTTCTATTCTTTCCTGAAAGGAATTCATGATCGGACCCATCGCCCAATCTGGATTACGGAATTTAATAATGGCGCGAATTGGACCAACAATAGTGGTTGCCCCAAACCCTCCTACCAACAGCAGGCCAATACGATCGGCGAGTTTTTAAACATGCTGGACACTACGAGTTTTGTGGAAAGATATGCACTTTATGAATGGGTGGAGGATACCCGGCAAATGTTTAAAACTACTAATGAGAACGATATGGCGCTTACACCTGCCGGAATTGTTTACAGGGACAAGACTCCTGCTATGGCTTATAATCCTGCGGCCTCGTACGATCCTTACCCGGTTGGCAATGAACAACCTTTTACGCCTGGAAACCTGGCTGTAGTACGCTTCGGGGATCCGGCTGTGGTTCAGAGCGGCGCCAATCCTATCTTTATTGATGAATACAATACAAAGGGTGAAAAGATACAAACGATACCGCTGCCTGTTTCAAATCGCGGTTCGAATTTTTCCATAGTCAGCAGTTCCAGGTCCAGCGCGAATTCTGATGGTTTGCTTACCTTGTCACCAGATGGAAAATTCATCTCTGTCCTGGGGTATAATACCACTGTAGGTTCTGTTTATACAAACTCGGTATCTGCGGCTTCTACGCCACGCAGCGTAGCCGTATTGGATGTGAGCGGATCGGTTAATACATCCTCCTCGTTTAACGATGTGGTCAGCTCGAACGTTACAAGAGGCGTTGTGGTCAATGACGGGGGGCTATACATGACGGGTGGTTCCGCAGGAGGCATACGTTATGGTAGGATGGGTGCTGGAACGGTTGGCCCATCGTCTACCATTCTTACCACTCCCGGAGGCACGCGGAAAGTAGGTATTTACGGAGGAGATATCTATTTTTCCCAGTATTCCGACGGGTTGTCCAGGATGTTCAAAATACCGGGTACTCCGGTCTTGTCGACTTCACCGGTTGCCTTAACAGGCATTCCAATCGCATCGGCAGGATCTGTGTCCACGGGTTTTGTACTCTTTGATGTTCTTAAAAATGTAAATGGATATGATCTTCTATACTACGTGGATGAAACGCCCACACCCGCCATCCAGAAATATGTATTTAATGGAACCACCTGGATACATAAAGGAACTTTTGCTATCAGCGGTTTGCTTGACAATGTAATAAGAGATATCACCGGCACATTGGAGAACGGTGTTCCTACCCTTTACGGGGTAAGTTTTACTTCCGTTGCTAAATTGGAAGACAAAGCGGTTAAGGATACAGGTGTTATTAACATTACAAAATCCGTTATTATCAACGATCCCATTTTTTTCACCAACGCAGCACTCAGGGGTATCTCGTTTGTGCCGGGTACATCTGTAGTATCGGTATATTATGTGGATACCGATCCAGGCAGCGATCCTGGCCAGGGAACCAACCCCGGCGGCGATCCCGGTACGGATCCGACAGGAGTTGTCGAGGTAAGCATTTACCCAAATCCGAGTTCAGACGAAATAAAAGTAAGGGCAGGGAAAATTGAACCGGGGGCGCAATTATTACTTTATGACAGCAAGGGAGGATTGATAAAGAAGCTGGACTTTGTAACCAACCCGCAAACAATTGATGTAAGAAGTTTAGCAGGTGGAATCTATTTTCTGCAAATCAGAAACGGCAAAAACGTGTTGGTTAAAAAGATCATGCGGCAATAAATCCCGTGTATTTCAAAGATGCTAAACAGGGTCAATTAACCTGTTTCTCAAATGTTGCCATAGACTATTTATAACGTTCCTAACGACTGTTAAAGAAGGTTAGGAACGTTATAAACGCTTCTTTCAATAATTTTACGGCAACAAAAAGGTTAATCCGGCATTGCATTATTAAATCATCGGGCATGTAGAATTTATTAAAAACAAGCTCATGAAACTTTCACGATCTGAAGCAATTTCATTATCCTCTTTTATAAAATTTATCAACCTCGACGAAGATGAACTGTATAAAATAAAAGAAGTGGTGCTATCGGAGTTTGATGATAATAAAGTGAAGGAATGGATAGCCAACAGGCATATACGTAGATATATACTGATCATTATGTCTATTTATTCAAATGGATATTTGAAATATTTTTTGGAGAAGCACCTCACCCAAGTCGTTCAGATTTATGGGAATCCGCCTTTGTTATATCCTTGCAGATGCTGCGGTTATAAGACGCTGGAAGAAAAAGATGAATATTTTATTTGCAAAGTATGCCATTGGGAAGACGATGGCATTCGGGATGAAAATATATACAGTGACGCAAATAGGATGACCCTACGTCAGGCCAGGAATAATTTTGTAATCATCGGTTCAATAAATGAAAACGCTTTACGATTTTTAGATGAGGACAGGTTTCTGCAGTTCGACACACAAAGAAAAACGGTTCGATAACTGGCTTTTGAGGAGGAATTAGGAATTAAAAATTCGTTAGAAGCATATTATAAACTTAACCTATTGCTCATTTAATAATTTTCAATTTTCAACTTTCCATTAAATAAAAGTCCTCACACCACTCATCGTATATATATATCTAAACTCTTTGGGTGTGCAATCTTTTTTCTTTCTGAATATTCTGTGGAAATTGGAGATGTTGTTAAACCCGCATTTGTAGGCAATTTCAGTGATGTTATGCGTGGTTTCAATTAGCATGCGTGAAGCATGCCCCAATCTTATTTCGTTCAATGCATCAATAAAAGTTTTCCCTGTGCGCATTTTGAAGAACCTGCTAAATGCAACGGCAGTCATTTGTACCATTTCGGCAACTTCGCTGAGAGAAATATTTTTATCAAAATTCTTACTCAGGTAGGTCATCGTTTTTTCAATGCGACGGCTGCTATGTACACGCATTTCCGCTATGCTGAAATTAGCATTGGAAAGTATACGCATGTCGCGTGAAATAGAAAGATCGTGTAGGATGGACATTAGTTCCAAAACAGAATCGAAGCCATGTTTTCGCGATAACCCGATAATGCGCGACATAATTGCCTGCGCCGTTTCTTTGGAAAATAGAATGCCTTTGAAGGAAAGGTCAAACATGTTGCATATGAAACTCATTTGACTGCGATGCAAAAAGTTTTCACTAAAAAGATCTCTGTGAAATTGAATGTTGACTTCTTTTATTTCATGTTGTGTGCAGTTGTGTGTGAACCAGCCATGCTGAAGGTTGGGTCCAATGAGTACCAATTCGATGTCGTCAATTTCTTCTGTATGATCGCCAATGATGCGTTGAGCGCCTTTTGCATTTTGGATGAAATTGATTTCAAATTCTTCATGTGTATGCAAGGGAAAATCAAACTTAGATTTTGTTCTTGAAAAGATTGTAAAGCAGTCGCTTTGTGTAAGCGGCGTTATCTCTCTTAAGATTTTGTTTTGCATAACAATCGTTCTTGTAAACAAAAGAAATGTAAGTTAAGGTTTAAAAGTACATAATTTGGTTAATAAAGTATTAATGATAAAAAAGTTTCAGCACGCTTTGTGACAAACGTAAATGACTAAGTGATATGTAAATAAATAATGTTTAAAGACATTTAAAACCAATTGTTTGTGTATGTTTTTTGATGCTCTTTTCGATTTTTGTTTTGGAATTGCCTGCTTTAGCTCAACAATAAAATCTAAATAAGTATTTGAATTGGATAATAAAGTACGTGTTGTTGAATTTAAATAGCGATAGTTTTGATGTTGTAAACTTATTGCCATATGAGACAGATCTTACCACCTCTGGCGACAGATGTCTACATGCGCCGGCATATACATTCCCCAATATATAATCGACAACAGAAGTACAAACAAAAGCAAAATGGCAAGAATAGGATGCACAATGTATCCTGTCGGTCGTTTTAGTTTTTGTACAAAATAAATGTGAAGCTTGACAACTACTAATTGAATACAAACACTGATTGCACATGAAAAAGAACAACGCAAAAGGAAAACTTGCCCTTCTTGTATGGAGCTTGCTATGCATGTTGATGTGCGGGACAAGCGTCTATTCACAGACGGAAAAGAATATTACGGGCACCATCAAAGATGATAAGGGAAACTTACTTCCCGGTGCATCCGTAACAGTAAAGAACACAACGATAGCCACCCGCACAGATGTCAATGGTAAATTTTCATTGAATGTGCCGGCATCTGCAAAATCGCTTGTGGTAACATTTGTGGGCATGCAGGAGCAGGATGTGACTATTGGAAATAAAACAACTATTAATGTAGCTCTTTCTTCCGTTGCAGCTACAATGGCGGATATAGTGGTGATAGGATATGGAACACAAAAGAGGCAAGATGTGAACGGAGCGGTTTCTTCTGTTTCCGCTAAAGACATTGCAAACTTGCCGCAACCCAGTGTGGACCAAATGTTGCAAGGTAAGGCAGCGGGCGTTACCGTAACACAGAACTCCGGTGCACCCGGCAGTGCAACATCTGTGCATATTCGCGGTATTACTTCATTTACTCAAAGTGAACCTCTGTATGTGATTGATGGTGTGGAAGTGCAGGGAAATGCATCAAGCAATGTACAGCTAACGCGTCCGGGAGGCGGGCAGGAAGAAACAACGGTGAGCCCTTTGGGTATGTTGAATCCAAATGATATTGAATCCATCGATATTCTGAAAGATGCATCTGCTACTGCGATCTACGGCAGCAGGGGTTCAAATGGCGTTGTGATCATTACCACAAAACGCGGTAAAAATGGTAGCACGGTTTTAACGTATGATGGCTTCGTAGGTGTTCAACAACAGGGAAAGTTTTTGGATGTAATGAACCTGCAACAATATGCTACGCTGGAAAACAGTCTGGCTGCGGCTTTTCGCATTACACCACGCTCGGAGTTTGCAGATCCGGGCAAACTAGGTCCGGGTACAAACTGGCAGAAAGCCATTTTCCAGAACGCAATGGAGCAGAGCCATAACATTTCTGTAGCAGGTGCTTCAGGTAAATCTGACTATTATGTTTCCGGTGGTTACTTTGATCAGGATGGAACCATTCTTGGATATAACTTCAAGCGATACACACTTCGTGCGAGCATCAATTCTCAGGTGAAAGATTGGTTGAGAATGGGAACCGCGTTTGGTGGCTCGCGAAGCGATCAGGATGTTGGCTTGGGCAGCAATACGGGTATCGTTTATAATGCACTGCTTGCAACGCCGGACCAATCTGTGTACAATGCTGATGGAACATATGCAGGGCCTGCTTTTGCACAGGACGGAACAAGACTGGGTAGCCAATACAATCCTGTTCAGCAGGCGCTTAGCATTTCCAATACTTTAACAAGAAGCAATGTTAACGGTAATCTATATGCGGAAATTAGATTCTTTAAAGATCTTACATTAAGATCTGAAGTTGGTGGTGATTTCAACTGGGCGAATGCACAAACATTCAATCCATCTTATAGCTACGGTGCAACAGGTGTTCCTAAGGAATATTGGATCACCAATCCCACTGCGACTTTGAACCGAATGATCACCAACAGCACCTACTGGACATGGAAAGAGTTCTTTAACTATTCGCACGAATGGGGCAAGCATAATCTTACAGCTCTTGCCGGGCGCGAAGTGTGGGAGTCTACATGGGACCAGGTGCCTCTTTCGGGTACCGGTTTCGTAGCGGGCAATGGAATTCAAAGTATTGCTTTGGCAACAGCTGTGGGCGCCTCAATAGCAGAGGTTAAAAACAGCCAGGTAATGGAGTCTTACCTTGCACGCGCCATTTACACATTTGATAACAAGTATAGCATTACTGCAAACATCCGTAGCGATAAATCCTCCAATTTTGCTGAAGGTAACCAAACGGGCTATTTTCCCGGAGCGGCTGTTTCATGGAAACTTTCTGATGAAAAATTCATGCAGCCGATTACGGGCTTCGCCAACCTGTTGAAGTTAAGAATAGGAGTGGGCACTACTGGTAATTCGAATGTGCCGGTGTATTCGTACGGTGCTTCGTTAAAGGCCGTAGCTACTGCATTTGGAACAGGTTTCATTATCAATAACGTAGCCAATCCTGATCTTAAATGGGAAACAGCCATTCAAAAAAACATTGGCCTTGATTTCGGTTTGTTGCATAGTCGCATTACCGGTTCATTTGATTATTTTGACAAAACATCAAAGGATTTTATTTTCCAGCAACCTTTGCCATACTTCCTTATTGGTGGTCCTAATGAATATAGTGATAACCCTGCCGGTATTCAATCGCCTTATTACAACGCAGGTAAAATACAGAACAAAGGTTTTGAGTTGACAGTAAACAGTAAAAATATAGAGCATTCAGATTTTACATGGTCCACCAGTTTAACGTTCTCTCATTACAAAAACACTGTTGTTTCTTTGAATGGAGCGCCAGCTATCAATCAATCTGTAAACCTTAGCTACATTAGCTTGCCGGCCACCAGAACAGTTGAAGGCAGGCCAGTAGGTGAGTTCTACGGTTACAAAGTTGCAGGAGTGGTGAAAACAGATGCCGAACTTAAATACCTCGCCGCTAATCCTCAAAATGTGACGGGCACACCACAAGTAGTTACAAACGATCCCGGAAATACCAACTCAATATGGCTGGGCGATCTGTACTATAAGAAAATGAGCAGCGATGGTAAAGGCGGTGTAAACGTAAATGACAGAGTGCCATTGGGAAGTCCGAACCCTGATTTCACGTATGGTTTTACCAACACATTTACCTACAAGGATTTTGATCTTTCCATTTTCATCTATGGGGCGCATGGCGGCAAGATCCTGAATGCATTGAAGTATCAAACTGCGGGATTGTCCAGTCTTTACCAAAATCAACTCGCATCTGCGGCAGATTATTGGACACCTTCCAATCCTAATTCAAACACGCCAGCGCCGCGTGCGGGCATTGGTAATGCGAACCTTGTAATGTCTGACAGGTTCCTGGAAAGCGCTTCCTTCCTTCGTTTTCAGAATGTGCGTCTTGGATACACACTTCCTGCGGACCTGGCAAAACATGTAGCAATGAAGAGTTTGAAAGCATATGTTAGCGGTCAAAATTTATTTGTGATAACAAATTATTCCGGCCTCGATCCGGAAGTGGGTTCATTTAATCAAAACCCAACACTTATGAATATTGATATCGGAAGATATCCGGCACCAAGAGTATTCACATTTGGAATCACAGCTCAGTTTTAAACCTAACAACGAAATCATATGAAACTATCAATAAAAAATATAAGTAGTCTTGCGATATTATCGGCTACGCTTTTCGCAAGCTGCAAGAAAGACTTTTTCAATCGTCCGCCAGAATCGGCCGTAACGGTAGGAAACTATTATCAAACAACAGAGCAGGTAAACGCCAGCACCAATGGCTTGTATGGATCTCCGTGGTTTGGATGGAACAACAAGTCGGGCTGGTCTATCACTGAAATCACAGGAGGTAACGGACGCACTTATTCATCCGATGTATTGCCATTTGCAACGCCACCTGTGGCAAATGATAATCCTGAATTGCTTGCTGCGTGGAACTCACCATTTACCGTGGTTGCGCAATGCAATGGTCTTATTAATAATCTTGGAAGTTCTGTTCCTGCATCTGTTCCGCAAGCTGCGGTAAACAATGCACTGGGTGAGGCCCACCTGCTGAGAGGTGTTGCCTACTTTTACCTGGTAAGAACATTTGGAAATGTTCCACTGGTTGAAGATCCGTTAAAGTTGATCGGCAATTTTCAAAACGTACCTACGAATCCCGTAACGGATGTTTATAAATTCATCATCAGGGATTTGAAGTTTGCAGAAGCAAATTGTTACCCCAATGTTGCCGGAAGCGGCCACGGGTCAAGCGGTTCAGCCTCTGCGCTGTTGGCAAAAGTTTATTTGTACACGCAGAACTATGATAGCGCACGTTACTATGCAGAGAAAGTGATCAATAGCGGCGAGTTTTCATTGCTCACAGATTTCGGAGATCTGTTCAGAACAAAAAACAACAATAATAAAGAATCCATTCTAGCCATGCAATGGGTGTACAATGCGGGTTATGACTATGGAAATTCTATTCAGGCTTCATGGGCATTCAGTAGCACAATAACAGGAACAGGTGATGGGTATGGTGTGCTGGCTCCAACAATTGATTTGCAAAATGCATTCAAAGAAGAAGGCGGCGATTCTGTGCGCAGACATTACACCATGATGTTGCCTAACAGTTATTATCCCGAACTTAACTTTAAAAACGGAGGCTACTCATTGCCTGCAAATGCCAGCTCACAAGGTACACAGGCACAGTGTAAAAAGTATGTGATAGGCACTCCGGATGATCCTGACAATAATGGCAAGACAGCATTTCAGGCAGGAGGTAACAATACCTACATCATGCGTTATGCAGATGTTTTGCTGATCGAAGCAGAAGCCCTGCTTGGTCAGCAGGTAAACCCTGGAGTGGGTCATGGTATTCCGTTAACAGCCTCTACATCTGACCCAACAGCCGTGATGTATTTGAATAAAGTGCGTACACGTTCATTGGTGCCAACGGTTTCTTCATTCACTTATCAGCAACTATTGCTGGAAAGGAGACTGGAGTTTGCTTTAGAGCAGGATTATTGGTTCGATCTTTCGCGTATTGATGGTTACAATCAACCAACAAATAACAATGGCATTCTTTCTGCACCACATCCTGTAGCTATATCAATTATAGCACAGCAGGAGAGAGGTACTTATAATAACGCATGGCCCGATCAGTCGTCCATTAATTCAATGAAAGCAACATTCACTAATGAAAGTTTTTATTTCCATGTGCCAGTGGCAGAGTCTACGTCAGATCCTAATCTGCTGGTAGATCCGGTACCATATAATTTCCAATAATAAAATACTAGTAAAATGAAACTCAGTCGATCCATACAAATAAGCAGCTTGTTATTGGTTATACTCGGAATCCTTGCGGTTGCTTGTAATAAAAAAGATGATTACCTCGGTTATAAGCCGGGAACGGGTGCGCCAACAATTACTGCTGTACACACACTTGGTAAAACGCTGCATGATACATTGGTTACTGAAATTAAAAGCTATGATAGCTCGGGTGAGTTGACATCACGCAGCGATACCAATGCAAACCATGTGTCTGTGGTGCCATTTGACTCTGTTACCACCGCCGGTAATAAAGGCGATTATTATGTAATTCATGGAACCAATTTAGGCGATGCCACAACGGTATCGTTCAATGGCATATCTGCTTACTTCAACAGGTCATTAAGTACAGATCAAACCATTGTGGTGCAAATACCCAATAATGTGCCTACCAGTGGTCCGCAGGCAACAGATACCCTAAGGATCGTTACATTACATGGTACCGTAAATTATCATTTTGTAGTGGTGTCACCACCGCCAACAATAGCGCAGGCATCTGACTATAACTTCTGGGGCGGTTCGCAAATAACACTGACCGGTACCGGCTTTGCTGCAGTAACATCTGTTGGCATAGCAGGAGGCGATGCGCAAATTGATATTGTGAGCCAAGCTGATTCGCAGATTGTTTTACACTTTAATACAACCGACGTCAACCGCGGCAATTTGATATTCAATTACGATGCCGGTGGAACGCCGGCAATGGTGAAATCATCACAGGAGTTTGTGAATCTTGATAATGCGTATACGATCGTGTTTAAAGATCAGTTTCAAAATGCTTGGGCAGATAATTCATGGTCTGGCCCGGCAGGTATTTCCAGTGATGCTACGCATTCTTCCGGAGGCACCTCATCTGCTAAAGTTACTTATCCCGCAGGTGGTTGGAAAATAGAAGGCTGGGCAAACTGGTATCCAAGTTTCCCTTATGATGCAAGCTATAAGTACCTGACATTTTGGGTAAAAGGCGGCGTTGCCAATCATACGCTTATTCTTGTTGGCGACCAGGTGCCGGGTGGTTATAGTCAAAACACTTCGTCTTTGCCGGTGCAGCAAATCCTTGTACCTAAAGGTGTTTGGACATACTATAAGATTCCGCTGGGATCAGCTTCGGGTCAGCTTAATTATTGGGCAAATGGAAATGTTGCACAACAATTGGGCTTCTTCCTGCAGGGGCAAAACGGTGACGTGGATGAGACGATGTTTTTTGATGAAGTGGCGTTTGTGAAGTAGAGTTGATTGTTGTTAGTTAATAGTTGTTAGACATTTAATGTTGGGTTCCTAACAACTTCATCTTTGTCTTCGCTCCATAAGCCACTGCCGGTCTCGCCCGTACAGGAGCGCAGGCTTTTGGCTGGCGAGGGTTGTAAAAATAGTCGGACCATCAAGTATCTTTGCATGGCATATCTTGATGGTATTCCCTACTATGCATTTTCGACCATTTTTTTTAATTTAAAGGCATGTTTAAAACATGCCTTTTTGGATTGATCCTGGCCGGTTTTTTAATGCTTCAATCCTCTGCTCAACAACCTAACCTCAATATTCAACAACAACGGCTATTGCTGGAAATGTCGTCGGCTTTCAATTTGGCTTCAAAACAATTCACCATCGATTTTGACAGTGCCTCAGTTGAAACTTCAAGGTATATTGGCGTTAGCAGGATTTCTCTGATTGGAGAAGGATTTTATGATCATCCTGAACGGATTAAAAATATATGGCCTGATCAGGAAAATATTGATTTACTTAAACAGCATATCCAAACATTTAGTACAACACAAAGATTAAATGACCTTGCATTAATTGGAGCATTCTATGCGTTTAAACCAGGAAGTGATCGAAAAAATATAGACAGTGCATGTCATTATCTTTTAAAAGCAAAACAAGAAGCTCAATTTGCTGGTCACTCCCTATTAGTGAACCACTCACTTATCTTATTGGGAAAATGCTATCTCAAAAAGCAGCAATTCGATACCGCTGCTATTTATTTTAATCAGGCTATCTATTCATCAATAAAAGCCGGTGACAGTGCGTCAGAAGCAAAAGCATGGTTTTATTGGGGGCTTTATCATCCTTTTGATATGACTTCTTTTGCTGAGCGAATTGGTTACCTGGAAAAAGCATACAAACTATACCTGCAATTAAACGACATTGAAAAGCAAGCCGCCTGTCAATACTATATCGGGGGGCTTCAATTTATGGTGGGTAGATTTAAGGAAAGTAAGGATGGCTTTGAGCATTCATTCCATGCTGCTCAAAGAATTAAATTCCCGTATATGCAATATCCTAACTATTACATGAGCCGGGTTACAGAGGAATTGGGAAATTACCCGCAAGCGGTAACGTTTGCGCTTGATGCTTTAAAAATAGCGGAGGCAACAAAAGATAGTGTTTGTTTGGGAGATATTTATCAACTTATGGGAGAATTATATGAAATAACATCGGTAAGTAAAGAAGACAAAATGCTTTGGTTTAAAAAGGCACTTAAGGAATATATCAAATTTGATAACCCTGGCATGTATTCGAGTGCTGGTACGATAGCTAAATATATGAATGGGCAGAACCGGAGCCGGGAGGCATTGAAACTGGTGTTGGATATGCTAAAACAAAGACCAACGGACAACCCGGTCAATATCCAAAATGTAGCACTGGCACTTGGAGAAATATATACAAAGCTTGGAAATTATACATTGGCAGAAAAAGAATTTTTGTTAGGCGAGCAGATGGAAAAAAAAGCGGAGCAGACGAGGGGCAATATAAGTAAATGGTATTTGTATGAAAATATTGGATGGTTTTACCTGATGGCAAAACAATATGAAAAGAGCAGGGAGTACTATACCAAGGCATTAACTGTGGTAGGGGTTAACAGGGACCCTAAAAATTATTCCCGCGTGCAAAATTCACTTTACAAAATTGATTCTGCTACCGGTCATTACCTAGCAGCCTTAAATCATTACAGGGAGCATAGAAGAATTGAAGACTCTTTATTCAATGCGAAGGCGCAAGTGGAAATGGGTGAACTGGCACTCAAGTACAATGCGGAAAAAAAAGACAACGATATTAACCTTCTTACCAAGCAGGGAGAACTGAAGGAAATTCAGCTTAAGCAATCGAAAGTCAATACAAGAATCATGATTGGCGGAGTTATCTTACTGGCTTTATTATCTGCGCTTTTGTATAATCGTTATCGAATTAAGCAAAAGAGCAATCAAAAACTTGAGGCCAAGCAGGCTGAGATCAATCAAAAGAATGCAGCGCTGGTGCGTCTTTTGGAAGATAAGGAATGGTTGATCAAAGAAATACATCACAGAGTAAAAAACAACCTCCAGATCGTTATCAGTTTATTAAATACACAATCCAGGCATTTGGATAACCGGGAAGCCATTCGTGCGGTCAATGATAGCAGGCACAGAATGCAAGCCATGTCATTAATCCATCAAAAATTATATCAATCAGATAATGTAGCATTCGTAAGCATGCAAAACTACATACGAGAGTTGGTTGATTACCTGGAGGTCAGTTTTAATAGCAACGGGAAAATTTATTACGAATTGATCATTGATCCCATCGAACTCGATATTGCACAAGCAATCCCTGTGGGTTTAATTTTGAATGAAGCCATTACCAATTGCATTAAATATGCCTTTGTAAATAAAGAAAATGGCTTGATAAGGGTTAGGATGAAAACCATGACAGATAACAATGATGTCCTACTTGAAGTACAGGACAATGGTGTTGGATTGCCCGCAGGCTTTGATAATGCAGGCCGCGAGTCAATGGGCATAAGGCTTATAAAAGGCCTCGCGAGCCAGATTGCTGGCGTGTTGAGTATTGAAAACAACTACGGAACAAGGATTCAGTTGGCCTTTTGTGCGGACAATAACCTCAAATCCATAACGGCTAAGGAATTGTTGAATGCATCCATAAACATTACCTGATATGAAGAAGAGCATTTTAATTGTAGAAGATGAATTTATTGTAGCCGATGATCTTCAATCGGTGCTCGAGCAGGAGGGCTATTCTATCTCCGGTATTGCCACCTCTGTCCGGGAAGCAAGGGAGATGGTTAAAAGGAGACAGCCCGGGCTGGTTTTGTTGGATATTTATTTAAGAGGACCCGTGACGGGTATTGAATTTGCCCATGAGTTGAGAGAATTGGGTATTGGCTTTGTTTATCTTTCTGCAAATTCCAGTCAACAAATATTGGAAGCGGCAAAAGCCACGGAACCTTACGGCTTTCTTGTGAAACCCTATCGGGAAAAGGATTTATTGATTACGCTGGATATTGCATTTTACAGGCATGAACATCGCAATGATACGAAGTTGCAGGGGGAAACCCATATGCAACATAAGCCCTCAAATAGTCCTACAAAAGAAATCGAAAATAATAGACGTTTGGAAGGTATTGTTGGCAGTAGCCCTTCTTTACTAACCACGCTTGATCTGGCATCTATAGTGGCACCACAGGATACCTCGGTATTGATATTGGGTGAAAGTGGGACAGGAAAGGAGAAGTTCGCAGACTATATCCATCACCATTCTCCGCGCCATGGCCAGACTTTTGTAAAAATAAATTGTGCAGCACTACCTCCAACACTAATAGAAAGTGAATTGTTTGGTCATGAAAAGGGCTCTTTTACAGGTGCAATAGAAAAGAAGATTGGGAAATTTGAGCTGGCAAATAAGGGTACTATTTTTTTAGATGAGATAGGTGAAATGCCGCTTAGCCTGCAGGTGAAATTATTAAGGGTATTGCAGGAAAAAGAGATTGAACGTATAGGTGGCAAACAAACTGTTAAGGTCGATGTGAGAATAATAGCGGCGACCAATCGTATTCTGGAATGTGAAATAGCAGAAGGGAGATTTAGGCTGGACTTGTATTACAGGTTGAATGTTTTCCCCATTATGCTTGCTCCGCTTAGAGAACGCAGGGAAGACATCCTTCCTTTGGCCATTTCTTTTGCCGAAAAATTCAGCAAAAAATTCAACAAACCATATGAAGGGATAAGCGACCAAATGATTACTGAACTTCAACATTACGATTGGCCCGGCAATATCCGGGAGCTTGAAAATGTGATGGAGCGATCTATGATTTTGCACAATGCTGGCGACAGGTTAAATTTTGGAAAGCCATTTTCTCAAGGCATGTTATTGAGCAATTTAAAAGATCAACAAGTCGCTCAGCCAGCTGCTTTGATTGAAAGTACAATGATTATAAAAGAGCCTGTCAACCAAAGTTCATTAGAAGAGAATGAACGTGACTACATTCTTCAAATACTTAAGAAAACGAACGGAAGAATAAGAGGGGCAGGGGGCGCTGCTGAGATTCTGAAAATTCCGCCCACTACATTGCATTCAAAAATGAAAAAGTTGGGTATCACCAAGACGCATCAATGATACAGTCTTCCTGCCACTACTTTATCTTTCAGCGGATAAGAAAACCTGGAATAAGGGCATATTCCAGGTTGATAGTACTACAATAACTAAACGCCTACGCCGTTAATTCTCCATAGATTCTTTTACTCATCGCTACGTGTTCTTTGAATGCATACAATGCCACTTTTGCGAGATGCTTTGTTTCTTTTTCTGAAGCAGATATATCCTCGCCTGTGCTGCTAAGATAATTTTGTGCAAGATCACGCAGGAACTCATGATTTGACAATTCAGCCTGCATATATGTCTTGTCGAATTCATCGCCTTCCAGTTCTTTTAATTTTACAAGAAATGCCTGGCTTTCCTGGCTCAAAGGGGGTGTTGGCGTACCCACCTCTTTCAAAACATCAATTACGGTAATGGCTTCCATTAATTCAAAGCCTGCAAATTCTTTTGCGTTTTTTTGTGTCGCTTTGTCAACCGCGAGCTGGCTTGCCATCATTGAAAGTTGCGCACGTGGCATTACACCCATCCGAAATTCCTGTTCTGTTACTGAGGAAGATATTTTTTTTGTATCGGGTTGCATATTTTTATGTTTATGGTTTTTATGAATGCAAATGTTGAAAGGTCAAAATGGATGTTGCTATTAAGCAGTTAACTCACCAAAGATTCTTTTACTCAAGCCCACGTGTTCGGTAAACGCAAAGAGTGCGAGATTGGCAACGTGAATTGTTTCTTTGTCACTGCCCGCTGAATTGCTATTTGATCCATCCAGGTAGGCTTTAGCGAAGTCACGCAGGAATTCATGATTGGATAATTCGGCTTGCATATAAGTTTTGTCGAATTCGTTGCCGCTTAGTCCTTTCAGCTTTGTAAGAAAATCCTGTCCTTCTTTGCCCAGGGCAGTTTCAGGGGTTCCTAAATCTTTCAACACATTAATTACGGCAATCGCTTCCATAAGCTCCCAGCCCGCAAACTCCTTTGTGTCTTTCTGTGTTGCTTTGTCGACCGCCAACTTGCTGGCCTGCATAGAAAGTTGTGCACGAGGCATCACGCCAGCGCGAAAATCTTTCGCAGTCACAGGTGAATTAACTTCCGTAGGATCATGGGTTTCATCTTTACCGGTAAAGGATTGCAGCATCGTTCCTGCTGCTGTAAGGCCGGCGCTCATGGCAATGGCGCCAGTTAACGATTTCTTTATGAAATCCCTTCTTGGTTCTTTGGAATTGCTTTGCATAATTGGTAATTTAAAAATTTCAGCTCCGTTATTGAAGCCAGCAAATAATTTCAAATATGGAACCATTTTTTAAATCACTTGTCTGCAATGAATTGTGTTTTTTGATGTGTCGCCTTTCAACTTTAATACTTAATTGATTTAATCGAAAGACGAAATGTCGTCTGTTGTATATGTGGTGGAAAGTTAGGCAGTGTTGACCCCACTTCGCCCCAAACAAATGCGTACAAATCGTCTTAGTGGCAAAGGGGAAAATTTGGCGTTTTTTCAACACAACAAAATAATCTCTTTTTCAATTTGTGCTATAGCAGCAAGAGCTTGGAAAAGCGTGAATGTTTTATTTTTTTCTGAAAAAAATTGAGACCATTTTCTGTGCCGATCCATAGATTGGCCTTACTGTCCTCATACAGTGTATTGGTATGATCGCTGACAAGACTGTTTGCAATAGCAAGATCATGCTGAAGGTGCCGGAAGGTTTTTCTAGCGGCGTTAAACAGCTTCAGTCCTCCGCCAAACGTACTGATCCAGATATTCCCTTTTTGATCGCCGTGTACACGGGTCACCTGGTTGTAGCTTAGGCTTTGGTTATTGATGTATTGTGCTTATAGCGGATAAAATTGTTTTTATCCTTATTGAAACTGTTCAGTCAATTCATGATGCCTACCAAAGGGTTTGATCCTTGTTGCTGATGCTTTTGGTGTCTTTTGTATTGTACTGGTAAACCAAAAGGTGGGTGCCGTCGTAGCGGTTCAGTCCATCTCGGGTGCCAAACCATATGAAACCAGTTTTATATTGTAAATGCATTCTGGAGCGCTATCCGACAATCCCTGTTCGATATTGAGTTGCTTGAAATTCAGTTTTGGCGATTGCGACCTGGCCGGTTAGGGTTGCAGGAAGGTTGCCTGTAAGAAGCAGGCAATAAGAAAATGAATGCACTGGTGATTGGAGAAATGTTTTGGTTTGGCAGCAGTCATATCGTTGGTAATGGCATCGGTGGTCTGGTAAGGATGCAATCAAATTTAACGCTAGTCGTGGCAATGGCAAATTACTTTCTATCTCCACCTGCTTCTTTTTTTGATCAGCTAAAGGACGATTTTGCCAAAAGCATCGTTATCAGCCATTAATAAATAATATTCTTGATTCTAAACCAGTTATAAGGCGAAAAAGTGAACAATAGAACCAAAAATATGATGATTTGAACAAGCCCTTATTGTCAAATCAAGGTAATTTGGATGTAGGAATTGTAACCAAAATTAGCCATATGAAATTAGAACAGTTAAGCTGCCAACCAGGCTCCTTCATCTTTCGGGCAAATGTGTGCAATCGTTTAAACAAGTTTTTATTTTCCATCACTATTTCAATAAGAAGCATGGGATTTCCATATTCTCCTGACCCTTTCTCATTGTAATGTCTTCTTTAGAAGTAGTTAAAGAATTGCCTCCTCGGTTTCACTAAATAGAATTTTATGCGCCGATTGCTTTTTTGCCTGCTACTGTTTCCTTTTTTGGGAAAATCAATTGCCCAAAGTGTTACTTCATCGGGTAAGACCAACTTTAATAATAACTGGGAGTTTATAAAAGATGTAGACACTGCTGCAGTCACCACCTCATTTGCCACCCATAGCGACACAAAATATAGCTGGGAAAAAATTTACCTCCCCCATACGCCGCGTCTGGAACCGATAGAAAAAACCGAAGAACAATGGCAGGGCACATGCTATTACCGTAAAACATTTAGCATGCCTGCGGCAAATAGGGGTAAACACGTAGCACTTCAGTTTGATGCCGCGATGCACGAGGCCGATGTTTATTTAAATGGCAAACACATATACAAGCATACCGGCGGCTTTCTTCCTTTTTATATAGATATCTCCGATAAAGTATTGTTTGGGAAAAATAATATAGTACTGGTAAAACTCAACAACGAGGACAATGCCGTCATTCCTCCGGGCAAACCCATTAAGGAACTCGATTTTAATTATTACGGCGGTATCTATCGCAACACATGGCTCATCGTAAAAGATAAGCTGCATATCTCCGACGCCGTAGCTGCCCGCAAAGATGCCGGCGGTGGCGTCCTGTTGCATTACGAAGCGGTAAACGATCAGCAAGCTACGCTGATCGTAGCCACTGATGTTGAAAATGATTTTACAAAACCGCATACCGCGCAGGTCAAATTGATTTTGAAAGACCAGGCAGGAAATGAAATAGAAGAGGCAACCACGCCGCAACAAACGATCAGTAACAATAACCATACTACGTTTTTACAACAATTTATTATCAAAACCCCTAAGCTCTGGTCGCCTGAAAACCCATACCTGTATGGACTTTCTGTACAGGTATGGCAAAACGGGAAAATGACGGATGAGCAAATACAGCGCACCGGCGTAAAGACGTTCGCATTTTCCGGTGAGCATTTTATATTGAATAACCAGGTTGTTTTTCTGCGAGGAACCAATCGTCATCAGGAGTATCCTTATGTTGGTTATGCACTTTCCGATAATGCCCAATACCGCGATGCATATAAAATAAAAGAAGCGGGATTCAATTTTGTTCGCTGTTCACATTATCCGCCTTCACCTGCGTTTCTCGATGCCTGTGATGAGTTGGGTATACTGGTGATGAATTCCATTCCGGGCTGGCAGTTTTTTGGTAATGAACAATTTCAAAACAATTGTTACCAAAACATCCGCGACATGATACATCGCGATAGAAACCGAGCCTGCATTGTGCTGTGGGAAGCTTCGCTGAATGAAACAACCATGACCAAAGAATTTATGACGAAGGCGCAAAACATCGTTCACAAAGAATTGCCTTTTCGTGATGTATACACCTGCGGCTGGCTGGAAGATGTGTATGATGTGTTCATTCCTGCGCGCCAGCATGCGAAGGCGCCGGACTACTGGAAGAGTTATTCAAAGAAACCCATCCTTATAGCCGAGTATGGCGATTGGGAATATTATGCGCAAAACGCGGGCTTCAATCAAGCAGCATTCAAGGATCTGAAAGCAGAAGAACGCACCTCACGACAGTTGCGTGCGGCGGGTGAAAAAGCTATGCTGCAACAGGCACTCAATTACCAGGAAGCCCATAATGATGACTTGCATGGAACGGCTGTAGGTGATGCCAACTGGCTATTGTTTGATTATAAACGTGGTTACGCATCAGATATAGAATCATCCGGCATTATTGATATCAACCGCTTACCAAAGTTCACATTTTATTTTTACCAAAGCCAATACCGTCCTGCGAAAGCATCAACTCGTTTTGGAGAGCCGATGATCTTTATCGCCAACTATTGGGATAATCCGGCCACCAAAGAAGTAAAGGTTTTTAGCAATTGTGATGAAATCTCTCTTTTACTGAATGGCAAAGAAATAGCAAGGCAATACCCCGACAGCAATCATTTATCCAACAAGCTGGCGCATCCGCCTTTTACTTTTTACATACATACATACGAGCCCGGCACATTAAAGGCCGTTGGCTATATCAAAGGTGTGGAAACTGTACAGACAATGCAACGAACACCTGACGAGCCGGTTGCCGTAAAGATAGCCATGGATATAAGCGGAAAACAATTGGCAACAAATGCACCGGATATCATTTTTGTTCATGCCAACATTGTTGATAAAAACGAAACAACCGTGCCTGGTGCAACAAAGCTTGTAAAGTTTACGGTAAAAGGACATGCGCAGATCATCGGTGAGAATCCTGTAAAAGCAGAAGCAGGTATTGCTACCATTTTATTAAAAAGTAATGATGGCACAGGTTCGATAGAAGTGTCCGCCTCATCAGAAAATATAAAAAGCGATACGGCTGTAATTATTGCTGGCACCGGATCGCGGGCTGTTAGTGTAAATAAATAATGGTATTGAACAGGAGGTGCAAACATCTCGCGTACAAACAGGGATCTAAGATTTTTTTATAGATAGATTATTGAATCACCATTTTAAACAACACCAATCGTAAGGTTGTCCATTTTTATCAAAGCTTAATCCTGTGACATGCCGGGATGGCGATGGTAAATTGATTAGCACACAAAACTTATAACGATTAAAAATTACTGCAATGAAAAAAAAGAAAAGCCTAAGGTTTAAATCGCACAATTTAAACAGGTTACTACTACCAATTGCTTTCTGCTTATTATTTATTACCGGCTATGCCCAGCAAAAAAATGTAACGGGCATTGTACTTGACAGCACCGGCCAGCCTTTGTCCGCTGTGTCTGTAACGATAAAGGGCAACCAGGCAAAGGGCACTACCACTAATGCCAAAGGCGTTTTTAACATCTCCGCTGCGATCAATGATATATTGGTGTTTAGCTCGGTGGGCTATGACAGCCGGGAGGAAAAAGTAAACGGTTCCGGTGCCATTAAAGTAATGCTCACCAGCAACGCAGCAGGTATGAACGAAGTCGTTGTGATCGGTTATGGTACCGTCCGCAAACGTGATCTTACCGGCGCTGTGGCAAGCATCAAAGGTTCTGATATCAAGTCACAGGGCGTGAGTGACCTTACAAGATCGCTGCAGGGAAGATTGCCCGGCGTTACCATCGAATCATCAGGTGGCGATCCGGGATCAGGCACAAGAATATTGATCAGGGGTGTGGGTACATTGGGTACCGATGCTTCTCCGCTGTATATCGTAGATGGTGTACAGGTGCTTAATATTAACAATATTCCTTCACAGGACATCGAATCTTTTGATGTATTGAAAGATGCTTCTGCTGCTGCTATCTATGGTTCACGTGCTGCAAACGGCGTGGTGCTGATTACTACAAAAACTGGTAAGAACGGAAGGCCGGTGGTACAATTTGCCGTCAACCTGGGCCGGCAAAAACTTGACAAAAAAATAGACGTACTGAATGCTGAACAGTGGGCAACTGTGAGCAATGCTGCGCACGCAGGTACAAATGTTCCGCCGCTTGATATTGCAAAGAACCCGTCTTCATTAGGTGCAGGCACTGACTGGCAGGACGCGATTTATAGAAAAGCATTGACGCAACAATACAACCTGATTGTAAGCGGAGGCAATGACTATAGCAATTATAGTGTGTCAGGTGGTTACAACAATCAGCAAGGTATCGTGGATGTTACCGGATATACACGTTATAATTTTCGTGTAAAATCTGAAACTACAAAAGGTCGTTTCAAATTTGGTGAAACTGTATTGATGTCAAAAGAAAAATGGATCAAGATGCCGGGCGGCTGGGGCGGACAAGGTGGTAACCCCGTCGGTTCTGCTGCTAAGATGATCCCTGTATTTCAGATATATGACAGCACAGCTTTGGGTGGTTATGCAGGCGCTTATGGCCCTGTGGTAAACGTGGCAAACCCTGTGGCACAGCTGCATTTGGAAGATATCAATCGCCAGGTATCAAGCACCATGATCAATGCTTTCGGCCAGTTCAATATCATCAAAGGCTTGAGCTACAAATTGAATTTTGGTTACACCAATGTAGCAGGCAGCGATTATGATTATGAAAGGAAATTTACTGTAGGTACTTTGTTTGCGCATCCTACAAATGACCTTAGCATCGGCAGGGATCTCACTACACTGTTGTTGGTGGAAAATACATTGAACTATAACACAGAGTTTGGCAAACATCGTTTGCAGGCTTTGGCTGGCTATACTTACCAGGAAAAAAATTACAACATCACAACAGCCGCCAGAACAGATCTGCCTGATGGCATAACGAATATTGATGCAGGTGCAGGCACTGCTTCTAATGGAGGCAACAGTTTGAAAAGCGCGCTTGAATCTATCCTAGGTCGCGTTATTTATAGCTATGACAACCGCTACCTGTTAACGGCAAGTTTCCGTCGTGACGGTTCTTCAAGATTCGGCAGTGCTAATCGTTTTGGTAATTTCCCATCCATCGCTGTTGGTTGGAACATCTCCAATGAAAAATTCTTTACATCACTTTCAGGCGCTATCTCTACATTAAAGTTAAGAGCAAGCTACGGTGTATTGGGCAACCAGGAAATTCCTGATTACTTATACAGTGCTGCTATTTCATCTAATATCAACTATGTCGTGGGACAGGATCAGAGCAAATGGTTCGGCGCCATACAAACAGCTTTTGCATCACCTAATATTAAATGGGAATCTACTAAGACTTCTGATGTCGGTCTTGACCTTGGTTTGTTTCAAAATAAACTTTCTGTTACTGCAGATTATTTTAGTAAGGAAACCAGTGACCTGTTGTTGCAAGTGCCGATACCAGGTTCTGCGGGCTCCAGCAGCTTCCCTTATATCAATGGTGGATCCGTTCGCAACAGCGGCTTTGAATTGGGTTTGAATTATGGTAACAGGGCCGGGAGGATAAATTACAATGTTTTTGGTACACTAAGTGCTATCAAAAACAAAGTGCTGGAAATGGGAACAGGCACGCAACAAATTTTCGGAGGCCAACCAACGCACCATGGTGCATCTACTACTGTAACGCAGGCCGGTGGCTCTGTTAGCTCATTCTTCCTGTTGAAAGATGAAGGCATCTTCAACACCCAGGAAGAAGTAAACGCATATGCTAAAGACGGCAAATTGATTCAGCCAAATGCAAAACCCGGTGATATTAAGTTTCTTGATGCGAATGGTGACGGACAAATCAATAACAAGGATTTGGTAAACATGGGCAGTCCTTTTCCAAAATTTGAATATGGATTCGGTTTTAATGCCAATGGATATAATTTTGATATCGCTGTATTCTTTCAAGGAACTTCCGGCAATAAAATCTACAACGGTTTGCGCCAGGATCTTGAAAGCATGAGCCTTGAATTCAACTATTCGACTTCTACTTTGAATGCATGGACACCTACGAATCATTCCAATATTCCAAGGGCGGTGATTGATGATCCTAATTCAAATGACAGGTCATCATCAAGGTTCCTGGAAAATGGATCTTACCTGCGTATGAAAACATTACAGATCGGCTATAACTTTTCACAAGGCCTGATTACCCAAATGCACATGACATCTTTCCGTGCATACTTAAGTGCTGATAATTTATTTACGATTACTAACTATTCGGGCAATAACCCAGACATCGGTAGAACAGGAAGCATATTCGACAGAGGCGTGGATTTCGGACACGTGTCCTATCCATTAGCGAAAACAGTTTCTATTGGTGTTCAGATTTCTTTATAAAAACCGTGAATTCATTTCCAATGATTCATTCAAAATATTGTAGTATGAAAAAAATATTCATTTTCCTCGCAGCTTTCGCCTTGTTGGAAAGTTGCTCGAAGTCAAAACTGGAGTTAACAAACCCGAATCAGATAACAACAGCTACTTTCTGGAAAACAGAAACTGATGTGCAGAGTGCATTTGCAGCGACTTACGGCCTGCTGCGTGATGTAAACGGCGGCTACTGGGCCGTGAGAGGTGTGGAGCTAAGTAATGGCCGTGGCGATGATTTTTTTATCAGGAACGATGTGGCCAATTTGTACCAGCTTTCTACATTTATCAATACACCTGATAACGGGCCTGTAAATGATTTGTGGAACATATCTTACCGCGCCATTTTCCGTGCCAACCAGATACTGGAAAATGTTGGTAAAGTAACCACCTTAAGCGATGCGCAGTTGAAATCATATACAGCAGAAGCGAAATTTTTAAGAGGGCTGAATTATTTCAACCTTGTAATGAATTTTGGCGATGTGCCCATCAAGCTCAAAGTGCCTGTAACGACAGAAGATTATTTTAGTAAGAAATCTCCTGAAGCAGATGTTTGGAAACAAATTGAACAGGACCTTTCAGAAGCCGCTGCAGACCTGCCATTGTCGTATAGCAAAGAGTGGGTGGGTCGTGCTACCAAAGGTTCAGCACTTGGCTATCTTGGTAAAGCTTACCTGTATACTAAAGATTATGCAAATGCGGAAAGCACATTGAAACAGTTGACAGCGTCCCCATACACGTATAGCCTTATGGAAAATTATGGCGATAATTTCGTGGCAGCAAATGATAACAACAAGGAGTCTTTGTTTGAAATACAATTGGCAGATGTTGGCGGTACCAATCCATGGGCAGGTGAAGTAGCTGCACAAGCAATTGGCGTTACCACTGCACAGGAGTTCGCACCGTCAGAAGTATCCGGCTGGTTTGAGGTAGCGCCTACCGATAAGTTGTTCAATGAATTTCAAAAAGAGAAAACAACTACCAATGATTTTGATCCAAGAATGTATGCCACATTGATATGGAACTATCCCGGCGCTACATTTTACAACAAACCATTCAGCAGTTTCGCATTAGGTTTTGGTTTTCATTCCATGTATAAAAAATACCAGAACTATAATCAAAACAACGAGCTTACCGGTTCCAGCGGAGCCAGTGATTATACATCCAGCAACAATGAAAGAGCGTTGCGCTATGATGATGTATTGCTGATGATCGCGGAAGCCGTAACCCTGCAGAGCAGGCCCGCTGATGCTTATCCGTACGTAAAGCAAATCAGGGACCGGGCAAAGCTAGCGCCATTGAATGCGGGATATTCTCAGGATCAGATGATGGCAGAGATCAGGCACCAGCGCATGATAGAATTTGCAAGAGAGGGCCAGCGTTTCTATGATTTAAAAAGATGGGGTTTGTTGCAACAGGAAATCGCCAACAGTGATAAGGTAGGTAAGGAATTTTTTGTGCCCGGCAAACATGATTATTTCCCGATTCCACAAAATGAAGTAAACGATAACCCCGAAATGGTACAGAATTCTAAATGGTAGAATTGCCTTCGGCATTGACATAACCACTAAGGCCTAAGGGCATAGAGGAACACTAAGAATAACTAAGTGGGATAGGAGTTTCATTCCTACCTCCGCACATACAACGTTTCTTTCAGTGTCTCCAAAACCCGGGACAACCGGGGTCTGCAAAGATCCCGGTTTGGCCTTTGGTGTAAATGAACGTTGTGATTGTGAAAAATAATGCCGCGTAACGACATTATGAAATAATGCGTTCAACTATTATATTACAAGACGTTGCATCGATAAGGCTTTTGCCAAACAAGCTCCTAGCCCTGAATGGGCGATATCCCACAGCGAAGGATGCAGCCCTCGACTGAGACGAACGAGTAAACGAATGAATGGACAAATAACGAACGATTGTTAACGATTACAAACGATTCCCCATATGATGCCATTGAAAATAAAATTCGCGTGTTATATGATGTTTGTTTTTCTTACAACACACATCCATGCGCAGCAACGAAACGCCGCAAACGAAAACAAAATTGATCTCTCGGGCGAATGGTCCTTTCAAGCAGATGCTGCGGACGCAGGTGTCGCGCAACGCTGGTTTACTACTACATTAAGCGATCATATACAATTGCCCGGATCGATGACCACAAACGGCAAAGGCGATGATATTACATTGGCCACGCCATGGACGGGGCAGATCGTAGATTCCTCTTATTTCTTTGACGCATCCTATGCGCCATACCGACAGCCGGGTAATATCAAAGTGCCTTTTTGGTTGCAACCAGTTAAGTATTATAAAGGAGCAGCATGGTACCAAAAAACGGTGACCATACCTGCCTCCTGGAAGGATAAATTCCTGGAACTTTTTATAGAACGCAGCCATTGGGAAACGAGGGTATGGATAGACGATGAAATGATCGGCATGCAAAATAGCCTAGGTACTGCACATGTGTTTAATTGCAGCAAGGCATTCACACCTGGTGTGCACCGGCTTACGGTGAGGGTTGATAACAGGGTAAAAGAATTTAACCCCGGTCAAAATTCACACAGCATATCCGATCATACGCAAACCAATTGGAACGGCATGATTGGCAAATTGTATATCGCTGCCCATCCTGCTACTTATGTGGAGGATGTGCAATTATATCCTGATGTGCAAAAAAAACAAGTGCTGGTGCATGTGAAAATCAGATCGCTGAATGGAGCCGGTGGCAATGCCAACATACAACTTGCAGCTGCATCGAGGAATGGAAATGCGGGAAAACTATCGCGGGTAAATAAAACAATCACCATCAAAGGTGACAGTGCTGAAATGGATATCGTTTATCCAATGGGCAGCAATCCATTGTTGTGGGACGAATTTCATCCAAATCTGTACACGCTAAAAGTCAGCGTTGGAGCGGGAAGTGATAAGACGGAAAGTGCCATTGACTTTGGTATGAGGAATTTTTCAGCAAGTGGCACACAGTTTATCATCAATGGCCGTCTCACTTTCTTGAGGGGGACATTGGAATGCGCTATTTTTCCCAAAACGGGATTCCCGCCAACCGATATCAATACATGGCTGCATGTGTTTAAAGTTTGTCGTTCTTACGGATTGAACCATATGCGCTTTCATTCCTGGACACCGCCGGAAGCGGCTTTCGAAGCGGCAGATAAAATGGGGTTTTATTTACAAATAGAATGTTCATCATGGGCCAACCAGGGCGCTGAAATAGGCAGCGGCTGGCCGCTTGATCAATATATTTATGAAGAGAGCGAACGAATGGTAAAAGATTATGGCAACCATCCATCGTTTTGCATGATGGTATATGGCAACGAGCCTGCAGGTAACAATCATAAAGAATGGCTCACGGATTTTGTTAAATACTGGAAGAAGAAAGATGCACGCAGACTTTATTCTACAGCATCGGGATGGCCCGTAGTTGCAGAGAGTGATTACAACAGCACACCGGACCCACGCATCCAGGCATGGGGGGCGGGATTGAAAAGCCTTATCAATAGCGAGCCGCCGAAAGCGGATTATGATTGGTCCGGAATCATTGCCAAATGGCAACACCCAACCGTGAGTCATGAAATAGGGCAGTGGTGCGTATATCCCGACTTCAAAGAAATAGCGAAGTACGATGGTGTATTGAAAGCAAAGAATTTTGAAATATTCAGGGATAAATTAGCGGCCAATGGTTTGTTGCAGCTTGCAGATAGTTTCTTACTCGCCTCTGGAAAACTGCAGGCGCTGTGTTATAAAGCAGATATAGAAGCGGCATTGCGCACGCCTGGTTTTGGTGGCTTTCAATTGCTCGACCTGCATGATTTCCCCGGACAGGGCACTGCTTTGGTGGGCGTGCTGAATCCTTTTTGGGGAGACAAGGGCTATATCACCGGTAAAGAATACAGCCGTTTTTGTAATGCAGTAGTGCCTTTGGCACGATTGCCAAAAATGATTTATCAAAACAACGAAACATTATCAGTGCCCATTGAAATAGCCAACTTCGGCGAAGCAGCTTTGATGCATATCTCACTTTCATGGAGCATAAAAGATGCAGCTGGTAAAGTGTTATTTCAGGGACATTTGCCCAGCACCAATATTGCCGTCGGCAATGGTATAGCCTTGGGTAAAATTGAACAATCGTTGTCCGCTATCACGCAGCCCGGCATCATCACCTTGTCGGTGTCAGTGGGTGGGTTTCAAAATGATTGGGAAATGTTTGTATATCCTGCGGCATTGCCTGATGTAAATATTTTTACCACCAATAAACTCGATAGCAAAGCGATCGAAACGCTCAACAATGGTGGTAATGTATTATTGACTTTGCAAAAAGGAAGTGTACAGGCACAGAAGGGAGGTGATATACAAATCGGATTCTCCAGTATCTTCTGGAATACAGCGTGGACAGGCGCTCAGCCGCCAACCACCTTGGGCATATTGGTTGATCCCATGCATCCGGCACTGGCAGCATTTCCAACACAATACTATAGCAACTGGCAGTGGTGGGATGCCATGAGTCATTCCAATGCCATCGTGATGGATTCTTTAGCTAGGGGCTTACAACCGATCGTCAGAGTCATCGATGATTGGGTAACTGCTCGCTCATTAGGATTGGTGTTTGAGTGCAAAGTTGGTAAAGGGAAATTAATTGTCTCCAGTATTGATCTCTTAACCGATGCGGACAAAAGGCCAGAAGCAAAACAGCTGCTCTACAGTTTGAAAAAATATATGACAACGAATAAATTTAATCCATCGACAGAAGTGAGTGTAGAAAGAATAACATCGTTGACGAATTGATTTGAATTTGGGTGTTGGATTTGTTGCAATTACACGCAACTAAATCTATGCAGTTATTAGCTTGAATTATTTTACTTGGCATCCGTACCATCCACAATTTGGTTTTCAAAAACAATCGTTTTCTTCCGTTAGTAAAATATTGAATGAAATAATTTCCGGTGGCTTCCACTATTAAGTAATTTGTTATGCCCTTGGGCTTCAATCCTTTGTTGTACAACAAGTAAATGGTGACGGTAAAAAATCGAAGCATTATAGAATTCCGTTATTTCCCAGGGTCCTCTTTATTTTCAATCTTTCACAGGAATTTATTATCGTTTGTAAATGCAAGTCTGTACACATTTACAGTGTCATCATTGCTGGCCATCATATGTATTTTCTGATAATAAAGCTCAATTGTATTCTTTGCCGATTCTGTTTTGGCGCTGGCGCAGGAGAGGTTGGTAGAAGATTTCTCACTTCAGGGGATGTCAATAAGAAATATGCTACTGTTTCTTTAACTCCTGCATAAATGCCGAAGGCGTTTTGCCAAATTCTTTCTTGAATGCTTTTGTAAAATAAGACTGTGTCTGTATACCCACTCTATATGTCACTTCAGTAAGCATGACATCTTCATGTGTCATAATTTCCAATGCTTTTTTCAACCGTACCGTTCTTACAAATTCAGATATGGATTGGCCGGAAATGGTTTTTATTTTCTCGTAGAGTTTTGTTTTACTCATCCCTATCTGGCTGCTGATAAAATCAACACTCATTTCAGGATCGGTGATGTTTTCATCGATGATGGCGAGCAGTTGATCCATAAAGTCCTTGTCTTTGATGGAGTGCGCCATTTCGTGTGCCTCTACCAGTTTGCCTTTGGAGTAGCGTTCTTTTAGTGTTTGTTTGTGTGAGAAGATATTGCGTAGTGTCAGCAGCAGCAGATCGATGTTGATGGGCTTGCTAAAATAAAAATCAGCACCCGCGTCCGTGCCTTCAATGTGTGATTCAATAGCGCTTTTGGCGGTGAGCATCAGGAAGGGTATCTGTTTAGTTGCAGGGTCTTCTTTTACCTGTTTACAAAAATCAACGCCATTCATCACCGGCATCATCACGTCGCTGATGATAAGGTCAGGTGATTCCTCCTTTGTTTTTTGTAGTCCTTCGTTGCCGTCAGCTGCTTCTGATATGGAATAATATGGACTTAATGCTTCTTTAAAAAAACTTCTTAATTCTGCGTTGTCATCCACGATCAATATGTGCGCGACGTCTGCAGTTTTGGTTACATACAAAACGGATGCGCTGGGCTCTTCGTGCAATGATTGCTGCATTTCATATTTGTAGTCGTGAATGCTTTCAAGTTGCACAACACCCTCCTGTCTCTTTTCAGGCCATCGTTCCTCTGCATTATAATCCGACTGACTTTTTGGAATGCTCACAATGATTTCTGTGCCTTTTAATCTTTCACTGTAGACTTGTATATTCCCTTTGTGCAGCATGGTGAGGCTTTTCACGAAAGCCAGGCCAATACCGGACCCTAGGTGTTCGCTTGAAATTTTAAAATAGCTTTCAAAAAGGTGGGCAAGCGATTCTTTCGAAATGCCTATTCCATTGTCTGCCACTCGGATATAAAAATAATCCTTCGCTTGGTAATTGTTTTTTATTACCAGTGCATTTTCAAATGAAGGCTTGAATTTATCCAATGAAGTGAGTGCTTCTAATGTAATATTACCGCCTTCATTGGTGTATTTAAATGAATTGCTTAAAAGATTAATGATCACTTTTTCCATCACTTGCCTGTCGAACAGCATGTCAGGAAAATGTTCCTCTATAAGGATGTTGAAATTGACGTTTTTCTCCATGGCCATTTCGCTGAACTCGTCCGCAATCTCATGCAGAAATAAACTAAGGTTGCCTTGCATCACCTTTAATTTCAACGCACCTGTTTCCACCTTTCTGAAGTCCATCAGTTCATTGATCAGGGTCAGTAGCCTGGTGGCATTTCTATACATTACTCTATAGCTACTACTGAGCGAGGCAACTGTATTGTCTTTCAATAATTTTTCCAGCGGTCCCATAATCAGCGTCAATGGGGTGCGGAATTCGTGAGAGATATTGGTGAAGAATTGTAACTGTACATTGTAAATTTCTTTGCGTTTTTCCGCCTCGATGTGCGCAATTTTGATTTGATATTTCAAAACATTCTGTCGCGTGCGATAAACAAGATATAAATAAGCTGCACCAACCAAAAGTACTACATACATCGAACACGCCCACCAGGAGCGGTACCATGGTGGTAGTACAATGATTTCCAGCACCGGCGTTTCATTGCTCCATTTACCATCAGGATTGCTCACTCTTACTTTGAAAATATATTTACCATCTTGCAGCCTCGAATAATTGGCGGTCCGATAATGGCCCACATCATTCCACGCTTTGTCCCATCCTTCAAGGAAGTAAGCATATTTTATTTTGTCTGTGTTAGAGTAGGCAAGCGCTATATAATCTAGTGACAATACAGCCTGGTTGTACGGCACGGTGATTTTGCTAATTTGATCGGATTGTCGCTCTGTTATATAAGATGTATTTTCTTCTATTTGCTCATTGTTAATCTTTAGTCCTGTCAAAAATATTTTAGGTATTTCAAATTTTTCAGTCACACTATCCGGATAAAAAATATTGAATCCTTTGATACCGCCAAACAAAAATTCGCCGCTATGCAATGCCAATGCAGCATTGAAGCTAAACTGATTACTCTGTAGTCCATCAGATTGAGAAAAATTATGGAAGGCTTTGTTTTTGTAATCGAATTTTGACAAACCGTTGTACGTGCTCATCCATATATCGCCTTTGCTATCTTCCAGCAATCGCAATACCGTATTGCTCGGCAAACCATCCGTGGTAGTGAAGCGTTTATATTGTCCCGTTTTCCTATCAAAAAGCAATAGTCCACCCTCCTGGGTACCGATCCAGAAATTGCCATCTACATCCTCGTGTATACTGCGTACAGGGTAACCAATCGGATATGTAACATGTTTTTTATTTACAGGATCTATTTTTATTAGGGAAGTATAGTTACCACCCCACAAGCTTCCCGAACGGTCCTCTACAAGGCATTGGATATTGTCAATTGTCGGATCAAAAAGATCGAACATGTTTGTCGACCTGTTAAACTGATACAATGTACCGTCGTTTGTAGTTCCAGCCCAAAGCCTTTTATAGCGATCCTCATATAACAGCCACGCATTTTTTTCTTCCGCATGTGTGATGGGATTAAAGCAGGTATATCTTTCAAATGAATGCGTCGATTTTTTGAAACGGCTGATGCCTCCAAACCACGTGGATAGCCATATATCGTTTTGATAATCCTTTGTAATGTTGGTAATAAAATTGCTGCTGATAGAATTTTTGTTGGCAGGGTTACAAACATATTCTGTAAACGAATTCTTTTTTCTGTCCCAGTAGCGAAGACCGGCGCCATCGGTGCCGATCCAGACATTTTTCCCATCTTCACAGAATGAAAGAATAAAGTTTTCAACCAGGTTATTTTCATTGGCGACATTGTATTGTATTTTTTTAAAGGGACTTATCGTAGATTCAATGACATTAATACCGCCCCTTAATGTGCCAAACCATTTTCTTCCCACCAAATCTTCATATACAGCATACACCGCATTGCTGTTCACCAACGGTGAACCATTTGCTGACAACAGCGGCTGTGATTTGGATGCGCCGTTTGCCAGGGACCACACTCCGCTTCCATCTGAGACAATCCACAGGATTCCCGTTTTATCGAGCCAAAATTTCACCACTTTGGTATTGTTCGTAATTAGGTTTTGTGTAAAAGTATTCGTGTTGCTGTTGTACGAATAAAAGCCATTGTCATCGCCCAGCCAAAGGCCGCCTTTTGTGTCTACTTTCAGGCAATTGGCCGCTTTGTGGGTATTTGAAAGCAATTGCAATTGCCGTTGCTGGACATCGTACAAATACAAACCGCGTGATTGAATAAACACATACACTAGTTGCGACGATGTATCATATTCAATAGAGGCCACATCGTAATTAATATCCTTGCCATCCAGCGAAACTTGGATACCGGTGGACGATTTGTTTGCAAACACCAGCAAACCGTGGTGTTGCGTACCAATCAGTATATTGCCTTTCACTGCTTTGATACTGTGCGAATCATCGCTAACAGGTTGCGCTTTTCCATCATATAAAAATTTAGGGGACGAAAACTTGGAAGTTAAGGGGTCATAGACACTTACACCTTTCTGTGCTCCAATCCAGATATCGTTTTGCGGATCTCCTTCTATGGTGTAAACGTTATTCGATTTTAATGAGGTGGAATCACCGATAATATTGCGGAAGATTTTAAAGGTATAACCATCATACCTGTTAAGTCCATCATAAGTTCCGAACCACATGAAACCATTGTGGTCCTGGTAGATGGAAGTGACGGCATTGTTAGATAAACCGTTTTCGATGCCAATATAACGAACTACAGGCTGTTGGGCGCTGAGCATTAGCGGACAACATATTACAAGCAGACTAAAAAGAATTTTCCTTTTTCTGACAGTTTTGGCATCGCGACTCATTCGTCGTTATTTCTATCAAATGTACAGTTATTAAGGAAAATCGACAGCATTTGTAAATTCCTGACAATGTTGACCCGTCTTTAAAACAGACCATTAGTTTGACAGTTTTTTTAATCCTATAAATGGTATCGTTATCAAGTTCGGTATTTGTTTTGCTGACAAGATAACCAATAGAAACGGCAAGCGTATCTGCCAGTTTAATCACCATTTCAATTTCAATACAACGTTTTACTTCATCACGTTTATATCTTTCGATAATAACGCCCGAGGTTCCCATCTGTTTTCCCAGCTCTTATAGTAATAGTTTTAGAAAATAAAGAGTTGGAGATTATATCGGACATGCGAAGTGAAGACGTGGTGGCGCACCCAAGCTGGCGATCGTATGGAATTAAAAAGTAAACACCCGTGGACCTGCTCCAGTATTACAAATGCCGGGTAGGTTAGCAGGCAATACAAAGCCAACTCCTAAAAACGAAAAAACTATAATTTATTCGATCAATTTTCATTTACAAGTTTCATGTCGTTTCTTGCCAACCATAACTCTTTGATCTTATTAGCTGCTTCTTCGGGACTAATTCTGATATATTTATAAAAGTCCTTCGTTCTTTTGTGGCCACTGATTTTCATTATCAGTTCGACAGGCGTACCAGCTAAAAACTCATTGGTGCAAAAAGAACGACGAGCGGTATGCGAGGTAATCCAATCATATTTAGGTTTTGTGACTGTTATACTTTTACTTCCTTTCTTATGAGAGAATTTGATTGATCGAGTAAGGTTAGCCAGTTTTCCGATTATTTTAATCTGCCTATTGAATTCAGGATTCGACAATTTTGGTATTCGTTCTTTAAATTGTTTAGTAAATATTTCTTTAGCCTCAGTTCTTAAGGGGATGATAACCCAGTGGTCTGATTTTTCCTGCTTTTTATACAGCATATCCTTGCGCAAGTCTTCTGGTTTTAACGTAGAGAAATCAGAAAACCTTAAACCCGTTAGGCATGCCAGTACAAAAAGGTCACGAAATTCAATTAACTCAGGATTAGACGTAAGGTCAGTTTGATATAGTGATATGATTTCCTGATGGCTTAAGTAAATTGCATCACATTCTTCTTCTGGTATCTTAAAGTCTGTAAGATCAATTGGTTTAATGATTTTTCTCCTCATGCGATCTTTAATAAACCCTCGCAAATGTTTAATTGTTTTACCGACGGTGTTAAGTTTAACCCCGGTAATCGGTGTTTTCCTTCTTAGATGGATATGATCGAAAGTAAGATAATCAACAAAGTCTTCGTAAAAATTGAAGTCGAAACTTTCGAAAGTGATTTTTTGTCTCCGAAAATTCTCGAATGCTTGCAGATGTGATTTTACATTCTTATAAACTGTTAAAGTGGCTTTGCCTACTTTTCGATTTTTCGTTTTAACATATTCATCAAACTGATAATATACGCTTGCTTCGTCCTTTTTGTCGACTATATTAGTAATTTCTGTAATGGAAAAATTTGAATGTTGGGTTTCGTCTTCAATAATTAAATCATATTTCTGTTTGACAAAGTTTCCTTTTTCCTTGATGTCAGATTTAATGGCATAGGTAACCAGGTCCTCGGCTATTCGCAGAGATTTGGTTAGACGCTCATTTATTAAAATAGAATTACCGAAAGATTCAGGTAGAGTATTTGAAATGCATCGCAGCTTTTTATTCCAATGAGCTGGAGGGATTCTTACGTAAGTATGTAAAAGGGTCCTTTGGGTCGCGCTATAGCAATATTGAATGAATATTGATGCGGTCCCATCTGCGTGTATTCTATTGGCTCTACAGATCAATTTAAGCGGCAGCATAGCATAACAATTTTTAGGTCGATTTTAGGTCGATTAGGTAGATTGTTAGGCTGAAATAAAATTAAGATGATTAAGTAGAAGCAAGTGTTGCTAAATCCTGAAAATCAAGCTACTGAAAGTAAAGTGATATAAAAACAAAAAAGGCTCACATTGCTGTGAACCTTTGTTTGCGGACCGGACGGGACTCGAACCCGCGACCTCCGCCGTGACAGGGCGGCATTCTAACCAACTGAACTACCGATCCAAGAACTTTGCCTTTCAACGTTTTGCGTTACCGCTCTATCGTTTTGGGAGTGCAAATATAAGGCGATTTTCTTTTTCCAAACAAATCTTTTTTGAAAAAAATTTCAACCCTTATTTTTACACTTCATTATTCAATTATGCCAGACAATAAAAATCGACAATTCCTTGATTTCGAAAAACCGGTTAAGGAAATCTTTGATGAGATCGAAAAGCTAAAGCAAACTGAAGAGAAGACGAAAGTTGACTTATCTGACTCCATTAAGAAACTGGAGGATCAAGTTATAGAGAAAAGAAAAAATATTACCAGCAACCTTACAGCATGGCAAAAGGTACAGCTTAGCCGTCACCCGGATAGACCTTACACACTTAAGTATATCCAAAAGATGACTACCAATTTTGTGGAACTATTTGGTGATCGCAATGTGAAAGATGACAAAGCCATTGTTGGTGGGTTTGCTCAGCTTGAGGGCGAAACAGTTATGCTCATTGGACATCAGAAAGGTATCAATACAAAAATGCGCCAGCTTCGCAATTTTGGTATGGCCAACCCCGAAGGCTACAGAAAGGCTTTACGTCTTATGAAGCTTGCTGAAAAGTTCAACAAGCCAGTTGTTACCCTCATAGATACTCCGGGTGCTTATCCGGGTATGGAAGCAGAGGAGCGTGGACAAGGTGAAGCCATTGCCCGCAACATCTATGAAATGATGCGTCTTAAAGTGCCTGTTATCTGTGTGATCATTGGTGAAGGTGCATCTGGTGGCGCATTGGGGATAGGTGTGGGCGATCGCATTTTCATGATGGAGAATTCCTGGTACACTGTTATCTCTCCTGAAAACTGTAGTTCTATTTTGTGGAGAAGCTGGGAGATGAAAGAAAAGGCGGCAGAAGAATTAAAACTTACTTCAGATTACATGCATAAATTTGGCTTGGTAGACACTGTAGTTCCTGAACCTCTTGGAGGCGCGCATTGGAGCTATGATGAGGCTGCCAGCAATTTAAAGAATCAAATTATTGCTACGCTCAAGGAGCTTAAACAAATACCGGCTGAAGACAGAGTCAAACAGCGTATTGAGAAGTTCAGCAAAATGGGTTTCTGGGACGAAGTAGCGTCTTAAAATTTGGAAAATTAAATCGGTAGGGGCAAATTGCATTTGTCCTTATATAGGCCCCTTGGGCCGCACATAAATAACAATATAAATTAGAAATGTCACTCAAAACACAACTAAGAGGAACAGGTGTTGCGTTAGTTACTCCTTTTACCGCCGATGAAAATATTGACTTTCCGGCATTAGAAAAATTGATCGATTATGTGATTTCAAATGGTGTTGAATATGTGGTAAGCCTTGGCACCACTGGCGAAACACCTACTCTAAGCAAGCAGGAAAAGATCGACATCATCAACTTTACATACGAGAAGGTAAGCGGTAAGGTGCCTGTAGTTGTGGGCGTTGGCGGAAATAATACCAAAGCTGTTGTGAACGATTTGCAAACACTTCCGCTTGAGAAAGCAGTGGCAGTGTTAAGCGCAAGTCCCTACTACAACAAGCCTTCACAGGAAGGTATTTTCCTGCATTACAAAGCCTTGGCAGAAGCTTCACCAAAGCCAATTTTGTTGTACAATGTTCCGGGAAGAACAGGAAGAAACATGGAAGCTGCTACTACTTTGAAACTGGCACATGAAGTAAAAAACATTGCGGGCATCAAAGAAGCGGCGAATAATATGGTGCAGTGTATGCAAATATTGAAAGACAAGCCTGCTGACTTTTTGGTAGTAAGTGGCGATGATGACCTGGTATTGCCTCAGCTTTCATGCGGTATGGATGGCGTAATCAGCGTTGCGGCTAACTGCCTTCCAAAAACATTTACAGAAATGGTACGCAAAGGTTTGAACGGTGATTTTGCTGGAGCGAAAAAACTGAACGACACTTTGTTGGAAGCGTACAGCTTGCTTTTTGCAGAAAATAATCCTGCGGGAGTTAAAGCGTTTTTGACTGAGTTGGGACTTATTCAAAACAACCTTCGTTTGCCAATGGTTCCACTGAGCAGCGGTTTGCACGAAAAAGTGAAAGCGTATTTGAAAAAGTAATTTTTCCAATTTTTTAATATTTTAAGCGAAGACTCTGGATTTTAAAATCCAGAGTCTTCGCTTTTTTTATTATTTTGATTACCGCATAGTTATTGCTGCTACTAATTCATCACCATTATCGAACCTGTTAACCAGCACTTATGGAAAAAAAGATCTTGCGGGAAATTCGTTTCCTGAAAATGTATGCGATCATAAGCACCACTCTTTTCCTGGCATTCATTTTCATGTCTTTCTACAAACAAAACGGGAAACAAAAATTTGAAGAAATAGATGTTCAAAGAATAAATGTTGTCGAAAATGATGGCACGCTAAAAATGGTCATCAGCAATGATGCGCTGCAACATCCGGGATTGATAAATGGAAAAGAATTGGCTAAACGGCCACGAGGCGCAGGAATGATTTTCTTTAATGAAAGCGGAGACGAATGCGGCGGGTTGGTGTACGATGGGACAAAAAAATCTGCGGGCCTTACATTCTCAATCGATCAGTTTAGAAATGATCAGATAATGCAATTGCAATATTCGCAGGACGAGAATAGAAAGAATGCTTCTTATGGGTTAAAGTTGTGGGATAGGTATGATGAATATCCGCTTGCAGCACAGTTGAAAATGGTGGATTCATTAAAGCAATTGAAAGATGAAAAAATTTATGAAAAGGAAATAAGCAAACTGGTTGCCAATGGAACATTTGGTCGCGAAAGATTGTTTGTAGGAAAAACAACAGAGCAGGAAGTAGGGCTTTTTATCAGAGATGAAAAAGGAAGGCCGCGCATTAAAATTTTCTTAGATAAAAATCAAAACGGAATAATGCAGTTTCTCGATTCGCTGGGAAATGCAGTTCCAGTCCATCAACCATAAAACATTTACCATGTCCACTTTTTATCCTCGCCGGAAATTTATCAGAGATATTTCACTGGGCACGCTTGCTTTGGCACCGGGTATTTCCGCAATTGCTGCTTGCGCAAAAAGGAAACAGAAGAAGTTAGGCGTCGCTCTTGTGGGCCTTGGTAGTTACAGTACGTATCAACTGGCGCCTGCTTTGCAGCAATGTGAAAATTGTTACTTGGCAGGTATTGTAACGGGCACGCCATCCAAAGAAAAAATGTGGGCGGACAAATACAACATTCCCCAAAAGAATATTTACAACTATCAAAATTTCGATTCCATTGCAGATAACAAGGATATCGATATTGTGTATGTTGTACTGCCTGTTGCGATGCATAAAGAATATACCATTAGAGCGGCTAAGGCAGGCAAACATGTGATCTGTGAAAAGCCAATGGCAGTAAGCTCTGCGGATTGCCAGGCAATGATTGATGCTTGTAAAAAAGCAAACAGAATGTTATCGATTGGATATCGTCTGCATTTTGAACCATTCAACATGGAAATGATGCGGCTCGGGCAGAAACATGTTTTTGGAAATATAATGAAGATAAATTCCAGCAATGGTTTCGTGTGGGGTGGAGATCCCAATGCATGGCGCCTGAAAAAGGCACTTGCTGGTGGTGGCGCGTTGATGGACATGGGTGTGTATGTAATTCAGGGTGCCCGTTACACGACAGGAGAGGAGCCGCTTAGTGTGAAAGCAAAAGAAATAAAAACAAAACCGGATCTTTTTAAAGAAGTGGATGAAACGGTTGTTTGGGAAATGAAATTTCCCAGCGGCACTATTGCAGAATGCCGGACAAGTTATAACGAGAATGCCAACTTTCTTCGTGCAGAAGCGGAGAAGGGCTGGTTTGAATTATCTGAAGCATATAGATATGGTGGAATGGTTGGTGCAACCACAAACGGCAGCATGAGCTTTCCCAACATTAATCAACAGGCAGCGCAAATGGATGACTTCGCGAAATGCGTTATTCAAAGCAAGCCTACGATAGTTCCCGGGGAAATGGGTTTGCAGGACATAAGAATTGTAGAAGCGATTTATAGAAGCATTGTAAGCGGGAAAGAAGAGGCAGTTTGAATTTGAAAATTTGAGGATTTGAAAATTTGAAAATGCATTCTGTGCATTCAGCATCAATTTTATTCAAGCTTTTTTGAGCGGAATAATAGCAGAGATCCTATTTTACCAGCATCCCAATTTTCAAATTTTCAAATCCTCAAATTTTCACATTAATTTACTCCTTAACTATTTTCTCCACTCTCGTTCCAGCATCTGTGGTAATTACCAACACATACAATCCGCTGCTGATGCCCGATACATCGAATGTGTTTTGTTTGCCGGACGCTGTTATCAATTGCAATCTTTTGCCGGTCATATCTTTTAGTTCAAGTGAAGTGCAGTTCGCCGATGTTCTGATATACACCGTGTTTCCTGTCACAGGATTAGGATAGATCACTACATCAAAATTATTCTGATTGTAGGAAATGGCACGAACGGGCGAATATGTAAATTGTCCGTTGAGATCCGTCATTTTTAATCGGTAATAATTTTTACCTGTTGCCAGGTTATCGTCGGTGAAACTGTAGTTGTTTACCGCGGAACCATTGTTCTTTGCAGGTACTTCGCCGATTTGTTTGAATTGGCTACCATCTAAACTTTTTTCGATAATAAAAGACTGCGTATTGATTTCTTTTTCCGTTTGCCAATTCAAAATGCCTTTTGCATTTTTTACGTCTGCAGTAAAAGAAAGCAATGTCAGAGGCAAAGCAACGTCATTGGTTGGTCCTCCATTATTGATCCAGAATTCAGAGAATCTGCTAACCTTATATTCTGCGTAGTAACCACTATTGTATGGCATTACAGTTACCTGGGAATGTGGTAAAATGAACCTGTTAACTCCTGTGCTTGAAGTGTTGTTTGCTAAGTTGCCATCTTCTTCGGTTGGCAAACCACTATATTGCGTTACACCGCTTGCGTAAGGGTCAGTAATGGTAGTGCAGGTAGCGCAACCCGTTGCTGCCATTAGTTTTTGAGCCTCTGCGTCGAGGAAATAAAAGCGAACGCTAACGCTGTCTGTTGGCGCGTTTTGGGTTTGAATAACAATATTTCTGTCAAGATAATATTGCCCGTTCGCCACTCTTATTTGTGTGCCGGGATTGAAGAAAACTTTGGCAATTGTATTGCCAAGGTTTTGTCCGTGTGGGTGAATAGATGCAACACGTTTGCCCGATGCATCATTAAAATCTATCCATTGGTTTCCGCTGGCGGCATTTGTTATGCCAGATGAAATATTCGATCCGCTGTAAATAGTTGCTTTATCGAAAATGGTTACGTCGTCAATTCCCACACCATCGAATGTGCTTCCCGGATCGCTGTTCATTACGAATCTTAAATGCAGTCTTGATGATTTTGGAAGATCATAACTAGCGACATGCCATGTGGTAAGAGACGGCGTTTGCCATATATTTTTGGTTGAATTATTATACCAGTTTGTGCCGGTATTTGCAACGCCGAGTTTGGACCACGTTAATCCATCAGTACTATACTCCACCCAATGTCCGTCACAATCACAGTTTTCCAATTGGAAAATATGGCTAAAGGAAAGCATTGGATTTGCCATGCCACTAACATCGAAACAAGGTGAATAGAGGTATGAGAGCTCGTTGTTATTATAGCCGAAATAAAGACTTGTGGTCCATATCTTAGAACCGTTTGCAGCCTTGCTGATAACAGGTTTTGATGGTGTTCCCCATTCCCAGCTGTTGTTCACGCCGTCCGTATACCAGTTGCCATTGTTGTTTTCAAAACCTTCTACATAAGGAAAGGTATTGATGAAAGGAACCGTATGGAAAGTAACGGGTTGTAATGTGTCATTGTTTGGATAATTATCAGCTGGATTTTTTACCCAAGCACTAATGGTATGCTGTTGGAAAGCTGAAAGATCGACGGTATGCGTGAAAGTGTATGTCATTTCACCCGGTGGAATCGTGCCGATGATCTCAGTAATGGTTGCTTCATTTACCTTTACCGTAACAGGAACATTCGATAGTGTGGTGGCCGTATAGTTTTTAAGATGTATGGACACCTGTTCTGCGCTACCAAACTGACAAATGTTAGAAGTATCTGGTGCAATAAACGAGAGTACACCAATGTCATTTGCTGATTTAGTAATGCTTACATCATCAAAAGAATATCCATCGTCAAGATTGCCGGTTGGTACAACAGAGTTTGCAGAAGTGTAGCCCTGCGTACCAAATCTTACCTGGAAGCTGCTGCTTACTTTTTGCGTAGCAGCAGACAATATTTCTGTGATGTTCTTGCTGATAGCAGGTTTGTAAATGCCAAAGTCAGAGGTATTTGTTGGCAACGTATATACCGGTAGCCACACAGAAGTGTCGCTTCCACGTATCCAAACCTGGTTGCCGGGAAGAGTGAAGTCCACCCCATGATTTTTGTAATAGAAATCGAGCCATAGTTGATCGGCAGCGCTGTAGGAAGACAAATTGAAAGTAAGCGTTAAACTATCTGTTGACGCAAATGCATTATAAATTGACTGGTCCATTGTAGCACAACGGGTGCCGGATCTTGCAAAGCCTGTGTTGACAAACGTTCTTAGTCTTCCGTTGGTTGTGTTAGTATTAAAATCTCCCCGATCGAGATTGATCAAACCAAATTTTTTTGTTTGCACCGTTTGCGCCGCTGCTGTCTCAAAGTCTTCTATAAAAGAAGGTGCAAGCGCAAGGGGAGCGTTGGCTAATTGCTGGATCGTTGTTGTTAAAGTATCATCGTCCAGTCGTGTGTCTCCTGTATGTTTCACCCATGCCTTAAATTGGTAACTGCCGGGTGCGGAGAAGTCATAGGTAGAAGTAAACGTGTAAATAGAAGTACCTCCGGCAGGAATTGTAACATTGCTTGTTTCTGTTACAATAGAGCCGCCATTAACCTGGTAGGAGATATTGTAACTTGATGTGCCGGATGATGCGTTATCTCCATTTCGTAAACGTACCTGGATCGCATTGTTTGATTTTAATGCGGTAGAGGTAAATAATCTGCCTGTTGCCGGCGACACGATGGAATCCATTACAAAGTTATTGTCCAAAATAGAATTGCTGCATGCACCGCCTGTGGCTGTCACAGCGATTGCAAGCGAACGGCGGCCAGTCACTCCATTAGCAACGGGTTCGACTGCAAAGTAGTAAGTACTGTCCTTGTTAAGGGCCAATGACACGCTGGCACCGGTGAGGCTCTGAATTTTTTGTAAAGAATCGCTTCTGAGCATGTACAGATTGTATGATGTGGTTATGGGCGATAAGTTGTTCCAGCTAAGCTGCACATAGCCAGGGCACAGTGGGGTAGCTTTTAATATCGGCTGCAATAATATTCTGAAATTGTAATCACTGACATCGCTGTAACCAACGTTGTTTCTTGTTACCCGAATAAGAGCTTTCGTTGTTGGTGTTATCCCGGCCGGAATGTTCCAATCCATTAAAGTGCTATCGGCTCTAACGTTGTTTCTAATGTTTACCCAGTTGGTGCCGTTGTCAAGGGAATAATCAACACTAAACGTATTCACGTCCGTGCCAAAATAACTCCATCTTATTTTTTCAATGGTGCCGGGCAAAAACGTTTCATCCCCGGATGGATATTCAACAGTAACGGATGCCGGCAATATCTGGTATACTACAACGTAATTCTGGCTGCCTGTAGATACGTTTGTTCCGGTAACATTTATGGTAAAATCTCCTGCTGTTAGATTAGTAACAACCACTTGCTCGATATTATTGAGATTGTCAACCGCTTCGGTGGCCGGAGCCGTAACATTTGCCGGATCTAGCGTGAGCGGTTTATGTGATGTACCCGAAGCATCTGTTACAGTGAGGTCCAGATTATTAATAAGTGCGTTTACAGCATTTGGTGATGCCGCGGGATCTGTCCAGCACAGCATAATTTTTACCTGTGCACCGGCAGGAACATTGGCGATTGTTCGCGTTTGTACACTACCGTTAGTAGCGGTGTTTAGGAAATAAGCATTTTTTTCCAACGCCTCTACGGCTCTGCGGGCATTGAGGTTTCCATAGCCATAACCGTAATCTGGCCCTGCTGGACCTTTGTCTTCCGCAGTATTGCACACAAGCGCTTTTATGAGCGCACTTGAAGGATCTCCACCTGCATTGAGCTGCCTGTATCTTTCATACAACAGGGCCAAGGCACCTGTAATAGTCGGTGAGGCCTGACTTGTTCCGCTTAAAGTGCCGTATGCGTTATTAGGAAATGTTGATGCAATTGATGTACCACCCGCAACTATTTCCGGTTTCAATCGTCCATCATCGGTTGGGCCGCGGCTGGATGTAGGGTGAAGTTGGTAATTGTTTACATTGTCGAGATTGCCGACTGCCAACACGTTTTTGGCACATTGGAATCCCGATTTGATCGTGCCATAGCTGCTTGGAAACGGAAAGCAGGTACGGGTCCCGTCATTACCCGCCGCAAATACGTGCAGGATATTTGGATAGCTGCAAAGCTGATCGTCAATGTAATTGCTTAGTACGTCATATGCGCCATCGCCCGGGCAATAGTCAGCTCCCGAATAGTAAGAGTTGTTGCTCAGTACCATGTGATTATCGTTGTAATACACCGATGTAAAAGCTATAATGTTGCTGTAGTACTGATTAATGATGGTGGTTTGTGGTGCCATGCCTTTATAGCGTGGATCAATGAGTCCGCCGCCGCCGACTGTACCTGACACATGCGTGCCATGAATTTGCGGACCAGCGGGCGTTCTGGGCAGGAGCCTGTTGCCAAAGTCCAGATGAGTGGCAGGATTTGCGTCATCCCCAACACCAACCGTTACATTTTTTCCTGTAAGATTTCTTCCCGATACCGATTGCAAAGCATCTATGGAATGAGCCGCTCTATTGTTGTAATTAAGGGGAACATCTTTGAGTGTTTGCAAACCAACGTAATTTATGAAAGGCAGTGCTGCTATTTTTTGAATAACCTCAGGAGATGCTTTTACAAATACGGCGTTGCCCGGTTGTAGTTCGTTATTGGCAATAGTTGCGCCGGTTTTTGTTAACTGGACAACAACTTCTTGTTTTGTCAGCGAACCAAAAAACATCACAGACACGAAGCTGTTGGGTTCATGTAAAACAGATTCGTCGTCTAATTTGCGGTCTATTTTTGCTTCGGTCGGAATGTTGTAAATGCCCGTTATATCTGGTGGAAGAGAAGCAATGCTTCCGGTTTTAATTTCTGCGAGAAATGAGTTTGAGCCTATGGGGCTTTGCAGCAATATCCCCTTTTCTTTAAATTGTTTCCTTGTCTCCACATCGGGAGCTTTACTAAGTTGAACAATTGTGTAAAGATTATTTTTGAAGGAAATGTTTTGCTGATAGCGATTCAGGAACTTCTGTTTAAGCAGGTTTTCGCCCGTTTTAACGGCGCCATTCTTTAAACGGATTACTTTGTCTTGGGCGGATACTTCATTGCCAATAAAAGCCAATAAAAAAGAGAACAAAATGATTTGTTTCATTCGTAAGCACTTATGTTAGAAAGACAACTTCTTAATGTTTTGGTTGCATAGATATCAGGGTGTTATAAAGATATTTCAAAAAAGAGATTTCAGGGTATAAAAAAAGCCGGTAAATGACGTCTCATTACCGGCTTAACTCCTAAACGATTGCTTATTAATGCCTAAAACTGCTATCCATTTCTTCCAGTGTTTTTCCTTTCGTTTCATTTACCTTTTGCCAAACGAACACAAATCCCAGCGCACAAATCACGGCATACACGTAAAACGTATTGTTTTTGAAATGATCGAATAAAATAGGAAACGTAAAAACAAGTATAAAATATGCCAGCCAGAGACAGATCACGGCTATTGAAGTAGCCACACCTCTTACCTGGTTAGGAAAAATTTCTGAGATCAAAACCCAAGTAACCGGAGCGAGCGACATGGCATAAGTGCCGATCGCGGTAAGTAAAAACCACGAAACATGACCCGAAGATCCGCTCAACATTTTTGCGATGATGATGAACAAAACCGAAAGGCCGCCTGCGCCCAAAAGCATCAAAGGCTTTCTGCCAAGTCTATCTACCAGCAACATAGCAAGTATAGTGAAAGTAAGATTTACGCCACCAATGAAAACGGTTTGCAACAATTGATCATCTTGCGAAGCGCCAATGCTTTCAAAGATCTTTGGAGTATAGTTGAATACCACGTTGATGCCGCAGAGTTGTTGAAAAATTGCCAGCACAATACCGATCGTTAGCGCCGGCAAATAAATTTTAGAAAATGCCAGCTGAATATTTGGTTTGGACGCGTGTTGCAAAGAATTTTCAATGGTACGTATTGAATCGTCAGCGAAATTTTCGCCGCCAATTTTGTTAAGCACTTTTTTCGCTTTGTCTGTTTTGTTTGCACCAATCAACCAACGTGGACTTTCTGGAAGAAAAATAACGCCTAATAAGAATACCGTTGATGGAACTACTCCAAGGCCAAACATCCATCTCCAGGCATCAGCGCCATGATTTCGAAGCGAATAGTTTACCACATTGGTGATCAAAATGCCTATTACTACAGTCAATTGATTAATAGCCACCATTCTTCCACGAAGGTGTGCGGGAGAAATTTCCGCAATATACATGGGCGAAAGCATAGAAGCCATGCCCACTCCTGCACCTGCAAGAAAGCGAAAAGCTATGAATGTTTCTTTATTGTGAGACGCTGCCATAGCTAAAGAAGACAGTGCAAAAATAGCCGCAGCTAAAAGCAGGCCGGGCCGACGTCCATATTTATCCGCCACGCGACCTGCAACAACACAACCTGCTATTGCGCCAAGAGCCAGACTACCCGTTGCGAAACCTTCCCAATAAGCATCTAAACCAAATTGTGATTGTAAAAAGGGCAGCGCGCCGGAAATAACGGCAAAGTCAAATCCAAACAAATAACCACCCATTGCAGAGATAAAAGAAATGACAATGATATAACCTGAGTTGAAGCGATAAGTACTATTCATTATGAAAAAGCAATTGTTGTGAGCAAATGTAATTTCCCTCAAAAAACTAAGGATGGATATTTGATAGAAAGGGATGGACAATTTTATGTTTAGTTGAAAATTGAAAGTTGAAAATGAGAAAAGAACGCAGATTGTTATGATTGTCATGATTGCTATGATTTGAGATTTAGACACGGGCTTGATATGTCGATCTCAAAATCTTAAGTAAATAATCTTTAAAATCTTGATGATCATGAAAATCTGCGTTCCTTCTCTTTCTCCATTTTCAATTTTCAACTTTCAATTTTCAATTCCCTAAGTGTGCCGCTTAATCCTATACTCATTCGGCGAAATGCCCATTATTTTCGAGAACATCCTGGAGAAATAATACGGATCATAAATGCCTATTTTCCCCGCAATTTCTTTAACGCGCAGATCTGTGAATAGCAGGTATTGACAAGCCTTCTGGACTTTCAGGTGATTGAAATATTCGATGGGAGAGAAGCCTGTTTTCTTCCGGAAAACAAATGAATAATGGGAAGGCGATAAATTAACGATGGCCGCAAGATCCTGCAATTCAACAGTGGCGTCAATGTTCTTTTGCATATAATCAATGGAGCGATTAATGATGTCTTCCTTGTCTTTAAGATCGACTTGGGTGTAGCGCTCATTGAAGATGAACGTTGACAAATAATGACCCACGCATAAATTGGAATAACTAAGGTTTTCCAAACCATAACCGCGTTCCAGATTTGTATAGATCTCTTCAAAAAGTCGCTGGCGCTTTTCATTCATAGACACGCTGCCAGCAAGCGTACTGTTTTGCTGCATCATCATGTTCACAATTTCGTTGGCTGAAGAGCCGGAAAAGTGTACCCAATAAATTGTCCATCCGTTCTTTTCCTCTGAACCGTATGAATGGCGCACCTTCGCGGGAATAATAACGAAACTGCCGGCTGTTAATTCGTATTTCTCTTTCTTCACTTCTGCCCAACCTTTTCCCTCCATGCAATAAATAAGGATATGCTGTTCGGAGCCGTGCGATCTTTCCATGAGGTGACCCTTCGCTTTGGGGTAATAGCCAATGTCCGTAATATATAGATTCTTCAACAGAGGGTTGTTATCGCAGTGTGTATGCAGAATTTTACGGGGAATCATAATGGCCCGCTGACCTTCAAATCCTTCTTTTTTCCTTAGCATAGCAATGCTTTTTCTTTAGGTTTAAGAATAAATGTTGGCACATTTAAAAGTAAATGTAGGGCATTCAATCATAATAATTTACAAACATTTAAGCGGTTTAGCCGCAAAGGACACAAAGGTTCCTTTACCCATCTTCTGTGTTCTCTGTGCCTCAGTGGCAACAAAAAGATCGAAGCCCTCCATCATAAAAAAATCCATCACAACCGCTACTCTATCCATCAAGCATAAAAGCCTCATGAATAATTTTGACCTAAATTAATGATTGCATCATGACTACACGCTCAGTTAAAGCCTGGAAGGAAAAAGTAATCCTACCTACCTACGAAACAGGCGAAGCGGAAAAGAATCCCATTTTTTTAGAGAAGAGAGTCTACCAGGGCAGTTCAGGATCAGTGTATCCTTACCCGGTTGTTGAAAAGATCAGCGATACAAAAGTTGACAAAGAATACAATGCATATTTCATAGAGAATGATTATTTGAAGATCATGATTTTGCCCGAATTGGGAGGTCGTGTGCATCGCGCCTATGACAAGATCCGCAAACGTGATTTCATTTATTATAACCAGGTTGTGAAACCTGCGTTGGTTGGATTAACCGGGCCGTGGATATCCGGTGGTATAGAGTTCAACTGGCCGCAGCACCATAGACCAAGCACATTTTTACCAATTGATTGTACGATAGAAGAACATGCTGATGGCAGCAAAACCATTTGGGTGAATGAAGTGGAGATCATGTTCCGTACAAAAGGCATGGCTGGTTTTACGCTACATCCAGATAAAGCATACATAGAGATAAAAGGAAAAGTTTACAACAGAACTCCATTCCCGCAAACCTTTTTGTGGTGGGCGAATCCGGCGGTAAAAGTGAACGATTATTATCAATCCATTTTTCCACCGGATGTGTATGCGGTCTTTGATCACGGTAAACGTGATGTATCTGATTTTCCTATTGCAACCGGCACTTACTACAAAGTGAATTATGCACCGGGCACAGACATATCCCGATACAAAAATATTCCTGTACCAACATCATACATGGCCATTCAATCGAAGTTTGATTTCATGGGTTGCTATGAGCACGACACGCAGGCAGGTATGCTGCACGTAGCGGATCATCATGTGTCTCCCGGCAAAAAGCAATGGACATGGGGCAACGGCGATTTCGGTATTGCATGGGACAGAAATCTTACTGATGAAGATGGCCCGTATATCGAATTAATGACCGGCGTTTTTACCGACAACCAACCTGACTTTACATGGTTACAACCCAATGAGGAAAAGACTTTTGAGCAGTTTTTTATGCCTTACGCATTGATAGGCGAAGTGAAAAATGCAACGAAAGAAGCGATGATCAATCTCTCGCTGGAAAAAGGTTTGGTGAGCATAAAGGTGTTTGCAACATCTACTTACAACAAAGCATTGATAACATTAAAACTAAAAGGTGAAATTGTAAAAACATCCCAGTTTGATCTTTCTCCTGAAAATGTTTTTGAAGAAAATATTTCTGTTGCGCAAGATGTAAAAGCTGAAATGCTGGAACTAATTGTGAAAGATGAGAATGGCAAAACGCTTGTAAGTTATCAACCTGAAGTTTACGAAAAGAAAGATATTCCACCTGCTGCAACAGCTGCAAAACTTCCTTCTGAAATTGAAAGCGTAGAGCAATTGTTTTTGAATGGTTTCCATCTTGAACAATATCGCCACGCAACTTTTAATCCAGTTGATTATTATGAAGAAGGCATAAGAAGAGATGCAGGTGATGTGCGTTGCAACAATGCTATGGGTCTACTATTACTGAGAAGGGGGCAATTTGAAAAAGCAGAACCTTACTTTAGAACAGCGATAAAAACGCTTACATCACGAAATCCGAATCCATACGATGGTGAGCCTTATTATAATTTAGGTTGGTCGCTTATGTTGCAAAACAGGCTGCATGATGCATACGAGGTATTTTATAAAGCAGCCTGGAGCGATGCATGGCAACACATGAGTTATCTTTCCCTGGCACGTATTGCTTCTACAAAAGGAAAATATAGCGATGCGTTAAAGTTGACGGAAAAATCGCTTATCAAAAATTATCACAGCCACACGACAAGGCATCTGAAAGCAGCATTGCTGAGAAAGGTTGGGAGAACTGAAGAAGCAATGGCATTAATTGATGAGTCATTAAAAATAGATGGCTTTAACTACGGCTGCTATTTTGAAAAATATCAATTGCTTTTGCAAGCAGGAAAGAAAGATGAAGCCTTGGAAGAGCTTGTGCAAATGAAAGCTCTTATGCGCGACGCGGTTCATACATACATTGAGTATGCGCTTGACTATGCACACGCAGGTATGTATGAAGAAGCCATTGCATTGTTGAATGAACATGTTGAAGGGAAGAAAGAAGTTTACCCGATGGCTTACTATACAATCGGCTGGTTGTACAATAAATTGGGGGACAAGGCAAACGCATTGGTTTATCACACGCTTGCAGCAGTTCAAAAAGCGGATTTCTGCTTCCCAAATAGAATAGAAGAAGTTATTATTTTGAAAGATGCGATTGCTGCTAATGCAAAAGATGCAAAAGCACCTTACTATCTCGCGAACTTCTGGTATGCAAAAAGACAATATGCAGAAGCTATTGCATACTGGGAAAAATCAGCAGCGCTTGATATCAGTTTCCCAACTGTGTTCCGTAATCTTTCGTTGGCTTATTACAACAAGAGCAAGAATGTGCCACTGGCAATTGAATACCTGGAGAAAGCATTTACACTGAATCAAAATGATGCAAGAGTATTGATGGAGCTTGACCAGTTGTACAAAATAACAGGCAAACCGGCGTCCGAGAGATTGCAACTGCTGGAAAAACATTTGCCATTTGTAAACGATCGTGATGATCTTTATTTAGAGCGAATAACATTGTACAATCAACTGGGCAATTACGAGAAAGCAAAATCATTGATAGCAGAAAGGCAGTTCCATCCATGGGAAGGTGGCGAAGGAAAAGTAGTGGGACAATTTTTATTGTGCCACATAGAACTAGCCAAGAAAGCATTGTTGCAGGGAAATGGTGTGCATGCACTTGAGTTATTGAACAGCATTGAAACATATCCTCATAATCTTGGCGAAGGAAAATTGACGGGTACACAAGAGAATGATATTTATTATTTGCAGGGTTGTGCTTTGGAACTAATAGGAAAAGAAAAAGAAGCGAAGGGGAAATTTGAAACAGCAACAATAGGAATTACAGAACCTGTACAGGCCATATTTTACAATGATCCACAACCGGATAAAATATTTTACCAGGGACTTGCATGGCAAAAACTAGGCAAAGAAAAAGCAGGAGAAGAAATCTTTAATCGCTTCATAAGCTTTGCACATGAGCACATGAGCGATGAAATCAAAATTGATTATTTCGCAGTGTCATTGCCGGATCTGCTGGTGTTTGATCAGGATTTGAATGTGCGTAATAAAATCCATTGCCATTATCTTACAGGATTGGGCCATTTAGGATTAGGTGATTATGAAAAAGCGAAGAAAGAATTTGATGAAGTTTTGTCACTAAACATTAATCACCAGGGTGCGCAGGTGCACAATGCAATGATCAATTTTTTAAAAGGTCAGTTAGTCAATTGAGCGAGTATTAGTTAAGCAGAAGCACAGAATTTTCTGTGCTTCATTTTTTGTGAGGAGCAATTGTAAGAATTATGAACATAGCAAAAGAAAAGTGGGGTAGCGCTGAAGGTAAAGAAGTGTGGCTGTTTAGATTAAGCAACGATAAAGGCCTGCAGGTTTCTGTTACAAATTATGGTGCAACAATTGTTAGCATTATGATGCCTGATAAAAATGGTTTCACGGAAAACATTGTACTGGGCTACAAAGATTTGCAGGGCTATATAGCTGATACGTTTTATTTGGGCACAACCGTTGGAAGAGTTGCCAATCGAATAAACAAAGGACTGTTGCCGGTGAATGGCAAAGTGTATCAATTGCCAATTAACGAGCCTTCAAATGATTGTCACTTGCATGGTGGCAAAACTGGATTTAATAAACAGGTTTTTAATGTAGTTGAAGAGGTAATGACAGAAAGTGTTGTTGGAATTTCGCTCGAATATAATAGTCCGGATATGGAAGAAGGTTATCCCGGCAACCTTACACTGAAGGTGACATTTACTGTGAATAATAACAATGAGTTGTTCATTGATTACAGTGCTTTTTCAGATGCTGATACACATGTGAATCCAACTAACCATAGTTATTTTAATTTAAGCGGAAGAAAAATTAGCGGCGCTTCGCAAGCATTATTTATAAATGCAGACAGCATCCTTGAAACAACGCCACACTATATACCGACAGGAAATATTAACCCGGTTGACGGAACAAAACATGATTTCAGAACGATGAAGAAAATAGACCAGCAAAATGAAATCATGTTTAATGAGTGTTATGTTTTGAGCGAACCTGAAATCAATGTATGCGCTGCAGAACTTTTTGATAGCGGAAGTGGGCGTACAATGCAAGTGTACACAACAGTTCCGGGCATGATGTTTTATTCAGGCGATCAGTTGGGTGATGGCTTTGCGCCGTGCGAAGGCGTATGTCTGGAAACGCAATTCTTTCCTGATGCTGCAAATCATTCATGTTTTGCAAGTACACTTTTGAAAGCAGGAGAGCAATTTCATCATCAAACGAAATTACTTTTTCTAGTTCGATGAGCGCTGTTAATATGCGACCGTAGAAAAGTCCATCCCTTTCATAATTTTATCTATTTAGAATGGACAAATATTTTTCAACTTGCATACAGGTTTAAAAAAATAGAAGCTAGCTTAGAAATTGTTGCCATGTGAAAATTGGAATTTCCCCACTCAATTTTTCTTCAATTAACAAGCAGCTAATTCGATCCAGTGTTAACGAGGTGTTAGATACTTAGTGAAGCTGACTGTATACCTTATCTAGTAAAATTTCATTAGCTGAATAGACAGGCAGTCTAAAGTCATGTTATTGACTTTACAGGAATGCTCATGCTTAAGATGTAGAAACAACAAGAATTTATAACGGTTTAGATAAAATACTGCGTATGAAAATGAAAGGCTTATTTGGTTTATTCTCTATTGTTCTTTTGCTAAACAGCGTAAGCGGCTTTGCTTTGAAAACGATTGAAGTAGTATCTCCCGATAAAAGATTGACAGTAAATGTTGAAGTAGGCAAAAACATTTTCTTTAGTGTATACTTCGGCAAGTCTGTGTTGTTGAATTCTTCGAGGATTGCACTTGTAGTAAACAATGATACACTTGGAAACAATGCAACAGTAAAAAATATTTCAAACAAAAAGATCAGCGAAATCATTACACCGCTTTATGGAAAATTCAAAACACTTAGCAATGAGTGCAATGAAATGACTATTGCATTTGATGGCAATTTTTCCATTGTGTTTAGAGCATATAACGAAGGCGTTGCATACAGGTTTATAACAACGAAAACCGGAACCGCTATTGTTGGCAACGAGATCGCCGCATTCAATCTTAATGGCAACTACAGTGCTTTGATCTCTGAAACCCCGAAGCTTACTTCATGGGAACTTCCTTATACTTCTCACAACGATATCTCCACTATAGCAGACACCAACAACATTATTTTACCGGCATTGTTTACTAACAAAACGACTAACACAAGAGTGCTGCTGGCAGAGTCTGATGTACGCGATTATCCGGGAATGTTTATCAGAAGATCTGGAACAGACATGACCGGTTACTGGGCGCATTATCCTGCGAAGACTACACCTTACGGTGGTGATTGGGGAATGTCTACATCAGCAGATACAAGGGAAAATCTGATTGCAAAAACATCCGGCAACAGAAGTTTTCCATGGCGAATTGTAATGGTAAGCGATGATGATAAAAATCTATTGACCAATCAACTTATTTATAAACTCGCTGCACCACAAGCAATAAAAGGTGTGTCATGGATCAAACCTGGTAAATGCGATTGGGAGTGGTGGCACGATGCAATCATTGAAGATGCGGGAATGCCAACTGGTTTCCAGAACAGGAGCACCGAACTCTATAAGCGCTACATTGATTTTGCAAGCGACAATAAACTGGAATACACATTAATAGACGCTGGCTGGAGCAACTTCTATCACATTGACCAATCTGCAGAGCACATCGACATTCAGGAGTTAGTTAATTATGGCAAGCAGAAGAACGTTGGGATAATCGTTTGGTGCAATGCGACAAGCCTCGTTGCCAATCTCGATCATTTTCTTGCAACATTTGAGCAATGGGGATTGAAAGGTTTTAAAGTTGATTTTTTTGATAGAGATGATCAGATCATTTATCAGCAAATGGAAGCTATTGCATCCAAAGCTGCCGAACATCACTTGCTCGTTGACTTTCATGGTTGTCCAAAACCAACCGGTTTGAGCAGAACTTATCCAAACGTAATGAACTACGAAGCAGTAAGAGGAGAAGAGTGCAGCAAGTGGGACACCACTTCCAATCCAACTTATCATTTGCAAGTGGCCTCCATTCGAATGCTTGGCGGAAGTTTGGATTACACACCAGGCTGTATGCGTAATAAAAGCAAAGCTGCTTTTCGTCCGATAGACAAAGGCTTACCGGAGACAATGGGAACACGTTGTCACGAGATGTCGTTGTTCATTTTGTTTGATCAATACCTCGCCGTGTTAAGCGATTCACCCTCTGAATACCGGAAGAATAAAGACGTGATGGATTTTCTATCGATCGTTCCCGCAACATTTGATGATGTAAAAGTGCTGGACGCTAAACTCGGTGAATATGCAGTGTTGGCGAAAAGAAAAAACGACGATTGGTATGTGGGAGCCACAACAAACTGGAACAGCAGAACAGTAACGATTGATTGCTCATTTCTAGAAAAAGGGAAAAAATACAAGGCAGAAATTTTTAAAGATGGAAAGAACGCCGACACAGAAGCCACGGATTACGAACATGAAACAATCGATGTAAGCAGTAAAACAAAGCAAACGATCAGATTGGCGAGCGGAGGAGGAGCCGTAATGCGAATTTATCAGGTAAAATAATTTTTAAAAAAATTTCGGGTCGACACAAAATGTTAACAAAAACTATATACATTTGTTGTGGTATAGAATAGTATAGTATAGTTACGATGCTTGCCCAATCCCCTCTTAAATCATCATCATCGCAACAATACATATTCCACTTACAACAACTGTAGGACTGATTATCCACGTAGAAAATGCCATAAAAAAAGAAATATGAAAAAACGATTATTTTTCATGCTTGCGCTGTGCATATCATTTGCCATAACTCATGCACAGAGTGTTAAGATCCAGGGAAAGATCACAGAAAAAAACGGCGATCCAATTCCCGGAGCGATTATCTCGCTAAAATCAAATGCTCAGCGAGCTACCACAACAGACCTCAAAGGTGAATTTGCACTCACCATTCCAACTGCTAACGAAATCATTGTTATTCATGCCCTGGGGCATAAAGATTTGGAAATGAACACTGCTGGCAGTGCCTTCATTACTGCAAGCCTTGAAACAGATGCTTTGGGCGGCGGCATGGACGAAGTCATTGTAGTAGGTGTTGCCGTGAAGAAAAAAGACCTTACAGGTGCGGTATCGTCGATCGATTCAAAAGAAATTGATAAGACGCCTACTACCAGCATCAACCAGGCGATACAGGGTAAAGTACCTGGCGCACGTATTGTTGCCAGTCCTCAACCTGGCGCGGATGCATCAATAAAAATACGTGGTAACAACTCACTTCAATACGGAACCAATCCTATTTATGTGGTAGACGGAACCATTCTTGAAAGCAACTTCAATACATTGAATCCGGATGATATTGAGTCTGTGCAAGTGTTGAAAGACGCATCTGCAACAGCGATCTACGGTTCACGTGGTGCAAACGGCGTTGTGCTTGTTACCACAAAAAAAGGTAAGAGAGGTGCAGGAAGAATTTCCTTCGACACATGGATCGGGTCTCAGTGGTTCAGCAAAAAGATGGATCTCATGAACGCACATGATCTGTATAACTTGCGCGTAGATGCTTATGCAAACGCCTACATGGAGAATAATCCAAACGGCGACAGACAAGCTTATATCAACAGCATTACCGGTGATAACAGCACGGTATTTGCGAAGTACGAGCAAGATACTTACAGGGCAGGGTTATCATATGATTGGTTGAAACCTGTACAGCAATCCGGTTTACAACAGAACTACAATCTTGGTTTTTCTGGCGGTTCAGATAAAGGTACTTACTTCGTGAGCCTTAACTACACTGATCAGGAAGGATTGATCAAAACCTCTGCATACCAGCGTTTCAGCGGAAGGATCAATTTGGAGCAAAATGTAAAGTCATGGTTGAAAGTGGGAACCAACACAACTTTTGCCTATGCAAAAAGCAGCGTGCCTAGCGGTGATGTATTCAACGGCGCTATCTATGCAAACCCGCTGTTGCCTATTAATGACAGCATGCAACAGATCATGTGGGCAAACACTCCGGATCCTAACATTTATAATCCTATTAAAAGTTTGTCCATAATCAACAACAACAACCTGAGCAGATTAATCACCAGCAACTATGTGAGCATCACTCCGGTAAAACATGTAACCATTCGTTCAACGCTTGCAGCCAATCTGATGTGGCAGCAGAATTACGGGTACACTCCGATAGGAACAGGACAAGATTCCCGCAATAGTTATCATGGTAGCGCTTCTCATTATAAAGCTGAAACGAGCAGCTGGCAGTGGGACAACACAGCAAGCTACTCCAACAGTTTTGGAAAAAGTACCCTGAATGCAATGGTGGGTACCTCTTTGCAAATGACGAATCAAAACTCTGATCAGTTCAATGTGTATGGATTTCCAAACAATGATCTTACCTACTACAACATCGGTTCAGCGTATTCGAGAGCGATTTTTGCTCCTTCCTCAAATTTTGTGACCAACACACTGGTGTCTTATTTGGGACGTGCGGACTATGCTTACGAGAATAAATATTTTGCAACAGCAACAGTAAGGTTTGACGGCTCATCCAAGTTTACTTCAACTGATCGCTGGGGTGCCTTTCCCTCGCTGGCATTGGGATGGGATATGGCAAGAGAAAATTTTATGCAAGACGTGCATTGGTTGAATAAACTGAAATGGCGCGTTGGGTATGGTATTGCTGGTAATCAGAATATTCCAAACCTTGCTTACTACAGCATTTATAATCCCTACTACACAAACAATCAGGTAGTTTTCCAATCTGACGGAGGAAGAGGCAATCCAAACCTAACATGGGAAAAACAAAAACAATTTAATGTTGGCGCCGACATCACTTTGCTAAACAACAGACTGAATGTTAGTGCAGACTATTTCCACACTGTTAACGATGATTTGCTGATGACCAGAACGCTTCCTGCAACCTCCGGTTACAAACGCGAAGTAGCGAACGTGGGGGCGATGACCAACAATGGCTTTGAATTTAACATCAACTACACAGCCATTCAAAATAAAGACTGGCACTGGAACATCATGTTTAATATTTCCGCAGATAAAAACAAGGTTACCAAATTATATAATGACGTACAGAAAATATTTAATTATGGTGGGTTTACGGGTGTTGACATTCAACGTACAGGTAATTATATTCTCGGCGAATCTGTTAACAGCATTTACTCCTGGAAATTCAAGAAGATTGCTCAGCAATCTGACATGAAAGATACAGTGGGTATGAATTATTATGGAAGAACTGTTCATCCCGGGGATATAATGGTAGAAGACATTAATGGTGATAAGTCAATTGATCAGAATGATAAGAAAGTAGTGGGTAAATTGGATCCTAAATTTTACGGTGGTTTTGGTACAGATCTTAACTATAAAGGCTTTGGATTGAATTTGTTCTTCAATTATTCTTATGGATTGAAGCGCATTAGCGGTTTTTACGAAGGAATGATCCAGTCATGGGGTAACACAATTTCTCACAACGATATGAATGGCAGATGGACTCCTGAAAATCCGAGCACAAGATTTCCGCGTGCATTGACACAAATAGGAAACATTAATCGCTTTAATCCTGGTGACACAGATTGGGGACTGCAAAATGCATCATTCCTCAGGTTATCCACTGCAACACTTTCTTATTCCATGCCCGCAAGTTTGATGAAGCAACTATCTATGGAAACAGCAAGGATCTATGTAACAGGAACGAACCTGTTATTGTTTACAAAGGATAAAGGATATGACCCTGAAACAGGTGATGGTTTTCCAAACTTTAAACAAGTTGTTGTTGGATTAAACATCGGCCTTTAATAAAATCTTTAAGCTTTAAAAACTTTTTATGAAAAATAGATTATTCATATCAATTATAATAGCAGGCTCGGTTGCAATGACCTCCTGCCAAAAATTTCTGGATCAGCAGCCCAAATCTAATTACAGACAAGAAGACGTGTTTAGCAATCTGGACAACGTGGAACCCACAATTGCCGGCTTATACACTTCATGGCGAGACATTCACAAAGACAGAGGGGGATTCGTGTTTCAGTTTGGAGGAGATGAAGCACAACAATCAATCATTCAGGTGGGAGACCCGGATCAGGGAGCTCTTGACAAATACAATACACAGCCAAGCAACAATGCTTTAGCGCAACAGTGGGACAGCAGGTGGCCAACTGTTAGTACTGCAGCTCAAGCGATATCTGGTTTACAAACGAGCACCACGCCAGACACTGCAAGAAGGAACAGTTTGCTGGCTTCTGCATGTTTTATAAGAGCAGCTGTTTATTTCGAGCTGGCCTCATATTGGGGAGCTTTGCCCATCATCGATCAGGCACACCAGACTGAACTGGGCATGGGAAGACAACCATTGGATAAAGTGTACGAGTACATCATCAATGACCTGGTTTTTGCGTCAACCCATCTTCCTGAAACAGTTACAGACAAATCAAAAGTGACCAAATACGTTGCACTAGCGTTGCTGGGTAAAGTGTATATGTTTGCACCAGTTGAATCTAATCATCGCGACTTTCAAAAGGCGGCTGATGCTTTTAATGCAGTCATTAGTTCCGGTAAATACAGTCTTTTGCCAAATTATGCGGATCTGTGGGATCCTTCCAAACCAAACTCAAACGAATCTCTTTACGAGTTTCAATTTATCAATACCTATCCTGATAACAACCAGATCCAATGGCAAATGGGTTCACGTGTAATGGCTGATATTGATGGTTACTGCTACTTCGGCGGTTATGACTTGATGATGCCAACCAAATATGCATACAGCGATGTTGCCAATGGTGGTGTATGGGAATCTGGCGATCTGCGAAAAAATGAAAGCATCCGCTACGACTTTACCTACAAAGGAATTCCGCATACATCGATTCCTGCAGGTTTTTACGGTGGTGACGAATTGGACCCGCACGTGAAAAAATTTGAAGATCCTCGCACAGATGGAAAATTGAGTTTTTGGTACTCAGGTAAAAATGTTATCTATATCAGATACTCAGATGTTTTGTTAAGCTACGCAGAATGTTTGAATGAGTTGGGACAAACATCAAATGCTGTTGCTGCTGTAAAGCAAGTTAGACAAAGAGCATTTGGCGGAACAGTACCACCGGCATTAGACTGGAGTGCTGGCATGAGCCAAACAGATTTCCGTACCAAAATTTTGGACGAGCGCATGCGCGAACTCTGCTTTGAAGGTTGGAGACGCCAGGACGTGATCCGCACAGGAAACTTTGTGACTTATGTTAAAGCAAGAAACAAATGGGCAGCACAAAGCGGCCAAATTCAGGACTATCACAAGCTGTATCCAATTCCATTGAACGAGATCTTGCAAAATCCTGAGATCCCGTCATCAGCACAAAATCCTGGATACTCTCAATAAGCAAACGTTAGATTTCATAGTTAGGCAAGTTTTAAAAAGAGAAAAGCCGGTGTAGATTAATTTCTGCATCGGCTTTATAGTTGAAGAAAATGGACGCAGATGTTCATGATTGTCACGATTCTTCAAAATCTAATCCAAATCATAACAAATCATAACAATCATGAACATCTGCGTTCCTTCTCTCAAAGGCTCACGTATTTCACTTTTATCCAAATATCCCTGTTCCTACCTTTATCATCCGTGCATGAGATCTTTACGGGCCCTTCTTCGGGAATAAAAAATAGCTTGCTCTTCGCGTTCGTTGCCTTGTAAAATTTGTTGTTGATATACCAATAAACCCTGCTTACGTCATTTCCTGTATTGCAGGCCAATTGCAGCGGCTCAGGATCTTTCCGGTTGATAAAGTATTCGGCATTGTTTGCCGGCGAAATAATCGCAGGAGAACCCTCTTTAAATATCTTCTCGCAGTTGGGGTTGTGCGGTGGAATTTTCTCGTAGGTAATTTTATGCTCCGTCATCCACGCCTGCATATCCGCACCAATAATTTTGTACAACTTCTTTTTGTAACCAACCTCCGGCATGCACATTTTGCAATACGATATTTTTTCGTCGGCAGACACCATTACCTCCTGCATATGATTGCAGCTTTGTGTTGACGAAACAAGCGGAATAAAAAAATCAGTTACAAGATTGGAACAATGATCTCCCGGCGGCAAACCTGTTTCCGAGCAAACCATCCTTATATCGCAATCTTTCGGTTGACGGAACCAATCCTTGTCGCTATCATAATCAATGGTATTGAAAATTTTGAAAAGGAGCGGAGTCGCAACATTTGCGCCACTAAGATCGGGAACGCCAACACCCGAAAAGTTACCTACCCAAATGCCAACCGTAAAATGTTTATTATAGCCAATGCTCCACGCATCACGCCTGCCATAAGACGTTCCTGTTTTCCAGGCAATCTTCGGCATCTTTTCAGTGCTTTGCCAGTTAAGCGGAAAATCCGGACGATTCACTTTCGATAAAATCTCATTGATCATAAACGTAGAAGCAGAGCTTAAAACGGTTTCAACTTTTTTGTTGGAAAACTTTTTGCCTTTCTCTTTTTTCGATTTGTCTACATCGTATTGAACGTAGTCAGGAGCTACAAATTTCCCGTCGTTTGCAAAAAGAGAAAACAACGCAGTAAGTTCTTCCAAAGAAGCACCGCATCCGCCCAGGATAAGCGATAGTCCAAGTTTTCGTTGGTCTTTCCTTATCTGCATAAAATTGCATGACGACAATTGCTGAACAAATTTATCCTTGCCCAGCAACCGCAAACTCTTAACCGCAGGAATATTCAGTGAATGCTCCAATGCGTATTGCATCGTTACATTACCGTTAAATTGCTTGTCGTAGTTTTCAGGAGCGTAGCCGTCATAGTTTACAGCCACATCTGTCAGCGTCATTTTAGGCGTCATCAAACCCGCATCCAGGCACATTCCATAAAGAAGCGGTTTTAAAGTACTTCCCGGCTGGCGAATAGCTTCCGCACCATTTACCTGTCCGCCATCCGTAGTATCACTAAAATTCGCCGAACCAACATAGGTAACCACCCGATGTGTTTCATTATTAATAACAATGACTGCAGCGTTGTGAATGTTTTTGAAAGACAGCGTTCTCACATAATCCTGCACAAGCTTTTCAGACTTCAGCTGCATATTCAGGTTAATGTAAGAATGGATATTGTCTCCGCCTTGTTTCTTCAGCTTATAAGCCAGTTGTGGTGCAAGTTTGGGCACAGACGTTCGCGTAGCGGTCAGTGGTTCCTCCAATGCGTCCTGGATTTCTTTTTCCGTAAAAACCTTATCATTGGCAAAACGGTGCAGCCACTTGTTTCTTTCAACAATGATCTTATCGTTATTTTTTCCAATTACCAAAGTAGAAGGGCGATTGGGAATAATGGACAACGCAGTGATTTCTGCAAGTGAAAGGTGATCCGGATTTTTTTGGAAGTATAGGATGGACGCAGATTTCACTCCCTCAATATTGCTGCCATACGGAACAAGGTTCAAATACATCTGCAGAATTTCATCCTTGCTATACTTCATCTCCAACTGCACCGCCCGGAACATTTCAATCACTTTATTAAAATAGGTTCTTCTCTTCGGTTCCAATGCCCGCGCTACTTGCATGGTAATCGTCGAAGCTCCCGAAGTTCGCTTCATCCTAAAAATATTCTTCACAAAAGCACGCGACATTGCAATTGCATCAACGCCGGGGTGGTAATAGAAATATTTATCCTCCTTGTGAACAATCGTTTTTCTAAGCAGCGGAGAAATTTCATTCAGTTCGGTTTTCATTCTCCATTTTTCATCCTTCGTCAAAAATGCATGAATCACCTCGCCTTTATCATCTGTAATAATAGTGGAGTACTCAATATGATCGGGTAAGGGAAAAATGAAATTGAGCGAGAAGAATAATACCAACAAGCTTACTGGAACGGCTAACCATTTAAGTAGTCTTTTGCGATTAACGCCTTTTAGATAAGCTTTGATCTTTTTCATTCTGGATGCAATAAACGGTATTTTCTACTACCAGTCTAATTGCTGTAAAATTATCACAAGTTGTTTTTTTCCACGTAAAAGTTGTACGGACTTGTAAATTTTCTTTCACCGCAAAGTTTCAAAAATTGGTGATTCAAGAACCACTTTTTTCCATAACAAGTAAGTGGAATCTCTTACTACTTTTTTTCTTTAAATTGTAGCAACCTTTCTTCGTTATATTGCATCTGTAAAATTGCCACATAAACCGGCAAATCTTACACACCACATTCCATTAACCCACATCACTATGCGCAGCAAAATTTCGATGCTGTTAGTTGTAATACTCACAGTAGTATTAGCAGCATGTAACCGCAAAACTGTTAGCCTGGATTATACCAACGCAAACAGTGAAGTTCCACAACTAGGCAATCTTGTATTTCGTTTCAGCAAACCTCTTGTAAAAGATTCCCTGCTCAATCAATGGGATTCCACCGAGTACATCAGCTTCGAACCTAAGATCCCCGGCCGTTTTCGCTGGGAACATCCGGACGAGCTTGTTTTCTCTCCGGAACAGCCTTTGAAACCGGCAACCAACTACAAAGCGAAGATTAAAAGCGATGTGTTGCAATACACTTCCTTCAGCAAAGTAGAAGGTGCAAAGGATCTCAGTTTCCACACACCCGATTTAAAACTCGACAATACCAATGTCACCTGGGTATTGCAGGATGAAAGCTCCCAATCAGCAGTTCCGCAAATAGATCTTTATTTCAACTACCCCGTTAATCCGGCTGCGTTGAAAGAAAAACTCGGAATAGAAGTAGATGGAAAATCGGCAAACTACGCTTTGCAAACTGCTTCTTCAGACAATAAAATTACACTGCGCCTCCTAAGCGTTAAATCGGAAGACAAAGATTACGGCATAACCATTTCGCTGGACAAAGGCTTATTACCAGAAGGTGGCACAAACCCGCTTCCGGAAAAGAATGTCAACAAAGCCACCATTCCATCTCCATATACACTTACTATTAATGATGTGCAAACAGAGCACGACGGAAATACCGGTAAAGTATATATAAGAACAAGCCAGCAAATTGTTCCCGCGTCCCTTAATTCATTTGTCAAATTCGATCCCGCCATAAAATTTACCGCGGAAGTAACAGACGACGGTTTCATGATTTCCAGCGATCAGTTTAGTGCAGAAAAAAGCTATCAACTGGTACTGGTAAAAGGCTTGCGTGGAAAAATCGGCGGTCAGCTGAGAGAAGAATATGTAACCAATGTGGCTTTTGGTAAAATTGAACCATCCATAAGTTTCACCAACAGCAAGGCCGTATATCTTTCGTCCCAGGGAGCAAAAAATATAGAAGTTCGCCTCATAAACGTACCGACAGTAAAAGTGATCGTTTCTAAAATCTACGAAAGCAACCTGCTCGCGGCACAACGTTATGGCTACTATCCAAAAGAATCCAATGGTAACAGCGAAGAAGACTACTATGGCGACAACGGTGGCGATGCAACACTCGGCGACGTTATTTATGAAAAAGAAATAGAAACAAAAACCCTTCCCCAAAGCGGTAGCGGCCGGATATTCAATTTCAACATTCAGGACAAGGTGCCCGATTTTAAAGGCATCTACCACATTATGATCCGTTCAACAGATGATTATTGGGTGAGAGACACACGTTTCATTTCCTTATCCGATATTGGTCTCGTGGCAAAAGAAGGCAAAGACAAAATGTATGTTTTTGCAAACTCCATCAAAACCGCTCAATCTTTAAAAGATGTAAACGTAGTTGCTTACGGAGCGAACAACCAGGTACTTGGAATCGGTTCTACAAATGCAGACGGCGTTGCAGAAATCGCATATTCGCGAAAAGATTTCGCAGGATTTAAGCCAGCAATGGTCATCGCAAAAACAGCGAACGACTTCAATTATTTGCCATTTAATAACACCGCCGTAAACACGTCAAGGTTTGAAGTTGGCGGCAAACGCAGCAACAGCACCGGGTTTGATGCATTTGTGTATGCCGAGCGCGACATTTATCGACCCGGAGAAAAAGTAAATTTCGCAGTAGTAATTCGCGATGCACAATGGAAGTCACCCGGCGAACTGCCTTTGAAAATGAAGTTCCTGTTGCCAAACGGAAAGGAACTGAAAACATTCCGCAAAAGCCTGAACGCACAAGGTGGTTTAGACGGCAGCGTAGATATTTCACCTGCGGCTATCACTGGAAGCTATACCCTGGAAGTCTATACCAGCAACGACGTACTTATTGGTAGCAAAAACTTCATGATTGAAGAGTTCGTTCCCGATAGAATTAAAGTGACCGCTAAGTTGGACAAACAATCTCTTCAACCCGGCGAAAACACAACATTAAGCATCAACGCCATTAATTTCTTTGGTCCACCTGCGGCAAATCGTAATTATGAAAGTGAGATACAGGTAAAACAAAAAGCCTTCTATCCGAAGAAATATCCTCAGTTTGATTTTGGTTTGGCAAATCAAAAAACCTTCTTCGATAAACAGGTAAAAGAAGGAACCACCGATGAAAACGGAAACGCTATGGTAAGCTACGCCGTTCCTGACATGTATAAAAACATTGGGATTCTGCAAACCAGTTTCTACACAACGGTATTCGACGAAACCGGAAGACCGGTGAGCAGAAGCACCAACATCGACATCTATACACAAAACACTTTCTTTGGTATCGGCAGCGATGGGTACGGATATTTTCCGCTTAACCAACCCATAAAATTTCCTTTGATCGCTTTAGATAAAAACGAAAAAGTAGTCAACGGAGTGATCGCGAAAGTAGAAGTGATCAAACATGAATACAGAACTGTATTGGAAAAGAGTGGTTCATATTTCCGTTACAATTCTCAGCAGGAAGATAAAGTTGTCTCAACGGCAAACGTAACCGTGTCTGGAGAAACTACCGGCTATCCATTTGTTCCCCGTTCCCCCGGCGATTACGAGATCAGGGTTTCCATTCCGAACGCATCAAGCTATGTAAGCAGGTCTTTCTATAGTTATGGCTATTGGGGTGGCGACAATAATTCCTTCGAAGTAAATACAGAAGGAGAAATCAATATCGAAACCGATAAAGACGCATATAAAACTGGCGAAAGTGTAAAAGTGCTATTCAAAACGCCTTTCAGCGGCCGCATGTTGGTGACAATGGAGAAAGACAAAGTATTGTCGTACCAATACGTGAATGTTGACAAACGCTCAGCGTCACTTGATCTTAAGTTGACTGCAGAACATCTGCCAAACGTTTACATCACAGCAACGCTCATCAAACCACATGACGTTTCTGATATTCCACTTACCGTTGCCCATGGTTTCAAAAATGTAAAAGTCGAAGAAGAAAGTCGTTTGATAAAAATGCAGGTCGTTGCATCGCAATCAGTACGTTCGCATACACATCAAAAAGTGAAAGTAAAAGCTGCACCCGGAAGTATGGTAACACTAGCCGCAGTTGACAATGGCGTATTGCAGGTAACAGATTTCAAAACACCCGATCCGTATAATTATTTCTATGCGCAGAAGGCGCTCGAAGTAAATGCCTATGATTTGTATCCATTACTGTTCCCTGAAGTAAGAGCAAAACTCAGCAGCACCGGAGGTGACGGAGACTTGCGCATGGATCAGCGTGTCAACCCAATGCCGAACAAGCGCGTAAAAATAGTTTCTTACTGGAGCGGAATAGCAACAGCAAATGGCAGCGGCGAAGCTGAGTTCGAGTTTGATGTGCCACAGTTTTCAGGTGAACTAAGATTAATGGCAGTTGCCTATAAAAATGAAAGTTTCGGCTCTGCAGAGTCTTCTATGAAAGTAGCAGATCCGATTGTGTTAAGCACTGCCATGCCAAGGTTCCTCAGCCCTAGAGACACCATCAGTGTACCTGTTACTATCTCTAACACAACAGCCAAAAGTACTTCCGCAACCGCGAGCATAAATGTAGAAGGTCCATTACAAATCGTCAGCAGTAACCGTGAAAATGTTTCTATAGAAGCGAATAGCGAAGCCAGAGTTGAGTTCAAGGTGGTGGCAGCTCCAACCGTAGCAGCAGGAAAAGTAAAAATAGAAGTACAGGGAATGGGAGAGAAGTTTACCGATGAAACAGACATAACGGTGCGACCCGCTTCGACCTTGCAAAAACAAACGGGCGGCGGTGCAATAGCCGGTAACTCTTCAAAACAAGTGACAATCCCTACTTCAGATTTCATGACCGGAAGCGTCAATTACAAACTTGTAGTTAGCAGATCTCCGGCAATGGAACTCGGCAGTCAGTTAAGTTACCTCGTTCATTATCCCTATGGTTGTACCGAGCAAACGGTTTCGGCTGCCTTCCCTCAATTATATTTTTCAGATCTGTCGGAACTATTACAAGCTGACAAAGCATCGAAAGCAAGCGCCAACAGCAATGTAATGGAAGCGATCCGCAAAATAAAAATGCGTCAACTGTACAATGGCGCCGTAACAATGTGGGACAACGGCGATCAGGAAAACTGGTGGGCAACCATCTACGCAGCGCATTTCCTCTGGGAAGCCAAAAAAGCAGGATATGACGTCGACAACGGCTTGCTCGAAACAATGCTCACGTATATTAACAACAGACTTAGAAACAAGGAAACAATAAGCTATTTCTATAATCGCGATCAGCAAAAGAAAATCGCACCAAAAGAAGTTGCGTACAGTTTATATATCCTGGCAATTGCCGGACGTCCGAATGTTTCAGTCATGAATTATTACAAAGCCAATGGAGCCCTGTTGAGCCTTGACAGCAAATATTTGCTTGCAGCTGCATACGCAATCGCGGGCGATAAGTCTAAGTTCAAAGAGATGTTGCCAACTTCATTCAGCGGAGAAACATCTGTTGCCCAAACCGGAGGAAGCTTCTACTCAGACATTCGCGACGAAGCCATTGCGCTGAATGCGTTGCTGGAAGTAGAACCTTCAAACGCTCAGGTGCCAATAATGGCGAGACACGTGGTAGACAAATTAAAACAACGCTCATGGTACTCCACACAGGAAAGCTCCTTTGGATTTTTAGCCATTGGTAAATTGGCAGCCGCGGCAAATAAATCTTCCGTGACAGCGGAGATAAAAGTGAACGGAAGAGTTGTTGGAAATGTAAATACAGCCGCAGTAAGACTTTCTGCAAAAGAATTGGGTGGGAACAATATAGTAATCGACACAAAAGGCGCAGGACAATTGTATTACTGGTGGGAAAGCGAAGGCATCAGTGTAAGCGGTTCGTATAAAGAAGAAGACAATTACATTAAAGTTCGTAAAAGATTCTTCGACAGGAATGGACGAGCTATTGCTGGCAATACCTTCAAACAAAATGATTTGGTAATAGTGCAATTGACGCTGGAAAAATCATACAGCGGCTCTGTAGAAAATATCGTGATCACCGATTTGCTCCCAGCTGGTTTTGAAATCGAAAACCCGCGAACCAAAGAAATTCCGGGTATGGATTGGATAAAGGACGCTTCAAATCCTTCAGCACTCGACGTTCGCGATGATCGCATTAATCTATTTGTGGATGCGTATAGCAATCGACAAACCTATTATTATGCGGTGAGAGCGGTATCACCTGGTATATATCACATGGGCCCTGTAAGCGCAGACGCTATGTACAATGGAGAATATCACTCCTATAATGGAGCCGGAACAATAACCATTACCGGCAGATAAATAGAAGAATACTGTAACAAGGTCAAGAGGTTGTCTCATATTTTGAGGCAGCCTCTTGTTTTTTAGAGATTTTATGAACTCAGCGATAGAATATCTATTAAGCATCGTTGTGTCACTCCCTTCAACTATAGAGTAAGGATTGGGCAAAAACTGGCCACGCCGTTTCTTTTCTGCCTCTCCAACCATCGACCATTTAGAATAATATTTAATGTGTTACCCCATACTTCATTACCGTTCACTTCCATTTTGTATGATTTCTCTATCTCCAATTGTCGACCATTTTAAAAGAATACTTAATGTGTCGCACTTAGTTCATTGCCGTTCGCTTGAGCGAACTGGTATTTTGTAGCCAGAAATCAGTGAATTTCTCCGCCTCTTTAAAGTGTTTTGCAAAGGCGGATAGATTTTTATTTTTTGTATAAGGCTTGCCGGTGTTGAGTTTGAGAGTGGTGCTTGTGTT